>Ga0182742_1000075_pt1 | contig 203411 bp, 189 predicted proteins | sample eDN5th37CBELigMG_FD_128880 | JGI IMG/M metagenome (GOLD analysis project Ga0182742, IMG submission 128880) | Enriched Miracle-Growth compost microbial communities from Emeryville, California, USA - eDNA 5th pass 37_C BE-Lig MG (version 2)... ... | reverse complement strand
TCGAGTTCGGTCTCGGCGGTCTTGGCTTCCTCGACGGTGATGACGCCTTCGTTGCCGACTTTTTTCATTGCCTTCGCGAGCATCTCGCCGACGGTCGCATCGCCGTTGGCGGCGATGGTGCCGACCTGCGCGATCTCTTCGGAGGACTTGACCTTCTTCGATTGCGCCTGGATTTCCTTGACGACGGCGGCGACGCCGAGATCGATGCCGCGCTTCAGGTCCATCGGGTTCATGCCGGCAGCGACCAGCTTTGCCCCCTCGCGCAGGATGGAGGCGGCGAGCACAGTGGCGGTGGTGGTGCCGTCGCCTGCAAGGTCGTTGGTCTTGGAGGCCACCTCGCGCACCATCTGTGCGCCCATGTTCTCGAACTTGTCGGCAAGTTCGATCTCTTTGGCGACGGTGACGCCGTCCTTGGTGATGCGCGGCGCGCCATAGGCCTTGTCAATGACGACGTTGCGTCCCTTCGGCCCGAGCGTCACCTTGACGGCGTTGTTGAGCAGCTCGACGCCGCGCAACATGCGGTCGCGAGCGTCGCCGGCAAATTTGATTTCCTTGGCAGACATGATGTTCTTCCAGTTCGGTCTTGAGATCGGAGATCGGAGATCGGGCGGTCAGGCGGCTTTTTTGATGGCCGCTCCGGTCTTCTCGACAATGCCCATGATGTCGCTCTCCTTCATGATCAGGAGATCTTCGCCGTCGATCTTCACTTCGGTTCCGGACCATTTGCCGAACAGGATCGTATCACCGGCCTTGACGTCGAGCGGGATCAGCTTGCCGCTTTCGTCGCGGGAACCGGGTCCGACGGCGATTACCTCGCCTTCCTGCGGTTTTTCCTTCGCGGTGTCGGGAATGATGATCCCGCCTTTGGATTTGAGATCGCCTTCCGCACGTCGAATGACGACGCGGTCATGGAGAGGCCGGAATTTCATGGGGTTCTTTCTGGGGCCGGCGCTTAGGGCGACCACTTCAGATACATAGCGACTCTGGCACTCGAATGATAGGAGTGCCAGAATTATTTCTTACGCCTCGAAATAATTTAACAATCGGACTCTTGAACACATTCGAACGGAAAAACAAAATCTCCCGCGTTCAGAAATATTTTTCCGCCCGTTTATTTGTCATAACGCGAGGAAATAAATAAAGATGCGGATCGCCTTGCATAAAATACGATCCTCGCCCATATATGAATCTCGTTGATTTGGCCGATTTGGCTTCGCGGTGTCAGAGACTACGACCCGCCATTCACCACCGAATTCTCGATAGCGAATGCATCAAGCGCCGTTCCGGCGCACATATCGCTCTGTTCGAACGTTGGAATGAACCCCGCCGCTGACCACGGATGTACTGGCAGCACGGGCGTTCGTTCCGGTTCGAATGGGATGATGCGGGAGGCGCGTGAGCGCGCTTCTGCGGAGAAATCGACCCATGACAACGCGCACTACGCAAACCGTCGTCCGGTTCACCGCACCCTTCATGCTGCCTGGCTTCGACGCCGCGCAGCCTGCCGGCGACTATCGCGTGGACCAGGATGAGGAACTGCTGGAGGTATCCTCCCGCCTCGCCTGGAGACGTGTAGGCGCCTTTATTCACCTGCCGGCCATCGGCATTGATGGCCATACACATCAGATGGCGCCGATCGATCCTGCTGATCTCGACGCCGCACTCGAAAAGGACCACCAACAGTCATGACTTCTACAAGCTTCATTCAACGCACCGCCCGCCAGTTCCGGCGTGAGGTTCCGACGCATCTCTTCGCGGTCGGGCAGTCCGTCAAGCTAAAAGGCGGGTTCGCGAGACCCGCTCTTGCCGCTGACATTTATCGCATCACCGGCACGCTGCCGCCGCGGGGAGATTCACTGCAATACCGCATCCGCAACGACGACGAGCGTCATGAACGCGTGACGACTGAAGACAGCCTCGAGCCGGTCGACATATCGCAATCTGGCAGCGGCGCAACGCTCATCGAAAGGACGTTCGCACATGGCTAAAGGACAGAAACGAAACAATCGCGAGATCAGAAAGCCGAAGCAGGAGAAAGCTCCATCCAAGCCTGAAAACAGCTTCGGGAATCAGATCAAGGTTGCCGCAAACGCCAATGGACCTCGTGGCAAGGGCAATCACTGAGTCCGTGCTGGCCGGAAGGATGGCGATGCACATTGCGATCGAATTCTACCGCACCCGGGACAGGGACGACGCGCATGCCGTTGTCGGTCGGGAGACTGCTGAAGCAGCCAATCTCGACGACGCAATGGAGGTAGCGCGACTTCTATCGCAAACGCTCAACATGCCGCAACGAGCCGACGCCATGACGATTACCGACGCGGCCGGCTCGGTGCTCTATGCCGGCGCGCTCGGAGCCGACGTACCCAACGAAGAAAGGACACGACCATGAACGCTCTCAACAACTACCCGGAGCTGACACAAAAGACCGCGGACTTCGCCATCGACAGATGGGAAAACGAGGGCGGCGCGCACGGCCATGACTCCCCGGATCTTCACTATGGCCGCCGTGTTGAGGCGGATCGCTCCTGGACCGTCTACCATGTCTTCACGGGGGTTCCGGCCCGCATCGACGGCAGCACGATGATCGGACTAACCCAAGGAGCTGCGACCGACGGCATGCTGTCGCTCAATCGCCGCAACGAAGCGCGCCACCGAAATGGAGGCAGCCCGATGGCAGGCATCCGGACCGCACCGCGTACGGCAGGGGAATGCGGACGGTGACCCTCGAATTTCCCAACCCGAGTCGCAGCTTCGACAAAGTGCGCAACGCCGTTCGCTTCATCGGACATGATGGCATGTTCGAGGTGCCGTTCTTTGTAGAGACCGCCGCGCTGGCAAAGGCCGGCAAGACGCAACTGTCCGAAGCCGACTCCCTGACGGCTTTCGATACGACGCGCAGTTCGATCCACGATGTCGCGCGCAAGGCCTATTCCCATGGCCGCCGTACTACCTATACGCTGACTGCTGCCGATTTCCGGTAGAGGCACAAGTCAATGCTGATCCGTTACGGCTACGAGATCAAGTTGACCTGTCAGCAGCCGACCGCCCTGGTGTGTCTGCTGTCGGTCCACGAAGACCGTGCGGCCGACATAAGGGTGCCGGAGACGACCTTCACCACTCCCGATGTGCCCATATCGACCTACCGCGATCTGTTTGGCAACCGCTGCCGGAGGCTCGTCGCGCCTGCCGGCGACCTGACCATGTGGGGCGATGCAACCATCTGGGACGACGGACAGCTGGACAGGGTGCTGTCTGACGCACGCGAACTCGCGGTCCCGGAGCTGCCGGACGATTGTCTCGTCTACCTCATGGGAAGCCGCTACTGCGAGACTGATCGCGTCAGCCAGATTGCGTGGGACCTGTTCGGCACGATCCAGCCCGGCTGGGGTCGCGTGCAGGCGATCTGCAACTTCGTCCACAACCATATACGCTTTGACTACATGCAGGCCCGATCGACACGCACGGCTTTCGAAACCTTCAATGAACGCGTGGGCGTTTGCCGCGACTTCGCGCATCTGGCGATCACGTTTTGCCGGTGCCTCAACATCCCGGCGCGCTACGTAAACGGTCATCTCGGCGACATCGGCGTCCCGGTCGTCGATCCGATGGATTTCAGCGCCTGGATGGAGGTGTTCCTCGATGGCGAATGGCACACCTTCGATCCTCGCAACAACGTCCCTCGGATCGGCCGGATCGTCGTGTCGCGCGGCCGCGACGCGACCGACATACCGCTCATCAACTCATTCGGTCCACATGTCCTGAAAGGGTTTCGGGTATGGACCTATGAGGTGCCAGCGTCGAGTTCGTAACGGCTTTAACGCGGCATAATATTCCGCCAGGCTGACGCGGAAATCGGCGCGGGATGCGGACTTAGGGCTGGCGTTGGAGGTTACGCCACCTAACCTTGAGGGTATTTTCATTTGCCATGTCCGGTTCCGAGAGCACCGGCAATTGACCGGAACGACCGAAATGGCGGCGTATAGCGGTCATTCAAAGCCCCATACACCACGTCTGCGCAGGGTCAAAATCCACCAATCGACCGGAAGCGATTCGAACTTTTTCACCGCCAAACACCGCCGTTTGTACGCTTTTCGCGCAAGGACCGTCTCACGCTCTTATCGGCGGCAATAGAGGGCAATCAGCGGAGTTTGGCGCACCCGACAGGATTCGAACCTGTGACCTTCGGCTTCGGAGGCCGACACTCTATCCAGCTGAGCTACGGGTGCATTGATATTCAGATAGTGTCCGCGACCGAGCAGGGTCAATCACGAATCCAAAAATCGAACGGATGCAAACGGAGCGGGCCAAAGGCTCTGCCGATCGTCGCCGTTCGTACTCTATACACTCCCTTCGGTTTGCTTCCGCGGTGCTTCCGTCACCACGGAAGCGGTTTTCCTGCTTCCTCCGAGTTCCGCCAATCGCTTGGTTTTCCTCGACTTTCTCGACACCCACAACAAACAGACTTGACTTAGCCTTGCCTTCGGAGGGCAGCACTCTATCCAGCTGAGCTACGGGTGCATCCGGATATGATGCCTCTTAGACGATCACGCGGCGCGCATCAACGGGCGTGTCGCGGGTGGGGCGTGTTTGTTGATGCGGGGCCGTGCCTGCGAGGCTCGCCGTGGCCCGCTGCAGATATATCGTCTCCCGGACGCCAGGGGATATTGATTATATAAGCAGGCTCATCATATACGAGGCTCATTAAATCGAATGGGATCACGATGCCGCAGGACGAGACAGACCGCCTGGGCTTGCTGCTGCACGACGCGGCGCGCCTGCTGCGCCGGTCGTTCGAGAAACGGGCCGAGCGGCACGGGCTGTCGTCGGCGCAGTGGCGGCTGGTCGTGCGGGTGTTCAAGGAAGAGGGCGTCACGCAGGCGCGGCTGGCCGAGCTGCTCGAGATCGAGCCGATCAGCGTCTCGCGGCTGATCGACCGGATGGAGGAGGCCGGCTGGATCGAGCGGCGCGCCGACCCCGGCGACAGGCGGGTGCGCATGATTCATCTCACCACACGCAGCCGGCAGATCTTCGACGACATGAGGTCCATGGCCGCCGAGGTCTACGATACGGCGCTTGCCGGGCTCGACGACGACACGCGGCGGACGACCATTCGCGGCCTCAAGGCCATCATCGAGAATCTTTCCGACGACGACCAGACGGCCGCCGCCCCATCTGCGAAAAGGGCTTTCCCGAAATGAGTAGTGCCTCTCTGAACGTTGCCAATGCCAATGAGGAGCAGGCAGCCGGACCCGAAGCACGCCGGCAGGAGCCGGCCGCGGCCGCGGCGGAGGCCGTCGCGGCGCCCGCGCCGAAGCCGAAGCGCCGGCGCGGCCGCCGCTGGGGGCTGATGCTGGCGCTGCCGCTGCTGCTGGCGGCCGGCGGTGCGTATTTCTGGGCGGCAGGCGGCCGCTATCAGGAAACCGACAATGCCAATGTGCGCCAGGCGCGCATCTCGATCGTCTCGGACGTCTCGGGGCGCATCGTCGAAAGCCACGTCGCCGACAACGCGACGGTCAAGGCCGGCGACGTCCTGTTCGTCGTCGATCCGGCGCCCTACCGCATCGCGCTCGCCCAGTCGGAGGCGGCGCTCGCCTCGGCGCGGCTGCAGGTCGAGCAGCTGCGCGCCGCCTACAGCCAGGCGCAGGCGAAGGCCAAGACCGCCGGCAACGATGTCAGCTATTTCCGCGACCAGCTGGCGCGGCAGAAGGACCTTGCCGACAAGGGCGTCGCCACCAGGGCCCTGCTCGACGACGCGGCGCGCAACCTGCGGACGGCCGAGGATGCGAAGGCGGTCGCCGACGAGGCGGTGACGAGCGCGCTCGCCGCGCTCGGCGGCGATGCCGGTATCGCCACCGACAGCCATCCGGCGGTGCTCGCGGCAATCGCCACCCGCGACAAGGCCGCCTACAATCTGGCGCAGACGACGGTGACGGCGCCGGCCGACGGCGTGCTCTATCAGGCGGCCTCGTTCCAGAAGGGCCAGTTCGTCGCGGCGGGCTCGCCGATCTTCGCCCTCGTCGAGACCGGCAACAGCTGGATCGACGCCAATTTCAAGGAAACCCAGCTCACCCACATGCAGCCCGGCCAGACGGCCGAGATCTGGATCGACGCCTTTCCCGAGCGCCCGCTGAAGGCGACCGTCGAGGCGATCGGCGCCGGCACCGGCGTGGAGTTCTCGCTACTGCCGGCCCAGAACGCCACCGGCAACTGGGTCAAGGTCACGCAGCGCATTCCCGTGCGGCTCAAGGTCGAGACCTCGGACGAACTGGCGCGGCTGAGGACGGGCATGAGCGCGCTGGTCGAGGTGGATACCGGTCATGCGCGCGGCTTCGGCGGACTGGTGCCGAGCGCCTTCGCCGGCGCGACGAAATAGGTGATGCCACGCAGCGGATTCCGTCCGGAAGCAATGAAATAAATCCCGGCCTGCGCCCCCATCAGGGGCAGGGTGTGGCCGGCGATCCACCGAGGTTGGTGCGATGAGCACAGCATCCCCCGCCGATATTCCCCATCGCGGCCTGATCACGATCGCGATCATGCTGGCGACGATCATGCAGGTGCTCGACACCACGATCGCCAATGTCGCGCTGCCCACCATGACCGGCGACCTCGGCGCCAGCCAGGACACGATCAACTGGGTTCTGACCTCCTATATCGTGGCGGCGGCGATCATGACGCCGGTGACCGGCTGGCTGTCGGACCGGGTCGGGCGGCGCGAGCTCTTCCTCGTCTCCATCATCGGCTTCGTCGCCACGTCGATGCTGTGCGGCCTCGCCTGGAGCCTGGAGGCGATGGTGGTCTTCCGCGTGCTCCAAGGCCTGTTCGGCGCGGCGATCGTACCGCTGTCGCAGACCTTCCTGCTCGACATCAATCCCAAGGAGCGCCACGGCCAGGCGATGGCCATCTGGGGCGCGGGCATCATGATCGGCCCCATCATCGGCCCGACGCTCGGCGGCTGGCTGACGGAGACGCTGAACTGGCGCTGGGTCTTCTTCATCAACCTGCCGGTGGGCATCATCGCCTTCATGGGCTGCGCCACCTATCTGCCGAAAGTGGCGCAGCGGCTGCGCGGCTTCGACTTCTTCGGCTTTGCGATGCTGTCGCTGGGGGTGGGCGCCATGCAGCTCATGCTCGACCGCGGCGCGGAGGTCGACTGGTTCGCCGCGCCGGAGATATGGGTCGAACTCGGCCTGTCCATCACCGGCTTCTGGGTGTTCACCATCCACCTGATGTCGGCGAAGGACACCTTCATCGACCCGCGCATCTTCACCGACCGCAATTTCGTCACCGGGCTGATCTTCATCTTCGTGGTCGGCGTGATCTTGCTCGCGAGCCTCGCGCTTCTGCCGCCGATGCTGTCGCGGCTGTTCAACCATTCAACCACGCTGACCGGCATCGTCATGGCGCCGCGCGGCGTCGGCACGATGATCTCCATGGTCCTCGTCGGGCGCCTGGTGCAGAAGGTGGATGCGCGCGCGCTGGTCGTGACCGGCCTGCTGCTGACGGCGTGGTCGCTGCACATGATGATGAACTTCACGCTGCAGATGGACGACCACCTGATCATCACGTCGGGCATCGTGCAGGGGCTGGGCCTCGGCCTCGTCTTCGTGCCGCTGTCGACCATGGCCTTCGCCACGCTGGCGCCGGAGTTCCGCACCGACGCGACGGCGCTGTTCAGCCTGGTGCGCAATATCGGCTCCTCCATCGGCATCTCCATCGTGACGGTGCTTTTGACGCGCAACGTGCAGATCAACCATGCCGAGCTGGCGGCGTTCATCTCGCCCTACAATCCCAATGTGCTGATGGCCTCGCCTGCTGCCGCGGCGGGCGATCCGGCCGCGCTCGCGCAGCTCGACCAGCTCATCCAGCAGCAGGCGGCGATGATCGCCTATGTGGACGACTTCAAGCTGATGCTGATCGTCACGCTGGTGGCGATCCCGTTGGCGCTGCTCCTGCGCAAGCCGGCCACGGCGCCTGCGGGCGCACCGGCGGCCGCCCATATGGACTGAGCCGAGGCTGGACAATTTTCCGCCTGCGTCCAATATTTGCCGCCTGCCCGGCCCAGAAGCCTGATCGGAACCGACGTCGTGTTGTCGTCATCGATCGGGCGTAGGCAATTTTCAGGGCCGCAGGAGGTGGCGGAATGCGCGGGGCTGATGCTTTTGTGAGGGTGTTGCGGCGCTGGCTGATGCCCTGCGCCGTCGCCTGTTTCACCGCCCTCGCGGTCGGCGCGCAGGCGCAGACATTCGATCCGCTGCTCGACATCCGCATCGCCGAAAAGGTCGAGGCGGGCGAGGTCCGGCAGGCGGTCGCGCTGATCGACGCGGCGCTTGCCGAGGCCGGCGACGATTTTCGCCTGCGGCAGGACCTTCTGTCGCGCAAGGCGTCGCTGCTCCACGATGCCGGACGATTTGCCGAAGAGGCGGCGACGCTCGGCGCGCTGCGAGATTTGATGGTCGAGCAGGCTGGCGAGACCTCGCCCGACCTGCTGCCCGTCCTTGCGCGCCTTGCCGAGGCGGGCGAGCGCATTCCCGATCCCGCGGTGACGCTGGACGCGCTGGCGGCGACGCTCGACATTCTGGTGGCCGCCGGGCGGGCGGAGGACGGCGAGGCGGTCGCCGCGCGGCTCGATGCGCTGGCGGAAGCGGCGCCCGAGGTGGCGGACGAGGCGGCGCAGGCTGCCGAGGAGTTCCGCCGCGCGCGCGACGAGACGGGGCGCGGCCCCTTCGCTGTGGACCCTGATCAGGGTTTCACCACGGTCAGGATTTTCTATGCCACCGACCGGGCCCGCAGCGGCGCCGAGGAGCCGAACGAATTCTATGGCGGCGCGCGCGGCGCCGCGCTCGAAATGGGCACGGCGGACGTATCGATCCCGCCGCGCCACCTGCCGGGCAAGATCGAGCGGCCGTCGATCTGGACGCTGGAGTTCCGCGAGGATCCGGGCCGCCACGTGGTGCTGAAATCGGTCACGCCGCAGCCGGCCGATGCCGTGTTCGGCGCCATGCACGACCAGCTGGCGCAGAACGGCTCGGACGCGGCCTTCGTCTTCGTGCACGGCTTCAACGTGCCGTTCAGCGAGGCCGCGCAGCGCACCGCGCAGTTGGCCTACGACATGAATTTCGACGGCGTGCCGATCCTCTATTCCTGGCCGTCGCGCGGCTCGCTGCTGAGCTATATCGCCGACACGGCGGTGGTGAATCTCAGCGGCCGGCGGCTGACGCTGTTCCTCGAAGACGTGGTGAAGAAGTCGGGGGCGAAGCGAATCCATCTCATCGCCCATTCCATGGGCAACCGCGCCATGACCGACGCGCTGGAGCTCTATGCGCTCCGCCATCCCGGCCAGCCGCCGGCCTTCGACCAGGTGCTCTTCACCGCGCCGGACCTCGATGCCGGGCTCTTCTCGGCGATGGTGGAGACCATCCGCCCGGTGGCGCAGCGCGTCACGCTCTATGCCTCGGACAAGGACTGGGCGCTCGCCGTGTCGCGCCGCATCCATGGCGATGCCGCGCGCGCCGGGCAGGGCGGCAAGGGCATCGTCCATTCGGCCGAGGTCGATTCCATCGACATGACCAGCATCGGCGACGACATGCTGGCGCACAGCTACTACGCCAACAACCCCTCTGCTCTCACCGACATACTGGCGCTGTTCTGGCGCGACGCGCCGCCCGAGGCGCGCTGCGGCATGGAACGGGCGACGGGCGACAATGGCGCCTACTGGGTCTATTCGCCGGACCAGTGCGACAGCAATGCGCTTCTGTCGACGCTGTCGATCCTGCGTCGCGCCAGCATCGTCAACATCGCCGATGCGCGCGCCTTCATGAACCGCTTCATCATGCCGGCGACCGCCGATCCCGGCGAGCGCTCGCGGCTGGAGAAGGCGCTGGAGCGGCTGTTCGGCCGCTAGGGCCGCTGGCCCAACGCTCGGCGCTTAAGCATCGCCTGCACTTGCGCTACACCGGTTCGCGCATTCGCGCGAACCGGAAGGCTTCATGAACCAGGTACCGCCCCCTCCCGCCGGCGATCTCCCCGACAGCCTGCGGCCCGCCGCCCGGCAGGCGCCCGAAAGCGGCATCGTCGCGCTGGCCAATTACGGCCGCAGCCGGCAGGGCGTCATTCCGCTATGGGCGGGCGAGGGCGACCTGCCGACGCCGGACTTCATCTCGTGCAAGGCCTCCGACGCGCTCGCCGCCGGCGAGACCTTCTATACCTGGCAGCGCGGCGTGCCCGAGCTGCGCGCGGCCATCGCCCGCTATCACGAGCGCCATTTCGGCGGCATTTTTTCGCCTGAGGAGTTCTTCGTCACGGGCGGCGGCATGCAGGCGATCCAGCTTGCCTTGCAGGCGGTGGCCGGGGCGGGCGACGAGGTGATCTATTTCACCCCGGCCTGGCCGAACTTCGCAGGCGCGGCAGGCGTCGCGGGCATCGAAGCCGTGCCGCTGCAGCTCACCGAGGGCGCGGCGGGCTGGACGCTCGACATGGACGCGCTGCGGGCGGCCATCACGCCGCGTACCCGGGCGCTGTTCGTCAACACGCCGTCCAATCCCACCGGCTGGACCGCCGACGCCGAAACGCTCGCCGCGCTGCTCTCGATGGCGCGCGAACGGGGCCTCTGGATCATCGCCGACGAGATCTACACGCAGTTCTATTATGAGGCGCCGCGCGCACCGTCCTTCATGGACATCATGGCGCCGGAGGATCGCATCCTCTTCGTCAACACCTTCTCCAAGAACTGGGCCATGACCGGCTGGCGCATGGGCTGGATCAGGGCGCATCCCTCGCTCGGGCAGGTGGTGGAGAACCTCATCCAGTATTCGACCTCCGGCGTGCCGGCCTTTCTCCAGCGTGGCGCGGTCGCGGCGCTGGACGAGGGCGACGACTTCGTGGCCGGGCAGGTGCAGCGGGCGCGGCAGGCGCGCGACATCGTCTGCTCAGCACTTTCCGGCACGGGCCGGGCGCGCTTCGCGCCGCCGCAGGGCGCCTTCTACCTGTTCTTCGCCATCGATGGCGTCGAGGACTCTTACGGAACGGCCTTCCGCATCGTCGACGAGGCGGGCGTCGGCGTGGCGCCCGGAACGGCTTTCGGCGCCGGCGGCAAGGCGCATTTCAGGCTGTGCTTCCACCGCCGGCTCGACCAGATCGAGGATGCCGCGCAACGGCTGGCGCGCTGGATTGCGACGCGCTGATCGGTCAGTGCCCGACCACGATACGCAGGTTGTTCAACCCGACGCTTTGCGCGATCGAATAGAGCTTCGCCGCATTCGCGGTGTCCAGGCGCACGCAACCCGCGGATGCCGGTCGCCCGAGGCGATTGGTCTGGTTGGTGCCGTGGACTGCGAAATTGCCGCTGTAGAAGATCGCATAGGGCATGGGCGCATTGTTGTAGCGGCTGGACCGATGGTTCTTCGACAGCCATTTGGCGGTCCAGCTCCCGCGCGGCGTCACTTTGCCCTGGCGTGCGGTCGAGACGCGCCATCTGTGCTTGACCACGCCATTGTGCACCACGGTCATCGTCTGGTCGGAAATACTGACGCGCGCCACGACATTCGCAGCCGTAGCAGCCGCAGGCATGCCGGCAAGCAATGCCAGCGTGATGCCAAGACAGGCGATGAGTTTTCGCATGTTCCTACCCCGCTCTACCCTTCGATCATCGACGGATAGCCATGAAAGGCTTCGTTCGGGTGAACGCGCAGGGTGAATCGGGTCTTGCACTACACGTTAAAATAGAAAGGGCGGCGCAGTGCGCCGCCCCTTCTTCAGGTAAGGCTGCCGATCAGAACATCGGCGGGTAGGGACGGCCGCCGCGGTCGAGCGTGATCCAGCGGGTCTCGGTGAAGGTCTCAAGCGACCAGCGGCCGCCATGCTTGCCGACGCCGGACGCCTTGAAGCCGCCGAAGGGCACATGCGGCTCGTCGTTCACCGAGGAGCAGTTGATGTGGCAGTTGCCGGTGTCGAGCTGGTTGACGACGGCGAGGCCGCGGGCCTCGTCGCGGGTCATGACGCCGGCCGACAGGCCGTATTCGGTGTCGTTGGCGATCTGGACCGCTTCCTCGTCGGTGCGGAACGGGATTACCGGCACCACGGGGCCGAAGGTCTCGTCCTGGTAGAGCTTCATGTCCGGGGTCACGCCGGTCAGGATCGTCGGCTCGACGAAGCGGCCCTCGATCTTGCCGCCGAGCACCACCTTGGCGCCCTTGGCGATCGCGTCCTCGAGCTGCTCCTTCACCTTGGCGACCTGCTTGTCGTTGATGAGCGGGCCGATGATGTGCTCCTTGCTCTTGGTCGGGTCGCCGACCTTGAGCTTCGAGGCGCGCTCGACGAACTTCTTGAGGAAGTCGTCGAAGATCTTCTCGTGCACCAGCACCTTCTCGACCGACATGCAGATCTGGCCCTGGTGCATGAATGAGCCGAAGTTGGCCGCCTGCGTGGCGCGCTCCATCTCGGCGTCTTCCAGCACGATCAGCGAATCCTTGCCGCCCAGCTCGACGCAGCACTTCTTCAGATGCGCGCCGGCCTTGGCCGCGATCTGGCGGCCCACCGCCGTCGAGCCGGTGAAGGAGATGCCCTTCACATAGGGATGCTCGATCAGCTCGTCGCCCACTTCGCGCACATTGTCGCGCGAGCAGGTGACGACGTTGAACACGCCCTTGGGAAGGCCGGCTTCCTCGAAGATCTCGGCGAAGAGCAGGCCGCCGAGATAGGGCGTCTCTTCCGAGGGCTTGAGCACGATCGTGTTGCCGGCGACCAGCGGGAACAGGAAGCCGCGCGCGGTGAGGATGCAGGGGAAGTTCCACGGGCTGATGACGGAGACGACGCCCATCGGCCGGCGGACCGCCATGGAGACCTTGCCGTATTCGGACGGCATGACCTCGCCGATCGGGTTCCAGACCGACGCGGCGGCGGCCTCGAAGACCTCCGTCACATAGCTGGTCTCGAACATGCCCTTGCCGAACCAGCCGCCGCCTTCGGCCTGGATCGCGTCGATGATCTCCATCTGCCGGCGCTTCCAGATCTCCGCCGCCTTGTGGAGATAGTGGGCGCGCTTGGAGAAGGGCAGCTTCGACCATTCGGGGAAGGCGGCATGGGCGGCCTCGATGGCCGCGGCCGTCTCGGTGCGGCCGGAATCCGGCACCTCGGCCCAGACCGAGCCGTCGGCCGGGTTGTAGTCCTTGAATGTCTTCTTGGTGGCGGACCATCCGCCGCCGATGAACATGCCTTCGAATACACGTGCCATGGCTTATGCCTCCTTGTGCTCCTTCCGCTTGTCCGCGGATTCTGGATTGGTCTTATGCGGATCGTCCACGCTGGACCATCCTTCGGGCGAAAAGTTGAAGACGGTGAGCCGCTTGCGCTGCCGGGCCGTGTAGGCGGCCTGGATTTCCGCCGCGCGCGAGGCGAGCCGGGTCAGGTCGAGATCGCCGGTGTCCGGCGCGGCCGGCGTGGCGGGCTCGTCCTCCTCGATCAGCACGCCCTGGCTGTTGTGGCCGAGCATCGGCGGCGTGTCGGCCTCGGCCTTCGGGGCTTCCGGTTCGGCCGGGACGGCGGCTTCCTCGCGCTCGCGGCGCTCTTCCTCGAACAGCCGCACCCGCGCCGTGAGCGTGGCGTCGCGATTGGCGGAGAGGTGGCGGCGCAGGCGCTCGCCGGCATGCCTGGCGAGGTCGTCGATGGAGCCGGGTTCGGCCGATGCTTCCTGCGGCGCGGGCGTGGCGGCGGCTTCTGGCTCGCGTTTGATCACCGGCTGCGGTGTCTCCTGCCGGGATGCCGAGAGATGTGTGCGCATCCGTGCGCCGGCATTCGCCGCCAGTGCTTCGTAATCCATTCGCTCGGCGGCAACCGGCGGCGGCGGCGACAGCGATACGGCAGGCTGCGGCTTCGCGGCCACCGGCGCGGCGCGGGGTGTCCGCTGGGCGTGAAGATGCTCGCGGAGGCGCCGGTCGGCGCTGGCGATCATCGAGGCGATATCGGTGTCGTCGCGCACCGGCACGGGCTCGGCGCGGGGCGCGGGTGCGGCGGCGGGTGAAGGAGACGTGACCTGCGCAGGCGGCCGCATCGCGGATCGGCGGGCGGCAAGATGATCCTTCAGGCGCCGGTCGGCACCTGCCACCAGCGCGGCGATGTCGAGTTCGACCGGAGCGCGCGCGGCAGCCGGCGCGACGTTGACGAAGGGCAGTGGCGTCGTGGTCTCCGCTGCGGCGGTCTCCTGCCTCGATGCCGGCTGCGCCTTGCGGCGGGCGGCGAGGTGTTCCGACAGGCGCGTCGCGGCGCGTTCGGCAAGCACCCCGGCGGTCTCTGCGACAGCCTTCGCATCGTCTGCCGCATGCGGCTTGCGCGGCGCGGAGGGTTGCGGGGCGGGCGCCGGCATTTCCACCGCGTCCCAAGGGTCGCGCTCGAGCTTCGGGTCGTAGCGGCCCTCGAAGGCGCTGGGCACCACCGCGTCGCGGCGCAGCGCGCGGATGAAGGCGGCGTGGATGCGGCCGGCGCGTTCCGCCAGCTTGCCCATCAGCCGGCTCATCGCGTCGAGCGCGGTCGGCAGCGCGAAGGGGGCGGGCAGGCGGATATTGCTCTTCTTCACGCCGCGCGCGGAGGGGGCTGCCTTGCCGCCGAGATAGGCGTTCACCACCGCCGGGTCGTTCATCAGCGCGATCGCCGTGTCCTCGCCGGTGATCAGCCCGTTCTCGATCAGATAGCCGCGCCGGGCGATCTTGAGGCTGAGGCGGGCGTTCTGCTCCACCAGCAGGATGCCGACGCCGGTCGCGGCCACGGCCGCGAGCGACTTGAACAGCTCCTTGCTGAGCAGCGGCGACAGGCCGAGCGAGGGCTCGTCTAGCATGAGGATGTCGGGGCGCGACATCAGCGCGCGGCCGATCGCCACCATCTGCTGCTCGCCGCCCGACATGGTGCGCGCGATCTGCTTCTTGCGCTCCGCAAGGCGCGGGAACAGCGTGTAGATCTGCGCCAGCGTCTCGGCTTCCTGCGCCCGTGCGCGCTGTGCGAAGGCGCCGAGCTGGAGGTTTTCCGCCACGGTGAGGTCGCCGAAGATGCCGCGCCCTTCCGGCACCAGCGCGATGCCTTCCTCGACGATGCGGTGCGGCTTCATGCCGGTGATCGTTCGGCCGTTCATGACGATCGCGGTGCCGGGCGCCACCGGCACCATGCCGGCCACCGCCTTGAGCAGGCTCGACTTGCCGGCGCCGTTGGCGCCGAGGATGACGCAGATCTCGCCCTTCTCGACCGTGGCCGAAACGCCGTCGAGTGCGATATGCCGTCCGTAGCGGACGCCCAGGTTGCGGATTTCAAGCATCGTCGTCGTCACCCAGATATGCGCGCACGACCTCCGGGTCGGAAAGCACGTCGTCAACATCGCCTTCGGCGATCTTGCGGCCGCTGTTCATCACCACGCAGCGTCCGCACAGCGATCGTATCGCATCCATGACATGTTCGACCATGATGATCGTGCGGCCCTCGCGCCCGAGCTTCTCGATCAGCGCAATGCCGATCTGGAGCTCGCTCGGATTGAGGCCTGCCAGCCATTCGTCGAGCAGGAGCACGCGCGGATCGGCGGCAAGCGCCCGCGCCAGCTCCACCCGCTTCTGGTCGATATAGGTCAGCGCCGAGACGGGAGAATGGCCGCGCCCGGCAAGGCCGACGAGGTCCAGCAGGCCGCGGGCGAGCTCGTGCGCCTCGCGGCCCCACAATTTGCGGTGTCCGAACACCGCGCCCGCCATCACGTTCTGCTCGGCGTCGAGCGAGGGAAGCACGCGCACGAGCTGGAAGGTGCGAGCCACACCCTTGCGGGCGATCTGGTGCGCAGCCATGCCGGAGATGCGCTCGCCCGCCAGCCGGATCTCGCCATCTGTGGGCGAAAGCGCGCCGGAGATCAGGTTGAGCATGGTGGTCTTGCCCGAGCCGTTCGGCCCGATGAGGCCGATCACCTCGCCTTCGTTGACGTCGAAGGAGACGTCGTTGACCGCGACCAGGCCGCCGAACTGCTTGCGGGCATGGCTGACGGAGAGGACCGGCGCGCTCATGCCTGCTTCTCCGCGACGGCCCCGTGCTCGGCCGGCTTGCGGGTGCGGAACTTCGTCCACAACTGCTCCAGCCGCCCGGTCACGCCGTTCGGCAGCAGGTAGACGATGGCGAAGAAGGCGAGGCCGATGACGATCGAGGTGTGGTTGGGGAAGCGCGCCGAGATGAAGTCCATCGCGATGGTGAAGGGAATGACGCCCACCAGCGGGCCCCACAACCGCCGCGTGCCGCCGAGCAGCGACATGATGACGACGAGGAAGGAGATCATCGGATTGAAGGCCGAGGGCGGCTCGATATAGGTGTAGCGCGGCGCGGTGATGGCGCCGGCGATGGCGATGAACGCGCCCGACACCATGAACAGGATGATCTTCGCCCGCGCCGTGTCGATGCCGACATGGCGCGCCACCGTCTCGTCATTGCCGATGACGGTCATGGCGAAGCCGAGGCGCGAGCGGTTGATGAGGAAGCCGGTGAGGAACACCGCCGCCGTCAGCGCCAGCAGCATCCAGTAGATGTGGCTCTCGTTGAAGTCGGTGAAGACGTAGAGGCCCATCGCGGTGGCGAACTTGGTCTGCGTCCAGGTGACGAGCTGGCGCACCAGCTCCGCCAGCCCGAAGGTGAAGATGACGAAATAGACGCCGGAGATGCGCAGCGTCATCGCGCCGACGAGGCCGGCGACCAGCGCGCCGACCAGCGCGGCGACCAGCACCAGAAGCGGGTAGGGCAGGATGTCGATGCCGAGCCCGACGCAATAGGTGCCGAGGCCGTAGAAGGCGGCGGTCGCCAGCGAGACATAGTGGGTCGGGCCGGAAAACAGCGACCATGCGGTGCAGAGCGCCGCATAGAGCATGATGTTGACCGAGATCGACAGGTAGAAGCCGTCGTCGAACCGCGGCAGCGTCGCCGCCAGCGCGACGATGACGGCGCCGAGGATGAGCCCGCGCCACTCGCCGGCCTTCAGGCCGTTCAGGAAGCCGCTCACGACGAGGCCCTCCCGAAGATGCCCTGCGGGCGGAAGAGCAGGACGAGGATGAACAGGCCGTAGGTGGCGGCGAGCGTCAGACCGGGGTCGATCAGGCTCGCCACCAGCGTCTCGGAAATGCCGAGGATGATCGCCGCCAGCACCGCGCCGCGCAGGTCGCCCACGCCGCCCATGATGACGATGATCAGCGCCTTCATGGTGAAGACGACGCCCATGGAGGCGTTGAAGGTGTAGAAGGTGGACAGAAGCGCGCCGCCGCAGGCGGTCACCGCGCCGCCCAGCGCGAAGGCGAAGGCGGCGGTGCGCGCCACGTCGATGGCGACGAGGTTGGCCGAGTTCGGATCGACGGCGACGGCGCGCAGCGCCGTGCCCTGCCGCGTGCGGTAGAGGAAGAACCACAGCGCGGCGGCGATGATCACGGCGGCAACGAAGGCGACCACGCGGTTGAGGCCATAGGAATAGCCGAAGATGTCGAAGCGCTCGGCAAGGAAGGTGTAGGACCGGTACTCACCGCCGAAGGCGAGCAGCATCAGCCCCTGCAGCAGGAAGAGCAGGCCGAAGGTGGCGAGGATGGAATCCGACTCGAGCTGGCCACGGTTCTTCGCGCGCTTCACCAGCGGCCGGAGCGCGACGGCATAGATCGCCCAGTTGATGACGAAGGCGGCGGGCGCGATCAGCAGCAGGCCGACGAGCGGGTTGATCCCCAGGCCGGCATAGAGCCAGAAGGCCACGAAGCAGGCCGCGACCAGCGTCTCGCCATTGCCGAGATTCATGATGCGGGCAACGCCATATTGCAGCGTCAGCCCGAGCGCGATCAGCGCATAGGTTCCGCTCAGCAGAATGCCGGTGACGAGGATATTCATGTGCGAATGCTTCTGCCTTCGAAATGGAAGGAGCGGGAGAGCCGTCCCGCTCCTTGTCCCTCCCCCTCCGGGGAAGGGATGGGATGCCGGCGGCTATATTACCACGCGGGCTTCTTGACCGGATCGCCGGCGACGGCCAGCCCGTCGGCGGCGACGGCCTTGAACACGCCATTGTCCCACTGGCCGACGGTCCAGACCTTCTCGTTGACATTGTTGGGCATGGAGATCGGGCCGATCACGGTGTCGAAGGTGTTGGCCTTGATCGCCGCGATGACGGCGGCCTTGTCCTTGGAGCCCGCCTTCTCGATCGCCTGGCCGAGGATCTGCAGGCCGGCATAGGTCGTGGCCGAGGCCCAGAAGTCGGGATCGACGCCGGTGTCCTTCTTGCTGGTGGCGAAGTAGGTCTTGATCTTCTCGTCATTGGAGTTGACGCCGCCGATGCCCATGATGCCGTTGGCTTTCTCCTTGAAGCGGCCGGCGAAGGCCGGGAAGGCGGTGCCGACGCCGGTGTAGAAGGCGCCGACGTCGAGGCCCTGCACCTGCGCCTGCTCGGTCAGCGCGAAGGTATCGCCGGGATAGGAGAAGGCGACGAAGGCGTCGGGCGCGGCCGCCTTGGCGCCGCTGATGACCGGCGCCAGGTCCTGCGCGCCGAGCGGGTAGGAGGTCTCGTAGACGATGTCGAAGCCCGCCGCCTGCAGCGCCGGCTTGGTCGCGGCGATCAGTTCGAGGCCGAATGCGTCGGCGACGTTGACGAGCGCCACCTTGTTGCCGATGTCGCCCTTCGCCTTGAGCTTGCTCAGCGTGTCCACCACGCCGGCGCCGAGCTGCTTCGAGGTGCCGAGCATCCAGAAGGAGTTCGGCCACCGCTTGGCGAACTCGGTCACGCCGTCGGTCGCGGCGCTTGTGGTGATGTGCGGATAGCCGTAGCGGGCGATGATCGGCGCGGTCGCGATGTTGAGGCCGGTCGAATAGGGCGTGACGATGAAGTCGACCTTGTCGACCGTGGCGAGGCGCTGGATGTTCTTGATCGCCTCCTCGCCATTGGTCTTGTCGTCATATTCGACGAGCTCGATCTTCATCTTCTTGCCGCCGACATCGAGGCCGCCGGCATCGTTCACTTCCTTCATCCACATCTGGATGTTGGGCCAGTGCGTGACCGCCGCGCCGCCGGCCAGAGGGCCGGTCTTCGGGGCGGATGCGCCGAGCTTGATGGTCTCTTCCTGCGCCTGCGCGAAGCCGCCGGCGAATGCCATAGCCACCGTCGAAGCGGTCAGTGCGAGCATTGTCCTTCTGAGCATTTCATACCTCCCTGGTTGTTTTCCTCGCGCCGGCGACCGCCGCCGGCGCCGATGCCTCAAAGCGGGTAGTCCTGTTTCCCGCTCTGGATCGTGATCCACCGCAATTCGGTGAATTCCTCGATGCCGGCCCGGCCGCCGAAGCGGCCGTAGCCCGATGCCTTCATCCCGCCGAACGGCATTTGCGGCTCGTCGTGGATTGTGGCGGAATTGATGTGGCAGATGCCCGTCTCCAGCCGCCGCGCCACGTCGAGCGCGCGCGAGACGTCGCGGCCGAAGACCGCGGCGGCGAGGCCGTATTCGGTGTCGTTGGCGATCGAGACGGCCTCGTCGATGTCGGCATAGCGGATCACCGAGGCCACCGGCCCGAACGTCTCCTCGTGATAGATGCGCATGTCGGGCGACACGCCGTCGAGGATTGTCGCTTCCAGCCAGGCGCCACGCTGCGTGCCGCCGGTGACGAGCCGCGCGCCCTTGCGGGTGGCGTCGTCGATCAGCGCCTTGACGCGCTGGGCGGCGGCTTCCGAGATCATCGGTCCGATGCGGCCGGCGTCCGCCGCGCCGTCGCGCGCCGAGATCAGCGCCGCATGGCGCGCCAGCCGGCCGAGGAAATCGTCGGCGAGGTCCTCCTGGACAAGCACCCGCTCTGTCGACATGCAGATCTGGCCCTGGTGGAAGAAGGCACCATAGGCCGCAGCCTTCACCGCCTCCTCGATGTCGGCGTCGTCCAGCACGATCAGCGGCGCCTTGCCGCCGAGCTCCAGCAGGCAGCGCTTGAGGTGGCGGGCGCAGATTTCGGCGATCATGCGGCCCGAGCGCGTCGAGCCGGTGAAGTTGACGCGCCGCACCGCCGGATGGGCGATCAGCGCCTCGACGATGTCGGTCGCGCCCTGCTCGGCATTGTGCACCATGGCGGTGATGCCGTCGCCGAGGCCGGCCTCGGCGAAGACCTCGCCCAGCAGCGCGTGCGTGCGGGGGCAAAGCTCGGACGCCTTGAAGACCACTGTGTTGCCGCAGGCGAGCGGTGCGGCCAGCGCGCGCGTGCCGAGCACGATCGGGGCGTTCCAAGGCGCCATGGACAGAACCACGCCGCAAGGCTGGCGTATCGCCATCGCAAGGCTGCCCTGCCGGTCGGTCGGGATCACCTCGCCGCCGATCTGGGTCGTCATCGCCGCCGCCTCGCGCACGATCGACGCGCCGAGCCGGCAGTTGAGCTCCGCCCAGTCGCGGGTGCCGCCGGTCTCGGCGGCGATGATGCGGATGAATTCCTCGCGCCGCGCCAGGAGGATCGCCGCCGCCTTCTCGAGCAGGAGGCGGCGCTCGCCGGGCGGGGTCGCCGACCATGCCGGAAACGCCTTGGCCGCGACGTTGGCGGCATGACGCGCCTCCGCGAGCGATGCTGCCTGCACCGTCGCATGCAGCGCCATCGCGCCCGTGCGGTGGCCCGTAGCCGGCATCTGCGTCGGAACGGACGCGTTCAGGTTCAAGACGACCTCCCCAGCGCCGACGGTCGCATGCCTCCTGGACCGTCTGCTGTATGAAAGCAAACAGATGCTGTAGTCGGGTGTAATGCGATTTTCTGGCTTTATATTGTATTTTTCTGGCAAAGGCGGGATAAAATGACGGATTGGTGAATGGCGGAGACATGTCGTGAAGGCGGAACGGATCGAAAGCAGCCTCCATCCACGCATCTGGTCGTTCAACCGGCAGGGCGTGCCGCAGCGGCAGCTCGCTTTGCTGACGGACGGCGCCGGGGAGGTGGAGGCGGGGGCGGAGCGTTTCGGCGCGGAAGGGCCGGCCTTCATCCTGGTCGGCTCGCTGCGGCCCGGACGCCTGCGCACCGAGGCGGGCACCACCGGCTACCGGGGCGCCGTCACCGACGCGACCATCCTCTCGGCGCTGGGCGACGAGCCTGAATCGCGCGACCTCCATCTTCTGGCCGAAGGCAGCTTCGTGCTGTCGCTCGCCGGCCATGGCGAGAAGGCCCGCACGCTGGAACGCTGCTTCGAGGGCGTGCTGCGGGAAATCCAGCAGCCGCAGGAAGGCTCGCGGCTGATCATATCGGCGCTGGTGCGCATCATGCTCGTCACCGTGCTGCGCCTTGCCGGCGGCGCGGGCGTCGCCGTGTCCGGCATGGGCAAGCGGGCCGGCATCCTGCAGCGCTTCCGCCAGCTGGTCGAGCTGAACTTCCGCCATCACTGGAGCGTGGCGCGCTATGCCGCCGCGCTCGGCATCTCGGCCGACAGGCTGCACGGCATCTGCACCGACGGCGTCGGCAAGTCGCCCAAGGCGCTGATCTCGGAGCGGGTGCTGCACGAGGCGATGTCGCGGCTGGAGCTCTCGCCGCTGACGGTAGAGCAGTTCGCCCATACGCTGGGCTTCAACGACCCGGCGCATTTCTCGGTCTTCTTCAAGCGCATGACCGGCACCACGCCGGGGCGCTACAGGAACGAGATGGCCGCGCTGCGCGCCGCGGGCCAGGCAGCGCCGCAGCCGAGCCTGGCCGAATGGCCGTGACGGCCCGGCCTGAAACGAAAAAGGCCAGGCGATGCCTGACCTTTCCTGCCGCGCGACCTGCCAGTACATCCGTGGCCGATCATGCGATGAGGAAGACCTAGCAGCCGTCTGCGACAGCCGCGTGACATGCGCAGCCTGATATGGGGGGGCGCGTTGCGGGCAGACCTTTAACTTGTTAACCAGACAGGGTGCCGTCCAGGGAGGAAGACAATGCTGCCGAGCACCGGAGCGAAGGCGTCGGGTTTCATCGACGTGCCGTTGGGGACGTGGGACGTCGAGGTGGAGAAGCGCGGCGACGGCGCGATCCTGATGCGCTCGAAGGAGCCGCTGGCGTCCTATCCGCGCGTCATCACCGGGCGCCTGTTCGAGACCGCGCGCGAGCACCCCGAGCGCATCTTCATCGCCGAGCGCGACGGGAGCGGCGAATGGGATCGGATCACCTATGCGCAGGCCGCCGCGCGGGTCCTGTCGCTGGCGCAGGCGCTGCTCGACCGCGACCTCGGCCCCGATCGCCCCGTCGCCATCCTCTCGCCGGGCTCGAACGCCCATGCCCTGCTGGCGCTTGCCGCCGCCCATGCCGGCATTCCCTATTGCCCGGTCTCGCCCGCCTATTCGCTGCTGGCAAAGGAGTTTTCCAAGCTCGACCATGTGCTCGGCCTGCTGACGCCCGGCCTCGTCTATGTCGAGAGCGCCGCCGCGTTCGACCGCGCGCTGAAGGGAACGGCCGTATCCGGCTTCGAGGTCGTCGCTCTGCGGGAGGCCGACGAGCATGGCCATACGCCCTTCGCGTCGCTTCTCGACACGGTGCCGACCGAGGCGGTCGCGGCCGCCCATGCGGCGATCCTGCCCGACGACGTGATCAAGATCCTCTTCACCTCCGGCTCGACCGGCGCGCCCAAGGGCGTCACCAACACGCACCGGATGATCTGCTCCAACCAGCAGATGTTCCTGCAGAACTTCCCGGTCATGGGCACCCGCCCGCCGGTGCTCCTGTCATGGCTGCCATGGCATCACACCTCGGGCGCCAACATGATCCTCGGCATGACCGCCTATCTGGGCGGCACGCTCTATATCGACGACGGCAAGCCCGTGCCGGGGCTGATGGACAAGACCATCCGCAACCTGCGCGAGATTTCGCCGACCGCCTATTTCAGCGCCGCTTCCGCCTTCCAGGAGCTCATCCCGGCGCTGTGGGAGGACGAGGCGCTGCGGCAGAACTTCTTCCGCGACCTCGGCATGTTCTATTATTCCGGCTCGTCCATGCCGCAGCCCATCATCGACGAATTGAACGATCTCGGCATGAAGACGATCGGTGCGAAAGTGCCGTTCTTCTCCAATTTCGGCTCCACCGAGACGTCGCCGGTCGCACTCGGCGTCAACTGGCCCGACCCGCGCGGCGGGCTGGTCGGCCTGCCGGTGCCCGGCGTCGAGATCAAGCTTTTCCCGGTGGACGGGAGGCTGGAAGGCTGCGTGCGCGGCCCAAATGTGACGCCGGGCTACTGGCGCCAGCCGGACCTGACCGCGAAGGCGTTCGACGACGAGGGTTTTTATCATTTCGGCGACGCCATGGCGCCGGTCGATCCCGGCGACTTCACGCAGGGCCTCACCTATGAGGGGCGGCTGGGCGAGAATTTCAAGCTGCTCACCGGCACTTGGGTCAGCGTCGGCCTGCTGCGCGACCGGCTGATCACCGAGGCCTCGCCTCTGCTGCGCGATGCCGTCATCACCGGCGAGAACCGCAACGAGGTTGGCGCGCTGCTGTTCCTCGACGCCCTGCAGGCGCGCCGCCATGCCGGCCTGTCCGACGACGCGCCGGCCGTCGATGCCTTCGGCCATCCGCGCGTCGTCGCGACGCTGCAGGACGTGCTCGACAGGCTGGCGGCGAAGGGCAGCGGCTCCTCCACCTTCGTGGCGCGCGCGATGATCCTGCCGACGCCGCCCGACGGCGCGCTGGGCGAGATCACCGACAAGGGCAGCGTCAGCCAGAAGACGGTGCTGAAAACCCGTGCCGCGGATGTCGAGGCGCTCCACAATGGCGGGCCGCGGCCGGAGATTCTGGTTGCCGGCGCCACCTGAACCACGTTGACAAGACGGCCGCCGGCGGCTTACGGAAAACTTAATGAGTTAAATAATTGGCGCAGTGCGGCAGGCTCCCCCGGAGCCGGCCGGCTGCCTGTCAGGAGGGAGCGGATCTTGCCCGAAGCCTATATCTTCGACGCCGTGCGCACGCCGCGCGGCAAGGGACGCCACAACGGCGCATTGCACACGCTGTCGCCGGTGGAGCTGAGCGCGGCGGTGCTGACCGCGCTCGACGAACGCACCGGCTTCTCGCAGGCCGATCCCGAGGACGTGATCTTCGGCGTCGGCGACGGCGTCAACGACCAGGGCTCCGACCTCGCCCGCTCGGCGCTGCTCTATGCCGGCATGCCGGAGAGCATCCCGGGCTCCACCGTCAGCCGCTTCTGCTCGTCGGGCCTCGACGCCGTGAACGCGGCCGCGGCGCGCATCATGTCGGGGCAGGGCGACCTGCTCGTGGCGGGCGGCATCGAGATGATGTCGCTGATCCCGATCGGCGGCACCGGCGGCCCCAACGGCTCCGACGCCATCTTCAACAACCGCATCGACATGATCCCGCAGGGCATTTCCGCCGACCTGATGGCGACGCTCTACGGACACAGCCGCGAGGACGTCGACGCCTATGCGGTGGAATCGCAGAAGCGCGCGGCGGCCGCCTGGCAAGGCGGGCGGTTCTCGAAGTCGATCGTCCCGGTGAAGGACGAGAACGGCACCGTGCTGCTGGAGAAGGACGAATATATGCGTCCCGAGACCACCATGGAGACGCTGGCCAAGCTGCCGGCCGCCTTCAGGGACATGGGCCTCAAGGGTGGCCTCGACGCCATCGCGCGGCGCCGCTATCCGGAAGTGCTGGCGGTCGAGCACGTCCACACCGCCGGCAATTCGAGCGGCATCGTGGACGGCGCGGCGGCCATGCTGATCGGCACGCGCGAGGCCGGCGAGCGCCTGGGCCTGCGGCCGCGGGCGGTCATCCGCTCCTTCGCCAATGCCGCGATGGATCCGAGCCTGATGCTGGCGGCGCCCGCCGACGCAACCCTGATGGCGCTCAAGCGCGTCGGCAAGAGCCCGGCCGAGGTCGACCTCTACGAGGTCAACGAGGCCTTCGCCTCGGTCGTGCTGCGCTTCATGGAGCGCACCGGCGTTCCCCATGACAAGGTCAACGTCAACGGCGGCGGCATCTCGATGGGCCACCCCATCGGCGCCACCGGCGTCATGATCACCAACATCCTGCTGGACGAGCTTGAGCGCACCGGCAAGGAGAGCGGGATCGTCACGCTCTGCGTCGGCCTGGGCATGGGCGTCGCCACCTATATCGAACGCGTGGAGGGCTGAGAGATGCTGACCATCGACAAGCGCCCCGACGGCGTCGCCGTCCTCACCATCGACACGCCCGGCAGCCAGAACGCACTGGACCTCGCCTTCAACGCCGCCTTCGACAAGGCGATCGACGGCCTGCTCGCCGATGCCGAGGTGAAGGGCATCGTCATCACCTCCGCGAAGGACAGCTTCGCCGCCGGTGGCGACCTGAGCCAGCTTCTCGCGGTGAAGTCGCCGGACGACGTCAAGGCGATCGTGGAGCCGTTCCTCGCCGCCATCCGCAAGCTGGAGACCGGCGGCAAGCCGGTGGTGGCGGCGCTCAACGGCACGGCGCTCGGCGGCGGCTACGAGCTGGCGCTGGCCTGCCACCGCCGCATCGCCGCCGACCGGCCGGACGCGCTGTTCGGCCTGCCGGAAGCCTCGCTCGGCCTGATGCCGGGCGGCGGCGGCACGCAGCGACTGCCGCGCCTGATCGGCATCGACAAGGCGGCGGAGCTGATGATCAACGGCACCACGCTGTCGGTGAAGGACGCGCTGGCCGCCGGCCTGATCGACGAGGTGGTGCCGGCTTCCGACCTCATCGAGGCCGCCGCGCGCTGGATCGCATCCGGCCCGAAGCCGGTGCAGAAGTGGGACGAGAAGGGGTTCGTCGCCCCTGGCTTCGACCCGCAATCCGTTCCGGGCCGCCGCTGGTTCGCCGGCCGCTGGGCAAAGTACCGCTCGCGCGCCGGGCAGGACGACGTGGCCGCCGCCGCGATCCTCGCCTGCCTGCATCACGGCATGCAGCGCACGCTGGATGCCGGCCTCGAGATCGAGAAGCGCCATTTCGCCAGGCTCGCAGCCTCGCCCTATGCCAAGAACAAGGTGCGCACCCTGTTCTACGGGCCGCGCGCGGCGCGTCCGCGGCCGCCGGCAGGCGTCGGCGACAAGATCAAGACCCTCGGCGTCGTCGGCGGCGGCACGATGGGCAACGGCATCGCCTTCACCGCCGCTCGGGCGGGGCTGAACGTCGTCCTGATCGACATTTCCGCCGAGAAGGCCGCCGAGAGCCATGGCCGCATCGAAAAGATTGGCGAGAAGCTTGTCAGCCGCGCGCGCATGTCCGCGGAGCAGCAGGCCACGATCATGGCGCGCATCAGCGCCACGGAAGACTATTCGGCGCTCAAGGATGCGGATTTCGTCATCGAGGCCGTGTTCGAGCGTCTCGACGTCAAGCACGACGTCTACCGCAAGCTGGAAGCGGTGCTGCGGCCCGAGGTGACGATCGCCTCCAACACGTCGAGCATCCTGATCCACAAGCTGGCCTCGGTCCTCAAGGACCCGTCGCGCATGATCGGCATGCACTTCTTCGCGCCGGTCGAGACGATGAAGCTGCTGGAAGTGATCCGCTCGGCGGAAACCTCGCAGAAGGCGTTCGACGAGGCGCAATATGTCGCCTCGGTCATGCGCAAGACGCAGATCGTGGTGAAGGACGGGCTCGGCTTCTATACCAGCCGCCTCGTCTCCTCGCTGTCCTCGGAGGCGCTGACGCTGCTGGCCGAAGGCGTGCCGCCGCAGATCATCGACAATGCCATGCTCAATGCCGGCTTCGCCATCGGACCGATGACGCTGGCCGAGCTCACCAAGCTGCCGCTGCTGCACGACATCATGATCTCCATGAGCGGCGAGGGACAGCCGCAGTCGATGAAGGACGGCCGCGCGGTCGAGGCGCTGAAGAAGCTGGTCGATGCCGGGCGCGTCGGACGCGACGGCGGCAAGGGCATCTACGACTATGGCGAGGACGGCCCGAAGCTGTGGAAGGGCCTGTCCGATCTCTTCCCGCCGGCCGAGAAGCCGCTTCCGGTGGAGATCGTGCGCAAGCGCCTCATCAACACCCAGTCGCTGGAAGCCGCGCGCGCGATGGAGGAGGGCGTGATCGACGATCCGCTCGCCGCCGACATCGCCTCGGTGCTGGGCTGGAGCTATCCGGCCCATCTGGGCGGCCCGCTGGGCTATGTCGATACGGTCGGCGCGAAGGAGTTCGTCGCCGAGAGCGACGCGCTCGCCACCGCCTTCGGCGAACGCTTCGCGGTTCCCGGCCTGCTGCGGCGCATGGCCGAAAAGGGCGAGCGCTTCCACAAGGCCTGACCGGTCGGGCCAGAACCGTTTGAACGGGCGGGACTCGGGCGACCGGGTTCCGCCTTTTTCTTGCCGCCGCCTGCCCACCGGCGCAAGAAGACGGTTCCGTCATGGAAGGCAGCAGGAGCACGCGATGCGCATCACGAAGATCGAGGACATGCATGCCGACGGCGGCTGGCGGAACCTCTCCTTCCTCAAGATCAGCACCGACGAGGGGCTGGTCGGCTGGGCCGAGTTCCATGAAGGCATGGCGGGGCCGGGCCTCACCGCCAATATCCGCGTCATCGCCGAGAAGGTGATCGGCCTCGATCCGCGCAATGTCGGCGCCATCGGCGCGCGCCTCTATGCCGGCACGCGCATGGCCGAAGGCGGCGCCAATGCGCAGGCGACGGCGGCGATCGAGAATGCCTGCCTCGACATCAAGGGCAAGGCCGCCGGCCTGCCGGTCTGCGACCTGTTCGGCGGGCGCTACCGCGACCGCCTGCCGGTCTACTGGTCGCATTGCGGCACCTATCGCATCCGCGACCCGAAGCTGTTCGAGAAGGAGGCGGGCGTCACGCCGATCCGCAGGGTCGAGGATCTGGTGACGCTGGGCAAGGAAGTGGTGCGGCGCGGCTTCAAGGCGCTGAAGACCAATCCGATCCTGTTCGACGGCGCGGCGCCCGCGCAGCACCGCCCCGGCTTCTCCGGCCTCGCCGGCTCGCCGGAGCTCCATCTCACCGGCAAGGTGCTGGCGGCGATAGAAGACCAGCTTGCCGCGTTCCGCGAGGGCATCGGACCCGATACCGGCCTGCTGATGGACCTGAATTTCAACTTCCGCCCCGAGGGCTTCAAGCGCATCGCCAAGGCGGCCGAGAAGTTCGACATGACGTGGATGGAGATCGACACCTACATTCCCGAGGCGCTGGCCGACATACGCCGCTCGACCACGACACCGATCGCCTCGCTGGAGACGATCTACAACCGCCGCCGCATGCTGCCCTTCCTCGAGCAGCAGACCGTCGACGTGGCGATCATCGATCCGCAATGGGTCGGCTTCATGGAGGCCTACCGCATGGCGGTGCTGGCCGACATGTTCGACGTCAACGTCGCCTCGCATGACGCGCATGGCTATCTGTCGTCGCTGATGGGCGCGCATCTGTGCGCCGCGATCCCCAACTTCCGCATCATGGAATATGACGTGGACGAGGTGCCGTGGATGAACGACATCGTCACGGTCTCGCCGCAGGTCGAGGATGGCGAGCTGATCGTGCCGACCGGTCCCGGCTGGGGAACCGACATCAACGAGGAGGCCGTGCTGGCACATCCGCCGAGGAATGTCGGCGCCGCGCACTGGATGCTCGACTGGCATCGAGCGCGGGGCGCGGCCTGATCAGGCCGCTTCCCGCGATGTCTTGCGCACGCAGCAGAGGATGAAGGCGACGACCAGCACGCATGCGGCCAGCGTGAAGGCGGCATGGCCGGGGTCGTGCGGCCAGTAGCTGAACATCACCGCCGCAAGCGTGGCGCCCAGCGACATGCCGATCATACGCACCATCGCCACCAGCCCGCCGATGGCGCTGGCGCGCGACAGCGGCGCGTTGAGCATGACGAGCCGGTTGTTGGGCGTCACGAACAGGCCGAAGCCGGTGCCGAACACGGCCATGCGCCAAAGCACCTCGAAGACCGTCGGCCTGTCGGGCAGGAAGACCATCATCGTCATGCCGAAGACCATGATGGCGATGCCGCAGGCGCACAGAAGCCGGGCCGAATAGCGCTCCGACAGCCAGCCCGAGACGTTGGCCATGATCGCCATGGCGAACGGCCAGGGCGTGATCAGCAATCCAACCTGCCCGGCGGAAAGGCCGGTCGCCTGCGCCAGATGGAAGGGCAGGGCGGTCATCGTCATGCCCTGCGCGGTGAAGAGGCAGAGCGAGGTGGTGAGCGACAGCGCGATGATGCGCACGGACAGAAGGTCGACGGGCAGGACCGGATCCTGCGTTCCCCTGAGCCGCCGCACCAGCAGAACGGTGATCACAATGGCAAGGCCGAGCAGGCCCGCCAGCCGCAGCGGGTCGGCGCCGGCGCGCAGCTCGTTGAGCCCGAGCACGAAGCAGAGCACCGCGAGCGACGTCATCGCGGCGGCGACGAAGTCGAAGCGGATCGTGCGCCGCGAGATGCGCGGCAGCGCCAGCAGGCCGACGCCGAGCGAGAAGGCGGCCACCGGCAGGACGAGCAGGAACAGCGTGCGCCACTCCGCCAGAAGCAGGATGGCCGCGCCCACCGCCGGTCCGGACGCCATGGACACGCCGACAACGGTGGAATTGATGCCGGCCGCGCGGCCGAACTGCGCCCGGGGATAGGAATGGCGCAGCAGCGCCATGGTCATGCTCTGCGCGCCGGCCGCGCCGACGCCCTGCAGCACCCGCCCGGCGATCAGCGTCGCCAGCGTCGTGGAGGACGCGCTGAAGATGGCGCCGACGGAAAACAGCACCAGCCCGGCGGAGTAGATCAGCCACTGGCCGTATTTCTCGCCGAGCGCGGCCAGCGGCAGCAGCAGGCAGGCGAGCGTCAGGTGATAGGCGGTCATGGCCCAGATCGCCTGGCTCGGCGCCACGCCGAGGCTTTCGGCGATCACCGGCAGCATGACCGTGACCATCGAGGCGTCCATGACATAGACGACGAGGCTGGTCGCCACCGAGAAGGCGGCCCAGTAACGCCGGGGTGTCGGAAGCCCGTCGGCCGCCGCCGTCATGCGCGCGAACCGCTGCGGCGCGGCTGCGTCGGCATGGTCATCTCCGGCTCAGGGATTGCGCGGGCGCGGCGGGTCGTATGCATCGCGTACACAATGACGCCGGTTGTGGCGATGATCCAGCCCTGAAAGCGCAATCATCGCATCTCTTTTCGCTACAGGCCGCGCCGCGAAGGACGTTCGGCTGCGCCGATCCGCGCAAACGAAAGGGCCGGCGCAGTCGCCCGCGCCGGCCCTCGGATCACGCGAAACGCGATTACTTCGCCACGCCGCCCCAGATGGCCTCGGCGGTCTTCACGACCAGTTCGAGCTTGCGCTTCTGGTCGTCCTCGGTGACCTTGTTGCCGTCGTCGGTCGAGGAGAAGCCGCACTGCGGCGCGATGCCCATCTGGTCGATGTCGGCATATTTGGACGCCTCGTCGAACTTGCGCTTGAGGTCGTCGATCTTCTCCAGCTCGGGCGTCTTGGTGGTGATGAAGCCCGGCATGACCCGCTGCTTGCCCTTGGGCAGCAGGCGAAGCGGCTCGAGGCCGCCGGCGCGCTCGCTGTCATACTCCATGAAGAAGATGTCGACGCCGGTCTTGTTGAAGATCGCGTCCGCGGCGGCGTCGTAGCCGCCCTCCGCCGCATAGGTGGAAGCGAAGTTGCCGCGGCACATATGCATGCCGATGACCATGTCGGCCGGCTTGTTCTTGATCGATTCATGCATCATCCATGCATAGCGGTCGATCAGCCAGTCAGGGTCCTGGCCGACATCCTTCTTGGCCTGGCGGTGCTTCGGATCGCCCAGATAGGCGAAGAAGATGTCGTCCATCTGCAGGTAGCGGCAGCCAGCGTCGTAGAAAGCCTGCACAGCCTTGGCGAAGGTCTTCGCCAGATCGGCGAACAGGGCCTCGGGGTCCTGATATTCCTTCGGCGTGATGTCCTTAGGGTCGGTGCGGAAATGGCAGCAGCTCGGGCCGGGGATCGAGATCTTCGGCATCACCTTCGTATTGGCGGCCACGAACTTGTAGTGCTCGATCATCGGATGGTCGGCGGGGAAATCGAGCTTGCCGTGGATCGTCGGATGCAGCGGCTTCATCTGCTTGCCGTGGAACTGGAAGCCCTCGCCGCGCTCCACCAGCTCGAAGCCGACCAGATCGTCCATGAAGTCGTAGTGCCAGAAGGCGCGGCGGATCTCGCCGTCGGTCACCACCGGAAGACCGACATCCTCCTGCATCCTGATCGCCTTGAGGATCGCCTCGTCCTCGACCGCCTTCAGTTCCGACTGCGGGATCGACTTCTCATCATAGAACTTCCGGCGAGCCTCCTTCACCTTTTCCGGCCGCAGCAGACTGCCGACATGGTCTGCGCGATAGGGGGGCTGGGCGACGGACATGGGCGAACCTCCAAGCTCGATGTGATCGGGAATCCGCGCCTCGCTAACATGCCGACGCCCAAAAGGCTACTTGACAAATATCCTGTATACACGCTGCTTGTACGCGAACGCAGCGCGACAGGGACCGAGGGAACGCAGGTGGCACTGAAGACAGGCGAGGAAAGGGCTTCGTCGCAATCGCTGAAGGCGATCCTCGGACTGCGCGACCTCGTCTATTCCGGCAGCGTCGCCCCGGGCGAGCGGCTCTCGGAGATCGCCATCAGCGAGCGGCTCGGCATCTCGCGCACGCCGCTGCGGGCCGCACTCGCGCGCCTTGAGCAGGAAGGCATCCTGGAGGCGATCCCGTCGGGCGGCTATGCGGTGCGCTCCTTCTCCGAGGCGGACGTCGCGGATGCGATCGAACTGCGCGGGCTGGTCGAGGGTGCGGCGGTGCGGCTTGCCGCCGAGCGCGGCGTGAGTTCGTCGCGCATCGCCTTCGCCAAGGGATTGCTCGGCAGGCTCGACGAGGCGCTCGGCGCGTCGCCGGAGATGATGGATTTCGACGCCTATGTGAGGCTCAATGCCGAGTTCCACGACATGCTGGCCGGCCTGTCGGGAAGCGAGATATTCCGCCGCGAGCTTGAGAAGGTGACGCAACTGCCCTTCGCCGGGCCGAGCGCCTTCATGCATGCGCAGGCGGAGCTGCCGGTGTTCCGGGCGTCGCTGTGGATCGGCCAGTCGCACCACCGCGCCATCGTCGAGGCCATTGAGGCGCGCGAGGGCGCGCGCGCGGAAGCGCTGGCGCGCGAGCATGCGCGCCTGGCGCGGCGCAACCTCGACTTCGTGATGAAGAACCGCAGCCTGATGAACCGCGTGCCGGGCCTTTCGCTGCTGTCGACCTAGTTGCGGCCGCTGAGCCGGGAAAAGGCTCTAGCCCTGCGAGGCGGCGATGCGCGATTTCGTCTCGCCGGCCATCTCGCCCTTGTCGCCGGGCACGCCGGCATTGGCCTGCGCCGCCTGCTCGGGGCTCACCGGCTCGCCCGGACGCCTGATATCCGCCGCGGCCTCCAGCACGATCGGCCTCAGCCCCTTGCCGCCGGCGTCCACGGCCTCGAAGAACTGGCGGCGCATGCGCGGCTCCCAGAACTTGTTAATGTGCTCGGCCACGCCGGCCACGCCCAAATCGTGCGGCTTGGACTCGAAGAAGATGCCGATCTGGTTGGCCATGCGGATCAGCTTTGCATGCAGGTGCTCGATTTCGTCTTCATGCGACATGGCTGGCAGCTCCGATGGAAACGCGGTCCGGCCGCGTGAAGATGTCGAAATCGTCGCCGCGCACCAGCGCGATCAGCGTCATGCCGGCCTCATCGGCGGTGCGCACGGCAAGCGCGGTCGGGGCGGACACGGCAACGATGAAGGGCGAACCGATGGCGGCCGTCTTCTGCACCATCTCGACCGAAACGCGGCTGGTCACGACGACCGCGCCGCCCGCGCCGTCGATGCCTGCCTTCGCCAGCGCGCCGGCCAGCTTGTCGAGCGCATTGTGGCGGCCGACATCCTCGCGCGCCGCGACGATGCCCTTGCCGGGCAGATAGAAGCCGGCGGCATGCACCGCGCCCGTCTGCGAATGGAAGGGCTGCTGCTTCGACAGAAGGCGCACCGCGTCGGTGATTTCGCCGGCCGAAAGCGTAAGCGAAGACTGACGGATTTTCGGCACCTGCCGCATCGCCTCGTCGATGGATTCGATGCCGCACAGGCCGCAGCCCACCGGGCCGGCAAGCCGCCGCCGCCGGGCCTCGAAACGCGTATTGGCGGTGTCCTTCAACCTGATCTGGATGTCGACGCCGGCGCCGGCATCCTCGATGGTGTCGATCGTATCGATCTCGGCGGGCGAGGCGATGATGCCTTCCGTCAGCGAGAAGCCGAGCGCGAAATCGTCGAGGTCGGCCGGCGAGGCCATCATCACTGCATGGGTGGTGCCGGCATAGGAGAGCGCGACCGGCGTTTCCTCCGGCACCATCCGCGCCGCCGCATCCGCGCCGGAAGCCCGGCGCGCGATGCGGATGGTCGAGGTGAGGGGATCGCGCACGCCTTGGCCTACTCCGCCGCTTCCAGCCGGCCCGCGATGCGCCGCGAGCGGCGGGCAAGCTCGTTATACTCTTCCTGCCAGCCGCTGGGGCCGTTCGAGGGCGCCACCTGCACCGCCGTCACCTTGTATTCGGGGCAGTTGGTCGCCCAGTCCGAGAAGTCGGTGGTGATGACGTTGGCCTGCGTGTCGGGGTGGTGGAAGGTCGTGTAGACCACGCCCGGCGCCACCTTGTCGGTGATCTGGGCGCGCAGCGTCGTCTCGCCGGCGCGGCTCGCCAGCCGCACCCAGTCGCCGTCGCGCACGCCGCGCTGCTCGGCATCGTGCGGGTGGATTTCGAGCACGTCCTCGGCATGCCACAGCACATTGTCGGTGCGCCGGGTCTGCGCGCCGACATTGTATTGCGACAGGATGCGGCCGGTCGTCAGCAGCAGCGGGAAGCGCGGGCCGGTCTTCTCGTCGGTCGCGACATATTCGGTGCGGATGAACTTGCCCTTGCCGCGCACGAAGCCGTCCACATGCATGATCGGGGTGCCTTCCGGCGCCTTCTCGTTGCAGGGCCACTGCACCGAGCCCTTCTCCTCCAGCAGGTCGTAGGAGACATACTGGAAGGAGGGCGTGGTCTTCGCGATCTCGTCCATGATCTGCGACGGATGCGTGTAGTTCCAGTCCAGCCCCATGGTCTGCGCGAGCTTCTGGGTCACTTCCCAGTCGGCATAGCCGTTCTTCGGCGCCATCACCTTGCGCACGCGGTTGATGCGCCGCTCGGCATTGGTGAAGGTGCCGTCCTTCTCGAGGAAGGTCGAGCCCGGCAGGAAGACATGGGCGTAATTGGCCGTCTCGTTGAGGAACAGGTCCTGCACGACGACGCATTCCATCGCGGCGAGGCCGGCCGAGACGTGCTTGGTGTCGGGATCGGACTGGAGGATGTCCTCGCCCTGGATGTAGATGCCCCTGAACGTGCCCTCGACGGCGGCGTCGAGCATGTTGGGGATGCGCAGGCCGGGCTCGTCGTCGAGCTTCACGCCCCACAGGCTCTCATAGATCTCGCGCACCGCGTCGCCGGAAATGTGGCGGTAGCCCGGCAGCTCGTGCGGGAAGGAGCCCATGTCGCAGGAGCCCTGCACGTTGTTCTGGCCGCGCAGCGGGTTCACGCCGACGCCGCGCCGGCCGATATTGCCGGTCGCCATGGCGAGGTTGGCGATCGCCATGACCGTGGTGGAACCCTGCGAGTGCTCGGTCACGCCGAGACCATAATAGATCGCGCCATTGCGGCCCGAGGCATAGACCCGCGCAGCCTGCCGGATCGTCTCGGGATCGACGCCTGCGAGCTTGCCGACGACTTCCGGCGAGTTCTGCTCCTCGGCCACGAAGGCGGCCCAGTCCTCGAACTCCGACCAGTCGCAACGCTCGCGGATGAATGCTTCGTCGAACAGGCCTTCCGTGACGATCACATGGGCGAGCGAGGTCACGACCGCGACGTTCGTGCCGGGCTTCAGCGGCACATGGACGTCGGCCTTGGCATGCACGGAATCCACCGTCTCGGTGCGGCGCGGATCGAGCACGACGAGCTTCGCGCCCTGCCGGATGCGCTTCTTCATGCGCGAGGCGAAGACGGGATGCGCCGCGGACGGATTGGCGCCGATCACCATGATCACATCGGCTTCCTCGACGGAATCGAAGTCCTGCGTTCCTGCCGAGGTGCCGTAGGTCTGGCCGAGACCGTAGCCGGTCGGCGAATGGCAGACGCGCGCGCAGGTGTCGACATTGTTGTTGCCAAAACCCTGCCGGATCAGCTTCTGGACGAGGTAGGTCTCCTCGTTGGTGCAGCGCGACGAGGTGATGCCGCCGATCGCGCCCTTGCCGTACTGGTACTGGATGCGGCGGAACTCGCTGGCGATATGCGCGAACGCCTCGTCCCAGGTCACTTCGCGCCACGGGTCCGAGATCTTCTCGCGGATCATCGGGTTGAGGATGCGCTCTTTGTGGGTGGCATAGCCATAGGCGAAGCGGCCCTTGACGCAGCTATGGCCGCGATTGGCCTTGCCGTCCTTCCAGGGCACCATGCGCACCAGCTCGTCGCCGCGCATCTCGGCCTTGAAGGAGCAGCCGACGCCGCAATAGGCGCAGGTGGTGACGACCGAATGCTCCGGCTGGCCGATCTGGATGACGCTCTTCTCGGTCAGCGTCGCGGTCGGGCAGGCCTGCACGCAGGCGCCGCAGGAGACGCATTCGGACTCGAGGAAGGGCTGGTGCATGCCGGGCGAGACGCGGCTGCCGAAGCCGCGGCCCTCGATGGTGAGCGCGAAGGTGCCCTGCACCTCCTCGCAGGCGCGCACGCAGCGCGAGCAGACGATGCACTTGGACGGATCGTAGGTGAAATAGGGGTTGGACTCGTCCTTCGGCATCCAGTTGAAGTTCTCGGCGCCGTCGCGGCGGTCCCTGGCGAAAACGTGGTTGTCGCCCTCATAGCCGTAGCGCACGTCGCGCAGGCCGACCGCGCCGGCCATGTCCTGCAATTCGCAATCGCCATTGGCGGCGCAGGTGAGGCAGTCGAGCGGATGGTCGGAGATGTAGAGCTCCATCACGCCGCGGCGGATGTCCTTGAGCCGCTGCGTCTGGGTCTTCACCTTGATGCCGGGCGCCACGGGCGTGGTGCAGGAGGAGGGCGTTCCGTTGCGGCCCTCGATCTCGACCAGGCACAGGCGGCAAGAACCGAAGGCGTCCACCATGTCGGTGGCGCACAGCTTGGGGATGGCGATGCCAGCCTCCATCGAGGCGCGCATGATCGAGGTGCCCGAGGGAACCGTCACCTCGAAGCCGTCCACGGTGAGCGTCACCATCTCCGTGGATTTCGAGGCGGGTGTACCGTAGTCGATTTCGTGGACGAGACCCATGGCGTGGCTCCTATTCGGCTGCGGCTGGGACGGCGCGGGGCGCAAAATCATCAGGGAAGTGGGTGATCGCGCTCATCACCGGATATGGGGTGAAACCCCCGAGCGCGCAAAGCGATCCGAATTTCATCGTGTTGCACAGGTCGGTGACGAGTTCGAGGTTCTTCACCGGCTGGATTCCGGCGGCGATCTTGTCGAGCGTCTCGACGCCGCGCGTGGAGCCGATGCGGCAGGGCGTGCACTTGCCGCAGCTCTCGATGGCGCAGAACTCCATGGCGAAGCGCGCCTGCCTGAGCATGTCGGCGCTTTCGTCGAAGACGGTGATGCCGGCATGGCCGATCAGCCCGTCCCTGGCCGCGAACGCCTCGTAGTCGAACGGCGTGTCGAACAGCGTGGTCGGGAAATAGGCGCCCAGCGGCCCGCCCACCTGCACCGCCTTGATCGGCCGGCCGCTCGCCGTGCCGCCGGCGATGTCGTAGACGATCTCGCCCAGCGACAGGCCGAAGGCGGTCTCGAACAGCCCGGTATGTCTCGCATTGCCGGCGATCTGGATCGGGATCGTGCCGCGCGAGCGGCCCATGCCGAAATCCTTGTAGAATTGCGGGCCGCGATCGAGGATCACCGGGACGGAGGCGAGCGAGATGACGTTGTTGATGACCGTCGGCTTGCCGAACAGGCCCTGGATCGCGGGCAGGGGCGGCTTGGCGCGGACCACGCCGCGCTTGCCCTCGAGGCTGTTGAGCAGCGAGGTCTCCTCGCCGCAGACATAGGCGCCGGCGCCGGCGCGCACCTCCATGTCGAAGGCGTTGGGCGAGCCGAGCACCGAGGGGCCCAATATGCCCGCCGCGCGGGCGATGCGGACCGCTTCGCGCATGGTGGCGATGGCGTGCGGATATTCCGAGCGGATATAGACGAAGCCCTTGGTGGCGCCGGTGGCGATGCCGGCGATCGCCATGCCCTCGATCAGGACGAAGGGGTCGCCCTCCATGATCATGCGGTCGGCGAATGTGGCGGAATCGCCCTCGTCGGCGTTGCAGACGATGTATTTGCGGTCGGCCACCGCGCCGAGCACGGTGTTCCACTTGATGCCGGTCGGAAAGCCGGCGCCGCCGCGTCCGCGCAGGCCCGAATCCGTCACCGCCGCCACGATCTCGGCAGGCGTCATCGACACGGCCTTCTCAAGGCCCTTCAGGCCCTGATAGTGGCGGTAGTCGTCCAGCGAGAGCGGGTCGGTCACGCCGCAGCGGGCGAAGGTGAGGCGGGTCTGGCGCGCCAGGAAGGGGATTTCCTTCGTGCGGCCCTGGCGCAGCCTGTGCGCGCCGCCGGTGAGGAAGCCGGCATCGAAGAGGCCGGGCACGTCGCCCGGCCTGACCGGGCCATAGGCGATGCGGCCGCCTTCGGTGCGCACCTCGACCAGCGGCTCCAGCCAGTGCATGCCGCGCGAGCCGTTGCGCACGATGCGCGCGTCGATGCCGCGGGCCTCGATCTCGCGCGCGATTGCGGCTGCGACCTTGTCGGCTCCCAGCGCAAGTGCGGCCGCGTCGCGCGGAACGAAAACGGTCACGGTCATCGGCGCGCCTCCGCGACGATCTCCGCGATGCTCTCATCGTCCAGGCGTCCGTGCACTTCGCCGTCCACCATCGCCGACGGTGCGCAGGAGCACAGGCCGAGGCAGTAGACGGGCTCCAGCGTCACGCGCCCGTCATGGGTGGTCTCGTGCATGCCGATGCCGAGCAGTTCCTGGAAGCGGCGCGCCACGGCGTCGGAGCCCATCGACTGGCAGGCCTCCGCCTGGCAGACCTTGATGACGTGCCGGCCGGCCGGCTCGCGGCGATAGTCGTGATAGAAGCTGACGACGCCATGCGTCTCGGCGTTGGAGATGTTGAGGGCGTTGGCGATCACCGGCAGCGATTCCGCCGGCACATAGCCGAACTCGTGCTGGATCGCGTGCAGGATCGGCAGAAGCGGGCCCTCAAGCCCGATATTGTCCGCGATCACGGCCCGCGTGCGGGCCTCGATCTGGGTACTCTGCGTCTGCAACATGCAGCGCCCTCCCTGTATACAGACGAAAATGTCCGTTCATCTTCAATAGGTGTCATCGAACGTGAAAAAGTCAATAAAGTCTGGCCGTTGAGCGATAGGAAAAATCTATCAAGTGATCACCCTGCATACACGCATCAGAGGGTGCGGGCGAGGATATGCGCCTCTTCGAGCAGGGCGGCGACGAGCGGCGTGTGCGGCTCCCTTTCAGCCGCCACGAGGCCGACCATATGCCGCACGTCCGGCTCGACGATGGGGATGGTGCGGATCGGCTCGGCGAAGCCGAACGTCTCCATCAGGTTGAGCGGCATGATCGACGACCACTTGCCGGTGCGGATATGGCTGAAAAGCACCAGCATCGAGTTCGATTCCAGCGTGGGGCGTGCGCTGGCGCCGGTTTGCGCCAGATGCTGGTCGATCAGCCGGCGGTTCTGCATGTCGGGCGTCAGCAAACACAGCGGCAGCTCCGCCACCTCGGCCCAGCTCACGCCGTCGCGGTCGGAATAGGGGTTTCCCGCGGCCGTGACGAAGCCGTAGCGCTCCTCGTAGAGCGGAACCGAGACGACCCGGCCGAGCGGCTCATTGTCGACATAGGTGATGCCGGCATCGATGTCGAAATTGCCGAGCAGCGTCAGCACCTCGATCGACGTGTGCGACAGAAGCGAGAAGGTCACGCCTGGATGCCGCTCGCGGAAGGGCGTCGTCAGCCGCGGCATCATGGCGAGCGCGGTGGGGATCACGGCGATGCGCAGCCGGCCCGACAGGCCCTGGCGGGCGGCGCGCATCTCCTCGCGCATGGTGCGCGCGTCGCCGACGATGCGGCGCGCCCAGGCAAGCACCTGCTCGCCCTCGGGCGTCAGCCCCTTGAAGCGCGAGCCGCGCTGCACCAGCATCACGCCGAGCTGTTCCTCCAGCTGCTTGATGGCCGCCGAAAGGGTGGGCTGGGTGATGCCGATCTCCTCGGCCGCCCTGCCGAAATGGCGCGCCCGCGCCAGCGCTATGAAGAATTCCAGCTTGTCGATCATGCGTTCAAACTATCCGGGGCGCCTCTGCTTCGCCAGTACAGGTAACACGCAGGTGCCTCCTTGCATGCCTGCCGCCGTCGCGCCTATCAAATGCGCCTCTCAAGCGAAGACCGGAGTCACTTCATGGCACTGAAACTGAACATCATCATCGGCAGCACCCGGCCGGGCCGGGTCGGTCCGAAGGTCGCGGCGTGGTTCGACGCCTTCGCCCGCGAGCACGGCGCGTTCGCGCCGGAGCTGGTCGATCTGGCGACGTTCAACCTGCCGGTCTTCGACGAGCCGAAGCATCCCCGCATGCAGGACTACCAGCACGAGCATACCAAGGCATGGGCGAAGTCGGTCGCGTCGGCCGATGCCTTCGTCTTCGTCTCGCCCGAATACAACTACGTGGCGCCGGTCGCGCTGGTGAACGCGCTCACCTATCTGAGCCAGGAATGGGCCTACAAGCCGGCCGGCATCGTCAGCTATGGCGGCATTTCCGGCGGATTGCGCGCCGCGCAGTCGCTCAAGTCGCTGCTCACCACGCTGCGCATGATGCCCATCCCAGAGGGCGTGCCGGTGCCGCTGGTGTCGCAATTCCTCGGCGACGACGGCTTCAAGCCGAACCAGGCCATCGGCGACGGCGCGAAGCTGATGCTCGACGAGCTCCACCGCTGGGCCGGCGCGCTCGCGCCGATGCGCCAGCGCTAATCCCGGGCGCGGCGTCCGGCAGGCCCGGACGCCGCTGCTTTCATCAGCCGCGCGCGGCGGCTTCGAGCGCGGCGACGTCGAGCTTCACCATCTTCATCATGGCGGCGGTCACCCGCGCGGCAACTTCGCGGTCCGGCCCCCGGGTCAGCCGCGGCAGGATTTCCGGCACGATCTGCCAGGCAAAGCCGTAGCGGTCCTTCACCCAGCCGCACTGCACCTCCTTGCCGCCGTCGGCGGCGAGCCTGGTCCAGTATTCGTCCACCTCCGCCTGATCGGCGCACAGGACCTGGAACGACACGGCGTCGTTCGGCTTGCCTTCCGGATGCGGCCCGCCGTTGAGGCAATGGAATTCGTGGCCGTCCAGCAGGAAGCCGGCCGTCAGGACCTGGCCTTCCTTCGTATAGGGCTCGCCGCCGGCCGGCGCGTATTCGACCTTGCCGAGCTCTGCATTGCGGAAGACCGAGGCGTAGAAGCGGGCCGCCTCCTCGGCTTCCGTCTCGAACCATAGCCATGTGCTGAGCTTGCTCATCCTTTATCTCCCTGGTTGTTGCGAGGCGGTCATGCACAAGGACGATGCAGGCAGAGCATTCCCGACATCGGCCCGACATCAACGTCGTGCGGATGCCGGGCGAGAGCGCCGCGGCGCGATAGGTCGCGCCCGGACGCCTTGGTTCGCGCGGTGAATTGCTCTATCCCGAAGATATCGAAGATAGGGTCGTGCCATGCCTCTCACCAAGGAAGCCGTCATCGCGAAGCTGCGGACCATCAAGGGTCCGGATTTCGAGGGCGACATCGTCTCGCTCGGCCTCGTGTCGGATATTTTCATCGCCGACGGCAAGGTGTTCTTCTCCATCACGGTGCCGGCCGCGCGGGCGGAGGCGCTTGAGCCGCTGCGCGCCGCAGCCGAGCGGGCCGTGAAGGCGCTGCCCGATGTCGCCGGCGCGGTCGTCGCGCTGACGGCGGAGAAGAAGGGCGGCGGCATGGAGGCGGCCCCGCCGCGTACGGTGCCCCAGCGCCCGGCGCCGCAGCGGCCGCATGCTCATGCGCACGCGCCCGCCGGGACGCCGTCGGGCCAGCAGCCGGGCAAGCGTGGCGTGCCGGGCATCGACGCGATCATCGCCGTCGCCTCGGGCAAGGGCGGCGTGGGCAAGTCCACCACCGCGGTCAATCTGGCGCTCGGCCTCTCGGCGCTGGGGCTCAGGGTCGGCCTGCTCGACGCCGATATCTACGGCCCCTCCATCCCGCGCCTGATGGGCGTGTCGGGCAAGCCGACGACGGTGGACGGCAAGATCGTGCGGCCGATGGAGAATTACGGCCTCAAGCTGATGTCGATGGGCTTCCTCGTGGAGGAGGAGACGCCGATGATCTGGCGCGGGCCGATGGTCATGTCGGCGCTGACCCAGATGCTGCGCGAGGTGGAGTGGGGCGAGCTCGACGTGCTGGTGGTGGACATGCCCCCCGGCACAGGCGACGCGCAGCTCACCATGGCCCAGCAGGTGCCGCTCGCCGGCGCGGTGATCGTGTCCACGCCGCAGGACCTCGCGCTCATCGATGCGCGCAAGGGGCTGAACATGTTCAGGCGCGTGGACGTGCCGCTGTTCGGCATCGTGGAGAATATGAGCTACTTCCTCGCCCCCGACACGGGCAAGCGCTACGATATTTTCGGCCATGGCGGCGCGCGCCGGGAGGCCGAACGCCTCGGCGTGCCCTTCCTCGGCGAAGTGCCGCTGACGATGGACGTGCGCGAAGGGTCGGATGCCGGCCGGCCCGTGGTGGCCGTCGATCCCGAAGGCCCGCAGGCAAAAGTCTACAAGGAGATCGCCGCGAAGGTGCGCGACGCGCTGGCCGGCGAGCGCGGCGACGGGCCGGCTATCATCTTCGAGTAGGGCTGCAGCGCGAAGACCTCAACGCCGTCTCAGCCGCGCGCAAGCAGGTCGGCGATGTCCGTTCCAAGCGCTTCGGCAAACTGCTGGGCGGTTGCCAGCGTGACGTTCATCGCGCCCGCTTCCACCCGGCTCACATAGGCCTGGTCTGCGTCGATGCGCAGCGCAAGCTCCTCTTGGGAAATGCCGAGTTCGGCGCGTCGGATTCTGACGGCCGCCCCAAATCGCTGCTTGATGTCCATGCGGACGACGGAGCGATTTTGACGAGAGACCTTCCATGTATTATGATACATATATGCGGTGATCGGACAAAAATCGGGTCCGAGACCGTCAAGGAGGAGGGGGATGGAACAATACAGTTTCCTGGCGGACCTTCTCGAAAGCTACCGGGCCTCGCCAGATCTCATCAAGGCGCTGTGGGTGCTGACGCCGCCGGGCTCGGTGCTGGTGATGGCCGCCATCCTGCGCATGACGCGTCGGCCCGCGCCCGCAGACCCGGCCGAAAGCGAACGGCTATATGCGACGGCCGCGGAAGACGATGGCGTCGTTCTCCTGCGCGCCGATGAAGAGGCGCTTCAAGGCCCGCTGATCGACAGCGACGCGGCGCGCCAGCCGGTCAGCCTTCGCTGACCATCTTGTTGAAGCTGGAGAAGAATTCGCCCGCCAGCTTCTTCGAGGTCGACTGGATCAGCCGGCTGCCGAGCTGGGCGATCTTGCCGCCCACGTCGGCCTTGGCGACATAGGTGAGCACGGTCGTGTCGGCGCCGTCTTCCTTGAGGGTCACGTCGGCGCCGCCCTTGGCGAAGCCGGCGATGCCGCCCTTGCCTTCGCCGGCGATGGTGTAGGAATGCGGCGGGTTGAGGTTCTGCAATTCCACCTCGCCGTTGAACTTCGCCTTGATCGGGCCGATCTTCAGCGACACGACGGCGGTGAAGCCGCCGTCATCGCGCTTTTCGAGGCTCTCGCAGCCCGGAATGCAGGCCTTCAGGATCTCGGGATCGTTCAGCGCCGCCCACACCTTGTCGACCGGTGCCGTGATGCGTTCCTCGCCAGACATGTCCATCGCCATGACGAACCCTCCTCCACCGCTGAGACCTGCCTTGCAGTTAGCCGGTCATGCGGCGCTTGTAAATCAGGCCGCCACCGACGGCCTCGCCACGCGCGCGAGTTCGCGGATGCCCGGCTCGATCTGCTGAAGCCCGATCGAGGAAATGCCGAGCCGCATGAAGCGGGTGTGCTCGGCCGGCCGGTCGAAGAAGCGCCCGCCCGGCTCGATCAGCACGCTGCGGCGCGCCGCCTGCGCCGCGAGCGCGGCGGCATCGAGCCCGGCGGGTCCCTCGATCCATACCGAGGTGCCGCCCGGCGCCTGCGTCATGCGCCAGTCCGGCATGTGGGTGGCCAGCGCGCCGGCGAGGCGCTGCCGCCGTTCGCTGAAGGCCTGCGAGAGCCGGCGCACCAGCGCGTCGTGGTGGCCGAGCGACAGGAACAGCGCCACGGCGCGCTGGTTGTTGGCGGGCGGGTGGCGCAGCATGAAGCGGCGCAAGGCGCGCAGCTCCGCGATCAGCGCCGCGTCGCCGACGATGTAGCCGATGCGCAGGCCGGGCGCCAAGGTCTTGGACATGGAGCCGACATAGATGACGCGCCCGAAACGGTCGACGCTCTTCAGCGCCTGCTGCGGCGCGCCGTCGGCGAGCTGGCTGTCATAGCCGTCCTCGATGATGATGCGGTCATGGCGCGCGGCATCCGCCAGCAGCGCCTGCCGCCGCGCCTCGCCGAGCGGCACCATGGTCGGGCAATGGTGGTTGGGGGTGACGAAGACATAGCCGGCATCGGCCGGAATCCGGTCCACCTGGATGCCGTCGGCATCGACCGGCACCGGCGCGACCTCGGCGCCGGACAGGCGGAAGATCGACCGCGCGTCGGGGTAGCCGGGGTCCTCCATCGCCACTTTCGCGCCCTTGCCCATCAAAAGCGTCGCCAGCATGTAGAGCGCGTTCTGCGCGCCCAGCGTGACGATGATCTCGTCGGGATTGGCGAAGATGCCGCGCCGGGGCAGGAGGCGTGCCTGGATCTGCTCGATCAGCAGCGGGTCGTCGCGGTCCACCACGTCGCCCGCCCAGTTGCGGATCTCCAGCACCGCCAGCGCCATGCGGTTGCATTCGCGCCATTCGGCGGTGGGGAACAGGCCGGGATCGAACTGGCCGTAGACGAAGGGATAGGTCGCGCTGATCCAGTCGCGCGCCGTGCCCGGATCGGGAATCTCGCTCGCAGCCACCTGCCGCCGCGCCGTCCAGTCGACACCGCCCGCATTCGCCGCCGTGTGGGCCGGCCGCGAGGGCGTCGCCAGCACGTCCGGGTTGACGAAATGCCCGCGCCGCTCGCGCGCGACGAGAAAGCCCTGGTCGACGAGCTGCTGGAAGGCCAGCACCACCGTGCCGCGCGCCACGCCGAGCTTGTCGGCCAGCACCCGGCAGGACGGCAGCGGCATGGAGGCGGCGATCTGCCGGTCGAGGATGGCGGCGACGATCGCCTGCCGTATCTGCGCCTGCAGCGTCTGGCCCGATTCGGCCGAGATGCGGAACAGTCCGGACCAGATCGTGCTGTCGTTTCGTATCGCCATCGTCCTCACCCTCCAGCGCCGCAAACATTCACGCAAGGCGAGGCAGACTAGTCGTGGCCCAACGGCTTGCGCCAATGAATATTGCTGATGGTTTGCTTTTACGCCAGTGATGGTTTCGGCCTTGGGCCAGCGCACCGGCGGTGACCGCCATTTTCCTTGATGCCGCCACATCGGGCGGCGTACACATGCGGTCCGTCCTCCCGAACAGCAGGTTGCCCATGCCCACGACCCTTGCGGACCTGATCGAGAAACTGCGCGTCCGGCAGGCAGCCGACGCCGACATCAGGGCCGCCTTCGCCGGCGACGCCGGCCGGTTCGACCGCTTCTCGGCGCGGCTCGACGACCTGCTTCTCGACGTCTCCAAATGCGCGCTGAGCGACGATTCGCTGGCGCTGCTGGAGCAGGCGGCAGCGGTGGCCGACGTCGCTGGCCGGCGCGACGCGATGTTTTCCGGCGCGCGCATCAACGCTACCGAGGACCGGGCCGTGCTGCACACGGCGCTGCGCAACCGCGCGGACGCGCGGCTGCTTCTCGACGGCGAGGACGTGCTCGCCGGCGTGCGCAAGGTACTGGACGACATGGCGGCCTTCGCCGAGGGCGTGCGTGCGGGCCGCATCGCCGGGGCGGACGGCAAGCCCTTCACCGACATCGTGAATATCGGCATCGGCGGCTCCGACCTGGGGCCGGCCATGGCGACGCTGGCGCTGGCGCCCTACCATGACGGTCCCCGCGCGCATTTCGTCTCCAATGTCGATGGCGCGCATATCGCCGACACCGTCGCCAAGCTCGACCCGGCGACGACCCTGTTCATCATCGCCTCGAAGACCTTCACGACGATCGAGACCATGACCAATGCGGCGACGGCCCGCGCGTGGATCGCGGAGCGGCTGGGCGAGGCGGCGGTCGGCGCGCATTTCTGCGCCGTCTCCACCGCGCTCGACAAGGTCGCGGCCTTCGGCATTGCGCATGACAGGGTTTTTGGCTTCTGGGACTGGGTCGGCGGCCGCTATTCCCTGTGGTCGGCGATCGGCCTGCCGATCATGATCGCCGTGGGCCCCGCCGATTTCAACCGCATGCTCGACGGCGCGGCGGCCATGGACGCGCATTTCCGCAACGCGCCGTTCCGGGCCAACCTGCCGATGCTGCTCGGCCTTGTGGGCTGGTGGCACCGGGTGGTCTGCCGCTATCCGGCGCGCGCGGTCATTCCCTACGACCAGCGGTTGGCGCGGCTGCCCGCCTATCTCCAGCAGCTCGACATGGAATCCAACGGCAAGAGCGTCACGGTGGACGGCAAGCCCGTCACCACGCCGACGGGTCCGCTGGTCTGGGGCGAGCCCGGCACCAACGGCCAGCACGCCTTCTTCCAGCTGCTGCACCAGGGCACCGACATCATCCCGATCGAGTTCATCGTCGGGGCTGAGGGGCACGAGCCGGAACTGCGCAACCATCAGGACCTGCTGCTCGCCAACTGCCTGGCGCAGTCCGAGGCGCTGATGAAAGGGCGCTCGCTGGCGGAAGCGCAGGCGCAGATGCGCGCCAAGGAGATGAGCGAGGCGGATATTGCCGCGATCGCGCCGCACCGCGTCTTCGGCGGCAACCGCCCCTCGGTCACCATCGTCCATCGCATTCTCGACCCGTTCGCGCTCGGCCGCCTGATCGCGCTCTACGAGCATCGCGTCTTCGTCGAGGCGCAGCTCTACGGCATCAACGCCTTCGACCAGTGGGGCGTGGAGCTGGGCAAGGAACTGGCGACGAGCCTGCTGCCGGTGGTGGAGGGCACGCAGGACGCGGCCGGGCGCGACAGCTCCACGGCGGGCCTCGTCGGCTATATCGCATCGCTGCGCCGATGACGGCCATCAGGGGCGTGCTGTTCGACAAGGACGGCACGCTGATCGATTTCGAGGGGAGCTGGCTCGCCTTTGCGCGCGGCATGGCGCTGATGGCCGCCGACGGCGACGCCGCGCGGGCGGCGTTCCTGCTGGAGCAGGCCGGATACGATCCTGTAACGGGGCGTTTTCGCGCCGGCTCGGTCTTCGCCGCCGGCACCAATGCCGACGTGGTCGCGCTGTGGCATCCGCGGCTTTCCGGCACGGCACTGGCGGAGCGTGTCGCCGCCTTCAACGATTTCGGCGCGAAGTACGGTGCCGGGGCCGCCGTGGCGCTGCCCGGCATGCACGAGACGGTGCGCCTGCTCCATCGCAGGGGCTATCTGCTCGGCGTGGCGACGAACGACTCCGAGCGCGGCGCGCGCGAGACGCTGGCGGTGCTGGGCCTGAGCGAAGTGTTCGTCAATACTTACGGATTCGACTCGATCGCGCGGCCGAAGCCCGCGCCGGACGTGGTGCTGACCTTCGCGTGTTCGACCGGCCTGGATGTGCGCGAGGTCGCCATGGTGGGCGACAATGCGCATGACGTCATGGCCGGCCGCGCGGCCGGCTGCGGCCTCGTCGTGGGCGTGCTGTCCGGCAACGGCACGCGGGAGGATCTGGTGCAGGCGGACGCGGTGGTCGATTCGATAGCCGATTTGCCGGCGCTGCTGGAACGGCGCTAGAATCTTGATCTGGCGCAATGTCGGATCGCTCCCGAAGGGCGAATATGATTGTGTCCAGCAAGGAGACAGCCATGTTCCGCTCAATCATCGTGCCGATCGATATCGCCCAGAAGGAAAAGTCCGCGCGCATGATCGCCAGCGCCCGCCAGTTGCTCGACGCGGGCGGCAAGGTCACGCTCGTCAATGTGGTGGAAGCGACGCCGCTCTATGAAATGGCCGAGCTGATGGCGGAGATGCGGACGAAGGCGGCCGAGGACGCGAGAGCCTATCTGACGGGTCTCGCCGCGCAGGAGAAGCTCGATGCGGAGATCGAGGTGAATCAGGGCCATGCGGCCATGGTCATCCTCGACATCGCCCGGGAGAAGGGCGCCGATGCGATCGTGATCGCATCGCACCGGCCGGGCCTGCAGGACTATTTCCTCGGCTCGACGGCCGCACGCGTGGTGCGCCACGCGCCGTGCTCGGTGCTGATCCTGCGCTAGGACAATTCCAGCAAGGCGCGTAGCAAGCTGCTTGACGAAGGCGGCCTCGCGCCGGATCGTGGCTCCATGTGTCACCCCGAAGGATGACGATGGAGAGGAAGCTCCTTCTCGACCCCGCGCTGGCGCGCGACCTCGCGGCGCTGTCGGGCGGCCTCGATGGCCCGGACTTCGGCAAGCTCGTGCTGCGCGCCGTTTCCCATGCCTGCCTGCTGCGCAATTTCGGCGTCTTCGTCGTGCCCGATACGCGCCGGCCCGAGCCGGTGATGTCGCTCTTCGCCGGCGAGCTCGGCGGATACCGCATCCGGCGCAATGCCCGCGAATCGCAGGCGCAGCCCGAATATGCCGCGCGTCTCGCCGCCCTGCTGGAGGCGGCCCGGCCCGGCGCGCGCCCGTTCGACATCTTTCGTCCGCAGGAGACCGATGTCCGCTGGCCGATCTATCACCGCTCCGGGCTGCTCGCGCGCGTGTCCTGCGTGAGCATCGACCGCGGCACCGCCTATAACGTCAACTACTATCGCAGCGCGCGCGACGGCGAGATCGGCGCGGACGAGGCGGCGGCGCTGCGACTGCTCCTGCCGCTCGTCAACGCGCTGATCGTGGCGCGCCACAAGCTGGTGGGCGTCGACCGCTTCCAGGCCGTGCCACGGCGCCGGCGGGTCGCCTCGCTGCGGGAGCGCAAGCGGCCGGGCTTCGCGGCGCTTTCGGCACGGGAGGCGGACGTGCTCGACGCGCTCGCCGGGGGCCGTTCGGCTGCGGCGGCGGCGCTGGAGCTCGGCGTGGCGGAAAACACCGTCCGCACCCTGCGCATGCGCGGCTATCGCAAGCTCGGGCTGGCAAGCCTGCCGGAACTCCTCGCGCTGCTGCTCGCCGAGGCGGACCGGGCATGATCCCGCAGAGCTTCAGGCTTTACTGACAAGATCATGCCGCAAGAGAAGTCGTTGTCCAGGCCGAGGTTGGCGGTCGGCTCCAACGCCTTACTTGCTGCGGTTGACGAAGCTCGCATTGCCGAGGCCGGTGCCGATCGTCACCACGGCCCAGCGCTCGACATCGGTCATGGCGGGAATCTCGCTCAATCCCTGCACCACTGCGTCGTTGTGCATCACCACCTCCGTCGCCGCGCCGCCGATCTCCGGCAGGCCCTTGGCGATGGCCTGCGGCAGGTTGAATTTCCTGGCCTCCCAGTTGCCGGGCAGGTTCTGGCCGCCGGCCAGGATCGAACCGTCTTCGTCGATCCTGCCGGGACAGGCCACCGCGATGATGGGGCAGACGACCAGGTCGTCCTTGAGCGCGCGGCCGGCGAGCGTCTCCAGCATCTCCACGAGGTGCTCCACCACGTCGCCGCGGCCGAGATCCTCCGCCTCGCGGCTGTACTCCCAGTGTTCGAGCTTCAGGACCTTGGCGTTCTTCATGCGTGCCGAGCGTTTCTCCGGCAGTTCGAGCAGTGCGGCGCGGATGTTGGAGCCGCCGATGTCGACGGCCAGCATGACGTCGCAGCCGGTGAGGTTCTTGGTCGGTACCAGATAGGCGCCGCCGACCATGCCCGCATGATCGGGATCGTTGGCGATCGGCATGAGCGTGACCTTGTGCCCGCCGGCATTGAGCAGGGTGGCGGTGCGCCCGATGATGTACTCGCCGATGCGGCTGTCGCGCATGCCGCCGCCGACGGCGATCCGTTCCACGCCCTTCCAGGACGGCTCGTCGAGAAAGCGGCGCAGCACGTCGGCGAGCCGTTGCGAAAAGCCCTCGACGGCGCCCAGGATCATGCCGGCGATGCGGGGCTCGCCCTTGAGCAGCATCTTGTCGAGATCGCCGGAGGAGAGCTGGCCGGACGCCTTGTCGCCGAGGGGGTCGTCAGCGGCCTTGCTGACCGCCTGCCGCAATTCGTCCAGCACGTCCGTGAAGGCGCGCTTGCGTGCGCGGTCGCCGAGAAAACCATCCCCGTCGCGGATCTCGAGCGAATAGCTCGTCACCTCGACCGCGGGAAGTGTGTCCGAACCGAATTCCGTCATATGGCATCGCCCCTCTCGAACGGCGCGACCGCGCCCGTTCATCGAAAGCGCGAAACGGCCAAAGCGTTCCATGCGCGGAGGGAAAGAGCGCGTTGCGGCTTTGCCGCGGGAACGGGACGGGAAGCGGTTCTTGCGGCGGGCGAAAAGGGAAACCCCGGCCGGAGCCGGGGTCTCGGGGCTTACATCCAGACAGGCTCGAGCCAGCAGCGGCGATACCAGCGGCCGTGCCGGCGGTAGCGCTCGCAGACCTCACGCCGGGGCCGGCGCCGCGGCCGCCGCGGGCGGTGGAAATCGCCGCGATAGTGGTCGCGGCGCCAGTGCCGTCGTTCTGGATGCCGGCGCCAGTGATCCGGGCGATGGTCGACATTCGTCGCCTCCGGCTCGGAGGCCGCGAGCTCGTCCAGTATGCCGCCGGCATTCACGACACCGGCTTCGGCGGCGCTTGGGCCAGCCACCTTGGCAATCGTCGCCGCACCGGCAATTCCGAGCAGCCCGGTCAGGAACAATCGTCTATCCATTCAATCCTCCTGTCATGCCACCCCTGCCTATTGAACCGGGAGGAAGATGAATGGTTGCTGAACCGGGTGGCGGCGGAGTCAGGAGAGGGCGCGGGTGCGCCGAAGGCAAGGCGAGCCTTGTGAGGCGTGAAAGGTCGGTGCCCTAGCGCACGACCAGCACGGGGATGGTGGTGCTCGTCACGACCTCGGCGGTCTGGCTTCCGAGCATCAGCCGCCGGACGCCGCGCCGGCCGTGCGAGGACATCACGATCAGGTCCGCCTTGCGTTCGCGGGCGGCCTCGACGATGCCTTCGGCGGGATGGCGTTCGGCGATGTGGACGGTCGTCGCGCCCACGCCGGCGGCCCTGGCCTTCTCGGCTGCCGCTTCGAGGATCATGCGTGCCGCCGCATCCTCGGCCGCGCGCTGTTCTTCCAGCGGGTTCCTGCCGCGCCGGGCGTTGAACGCGACGTCGTAGGGCGAAGGAAGCTGGTTGTCGGTCACGGTCACGATGGTGACGGCTGCGCCGACCGCCTTGGCAAGCGCGAGCCCGTGTTCGAGGCCCCTGTCGGCCAGTTCGGAACCATCGGTCGTGATGAGTATGTGCTTGTACATGGTGCCCCTCCGCTCCAGGTTCCTACGTTCTCATACATATGAGGGATCGCAGCGGCCGAGTCCATCGGAGGAAGCGCCGCCAATGCGAGATGACGCAGACGAAAAGGCGGGAGAAGGGGAAGTGGTGCCGCTTGCGTGACTCGAACACGCGACCCCATCATTACGAATGATGTGCTCTACCAACTGAGCTAAAGCGGCAGGAACCGCAGCAAGGCGGTTCGGACGGGCGCGTGATAGACCGATTGGCGGCGAATATCAAGCAGCCAGAACGCGCACCTGCGCGGCTCTGCCGCATTTCGCGTACGGCGGGCACGCATCTTCGGTCCTTGCATCATTCGCCGTCGGCGGGCATGGACTCTTTGCCGCTCTGCGGTAAGCTTTGCCTGCGCGTCGCCCACCTAGGTAGCTGGCGTCGCGGACATAACCGGAGGAGGTTTCATGTCAGACGTTTCCTTGGTCGTGAATGGCCGCAAGGTGTCCGGCTCGGTCGAGGACCGGACGCTGCTCGTGCATTTCCTGCGCGAGAATCTCGGGCTCACGGGCACCCATGTCGGCTGCGACACGTCGCAGTGCGGCGCCTGCGTCGTCCATATGGACGGCAAGTCGGTGAAGTCCTGCTCCATCCTGGCCGTCCAGGCCTCGGGTTCGGAAATCCTCACCATCGAAGGGCTGGCGAACGGCGCCGAGCTGCACCCCGTGCAGGCCGCCTTCAAGGAAAACCATGGCCTGCAATGCGGCTTCTGCACGCCGGGCATGATCATGGCCGCCACCGACATGATCCGCCGCCACCCGGAAGGGCTCGACGAGGCCACGGTGCGCTCCGAGCTGGAGGGCAATATCTGCCGCTGCACGGGCTATCACAACATCGTCAAGGCCATCCTCGCGGCGTCCAAGGTGATGAGCGGCACGGGGCAGAAGGCAGCATGAGGAGAGATGAAGCGAATAGCGAGTAGTGAGTAGCGAATAGGGGCGCTCCGTCGTCGCCTTCGCACTCATCTTCCTTCCTATTCGCTACTCACTACTCGCTATTCGCTCATTCACAGTTCGGGAGGAACTCAGATGGGTATCGAAGGTATCGGCGCCCGCGTGGCGCGCAAGGAAGACAAGCGATTCATCACCGGTGCGGGGCGTTATGTGGACGACATGGTCGTCCCCGGCATGAAGCATGCCGCCTTCGTCCGCTCGCCGCATGCACATGCCGAGATCACCGCCATCGACATTGCCGCTGCCAGGGACATGCCGGGCGTCATCGACGTGCTGGTGGGCCGGGAGCTCAAGACCGACGGCATCGGCAACTTGATCTGCGGCTGGATGATCCATTCCAAGGACGGCACGCCGATGAAGATGGGCGCCTGGTCGCCGCTGGCGGTCGACCGCGTCCGCTATGTGGGAGATGCCGTCGCCATCGTGGTCGCCGAGACGCGCGGGCAGGCGCGCGACGCGGCCGAGGCGGTGAATGTCGGCTACAATGAGCTGCCCTCCGTCACCGATGTCGTCTCAGCGCTGCGCGCCGGCGCGCCGCAGCTCCACCCCGAGGCCGACGGCAACCTGATCTACGACTGGGAGATCGGCGACGCCGGCGCGGCGGATGGCGCCATCGCCAAGGCGGCGCACGTCACCCGCATGAAGATCGTCAACAACCGCCTCGTGCCCAATGCGATGGAGCCGCGCGCCGCGCTCGGCCATTACGACAAGGCCGAGGATCACTTTACCTGCTGGACGACATCGCAGAACCCGCATGTTGCGCGCCTCGTCATGAGCGCCTTCTACAACGTCGCGCCGGAGAACAAGCTGCGGGTCATCGCGCCCGACGTGGGCGGCGGGTTCGGCTCGAAGATCTTCATCTATCCGGAGGAGATCGTCTGCCTCTGGGCGTCGAAGAAGACCGGCGTGCCGGTGAAGTGGGTGGCCGACCGCACCGAAAGCTTCATGACCGACGCGCATGGCCGCGACCATGTGTCGGAAGTGTCGCTGGCCTTCGACACGAACAACCGCATCACCGCGCTCAAGGTCGACACGATCGCCAATTTCGGCGCCTACATGTCGCTCTTCTCCAGCGCCGTGCCGACCTATCTCTACGCCACGCTGCTGTCGGGCCAGTACGACATACCGGCGATCCACGCCAATGTGCGCGCCGTCTACACCAACACCGCGCCGGTCGATGCCTATCGCGGCGCAGGACGGCCGGAAGCGACCTACCTGCTGGAACGCGTGGTGGAGACCGCCGCGCGGGAGCTGGGCGTCTCCCCCGCCGAGCTGCGCCGGCTGAACTTCATCCGCCAGTTCCCGCACCAGACGCCGGTGATCATGAATTACGACGCCGGCGACTACGAGGCGTCGCTGAACGCCGCCATGGCGGCGGCCGACTATGCCGGCTTCCCGGCGCGACGCGAGGAAGCGCGGCGTCACGGCAGGCTGCGCGGCATCGGCATGAGCTGCTACATCGAGGCGTGCGGCATCGCGCCGTCCGCTGCGGTGGGCTCGCTCGGCGCCGGCGTCGGCCTGTGGGAATCGGCCGAGGTGCGCGTCAATGCCGTGGGCACCATCGAGGTGCTGACCGGCTCGCACAGCCACGGCCAGGGGCACGAGACGACCTTCGCCCAGCTCGTGGCGGGGCGCTTCGGCGTGCCGATCGATTCCGTCAGCATCGTCCATGGCGATACCGACAAGGTGCAGATGGGCATGGGCACCTACGGCTCGCGCTCGGGCGCAGTCGGCATGTCGGCCGTCGTCAGGGCGCTCGACAAGGTGGAGGCCAAGGCCAAGAAGATCGCCGCCCATCTGATGGAGGCCGACGAGGGCGACATCGTCATCGAGAACGGCGAGCTCAAGGTCGCCGGCACCGACAAGGCCGTGCCGTGGTTCCAGGTGGCGCTGGCCGCCTACACCGCCCACAACCTGCCGCAGGGCATGGAGCCCGGCCTGAAGGAAACCGCGTTCTACGATCCGTCCAACTTCACCTTCCCGGCGGGCTGCTACATCTGCGAGGTCGAGATCGATCCCGACACCGGCCGCACCGAGATCGCGCAGTTCGTGGCGGCCGACGATTTCGGCAACATCATCAATCCGATGATCGTCGAGGGCCAGGTGCATGGCGGCATCGCGCAGGGCGTCGGACAGGCGCTGCTCGAGGGTACGCAATATGACGCAGCAACCGGCCAGCTGCTCACGGCGAGCTACATGGACTATACGATGCCGCGCGCCGACGACCTGCCCTCGTTCAGCCTGTCTCACCAGAACACGCCGTGCCCCGGCAATCCGCTGGGCATCAAGGGCTGCGGCGAGGCGGGCGCGATCGGATCGCCGCCGGCGGTCATCAACGCCATCACCAACGCCATCGGCACCAATGAACTGACCATGCCGGCGACGCCGCAGAAGGTATGGGCAGCGCTGAAGGCCGCGACGAGGCACTAGAGCGAATAGCGAATAGGGAGTAGCGAATAGGGACGTGAGGCGAGCGGCAGCGGGGGCAACCCTACTCGCTATTCGCTACTCACTATTCGCTCTCTCCCTCGAAGGGAGAACACCATGTACCAGACCAACTACCACCGCGCGTCCTCCGTCGCCGAAGCCGTGAAGCTGCTCGGCGAGGCCGAGGACGGCAAGCTGCTTTCCGGCGGCATGACGCTGATCCCGGCCATGAAGACGCGCCTGTCGGCGCCCTCCGACCTGGTCGACCTGCGCCGCATTTCCGATCTCAAGGGGATCACGGTTTCCGGCCGGTCGGTGACCATCGGGGCGGCCACGCCGCATGTCGAGGTCGCCACCAGCGCGGCGCTGAAGCAGGTCTGCCCGGCGATCGTGCATCTCGCCTCCCATATCGGCGATCCGCATGTGCGCCATATGGGCACGATCGGCGGCTCGATCTCGAACAACGACCCGGCGGCCGACTATCCCTCCGCCATGCTGGCGCTGGGCGCCACCATCGTCACCAGCAAGCGCGAGCTTGCGGCCGAGGATTTCTTCACCGGCCTGTTCGAGACCGCGCTCGAGGGCGACGAGATCGTCACGGCGGTGAAGTTCGACGGTCCCGACCAGTGCGGCTACGCGAAATTCCCGAACCCGGCCTCGCGCTATGCGATGACGGGCGTCTTCGTGGCGAAGCGCGGCGACGAGGTTCGCGTCGCCGTCACCGGCGCGGGCGACGACGGGGTCTTCCGTTCGCAGGAGATCGAGGCGGCGCTGGCGGGGAATTTCGATCCGTCTGCGCTCGAGGGCCTCACCGTTCCGGCCGACGACCTCATGTCGGACATCCATGCCTCGTCGGAATACCGCGCCAACCTGGTCGTGGTGATGGCCAAGCGCGCCGTCGCCGCCGCGAAGGCCTGACGGTCCGGAACGACGGCGGCGCGGCGCAGCCGGCGCCTCTCCGGCCTGCGGCGCGCTGCGCCGTCAGCCGGCCGCCGCCGGCGTCACGTTGAGACGGATTTCGACCCGTGTCCCGCTGCTTCCGTCGCCATAGACGATCTCGCTGCCGAGATTGGTGGCCATGGCCTGCACGATGCGCGTGCCCAGGCCGGTGCCCTTTGGCTTGCCCTTGCCGTTCCACCCGATGCCGTCGTCCTCGATGGACAGAATGGCGCTCGACTCGCCGGTCGGCTGGAGCTTGACGCGGATTTCGCCCCCGGCACCGCCGGGATAGGCATATTTATAGGCATTGGTGAGCAGTTCGGTCACGATCATGCCGACCGCGACGGCGCGGTCCGTCGGCATGGCGAAGGTGGCGAGGTCGAGGCGCGTCGCGCTGCCCCGGCCGGCGGCCGACATCGAGGAGTCCAGCTCGCGCACCAGGATCGCGATATAGGCATCCAGCTCGACGGTGCGCACGTCGTCCGACGTGTAGAGGCGCCGGTGCAGCTGGGCGATGGCCGAGATGCGCGCCTGCGTCTCGTTGAGCGCATCGCGCGCGATCGGGTCCGTCACCGCCGAGGCCTGCATGCGCACCAGCGACGCGGTCAGGGCGAGGCTGTTGGCGACGCGGTGATTGACTTCGGCCAGCAGCAGCTCGGCGCGGTCGCGCGCAGCGCGCACCTCCTGCTCGGCCCTTTCCTTGGCGCGGCCGAGGCGCGCCTTCTCCACCGCCTGCTCGATGGCGCGGGTCAGCTGCACGAGGAAGTTGTCGTCGACCGTCTTGTGGACGTAGTCGGCCGCGCCCAGCTTCATCGCCTCGACGGCGATGGGCGTTTCCGACGAGCCGGTTACATAGACCACCGGCGGCGCGTCGGGGATGCGGCCGAGCTGCTCCAGCATGCTCATGCCGGTACCCGAGGCCAGGTAGTGGTCGAGGATGATGACGTCGATCCCGCCTTCGGCGATGCGTTTAAGCCCCGCTGCGGAATCGTTGATGTTCTCGACCTCGTAGCCGCGGCGGCCGAGCGCCCGCGCCACGAGGCGCGTCAGGGCCTCGTCGTCGTCGATATGGAGGATGCGCAGGACGCCGCTGTCCAATCAGGTCGTCTCCGGAACCTGGATCACCGAGAAGAACAGGCCGAGCTGCCTGATGGCATTGGCGAAGTTCTCATAGTCGACCGGCTTGGTGATGTAGACGTTGGCGCCGAGATCGTAGCAACGCTGGATCTCGCGGTCGTCGTCGGTGGTGGTCAGCACCACGACCGGCGTGCGCCGGGTGTGCTGATTGGTCTTGACCTTTTCGAGGATGTCGACGCCGGTCATGTCCGGCAGGTTCAGATCGAGCAGGATCAGCATCTGCTTGCCGGAGCTGACCTCGCCCGAACGGTCCGGGCCGAGGACGAAGTCGAGCGCCGCGGTTCCGTTGGTGAAGGGCAGGACCGGATTGTTCACGCCCGCCCGCCGGATGTTCTTCTCGATCAGGCGGGCATGGCCTTCGTCATCCTCGATCATCACGATCGTGACGGCTTTTCCTTCATTGCTCAATGCGCTCACTCCTTACGATACTGCGGATGTCCGTCGGCAGGACGATCGAGAACGTCGTTCCCTTGCCGAATTCGGACGCCAGCCTGATGTCTCCGCCGATGTTTCGCACGAGGGTGCGCACATGGGCGAGTCCGATTCCCTCGCCGGGCTTGTCCTGCGTGCCGGCGCGGCGGAACAGGTCGAAGACACGCTGATGATCCTCGGGCGCGATGCCGCGGCCGTTGTCGGCGACATCGATCTGGATGCGCCTGCCGGGCAGCGGCCTGGCGGTGATCTCGACGCGGATCGGCCGGTCGGCATGATATTTGACGGCATTGTCGAGCAGGTTGCCGAAAATCTGCTCCAGCGAGAGGCGGTCGCTGACGATGGCCGGAATTTTCGCCGAAACGATGACCTCGCCATCCGCGACCTGATGCTGGATCGCGGCCGCAGCATTTTCCAGCAACTCGCTCATCTCGATCGTCTCGGGCTTCACCTGCCGGCGGCCCTCGCGCGAGATCTTGAGGATGGCGTTGATCAGTCCGTCCATCTTCCGGGTCGAGGCGCGAATGAAGCCGATCGCCTCCGGCAGGTCTTCCGAGGCGGCGGTGCGCGCGTCCTGGATCGCCTGCTCGCTGAGCGGCGCGCCGTCGGCGAGCACATAGGCCTGCACCGTCTCCATGGTCTGGTCGAGCTCGCTGGTGAAGCCCATGATGTTGACGAGCGGCGCGCGCAGGTCGTGGGTCACGATATAGGCGAAGCGCTGGATCTCCTCATTGGCGCGCAGCAGGTCCTGCGTGCGCTCGTTGACCCGCTCCTCCAGCGCATTGTTGAGGACTTCGAGTTCGGCGCGCGCGGCGATGAGCTCGCGCGTGTAGCGCGTGGCGGCGAACAGGGCGCCGCCCGCAGCGGCGATGATGAAGAGGCCGCCGACGATTGTCACCCAGCGCAGCGCATTGGTGTTGGCCTTGTGCACGTTGACGCGGTCGCCCACCAGCGTGTCCGCCGTGGCGATGATCCGGTTGAGCAGCTCGCGCGCCTCGTCCATGACGGCCTTGCCGCGGTTGCTGCGGATCATCTCCACCGCCTCGGCCGTTCGGCCGGCGCGGTGCAGGCTGATGGTTTCGTCGATCTCGGCGATCTTGTCGGCGATCGCCTGGCCGAGCCGTTCGATGCGCGCGCCTTCCTGGGTGTCGCCCAGCACGCTTTTGAGCTTCTCGTAGGACGGCATCACATCGGCGCGGCCGGCCGTATAAGGCTCGAGATAGGTTTCGTCGGACGTCAGGATGAAGCCGCGCTGGCCGGTCTCCATGTCCTGGAGATCCTTGCGCACCGCGACGGCGACCGTGCGCACGTCACGCGCCTGTAGCACTTCGTCGAAATATTGCTCCGAACGTTCGACAAGCCACCAGGACGTGAGGACGATGGCCAGCAGCGCCAGGAAGCCAGCGAGGAACAGGCCCAGCGTTGTCCAGATGAAGGCGGAACGGGCGATCGGCATGACAAGACTATGATGAAACGCTTTTTTCCCAGATGGCAGCTTTCCGCCGCGGTTGCCAGCGAAAACGACACCATGCATCAAATGGTAATCGGCGCCTTTCGCACCTGCCGGACGCCGCAGACCCGCGGCGGCGGTTTTGCTTGACCACCCGGTCAAAGACGAGAAACATCCATCCGGTGGCGGCTCCGCAGCGGGCGGCCAGCGACCCGGCGTGATGCCGGCAGGTTCAACGGATCAACAGCGCGGCTCGCGGGCCGCCATTCCAGGAGGCCTTGCAATGTCGAACAACGAAAGCAGACCAGCGTCACTCGGGCGGCGCCACTTCCTCAAGATTGCGGGCGCCAGCCTCGTCGTGGCCGGCAGCGGTGGCTTCCGCATGACGACGGCGAACGCCCAGGGCGCGTTCTCGCTCAACGTGCTGCATATCAACGACCTGCATTCGCGCATCGAATCGATCAGCCGCACCGACAGCACCTGCTCGGTGAAGGATGCTGGGGAGAACAAGTGCTTCGGCGGCGTCGGCCGCCTCGCCACCAAGATCTGGGAGCGCCGCAAGGCGCTGGAGGACGGCGGCGCGCATGTCATCACGCTGGATGCGGGCGACCAGTTCCAGGGCTCGCTCTTCTACACGACCTATCGCGGCAAGGCCGAAGCAGAGTTCATGAACAAGATCGGCTTCGACGTGATGGCGGTGGGCAACCACGAATTCGACAACGGGCCGGACACGCTGGCCGACTTCATCGACCTCGTCGAATTTCCGGTCGTCTCCGGCAATACGAAGGTCGCCGACGGCCAGAAGCTTTCCGGCAAGATCAAGGAATGGGCGGTCCTCGACGTGGGCGGCGAGAAGGTCGGCATCCTGTCGGTGCTCACGCCCGATACGGCGAACATCTCCTCGCCCGGCGCCGGCGTCACCTTTGGCGAGGAGATCGCCTATCTGAAGGACGCCGTCGGCCGCATCCGCGGCGAAGGCGTGAAAAAGGTCATCCTGCTGTCGCATGTCGGCTTCGTGAAGGACCAGGAGATCGCCGCCGCCGTCGAGGGCATCTCGGCCATCGTCGGCGGCCACAGCCACACCTTGCTTTCCAACACGGTCGAGGGCGCGCCGGCCTACGCCACGCTGGTCCAGAACCCCGCCGGCAAGGCGGTGCCGATCGTGCAGGCCTATGCCTATTCGAAATATCTCGGCGAGATCGCGCTGACCTTCGACGACGAGGGCTACATCACCGACGCCAAGGGCGACACGATCGTGCTCGACGCCTCCGTCACCCCCGACGCTGGCATCGAGGCGCGCATCAAGGAGCTCGCCGCGCCGATCGAGAAGATGAAGCAGACGCCGATCGGCGAGGTGACGGCGCCGATCGACGGCAGCCGCGAGACGTGCCGCGCGCAGGAATGCCCGATGGGCGTGCTGGTCACCGATGCGATGCTGGCGCGCACCGCCGATCAGGGCATGACGATCGCCATCACCAATGGCGGCGGCCTGCGCGCCTCGATCGATGCCGGCACCGCGACCGTGGGCGATGTGCTCTCGGTGCTGCCGTTCCAGAACACGCTGGCGACGATGAAGCTCTCCGGCGCCGACATCGTCGCCTCGCTCGAGGCAGCGGTGAGCGGCATCGAGGAAGGCGCCGGCAAGTTCCCGCAGGTGGCCGGCCTGCGCTTCACGCTCGACAAGTCGGCCGCGCCCAATGGCGGCCGCGTCAGCAAGGTCGAGGTGAAGGAGGGCGACGCCTGGGTGCCGATCGACCCCGCCAAGGTCTACGGCGTCGCCACCAACAACTTCATGCGCGGCGGCGGCGACGGCTACAAGCTGTTCGCCGAGAAGTCGACGGACTTCTACGATTTCGGGCCGGGGCTGGAGGAGGTCGTGGCGGAATATCTCGCCAACAACGCCCCCTACACGCCGAAGACCGAAGGCCGCATCGTCATGGCGAACTGACCGGCTCTGCCGGCCTGCCCCCCTTTGTCGGGAGGGCCGGCCGCCGGTTACGTTCAGCTCCCGCGCCGCTGCACCCGCTCGCGCCAGCCGATGGTGATCGCGCCGACGACGATCAGCGCCGCGCCGATCCAGGCGGCGGTCGTCGGCAGCACGCCGAAGATGACGAAGTCGTAGAGCCCGGCGAAGAGCAGCGTCGTATAGACGAAGGGCATCACGAAGCTGGCGTCGCCGAGCCGCACCGCCTGGATGAAGAGCATCTGCACCGCCAGCATGGTGATGCCGAGCAGGGCCAGCATCAGCCATTGCTCCGGCAGCGGCCGGATCCATACGGGTATCGTTGCCGCGAGCGCGATGGCCGCGCCGGCGATATTGCTGATCGCCATGATGCGCAGCATCGACTCGCCGCGCGACAGGCGCTTGATCATGATCGCCTCAAGCCCGAGGAAGAGCGCCGCGCCCAGAGCGACGAGCGCCATGGGCTGGAAGGCCGCCGTGCCCGGGCCGGTGAGCACCACCGCACCGGCGAAGGCGACCGCCGCCGCCGTCCAGCGCCACGGCCCGACCCGCTCGCCCAGCAGCGGCACCGACAGGACCATGGTGACGATGGGGCTGAGAAAGCCAATCGCGGTGGCATCCGCGAGCGGCATGGCGGCAGCCGCGGCGAAGAGGCAGCTCACGCCGGCCCATCCCGAGATCACGCGCAGCCCGTGCTCGCGCCAGGCGGCGCCGGCGAAGGAGGGCCGACGCCACGCCAGGACGGGCAGCAATGCCAGCGCCGCGAAGCCGAAACGTCCGGCCGTCACCTGAAGCGGGTGGAGGGGATGCGCGCCGCCTGCCGGGCCGAGCATCTTGGCGATCAGCGTCGTGGCGGCGACGAGCATGCAGGAGGCGAGGATGAGGCCGACGGCCAGCGCGGCGTCGCGCGGCCTTTCGCGTGCCGGCGGGGTTACCTGCAAAGGCGTGCCTTTGCAGCGGCATATTCCCCGGCCAGGCGCTCGACCAGCCCGGCGGCAGGCACCACCGCGTCCACCGCGCCGATCCCCTGTCCGCAGCCCCATATGTGCTTCCACGCCTTGGTGGCGGAATTGGCGAAGTCCATGGTGGACGGGTCGGATTGCGGCAGATCGTCGGGGTCGAGCCCCTGCGCGACGATCGAGCCGCGCAGGTAGTTGCCGTGCACGCCGGTGAAGAGGTTGGAGTAGACGATGTCGGCCGCCTTGGAGTCCACCACCATCTGCTTGTAGTCGTCGCCGGCGCGCGCCTCCTGCGTGGCGATGAAGGGCGAGCCGACATAGGCCAGGTCGGCACCCATGGCCTGCGCGGCGAGCACCGCCCCGCCATTGGCGATGGCGCCGGAAAGCAGCAGCGGCCCGTCGAACCACTGCCGGATCTCCTGCACCAGCGCGAAGGGCGAGAGCGTGCCGGCGTGTCCACCCGCGCCGGCGGCCACCGCGATCAGCCCGTCCGCGCCCTTCTCGATCGCCTTGCGGGCGTGACGGTCGTGGATGACGTCGTGCAGCACGATGCCGCCATAGGAGTGCACCGCCTCGTTCACCTCCGGCACGGCGCCGAGCGAGGTGATGACGATCGGGACCTTGTATTTCACGCACAGCGCCAGGTCGTGCTCGAGGCGGGGATTCGACTTGTGGACGATCTGGTTGACCGCGAAAGGAGCCGCGGGCCGGCCGGGATTGGCGCTGTCATAGGCGGCCAGTTCCCCGGTCATCTGCGCCAGCCATTCGTCGAGCTGGGCTTCGGGCCGCGCATTGAGCGCCGGGAAGGAGCCGACGACGCCGGCCTTGCACTGCGCCAGCACCAGCGGCGGATGCGAGATGATGAAGAGCGGCGCGGCGACGACGGGCAGGCGCAGCCTGTCGTGCAGGATTCCGGGCAACGCCATGCGAGCTTCCTCCGGCGGAATGACGTTTGCGTAAACGTCATTCGATCTAGCCGGATCGCGCCCGTGCCGCAAGGCGCAGCCGCCGCTACGTCGTTATCCTCCGTTGCCTGTCGTCGCATCAGCGTCTAACGATAGGGCAGCGAAGCGGAGAGGCGCCGACACTTGGACGCGATCGAGCGGGCGATCAGGAACGCGCTGGAAAAGGGCAATGCCGACGACCGCGTCTTTCGCGAGCGTGTCTATCGTGCTGCCTATACGTCCCTGCAGCGCGCGATGGAGGGCAATCCCCGCATCGACGAGCAGGGCGCGGCGCGCCGCCGCGAGCTGTTCAAGCGGCACGTGGTATCGATCGAGCGCGAATACATGCCGGCGATCGAGCCCGAACAGGCCGCGCCGGATGCCGGTCCGGTCGCCGCGCCGGAGACGGCCAACCCGCCCGCCGATGCGGCGCCTGCCGTGCCCGCACCCGAGCGGCGGCAGGCCGCCCGCGTGCCTTCCCCCTCGCTCGACATGGCGCCCGACGAACGCAGGCCGGCGCCTCCGACGCGGGAGCCTGCGCCGCTTTCCGCGCCTCCCGGCGACCGGATCGATGCCGTCCCGCCCCGCGCCGGACGGCGGCCCTATGGGCTGATCCTTGCCGTCGTGGCGGTGCTGGCTGCGCTCGCCATCGGCCTGTGGTGGTTCGCGCCGCTCCTGTCGGGCGCCGGCGGCGCGGGCTCCAACCCTCCCGCCGCGGCGGAGGGCGAATCCTTCACGCCCGGGGACGACGGCGAGCCGACGCTGCCGGGCACCGAGGTGCTGAGCTGGATCGACGTCTTCCAGCCCACCGATCCCGCCAGCATCCGCGCTCCCGGCGGCACGTCGGCCGAGGTGGCCGACGATGCCGGCGAGGCCTTCCTGCGCATCCGCTCCACCAGCGACGGCGCGGCGATCGGCTTCGACATCGGCGAGGGCACTTTGCAGCGCCTTGCCGGCAAGACGGCGATCTTCAGCATCGACGCCCGCAGCGAGGAGCAGCGCGAGACGCAGATCTCCATCGCCTGCAACTTCGCCGGCCTGGGCGATTGCGGCCGCCGCCGGTACCTGCTCGCCGCCGAGCGCGGCGAATATCTCTTCGAGGTCGCCATACCGGCCGGCACGCCGTCCGGCGCCGGCTCCATCGAGATCGTTCCCGATGTCGCCAACCAGGGTCGGCCGGTCGACATCTTCGCCATCCGAGTCGCGGTGCAGTAGGGTATTCTGCCGCGAAGCGGAATCGCTTGGCGTCGCACATCCGGCTGAAGCAAAGTGCCGGACGTCAGTCCAGCAGCGCCGTCAGCGCCTCGATGCGGTCTGCCTCGGCCGCGGGCTTGTCCCAGCGCAGCCGCGAAATGCGCGGAAAGCGCATCGCCACGCCGGACTTGTGGCGCGTCGAGCGGTTGAGCCCCTCGAAGGCAACCTCCAGCACGAGCCCGTGCTTGCGGTCGGCGCGCACCGAGCGCACCGGACCGAACCGCTCCACCGTATTGTCGCGCACATATTTGTCGATCTGGCGCAGCTCCTCGTCGGTGAAGCCGAAATAGGCCTTGCCCACCGGCACGAGCTCCGGCGCCTCTTCCGGCCCGGCCCAGACGCCGAACGTATAGTCGGAATAGAAGCTCGACCGCTTGCCGTGGCCGCGCTGCGCATACATGAGCACCGCATCCACCGTGTAGGGGTCGCGCTTCCACTTGAACCACGGCCCCTTCGGGCGCCCGGCGACATAGGTGGAATCGCGCCGCTTCAGCATCACGCCCTCGATGATCGGATGCGGCGGATCGCGGCGCATCGCGTCGAGCGCTTCCCAGCCGTCGAAGGGCACCAGCGGCGAGATGTCGAAGCGTTCGGGATCGAGCGTGGCGACGAGGGCGACCAGCTTCTCGCGCCGCTGCGGAAAGGGCTCGTCGCGGATGTCCGCCGGCCCGTCGAACATCAGGTCGTAGGCGCGCACGAAGACGGGGAAGTCGCGCAGCATCTTGGCCGAGACGGTCTTGCGGTTGAGGCGCTGCTGCAGGTCGGAGAAGCTGCGCGGCCCCGCCGGCGGCGAGCCGACGAGCAACTCGCCGTCGATCACGCCCTCGAAGTCCATCGCGTCGAGCAGGTCGGGGAAGGTGAGCGAAATATCGTCGCCGGAGCGCGAATAGATGCGCCGCATGCCGCCCTCCGCCACCACCTGCACGCGGATGCCGTCCCACTTCCATTCGGCGAAATAGTCGGCCGGGTCGAGCCGGGCGCGGTCCGGCTCCTCCAGCGGCGTCGCCAGCATCACCGAGCGGAACAGCGCCAGCGCCGCGCTCGTCGGCTTCTCCGCATGGCCTTCCAGCCAGGCGAAGAGCTCGCGATAGGGCGGCTTCAGCCCATGCCACAATTCCTCGATCTCGCTTGCCTCGACGCCGCCGAAATCGGCCAGCGCCTGCTTGGCGAGCCGCGCCGACAGGCCGATGCGCAGGCCGCCGGTGACGAGCTTGATGGCCGCGAAGCGCGCCGGGATGTCGAGCCGGTCGAGCAGAGCCGCGAGCACGGCGGGCGCGGCCGCGCGGCTGGTGTTCTGCAACGTCGTGACGACCTCGGAAAGGCTCGGCGACGTGCCTCCGTCGTCCTCCTCTCCGCCCGGCCAGACCAGCGACAAGGTCTCGGCGAGATCGCCGACATAGTCGTAGGAATAGGCGAACAGCACCGGGTCCATGCGTTCCACGGCGAGCTGCCGCAGCACGGCGGGCTTGACGCTGGCGAAGGAAAGGTCGCCGGTCAGCGCGGCCAGCGCCAGCCCGCGGTCGGGATCGGGCACGGTGCGGAAATAGTCGACGAGCAGCTTCAGCTTCGCATTGCGCGAGGACGTCAGCACCAGCCGGTCGAGAAGGTCGGCGAAGCGGTCCATCAGGACGCGCCCCGATCGAAGGCGGGGGCGCGGAGGAATGCGGCGCTGGTGCCCATCAATCCCCCTCGTCCTCATAGCCGATGAGATGCAGCGGCTGGGCGGCGATGCCCTGCAGCTCGCACCAGCGCACCAGCGCCTCCTCGCGGCCATGCGTGACCCAGACCTCGCCGGCGCCGGTATCGGTGATGGTCTCGGTCAGTTCGTCCCAGTCGGAATGGTCGGAGATGATCAGCGGCAGCTCCACGCCGCGCTGCTTCGCCCGCTGGCGGATGCGCATCCAGCCCGAGGCGAAGCAGGCGACCGGGTCGGCGAAGCGGCGCGCCCAGCGGTCGGCGAAGGCGGACGGCGTGCCGACGACGATTTCGCCGGCAAAGCTTTTGCGGTCGCCCTTGTCCAGCGTGGCCGGCGCCAGCGGGCCGAGCGCGATGCCCTGGCTCTCGTAATAGTCGCACAGCTTCACCAGCGCGCCGTGGATGAAGATGGTGCGGTCGTAGCCATTGTCGCGCAGCAGGCGGATGACGCGCTGCGCCTTGCCCAGCGCATAGGCGCCGACCAGATGGGTGCGCTCGGGAAAGGCATCCACCGACTTGAGCAGCGTGCGGATCTCCACGCCGGCGTCGGGATGGCGGAAGACGGGCAGGCCGAAGGTCGCCTCGGTGATGAAGACATCGCAGGGAACGACGGTGAAATCCGCCGCGGTGGGATCGGGCGCGCGCTTGTAGTCGCCGGAGGCGACGATGCGCATGCCGCCCGCCTCGACAGCGATCTGCGCCGAGCCGAGCACATGGCCGGCCGGATGGAAGGTGACCTGCACCCCGCCGAGGTCGATCGTCTCGCCATAGGCGATCGCCTGCTCCGCGCCGGCGAAATCGTCGCCGTAGCGCAGGCGCATGATGTCGAGCGTCTGCCGCGTCGCCAGCACCTTGCCGTGGCCGGGCCGCGCATGGTCGGCATGGCCGTGCGTGATCAGCGCGCGCTTCACCGGCCGCACCGGGTCGATATGAAAATCGCCCGCCGGGCAATAGAGCCCTTCGGGCCGTGTGTGGAGAAGCTGGCGCGCCTGCATCCCGCTAAGATAGGCGTTCCGCCGGCCGGGAAAAGCCTCTTGCCAAGCGCCGGTTTTGGGCAGATAAGCGCCCGCCCTTGGCAGAAGGGTCACGGAACCCCGTCCATGCAGCCAGTCCAGATGTCGTCGGGCGATCTCGTTGCCGATCGCCGCGCGTCCTATGCCGAGATGCTTCTCGAGGCCGGCGAGGCTTCCGCCGCGGCCGACCTCATGCGCGATGCACTGGCGCTGGTGCCGGGCTGGACGGCCGGCTGGTTCCGCCTCGGCGAGATGATGGAGGTGGCGGGCCGGACCGCCGAGGCCGCCGACGCCTGGCGCGAGGTGCTGCGCCTCGACCCGCAGGACCGGCTGGGCGCGGCGCTCAAGCTCGGGTTGGCCGGCATGGTCGACGGGCTCGACGCGCCGCCCATCGCTTTCGTGGAGACGCTGTTCGACCAGTATGCCGACAGCTTCGACGAGGCGCTGGTCGGCCAGCTCGCCTATCGCGTGCCGCAACTGCTCTCCGCGGCGGTCGCGGCGACCGGCCGCCCGCGCTTCGCCCATGCGGTCGACCTGGGCTGCGGCACGGGCCTGCTCGGTGAGCACCTGCGCGGCCGCGTCAGCTTCATGGAAGGCGTCGACATCTCTGCGCGCATGCTGAAGCGGGCGGAAGGCAAGGGGCTCTACGACCGGCTGTCCCACGCTGACCTCAACCGCTTCGCCTTGCCGGCCGGCGTCGATCTCGTCACGGCCGCCGACGTCTTCATGTATGTCGGCGATCTGCGGGACATCGTCCGCCGCGTGGCGGCCGCGCTGCCGGCCGGGGCGCTGTTCGCCTTCTCCGTCGAGCGCGGCGCTGACGACATCCCATTCCTGCTGCGGCACTCGCGCCGCTATGCGCATTCGGGGCCGGCGCTGCGCGCGCTGCTGGCCGATTGCGGCCTCGACATCCTCTCCATGGAGACCGCGGTGATCCGCTTGGATGCCGGGGCGCCGCTGGAAGGGCTGATCGTCGTCGCCGAGCGGCAGGCGCGGACCATCGCGCTGCCTGCCGCGGCGGAAGCCGAACCCGCGTCGCTGACCCTGCATTGAGGCTTGGCGGCGCGGCTGCCGGGCCCTACCTTCCGGCGATGCCTGCGCTGCGCAAGATCTCTCCTCTATCCGTTGATGGTTCTCCTTTCGCGGGGAGCGGCGGCATGCGGAATTACACCCGCGAGCGCCCGGCGTGGTGACGATCGAGCGCCCCGCTGCATCTGCCGGCGAGGTGCTGCCGGCGCCCTTCCGGCGCTGGTTCGCGTCGCGCGGCTGGTCGCCGCGTCCGCACCAGCTCGACCTTCTGGACCGGTCGCAGCAGGGCAGGTCGGTGCTGCTGATCGCGCCGACGGGGGCAGGCAAGACGCTGGCCGGCTTCCTGCCCTCGCTGGTCGATCTGGCAGCCCGCGGAAAGCGCAAGGCCGGCTCGCCGGAGCGCGGCATCCATACGCTCTATATCTCGCCGCTCAAGGCGCTTGCCGTCGATATCGAGCGCAATCTCGGCCGGCCCGTCGCCGAAATGGGTTTGCCGATCGCAGTAGAGACGCGCACAGGCGACACGCCGGCGCACAAGCGCACGCGGCAGAAATTCGTGCCGCCCGACATATTGCTCACCACGCCCGAGCAGCTCGCGCTGCTGATCGCTGCCAAGGATGCCGACCGCTTCTTTTCCGGCCTGCGCCATGTGGTGCTGGACGAGCTGCACTCGCTGGTCACGTCGAAGCGCGGGCATATGCTGGCGCTCGGGCTGGCGCGGCTGCGCAGCCTCCAGCCCCGGCTCCAGACGGTCGGCCTTTCGGCCACAGTGGCGGAGCCGGACGAGCTGCGCCGCTGGCTGGTGGACCAGAACCCGCCCGGCGACATGGCCGACCTCATCACCGTCACCGGCGGGGCGAAGCCCGAGATCACCATCCTCGACACCGAGGAGCGCGTGCCTTGGTCGGGTCATTCGGCGCGCTATGCGATCCCGGATGTCTACGACGCGATCCGCCGCCACAGGACGACGCTGCTTTTCGTCAATACGCGCAGCCAGGCGGAATTGCTGTTCGGCGAGCTCTGGCGGGTCAACGAGGATTCGCTGCCGATCGCGCTCCATCACGGCTCGCTCGATGTCGGCCAGCGCCGGCGCGTCGAGAAGGCCATGGGAGAGGGGACCCTGCGCGCCATCGTCGCGACCTCGACGCTCGACCTCGGCATCGACTGGGGCGATGTCGACCTGGTCGTCCATGTCGGCGCGCCCAAGGGGGCGTCGCGGCTCGCCCAGCGCATCGGCCGCGCCAACCACCGGCTGGACGAGCCGAGCCGCGCCATCCTCGTGCCGGCCAATCGCTTCGAGGTGCTGGAATGCCGCGCGGCGCTGGAAGCCAACTATCTCGGCGCGCAGGACACGCCGCCGCTGATCGACGGCGCGCTCGACGTACTTGCCCAGCATGTGCTGGGCTGCGCCTGCGGCGCGCCCTTCTTAGCCGACGAACTGTATGACGAGGTGCGCCGCGCCGCGCCCTATGCCGGGCTCGACCGCGATACGTTCGACCGCGTGGTCGATTTCGTCGCCACCGGCGGCTATGCGCTGCGCAGCTACGAGCGCTATGCGAAGATCCGCCAGAACAAGGACGGCCGCTGGCGCGTCTCGCATCCGCGCGTGGCGCAGCAGTACCGCCTGAATGTCGGCACCATCGTGGAGGCGCCGGCGCTCAACGTGCGCTATGTCCGCGCCGGCGGCGGGGTCGCCTCGCGCGGCGGCCCGGTGCTCGGCAAGGTCGAGGAGGCGTTCCTCGAAACGCTCTCGCCCGGCGACACCTTCCTGTTCGCCGGCAAGATACTGCGCTTCGAGGGCATACGTGAGAGCGAATGCTTCGTGTCGAATGCGCCCGCGAACGAGGCCAAGGTGCCCTCCTATGCCGGCGGCAAGTTCCCGCTCTCGACCTATCTGGCGCGCGAGGTGCGCGGCATGCTGGCCGATCCTGCGCGCTGGTCGGCGCTGCCCGACCAGGTGTCGGACTGGCTGCGGCTCCAGGCGGAAAAATCCGTGCTGCCGCCGGCGCAGGACCTGCTGGTCGAGACGTTTCCGCGCGGCAACCGCCATTACATGGTCGCCTATCCCTTCGAGGGGCGGCTGGCACACCAGACGCTCGGCATGCTTTTGACGCGGCGGCTGGAGCGCGCCGGCGCCAAGCCGCTGGGCTTCGTGGCGACCGACTATTCGCTCGCCGTCTGGGGCCTGGACGACATGGGCCTGCGCTTCCGGCAGGAGCGGCCCTCGCTCGACGCGCTGTTCGACGAGGACATGCTGGGCGACGATCTCGACGCGTGGCTGAACGAGAGCTGGATGCTCAAGCGTACCTTCCGCAACTGCGCCGTCATCGCCGGGCTGATCGAGCGCCGCCAGCCGGGGCAGGAGAAGACCGGCCGGCAGGTCACGGTGTCGGCAGACCTGATCTACGACGTGCTGCGCAGCCATGAGCCGGACCACATATTGCTGCGCGCCACCCGCGCCGACGCGGCGGCCGGCCTGCTCGATGTCAGCAGACTTGCCGCCATGCTCTCGCGCATAAGCGGCCGAATCATGCATAAGGACCTCGACCGGATATCGCCGCTCGCGGTGCCGATCATGCTGGAGATCGGCCGCGAGTCGGTCGCCGGCAGCGCCCATGAGAGCCTGCTCGCGGAAGCTGCCGACAGCCTGATCGACGACGCGCTCGGCCCCGATTTCGAGATGAGATGAGCGCCCGCATCGCCGCTTCCATTCCCCGTCATGCCGAACTCGCCCTGGCGGGGGAGGAAGCGGTGTGCGATCCGTCCGGCGCGCTGTTCTTTCCCGGCCTGTCGCTGCTCGCCGTCTCGGACCTGCATCTGGAGAAGGGCGCGGCCTTCGCGCGGCGCGGCGTCATGCTGCCGCCCTACGACACCGCGGCGACGCTGGCGCGGCTCGCCATGGTGCTCGAAACCTACCGTCCGCGCATCGTCGTCAGCCTGGGCGATTCCTTCCACGACCGGCTGGGCGCGGCCCATCTGCCGCCGGTCTATCGCGATGCGATCTCAGCGCTCACGGCCGGCCGCGACTGGTACTGGATCGCCGGCAATCACGACCCCGAGGCGCCGGTGGGCCTCGCCGGCAGCGCGGTCGGCGAATTGTGCGTCGGCGGCCTCACCTTCCGGCACGAGCCGTCGCCGCGCCCCTGCGCGGGCGAGATCGCCGGCCATCTCCATCCCGGCGCGCGGCTGGTGCGGCAGGGCCGCTCGGTGCGCCGCCGCTGCTTCGCCAGCGACGGCGAGCGTCTCGTCATGCCGGCCTTCGGCGCCTTCACCGGCATGCTGAACGTGCTGGACCGCGCCTATGCCGGCCTGTTCGGCGCCAACCGGCTGATGGCCTATATGCTGGGGGCCGAGCGGGTCTATCCGATCGACGGCACCATGCTCAGCCGCGGCTGAGCGATTCCGGCGAAGGTTCGCGGCGTAAAGCGGAGTCCAAGCCTCAGTCGCGCCTGAAGACGATGCTGCCCGCCCATCCCGTCACAACCGCCAGCGCCACGGCGAAGAGGCCGTAGAGGAAGCCGTAATCGTGGGCGACGGCGTGGATCGATTCCTCGAAGCCGGCCTTGTAGATGCCGAGCGTCGCCGAGGACTCGTCGAGGAAGACGCCGTTGCGGAACAGGAAGGCGCGCGCGCGGTGCGAGCCCACCGGCACGTTGGGGGCGAGCCGCAGCGTTGCGCGGAAGAGGTTCTGCGACAGGAACTGCACGCCGCCGATGCGCTCGTTGTAGAGGCCGCTGGCGAGCTTGCGCTCGCGCAGCGCGGCGCGGAATTCCTCGATCGTGGTCGCGGGCTGGTCGGCCGCCAGCGGCGTGAGGTAGATGTTGGCCGGGCCGAGCGAGAGCTGCCGGTAGCTGTCCGGGCCGGTGATGTCCTGATAGACGCGCGTGGTCGACACGGCATAGGAGGTCGGCACGTTGACGAAGGTCTCGGACGCCGTGTTGATCCACATGCCGAGCACGCGGTCCTTGCGGCGCACCACGATCGGCCGCGTCGGCCCCTCCAGCACCACCACCACGTCGTAGCGGCCCTGGCGGGCCAGCAGCAGGTCGGCATTCTCGATCGCGCCGAAGATGGTGAGGTCGGCGCCGGAGAAATCGGAGGTGATGGAGATCCGGTCGGTGGAGAGGCCGATCTGGATCTGCTCGGGCAGGGGGCTTTGCTGCAGGGGCGCGAGGGGCTCGGCCGAGGCGGGCTCCTGCTGGGCATGCGCCGCCGTGGCCGCCAGAATGGCGAGCGCGCATAGCGCGGCGCGCAGCATCACTCCAGCCCCAGCGGCGCGAGCGAATAGACGCTTTCGGGCCGCACGAAGAGGTCGAAGCCGAGCCGCAGCGCCACCGCGAGCACGAGCGCGGCCAGGAGCGCGCGCAACTGCTCGCCGCGCAGCCGCTGCCCCGCCTTGGCGCCGTATTGCGCGCCGGCGACGCCGCCGATCATGAGCAGGAAGGCGAGCACGACGTCCACCGTCTGGTTGGCCGTCGAATGCACGATGGTCGTATAGGCGGTGACGAAGATGATCTGGAACAGCGAGGTGCCGATGACGACGTTGGTCGGCACCTTGAGCAGGTAGATCAGCGCCGGCACCATGATGAAGCCGCCGCCGACGCCCATGATGGCGGCGAGGAAGCCGATCGCGGCGCCGAGCCCCAGGACCGGGATGACGCTGACGAACAGCTTCGAGGCGCGGAAGCGCATCTTCAGCGGCAGGCGATGGATCCAGTTGTGCTGGCCGGACCGCTTCAGCGGGGCGGGCGCGCCGCCGCGGCTGCGGCGGATCGTGTTGAGGCTCTCCACCAGCATCAGCCCGCCGACGATGCCGAGGAAGCCGACATAAAGGACCGAGATGAACAGGTCGAGCTGGCCGAGGCTGCGCAGCAGGGCGAAGACGAAGGCGCCCAGCGTCGAGCCGAAGACGCCGCCGAGCAGCAGCATTCCCCCCAGCTTGAAGTCGATCGTGCCGCGCTTGAAATGGGCGATCGCGCCGGAGATCGACGACGCGATCACCTGGTTGGCGCCGGTGGCGACGGCGATGGAGGGCGGGATGTTGTAGAAGATCAGCAGCGGGGTGATGAGGAAGCCGCCGCCGACGCCGAACATGCCCGACAGGAAGCCGACCGCCGCGCCCATGGCCAGCAGGACGAAGAGGTTGACGGACATCTCGGCGATCGGGAGATAGATGCTCACCCGCGATACTCGACAAATCTTTGCAGCGGCGTCCCCGGGTCGCCGCAAGCCGGAAGAATAGGCCGTTCTTGCGCCGACATTGGGGCGGAGTCAAACGACAACGGCCGCTATGATGAATATGCAGCCCGCCCGGTCGCCGGACCAGGCGGGCTGCATGATTTCAGTCGTTGCGGGGCGCGTCAGCGCCGTTCCAGCAGCGCCTTGACCAGTTGCTCGTTCACCTGTCCGGACGGGTCCATGCCGTTGTCCTTCTGGAAGGCGACGATGGCGTTCTTCGTCTTGCCGCCCATCACCCCGTCTGCCGGGCCGGCATCGTAGCCGTTCTTGTTGAGGATGGACTGGATGTTGGCGACCGCCTGCTTCATGTCGACATTCACCGCCTTGGCGTCGGTCCATTCGGCGGGAATGTCGATGCTGTTGGCTTCCGGGTCGAGCGGCCGCGGCTTCCACAGCTTGGCTGCGCCCTTGGCCTTCTCGAGCTGCTCCGGCCGCAGGGCCTTGGCGATCTCGTCGCGCTTGGAGGCGGCGTCGCGGTCGCCGCTGTCGGCCACCAGCGAGAACCACTTGTAGGACTCCTCGAGGTTCTGCGGCACGCCCGCGCCCTTGGCGGTGAGGATGCCGAGGTTGAACTGGCTGTCCTTGACGCCGAGGTCGGCGGCTTCCTGGAACCAGCGCGCCGCGCCTTCATTGTCGGCCTTGCCGTCGGCGCCCATGGCCATCAGCACCGCCAGATTGTGCATGGCGCTGGCATTGCCCTGCTCGGCCGCCTTCAGGTACCAGGCCTTCGCCTTGGCGGCGTCGCGCGTCACGCCGATGCCCTTCTCGTAGAGGTTGCCAGCCCGGTACTGGGCCGGCGCATAGCCGAGCTCGGCCGCCTGCACGTACCATTGCGCGGCGAGGTCCGGCGAAGCCTTCAGGCCGCGCCCCTCGGCATAGCGGCTGGCGATCTCGTACATGGCGCGCGGGTCGCCGTCGATCGCCGCATCCTGCAGCGGCTTGGGGCCGAGTTCTGCCGGCACCGCGGGCAGAGGCGGGGTCAGCGCGGCCATTTCCTCCGGCGGGTTGGCGCTGCCGGCGGCGGTGGCTTGCGGCGCCTGCTGCACGTCCCCGGCAATGGCCGGCTCGCCGGCCGGCTTCTGCTCGGCCGGCTGGTCCGGCGTGGCGCGTGCCACGAGCGCGGGTGCCGCTTCACCGGCATTGCGGACATCAGCCGGCGCGGCCTCCGTCACGTCGGTGGTTTCGGCAGGAGCCGCCGCTTCCGCTTCTGCGGCCTTTGCAGCGGGCGTGACGTCGGCCTGTGCGGCGACGGCACCCGTCATGTTCTGCGCCTGCGCCACTTCGGGAGCGGTTTCGCCACCGCCCAGGAAGGCGGAGCTGAGCTGCGCGCCGGCCAGCACCACCAGGATGCCGGTGGCGGCCATCAGCATCATGGTGCGCTTGTTCTTCAGCGCCAGGCCAAGCCTGCCCTTGCGGCCGGCGGTGTCGGCGGCCGCGCCGCGCTTCACCACGTCGGCCTCCGCCGCTGCGGCCAGCGCCGCGCGGCGGGCGGCGGCGATGAAGTCCGTCTTCGCCGCATCCGCATTGCCGTTCTGATGCACCGGCTGGCCGCGCTCGTCGCGCACCCGCTTCATGATCGCGCCGAGATCCGGCGCGCCCGAGCCGGGTTCCAACGGACGGTTGGCGAGCTTCGGGTCGAGCGGCAGGTCGAGCGTGGGCTCCACCGGTGCCGCCTCGGCCGCCGCGTCGGCGGCGTCAGACGGCTCGGCGCGGTCCTTGCGGCCCTTGAAGGCGCGGGTCAGGCCGCTCAGCATGGACTTGCGCGGCGCAGCGGCCGGTGCGGCCGCCTCGTCATTCTCCTCGCTCGCCAGCGCATGGACGGCGGCTGCCGCGGCAGCTTCCGTCGGCGTGCGGCGCGGTGCCATGAAGGAGGCGGGCACTTCCATGTCGGCATCGGGCGTCCGGGCCGGCGCGGGCTCCTCGGACCGCTTGACGTTCAGCATGCCGGCGCGCTGGTCTTCCAGCACGCCCAGCCGGTCGACGATCTTCAGCAGCGTGTCGTGGATGGCCTCGAAAGTCTTGGCGTTGCGCTCGTCGGAGCGGCGCGTCAGCGTGTCGAGCGCGCGCAGCTCCGCCGCCAGCTCGCCGGCGACGGGGCTGTCGGCCGGGGCGCTGGCGACGCTGCGTGCCGCTTCCACCGCCACCTGGCGGGCGGCGGCCAGCACCGCGTCGCGGCTTCCGGCGATCGCCCGCTCGATATGGTCGAGGCGGGGCGCGATGTCGTCGAAATCGGGCAGCGGCTGCGAAGGCCGCGACAGATGCGCCGAGAGGCCGGCGATCTGGTCCTCCAGGCTGCTGATGATGCCCGGCTCGATGGCAGGATGGCGGGCGCTGTCCTCGAGCCGGTGCGCGATGTCCATCAGGCGCGCTTCAAGCGCATCCATGGACGCCCGGTCGTCGGCCTTGGCGCTCGCCGCGCCGCGCTCGAGCCGCTGCGCCAGCTCGGCGAAGCGCGAATCGATCGCATGCAGCACCTGCTCCGGTTCCACCGGGGAGGGCTGCTGGTCGAGGCGGTCGGCCACCGTCTCCAGCCGCCGCTCGAGCTCGCGGAAGAGGAGGCGGCCCTGTTCGGCCGCATCATCCTGCCGCCGCTCAAGCATGGCCGAAAGATGCTCGAAGCGGTCCTCGAGATTGTTGAAGACGGCCTCCATGTCCGGCGCCGGCGCATGGTCCAGCTTGGCCATGATGACGCCGATCTGGTCGGTCAGGCGCTCGACGGTCGCCTCGGGCAGGTCGATGCGCCGGGCGAGGTTGTCGACTCGGCTCGACAGCGTGACGATCTGGTCGAACAAAGCCGGCGTCGCGGCGCGGTCGGCGACCAGCTCGTCGATCTGGGTGGCGAGCGAGGTCATGCGCGCCTCGATCCGCTCGAACGGCTCGGGGTCGAAGCTGACCGGATGGGCGGCGAGCGAGGACGCGACGATGGCGCGCGAGATTTCGTCCAGCCGCGATTCGATCAGCGCGATCGCCTCGTGCGAGACGCCGCCCTGGTGCTGGGCGATCTGCTCGACCGATCCGGCCAGCATGCGCACCTTGTCCTCCAGCGAGCGGATGGCACGCGAATCGGGCATGGCCGACAGCGTCTGCATCATCTTGGCGACCTGATCGCCGATGGCGCGAAGTTCCCCGGCGCCCGCACCGCGCTGCGTCACGCTGCTTTCCAGAGCGCTCCAGCGGCGATCGAACTCGTCCCAGCGCTTGTCGACCGAGCGGACGGTCTCCTCGCGTGCGACCTGGTCGAGCGCCTTGCGCAGCTGTTCGAGCTCCAGCCGCAGAACGTTGATCGAGCGGTCGTCGGAACGTTCGGTGAGTGAGCGTACCGCGTCCGAAAGGCGTTCGAACTCGGCGCCCAGTTCACGCGGCTGCGCGTGCTGCACATTGGCGGCCAGCCGCTGGATCTCCTTGCGGACCTGCTCCATCTCGCCCTGAAGGCCACTGCCCATCTGCGCGCGGATCTCCTCGCGCATGGCCTGCAGCTCCTGCGCGATGCGCGACACGCTGCTCAGGCTGTCCTCGTGCATGCGCTGGCGCTGGGCGTCGCGGCTGATGGTCTCGATCGATTCGCGCAGCGGCCGCACGCGGGCGGCCTGCTCGAAGCGGCGCTCCCAGGTCTCGCCCGGGCGCCGGTCGAAGCCGGGTTCCGCCGGGCGCGCCGATTCGCGCCGCCATCCGCCGTCGCCGCCGCGCCCTTCCAGCCGGGCAAGCATGCGGTCGAGATCGTCGACCGTCGCGGTCGTGCGGCGCTTGCGGCCGGCATTGATCGTATCGAGAGGTGAACCGGTTCTGTCCATCGCCACGCCTGTTTGCAACCGGGCCGGTTTGCGCCGGCCGCCAATCTGGTCGTCGTGTCGCGGAGCGAGATTCGATGGAGCGGTCGTGCGCTGCACCGCGCTGGGCTCCTGCCTCACTCAGTGACCGTGACCGACGAGAAACAGGAGCGCACGGGTGACCGACAGCGGCACCTTCTCTCCAACGTGGTAAACAAGCCGTTAACCAACCTTACCGAGATGCAAATAGTTGTGTGTGCGCAAGCGCCGGGTGCGGCCTTTTGAGCGTTGAAACAAATTTGCGCCTTGATTATATCCCTTACGTAAACGTCACAGGCGCGATCCGGATGCGGATGTGCCTTTTCTACGATCAACCCCTGCTTCGATATCATGCCCATCGGGTCGAAGCGGCGTCGCGCAGGCGCGGCGCGTTGAGAGGGCTAAGAAGAAGAATGACGAACATGAACACCGCCGCTGCCGCACGGGCATCGGCCGAGACATCCGACGATCTTCCCGACAACCTGACCCGCATCGGCGACATGGCGCGCAAATACGGCGTCACGCTGCGCGCGCTGCGCTTCTACGAGGACAAGGGGCTGCTCAGCCCCGTCCGCCAGGGCAGCACGCGCCTCTACACGCAGCGCGACCGCACCCGGCTGAAGCTGATCCTGCTCGGCCGCAAGGTCGGTTTCTCGCTGCGCGAGGTCAAGCAGATGATCGACCTCTACGACCCGAAGGGCACCAACGCCAAGCAGCTCAAGTTCACGCTTGAGAAGTCGGAGCGCCAGCTCGTGCGCCTGAACAAGCAGCGCGACCTGCTCGACGAGGCGATCGGCGACCTGCAGCGGCTCATCGGCGACGTGAAGTCCGAGCTGTCGAGCCTCAAATCGGCCGGCTGAGCCGGCCGAGCCCATCTTTCGTGGAAGACGAAAGCCTTCCCGGCACCGGCGTGCCGCGGAAGGCTTTGGCACGCTGGTGCCGTTGCAGGCGGGGGCTAACGCCCAGCACCGTCATGCCGGCCTCGAGATGCGGCAGGAAGCCATGGGCCGACGTTGGGAGTTTTCGGAATCCGCGGTGTCGGCGTCGGCTCGATGCGTCGAGCGTATCACCTCCCTGTTCCATCCGCTTTCCTGAAGAATCACCTCGTCCATCGGCGAATTGACGTTTACGCAAACGTCAAAATTTGCTACGCATCCTCCCGTCGATCGCCCCCGTCTGCGACTGGCGGCGATCCCGCACGATTTTCTGGAGGATTTTCATGCCGATCTACAGGGCTCCGGTGCAGGACACGCTGTTCGTCCTCAACGAGGTGCTGGGCTATGAGCGCCACGCCAACCTGCCGGGTTTCGCCGACGCGCCTGCCGATGTTCTGGAAGCGATCCTCGCCGAGGGCGCGAAGCTGGCCGAGAACGTGCTGCATCCGCTCAACCGCGTCGGCGACGCGGAAGGATGCGCCCGCCACGATGACGGCAGCGTGACCACGCCCAAGGGTTTCAAGGCCGCCTACGACCAGTATCGCGAGGGCGGCTGGATGGGCCTGTCGGTGCCGGCCGAATATGGCGGGCAGGGCCTGCCCTATGCTCTTCATTCGGCCATCGGCGAGTATATGTCGTCGGCCAATATGGCGCTGACGATGTATCCCGGCCTCACGCAGGGCGCGATCGCCGCCATCCTCACCCACGGCAGCGACGCACAGAAGCAGGCCTATCTGCCGAAGATGGTCGAGGGTGTCTGGACCGGCACGATGAACCTTACGGAGCCGCATTGCGGCACCGATCTCGGCCTGCTGCGCACCAAGGCGGTGCCGACGAGCAAGGGCTCCTATCTCATCTCCGGCCAGAAGATCTTCATCTCTGCCGGCGAGCACGATATGAGCGAGAACATCATCCATCTGGTGCTCGCCCGCATCGAGGGCGCGCCGGAAGGCACCAAGGGCATCTCGCTCTTCATCGTGCCCAAGTTCAGGCTCGATGCGGACGGCAATCCCGGCGAGCGCAACGCCGTCTCCTGCGGCTCGATCGAGGAGAAGATGGGCATTCACGGCAATGCCACCTGCGTCATGAACTACGACGAGGCCGAGGGCTGGCTGATCGGCGCGGAGAACGGCGGCCTGCGCGCCATGTTCACCATGATGAACGAAGCGCGCCTCGGCGTCGGCCTTCAGGGCCTGTCGCTCGGCGAGATCGCCTATCAGAACGCCGTCGCCTATGCGAAGGAACGCATCCAGGGCCGCGCGCTGTCCGGCCCGAAGGCGCCGGACAAGAGGGCCGACCCGATCATCGTGCATCCCGATATCCGCCGCGCGCTGATGGCGATGCGCGCCGTCAACGAGGCCGGACGCGCGCTGGTGCTGTGGACGGCGCTGAACTCCGACCTCGCGCATCGCTCCGGCGACGAGAAGGAGCGCCAGACAGCCGACGACTATCTCGGCCTGATGACGCCGATCGTGAAGGGCGTGCTGACCGACAAGGGTTTCGAGCATGCGGTGATGGCGCAGCAGGTGTTCGGCGGCCACGGCTATATCGAAGAGCACGGCATGAGCCAGTTCGTCCGCGATGCCCGCATCGCCCAGATCTATGAGGGCGCGAACGGCATCCAGGCGCTCGACCTCGTCGGCCGCAAGCTCGCCATGAATGGCGGCCGCGCGGTGCAGGCCTTCTTCAAGGAAGTCGGCGATTTCTGCGAGCAGAACCGCGCCGACGAGAAGATGGCGCCCTACACGAAGGGGTTGAAGAAGGGCCTCAACGACCTTCAGGCCGCCACCATGTGGCTGATGCAGAATGCGATGCAGAAGCCGGACAATGCGGGCGCGGCCTCCACCGACTACATGCACCTCTTCGGCCTCGTGGCGCTGGGCTACATGTGGGGCAGGATGGTCAAGGCGGCGCAGGAAAAGCTCGCCGCCGGCGCCGATGGCGACGCGACCTTCTACGAGGCCAAGCTGGTGACCGGCCGCTACTTCATGGAGCGACTGATGCCCGAGACCTCCGCCCATCTCGCCCGCATCTCGTCGGGCGCCGACACGATGATGGCGCTGGACGCAGAGGCGTTTTAGGGGCGAGTATCGAAGCGCACTGTCTTCGGGAGGAAGCGAGCCATGACCCAACCCGCATCCGTGCTCGGCCTGCCCGCGCCCGAATGGGCGACGGAAGACGTCGCCATGTTCTACGACATGGCGACGCGCTTCCTCGAGGCCGAGGTCGCGCCGCGCTACGAGGAATTCGAGAAGGCGGAGATATTCGACCGCGCGGTGTGGGAGAAGGCCGGCGAAAACGGGCTTCTCTGCGCTTCCATGCCGGAGGAATATGGCGGTGCGGGCGGCACTTTCGCGCATGAGAGCGCGCTGATCGAGGCGGTCAGCCATGTCGGCGTCGACGGCTTCGGCATCGCGCTGCACAATTCCATCGTCGCGCCCTACATCCTCCATTACGGCTCGGAGGAGCAGAAGCGCAAATGGCTGCCGCGGATGGCGACGGGCGAGCTGATCGGCGCCATTGCCATGACCGAGCCGGGCGCCGGCTCCGACCTGCAGGGCGTGAAGACCCGCGCCGAGAAGGACGGCAACCACTACCGCATCAACGGCTCCAAAACCTTCATCACCAACGGGCAGCTCGCCAACCTCATCATCGTCGTCACCAAGACCGATCCTTCGCAGGGCGCCAAGGGCACGTCGCTGATCGTGGTGGAGACGGACGAGGTGCAGGGGTTTCAGCGCGGCCGCAACCTCGACAAGGTCGGGCTGAAATCCAACGACACGTCCGAGCTCTTCTTCAACGATGTCCGCGTGCCGACCGCCAACCTGCTCGGCTCGGAGGAAGGGCAGGGTTTCGTCCAGCTCATGCAGCAACTGCCGCAGGAGCGGCTGCAGATCGGCACGACGGCGATCGCGATGTGCGAGCGGGCGCTGGCGCTGACCATCGACTACGTCAAGGAGCGCAAGGCCTTCGGCAAGGCGGTGATGGAGTTCCAGAACACCCAGTTCAGGCTGGCGGAACTCAAGACCGAGATCACCGTTGGCCGTGTGTTCTACAATGACTGCGTGGCCCGCCACATTGCCGGCGGGCTCGATCCCGCGACGGCCTCGATGGCGAAGTACTGGCTCTCCGACCTTCAGGGCAGGGTGGTGGACCAGTGCCTCCAGCTCTTCGGCGGCTATGGCTACATGAACGAATATCCCATCGCGCGCATGTTCCGCGACGCGCGCGTGCAGCGCATCTATGGCGGCACCAACGAGATCATGAAATTGCTGATCGCGCGTTCGCTCTGACAGCGGAACCGGCCGGCAAAGCAAGGGAGAAACGAAATGGCAGACGCATTTGTCTACGACGCGGTGCGCACGCCGCGCGGACGCGGCAAGAAGGACGGCTCGCTGCACGAGGTGCCGGCGGTGCGCCTCGGCGCCAAGGTGCTCGAGGCGATCCGCGACCGCAACGGGCTCGACACCACCCAGGTGGACGACATCATCTATGGCTGCGTCGATCCCGTCGGCGAAGCCGGCTCGGTGATCCCGCGCTCGTCGGCCTTCGAGGCCGGCTACGACAACAAGGCGCCCGGCATCCAGATCTCGCGCTTCTGCGCCTCCGGGCTGGACGCGATCAATCTCGGCGCGGCCAAGATCGCCGGCGGCTCCGACGACGTCGTGATCGCCGGCGGCGTGGAATCGATGAGCCGCGTCGGCATGGGCATGTCGGGCGGGTCGTGGTTCATGGACCCCTCGGTCGGCCTGCCGGGCTGGTTCGTGCCGCAGGGCGTCTCGGCCGACCTGATCGCCACCAAATACGGCTTCTCCCGCGACGATGTGGACGCCTATGCGGTGGAGAGCCAGAAGCGCGCGGCCAAGTCGTGGGAGAAGGGCTATTTCAAGAAGTCGGTCGTGCCGGTGAAGGACCAGAACGGCCTCACCATCCTCGACCATGACGAGCATATGCGCCCGCAGACCGACATGCAGTCGCTGGCCTCGCTCAATCCGTCCTTCGTCATGCCCGGCGAGATGGGCGGCTTCGACGCGGTGGCGGTGCAGCGCTATCCCGAGATCGAGGCCATCAACCACGTCCATCACGCCGGCAACTCGTCAGGCATCGTGGACGGCGCGGCCGCCGTGCTGCTGGGCTCGAAGAAGGCCGGCAGGGCGATGGCCCTCAAGCCGCGCGCCCGCATCCACAGCTTCACCAATATCGGCTCGGAGCCCGCCATCATGCTGACCGGCCCGGTCGACGTGACCGAAAAGCTGCTCAGGAAGGCGAAGATGACTCTCAAGGACATCGACCTGTTCGAGCTCAACGAGGCGTTCGCCTCGGTGGTGCTGCGCTACATGCAGGCCTTCGACATTCCGCACGACAAGATCAACGTCAATGGCGGCGCGATCGCCATGGGCCATCCGCTCGGCGCCACCGGCGCGATGATCCTGGGCACGGTGCTGGACGAACTGGAGCGGCGCGACCTCAACACCGCGCTGGTGACCTTGTGCATCGGCGCCGGCATGGGCACCGCGACCATCATCGAGCGCGTCTGACGGTCTGGGCAGGAGATAAGAACATGGCAAAATACAGTAATTTCACCGTCGAGACCGACGCCGATGGCATCGCGCTGGTCACCTGGGACATGCCCGACCGCTCCATGAACGTCTTCACCGAAGAGGTGATCGACGAACTGGAGAAGATCGTCGATGCAGTCGCCGGCGACGCGGCGGTCAAGGGCGCCGTCATCACCTCCGGCAAGGACAGCTTCTCCGGCGGCGCCGACCTCACCATGCTCAAGCGCATGACGGTCGAGTTCGCCAAGCTGGAGGCGAAGGACCACGACAAGGCGGTCCAGTTCCTGTTCGACAATGCCGGCCGGATGAGCTGGCTCTACCGCAAGCTGGAAACCAGCGGCAAGCCGTGGGTCGCCGCCATCAACGGCACCTGCATGGGCGGCGCGTTCGAATTGTCGCTTGCCTGCCACGGCCGCGTCGCAGCCGACAGCGACAAGGTGAGGATGGCGCTGCCCGAGGTGAAGGTCGGCATCTTCCCCGGTGCCGGCGGCACGCAGCGCATCCCGCGCCTGACCGACACGCAAAGCGCGCTCCAGATGCTCACCTCGGGCCAGAACCTCTCGCCGAAGAAGGCGAAGAGCATGAACCTGATCCACGAGATCGCCGCGCCGGAGGAGCTGATAGAGACGGCCAAGGGCATGATCAAGGCCGGGCTGAAGCCGGTCCAGCCGTGGGACGAGAAGGGCTTCAAGCTGCCCGGCGGCCCGGTCTATTCGGCTGCGGGCGCGAACCTGTGGCCGCCGGCCATCGCCATCCTGCGCCGCGAGACCTATGGCAACTATCCGGCTGCCGCCGCGATCCTGAAATGCGTCTATGAGGGCCTGCTGGTGCCCATCGAGACCGGCCTGCGCATCGAGCAGCGCTATTTCACCGAAATCCTCCAGACCACGGAAGCGGCGATGATGATCCGTTCGCTCTTCGTGTCGTTGCAGGAGCTGAACAAGGGTGCGCGCCGCCCGGCCGGCGTGCCGGAAACGAAGTTCAGCAAGATCGGCGTTCTCGGCGCCGGCTTCATGGGCGCCGGCATCGCCTATGTCACCGCGCAGGCCGGCATTCCGGTCGTGCTCATCGACCGCGACGTGCCGTCGGCCGAGAAGGGCAAGGCCCATTCGGCCGAGCTGATTGACGCCGCGATCAAGAAGGGTCGCGCCACCGGGGAGCAGAAGGAAAAGCTGCTCTCGCTCATCACCGCGACCGACGATTATGCGCAGCTCGACGGCTGCGACCTCGTCGTGGAGGCGGTGTTCGAGGATTCGGAGGTCAAGAAGGGCGTGACGGAGAAGGCCGAGGCTGTCCTCGGCAAGGACGCGACCTTCGCCTCCAACACCTCGACCATTCCGATCTCGCTGCTGGCCGGCAATTCCTCGCGGCCGAAGAACTTCATCGGCATCCATTTCTTCTCGCCGGTGGACCGCATGATGCTGGTCGAGATCATCCTCGGCAAGAAGACAGGGGACGCCGCGCTCGCGGTCGCCATGGACTATGTCCGCGCGATCAGGAAGACGCCGATCGTCGTCAACGACACGCGCGGCTTCTACGTCAATCGCTGCGTGCTGAAATACATGGCGGAAGCCTTCCAGATGCTGATCGAGGGCGTGCCCGCGCCGATGATCGAGAACGTCGCAAAAGCCGCCGGCATGCCGGTCGGCCCGCTGGCGCTCACCGACGAGACCGCGCTGGACCTCGCCCAGAAGATCATGAAGCAGACCATCCGCGATCTGGGCGAAAAGGCTGTCGATCCGGAGCAGTACAAGCTCATCAACACCATGGTCGATGTCCATGGCCGCCACGGCCGCAAGAACGGCAAGGGTTTCTACGACTATCCCGAAAAGCCGGCCAAGAAGCATCTGTGGCCCGGCCTGAAGGACCTTTACCCGCAGCAGGACCCGGACAGGATCGACACGGAGGAGCTTAAAGCACGCTTCCTCGTCACCATCGCGCTCGAAGCGGCGCGGGTGATGGAGGAGGGCATCGTCACCGATCCGCGCGAAGCCGATGTCGGGTCCATCCTCGCCTTCGGCTTCGCCCCCTTCACCGGCGGCGCGCTCTCCTACATCGACGGCATGGGGGTGCAGAACTTCCTCGACCTGGCGAAGCGCCTGCAGAAGAAGTACGGGCCGCAGTTCAAGGCGCCCAAGCTGCTCGCCGACATGGCGGCGAAGAAGCAGACCTTCTACGACCGCTTCGACCCCTACAAGGGCCGGAAGAAGGCGGCGTAAGCGGCAGGCAGGTGAGGACAGCGCGGCAGAAGCCGCGCCCCTCATCCGGTCCCTCGGACCACCTTCTCCCCACAGGCGGGGAGAAGGAAACACGGAGCCATCACATGTATGTCTGGGGACGTTTCCTGCGCACCGCGCTCACCACGCGCTCGCGCGGCCCCTATCGCCTCGGCGGGGAAAGCACGCTTTCCTTCCGCTGCCTGCCGACCGACATCGACAGCAACCTGCACCTCAACAATGCCCGCTACATGATGCTGGCCGACATGGGCCGCATCGACATCTTCATCCGCTCCGGCTTCTGGGACCTGTGCAAGCAGAACGGCTGGGCGCCGATGATGGGCGGGCTGCAGGCCGTCTATGTGCGTGAGATCCGCCTGTGGCAGCGCTTCCAAGTCGTCTCCAGCCTGGAGACCTGGCAGGACCGCCAGATCATCGGCGCGCACCGCTTCCTGCACATGGACGGGACGGTCGCCGCGGCGATGCTGACGACGGCCGGCGTCTACGACCGCGCAAAACGCGGATTCGTGCCGCTCGACGACGTGGCCCGCCGTCTCGGCTACGAAGGCGAGGCGCGACCGCCGACGGCGGAGGAGGCGGCTTTCATGGCGTCCCATGACGGGTTGAGGGGGCTGGCGAGAGGCCGCCTTCAGGCCGGATCAGCGCGCCACGGTGACGCTGCATGACGCGCCCGAAACCACCGCTTCCGAGACCGAGCCGAGCAGCAGCCGGCCGATGAAGGGCGCGTTGCCGGTGCCGACCACGATATGGCCGGCATTCGTCTCGCCCGCGAAGCGCAGGATCGCGGCGGCGACGTCCTTCTCCTCGACCATGGCGCGGTGCACATCGTGAACGCCGTGCGTCCGGGCATAGCGGCTGGCGATGTCGAGGATGTCGCGCGCGTCGTCCTCGCCCAATGCCTTGATCGGCGGATAGCCGCTTGCCGGACGCGTTTGGTTGACGAGGAGGAAGGTCAGCGGCCGGCCGAGCCCCCTGGCCAGTTCCACGGAGAACTCCACTGCCCGCCGCGCATGGGCGCTGTCATTGACGCAGCACAGGATGGCATCGGCCATGTCGCTCTCCTTCGAAACGCCTCGACCTTGATAGGAAGCCGGACAGCGACGATCAAGCTTCCATGGTCCGCGCACTCGTCGAATTGGCCGGCCGGCACGCTCGGACATTTCCCTTCGCATGCAGGACGGCTAGGCTGCGCCCTGCTCTGGAGGACCGCATGCCTGCAATCGACTACTACATCTTCTCCGCCTCGCCTTTCGGCTATATCGGCCACGCGCTTTTCCACGACATCGCCGCGCGCCACGGACTGGCCATCAACTACAAGCCCATCGACATCATGGGCGTCTGGGCGAACTCGGGCTCGGTGCCGGTCGGCCAGCGCACGCCGCTGCGCCAGCGCTACCGCCGCATCGAATTGCAGCGGCTGGCGGAATTTCGCGGCGTGCCGCTGAACGTCGACCCGAAATATTTCCCGGTCGACCCGCGCCTCGCCGATCTCTGCACCATCGTGCTCGTCGGCCGCGGGCTGGACCCCAAGGACTTCCTCTGGCGCGTGCAGCGCTGCGTGTGGGCCACCGACGACAACCTGTCCGACCCGGAGACGGTGGCGCGCTATCTCAGCGAGACCGGCCATGATGCCGCGTCGGTGATGGAAGAGGCGCGGGGCGAGGCGGCCGCCGCCGTGCTGGCGCGCAACAGCGCCGACGCGATGGCCGCCGACGCCGTGGGCGCACCGGTCTATGTCTACAAGGGCGAGCCGTTCTGGGGGCAGGACAGGCTGGAGCATCTGGAGCACATGATCGTGAGCGGGCGCGCACCCTACACGGCGTGAGAAACGCGCTGCGTCCGACGTGGCCGTTCTGGACATCGCGAGCCGGAGCACCTACACATTACAGGTATTTTTTCCTGTAAGCGGGAGGCGATCCCATGCTTTCGCACGAACAGGTCTGGGCGGCGATCGACGCGCTCGCGGCGCGGCATTCGCTTTCGGCATCCGGGCTGGCGAAGCGGGCGGGGCTGGACTCCACGGCCTTCAACAAGTCCAAGCGCAATTCCGCCGACGGGCGGCCGCGCTGGCCGTCCACCGAATCGCTCGCCAAGATCATGGATGCGACCGGGTCGACGCTTGACGACCTCGTGGCCGTGCTGCGCCGGGGGCCGCAGGGCGGAGACAGGGCGCGCGGCTCCGTGCCGCTGCTCGGCTTCGCGCAGGCCGGCGACGGCGGTTTCTTCGACGATGCGGGCTTTCCCGTCGGGCAGGGCTGGGACGTGGTGGACCTGCCGGCCGCCGCACCTGAGGGCGCCTATGCGCTGAAGGTGCAGGGCGATTCCATGCTGCCGCTCTATCGCGACGGCGACGTGCTGATCGTGCAGCCGGGTGCTGCGACCCGGCGCGGCGACCGCGTGGTGGTGCGCACGGTCGAGGGCGAGGTGCTCGCCAAGGTGCTGGCGCGGCGGACGGCGCGGATCGTCGAACTGCATTCGCTCAATCCCGAGCACCCGAACCGCAGCTTCACGGTGTCGGAAGTCGAATGGGTGGCCCGCATCCTGTGGGCGAGCCAGTAGCGTGCCGCTCAGCCGGATCGTGCTCCCGGCAGGCGGTGTCCTCGGCGCCGCCCTGCTGCTGATCGCCTATGCCGGGGTGGAAGCCGCGCGCAGCCCGCAGGCGAGCGCGCCGCAGGAGCCGCCGCCCGCGCCGTCGTCCGTCGCGCCGGCCTTGCCATCCGTGGTGCCCGACAGCGGCGCGTCGCCACCGGCCCCGCAGTCGCGGCATCGCGCCGTGGCGCCCGAGATCGTCGCGCCGCCGCAGATCGACATGACGCTGGAGCGCGCCGAGCCGCGCGCGCCGCTGGGCGAGATCGGCGGGCCGGTCGTGCGCCGCCGCGATCCGGTGACCTTGCTCTACCGGCCGGTGGCGGAATCGGCCGGCCGCATCCGTGCCGGCGACGTCGTTGTCACCCTGGCGGGTATCGAGCCGGTCGCACCGGACGAGACCTGCCGCGACGATGCCGGCAAGGCGTGGAACTGCGGCATCCGCGCCCGTGCCGCCCTGCGCGCCTTCCTGCGCGGCCGCGCCATCGCCTGTGACCTGCCGCCCGACATGGCGGTGAAGGAAGTGACGGCGACCTGCCGGATCGGCAAGCAGGATATTGCCCAGTGGCTTGCCGGTGCAGGCTGGGTGCGGGCGACGGCGGAGCCTTATGCGCAGGCCGCTGACGAAGCCAGGCGCGCCGGGCGCGGCATGTTCGGCAGGGCGCCGGATGCGGGGGCTCCGGGCGGCGAGTAGGTGCGCCCTTCGAGGCTCGCTGCGCTCGCACCTCAGGATGAGGGATGTTGGTGTCGAGCCAACTACGAGCAGGATTCGATTACTCTGCGTCCCTCATCCTGAGGTGCGAGCCCGCATGACGTTGACGATCCGGCACTTGTCCTTCGCGGGCTAGCCTCGAAGGACGCACCACCGGCCTACGCCGCCAGCTCGCCCCGCAGCGCGGTCTCGATGAGCGCGCGCGTGTTCCCGATGCCGTAGAGCGCGGCGAAGGAGCCGAAGCGGGGGCCGCGTTCCTGCCCGAGCAGCACCTGGTAGATCATCTGGAAGAAGGCGACCGACACGCCGGGTCCGCCATCGGGGCTCTTCTTGGCGTGGTCCTGATAGCGCTCGATGGCGCGCGCCACGTCGAGCGCCGCGTTCTGGATCGCCTCGCCATCCGCATCGGCCGGCAGCGTCGCGAGCTGCGCCGACAGCGCGGCGAGCGCCTCCCGCTCCACGGCGTCGGGCGCGCGGAACACTTTCGTCGGCTTCACGAAGTCGTCGAAATAGCGGATCGCGAAGCCCACGAGGCGGTCGAGCTCGGGATGCGTCTGCGGCGTCGTTCCGGGCGCATGGCGCGAGATGAAGCCCCACAGCACCGCCTTGTCATGCGCGTTGGAGGCGCTGACGAGGTTGAGCAGCAGCGCGAAGCTGACGGGCAGCTCGATCACCGGCGGATTGCCGTTGTGGATGTGCCAGACCGGATTGCCGAGGCGCTCCTTCCAGTCCTGCTTCGGATAGGCGGCGAGGAACTGGTAATATTCGTCCACGGCGCGCGGGATGACGTCGAAATAGAGCTTCTTCGCCGTGCGCGGCTTCTGGAACATGTAGAGGGCGAGGCTCTCCGTCGGCGCATAGGTCAGCCATTCGTCGATGGTCAGCCCGTTGCCCTTCGACTTGGAGATCTTCTGGCCGTTTTCGTCGAGGAACAGCTCGTAGACGAAATGCTCCGGAGGCGTGCCGCCGAGCGCCGCACATATGCGGTCATAGACGCCCATATTTGGCCCGTGGTCCTTGCCGAACATCTCGAAGTCCACCCCGAGCGCGGCCCAGCGCGCGCCGAAATCGGGCTTCCACTGCAGCTTGACCTTGCCGCCGGTGACGGGAAGCGTCAGTTCCTCGCCGTCCTCGTCGTCGAAGGTGATCGTGCCGGCCACCGCATCGACCTTCTTCATCGGCACGTAGAGGACGCGCCCGGTCTTGGGCGAGATCGGCAGGAACGGGCTGTAGGTGGCGCGGCGCTCCTCGCCCAGCGTCGGCAGCATGATGTCCATGATGGCGTCGTAGCGCTCCGCAACCCGCTTCAGGATCGCGTCGAAGCGGCCGGACCTGTAATAGTCGGTCGCGCTGGCGAAGTCGTAGTCGAAGCCGAACGTGTCGAGGAAGCGCCGCAGCATCGCATTGTTGTGATGGCCGAAGCTGGCGAACTCGTTCGTCCAGGGGTCCGGCACGACGGTGAGCGGCTTGTGGAGATGCGGTTCGAGAAACGCCCTGGACGGCACGTTGTCGGGAATCTTGCGCATGCCGTCCATGTCGTCGGAGAAGCAGAGCAGGCGCGTCGGCACCTTGTCGTCGGTGAGCACGCGGAAGGCGTGGCGCACCATCGTCGTGCGCGCCACCTCGCCGAACGTGCCGATATGCGGCAGGCCCGAGGGGCCGTAGCCGGTCTCGAACAGGATCTCTTTCGGCCACGCCTTGCCCTCGTAGCGCTTGATGATCTTGCGCGCCTCCTCGAACGGCCAGGCGCGGCTCTCGGCCGCGGCGGCGCGCATTTCGGGGTTGGTGTCCACGGGCTGCAGACGTGTCTCGGTCATCTGTCGAGATCCTGCTCGGTAAGGGGGCGGTCGTGGCCGCGGCCACGGGCGAAACAGCGTGCCGCCGGCCTGTCGACCGGTGCCGCATGCGGCCTTTGCTCTAAGCGCCATGCCGCGCAGCGTCAATGTTCTCGCGGCTCCGTTGCGTATGCCGGGCGGGCGACCTAACTTCCGCGCAGCAGAACGGAGAAGCGACATGAGGAAGCCCAGCCTGCAGGAAGCCCTGGTCCATCTGATGGTCATCGTCTCGGCCTCGGACCGCGAGATGGCGGACCCCGAACTGTCGGGCATCGGCGCGCTGGCGCGCACGCTTCCCGTCTTCGCCGGCTTCGAGCCGCACCGCCTGCTGGCGGTGGCGCAGGAGAGCCAGCAATGGCTGCAGCGGGAAAACGGCCTGTCGGAGATACTCGACGCCGTGCGCGATGCGGTTCCGCGCGAGCTGCACCCGACCGCCTACCTCATCGCCGTCGAGGTCGCCGTCATCGATCTGCATGTCGATCCCGCCGAAGTGAGGCTCCTGCACATACTGCGCGATCGGCTGGATCTCGACCGCGCGACGGTGGGTGCGATCGAGCAGGTGGCGAAGCTGCGCTACCGCACCGCGCAGGTGCGCCACTGAGAGAGGCTCACGCCGCAAGCAAGGATTTGACGACACGGCGAGCCCTGGACGGGCTCACTGACTGGAACATTTGGAGGGGAGTTCCGCATGAACCTGAACTATAGCGAGGAGCAGCTTCTGCTGAAGGAGGCGGCCGAGCGCTTTCTCAAGGACCAATACGACGCGGCGCAGCGCCGCAAGTCCGTCGCCGCGGCGGGCGGGTGCGACGCAGCCGTCTGGGCGGGCTTCGCCGAACAGGGCTGGCTGGCGCTGCCCTTCTCGGAAGAAAATGGCGGCCTCGGCGGCGGCGCAGTGGATGTCGGCCTGCTGATGGAGGCGCTCGGCCGCGCGCAGGCGGTGGAGCCCTATCTGGCTGCCGTGGTGCTGACCGGGGGGCTTGTCGAGCGGCTTGCCGACGAGGCGCAGAAGGGCGACCTGCTCGCGCCGCTGATCGCCGGAACGCACCGTCTCGCGCTGGCGCATATGGAGCCAGAGACCGGCAACGATCTCGGACGCATCGGGGCAGTGGCACGGCACGAGCGGGACGGCTTCGTCCTGTCCGGCCGCAAGAGCCTTGTCCTCGGCGGGCCGGCGGCCGACATTCTCCTCGTCTCGGCAAGGCTGGGAGACGGGATCGGCCTGTTCGCGGTGCCGGCGGCCGCAACTGGCCTCGCCGCCACCGCCGTCCGCCTCGTCGACGGCAGCATGGCAAGCGACCTCGTCCTGTCGGACGTGCACGTGCCGGCCACGGCCCTGCTCGGCGGCGCCGGCGACGCGCTGGCGCAGATCGAAGCGGCCTATGACAGCGCCACGGCCGCGCTCTGCGCCGAGGCGGTCGGCGCGATGGACGCACTGCTCAAGGCCACCATCTCCTACACGAAGGAGCGGGTGCAGTTCGGCAAGCCGCTGGCCAGCTTCCAGGCGCTGCAGCACCGCATGGCCGAGATGGCGGTGAAATGCCAGGAGGCCCGTGCCAGCGCGCTTCTGGCGGCGCTCAGCGCCGATGCACCCCGGCCGGCGCGCATACGCGGCGTCTCCGGCGCCAAGGCCAAGATCGGCAGGATCTCGCGGCATGTGGCGCAGGAGGCGATCCAGCTTCACGGCGCAATGGGCTTCTCGGAGGAGATGCCCATCGGCACATGGTTCAAGCGGCTCTATGCGTTCGAGAACCAGTTCGGTTCGACGGCCGACCATCTGGCGCGCTACGGCGCCGTCATCCGCGAGCCGGAAACGCTGGCAGGCAGCCTGCTGCGCGCGCCGGAGACGCCGGGTGGTTCAGCCGGGCACGGCATGGATCTGCTGCTTTCGCCGCAGGAGATCGCGTTCCGCGACGAGGTGCGCGCCTTTCTCGACGTTGCGCTGGACGAGGAGCTGAAGCGCAGCGAACGACTCAATTCGAGCTTCCTCGCCGATCCGCGCATCGGCCTGAAGTGGCAGGCCAGGCTCGCCGCGAAGGGTTGGGTCGCGCCCTCATGGCCGAAGGAACATGGCGGCCCGGGCTGGACGCTGACGCAGCGCTACATCTTCGACCAGGAATGCGAACGCGCCGGCGAGCCGAATTTCCGCGGCACCAGTCTCAAGATGATCGCGCCGGTGCTGATGCGCTACGGCACCGAGGCGCAGAAAAGCTTCTACCTGCCGCGCATCCTCTCCGGCGAGGATGTCTGGGCGCAGGGCTATTCCGAGCCCGGCTCCGGCTCCGATCTCGCCTCGCTGCGGATGAAGGCGGTGCGCGACGGCGATTCCTATGTCCTCAACGGCAGCAAGATCTGGTCGACCCATGCGCATCATTCGACGCGCATGTTCGCCCTGGTGCGCACCGACGACAGCGGCAGGAAGCAGGAAGGCATCACCTTCGTGCTGATCGACCTGACGCTGCCCGGCGTTACCATCGAGCCGATCATCTCCATCGACGGCAGCCACGAATTCAACCAGACCTTCTTCGACAATGTGCGCATCCCGGTCTCGGAGCGCGTCGGCGCGGAAGGGCAGGGCTGGGAGATCGCCAAGTACCTGCTCGAATTCGAGCGCGGCGGCTCCTTTGCCGGCGGCGTGCTGCGGGCCATGCATTCGCGGCTGCTGCGCATGGCTGCGGCGCCGCTGCCCGACGGGCGGCGCATGCTCGACGATCCGCTCTTCGCGGCGCGCTTCGCCGAGATCGCCACCGACATCGACGCCAACGACATGCTCGAGCTCACCGCGATGTCGAAGGTTCAGGGGGGCGGCAATCCGGGATCGGTCCCCTCGTCGACGATGAAGATCGAGCGCAGCCGCATCCGGCAGGCCATCTCCGAACTCGCCGCGGCGATCCTCGGGCCCGATGCCTTGCGATGGGAGGAGCACCGGCCGCTTTACGAACTGCCGGCGGGTGACCCGGTCGAGGAGGAGCGCATGGCCGCGTCGGCGATCTATTTCAACTCCCGCTCGCAGACCATCTTCGGCGGCAGCAACGAGATCCAGCTCGAGATCATCGGCCGCGCGCTGCTCGGATAGGCAGGGTCATCGCCGACGGCGCGCAATCCGCCCGCCGCCGGCGTATTTTCGGCGAAAGTGCGGGGCGGTTTTCGCCTGCGCAATTGCATAGAGCGGCAAGATAGGGCATTCCCGCGTCTTGAGGAAAGCCGAACCGTTGCAGGCCTGCCGGAGGCTTAAACGCCGGTCGCTCGTCATCCGGCAGGACAGGCGCGTTCGGTCGTCATATTAAGGTTGGGTCATGGACACAGAGTCAAAATTCACCGGCATCGAGATCGACTTGCATACCGCCCCCGTTTCGGATGCGGACCGGGCGAGCGCCTTGCAAGCACCCGGCTTCGGCAAGGTGTTCACCGATCACATGGTGCTGGGCAGGTGGACGCCCGACAAGGGCTGGCATGACCTGAAGGTGACGCCGCGCCGGCCGCTGTCCATCGACCCCGCCAGCGCCGTGCTGCACTACGCGCAGGAAGTGTTTGAGGGAATGAAGGCCTACAGGGCGGCCGACGGCCGCATCCTGCTGTTCCGCCCGGAGGAGAATGCGCGCCGTTTCGCGCAGTCGGCCATCCGCATGGCGATGCCGCCTCTTCCGGAGGACCTTTTCGTCAAGGCGGTTGAGGAGCTGGTGCGGGTGGACAAGGCCTGGATCCCCTCGGGCGACGGCAGCCTCTATATCCGCCCCTTCATGTTCGCCGCCGAGGCGTTCCTCGGCGTGCGGCCGGCGCAGGACTACCTGTTCTGCATCATCGCTTCCCCGGTCGGGGCTTATTTCAAGGGCGGCAGCAAGGCCGTCACCGTGTGGGTGGAGACGGGATATACGCGCGCGGCCAATGGTGGCACGGGCGCGGCCAAGTGCGGCGGCAACTATGCGGCCAGCCTCGTGGCGCAGGCGCTCGCCGCGCAGCACGACTGCGACCAGGTGGTGTTCCTCGATGCCGTCGAGCACCGCTGGGTCGAGGAGCTCGGCGGCATGAACGTGTTCTTCGTCATGAATGACGGCACGCTGGTCACGCCGCCGCTCGGCGGCACGATCCTGCCCGGCATCACGCGTGCCTCGGTCATCGCACTTGCCGAAAGCAAGGGGCTGCGCGTCGAGCAGCGGCCCTACTCCTTCGCGGAGTGGCAGGCCGACGCGGCCGGCGGCCAGCTGCGGGAAGCCTTTGCCTGCGGCACCGCCGCCGTGCTCGCCGGCATCGGCAAGGTACGCCACGGGGCGGGCGAGTTCCTGATCGGCAACGGCCAGACGGGCGAGCTCACCAGCGAGCTTCGCAACGAGCTGGTGAGCATCCAGCAGGGCGCGTCGAACGACCAGCACGGATGGGTGCGCACGGTCACGGCGTAAACGTCGCCGCTGCCGGCTGCCTTCAGTCTGCGCCGCCCGTCCTGCGGGTGCGCGTCTGCCGCGCCGGGCCGTCAGGCTCGGGATCGATCGCGCCGAGCCGCGCCGACAGCCGGCCGGCGGCCTCGAGCAGGGCGTTGACCGTCGCCTTGCGGCGCGGGCCGGTGAGCTGCTTGTCGGATCCGAGCACGGTGAGGGCTGCGGCGATGCGGCCGCTATAGTCGAAGACCGGCGCGGAGACCGCGGCGAAATTGGCGTTGATGCTGTTGGTGGTCATGGCGAAGCCCTGCGCGCGCACCGCCGCGACGTTCCTGTCGATGTCCTCCGCGGTGATGGGCTGTCCGGCATTGCCGCGCGCCGCGGCGAGCTCGTCCGCGCGCGCCGCCGCCGTCTGGCTTTCGTCGAGCCAGGCCAGGAAGACCTGCCCGGTGGCGGAGGCGAGCGTGGGCAGGACATAGCCCAGGCGCACGGCAAGCGAGCCCTGCCGCTCGCCGTCGAGCTTGGAGACGATGCCGGGGCCGCGGTCTCCCCACAACGAGAGATAGGTGGCGAAGCCCGTGGCGCCGCGCAGCGCCGAAAGCTCGTCGCGCGCCAGCTCGACGACATCGAGCTGGCGGATGGCCGACAGGCCGAGCTGGATGGCGAAGGGCCCGAGCCCGTAATGGCCGGTGACGGCGTCCTGATAGGCGACCTTCTCCTTGACGAAGCTGACCAGATAGAGATGCACCTTGCTCGCCGGCATGCCGGCGGCGGCGGCGATGTCGCGCAGCGGCAAGGGGCCGTTGGCGGATTCCATCGCGCGGATGACCTGGAAGCCGACCTCGATCGACTGGATGCGGCGCTGCGTCGATTCCGCCGATCCGCTTGCCTTGCGCGCCGCCATGCCCTGTTCCTCGCTTTCCCGATAGTTAGCCCGGAAGATGATCCCGGTCGAGCCGTGCTATCCTTGCCGGCCGGCAGGTTCGCCTTGTGCCGCGCCATGTTCTTGGCTACCTCGCAGGCAGGAGATCGACAAGGATGGGCTGCGATGCATGAAGATGCCAGCGAATGGAGGATGCTCCAGCCGCGCGCGATGTTTTACCTCAACCAGGCCAATCATGCGGTGCGCACCCGGCTGGAGGCCGCGCTGGCGCCGCTGCAGATGACCGCCATCCAGTATACGGTGCTGAGCGTCATCGGCAGCCGGGAAGGCCTCTCCTCTGCCGAGTTGTCGCGGCGCTTCTTCGTCACGCCGCAGACGATGAACGAGCTGATCGGCGGCCTGCAGCGGCGAAACCTCATCCTGCGCAAGGAGGACCCGGCCAACCGGCGCATCCTGCGCATGCGGCTGACCGCCGAGGGCCGGCGCATGCTGCAGGCCTGCGATGCGGCCGCCGACGCGGTCGAGCGCGACGTGTTCAGCTTCCTGCCGGCGGAAAGCTATGCCCAGTTCCAGAGCCTTTGCCGGCTCGTCGCGCGCGAGCTGCGCCAGCGCGAGGACGTGCAGAAGGGCGAATAGGCGCCAGAGCAATTGCGGTCGCAGAACCGCCGCGCGCTTTTGCCGGAACTGCCCCAGAGCGGCGGACACCCGGATATATCTGGGCTTCCGCTCTAGCTCTGTGATTCAGCCGCATTTGTGCGACGCCAAGTGATTTCACTTGGCTGCAAAACCCTAGGCCTTCAGCGGCTTGCTCGCCAGACGCTGCAGATCCTGCTTGAGCCTGACGACATTCGGCGCCGGCGGGTTCATCTTCTCTGAAATGGCGGCGCAGGCCTTCTTCGTCGCCTCGCCGATCTCGCGAAGCCGCTTCAGCGCGAAGCGTTCCGCAGGGCCGATGACGCTGATCGAGGCGATGACGCCGCCGTCGCCGCCGAAGATGGGCGCGGCGACGCCGCTGACCTGCTCGCTCAGCCCGCGATCGTTCAGCGCATATCCGTCGGCGCGCGTCTTCTCGAGGTCGGCGGCGAACTTGGCCGGGTCGGTGATCGTCCATTTGGTGCGGGACGACAGGCCTTTCGAAACCTTGGCGATGACGTCCTCGCTCTGATAGGCGAGAAACACCTTGCCGCTCGACGTGCAGTAGGACGGGGAGCGCCCTCCGATCTCGCTGTAGGCGCGCACGTCCTGGGCACTGTCGATCTTGTCGATATAGATGACCTCGAAGGTCGCCTCGTCGAAGATCGCCAGGCGGACTTCTTCCTCGGTCTGGGCGGCGATCTGCGTCATGAAGGGCCGGGCGAAATCCTTGACGTCGTAGCGCTTGATGACATGGGAGCCGAGCTCCCAGACCTTCAGCGTCGCCCAGTACCGCCCATCCCTGGAATCCACGAAGCCCAGCTCCAGCAGGGTCCGCAGCAGCCGGTGCGCGTTGCTCTTGGAAATCCCCAGCGCCTGCGCGAGCTCGCTCACGCCGGCGGGCTCCTGAAACATGATGAGCGCTTCCAGGACCGTCAGTCCTTTTGCGAGAGTCTTTTCCACGTCAGAGCCGGCCTTCCGCGCTGTTGTATCAACATGCGGAATAGAGCGCGCCGCGCGGCGGTGTCAATGGGCCGGCCGGCGCGTGCGCGGGCATGCGGTGGCGGCCTATCTGCTTTTTTCCAGCGCCGTCGTGATGCGGTCGAGCTGATCGAGCGTCCTGTCGATGACATCCTGGCCGATGATGGATTCGATCTCGGCGTAGATGCGCAATATCTCGGGCGCGACGCCGTTGATGAAAGCCGCCCCCTTGCTGGAGACGCTGATGGTGATCCGCCGCCCGTCGGTGGTGGACCTGGCGATCTTCACCATCTTCTTCTTCTCGAGCGTCTGGAGGATGCGGGTGACGGAGGACGGATGGATGCATGCCAGCGCGGAGAGCTGCTTGGCCTCGATATGCGGCCGCTCCTCCAGCACGCGCATGATGCGCCATTGCTGCTCGGTCATATCCTCGCCGGCCAGTACCGGGCGCAGCCTCTCCAGAACGGCCTCGCGTGCGCGCAGCAGTGCGATGGGCAAGGTGCGCTGCGTCCGGCTCAGGCGCTGCGAGGCGTTCGGAACGGGTGATGTCGTCTCGGTCATTCAGCTTCCGATGTCGTGGTGAAGGATTCGCAGATCAGCATTGTCGGGCCGGAAAGGAAAGAGCCCCGGCAGGCCGGGGCTCTTTCTGTGACGCGGGAATGCGACGACGGCTCACCCCTTCGGGGCGTCGGGAACGTCCTTCGCCGGCCTGCTGGCGGCCAGGACCTTGTTCGCCTGCGCCGCCTTGAGCGAGATGCGGTCGATCTGCTGGGAGGCGAAGCCGTCGGGCAGGCGCACGACCACCCGTCCGTCCTCCACGGCGACGTCGATGCGACGCAACCTGATATGCGGGCTGCTGGGGTGGAACCCGGTGGCGATGTCGAATTCAAGCCCGTGCCACGGGCAGACGATGTGGGAATGTTCCTTGCAGAACTGCAGCGAATTGTGGGTCCTGTCGGCGTTCAGCATCTCCAGCGTGCGAGGCATGATGCGGCCCTGGCAGACCGGCCCGGCGCGATGCGGGCACACATTCTCATAGGCATAGAATGTCCCGCCCTGCAGAAACACGCCGACCTCCACGCCGGCGACGTTGAAGGCCTTGTGCCCGGGATCGTCGAAATCGGAGGTCCTTGCGACCGTGAACTCTTCCATCAAGCTTCTCCCCCAAGATGACCCGTTTCGGCGCGCCGGTACCACATCGCCAGGTCGAACAGGTTGATGTCCAGCGCGTGCAGCAGCTCCGTGACCACGACCACGGCTTCCGTCGGCGTCGTCACGGCGTTGTCCACGATCGGAGGCTTGGCCTCCTCGAACTCGGCCTTCTGCGCATACAGGCGCACCGCGGCGGTCATGACGCGCCTGAGTTCGTCGTGCGTGATGCGGTCGAAGGCCTGCTCCGACAATATGTCTTCCAGGAGAAGCGACAGGTCGTCGATCCCCGCCGGCTGTTTTGGATGATCCGTCGCCATGTCAGGACACGCCGGGGCGGTTGTTGAGGACATCGGCGGAGCTGGGGCGCAGCCTCGTCGTGTCGAGCTTGAAAAGCTTCGCGGCGTTGAGCCCGAGGATGTTGCGCTTGGCCTGCTCGCTGAGGAAGGGCAGCGAGGTGATCGTGCTCGGCGGATCGAAGTCCCAATGCGGCCAGTCGGAGGAGAACAGCAGCTTGTTCTCGGCGTCGATGGCGTCGAACGTCGCCTCGAGCAGCTTCATGTTGCTGCGTTCGAGCGGCTGCGAGGTGAAGTACATGTCGCGGATGTACTCGCTCGGCATGCGCTTGAGCAGCGGCGCCTCGCAGACGCGCATGAGATATTCGTGATCGAGGCGCTGCATCAGGAACGGCACCCAGGCGAGCCCGCTTTCGACCCAGATGACGTCGAGCTTCGGGAAGCGCTCCGGCAGGCCGTTGATGATCCAGTTGGTGAGATGGATGATGTTGTAGTGCACGAATGAGATCGCGTGCATCGACAGGAAGCGGTTGAGCTGGGAGAGCGACGGGTCGGCCCAGTGGAAGCCCGAATGGAAGGAGAGCGGCTTGCCGGTCTCCTCGATCATCGCATAGAGCTTCATGTAGTCGTTGTGGTGCACGGCGCGGTTGCGCGTGGCGCAGACGGTGAAGCCGATCACGCCGTCGCAGTGGCCGAAACGCCTCACCGTCTCGACGCAGGCTTCGGGATCGTTGAAGGGCAGGTAGAGAAGCCCCTTGATCCGCGGCTCCTGCGGAATGATCTGCTCGATCATCCATCGGTTGAAGGCATTGCCGAGCGCGACCTCGATCTCGACCTGGGGATGCATGCCCAGAAGCAGCATCGGGGTGGGGAAGACCACCTGGTAGTCGAGACCCATGGCGTCCATCGCGCGGCGGATGAGCTGCACCGCATGGTGGTCGCCCTGCTTGTCCACCGGCTCGTTGGTGCCGGTCTGGTGGGGAATGCGGCCGTAGACATTCTGGTAGGCCATGCCCGGCTGCGCATTGAGAAGTGCCAGCGAGCCGGAGCCCGGCCGTTCCTTCATCAGCGTCTGGCCCATCTGGCGGATGACGTCGTTGTCGACCAGCGCCATGATCTCCGACCAGAACTGGGTCTCGGTGATGTGGGCGTCCACGTCGACCAGAAAATAGTCTTCATATTGCGAGGATTGCCTCGTCGCATGAGCCAGCACGTCGCGCGTGTCGCTATGCTGCGTGATCTCCGCAAGTTCCCTTATTCCGCTCCCGCTCATCGCAAGAAATCCCTCCCTGGATCGCGCCGCACCGGCGCACATGCCATTGATTCAATGGATCATTCGAGGCTATTCAAAAATAATTGACATGTCAATTATTATGCTGGAGAGACCCTTCTCGCGGCCGTTTGAAATGCACTTTCGTGATTGCCCGGGCCGGAGCCGCTCAGGCGGCGTCCACCACCTGCGGCTCCATGTAGCTGCGAAGGCCCATCAGGCCGTGCTCGCGGCCGATCCCCGATTCCTTGAAGCCGCCGAAGGGCACGTTGGCGTCGGCATTGACGTGGCGGTTGATCCAGACGGTGCCGGCTTCAAGCCGCGCGGCGATCGCCCCCGCGCGTGCGGGATCTTCGGTCCAGATCGAGGCGCTCAGCCCCATATTGGTGTCGTTCGCCAGTGCGATGGCGTGGTCGACCGTTTGGTATGGCTGCACCGGCAGGAGCGGCCCGAACTGCTCCTCGCGCACGAGCCGCGCCGATTCCGGCAAGCCGGCCACGACGGTCGGCGCGACGAAATAGCCCGGCCGGTCGAGGACATGGCCGCCCGAAAGGATACGCGCTCCCGGTTCGCGCCGGGTTTCCTCCAGCAGCGCGACGATCTTGTCGTATTGCATCCTGTTCTGAAGCGGTCCCATCAGCACGCCGGGCTCGAAGCCGTCGCCGACCGGATGTTTTTGCGCCATCGCCGCCAGGCGCTCGCAGACGGTCTCGTAGAGACGGGCCGGCGCATAGATGCGCTTGATGCCCATGCAGACCTGGCCGCAGAGACGGAAGGACGAGGCGAAGATGCCGGGCAGGCGCTTGTCGAGGTCGGCATCGTCGAGGATGATCGCCGGGTCGTTGCCGCCGAGCTCGAGCGTCAGGCGCTTCAGCGTGTCGGCCGCGCTCGCCATGATCCGCTTGCCGGTGGCGGTCGAGCCGGTGAAGGTGATGCGGTCGATGCCCGGATGGCTGGTGATCGTCTGGCCGAGTTCGTTGCCGCCCGACACGACATTGAAGACGCCGGCAGGCAGGATGGCGCGCGCCATCTCGCCGAGCAGCAGCGTGGTCAGGGGCGTATAGGGCGAGGGCTTCAGCACCAGCGTGTTGCCGGTGTAGAGCGCCTGCACGATCTTGTGGGAGGCGAGCACGATCGGGACGTTCCACGGTGTGATGCCGGCGACCACGCCGATCGGCCGGTAGTGCAGCATCGTCCTGCGCCCGCCTTCGAAGGAGGTCAGCGCCTCGCTTTCGATCGGGATGCGCACCGTGCCTTCGATGAATTCCGCCGCGGTGAGGATCTCAGCCCGGGCGACCGGCAGCGGCTTTCCCTGCTCGCGCGTCAGGAGCCGGGCCAGTTCCTCCGCCCTCGTCCGCAAGGCTTCAGCCAGCGCGTCCAGCAGTTCGGCGCGCTCCCCGAAGCCGCGCCTCGCCCAAGCCGGATAGGCGGCGCGCGCCGCCGCGATGGCTCTTTCGAGCTGTTGCGGGCTGGCCAGCGGCGCCCAGGCGAAGCCCTTGCCGGTCGCCGGGTTGATGACGTGATCGCGTTCGCCGCTCGTCTCGCCCCTGCCGTCGATCGTGTGGGTGAAGACGTATTCGACCTCGCCCGCATGGTTGGGGCTTGTCGCGAAGGATGGGTTGTTCATTCGACCCTCGTGCGATCGGGAGCGGGTGGTGCGGCCTACCGGTACTTGCCGATGTTCGCCGGAGCCTCCGGCTTGGAGATGCCCCAGAAATTGCGCGTGTCGACCTGCGTGGGGTCCCAGACCTTCGGCCTCTGGACGGGGTCGCGGTGCCATGGCCGCGGATCGAAGTAGCCGTTGCTCTCGTTGCTCATCGTGTCGAGCTCGGTGAACATCTCGATGGTGAAGCCGTCAGGATTCAGGTGGTAGGTGAAGATGTTGTGGCCTGGACCGTGACGGCCGGGACCCCAGGTGAGCTCCAGGTCGTGCCGCCCGAGGAGGTCGCAGGCGTCCTTGACGTGGTTCCAGTCGTTCAGCTCGAAGGCGATGTGATGCAGGCCCGGCTGCGGCCTGGAGAGGAAATTGACCGCGTGATGGTCCGGGTTGCAGCGCATGAAGACGAAGAAGTCGCCGATCCAGTCCGACACGCGGAAGCCGAGCACCTCGGTGTAGAACTTCACCGTGGCCTGGATGTCGGGGGTGAAGAATGCGGTGTGCCCGAGCTTGCGCGGCATGACGCCGTGGTTCTCCGCCCGCCGCTGGTGAACCGGCCGCGCCGCGAACAGTTCGACCTGAAGCCCGGACGGGTCGCTAACCAGCGCGGCCTTCGGCGTGTTCGGCGCGGCGTCCGACCTGAGCTCGACCTTCACGCCCTTGGCCCTGGTCTGGTCGACGAAGGCGTCGAGGTCCGCGTCGGGCGAAAGCTGCAGGGCGAGGCTGGTCACCGCGGGGCTGGCGCCGCGCTTCAGGATCACCGAATGGTAGTCGAAGGGGCATGCGAGGAAGGCCGTGTCGCCGTCGCGCTCCACCAGGGTGAGGCCAAGATATTTCGTATAATAGGCAATCGACTTTTCGATGTCGGGCGTCTCGAAAACGGCATGCCCGATCTGCTTGACGTCAATCATGTCATCCTCGTGCCGAAGAATAGGCGGTCAGCCGGTCAGGCAGCGCCGAACAGGCCATTGGCGTAGTGAAGAAAGTCGGCGGTCCGCTCGCGCGGCAGGTTGTGGCCGCAGCGGCCGAGAAAATGCACATCCGCCGCCGGCAGCCTGCGCGCTACGACGGCGGTGGTCATTTCGGGCGGACAGGGTCGGTCGTCGCGCCCGTGCAGCATCACCACCTTGGCCCCGATCGCGGCGAGCGTGTCGTCGCCCAGCACGGCCGCATCGAGGAAGCGCTGGCGCGGCTCGGAGAACAGCTCGGCGATATATTCCGGATAGCCGGGGCTGTTCAGATATTTCCACCTGTCGGCGACCATCTGGTCGGTCACCAGGTCCGGCGAATGCATGGTCAGCCCCATCGTCTCGCGCAACTGCGCCATGTCCGCCGGCACCGACCAGAAGCGGTTCAGCGTGTCGGTGATCGGATAGGGCGCGCCGACGGCGCAGGAGGTCATCACCTTCACGACGCGTTCGCTGCGCGCGGCGATGGCCAACGCCATCGCGCCGCCCATGGAATGGCCGATGACGCCGACCGGGCCAGCGGGCATCAGCTCGATCATCGCCAGCCCCTGCTCGACCCACAGGTCAAAGTCGAAATAGGGCTGCTGCTTGCGACGCTCGGACGCGCCGAAGCCGATCAGGTCCATGGCGAAGACGTGAAACGACTTGGCAAGCGGCTCCAGCACCGTGCCGAAATTCGCCACCGCCGAGGTGCCCGGCCCCACGCCGTGGATCATGAGAAGCGGAAAACCTTCCCCCGCCTCGATATAGTGGACCTGATGGCCCAGCAGCGTCGCGTGCTTGCCCTGCATCGTATTCGTGTCCGTCAGTCGAAGTGCTTTGCGCCGGGAATGACCTTGAGCGCCGCCGCCGCGACCTCGCGGTCCTGCGCGCCGGTGCCGGAGCCGACGCCGATCGCGCCGACGACGCGGCCGTCGACGATCACCGGCAGGCCGCCCGGCAGGTTGATGCGCTTGCCCTGCGTGGCGATGGCGAGGCGGATGTCGATGCCCTCGGCGATATGGCCAGTCGGCCCGCCGTAGGATGCGGCGGTCTTGGCCTTCATCAGCGCGGTCTCGTAGGAGAGGGCAAAGGCCCCGTCCATGCGCGCGAAGGCGAGCAGGTGCCCGCCGGCATCGACGATCGCGATGCATTGCGGCACGCCCATCTCGGCGGCCTTGGCGACCGCAGCCGCGAGCATCGCGTGCGCGCCGGCATAGCTGAGGACCTTGGTGTCGACGGTATAGGAGCTCATGCTCATGCCCTTTCCTGTTTGCCCACGACCGACAGGTGGTATCCGGCGGTCTTCTGGTATTGCTCGAAGATGCGCTTGAGCTCTTCCGGCGCGATGATGTCGTTGATGTCCCTGAACGGCTTGCCGCCGGAACGCTTCTCGACCGTATCGACGATGAGGTTCGGCGGCGCCTCGCGGTTCTGGAGCACCACGCGGCTGGTGGCGGGAACGCGCTCGGCGTCGTAGGCCAGCAGTGCCGCGCGGTCGTCGCCATCGGCTTCGCCGAGCTTCTCGGCGAGGCAGCGGGCGTCGAGGATGGCCTGCGCGCCGCCATTGCCGCCGCGCGGGAACATCGGATGCGCGGCATCGCCGAGCAGTGTGATGCGGCCGGTGGTCCAGTGGTCAAGCGGGTCGCGATCCACCATCGGATAGGTGAGGATGGGGTCGGTGCTCTTGATGAGCGCGCCGACGTCCATCCAGTCGAACTTCCAGTTCTCGTAGACCGGCAGGAAATCCTTGAGATTGGCGGGGCCGTTCCAGTCGACCATCACCGGCGTGTTGCTGTCGAGCTCCGCGACCCAGTTGACGAGCTGGTTGCCCTCGTCGTCGACATCGTCGCGGATCGGATAGATGATGATCGTGGCATGCATGGCGCCGACGCGCGCAATGCTCGATCCGGTCAGGAACGGCTTGTGCCTGGCGACGCCGCGCCACAGGTTGATGCCGTGGAAGCGCGGCTCGCCGTCATCCGGAAACAGCGTCTTGCGCACCATGGACTTGACGCCGTCGCAGCCGATCAGCACCGCGCCGGCGCGGGTGCCAATGGGGTCGCCGCGGAACGTCGTCAGCGTCGCGGTGACGCCGTTCTCGTCCTGCGTGATGCCGACGCAGCGGCGGTCGAGCTGCAGGGCGTCGGGGCCCATGCGATCCGTCACCGCGGCGCAAAGCACATTGTGCAGTTCGGCGCGGTGGATCGAGATGTGGTGCCACTGATGGCCTGCCGCCTTGCCCCAGGGCTCGCGGTAGACCAGCTGGCCGTGCTTGGTGAAGAACGCATAGTCGGTGGGCAGTTTCGAGACGCGCAGCAGCGCCTCTTCGAGGCCCAGTTCCGACAGGACCCGGATCGCGTGCGGTCCCAGGTTGATGCCGCCGCCGACGGGCTTGAGCTCCGGCACGGTCTCGTAGACGCGGACCCGGTCGCCGAGGCCGACCGCATGCAGGGACAGCGCCAGGGTCAGGCCGCCGATTCCCCCGCCGACGATGACGATATCGTTCTCGCCCTTCTTTTGCACCGACTGGTACCTCCGGAAATGCGGACGGATCGACTGCCTTTGAAATCGGCCGGCTGGCTCGCCGTTTCGGTCGCTCTGCTGCCGCTTATTGTTCCAATTATTGAACCGATGTAACGAATAGCATGACAAATTGCGGAGTGGCAAGCATGAATGCGCAGCCATCCGGGCGCCTGCCGACCGCCGTCGCCGGCCGCGGGAAGCGATGGGACGCCACGCGCCGCGCGGTCACAGGCCGGCCTCGCGCAGCACCGTCTGGATTTCCTCCAGTGCCGCCGGGTCCTCGATGGCCGCCGGCATCGCCCAGGTCTGCGCATCGGCGATCTTCTGCATGGTGCCGCGCAGGATCTTGCCCGAGCGGGTTTTCGGCAGGCGGCTCACCGTGACCACGGATTTGAACGAGGCGACCGGCCCTATGCGCTCCCGCACCAGCGCGATCACTTCGCGCTGGATGCTTTCGCGGTCGCGCGTCACGCCGGCATTGAGCACGATGAAGCCGAAGGGAACCTGTCCCTTCATCGCATCGGCGATGCCGATCACCGCGCTCTCGGCGACGTCCGGATGCTCGGCGACCACTTCCTCCATGGCGCCGGTGGAGAGCCGATGGCCGGCGACGTTGATGATGTCGTCGGTGCGCGCCATGATGAAGACATAGCCGTCCTCGTCGATGAGCCCGGCGTCGGCCGTCTTGTAGTAGCCGGGAAAGTCGTCGAGATAGGCGCTGCGGAAGCGCGCGTCGGCATTCCACAATGTCGGCAGGCTTCCGGGCGGCAGCGGCAGCCTGATGACGACATTGCCCAGCGTGCCGCGCGGCACCTCATGGCCGGCGTCGTCCAGGATGCGCACGTCGAAGCCCGGCATGGCGACGCCCGGCGAGCCGTACTTGACCGGCAGCCGGCCCAGCCCGACAGGGTTCTGGGTGATCGGATGGCCGGTCTCGGTCTGCCACCAGTGGTCGATCACCGGGACATCGAGCATCGCCTCGCACCATTTCACCGTTTCGGGATCGGCGCGCTCGCCGGCGAGGAAGAGCGTGCGGAAGCGCGACAGGTCGTGTTTGCGCACGAACTCGCCCTTCGGATCCTGCCCCTTGATGGCGCGCAAGGCGGTGGGAGCGACGAACAGGGCACGCACGCCGTGCTCGGCGATGACGCGCCAGAATGCGCCGGCGTCGGGCGTGCCGACCGGCTTGCCTTCGAACAGGATCGTCGTGCAGCCGGCGAGCAGCGGCGCGTAGACGATGTAGGAATGGCCGACCACCCAGCCGACATCGGAGGCCGCCCAGAAGACTTCGCCCGGCCCGACGCCGTATTCGTTGATCATCGACCAGCGCAAGGCGACCATATGGCCGCCATTGTCGCGCACCACGCCCTTTGGCTGGCCGGTCGTGCCGGATGTGTAGAGGATGTAGAGCGGATCGGTCGCGGCGACGGGCACGCAGGGAACGTCCGCGCCGGAAGCGCGCGCGCTTGCGGTCTCCGCCGCATAATCGAGGTCGCGTCCCGCGATCAATGCGCAGCCGAGCTGCGGACGCTGCAGGACGACGCACCGCTCCGGCTTGTGGCGCGACATGTCGATCGCGCCGTCGAGCAGCGGCTTGTAGGCGACGGTGCGGCCTGGCTCGATGCCGCAGGATGCGGAGATGACGACCCGCGGCGTGCAATCGTCGATGCGGGTGGCGAGTTCCTTGGCGGCGAAGCCGCCGAAGACGACCGAATGCACCGCGCCCAGCCGGGCGCAGGCGAGCATGGCGAACACCGCCTCCGGCACCATCGGCATGTAGATGATGACGCGGTCGCCGGCTACGACGCCCTGCGCCCGAAGGACGGCTGCGAGCGCGACCACCTCATCCTTCATCTCCGAATAGGTGTAGGTCTTCGCAGTGCCGGTGACCGGACTGTCGTAGACGAGAGCGGGCTGGTCGCCGCGGCCCTCCGCGACATGGCGGTCGACGGCATTGAAGCAGGTGTTGCAGATGCCGTCGGCATACCAGCGCCCGTAGATGCCTGCGTCCGGGTCGAAGGCTCGCGTCGGCTCGCGGAACCAGCACATGTCGCGCGCCGCCTCGCGCCAGAAGCGCTCGGGGTCCTGCTGCGCGAGACGATAGGTTTCCCGATAGGACGATGCCATGAGACGACCTCCCCTTCCTGTTCTGCCGCGGTTGCAGGAACGCGCTATCCGGCCTGCGGCGCGCCGGTGACGATCAGCGCGTCGAGCGCCACCGCCCCCTGGCCCTTCTCGCGCACGATCAGCGGATTGATGTCGATCTCGACCGCCGCCGGATTGGCCTCGACGAATTGCGCCAGCCTGCCGACGATCGCGGCAAGCGCGTCGATGTCGAGCGGCGCCTGCCCGCGATAGCCGTCGAAAAGGCGGCCTGCCTTGAGCGAGCGCAGCCGCTGCACGATTTCCGCATGGGTGCAGTCGGTCGGCATGATGACGACGTCGTGGAGGAGCTCTGTCCATATGCCGCCGAGGCCGACGAGGATCACCGCGCCCCATTGCGGGTCGCGCTTGGCGCCCAGGATGATCTCCTGCCCCCAGGCGGCCATGCCCTCGACGAGGATGCCGTCGAGGGCGATGCCGGTCTTCGCCTTCACGCCGTCGGTGACCTGCACCCACGCCTTGTCGAGCGCCGCCTGGTCGCGAATATTCGCCGCCACGCCGCCGGCATCGCTCTTGTGCGACAGCTGGCTGGATTGCGACTTGAGCACGACGGGATAGCCGATGCGTTCCGCAACCGCGCGCGCCTCCGCCAGCGTGGCCGCCATCTCGCCCGGCGGCACCGGAATGCCGATTTCGCGGAGCAGCGCCTTCGCGCGATATTCGGGAATGACGCCCTGCGCGCCGATCCGCGGGGATGCTGTCTCGCCCGCCTCGGCCGTGCCGCCGGCGCGGGAGCGTCCGTATTCGGTGACCCGCGCCAGCGCCCGCAAGGCGCGTTCCGGCGAGCGGAAGAAGGGCAGGCCGGCCTCGCGCACCTCGCGCACGAGGTTTTCCGAGATCGGGCCGTCATCGCCGAGCACGGTGATGATGACCGGTTTCCTGCTCGGCGGAATGCTTGCCAATATCCGCTTGCCGCGATGCTCGCTGGCTTCCAGGGAGCCCAGTATGACGCCGAAGACGACGCTGCCATAGCGTTCGTCGGCAAGCAGCGGCATCAGCGTGTTGCGGTAGAGGTCGCCGTCGCGCATCGCCTGCGCGGTGAGGTCGAGCGGATTGGTCGCCTCGACGAAGGAGGGCAGGACCTCCCTGAGCGCACCCGCCGTGTCGCCCCTGATCGCCGGAAGGTCGAGGCCGATGGATTCGCAATAGTCGAGCGTCAGGCCCTTGAACGCGCCGGAATCGGTGATGACGGCGGCGCCGGCCGTCGGCGCGGGATAGCGGAACAAAAGCTCGCTGACGTCGATCAGCTCCTCGATGGCGTCGACGGTCAGGATGCCTGCCCGCTCGACCAGCGTGCGCATGACCTTGTAGTCGCCGGCCAGCGCACCGGTGTGGGATTCCGCCGATTTGCGCGATGCCTCGCTGCGGCCCGGATGCAGGAGGACGATGGGCTTACCCATCGCCCGCGCCTTGCGGGCGAGCTGGAGCACCTTCCGCGGCTGGCGGAACTGCTCGACATAGAGCGCTATGAGCTTCGTCGAGGCGTCATCGACGAGGAATTCGAGATAGTCTTCCACGCCGAGCCCGACCTCGTTGCCGGTCGAGATCGCATAGGTCACGGGCAGGTTGCGGCCGTTGCAGGCAAAGCGCAGCACGCTCGACATGGCGCCGCTCTGCGACAGCACCGCCATGCCGGCGCGGTCTTGGGACGTGCGCGGCGTCACCGCGCCGAAGGTCAGGGGAATGCCGTCGACGAAATTGACGTAGCCGAGGCAGTTGGGGCCGCCGATGAGCATGTCGTGGGCGTTGGCGATCTCGGCGATGCGCGCCTGCGCCTGCCGGCCTTCCTCGTTTGCCTCCGCGAAGCCGGAGGCGAAGATCATCACCGACCTGATGCCGCGCTCGGCGCATTGCTCGACGGCGCCGGCGATCGCCTGCTGCGGTATGGCCAGCACCGCCGCGTCGATCCCGCGCGGCAGGTCGCTGACGGAGGCAACGCAGGGCCGCCCGCTGATCTCGGTGCGGTTCTTGTTGACGAGATGGATGTCGCCGGGAAAGGCGAACTGCTCGAGATTGGCGAGCAGCCCGGCGCCGGGGGCGTGGCGCTCGGCGCTGGCGCCGACGATGGCAATGGATCTGGGCCGCAGCATCGCTGCCGCGCGGGAAGAAGCGGTCATCGAGAGGTCAATCCTTGCGGCGGTAGGTTTCCAGTCCGGGACGAAAGGTCTTGTCGTCGAGGAACTGCTTCATGCCCTTGGTGCGCCCGCCCTCGTCGTCCAGCAGGCGCAGCTGCGCCGCCTTGGAGGTGAGGTATTCGTTCGACGTCTCCCAGGGCATGCCCTGAACGGTACGCAGGGCGGCCTTGGCGGCGCGCAGCGTCGCCGGGTTCTTGCCGAGCAGCATCCTGGCATATTCGATCGTGCGCTGGCGCAGCGCGGCGAGCGGGACGGACTCGTTGACGAGGCCCATCTGCGCGGCCTTGACGCCGTTGAACGGCTCGCCGGTGAGGATGTAGAACATCGCGTCGCGATGGTTCATCGTCTGGGCGATGGCGCGGGTGACGTTGCCCGACGGGATGATGCCCCAGTTCACCTCGGAGATGCCGAAGATCGCCTCGTCCGCCGCCACGGCGAGATCGCAGGAGACCAGCGGCGTCAGCGCGCCGCCGAAGCACCAGCCGTTCACCATCGCGATGGTGGGCTTGGCGAAATTGGGCAGCATGCGCCACTGCCACTGCGCCGCCGAGCGTCGCGCGCGCTGCTGGCGCACCGCCGACATCTTGTCGGTCTCGCGGAAATACTCCTTCAGGTCCATGCCCGACGAGAAGGACTCGCCGGCCCCCGTCAGGACCAGCACGCCGCAGCGGTCGTCGACCTCGAGGTCGTCAAGGATGCGCACCATCTCGTTGTTGAGGGCGGGGCTCATCGCATTGCGCTTTTCCGGGCGGTTGAGCGTGACCCAGGCAATGCCGTCCTCGAACTGAACCAGCACGTTTTCCGTGCTGTAGTCCTCGTCAATCCCGGGGAAGTTCGCGGCTTCCGACATTCCGTCAGTCTCCTGTTTCTCGTGCGGCGCATCCGGCGGCGGCTTCCGCCCGCCGGTTGCGATAATGTCTGTCGTTCCCATTTATGATACGCTATAGCAAAAAATGGAATAGGGGTTTATGCTTTTTTCTCGAGCCCGCGCCGGCGCGTATCTCCGGCGGGTGTCTGCATCGCGGAAATGAAGGTCGCCATCATGCAGGTCGCTGCCCCGACAATCCGGACTGATCCGGAAGAGCCATGGTTTCCGGAGAGCGCGGCCGACGCCCGCGTCGTCACCGGCCCGGTCCCGACGCGGATGCGCCACGGCGTCGCCATCCTCGGCAGTTTCGACGGCGTCCATCGCGGGCACCGGCGGCTGATGGACCTGGCCGACGAACTGGCGGCGGGGATGAACTGTCCGGTGGTGGCGCTATCGGCCGAGCCGCATCCCGTCACCTTCTTCGGCCGCGGGCCGCAACGGTTCCGCCTGACCTGTCCGCGCACCAAGGTCGGGCTGCTGGCGCATTACGGCGCGGATTTCGTCTATAGCCCTGCCTTCGACGCGCGCTTCGCCGCGATGAGCCCCGACCAGTTCGTGCTGCGGGTGCTCGCGGAAGCGCTGGGCGCCCGGCATATCGTCGTCGGCGACGATTTTCATTTCGGCGCGCGCCGGGCAGGAAATGTGGCTGTTCTTTCCGGACTGGCGGCAGCGCACGCGATTCCCGTCTCGGTCATCCCCGAGGTTCTGGTCGACGGCCTGCGCTGTTCCTCCTCCAACATCCGCACCTTCATCGGCCAGGGCGAGATGCGCCGCGCGGCGCGGATGCTGGGCTACGCATGGCACTTCCTCGCCAAGGCGTCGCGGCATGGCAGCGCCACCTGGGCACTCGACCCTTCCCCCGAGCTGATCGAGCCGGCGGGCGGCGTCTACGAGGTACAGGCGCGGATGCGCGGCGAAGCGGGAGTGGCAGGCCGCCTCTTCGTCGAAGGCGGCCGGATGATTTTCGAGGCGCGCCACGCGGCGGCCGGGTTCCGCGCCGCCGAAGTGCTGATCGAAATGCCCTTCGATCGCCGCTGAACGCGTGCGGCGAATGCCCCGGCGCCGGAGCGCGGGGACAAAGGACCGCCGCAGCCGCGAATGTCTATTGACAATAAAGCGCTGGCCAATGTACCAAATATTGAGACGCCGTTACAAAATATGAGGCAGTCGGTGGAAAAAACCCTCGCAAAAGGTCTGCTGGTTCTGGAGGCGCTGATCCTGTGCCGGGAGCCCGCAGGCGTGAGCGAGGTGGCCGACCTGCTGGGGATTTCGAAGAGCAACGCCCACCGCCTCCTGCGCACATTGCTGGAAATGGGCTTCGCCGCTTCGAGCGAGGGCCGGTACTGGGCGACGCTGAAGGTCTGGGAGCTCGGCTCCCAGGTCATCAAGCGCTACGACGTCAAGGACCTGGCCCGGCCGTTCATCACCCGCGTCGCCGTGCAGACGGCGGAGGAGGTGCGCCTCGCCGTGTTCGACGCCGTCGGCCTCGAAGTGGTCTACATCGACAAGATCGACAGCGCGCAGGACGTGCGGGCATTCAGCGAGATCGGCAGCCGCTCGCCGTCCTACTGCACGTCAAGCGGCAAGGCGCTGCTCGCCTACCAGGACGAGGACGTCATCGCGCAGGTGGCGCGGTCGCTGACGCCGCGCACGCGCTGGACGATCACCGACGCAGACAAGTTCGCGGCCGACCTCGAAAAGGCGCGGGAAGACGGGTTCGCCATCAGCGACCGGGAGTTCAGCGAGCAGGTGAGCGGCGTGGCCGCGCCGATCTTCGGCCGCGATGGCGCGCCTATCGCGGCGATCAGCGTCATTGGCCCGGTCGACCGCCTGCCGATGAAGCGGCTGCGCGAGATCGGGCGCATGACGCGGCAGGCCTGTGATGATGTGTCGGCGCGGCTCGCTCCGCCGCTGCCGAACGTCGTGCACCTGCGGCAAGGGCTGCAACGCCTCGGGCGGCAGAAAGAGAATTCGTAGAAACAGGCCGGCTGCTGTTCTGCGCGTGCAACGGAATCGAATGGGATCGAGGGTATATTTCTGATGATTAGAAGCGGCCAGCAATATGTTGACGGTCTGAGGGCGCAGTCCAGCAAGGATGTATGGATCGCCGGCAAGAAGGTCGACAATGTCGTCGACGACCCGTACTTCGTCCGGGCGATCGAGGCCGTCGCCAAGCTCTACGACCTTCAGGTCGCTACTGGCCACGGCGTCAGGATGTCCGCCACGGACGCCGCCGGCGAACCCTACGGCATCTCGTTCATGGTGCCGCAGACGACGCAGGACATCGCCGACCGGCGCAACGCCATGGAATTGTGGGCTAACGCCACCTTCGGCATGGTCGGCCGCTCGCCCGACTACTGCAACACGGTCGTGATGGCCTTCGAGGAGACCGGCTTCTTCCATCAGGTCGGCGCGGACTTCGGCAAGAACCTGACCAACTACTACAACTACTGCCGCAAGAACGATCTCTTCCTGACCCATGCGATCGTCAATCCGCAGACGGACCGCTCGAAGAACTCGGCCGAGCAGGAAAACCAGTATGCGCATCTCGGCGTGGTCGAGGAGAGGGCGGACGGGCTGATCGTGCGCGGCGCGAAGATGCTGGCGACGCATGGCCCGACCGCCGACGAGATCATCGTCTATCCGCTGCCGGGCAGCGTCGCGAAGGGCGAGGAGAAATACGCCCTCGCCTTCGGCATTCCGACCGATACGCCGGGACTTCGCTTCATCTGCCGCGAGCCCTTCGACGACGGCACCATGTCGCGGTGGGACCACCCGCTCGGCAGCCGCTTCGAGGAGCCGGACGCCATGGTCGTCTTCGACGACGTGCTGATCCCGTGGGAGCGCGTCTTCCTCTACAACAATGTCGATCTGGCGAACCGGCTCTTCACCAGCGCCAGCATCCAGAACAATTCCGGCCACCAGACCGCGATCCGCGGCCTGGCGAAGTGCAAGCTGCTGGTCGGCATCGCGATCGCCGTGTCGCGTTCGGTCAAGACGGACGTGTTCCTTCACGTGCAGGAACAGCTGGGCGAGATCCTCGGCTTCCTGCAGCTGATCGAGGGCGCGCTGCATCTGGCGGAGATGAAGGCGGAGCGGACCGAAAGCGGCGCCTTGCGGCCCGCATGGCCGCCGCTGCAGACGGTCCGCTATCACCTGCCGCGCATGTATGAGCGCATCGTGCAGGTGGTGCAGGTCATCGGCGCCGGCGGCCTCCTCATCAATCCCACCCGCGCCGACCTCCTGTCCGACGCCGGAGCGGACATCGCGGCCTACTACCGCGGCGCCGGCGTCGATTCCGAAAGCCGCATCCACCTGGGCAAGCTGGCCTGGGATGCGACAGGAACCCAGTTCGGCCAGCGGATGCTCCAGTACGAACGCTACTATGCGGGCGACCCGGTTCGCGTCGCGGCGACACTCTACATGCGCCAGAACGTCGACGAACTGATGGCGATGGTGAAGCGTGCCCTGAGCGAGGACGCGATGGGCGTGTAAGCAGGGGGGTGGTCCTGGTTGGGAGATTCAGGCGGCCCCCGTCATGAGTACATAAGGGAGGAACTGACACATGAACATTATTGCAAGATTGATCGCCTCGGCTGCCTGCTGCGTGCTGGCATCGGCGAGCGCATTCGCGGCGGATACGGTGAGGGTCGGCGTCATCGGCTCGAGCGCCGATGCGCCGTTCTTCGTCGCCCAGGACATGGGCTACTTCGCCGACGAGGGCATCGAGCCGCAGTTCGAGTCGATGCCGTCGCTGGCCCGGCAGGTCGTGCCGCTCAGCTCGGGCGACCTCGATGTCGGCAACGGGGCCGTTTCAGCCGGCCTCTACAACGCGGTCAGCCGCGACATCCCGATGAAGGTCGTCGCCGACAAGGGCCACAACGCACCCGGTTCCAGCTACAACGTCTTCCTCGTCCGCAAGGACCTGTACGACGACGGCTCGATCCGCTCCTTCGCCGATTTCAAGGGGCGCAAGGTCGCGACGATCGGCATCGGTTCGGCCGACATGTCGATCATCAACGAGGCGATGAAGACCGTCGGCATGAGCTATGACGACATCGAGCAGACCGCACTGGCGCTGCCGAACCACATGGTGACGCTGCAGAACAAGGGGATCGACATCACGCTTACCCCGGAACCCTTCGCCACGCTGATCGTGGAGAAGGGCATCGCGGTGAAGCTCGCCGCGGTCGGCGACTTCTATCCCAACCAGCAGCAGAGCGTGGTGATCTATGGCGGACGCTTCATCAAGGAACGGCCGGAGGTCGCACAGCGCTTCATGAACGCCTATCTGCGCGGCGTGCGCACCTACATGGCCTCGGTCAAGGACGGCACCATGACGGGCGAGGGCGCCGACAAGGTCATCGCCAGCATCGTCAAGAACAGCAGCACCAAGGATGTCGAGCTGCTCAAGCGGATCTATGCCGTCAACATCAATACCGACGGCTCGGTCAATTTCGAAGGCATGAAGAAGGATTGGGACTTCCTCAATTCGAAGGGGCTGATCGAGAATTCGGTCACGCCGGAGGATATCGTCGACATGTCCTTCGCGGAGAAGGCCACCGCGAAGCTCGACGGCGGCAAATAACCCGCCACGGGCTTTCCCGCTCCGACAGCTGCGGGAAAGCCCGGCCATGGGCCCTGTCGGCCCGCGGCGTACCGTCGCCGACCAACAGTTCATCACATAGCTTGCGGGGACCAGCATGGAACAACGCGTCACCTTTCCGTCGGATCGCTTCAACCTTGCCGGCATCCTGCACCTGCCCGACGACATGAAGCCGGGCGAGCGGCGTCCCGCCTGCATGATCCTGCATGGCTTCGGCAGCAACAAGGGCAGCAAAGCCTGCATCGATCCGGCGAAGCTGCTGGAAAGCTGGGGCTATATCGTGCTGCGCTTCGACATGCGGGGCTGCGGCGACAGCGAGGGGCCGCGCGCCCATATCATCTGCCTCGACCAGGTGGAGGATACGCGCAGCGCGGTCACCTACCTGTCGTCGCGGCCGGACGTCGATGCCGACCGCATCATCTGCGTGGGGCACAGTTTCGGCGCCGCCGTCTCCGTCTACACCGGCGGCATCGACACGCGCATCGCCGCCGTCATCTCGTCGGGCGGCTGGGGCGACGGGCAGACGAAATTCGAGGTGCAGCATTCCGCCCCCGGTGCCTGGGAGAAGTTCTCAGCCATGCTGGCGCGGGGCAGGGAACTGCGGGAGAAGACCGGCGAGTCCATCAAGATTCCGCGCTTCGACATCGTTCCCATCCCCGAGGGGCTGCGCGGGAACCTCGCCGCAGGCTCGATCATGGAATTCCCGCTGGAGACGGTCGAAAGCATGATGGCCTTCAGGGCGATCGACGTGGTGGACCGGATCGCGCCGCGGCCGCTTCTGCTGCTGCACGCCTCGACGGACTCGGTGACGCCCAGCGAACAGTCCATCCGGATGTTCGAGAAGGCCGGCTCGCCGACGGACCTGCATCTCATCGCCGACGTCGATCACTTCATGTTCGCCGAAGCAAATGTCATGGTCGCGGAGATCGTCAGGTCCTGGCTCAGGAAGCATCTCGGATACTGATCGCGTCAGCCACGGAGCGGGAACCGGTTTCATGGTTCGATACACGACCGAAGCAGAATTGGCCCGTTTCGCGGCGGAGGTGTTTCGCACCGCCGGCATGACGGCGGAACACGCCGCCGTCGTTGCTGACGTCCTCGTCTGGGCGGACCTGCGCGGCGTCGAAAGCCACGGCGTGTCGCGGCTGGGGCAATATATGCAATGGGCACAGGCCGGCATCATGAATGTGCGCCCGCAGATGCGGGCCGAGCAGATCTCCGCCTCGCTCCTGCGTCTGCACGCCGACCGGGCGGCGGGGCCGCTAGCGATGAGCGAAGCGCTCGCCCGGCTGGTGCCGATGGCGAGAGGCGAGGGGATCGCGGCCGTCGTGGTCGGCCGGATGACGCATTCCGGCGCGCTGGGCTACTACACCGGCAAGGCTGCGGAGCAGGGGCTCGCCTGCATTGCCTTCAATGCCAGCGGCGCCCTCATCCCCTATCACGGCTCGCGCGTGGCCGCGCTGGGCACCAACCCGATCTCCATCGCCGTGCCGGGGGCAGGCGAGCCGCTCGTCTTCGACGCGGCCAGCAGCGTCATTTCGCTCGGCAAGCTGATGCAGGCACGCAAGGCAGGCAAGCCGCTCGAGCCGGGCTGGGCGATCGACGCCGACGGCGCCGCGACGACCGATGCCGGCAAGGCGGCCATGGTGCTGCCGCTGGGCGGGGCGAAAGGCTCCGGCCTGTCGCTGATGATCGAATGCGTCACCAGCCTGCTGTCGGGCAATCCGATCATCAGCGAGGCCCTCGAAGGCTCGGCGGAAGGGGGCAGGCACAAGCAGAATGCGCTGCTCCTGGCGATCGACGTCGCGAAATTCGCGCCACTGGCGGAGTTCCGCAACCAGGTCGACCGGCTTTCAGCGGTGCTGAAGGCATTGCCGCTCGCGCCGGACGCAGACGAGATACGCCTTCCCGGAGAGCGCGGGCATCGCAGCATGAGGGAAAGGCGGGCAGGCGGGATTCCGCTGACGGACAGGGCGGTCGCCGAGCTGGCCGAGCTGGCCTCGCAGCGGTCGGTCCCGGCGGTCCGGATGTCCGGCTGATGTGCACGGAGGCACAGGCCCGCGCCCGCTTCGCCGCGGTGCGATCAGGCGGATCTAAGAGAATGAGGGAACGACATTCATGGCCGGCACTGGTGGATTGAAAGTGGCTGACAGGACGATATCAGACGCCGGAAGGGCGGATTCCGCGCAGCCGCAGCCTGCGATCCGGATATCCGGCCTCAGCAAGTGCTTCGGCAGCTTCACCGCGGTCGACAATGTCTCGGTCGATATACGCAGCGGCGAGTTCTTCATGATCGTTGGCCCATCCGGCTGCGGGAAAACAACGCTGCTGCGGATACTGGCGGGGCTGGAGGCGCCTTCGGCGGGCGTGTGCAAGATCACCACCAACGGGTCGTCGCGGCCGGAGAACTCGATGGTGTTCCAGGGCGATTCCCTGTTCCCGTGGATGACGGTGTGGGACAATGCCGCCTACGGGCTGAAGATGCGCCATGCGCCGGCCGGCGAGATCAAGGACGTCGTGGGGCACTATCTCGACCGCACCGGGCTGTCGCGCTTCGCCAAATCCTATCCGCACCAGCTTTCCGGCGGCATGCGGCAGCGCGTCTCCATCGCCAGGGCTTTCGCCAACGATCCCGAAATCCTGCTCATGGACGAGCCGTTCTCGGCGCTGGACGCGCAGAACAAGCTGCTGCTGCAGGAGGAACTGCTGCGCATATGGGAGGAGCACAAGAAGACCGTGGTGTTCATCACCCACAGCGTCGACGAGGCGGTGATCCTGGGCGACCGGATTATGATCATGACCGCGCAGCCTGGCCGCATCAAGACGATGATCGAGGTTCCGTTCGCCCGCCCGCGCAATGTCATGGATCTCCAGAAGGATCCGGAATTCGGCAATGTCGTGCACACGATCTGGATGAGCCTGCGCGAGGAAGTCGATCGCGCGCGGTCGCAGGTCGAGATGAGGGGTAACTAGGATGAGCGATACCGCTGCGATGAAAAGCCAGGCTTGGGGCAGGCTGAGCCGGCGTGGACGGGAACGGTTGATCGGCGCTGCCTCGCCGATCGTGCTGCTGATCCTGTGGGAGGCCTGCGCGCGCTTCGGCGTTCTCGACACACGCTTCTTCCCCGCGCCCAGCCAGATCATGAGCACGCTCTTCGCCATGATACAGAGCGGCGAGCTGCAGGTGCACCTGATGGCCAGCTTGCGCAGGCTCGGCCTGGGCTTCCTGACGGGCGGCATTCCGGCCCTCGTCATCGGGGTGGTGATGGGCCTCAACTCGACCATCCGCGCGATGATCGACCCGCTCATCTCCGCCACCTACCCGATCCCGAAGAGCTCGATCCTGCCGCTTGCCCTCCTCGTCCTCGGGCTCGGCGAGGCGTCGAAGGTGTTCATGGTGGCCATCGGCGTGTTCTATCCGGTGGCGATGAACGCGATGACCGGCGTGCGCCAGATCAACAGCATCTATCTGGACGTCGGGCACAATTTCAAAGCCAGCCGGTTCGACATCTTCCGGACCATCGCGCTGCCCGGCGCCATGCCGATGATCATGACCGGAATACGCCTCGGCGTCGGCATGGGGCTGGTGCTGATCGCGATCGCCGAAATGGTCGGCGCGAAGAGCGGCCTGGGCTTCCTGATCTGGAACGCATGGGAGACGTTCTCGGTCGAGCAGATGTATGTCGGCCTGTTCGTGATCGCGCTGATCGGCTTCGTGCTGACGGTCATCCTCAACGAGATCGAGAAGATACTCGTGCCCTGGCGCAGCGAATGACGCCCTCCGATCGGGATCGACGATGAGGCTCTATCACATTGCGGGCACCTGCTCGCTGGGTATACAGGCGCTGCTCGAGGAACTGGGCGAGGCCTATGAGCTGGCATCGGTCGGCGCGCCGCAGAGCGCCGAGCGCGCCCGTTACCGGGAGGTCAACCCGAAGGGCAAGGTGCCCGCGCTGCAGTTCGCCGACGGCTCGCTGCTGACCGAGTTCCCGGCGATCGCGCTCTACCTCGCCAGGCGGCATCCGGAGAGGATGCTTCTCGGCAGTACGCCGGAGCAGGAGGCCCGCATCTTCGAGCTGATGGAATATATCGTCTCGACGGGCCACATGCAGGGCTATGCCCGCATACGCCGCCCCGACCGGTTCAGCGACGACGAGCGGGATTATCCCAAGCTGCGCATCGCCGGGCTGGCGATCTTCCAGGAATGCCTGGACAATTGCGAAGGGGCGCTGCACGGCGGGGAGTTCGCATGCGACGCGCTCAGCGTCGCCGATTTCGCGCTGCTCTATATCGAGCATTGGTCCGCATCCGGCGATGTCGGGAAGCTGGGGCCGCGGTGCCGCCGCCATTACGACGCGATGAGACGGCGACCGTCTGTGGCGAGGGTTCTGGGTTGAAACGCGCCTGACGATGCAGGCGAAGCTGGTTGAAAGGGAAAGTGATGGTCAAGGGCGTCTACAAGGAAATGCTGGCGAGGGCAGACGAAGCGGTGTCGTCCGTCGATGTCGATACGGCTGCCGGACTGGTCGACGACGGCAAGCATCTGCTGGTCGACATCCGCGACATCCGCGAACTGAAACGCGACGGCATGGTGCCGGGGGCATTCCATGCGCCGCGCGGCATGCTCGAGTTCTGGATCGACGAGGAGAGCCCCTATCACAAGCCGGTCTTCGCCGAGGACCGGACCTTCGTCTTCTACTGCGCCTCCGGCTGGCGCTCGCTGTTGGCGGCCCAGACCGCCCAGCAGATGGGCCTGAAGGCGAAGAGCATGCGCGGCGGCTTCGGCGAATGGAAGAAATCGGGCAAGCCCGTCGCCACCCGCGACGATTGAGGCGGCAGGCGGGAACATCAGCGCGCCGGCCGGGTGCGACCCCGTCCGGCGCGCGATCCGGCGTCAGCGCAGTCCCATGATGGCGGAGTACTTGCCGACGAGGCGCTCGTAGTTCTCGCGGATCCACTCCTGGGGCACATAGGTCGGATTGTACTGCGCCAGCAGCTTGGCCTTGGTCGATTCCGCGCGGTCGATGGTCGAATATCCGGTCGCCGCGCCGAGGGCGGCCTGGCCGTCATCGGTGGAGATGAAGTAGGCGAACAGCTTGGCGAGGTTCGGGCTCCGGCTTCCCTTGACCAGGTTCGCCTGCCACGGCGCCATGAACATCGGCTGGATCGGCACGTAGGCGAGCGGTGCGCCGCGCACAACCTGCGACTCGATGTCGACGCCGATGGCCAGCGAGGCCTCGCCGCTGAGCAGGCGCGTCGCCGCGTCGGGGGTGCGCGGCACCCAGATGACGTTCTGGTCCATGATGCTTTCGAGCAGCGCCGACATCTTCTCCTCGCCCACAGCATAGGTGTTGTAGAAGAACGCGCCGCCGGGCAGCTTCGGCGTGGTGATCTTGCCCTTCCAGCGCGGGTCGGCGAGGTCTTCCCACGACTTCGGCAGGTCTCCCTCCTTCACCAGGTCCCTGTTGTAGGACATCAGCGGAAGCGAGCTGTCGATCACCTTGACGGATGCGTCGTCGACGAGGCGCTCGCGCGGGATGCCGAGCGCCGCGGCCCAGCCGTCGGTCTCGACGGCGCCGGCATTGCGCAGGAAGATGGTCGTGCCCTCGCCGGCATAGAAGCAGTCGACGCCGGCCGGCACGCCGCGGCCGACGAGCTGCGCCACCTCCGCCGCCTTCTGCGGCCCCAGGCCGCCGAGGAACTGCATCTTGAGCGGCGCGCCGTAGAAGGTCTCGATGGCCTGCTTGAAGGCCGCCGCGCGGTCGGCCGGGATGGAGAGGCCGAACATGACGGCCTCGGCCTCGGCCTTGGCCGGCTCCAGCAGCGCGGCGACGGGATCGGGAAGCTTGGCAGCGCCCTGCGCGCGGGCGTGGATGGCAGGCAGGCCGAGCGTGGCAGCCGCGGCCGCCGCGCCCTTCAGCCATGTGCGGCGGCTGATCGGGAATGCATTCAGATGGTGGTCCATGGTCTCCTCCAAGAGCGTTTGGGCAAGCGTCAGCCGGTCATTCCGCCGGCACGGTCCTCCGCCGCGACAGAAGCGCGATGACGAGCAGGATGGCGATCATCAGCAGGCTGAAGACCGCCGCCTCGTCGTACCGACCCGTCGCCTGAAGATCGAAGATGGTGGTCGAGATCACCGACGTGTTCGGCGAATAGAGCATCAGCGGGATGGTCAGTTCGCGCGCCGAGATCAGCGTCGTCACCAGCACAGCGAACAGGATCGCCGGGCGGATGACCGGCAGGAAGACGCGCACGAAGGTGCGGGTGCGGCTGACGCCAGAGACATAGGCCGCTTCCTCCAGCGAGGCGTGAATCTGCAGCGCCGAGGAGTTGAGCGTACGCGTTGTGAAGGCGAGCGAGCGCACCGCCATGGTCAGGACGATCAGCCACAGCGTGCCCAGCAGCGGCACCCACTGGTAGGCGGTCAGCGCCAGGAACTGCATCGCCACCGCCGCCAGCATGCCGGGCACGGCGAGCGACAGGAAGACGATGGCGTCGATGGCCTTGTCCGGAACCGCGCGCACGCGCGTCGCCAGCCAGGAGACGCTGACGCTCCAGACCACCGAAAGGGCGATCGTGCCGGCCACCAGCATCAGCGTGTTGAGGAGCGGCGACCAGATCAGCCCGGCCACGCCGCGATAGCTGGACAGGCTGAGCTGCGAGAGCGCCTCGCGCGACGGCGGCTGGAGATAGGGCGTCAGCGACGTCCACAGCACGGTGAGGAACGGAATGATCACCGCGAGCAGGGCCCAGAAGCCGATCAGCAGCCAGGCTGGCACCTGCCATCTGCCGAGGTCGCGCAGGATCGGCGCGCGGTTCTTGCCGCTCAGCATGGCGTAGCGGTCGGCGCGGCGCAGCAGCCAGAGATAGATCAGGACGCCGGCGGCGCAGAGCGCCAGAAGCGGCATGCCGAGCGTCGCCGCGAAGCCGTAGTCCGGCGGGCCGTAGACCGTGTAGGTGGTCTGGTAGACCATCGTCGTGACGACTTCGATGTTGCCGGGCATGCCGATGACGCCGACCACGTCGAAGATCTCGACGGCAAGGATGAAGAAGAAGATCGCGGTGGCGCCGACCGCCGGCGCCAGCGTCGGCAGGATGATGCGCAAGAAGGTCTTGCGCGCGCCGAGGCCGCTGACCGCCGCCGCCTCCTCCAGCGTGGAATCGAAGTTGCGGAAGGAGGGCAGCATCATGAAGACCGCCGCCGGCGTCAGCATCAGCGCCTGGATGAAGCAGATCCAGCCGGTCGAATAGACGTTGAAGAACGACGACCAGCCGAACGTCGCTTCCAGCAGGCGGTTGCCGATGCCGGAATTGGGGTTGAACAGCCAGACATAGGCCATGGCGGTGACGAAGGCGGGGATCGCCAGGGAGACCGTGAGCAGGGTCAGCAGGAGGCCCTTCCAGGCGAAGCTCGTGCGGCTGAGGATCCAGGTGAAGGGCAGCGCGAAGCAGAGCAGGAAGACGGTGGTGCCGACGCCGACCATGAAGGTGCGGCCGAGGGCCGGCCAGAGGCCGCGCAGGTTCCACAGGTCGGCATAGTTGGCGAGCGTCCAGGCGCCGAACTCGGACTTCGGGCTGAAGCTTGCGATCACCAGCATGGTGAGCATCGCCGCCACGCACACCACCGCGCTCAGCGCGACCGCGCGCAGCAGGCCGACGAAACCTGCGGGGCCGGTGCTCATGCACGGCCTCCCGATCCCGGATCGAGCGGCACGGCGAGGCAGTGTTCCGGCCGCAGGTGCAGCCTCACCGCGCTGCCGGCGCTCACGTCGTGGCGGCGGTGCAGGCGGGCCTGCAACTCCTCGCCGCCGCTCGCCAGCCGGTAGCTGATGGAATCGCCGGAGAAGATGGCGCGCTCGACGGTCGCGCCGATGACGTTCTCGCCATCCGCGTCGACGATCTCGATGTCCTCCTGCCGGATGCCGAAAAGGCAGGTGTCGCCCACCTCGGCCGCAGGCAGGCAGTTCACGTCGGCGCGGATCGCGCCGAAGGGCGTGTCGAGCCGCACCGCCGCGCCTGCGACCCCGGTGATCCTCGCCGGGAAGAGGTTCATGTCGCCGATGAAACGGGCGACGAATTCGCTGTTGGGCCGGTGATAGAGCTCGCGCGGGGTGCCGATCTGGCGGATATTGCCGGCATCCATCACGGCGAGCCGGTCGGCCATCTCCAGCGCCTCGTTCTGGTTGTGCGTGACGTAGAGCGTGGTGACGCCGATGCGCGACACCAGTTCCCTGACCTGGCCGCGCAGCCGCACCTGCAGCTCGTAGTCGAGGTTGCTCAGCGGCTCGTCCATCAGCAGAAGGCGGGGGCGCAGGGCGAGCGCCCTGGCCAGCGCCACGCGCTGCTGCTGGCCGCCGGACAGCGTGGTGACGGCACGATCGCGCATGGCGGAGAGCGACAGCATGTCGATCACCTCAGATACGCGCGCATCGACCTCGCCCCGCGGCGCGCCGCGGCCGCCTTCGCGCAGTGGAAAGGCGATGTTCTCGAACACGCTCATATGCGGCCACAGCGCGTAGGACTGGAACACCATCGCCACCGGCCGGCGCTCAGGCGGGACATCGGTCGCGGCGGCGGCGTCGTAGACGCGCCGGCCGTCGATCGCGATGCTGCCGGCGTTCGGCTTCTGAAGGCCTGCCACGGCGCGCAGCAGCGTGGTCTTGCCGCAGCCGCTGGGGCCGAGCAGCACGAACATCTCGCCCTCGCGCACGTCGAGGTCGAGATGGCGCACGGCGTTGGGCGAATCCTTGCGCCGGCCGTAGGACACCGCAAGCTTCGAGGCGGACAGCAGCCCCTCGTGATCTCCTCCCCGCGCCATGATCAGACCACGGCGAGGCGGTTGGGCAGGTCGTTCAGCTCCTCGCAGCCCGTCTCGGTGACCACGACGGTGCCGCCGATGTTGACGCGGGTCTGGCCCTTGCAGACGTTCGGCTCGAAGGCGATGATCATGCCCGGTTCCAGCACCGTGTCCTGCCCCTTGCCGGTCATCTCCGCCACGTTCGGATTGATCCTGCGCACCGGCGACTGCTCGATGTTGTGGCCGAGATTGCTGACGAAGGGGCCGGGTCCAAGCGTGTGGACCACCGGCGAGAGCGTCCAGTAGTCGGGGTTCTCCTTGATCGGCGCGAACATCGCGGCGGCCAGATCGCCCAGCGTGATGCCGGACCTGATCGCCTTGCGGCCCTCCTCCAGCGACTGCAGCGCCACCGCGCCGAGCTCATGGTGCAGGTCGGGCACCGGGCCGACGGCGATCGCCATCTGCTGCTGCGTCTCGGCGCCCGCATAGCAGGGGAAGATTTCCGCCTGCACGAGGTCGCCCTCGCGCACGATGCGCGGCTCGCCGCCGCGATAGATCCAGATCGGCGGACCCCAGCCGATGTCGTCCGCACCGACCGTCAGGTTGAGGTGCGGCCACCAGGCGTCGGCGCCATGCGAGAAGATGGCGTGCTGGATCGCGGCGTAGATCTCGGGTTCGGCAGCGCCGGCGGAGGTGGCTTCGAGCATGGCGCGGCATGCGACGTCGCCGACGCGGCCGCTGTAGCGGTAGAGTTCGAGCTCCTCGTCGCTCTTCCTGAGCAGCATCTTCTTGTAGGGGATCGAGACGTCGACGAATTCGACGTCCGGCAGGCCGGCAAGGACCGTCTCCCACATGCGGTAGGGCACCAGCCCGTCGAACTCGCCCGGGCCCCAGGAATCCAGCCCGAACACGCCGACGCGGCCGCGCGTCAGGCCCTTTTCCTTCAGCACCGCCACGGTGTTCGGGCCGTAGCGGCCGATGCGCACGTCGTCGATCCAGAAGGGCTGGTCGCCGAGATTGCTCGCCATGCGGCGCGCCAGGCGCTGGGTCATCGCGGTGAACACGACCGGTTCGCCCTCGAGCGGGAACACGACCGTGCCGTCGAACTGCTCGTTTGTCAGGTAGCAGTCGTAGTGGTCGTGGCTCTTGTAGCCGTAGACCAGCAGGCAATCGAGCTTGAGCTCCGCGAGCAGCTTGCGGGTGTTCGCCCAGCGGCGGTCGCGCTCCTTCAGCGACAGCGAGGGCCGCGGACCCGACAGCATCGGCACGGCCGGTGTGGAAAGGGTGCGGCCTGCGGCGCGATCGGCGACGGTCATCTTGTTGCTCCTCCGGGGTCGAGACGCGGCGTCGGCGTCCGCGCGATCATCGGAAAACCGTCGGCATTCGTCCAATTCATATTAGTAAAGACGCGTCATTCATGCTTCTTATGATGCATCGACATGGGAGGTTGTCATGGGCTCACCTTCGCTGAGGCAGTTGGACATCAAGCTGCTGATCGCGTTCAGCGAGATTCACGCCGAGCGTCATCTCAGCCGTGCCGCGGTGCGCTGCGGCCTGACGCAGTCGGCGCTCAGCCAGTCGCTGGCGCGGCTGCGGGCGATCTTCGACGACCCGCTCTTCGTGCGCACAAGCTGGGGCATGGCGCCGACCGACAAGGCCAATGCACTCGCCCCGACGGTGCAGGAGGTGCTCGAACGCCTGGGCGGCATCGTGCAGGGCGAGCACCGCTTCGACCCCGCCAGGACCGAACGGACGCTCAAGATCGGCACCTACCAGTTCGCGACGATCACGCTTGCGCCGCAACTGCTGGCGATCTTCCAGGCGCAGGCGCCGCGGGCGAAGATCAAGTTCCTGCATGCCGGCCCGGCGGAGGCGCCCGCCATGCTGGCACGGGGCGAGCTGGACCTCGCCATCGCGCCGTTCCGCGAAGTGCCGGAAGGCTTGCACAAGACGGTGCTGATGACCGGCGACGTGATCGTGGCGAGCTGCGCCGACTGGACGGCGCAGTTCGGGCCTGTCACGGAGGAGAGCTATTTCGCCGCCAGCCACGTCTCGGTCATCAACCAGGGACTCGAAGCCGATCCGATCGAGGCCCACCTCGACAATACGCGACAGCGCCGGCGCATCGCCATCTCGGTGCCTCACTATGTCAGCGCCCTGCACCTCGTCTCGCGCAGCAACCTGCTCGCCACCCTACCGCGCAAGCCGGCGGAATGGCTTGGCGACCAGCGCAAGATCGCGATTCACAAGGCGCCCATCCGCCTGCCGCCGGTCAAGCTGTCCGCGGTGTGGCACCAGCGCAGCAATTCCGACGCCTTCGTGCAATGGGTGCTGAAGCTGATATGGGATGAACGCGACAGGTTGCTGGAAGCGTAGCGCGGCTGCAGCTCTTGCCGGCCGCCCGGCATGGAGATGACCAGCCGGGCAAATTTCAAGGAGACAGGCTGGTGCTGCGAGAGAGGATTGAACTCTCGACCTCTCCCTTACCAAGGGAGTGCTCTACCACTGAGCTACCGCAGCGCGCCGGAGGTGGCCGGGCTTCTGCCACAACATCTGCCGCAGTGCAAGCTTGCACGATCCGCCAACGTCACACATATGCCGTGAAGCGCGGGTTGAGGCAGTGCGAGGAACGGACGGCGCGGCATGAGCACGAAGCAGGACGAGCGCGAACACGCGCGCAAGGCGCGGCTGGCGGCGCAATTGCGCGCCAACCTGCAGCGGCGCAAGGCGCAGATCCGCTCCCGCCGCGAGGGCGAGGCCGACCAGCGCCCGGAGGGGATCGACGCCGCCGCGCCCGACGAGAGGGCTGAACGCGAATCCTGACCTAATCCGCAAATATCTGGCCGAACCATCTTCGCGATCCCCGTGAAAATAAAAACACGATTTACGTGAAAAAATGGTCTAGAGCAGGCCAAACCGATTTGCCGGCTGGTCCGGCCTGAAAGCGACACTTCATGGACCGTATCCGCATCGTCGGCGGCAACAAGCTGACCGGCACGATTCCGATCTCCGGCGCGAAGAACGCGGCATTGCCGCTGATGATCGCCTCGCTGCTGACGCGCGAGACGCTGACGCTCGACAACGTGCCCCACCTCGCCGACGTGGAGCAGCTCATCCGCATCCTCGGCAATCACGGCGTCGACTATTCGGTCAACGGCCGCCGGCCGGGCGAGGCGGAGACCTATTCGCGCACCATCCATTTTACCGCCGGCGACATCGTCTCCACCACGGCTCCCTATGAGCTCGTGTCGAAGATGCGCGCCAGCTTCTGGGTCATCGGGCCGCTTCTGGCGCGCATGGGCGAGGCCAGGGTGTCGCTGCCGGGCGGCTGCGCCATCGGCACGCGTCCGGTGGACCTGTTCATCGACGGCCTGCGCGCGCTGGGCGCGCAGATCGAGATCGAGAACGGCTATGTGCTGGCAAAGGCGCCGAAGGGCCTGGTCGGCAACCGCTTCGTGTTCCCCAAGGTCTCCGTCGGCGCCACCCATGTGCTGATGATGGCCGCCACGCTCGCCCGCGGCGAGACGGTGCTTGAGAACGCCGCCCGCGAGCCGGAGATCGTCAACCTCGCCGACTGCCTCAACGCGATGGGCGCGCGCATTTCGGGCGCCGGCACGGCGCGCATCGCCATCGAGGGCGTCGATTCGCTTTCGGGCGCCACCCACGCCGTCATTCCCGACCGCATCGAGACCGGCACCTATGCGATGGCGGTGGCGATGACCGGCGGCGACGTGATCCTGGAACATGCGCGCGCCGACCTCCTGGAGGATGCGCTGCAGGTGCTGCGCCGCACCGGGGCGGAGATCACCACTGTGAATTCGGGCATCCGTGTTCGGCGCAACGGCGGCGGCATCCAGCCGGTCGACATCACGACGGAGCCGTTTCCCGGCTTCCCCACCGACCTGCAGGCGCAGTTCATGGGGCTGATGACGCGGGCGGAGGGCCGGTCGCGCATCACCGAGACCATCTTCGAGAACCGCTTCATGCATGTGCAGGAGCTCGCCCGCCTCGGCGCGAAGATCTCGCTGGCCGGCCAGACCGCGATCGTCGACGGCGTCGCGCGGCTGAAGGGCGCGCCCGTCATGGCGACGGACCTGCGCGCCTCGGTCTCGCTGGTCATCGCCGGGCTCGCGGCCGAGGGCGAGACGGTCGTCAACCGCGTCTACCATCTCGACCGCGGCTTCGAGCGGCTGGAAGCCAAGCTGTCTGGCTGCGGCGCGACGGTGGAGCGACTTTCGGAGTAGATCCGGCCGGTTGCGCGGCCGCGCGAGAATGCCTAACAGAAAGGCTGAGCAACCCGATCCGCAACGAGGCGTTCCAGCCCCATGCAAGCCCTCCGCCTTCTGGCGCTAGATGAACAGGATCTCGGCATCGTGTCCGCCCATGTGCAGGACGGGGTGCTGAAGGTCGGCGACATCGAATGGCTGCCCGGTGAGAAGCGCCTGATCCTGCCGATGAACCGCTTCGTCTGGGAGAAGAAACGCGGCTGGTTCGCGGCCGAGCATGAGCGCCGGCGGGCCGTCCTTTCCTTCGACCGGGTGCTCTCGCTGACGAGCGCGGCCATCGACCGCTCGCAGGCCGATGACGTGCTTTCGCTCCTCGCCATCCGTTTCCTCCCCGCCGACGCGCCGGCCGGCACGATCGAGCTCGACTTCGCCGCCGGCGCGACGATGCGCCTCGGCGTCGAATGCATCGAGGCGCGGCTTGCCGACATCGGAGGCGCCTGGCGCGCCGGCTCCATGCCGAGGCACGACTGATGGCCATCTGGATCGATCGTTCGGCGCCGGATTTCGAGGACCGTTTCGCCAGCTTCCTCACCACCAAGCGCGAAGTGTCGGAAGACGTCGATGCCGCCGTGCGCGACATCATCGCCCGCGTCCGCGCCGAGGGTGACGCCGCGCTCCTCGACTATTCGCGCCGTTTCGACGGCATCGACCTCGGGAAGACCGGCATCCGCGTCGATGCCGAGACGATCGCGCGGGCGGCAGACAGCGTCGACGCGAAGACAATGGATGCGCTGCGGCTGGCGCATGAGCGCATCACGCGCCACCACGAGAAGCAGCGGCCGAAGGACGAGCGCTATACGGATGCGCTGGGCGTCGAGCTGGGCTGGCGCTGGAGCGCCGTCGAGGCGGCCGGCCTTTATGTGCCGGGCGGCACGGCGAGCTATCCGAGCTCCGTGCTGATGAATGCGGTGCCGGCGAAGGTGGCGGGCGTGGAGCGCATCGTCATCACCGTGCCGGCGATGAAGGGCGCCATCAATCCGCTGGTGCTGGCCGCCGCGCATCTGGCCGGTGTCACCGAGATACACCGCGTCGGCGGCGCGCAAGCCATTGCCGCGCTCGCCTACGGCACCGAGACGATCCGGCCGGTGGCCAAGATCGTCGGGCCGGGAAACGCCTATGTGGCGGCGGCCAAGCGGCGCGTCTTCGGCACCGTCGGCATCGACATGGTGGCCGGACCGTCCGAAGTGCTCGTCATCGCCGACCGCGACAACGATCCCGACTGGATCGCCGCCGACCTTCTGGCCCAGGCCGAGCACGACACGGCGGCGCAGTCGATCCTGATCACCGACGATCTCGCCTTCGGGCAGGCGGTCGAAGCCGCCGTCGCGCGGCAGATCCCGCGCCTGCCGCGTGCGGATACCGCCGCGGCGAGCTGGCGCGACTTCGGCGCGATCATCCTGGTGCCGGACCTCGAGGCCGCGCTGCCGCTCGCCGAGCGCATCGCCGCGGAGCATCTGGAGATCGCCGCGGCCGACGCCGAGGCGCTTGCCGCGCGGGTGCGCAATGCCGGCGCGATCTTCATCGGCCGCTACACGCCCGAGGTGATCGGCGACTATGTGGGCGGGTCGAACCATGTGCTGCCGACGGCGCGCTCGGCCCGCTTCTCCTCCGGCCTCTCGGTGCTCGACTTCATGAAGCGCACCTCGCTGCTGAAGCTCGGGCCCGAGCAGTTGCGCGCGCTCGCGCCGGCAGCGATCACGCTCGCCGGGGCCGAGGGGCTCGACGCCCATGCGCGCTCCGTGGCGCTGCGGCTGAACATGTAGGCGGCCGGCCCATGTCGCACGGCATCTTTTCTCGGACTGCCGGCTTCAGCCCTTCGCCGTATCCCGATGCGTCGGCTCCGTGGGGCCTGCCATGACGGCTGCCAACCTTGCCCGGCTGGTCGACGTGGCGCTCGACGAATCCATCGGGCGCTCCACGCCCGATGTCGAGCATGAGCGCGCGGTGGCGATCTTCGACCTGATCGAAGAGAACAGCTTCCGGCCGGTGGGCGACGAGGGCGGGCCCTACCGGCTCAGGCTGTCGCTGGTCGATGCCAAGCTGATCTTCGCCGTCTCGCGCGAGGACGGCACGCCGGTCGTGACCCATATCCTGTCGCTGACGCCGTTCCGCCGCATCGTGAAGGATTACTACCTCATCTGCGAAAGCTATTACGAGGCCATCCGCAGCGCCACGCCCAGCCATATCGAGGCGATCGACATGGGCCGGCGCGGGCTGCACAACGAAGGCTCGCAGACGCTGCGCGACCGCCTGGCCGGCAAGATCGAGATCGATTTCGATACCGCTCGCCGGCTGTTCACGCTGGTCTGCGTGCTTCACTGGCGCGGGTGACGGCGTTGGCCGGCGGCGAGGGCAGGGCCGAGGCGCCGGGCAAGCCGTCCCGCGGCATCCCGGCCTCGGTGCTTTTCCTCTGCGGCATGAACGCCGTGCGCTCGCCCATGGCCGAGCAGATCGCACGGCGGATGCTGCCGCGCGACATCTTCGTCGCCTCTGCCGGCGTGCGCCCCGGCGAGCGCGATCCCTTCGTGGACGCGGTGCTGGCCGAAAAGGGGCTTTCGCTCGGCGCGCGCGAGCCGCGCCTGCTGGAAGACCTGGAAGACGCCTATTTCGACCTGATCGTGACGCTGGCGCCCGAGGCGCATCATGCCGCACTGGAGCTGACCCGCTCGCTCGCGGTCGACGTCGAATACTGGCCGACCGCCGATCCGACCAGCGCCAGCGGCACGCGCGAGCAGATTCTGGCCGCCTATCGCGACGTGCGCGACCGGCTGGAGGCACGCATCCGCCAGCGCTTCGCAGACGCCGAAACGGTGCCCGGCCGCAAATAGCTTGTTCCAGCGCGGCCATTCATATAGGTTCCGCGCGCGATCCGGCCGCCTGTGCCGGACGATTTCCCTATCGAAGGTATCGGATGCCGAAAGAAGAAGTACTGGAATTTCCAGGCGTGGTGACGGAATTGCTGCCCAATGCGATGTTCCGCGTCAAGCTGGAGAACGAACACGAGATCATCGCCCACACCGCCGGCCGCATGCGCAAGAACCGTATCCGCGTGCTCACCGGCGACAAGGTGCTGGTCGAGATGACGCCATACGACCTGACCAAGGGTCGCATCACATACCGCTTCAAGTAGGCGACGGCACGACCGGCGCGCCGGCAGGATTGCGATGAGCCTCTCCCAGAAACTGGTGCTGGCCTCGGGGTCGCCGCGACGGATCGAGCTGTTGCAGCAGGCCGGCATCGAGCCCGATCGCCTCATCCCTGCCGATCTCGACGAAACGCCGCTCAAGGCCGAGCATCCCGGCTCGCTGGCCAAGCGCCTGTCGCGCGCCAAGGCCGAGCGGGCGCTGGAGATCTCCCGCAAGGACCCCGACGAGGGCGAGCCATATATCGTCGCCGCCGACACGGTGGTGGCGGTGGGGCGCCGCGTCCTGCCCAAGGCGGAGCTCGCCGACGAGGCCTTCAAGTGCCTGCAGCTCCTCTCCGGCCGCGCGCACCGCGTCTATACCGGCGTCTGCCTGATCCCGCCGTCGGGTCGGGTGCGGCAGAAGCTGGTGGAGACGCGGGTGCGCTTCAAGCGCCTGTCGCGCGGCGAGCTGGACGCCTACCTCGCCTCGGGCGAATGGCGCGGCAAGGCCGGCGGCTATGCGATCCAGGGGCTTGCGGGCAGCTTCGTGGTCAAGCTTGTCGGCTCCTACACCAATGTGGTCGGCCTGCCGCTGCACGAGACGGTGAACCTGCTGACTGCGGACGGCTACAAGGTCCATTCCCGCTGGCAGCCGGCGCAGTCCGAGCCGAAGGCGTGACATGGCGGGCGTGAACGAGAAGGTGACGCCGCTGCGGCCGCGCCGCCCTTGCCCCGAATGCGGCAAGCCTTCGACGCGGGAGGACTATCCCTTCTGCTCGTCGCGCTGCAAGGACCTGGACCTCAACCGCTGGCTTTCCGGCCGCTATGTGCTGCCCGGTGCGGAAGAGGATGCAGGCGAGGATTCCGCTGCCGAATCCGGCGCTTCCACCAAGCGTGAAGAATAGTCGAAAAACCGTCATGCCGCGCTGGACAGGCGAACATCCCATGCTATAACCCACGCGCTTTCGCGGCGGTGAACCAAGCCCGCAGCGACGCCCGGCCCCGCCCGGGCAGACGTGCCCAGGTAGCTCAGTTGGTAGAGCATGCGACTGAAAATCGCAGTGTCGGTGGTTCGATTCCGCCCCTGGGCACCACTCTCCTGAAATCGTCACGTTCCATCGAAGCTGTCGGTGCCTGGGTGCTTCCGGGCGAAGGAACCGCCGCCTTATAGCTCAATCGGCTTTCGGCTTGATGACGATGCCGCCGAGTTGCGCCGGGTCGGATGGCAGGTCCGCATTGCCTGCGGGTACCTTGCTCACCGAGAGCATCACCGCGATGGCATCGGAATATTGCTGGTCGGTCAACTGGCCCGGATTGTCCTTGGGCATGGTCGATTTCGTATAGTTGAACAGCGCCTCGAGCGTGCGACCGTCCCAGCGCTGGAGAAAGCCGACGCGGGCGATACCCGGAGACGGAGGCTGGTCCGGCTCGCCGGCGCCGTTGAGCGCCCGCCCATGGCATTTGGCGCAGCTGCCTGAGACGACGGGTGCGCCGCGTTCCGCCTGCGCCTGCGAGTAGACGCCGTCCCATATGCTTCGGGTGGGAGTGGATGCGCCTTGCTGCGCGCCGCCGCTGCCGCCCAGCAGCGGGCCGACGTCGCTCTCGCTCACGCCGCCGAAACCGTTGCCCCAGGAATTGCGAACATAGGTCGCCAGAGCCGCGATGTCGGATGCGCCAAGCTGGGGAAAGGCGGGCATGTTGCCCTTGCCGTTGTGGATATGGGAAACGATCGAGCCGAGATCGGAGAGGCCGGCATTGCCGGCAAGCGCCGGAAATGCGGGTGGGTTGCCCCTGCCGTCAGCCTGATGGCAGGCGACGCAATCGGTGGCGAAGAGCTTTTGTCCGGTGTTCATGAGCGCTGCGTCGGCTGGCGCCGGGCTCGTATTCTGGGCTCGCGCCACGGTGTTGAGGGGAAGCAGCAGCATCGCTGCAATGGCAACGGTCGCGACTTTGGTCTGCATGTCGGGCATCCTTTTCCTTCGCCGGATCGGTGGCGTGGGTCAGTAGAAGTCATCCGGATTGGCCGGCGGGGGCTCGTGGTCGAGTTCCGCCCGCGTGAGGAGGTCCGCAGTCAGCGTCACCTCCCTGTGTATCGGTAGATGCCTGGTGGCAGACACCAGGATCGTGTAGTCGCCCCGGGCAACGCGCAGGCGCGCGATGCCGCGCTCATCGCTGACGGCGCGATAGGGATGCATCACCACGCGGGCGCCAGCGATCGGCGCCTGCCCCTCCCGCGCAACGGTCTCGATCGTCACCTCGCATTCGGGCGCGGACACGACGTTGACCGACAGCGTCGCGTTGCCGGCGGCGTGGGGCAGGCCGGCGTCGTCAGCTGGCACGGCGAGAGTCCACCCGTGGCGTCCGGCATCTTTCGGCGCCCGCGCCGTCATCTCGGCGAAGAACAGCGCCGTCGTGCCCGGCCATATGTCGTCGCCCAGTTGCGCCGTGGCGACAGGACGCTGCTGCGCATCGAAGAGGGTGACCTGCCTGCCTGCCAGGTTGCAATCGGCTGAGCATTTGACGCCCACCTTGAAGCGAAACGACTCGCCGGCGACGACGGCGCTCGGCACGTCCCACGGGTTGAGCCGCGCGGAATGCGCCCTGGCGGCGATTTCGAAGTCGGCTGGCGGCGCCGAATGCGCCAGTCCGCCCGCGGTCGGGACGATGGTCGCGGTGAATCCGTGGAGTCCCGCGGTGGCCGGCGCGGTAAGCGTCACCTCGCCGGTGGTGTAGCCGCCACCGTCGTCGGCCTGAACGAGCCTGGCGGTCACGGGCTCGCCGTGCGGCGGCCGAAAGGTGACCGCGACGCCGCTGAGGTCGCAGCCATGGGGGCACCGCGCGCTTGCGCGGACCGTGAAGCCGTGACCGGCATCCACCTCGCCATCGATCACCTTGACGGCAAAGGTGCAATTGTCGTGAATGCGGGAATCCAGCATTTGACGAAATCCACGGATGATCGGCGGGGCCGAGCGCCCCGCCTGGTTGATGCCATGGGCTGACGCCCGCTCAGCCCTTCATCTGGACGATGCTGTTGCCGGCGATGTAGCCGTGCACCAACGCCCGGCCGAGACCGTGCTGCTGGCCGCCGCCGCTTGCTTCGCCGCCGGCGAAGAGGCCGGGGATGACATTGCCTTCAAGGTCGATCACCTCGGCCTTGCCGCTTATGCGCAAGCCGCCGTAGGAATCATGCCAGATCGGCGCGATCAGGGCCGCGTAGAAGGGCGGCGTGTCGATCTTGTGCATGGGCGCGTTGACCTCGCGGGCGAAGTCCGGGTCCTTGCCGCCGTCGACGTAGGAATTCCACTTGTCGATGGTTTCCTTGAGATACTTGGCCGGAACGCGCTGATAGCGGTACTGCATCAGCTTCACCATCAGGTCTTCGATCGTGTCCGCGGTGAAGAACGTGCCGTTCTTGTCGCTGGTGAAGGGATAGGAAATGTCCCAGCCGTCGCGATCCAGCGTGCCGGCGTCGAAGATGGCCCAGAGCGGTCCCGAATAGAAGTCCGGCGCGGTCGATCCCTCGTTCATGGCGACCGCGGCGTCTATGTGGGAATACTTGTTGTACATCTGGCGAACCCAGTCGGGGCTGCAATTGCGCCAGTCGCCCTGCACGTGGTCCATCGAGCTCGTCGGCGAGCCGGCGCTCTTGCCGCCGGGCCACACCGGCGTCGGATAGGACGAGCCGAGCGCCATCTCGTTGTAGAAGCGTTTCCCCACCTGGTTGACCGCCACCAGATGCTCATAGGAGGAACTGCCCAGCGTGATGCCGGTCGAGCCGCGATATGAGAAGGTCGGGTGGCCGGGCAGCATGTCGGTGTAAGAATCGAACGTGGCGATGCGCGTCGGAATATGGCCGGTGATATTCGTGCCGAGGTTCTGCTGCATGCCGGCAAGGGTGGCGCCGATGCGCATCCCGGCGATGATGCCGCTGGCGTCCTGACCGTGCGGGCCCAGCAACGCCATGGCGCTCGAACCATAGGCGGGGTCGCGCCAGGCCGGATAGAACATGCTGCGGAACTGCGGGTTCTGGCTGTGACCGCCGGTCGACACCATGACCGCCCTGCGGGCCCGGATATAGACCGTGGTGCGGGTCTCATCCATGTTGCCCTGCGTCCAGTAGCTGGTCAGCTGCTTGCCGGTATCGGGGTCGAAGCGCGGCGAATATTCCGCCTTGATGCCGATGACGCGGCCGGAAAAGGGCTGCTCGCGGATCAGTTCGACCATGCGGCGGTTGAGCATGAACCGGACGCCCTTTTCCCGCGCGCTGAACTCCAGCCCGCGGGAAAGCGCCCCGCCGTTGGTGACGGTGTTCGGGCCGGCGATCTGGCTGCCATCCGCCATGAAGCGGGGCGCGAAGGCGCTCGACGATTTGCCGTCGATGCCGGCGTCCTCGCGCGTCACCGTGCCTGCCTTGATGTCGGTCTTGTCGCCGAGCTTGAGGAAGGCGACGGCGCGGCGGGCGCGCGAGATGCCGCCGTTGGGATGGGTGCCCTGGATGCGGCCGAAACGGATATAGTTGTCGATCAGGAACTGCCGCGTGCCGTAGCAATTATCGGCCCATGCGCGATGCTCCTCACGCTCGTTGTAGCGGTAGGGCGCCATGGCGGCGGCATCGATCACCGACCAGTCGGTGATGTCGCGGAAGAGGAAATCGACATCCTCGGTCATCTCCTCCGGCTTGTGGATCGGCGGGACGGTGACGAAGCCTTCCTTGTCGGCCTGGCCGGCGATGTCGCGCAACTGAACCGGATCGCCGCCGCCCAGCGAGACCTGGGCTCCGCTATGCAGCATCTTCCCGCCGGGATCGAAGTTCTGATCGACGGCGATCACGGTGAGGCCGCCGTCGCGGGCGCGGATGGCGACCGGCAGGCCGGAACATCCGGCGCCGACGACCACGACGTCCGCTTCGTAGTCCCACTGGATTTCGTCGATCGCCGGGACGGCTGCCGAGGCCACACCGGCCCCCGACATCAGGGCTGCGGCACCAACGCCGGCCGCTGCGCCCTGTGTGAAGAAGTCACGTCGACTGACCCCCTTGGCCTTTGTCGCCTCGGTTTCGTCAGCACGATTTCGCCTGTTGGTCATTTTGAGTTCCTCCGCTTCGACCGGTACAGTCGCATCTCGGAGACACAGGGAATGGTCCGCTTGGCTGAAATCGTGCCGTCACAATATGGAAGGCTAATACCCTTTGGAATCAGGGTCTTGTGGCGTCGGTTCTAGTCTTTAGCTAGATCAGGTCGAGGTGCCCCGGATGTGCAATCAAGATCTCGCTTTTCTGAAAGTTAATATGTTCATCAACCACGTGACGTAGGGTAGACCTCGTTTCCCCCGCGGCAATAAGCAACGGTCGCCGATCACACGAATGTGAAGATGAAATCCGCGGTCGCCGGTTCGCAGCCCGGATTCTCGCCGCTCACAGGGCCGGGTGCTGCGGCCGGGCCGGGACGGGCGAGGGCGCCGCTGCTCCGGTGTCGGTACCGGCAGGCGAAGGGGCGGGACGGCTGCGTTTGCGACGGTAGAGCTCGCCGTCCGTCTGCGAGACCATGTCGCGGAACGTCATGCCGGATTGGCATTTCCGGATGCCGACGGTGATCGACAGGGAATGATGATCCAGGCCGCTTCGCCGGCGGAACTCAGCTGTGGCCGCCCTGTTGATGTCGTCCAGGAGCCGATCCACCTTTCGCGCCTCGCCGCCGGGCACATAGGCGCAGAACTCGTCGCCGCCGATGCGCGCGATGAGGCATTCGTCGCCGAGCACGGTTTCCAGCGCGCGGGCCGTCGCCACGATCGCATCGTCGCCGATCAGGTGGCCGTGCCGGTCATTGATGGCCTTGAGGTAGTCCATGTCGGCAATGATGAACTTGCCGCCTGACCGGTGGCGGATCGCCATGTCGAACTGTTCCTCGAAGCTGCGGCGGTTGAGCAGTCCCGTCAGCGGATCGGTGTTCGCCCGCTTGGCCAGTTCGCGCGCCTCCTTGAGGAGGCTCCTATAGGCCTTGTCCAGCCTCTCCAGCTTCGAGAAGAACACGATTGCCAGCGGGATTGCGATGAGGAACGGCAGGATCAGCCGGACCAGAATCGTGATGCCGTCGGACTTCACGCCAAGATAAAAGCGGATGCCGATGGATATCGATATCGATATCGCGGCCGCGAGCAAGGTAACGATCACCGTCCATTTCAGCACAAAGCGGGAAGGAAACTTCACGTCAGCAAACACACCGGCCAAGATGAAATACGGCAGTCGGCTGTTTCTTGCCACAGACTGGTAACAAGTCCCCTAACCGAACCATTAAAATGGCAGTCGCGCCGGCGCCGGCCGTACCGCTCAAACTTCATTAACCGCAAATCTGGTTTTCCGTCCCGGTGCAGGGAAGGGGTAACGGCTATCGCCTACATATGTAGTAGAGAGTAGCAGTATCGCCGACTTCATGCGACGCCGATGCGGGCTGAAGCCGAGGGGCGAGGGAGAGAAAAGTGAACGGCAGGCGCTTCGAAGTCGACCTGTTCGACAATCTCGACCGCGAGGTGATCGAGAGGGTGATGGGCGACTGCGCCGACGGTTTCGCGCTGACGCCCTTCCAGCGCCGCGGCTTCGTGGATGCCTTCTACCGTCATGCGGCGCAGTCGCACCGGCCGCTCCTGGTGCGTATCCGCGCCCATGGCGACAACCGCACCGCGATGCTCCTGCCGCTCCTGCTGCGCTGCGGCGCGCTGCGCAGCATCGAGGCCACCGATCTCGGCCTCTCGGACTATGTCGCGCCGGTCATGGCCGACTGGTTCGACCCGCGCCCGGCCGAGATGCAGCGCATCTGGAAGAAAATCCTGCGCGCCCTGCCGCCGGCCGACATCGTGTCGCTGAAGAAGATGCCGGAACTCATCGCACAGGGCCGCACCAACCCGCTGCTGATGCTGCCGCATGTGTCGGACATGGGTATCGGCACCAAGACGCTCGACCTGCGCCATCCGCAATCGCCGGCGCATTACCGCCGCAGCGGGCTCTACAAGGACGGCATGCGCCAGCTGCGCAAGCTGCGCGAGATCGGCGCGGTCGAGTTCCGGGTCGCCACGTCGCGCGACGAGGCGCTGGCGCGGTTCGACGACCTCGTCGCCCAGCGCATGGAGCGCTTCCGCTCCCTCGGCCGGCCGGATGCGCTGACGCGGCCCGAGGTCCAGGCGTTCTACAGCGAGATCATCGCCGAGGGCGCGGGCAACGGCTCGGTCATGTTCGGCGGCCTCTATCTCGATGGGAAATGCATCGCCACCGATCTCGGCCTGATCGAGAACGACACCCATCACGGCATCTTCACCTCGATGTCGGAGGGCCCGCTGCGGCGCTACTCGCCGGGCACCATCGCCTTCATGCTGATCCTCGACGAGAGCGTGACGCGCGGCATCGGCTATTACGACATCGGCGTGGGCGAGTTCGCCTACAAGGACCGGCTCGAGGGGTCGCGCATGCGTCTCTACGAGCATCACCAGGCGCTCAGCCTTCGCGGCCATGCGGCGCTGGCCGAGGCGACGCTGCGCCGCGCCGTGCGCTCGGGCCTGTCGCGCTATCCGGCGCTGCGGGCGCCCGCAGAACGGCTGCGCAGCCGGCTGCGGCGGTTCAGGAACTGGTCGCCGGTCGCCGCGGCCGGCGTTCTGGAATGGCCGGGCCTGCCGCAGATCGTCACGGTCGCGGGCATGGCCTAGAGCGGTTCAGCGTTTCATGGAAACGCCGGCCCGCTCCAGCTCTTTGTTTCAGCCGCATTTGTGCGACGCCAAGCGATTCCGCCTGGCCGCAGAATGCTCTAGGGCCGCTCGGCCGTCTCGGCTTTCCGGACGATCCTGAACGTGTAGTCCTGGCCCACGCCTTGCCGTATCTCCGCGACCCATGATTTCTCTGGAATCGCCGTGCCCGCAAGGGTCGTGTAGGCGCCGAGATCGAGCCGGTATTTCCCGCCAGACAGCGCCGTCACGCTTCCGAGCGCCGCCGCTCCGTCAGAAAAGAGGACCGCGCAGTCGCGTCGCTCGCCGGGCGCGAAGGACGGATCGAACTCGCGCACCATGCCCTCATGGCCGGGGTAGAGATGCGTGTGTGTCGCGTCGAAGGTCAGTTCCATGTTGCCGCTCCTTGCGTGCCGCTGCGGGGCGCGCTGCATGGTGCAACGGCGCCCGCGCTCCCATGAAACGCGCCGGATCGCCTGGCGATCCCGGCGGGAAACGGCTTCAGGCGGTCGGCCTGCCGCGCTTGAACAGGCGCAGGATCGAGGCGTCGAGCCCGGTGGTGGCCTTGGTGGCGCGCCGCATGGCGCCCGCGGCGAGGATGAATGAGCCGGCGGAGGCGCAGACCGCGCCCATCACTCCGAAGAGAGGGGTGAGCACGAACAGGGCGACGACGCGCAGCGCCACCGAGCCGGCGATGATGCGCAGATAGCGCCCCTCATTGCCGGTCAGCATCAGGATCGAGCCGCAGGGCCGCGCGATTGCCAGCGCGGCGGTGCCGAAGCACAGCACCAGCAGTTCCGGGAAATAGCTCGTATAGGCGGGATTGATGAACCAGAGCGCGAAATAGCCGCCGCCCGCAATGCCGACCGCGCCGGTGGCGATGAAGGCGATGGTGATCCAGGCGACGCTGTCCAGCAGCGCGTCGAGCGCCTTGTGGTCCTTGCGGTAGTAGAGGCCCGAGAAGTGGCGGGTGGCGAACAGGTTGATCGAATCCGCCGCCGCCGCGAACAGGTTGGCGAGCCGCACGGTGACGAAATAGGCACCCGCCACGGTCGGGCTCATCAGGTAGCCGATGATGAGCACGTCGATATACTGGTTCGTCGCCTCGAGCGCGGTGGAGATCCACAGCCGGAACGAGCGGCCGAACCATTCGGCGCGGTGCGTGATGGCGCGCACGCTGCCGATGTCGGGGAACATGCGCCGGGCCAGCCGCCACATCAGCCCCACATGGACGGCGAAGCCGCTGAAGGCGCCGAGCGCGAGGAACAGGAAGACGCCGGCGACGCTGGTCTCGGTGCCGGCGAGCAGGCCCGTCGCGAGGTAGACGATCGCCGGCAGCACCTGCATCACGCTGCCAAGCCCGTCGCCGACGGCTACGCCCATGGCGGCGCGCATGAGGTGGGCGCTCACCTGCAGCGCCGCGCTGCACACCATGAAGCCCGTCACCCCGAGGGCGATCGCCGCGCCGAAGGAGGCGGCGGCCCACGGATAGAAGATCGCCGCGATCACCGCGCTGGCGACCGTGCACATGGTGATGGTGAAGCCGAACACGCCTTTCATGCGCGCGGCGTCATGCTCGGCGGTGAACTCGCTCCAGGCGCGGATGACGAAGAGTTCCTGGCCTGCGGCGGCGACGATGAGCAGCAGCCCGGCGGCGGAGAAGAGGATCGAGTAGTAGCCGAAGCCGACCGTGTCGAGGCTGCGGGCGGCGAGCGCGATCAGTGTGAAGTTGAGCGCGACCATCGTGGCCTTGATGATCGCCACGGTCGCGATGCCGCGCACCTCCGGGCGACGCAGCAACTGGCCGAGGCCGCCGCGCGCGAGGTTCGCAGGCATGCTATCTGACATCGGGCGCGAAGCTCCGCAGAAGGTTCTTCAGCGGCTTGATGCGGTGATAGATCAGCGACATCGCCGAGCCCGCCGGGGTCAGCGACAGCGTATGGTTGCGCATCTCGACCAGCCGGGGGCGGAAATGCGCCTTGTAGCCGGGATCGCCGGGGCCGAGGTCGAAGTGGTCCCTGCCCTGCGCCATCTGCATCAGTCCCATGCGGTAGATGAGCTGGATGCCGGGCTTGATGCGCTCATGATCCTCCCGGTCGGAGCCGATGAGGACGGCGTGGAAGACGCCGTCGCCGACGAGCCCGAACAGCACTGCCACGATCTTGCCGGCGACGCGGCTGACATAGGTCAGCGCCTCGCCCGAGGCGGCGCTTTCGATCGCATAATCGCGATAGAAGGTGAAATAGGCTTCCTTGCCGAGGAAGGTTTCGGCGCGCAGCGCGCAATGGGCATCGCGCAGATAGGCGAAGGCTTCCGCGATCTCGGCCGGATCGGTCGCCACGCCGTGCTCGTAGGTGCCGTGCTCGCGCTCCGTCTGCCGCTGCAGCCGGCCGAGCTCCTTGGTGAACTTGCGCCGCAATATGTTGAGCCGCCACACGTCGGGATCGAGTCCGGTCTCGCAGACATGGTTGACGTTCTCGCCCTTGCTGGAATGCGTGCCGAGCAGCAGGGCAGGGTCGAACTCGTCGGCGCGCGCCTTGCGGAACATGACGATGTCGGCGCCGGCCATGGTCTGGCGCAGCGCGGCCTTCACCTCGTTGCTGGCGCTGAGCTGGACGAGGCGCAGCGGGTCGCCGACGATGCAGTTGCAGTCGCAGACGCCGAAATCGGCGGGCTGGACGACGGTGACGCCGCGCGCGCGCTGCATCGCCATGGGCAGGACGGCGACGAGCTCGCGCGACGCGGCATCGCGCACGGTGATGGTGTGCTGGCGGCCGCCGAGCGCCGGCGCCAGCCGCCTGTGCAGGTGGTCGAGCCAGAGCGGCGCCTGGAACGCGGTGCCGCGCGCGGGGGAGAACAGCGCGCGGTATTCCGCGGACATGAAGTCGAAAGCCGGCTCGACGCCGATCGTGACGTTCAAGGACGTATCCTGCTCGCGCACATGGATTCTGGGTGAAGCCCAGCCCGCGCTTTCCGCGGCCTGGGCTGGTTCGTAGAGGCGATGCAGGGCTGCACCATGGTCGGCGCCCGTCATCTCAGATCGCCACGCGCCCGTTGGGGGAGCTTGCGTCGATGCGGAAGTCGCGCCGCTTGATCACGTCGCCCTGCAGCTGCCGGCCCATCTTCTTCCATGCGAATGCGGCGGCAGCCTTGGGGTAGACGTGCAGGCCGCGCGCTTCGCCCGACAGATTGCCGAGGCCGACCGTGCGGCGCAGCACGCCGTTGCCGTAATGGACGGCATAGGAGTTCCAGATCGTGCGGTCCCAATGCTCCATCGTCACCGAGATGTTGAGGCAGTCGTGGTTGTGCACGCGGTGCGGCGCATAGAGCGGCCAGGTGATCATCTCGCCCGGCTTGAGGTCTATCACCGTCGCATACTCGTCGAACCAGGGCTGGTAGCGCATGGTTTCGTCGGTTTCGCGCAGCAGGATCTTCTCGATCTGCGCGCCGTCCATGAAGGCGCTGGAGCGGGGATAGAGATAGACCCGCTTCGTGCCCTCGATCTGCCACAGCGACTGGCCCTGGATGTCGGCGTGATAGAAGACGTTCGCGTCCGGCGACGAGACGAGAACGCCCATGTTGCGCTTGAAAGTCCTGAAGCCGGGCATGCGCCGCTCGAACTCGGCGAAGATGTCGTCGAGGAGCGTCTTGTATTCGGGCGCCCACGCCATGACGCGGCGGATATTGGCCCAGATGCGACCCTTCTCGATGGCGTCGATGACATCCATGCCGCTCGCCTCGCCGCGGATGCCGTAGAGGCGATGGGGATTGTTGGTGTCCTCGTTCATCGATTCGATGCCGAGCTCGTCCGCCGGGCATCGCTCGATCAGCCGGCCGACGGCCTCGCGGGAGAAAAGCCCGGTCTCGCGCAGCCGGTGGTTCAGCCGGACGATCTCGTGGCCGAAGAGCCGCTCGTGCTTGGGCTCCCAGTTGCTGATGATGTCGCTGTTCTTCGCCATAGCGTTCATGATGCGCCCCCTGATGCGGTGCATTCAAGATGCCGCCGCTCCATTCGCTCTCTCATGCAAAAATAACGCAGGCAGACTGGCAAACGGTAAACGAACCCTGGCGGCTTCCGCGTTCGGTTAACGTATGGTCACCATCTTGCGCGGCCTTCGACGGACCACGCCGGGAAGGCGGGCGGATGCGCCGTCAGCCGGCCCGGCGGCGCAGGAGCGTCTGGGCGCGGGGCGCGGCGTCATGGGCGACGAGGCGGCCGTCCCGGTCGTCCCAGTCCTTCTCGCGCAGCGCAAGCAGGCTGCCGCGCAGCGGGCTCGGGCGGACGGGCTCCGGCACGGGCGCCGCCTCGGGCTCCGGCGGCGTGGGATCTTCCGGCCAGTCGCGGTCCTCGGCGACGGGCTCTTCCGGCGGGGCCGCATCGACGGCGGCGCGCGGCTTGCGGCGCAGGGTGCGAAGGCTGCCGGCGACGGTAAGGGCGCTGGCGGCGGCGAAGCTAAGGAATGCAAGGACAGGGACCAGCAGCGTCAGCGACGGGCGCGTCGAATTGAGCGGCGGCACGGCCGACGACACCACCCTCACATTGTTGGTCGGCAGCATGGCGAGCTGGTCGGTGGCGCGGTTGCGCGAGAGAAGCTGCTGATACTGGTCGCGATTGGCGGCGGCCTCGCGCTCCAGCGCTTCCAGCTCGACATTGCGGGTGCCGGTCAGCGTCAGGTTGGAGCTCAGCTCGGCGATCTTGTTCTCGATCTGCGCCTGCTTGGCGAGCGCGACGTCCAGCTCCGCCTTCAGCTGCTGGCCCTGCATGCGCTCTTCCTGCGCGATCTGGCGTTCGATGCCGGCAATCGCCTCATTGGTGGTCGTCAGGCGCGGATGGCGCGGCCCGTAGATCTGCGCCTGCTGGTCGCGCTGCTGAATGAGCTGCGCCTGCTGCTGGCGCAGGAAGGACAGCTGCCCGCGCTCCCTTTCGTTCGGGCCCTGGGTCAGCGCCCCGCCGCTGCTGTGCTCCGCATAGCGGGCGCGGGCTTCCTCGGTGGCGTTGCGCACCAGGGCGAGCTGCTGGTTGAGCTCTGAGAGCTGGCGCATCTGCAATGTGTTGCGCTCGTCGACATAGACGATGCCGTTGTCGGCCTTGAACTTCGCGACTGCTTCCTCGGACGCGTTGAGGCGGGCGCGGGCTTCCACGAGCTGCTGCGAAAGCGCACGGGCGGCGGCCGTCGTCGCGTCGTTGCGCAGGCCGTTCTGGCTGGCGGCGAAGGCCTCGGCAATGCCGTTGGCGACGCGCGCCGCCTCGGCCGGATTGTCGGCGCGGTAGGTGACGTCGACCAGATAGGTCGCGCCCTTGCGCTCCACGGAGATGTTCTTGCGGAACTTGGCGAGCTGCTTGAGCTCCTCTTCCTGGCTCACGGCAGCGTCGCCGAAGACCTTGAGGTCGCGCATGGCCTTGAGCAGGAAGCCGTCGGAACGGACGATCTGCACCATGCTCTCCAGCACGGCCGCATCGGTGCCGATCGAGGGCAGCACCTCTTCCTGCAATGTGATGCGCTGCTCGCGCGGATCGGCAAGGACAACGGCGGTGGCGCTGTAGGGGAAGTTCAACATCAGCACGGCGCCGACGCCGATCACGGTCAGCACGATCGCGATGAGCACGATCCGCAGCGCGTTGCCCATCGCCCAGCCGAGCACGGCGAGCGGATCGAACAGGCCGTTGTTCCAGCCGTCTGCGGGCTTTACGGTGGCGGCGGGCCGTGTCGATGCGACAGCAGCGGATTTGCCGGGAATGTCCCAGTCCGATCCCAACGCGACCTCCGGAATGACGTTCGGGCGAACACGTCACCCTTTGCTGCAAACTAGATCGAAAACCTGAAACACAGGTTAACCGATCGGAGAGGCTAGCGTCCTATATTCACCATATTAAGGCAGTGTTTCTGCGTTTTTCTGTCGGATTTATGAGCCTGTCCATCGACACTTCGCCAGCCGCCCAGGCGGACGCCCTGCCGGCCTTCGACCGCTGGCTGCGGCCGTTTGCCGAGCTTACGGTGACGATCGCCATTGCCGCGATCGTCACGATAGCGCCGGTGGCGGCGCATGGCGTGCATGCCGGCCTCGGCATCCTCACCGCCCTGCTGCTGACGGCGGCGGTGGCATGGCGCCTGCCGCAGGTGGCGCTGGTGGCGGTGCTGTTCTCCTTCCTGTTCCAGAATCTCTTCGTGTCGCTGCTGTCGGATTTCGTCCGCTCCAAGACCGATTTCGACATCATCCGCGCCTATAATTTCCTCATCCTTTGCGTCACATGGCTGGTCGTCGCCGGCACCTTCCTGGCGCATTGGCGCATGCGCGCTCGCGCGGTCGATCCCTATGTGAAGGTGTCGGTCGCGGTGATGGCCGTCATCGGGCTCTATTTCGCGGTCGGCTTCGTGTTTAACGGCATGACTGCGGTCATCTACCTGCGCAACATCGTCACGCCGCTGCTGCTCTTCCAGGTGTGCCTCGCCCTGTTCTCCGCCCATGAAGTGAGGATCGGCACGGCGATCGCGGCCCTGGGCGTGATGGGGGCCATCTGCGGCCTGTTCGAGTTCGCCGCGCGCGATGCCTGGCTCGCCTGGACCAACGGCTACACCTATTGGGAACTCGCCGCCGGCCCCAACTGGGCGACGCTCGAATGGGACAAGGCCGTGCGCCAGACCGGCCGCGTCATCGTCGGCCTGACCGACACGTTCACCATCGACTTCTTCAACTCGCCGCTGCTGGCCGATGTCGGCATCCGCATGATGCGCCTGTTCGGGCCCAACATGCATGCGATCAGCTTTTCCTACGCGCTGTCCTTCTTCACCATCTTCGCGCTGTTCCGCGGCCGCTTCGTCCAGGCTGCGGTGTTCCTGTTCCTCGTCTTCCTGTGCAACGCCAAGGGGCCGATGATCCTGATCGCGCTGACGGGCGTGGGCTGGATAATGTTCCGCCTGTTCGGCGCGGGCTTCGCCTTCCTCGTCCATGCGGCGGCACTCGCCTGCTATGCGGTGATCGGCGTGATCGTCGGCCTGCGCATCGGCGACTTCCACGTGCTCGGCCTGATGGCGGCGCTGCACGAGTTTCCGCTCAACCCGATCGGCTACGGCATCGGCACGGCGGGCAACCTGTCGCCGCAATTCGACACCATCGACTGGTACGAGGCGCAGGCGGTCGGGCGCACCCCGTTCCCGGTCGAAAGCTCGATCGGCGTGCTGATGCACCAGATGGGCGCCTTCGCCTTCGCCATCGTCGCGGCCTATGTGTGGCTCGCCTGGCGGGTGATGCGGATCGCCCGCGAGACCGGCAATGCGCTGCATGCAGCCGCGGCGCTCGCCTTGCTTGCGGTGGTGGCCAACGGCCTGTTCCAGGAGGAGGCGTTCTTCGCGCCGCTGGCGCTGTCGCTCTATCTGGGGCTGGCCGGCATGATCATCGGCGCGGCCGCCCGCACGGGGCTAGAGGAACGCATCCGGGCCTGATCCGGAGCTCTCAGCCCCGGATTGCGATGATCGACTTGTTCAGCCCCATGAACTTCTCGTGCAGCACTTCCGCATCGGGGAACAGCGCCCGCATCTGCCGCGTGCCGATCAGGTGATGGTGGCGGATGATGTCGCGGGCGTCGTCGGCATTCTGGATGCGCGGAAAGAAGCCCAGCGAGACGCGCTGGATCAGCGCCACGCGCGCCGCGCGGGGCAGATACTGGAAGCCGGCGGTGCGGAAATGCGGCTCGAAGGGGAACCAGTAGTTCGGCGTCTGCACGTAGTAACGCTTGCCGAGGCGGCGCGTGTTCTCGGCGAAGCGCTGCATGTCGGGCCATTCGCCGACATGCTCGACCACCGAGTTGGAATGGACGAGGTCGAAGCGCCGGTCGCCCATGAGCGCCGGGTCGGTGGCGTCGCCGGTCAGCGACTCGAACAGTTCGTGGTCCTCGACCGGGTCCTTTTCGAGATTGACCAGCGTGATGCGCAGGCGGTCGCGATTGGCCGCGATGAAGTCCGTGCCGATCTGCCAGTACGTTTCGCGCCCGCCGAGGTCGAGGATGGTTGCCTCGCCCTTCTCGGCCAGGATCTTCTCGATGAGCGCCTGGATGCGCGCGAAGCGGCGGCTGCGGAACCTGAACTCCATGCTGTTGCGATCCTTGTAGGGATCGGGCCGGACATGCTCGGTGTAGCTGGCGATCGATTCCGCTGTATTGGTCGGCTGCATGGCGCCACTCCTGCTGTTCACCGCGGCCTATGGTGGGTCCGCAATCCCCGGACGCAAAACCGCTACGCACTTTTGCTGGAATTGCTCTAGCAATCTGCCCTTAGTGTCGCCTTAAGCGAAAAGGTAAAACAGACCTTACCGCCCTCGCGGCCGCGGCGGCACCCTCCCGAAACGGATTTTTGACCTTTCAGGGTTCTTATCGCGCCATGCGATCGAACATGAAAACAGCGGGCAATGAAGGCGGTCGCCGGCCCGTCCGGCTGCTCTTCGTCCAGACGCAGTCGATCGCGGCGGGCGCGCAGGAAATCTCCCGCATCCTGGCGGAGGAACTGGCGCGCTATACCAGCGACGGCGCGCCGGAATTCGAGATCCATCATCTCTTCTTCTATCGCATCACCGACGCCTTCGATCATCTCGACAACGTCCATTTCTGCCTCGACCACTCGCCGCGCGATCCGGTCACCTTCGCGCGTTTCCTGTGGCGGATGCTGCGCACCATGCGCGCGATCCGGCCGGACGTGGTGCTGACCTTCCAGCACTACGGCAATATATTCGGCGCGCCGGCGGCACGCCTGTCGGGCGCGCGCCGGATCATCGCCAACCACGTCTCCGCGCCGGCCACGATCGGCCGCGCCGCACGCGAGATCGACCGCGTGCTCGGCACGCTCGGCTTCTACGACGTCATCACCGTCAATTCGCGCGAGACGCTGCGCGACTACCAGTCCTACGCGCAGGCCTATGCCAGGCGGCTCGTCTACGTGCCGCACGGCTTCGAGGACAAGAGCGTCGACATCGCAAAGGATGCGGCGCGGGCCGGGTTCGGTCTGCCGGCGGGCGTGCCGATGATCGGCTCCGTGGCGCGGCTGCACCCGCTGAAGCAGCTGGATGCGGCGGTGGCGACGCTTCCGGGCCTGCCGGGCGTGCATCTGGCGCTAGTCGGCATCGGCCCGGACGAGCAGCGGCTGCGCGGCATGGCGCAGGCCGCCGGCGTCGCGGACCGGCTTCATTTCGTCGGCGAGCTGGCGCCGCGCCGCGTCGGCCATTTCCTCGCCTGCCTCGACGCCTTCGTCTTTCCCTCGCAGGCCGAGACCTTCGGCCTCGCGCCGGTGGAGGCGGGGCAGGCCGGCGTGCCGGTGATCTCCAACGATCTCCCGGTGCTGCGCGAAGTCCTGCAGGTCGACGGCGAGCCCTGCGCCGTCTTCGTCGACGTCACAGACACGCTCGCATTCACGCAGGCGATCGCGACCGTGCTTGCCGACCGCGAGCTGGCGGGCCGCCTGTCCGCCTGCGGCCGCCGCCTGAAAAGCCTCTATTCGGTGGGCGCGATGGCGGATGCGTACCGCCGCCTGATCCTCGACGGCGACGACAGCAGGCTGCCCGCGGCGCTGCCGGCCGCCACATGACATCGCCGAGGAGCATCCGCGTCGTCGCCGATGCGGCGAGCCTGTCGGCATGGCTGCCGGCGCTGTTCAGGCGGCTGGCGGCAGACGGTGCGTCGGTTTCGCTCGACCTTCGCGACGGCGGCGGCCGCGCTTCTGCGCTCGACACGCTCCTGTCGCTGGAAGCCATGCTGTTGCGGCGCGGCCGGCCCTGCTGGTGCGACCGGATCGGCCTGGCCGACGTCGCGGCATGGACCGCGCGTGGCGAGGCCGCCGAAGACCTGACCATCGACCTGACGGCGGCCGGCATCACCGCCGCATCGCCGGTGCTGCGTCCGCTGTTCGACGGTGTTGGCGGGGAGGAGGCGCTGGCGTCGGCACTGTTCTTCCGCGGCACGCCGCGCATCGACATCCTGTCCGTCATGCCGTGGGGCGAGGCGCGCATCGTCGCTTCCGGCACCGCCGCGCTGGAAGTCTCCGGCGGCATCGGCGGCGCGATGGAGGCGGTCTGGTCGCGCACGATCCTGCTCCTGCAGAAGGCCATCGCCGACCCGCAGCAGAAGACGGCCGGCGAGGCGGCCGAACCGCTGCCCGTCATCCGCAAAACCGATGTGCTTCGCTACGGTGCGAAGGCGGTCGCATCCGCCGCTGCCCGCGCGGCCTACCATCTATGCTGCCACGCGCCGCACTGGCGCATCGGCTGGCGCTTCGTCGAAGACGGCTACGACGTGTGGTCGCGGCGCGATCTCGGCGGCACGCGCTGGAACGTGCTGGCCGACCCGGTCGACCATTTCTATGCCGACCCGGTGCCGTGGCACCATCAGGGCCGGGACTATCTGCTGTTCGAGGACCTCGACCACCGCACCAACAAGGGCATCATCTCGGCCGTCGCCTTCGACGAGGCGGGCAGGCCGGGCCCGGCCGTGCCGGTGCTCGAAGAGCCGTGGCACATGTCATATCCCTTCCTCATCGAGGCCCACGGCACGGTCTGGATGATCCCCGAAGCGTCGCTCAGCGGCGAGATCGCCATCTATCGCGCCATCGATTTTCCCTGGCGCTGGGAGCGGCATGCCACGCTCGTCTCCGGCGTCGAGGCGGCGGACGCGACGGTCGTCGCCCATGAAGGCCGCTTCTACATGTTCGCGGTGGTGCGCGACGGCGTCGGCGGCTATTCCGACACGCTCGCCATCTGGCACGCGCCGGACCTGTTCGGTCCGTGGCAGCCGCATGGGGGCAATCCGGTCATGGTGGACGACCGCGCGGCGCGCCCGGCCGGCAACTTCGTTGAGTTGGACGGGGCGCTGTGGCGGCCGGTGCAGGATTGCCGGGGCGGCTATGGCGCCGCGCTCGGCCTTGCGCGCATCGACCGGCTCGACCCCGAGAACTTCGCCCAGACGGTGGAGAAGGTCCTGCATCCCGGCGGCGAGGTTTGGCCCGGCCGGCGGCTGCACACGCTCAACCGTGCCGGCCGGCTCGAGGTCATCGACGGCTCGATCATCCGCCCGCGCTGGAAGCCGCTGGCAGACATGGTGGACCGCAAATATCAGCCGCGCTGACCGTCCGGCATCAGCGCGTCGATGATCCGGGGGTCGGGCAGGCCCGTGTCCGGGTCGGTCAGGCCAAAGCCGTCCTGAAAGTCCCAATGCGTCCAGCCGATGCAGCGCGCCTCGGCAAGGTGGGTGTTGAGCGCCAGCCAGTTGAGCCGCGACTGGCGCGGCGCGACGAAGTTCAGCACGCCGAACTCGTTGACGATGACCGGCCGGTCATGACGCAGCGCCCAGTCCTCCATCGTGTCATAGGCGCGGGTGAGGAGCGTCGCGTCCCACCCGCCGGCGATGGAGCGGCGCAGGCCGTCCGCCGCCTCGATCGCCCCCATGCCGGCGAGCCGGCCGATATTCGCCACCACCGCCGGATCGTCGGCGGAGGCGGGGAAGGGCAGGTTCTCGTAGAGGCGCAGCGGGTCGTCTGCCGCGCCCCAGTTGGCGCCCTGGTGGGTGAAGGGGAACGGGTCGTAATAATGCACCGCATAGACGATGTTGCGGTCGGCCAGCGGCGCCATGCCGCTCAGCATCTCATGCCGCTGCGGGCCGGAAGGGCCGAGCACGATCGTGTGGTCGGGCAGCACCTGCCGCAATTCGCCCACCAGCCGTCCGGCCATGTCCATCCAGTCGTCCTGCCCGAACTCCGGCTCGTTCAGGAGCTCCACCGCGACTCGCTCCGGCGGCAGCCTGCGCGCCACGCGCGCCAGTTGCTGCCAGATGCCGGAGATGAGATCGGATGCGCCGGCGACATTGGCGGCGAACTCGCGGCCGATCTCGCCGCCGGCATGGAGGTCGATGGACACGGAGAAGTCGAGGCTGAGCAGCAGGATGACCTGCTCATAGAGCGCATCGAGATAGGCTTCGCCGTCGCCATTGCGGAAGGGCTCGTCATGGACCAGAAGCCTGATATGCGTCAGTCCCGCATCCCGCACGGCGCGAAGCTGCGCCAGTGTCGGGCGCCGCGCCGGGTCCTCATGGTCCCAGCCGGGCAGGTTCACGCCGCGGCGCATGTCGAACAGCAGCTTCGTGTTGGGGAAGGCGGCCGGCGGGTGGCACTGCGGCACACCCTGCGCCTGCGCGGCGCCGGTCGTCAGGGCGGCGCAGAGCAGGGCGGCGGTGAGGAGGCGCAGCACCGGCCGGTCAGCCGGCTGAGTGCCGGAACAGCGCATGCAGCGCCACCGGATTGCTGGCGAGATAGCGCCAGCCGAGCCGGCGCGGCTCAAGATACATGCGATAGGCCCATTCGAGGCCGACAGCCTGCATCCAGCCCGGCGCACGCCTGTTGCGGCCGGAGAGAAAGTCGAACAGGCCGCCGGACGTCTTGATGACGCCGACGCCGCGCAGCCTGTCGATGTTGCGGCTGACGAATGCCTGCTCCAGCGGCACGCCGAGCCCGATCCAGAGAATGTCGGTCCTGCTGGCAAGGATGTCGGCGACGATGGCGTCTTCGTCTTCGCGCTTGAAATAGCCGTTGCGGCGGCCGGCGAAGACGAGGCCCGTATGCAGTTCCTTCATCCGCTCTACCGCGCGCGCGTTCACCTCCTCGCTGGCGCCGAGGAAATAGAAGCGCACGCCCGCCTCAACCGCGCGCTCGGCCACCGCATGGACGAGGTCGGTCGTGGCGACGCGCTCCGTCACCGGGTGCTTGCTGAACATCTTCGAGTAGCGAACCATCGGCATGCCGTCGGCATGGATCTGGTCGGCCTGGTCCATCAGTTCGCGGAAGGCGCCGTCCTGCCCGTAGAGCGCGATGACCTGCCCGTTGGCCGAGGTGGAATAGAATGGCCGCTCGTTCTTCCCGCGTGCCGCGAGCGCGGTGCGGATGAAGCCTTCGGCGCTGTCGTCCATGCCGGCCCGCACGATCGGCAGGCGCCCGAGCACCGTGCTCGGCCATTCGCGCATCGGCATGTCGACCAGATTTCGACCGTTCTCCACCGCAACCTCCGCGTTGAAAGATCGTGCATGTTCGGCTTTGTCACCGGATAGATCGCGATGATTGACAATTCCACAACCGGCGGAGCCGGGCGCCGCGCTTGGCGGGACGATCTGCCGGGAGCGTCAATTCGCCGTGAGCGCGATCCCCCGCAATTTAACGAACCGGCAACCGATACTGCGCGGCGCCGTGGTTGACAACGTTGCCATGGGCTCTCTACCTGCTCGCGACCGGAGGTTCTTTCATGACGAATGTAGCGCTGACGGGCCTTGCACGCGATCTCGTGCGCCGGGCCGACGAGGGCAGACCCGTGCGGATCGGGCTCATCGGCTGCGGCGAGATGGGCACCGATATCGTCACGCAGGTGGCGCTGATGCGCGGCATCGAGGTCGCGGCGATCGCCGACACGCGGCCGGGCCGCGCGCTGGAGGCCGTGCGCATCGCCGGCCGCGACGAAGGCAGCGCCGCCACTGCCGACAGCGCCGCGACGCTGCTTGCCGCCATCGAGAGCGGCCGCACCGCCATCACCGGCGATCCGTCGCTCATCGCCGCCTGCGATCTGGTGGATGTTGTGATCGACGCCACCGGCAAGCCCGCGGTGGGCGCCGAGATCGGCCTGTCGGCCATGGAGAACGGCAAGCATCTCGTCATGATGAACGTCGAGGCCGACGTCACCATCGGCGCCTATCTCAAGCGCGAGGCGGCGCGGCTGGGAGTCGTCTATTCGCTGGGCGCGGGCGACGAGCCGTCGTCCTGCATGGAGCTGATCGAGTTCGTCTCGGCCATGGGCCACCGCATCGTCGCGGCCGGCAAGGGCAAGAACAATCCGCTCAACCACGACGCCACCCCGGACGAATACCGGGCCGAGGCCGAGCGCCGCAACATGAACCCGCGCATGCTGGTGGAGTTCGTCGACGGGTCCAAGACAATGGTCGAGATGGCGGCGATCGCCAACGCCACCGGCCTCGTGCCGGACAAGGCCGGCATGCACGGCCCCGCGGCCACGCGCGAGCAATTGAGCGAAGTCTTCCGCCCGGCGGCGGAGGGCGGCGTGCTGTCGCGCAAGGGGGTGGTCGATTTCTCGGTCGGCAAGGGTGTCGCACCCGGCGTCTTCGTCGTGGCCGAGATGGCGCATCCGCGCCTGCGCGAGCGCATGAACGACCTCAAGCTCGGCGAAGGTCCCTATTACACCTTCTTCCGCCCCTATCACCTGACCAGCCTCGAAGTGCCGCTCACCTGCGCCCGCTCCGTGCTCTACGGCAAGGCCGACATGGTGCCGCTCGACACGCCGGTGGCCGAGGTGTGCGCCGTCGCCAAGAAGGACCTCCAGCCCGGCGAGAAGCTGGATGCGATCGGCGAATATGCCTACCGCTCCTGGATCATGACCGTTCCCGAGGCGAGGGGCGCCAAGGCGATCCCCTGCGGGCTGCTCGAAGGCGGCAAGGTGACCTCGCCCATCCGCAAGGGCGAGTTGATAACCTACGCCAATGCCGCGCCCGATGCCGGCTCGCGCCTGGTGGAGCTGCGCCGCCGGCAGGACGAGCTCGTCGCCGGCTGACGGCGCGCCCGTCATACGGGGTCTATGCTGCATGTGCGAAAGGTGCCTATGATGGATGCCGGCATCCGCCTGCGGTGATTTGCGCCTTGCATGCGGCCATTGCACGGACATAAATCGATTAGATTTTATCGGGAGCGACAGACCGCGCCGTGGACCGACCGCAGATGACCAGCCAGACCATTCCCGTCGAGCCGTTCGACTTCATCGTCTTCGGCGGCACGGGCGACCTTGCCGAGCGCAAGCTGATCCCGGCGCTCTACCAGCGCCAGGTGGCGGGGCAGTTCTCCGAGCCAACGCGCATCATCTCCGCCTCCCGCACGCGGATGAGCGACAAGGAATACCGGGCCTTCGCGAAAGCCGCGCTGGAGCAGTTCGTGCCGGAGCAGGACCGCGACACCGCGCAGATCGAGGCTTTCCTCAAGCGCCTCACCTATGTGCAGGTCGACGCCGTGTCGGGGCAGGGTTTCGAGCAGCTCAAGAAGCTGATCGTCACCAGCCGGGCGATCAGGGTGTTCTATCTGGCGGTCGCGCCGGCGCTGTTCGACGACATCGCTACCAACCTCGCCGCCCACAAGCTGGTCACGCCCAGCGCGCGCATCGTGGTCGAGAAGCCGATCGGGCGGGACCTCGCCTCGGCGCGCGCGCTCAACGATGCGATCGGCAAGGTGTTCTCCGAGCACCAGATCTTCCGCATCGACCACTATCTCGGCAAGGAGACGGTGCAGAACCTGATGGCCCTGCGCTTCGGCAACGTGCTCTACGAGCCGCTGTGGAACGCCTCGCTGGTGGACCATGTGCAGATCACCGTCGCCGAGACGGTGGGGCTGGAGGACCGCGTCAGCTATTACGACAAGGCGGGCGCGCTGCGCGACATGGTGCAGAACCACATGCTCCAGCTCCTCTGCCTCGTGGCGATGGAGCCGCCGGCCTCGCTCGACGCCGACGCCGTGCGCGACGAGAAGCTGAAGGTGCTGCGCTCGCTCAAGCGCATCAACGGGCCCGACGCGGCGCGACTCACCGTGCGCGGACAGTACAAGGCCGGTGCCTCGTCCGGCGGCGCGGTGAAGGGCTATCTGGAAGAGCTGGACGAAGGCGCGAGCGACACCGAGACCTTCGTCGCCATTAAGGCCGAGATCGACAACTGGCGCTGGGCGGGCGTGCCCTTCTACCTGCGCACCGGCAAGCGGCTGGCCGAGCGCGTGTCGGAGATCGTCATCCAGTTCAAGCCGATCCCGCATTCCATCTTCGGCGACCAGGCGGGAACGATCACCGCCAACCAGCTCGTCATCCGCCTCCAGCCCGACGAGGGCGTAAAGCAGTGGATCATGATCAAGGACCCCGGGCCGGGCGGCATGCGGCTGCGCCACGTCTCGCTCGACATGACCTTCGCGGAATCCTTCGGGGCGCGGAACCCGGACGCCTATGAGCGGTTAATCATGGACGTGGTGCGCGGCAACCAGACGCTGTTCATGCGCCGCGACGAGGTCGAGGCGGCGTGGATGTGGGTCGATCCGGTCATCTCGGCCTGGGAGGAGAACCGGCAGCAGGCGCAGGGCTACACCGCCGGCACCTGGGGGCCGTCCTCCGCCATAGCGCTGATCGAGCGCGACGGTCGCACCTGGCACGAAAGCATGTGATGGAACGGCCGTCTGATACGCAGGGGAGCACGACACGGCATTTCGACCGGCACCGCTGGATGGAATATCCGTCCCCCGAGCTGCTGGCCGAGGCGCTGGCGGACCGGATCGCCGGCGCCCTGCAGGGCGCGGTCGAGGCAAACGGCCGCGCTTCGCTCGCCGTCTCCGGCGGCTCGACGCCGAAGCGCCTGTTCGCCGAACTGGCGCGGCAGGAGATCGACTGGCCGCGCGTGACGGTGACCCTCGTGGACGAGCGCTTTGTGCCGCCCACTGACGCGCGCTCCAATCAGAAGCTGGTGGCCGAGGCTTTGCTGCAGGGGCCTGCCGCATCGGCGCGCTTCCTGCCGCTCTGGTCGGACGAAGGCAATGTCGACGAGGCCGCGCGGGCAGCGGCGCGGCGGCTGGCGGACCTGCCGCTGCCGCTCGACGTCTGCGTGCTCGGCATGGGCAGCGACGGACATACCGCATCCTTCTTCGGCGATGCGCCGAACCTGCCGGAGCTACTGGACAATCCGGCCGGCCGGCTCGTCCTGCCGGTGGTCGCGCCCAGCGCCGGCGAACCGCGGCTGACGCTGTCGCTGCAAACGATCTGCGCCGCGCGTCTGCTGGCGCTGCACATCGAGGGTGCGTCCAAGCGGCCGGTTCTGGCTGCTGCACTTGAACTGCCGATCGCCGAGGCGCCGCCCATCCGCGCCGTCTTCGAACGTTCCGGCGAGCCGGTCCATGTCTTCTGGGCACCCTGAAAGGCCAGCACGATGAGCGCACGCCGCGCACTGGAAGCCGTCACCGACCGCATCCGCAAACGCTCCCGCCCGTCGCGCGAAGCCTATCTGGCGCGGGTCGATGCGGCGGCGGGGGAGACGGTGCACCGCGCCGCTCTCGCCTGCGGCAACCTCGCCCACGGTTTCGCCGCCTGCGCGCCGGGCGACAAGGCGCAGCTTGCGGAGAACCGCGCGCCGAACCTCGGCATCATCACCTCCTACAACGACATGCTGTCGGCGCATCAGCCCTTCGAGACCTTTCCGGCGCTCATCAAGCAGGCGGCGCGGGAGGCGGGCGGCGTGGCGCAGGTGGCGGGCGGCGTTCCGGCCATGTGCGACGGCGTCACGCAGGGCCAGACCGGCATGGAGCTGTCGCTGTTCTCGCGCGACGTGATCGCCATGGCGGCGGCCATCGGCCTGTCGCACAACATGTTCGACGCTGCGGTCTATCTCGGCGTCTGCGACAAGATCGTGCCCGGCCTCACCATCGCCGCGCTCACCTTCGGCCACCTGCCGGCCGTGTTCATCCCTGCCGGGCCGATGACGACGGGCCTGCCCAACGACGAGAAAGCCCGCATCCGCCAGCTCTATGCGGAGGGCAAAGTCGGCCGCGCCGAACTGCTGGAATCGGAATCGAAGAGCTATCACGGGCCCGGCACCTGCACCTTCTACGGCACCGCCAATTCCAACCAGATGCTGATGGAGATCATGGGCCTGCACACGCCCGGCGCCTCCTTCGTCAATCCCGGCACGCCGCTGCGCGACGCGCTGACGAAGGAAGCCGCGCAGCGCGCGCTTGCCATCACCGCGCTGGGCAATGCCTATACGCCGGTCGGCCGCATGATCGACGAGCGCTCGGTGGTCAACGGCATCGTCGGCCTCAACGCCACCGGCGGCTCGACCAACCACACGATCCACCTCATCGCCATGGCGGCGGCGGCCGGCATCCGCATCACCTGGCAGGATATTTCCGACATTTCCGACATCGTGCCGCTGCTGGCGCGCGTCTATCCCAATGGGCTCGCCGACGTGAACCATTTCCAGGCCGCGGGCGGCATGGGCTTCCTCATCCGCGAGCTGCTCGATGCCGGCCTGCTGCACGAGGACGTGCAGACCGTCTGGGGCGAGGGGCTGCGGCCCTATGCGGTGGAGGCGAAGCTCGGCGCGGGCGGATCGGTGCTGCGCGAGCCGGCGCCGGCCGTGAGCGGCGACGAGAAGGTGCTGGCGCCGTTCCCGAAGGCTTTCCAGCCGGACGGCGGGCTGAAGCTGCTCAAGGGCAATCTCGGCAGCGCCGTCATCAAGGTGTCGGCGGTCAAGCCGGAGCGGCGCGTGGTGGAGGCGCCGGCGCTGGTCTTCCACACGCAGGAGGCGCTGCAGGCAGCCTTCAAGGCCGGCGAGCTCGACCGCGATTTCGTCGCCGTCATCCGCTTCCAGGGGCCGCAGGCCAACGGCATGCCGGAGCTGCACAAGCTCACGCCGGCGCTCGGCGTGCTGCAGGATCGCGGCTTCAAGGTCGCGCTGGTGACCGATGGGCGCATGTCGGGCGCCTCCGGCAAGGTGCCTGCCGCCATCCACGTCACGCCGGAAGCGCTCGACGGCGGCATGATCGCGCGCATCGCTGATGGCGACATCGTCAGGCTGGATGCCGAGGCGGGCACGCTGGAGGTGCTGGTCGACGCGGCGACGCTCGCCGCCCGTCCGTCGGCCCGGCCCGACCTGTCGGCGAATGGTTTCGGCATGGGCCGCGAGCTCTTCGCCGGTTTCCGCCGTCTCGCCGGCCCCGCCGATCAGGGCGCGATGGCCTTCGGCTGACGGCCTGACGTTCACCCGGCGTCTGTTGCCGCCGCGCAACAGTCAGGACGCATGGCCGCCGCAATCGGGAACGAAGATATGTCCAAACGGTTAACCGGCGCGGTCCCCCGCGCTTGAAAGGCTGACATATGAGTTCGGACAGTCAGGAAACCATCAGCTCCCGCATTCGCCGCAAAGGCGAGGCGAGCTCGATCGTGATCGTGATCGGCGCGTTTCTGCTGGTCGCCAGCATCTTCTTCTTCGGCGGCATCGGCACGGGCAGCCAGCCCAATATCGAGACCAGCGCCGCGACGGCGCCCGCGCAATAGCCTCATTCGCCTCATCCCACGAAAAAGGCGGCGCTGGGCCAGCGCCGCCTTTTTCGTTGTCGAACCGTTCGGTTCAGAAGCGCGGCGGCGTCTTGCCGGCGGCGCGGTGGGCCGAGATGCAGGCGGCCGCCATCAGCATGGCGATGGTCATCGGGCCGACGCCACCCGGCACGGGCGTGATCGCGCCGGCGACCTTCTCGGCCTCCGCATAGGCCACGTCGCCGACGAGGCGCGACTTGCCTTCGCCCTTCTCCGGCGCGGGAATGCGGTTGATGCCGACGTCGATCACCGTCGCGCCCGGCTTCACCCAGTCGCCCTTGATCATCTCGGGACGGCCCACGGCGGCCACGAGGATGTCGGCCTCGCGGCAGACAGCCGGCAGATCCTTGGTGCGGCTGTGCGCGATCGTCACCGTGCAGTTGGCCGAAAGCAGCAGGTTCGCCATCGGCTTGCCGACGATGTTGGAGCGGCCGACCACGACCGCCGTGAGGCCCGAAAGGTCGCGGCCGCGCACGCGCTCGATCAGCAACATGGAGCCCGCCGGGGTGCAGGGCACGAAGGCGGTGTCGAGCTCGCCCGTTCCGAGCTTGCCGACATTGATGAAGTGGAAGCCGTCGACATCCTTCTCCGGCGCGATGGCCTGGATCACGCGGCCCGAATCGATATGCGACGGCAGCGGAAGCTGGACGAGGATGCCGTGGATCGTGTCGTCACCGTTGAGCTGCTCGATGAGCTTGAGCAGCTCGTCCTCGCTGGTTTTCTCGTCCAATGTATGCTGGACGGACTTGAAGCCGCATTCCTTCGCCTTGCGGCTCTTCGACGAGACATAGACCTGGCTGGCGGGGTCCTCGCCCACGATGACGACCGCCAGGCCGGGCGTTACGCCGGTCGATGCAATGAGATCAGCGGTTGCCGCCTTCACCTGAGCGACAACGCTCTCGGCGACTTCCTTACCGTCAATGATCTGCGCCATGTATACATCCTCCGTTCGCGCAACGGCATATTGCCGAAGACGGCTTGAGGCAAGCCATTCGATGGGGCATGGAACATTTCCTTGCGCCGGCGGCGCATGAACCAGCGGAGGAGTGAAGATGCGTCTCGTGCTCGTTGGATGCGGCAATATGGGCCACGCCATGCTGAAGGGGTGGCTGGCGAGCGGCACGGTGGCGCCGGCAGACATTCTGGTGGTCGAGCCGGGCGAGGCGCTGCGCAGCCGCGCTGCCGCGCTTGGCGTGTCGACCGGCGCCGATGCCGCCACCGTCGCGGCCTTCGCGCCGCAGCTCGTCGTGCTGGCGGTGAAGCCGCAGGTCATGCGCGATGCCGCCGCGGCCTACCGTCCGCTGGCAGCGGGGGGAACGGTGTTCCTGAGCATTGCGGCCGGCATCTCGTCCGAGGCGCTGAAGGACATGCTGGCCGGCGCGCCGATCCTGCGCTGCATGCCCAACACGCCGGCGGCAATCGGCAAGGGCCTGATGGCGCTCTACGCCACCGCCGACGTGCCCGCGCCGATGCGCGATTTCGTCGAGCGGCTGCTGGGCGCCAACGGCGTCGTCGCGCCGATCGCCGACGAGGAGCAGATGCATGCGGTGACGGCGCTGTCCGGTTCGGGCCCGGCCTATGTGTTCCATTTCATCGAGGCGCTGACGGCGGCCGGCGAGAAGGCGGGCCTTCCGGCCGAAGCCGCGGCCACACTGGCGCGCCAGACGGTCTACGGCGCGGCCTGCCTCGCCTTCGACAGCGACGAGACGCCCGGCCGCCTGCGCGAGCAGGTGACCAGCCCCAACGGCACGACCGCCGCCGCCCTTTCCGTGCTGATGGGCGAAGAGCGGCTGACCCGCCTCGTCACCGAGGCGGTGGAAGCCGCGCGCCGCCGCTCGGTCGAGCTCGGCAACTGAGCGGCGAGGGGGACCGAATGGGCAGGTTGCAGGGCAAGGTCGCGATCATCACCGGCGCGGCTTCGGGCTTCGGCGAGGGCATGGCCTATCGCTTCGCCGAGGAAGGCGCGCGCATCGTCGTTGCCGACATCAACACGCGCGGCGGCGAGCGCGTGGCCAAGACAATCGGCGATGCCGCTGTCAGCGTGCAGACGGATGTGTCACAGGCGAGCGAGTTCGATGAGTTGATGGATGTCGCCATGAAGGCCTTCGGCCGCGTCGACATCATGGTCAACAATGCCGGCTTCACCCACCGCAACGGCGACATGCTGGCGGTCGCCGAGCACGACTTCGACATGATCACCGCCGTCAACATGAAGGCCATCTACCACGCCGCGCGCAAGGTGGTTCCGGTCATGGAAAAGCAGGGCGGCGGCGTCATCCTCACCACCTCATCCATGGACGGCATGCGCCCGCGCGCCGGGCTGACCTGGTACAATGCGTCCAAGGGCTGGGAGATCACCGCCACCCGATCGATGGCGCTGGAGCTGGCGCCGAAGAACATCCGCGTCAACTGCATCTGCCCGGCGGCCGGCGAGACCGGCATGCTGACGCAGCTGATGGGCGGCGACACGCCGGAGGCGCGCGAGAAGTTCCTCGCCGCCGTCCCGCTCGGGCGCTTCTCCACGCCGCTCGACGTCGCCAATGCGGCGCTGTGGCTCGTCTCCGACGAGGCCGCCATGGTCACCGGCGTCGCGCTGGAGGTCGATGGCGGCAGCTCGATCTGATCAGTTCGCGGCCGGGCCGCGGCGGCGGGCATTGCCGCCCTGCGGCGCCGCGTTGCGCGCCGTATCCGGCGCAGGACGCTGCTCCGGGCCCGTCAGCCATTTCCATGCCGCTATGGCGATCAGCCAGAAGATCAGTTTTCGCATCGTTCGCTCCATGAATCACGGTCGCGGAGAAAAGCCGCGGGCGCGGCTTCGGTTCCATCGCGGCGACGAGCGGTGTGCAGGAACCATGAGCGGCGCGGCGGCGTTACGCTGGTCCATCCGTGAGGGGATATCGTGACATACGAACAGATTTTCATCTTCGCGCTTCTCGGCGCGGTGCTCGTCATGCTTGTCTGGGGGAAATTCCGCTATGATCTCGTCGCCGTGGGCGCGCTCGTCATCGCCGTGCTGGGCGGGGCGGTCAGCGCCAGCGAGGCCTTTCTGGGCTTCGGCGAGGAAGCCACCATCATCGTCGCCCTGGTACTCATCATCTCGCGCGCCATGATCAATTCGGGCGCGGTCGAGTTCATCGCGCAATATGTCATCGACAAGTCGCGCGCGCTGCCGCTGCATATTTCGCTGATGGCTGTCGTGGGTGCGGCGCTGTCGGCGGTGATCAACAATGTCGCCGCGATCGTGATGCTGATGTCGCTGGACATCGAGGCGGCGAGGAAGGCCGGGCGCTCGCCGTCGCTGTCGCTGATGCCGCTCTCCTACGCGACCATCCTCGGCGGCATGATCACGCTTATCGGCACGCCGTCCAACATCGTCATCGCGCAGTTCCGCGAGCGCGCGCTGGGCGAGCCCTACCGCATGTTCGATTTCGCCCCGGTGGGCATCGTGCTGTGCATCATCGGCATCGCCTTCGTCGCCACCATCGGCTACCGGCTGATCCCGCAGAAGAACGACCGCGCGCGCCCGAGCGTCACCGAAGGCGACCTCTTCGTCGCCGAGGCGAAGGTACCGGAAAAGTCGCCTGCCATCGGCAAGACGCCGTCCGATTTCTACGAGCTCGGCGACGAGAACGACGTGACGATCCTCGGCGTCGTGCGCCGGGGCAAGCGGCTGCAGGGCTTCGCCGCCGGCACGGAGCTGCGCAAGGGCGACGCGCTGGTGCTCGAGGGCGAGCCCAAGGCGATCGAGGCCTTCATCGGCGCAGCCAAGCTCGACATCTCGTCGAACAGCGATCATGGCGGCCTGACCGGGCAGACCATGTCGCTGGTGGAGGCGATCGTGCCCGAGACCTCGCGCGCCACCGGGCGCACGGTGCACGAGATGCGCCTGCGCTACCGCCAGGGGGTGGACCTGCTCGGCATCTCGCGGCGCGGCCGCCGCTTCAAGCAGCGGGTGGAGAAGCTGCGCATCCAGCGCGGCGACGTGCTGCTCCTCATAGGCCCCGCCCAGCGCATCAGCGACGCCGCCGAATGGCTCGGCGTGCTGCCGATCGCCGACAGGAGCCATGCGGTGATCCAGCGGCGCAAGGCGATGCTGGCCATCGGCATCTTCGCGGCGGCCATCGCGCTCGCCTCGCTCGGCTTCGTCCCGCTTTCGATCGCGCTGACCACTGTCGTCGGCATCTATGCGGTGCTCAACATCATCAGCCCGCGCGAGGTGTATGAATCGGTCGAATGGCCGATCATCGTCCTGCTCGCGGCGCTCATTCCGCTCGGCACGGCCTTCGAGAACGCCGGCGGCACGGAGCTCATCACCAACTCCATCGTGTCCTGGACGACCGGCCTGCCGGCCTGGATCATCCTTGCCGTGGTCATGGCGGTGACGATGATCCTGTCGGACTTCCTCAACGCCATCGCGACGGCACTGATCGCCGCACCCATCGGCATCGGCGTGGCGCAGTCGCTCAACGTCTCGCCCGACACGTTCCTGATGGGCGTGGCGGTCGCCGCCACCTGCGGCTTCCTCACCCCCATCGGCCACAAGAACAACACCATCATCATGGGGCCGGGCGGCTATCGCTTTCGCGACTACTGGCGCGTCGGCCTGCCGCTGGAACTCATCGTGATCGCGGCCGGCGTGCCGACGATCCTGTTCTTCTGGCCGCTATAGGCACGAGAAGGGGGCGGCAGGTGCCGCCCCTTTCGGATCAGATGGTCTTGAGCAGTTCCGCGAGCTGGTCTGCCGTCTGGCCCCAGCCCTCGTGGAAGCCCATTTCCTCATGCTGCTTGCGCGCTTCCGCGGTCCAGTGGCGCGCCGTCGCCGTATATTTCGTGCGGGCGCCGGGCAGTTCCTCGAAGGTCACTTCCGCCACCATGAACGGACCGGCGGGGATCCAGCCTTCGGTGAAGGCGTCCGTGGTGACGATCTTGCGGTCCGGGATCACTTCCAGAACCACGCCCGCATTCGGGTATTCGTTGCCGTCGGGATCGACCATCACGACCATCGACCTGCCGCCGGGGCGGTAGTCGTTCTCGATGCTCTTGATCGTCCAGGGCTTCGGCACGAACCACTGCTTCATCAGCTCGGGGTCGGTCCAGCATCTGAAGACCTTGGCGGGCGGCGCGTCGAATTCGCGCTCGAGAACCAGTTCATGTTCGGCTTTGGCGGTGGTCATCGGAACCTCTCCTCTTGTTGATGTCCCAAGGACGTTCGGGCCGCCGCGCGGCCGACATCCGTGGCGCTTATTTCTGGGCCGCGGCGCGCTTCGGTGCGGCGCTGTCGGCGATCAACCGGTCGAGATGCATGCGGATATGCGCAGCCTCGGCCGGCGTGCGGGCGAGCGCGATGGCGCGGTCGAACGCCTCGCGCGCCTCCGCCTTGCGGTCGAGCTGCAGCAGGTAGGCGCCGCGAACGCCGTGGAAGTTGAAATAGCCGCCGAGCTTCGGCGCCAGCGGCTCGATCATGTCGAGCGCGGCCTGAGGCCCGCGCAGCTTTGCGGTGGAGACGGATCTGTTGAGCGTGATGACGGGGGAGGGCTGCATCACCTCCAGCGTGGCGTAGAGGATGTCGATCTCCGCCCAGTCCGTGTCTTCCGGCCGCTGCGCGCGGGCATGCAAGGCCGCGATCGCCGCCTGCACCTGATAGGGGCCGGGCCGGCGGTGGCGCAGCGCCTTGTCGATCAGCGCCAGCCCTTCGGCGATCATCTTGCCGTTCCAGAGCTTGCGGTCCTGGTCCTCCAGCAGCACCACCTGACCCTCCGCGTCGAAGCGCGCGGCGCGGCGGGCGTGCTGCAGGAGCATCAGCGCCAGCAGGCCCATCATCTCAGGCTCGGCGGGGAAGAGCCGCAGCAGCAGCCGCGCCAGCCGGATCGCCTCGTCGCAGAGTGGCGCGCGCGCCGGCTGCTCGTCGGCACCGGCGGAATAGCCCTCGTTGAAGACGAGATAGATCATCGCCGCAACGGCCGCGAAACGCTCGGAACGCTCAACCGCGCCCGGCGCCTCGAACGGCACGCCGGCGCGGCCCACCTTCGCCTTGGCGCGGGTGATGCGCTGCTCCATCGCAGCCTCGGAGACGAGGAAGGCGCGCGCGATCTGGGCCACGCTGAGGCCCGACACGATGCGCAACGCCAGCGCAATCTGCTGCGTTGCCGGCAGGTCCGGATGGCAGCACACGAAGAGCAGCCGCAGCACGTCGTCGCGATAGTCCGAGCCGTCGAGCCGCTCGGCCATGCTGGCCTCGGCATCGTCGAGGTCGGAGATCTTGTCGTCGTCGGGCAGGGCGGTCGTCCTGCTCTGCTTGCGCACCTGGTCGATCGCCGCATTGCGGCCGACGAAGATGAGCCACGCCGCCGGGTCGCGGGGCGGGCCGTTCTTCGGCCAGCTCTTCAGCGCCCGCAGGCAGGCCTCCTGAAACGCCTCCTCGGCGATGTCGAGGTCACGGAAATAGCGCAGCAGCGCGGCCACCGCCTGCGGCCGGGCGGCGGAAAGGGCGGTATGTATCCAGGCGATGTCCGTCATGTGCCGTTCTGGAAAAAGATGGAAACGGGCCGGATCTCGTAGGAGCCGACGCCCGGATTGGCGGTTGCGAGGTCGCGGGCGATGTCGAGCGCCTCGTCGAGCGAGCCGACATCGACCATATAGAAGCCGAGGAGCTGTTCCTTCGTCTCGGCGAAGGGGCCGTCGATCACGACCGGCTGGTCGCCGCTCTTGCGCAGCGTCGTGGCGGCGGTGGTGGGAAGCAGGCGCGCGACGGGCCCGAGCTTGCCCTGCTGCCGCAGCTCTTCCTGGACTTTCCCGAGGCGCGCCATGACGGCGTCGTCCTCCTCCTTCGTCCAGGCGGTGGTGACGGCTTCTTCATTGTAGCAGAGGATGGTGTAGAGCATGTCTGACCTTTCTCGCGTCAAGGACGTGGGACAGGCACCCTAGCCGACATGGCGCCGCGGAAAAATCCTCGCGGTGCCGGTCATGAGATCGCCCCGCCGCCGCCACATTGGTGGCCGATGGGGGCGGACCCCGAAAGGAGCGCGGGAAAGATGTATCGCGCAGTGACGCACGACATCATCGTGGAGGTCGAGCCCTCCTTCATGGCCGACCGGTCTGACCCGGCCGCGCACCGCTATTTCTGGGCTTATCGGGTGACGATCGCCAACAATTCCGACCGTGCGGTGACGCTGGTCTCGCGCTACTGGCACATCACCGATGCAGCGGGGCGGATCGAGGAGGTCAGCGGGCCGGGCGTCGTCGGCGAGCAGCCGGAACTCAACCCCGGCGACAGCTACCAGTACACGTCGGGCTGCCCACTTGCCACGCCGTCGGGCATCATGGTCGGGCGCTATACGATGATCGACGCCGAGGGCGATGCCTTCGACGTCGCCATTCCCGCCTTCTCGCTGGACATTCCCGACCGGCGGCGATCGCTCAATTGAGCGTGCCGCCAGCCCGCCTTTTTCCGGATTCCGACAGGCGGTAGGCTCAGTTGAGCGTACCGCCTGTCGGCGAGAATTCCGCCGGGTCGAAGCTGTAGCGCGTCGAGCAGAACTCGCAGGTCACCTCGATCTGCCCGTCCTCGGTGCTGTCGGCGATCTCCTCGGCGGTGAAGCCGTTGAGGATGCCGCGGATCTTCTCGCGCGAGCAGGAACATTCGTCGCGCACGCCGGTGCCGGGATAGACGCGCACGCCGTGCTCGTGGAACAGGCGGTAGAGCAGCCGCTCGGTGCCGACGGTAGGGTCGGTGAGCTCGGCGCTCTCCACGGTGCCGAACAGCACCCGCGCCGTGTGCCAGCTGTCGTCGGCGGTCATGCCGTCCTCGTCGTCGCCATTGCCGCCCGGCAGGTCGGGCAGGCGCATCCGCTCCGGCGCATCGGGCAGGAACTGGATCAGCGCGCCGCCGGCGCGCCAATGCTCGCGCTGCCCGGCCTCGCCGCGCACCATCTGCTTGGCGACGGCCAGCCGCACATCGGTCGGGATCTGCTCCGACTGGCGGAAATAGAGCCGCGCCACGTCTTCGAGCGAGGTGCGGTCGAGCTCCACGATGCCCTGGTAGCGCTGCGTGTGGGAGCCCTGGTCGACGGTGAGCGCCATCACGCCGGCGCCGAGCAGCTCTTCCGGCGCGGTTTCGCTGCGCGCCACGGCATCGGCCAGCCGCTCGGCGTCGAAGCGCGCATAGGCGCGCACGGAACCGGGCGTCACGAGGTCGGCCACGAGCATGTCCACCGGCCCGTCGGAGCGGGTCTGGAGGATGAAGCGGCCGTCGAACTTCAGCGCGGTGCCGAGCAGCACCGTCAGCGTCACGGCTTCCGCCAGCAGGCGCGCGACCGGCTCGGGATAGGTGTGGCGTTCGAGAATCTGGTCGAGCAGCGGGCCGAGCTGGACCGCGCGGCCGCGCACATCCAGCGCGCCCACCTCGAAGGGAACGACATGGTCGTCACCCGAAAATCCGAAATCGCCGAGGGCGGGGTTCTGTTCGTTCACTGTCCTGGGTCCCGAAATGGCCGTTGCCGGACAAGGCGATCGCGCCTGCGTCCAGCTTCGTCTGATTGTCCGGTTCTGCCGTGCAAGGCCCCCAGATAGGAAGGCCGCGGCGCCGGATCAAGCCGCCGTCATGCGCGCAGGCACCAGGCGAGCACGGCCTTCTGCGCGTGCAGGCGGTTCTCGGCTTCGTCGAAGACGACGGAATGGGGCCCGTCGATCACCTCGTCGGTCACCTCCTCGCCGCGATGCGCCGGCAGGCAGTGCATGAACAGCGCGTCGGGCTTCGCATGCGCCATCAGCGCGGCGTTGACCTGATAGGGCTGGAAGACGTTGTGGCCGCGCGCGCGGTGCTCCTGGCCCATCGACACCCAGGTGTCCGTCACCACGCAGTCGGCATCGCGCACGGCCGCGACCGCGTCCGGCGTGAAGGCGACGCGGCCGCCATTGGCGTTGGCCCAGTCGACGAAGCTTCTGTCCGGCTCGCTGCCGTCGGGCACTGCGATGTTGAGGCGGAAGCCGAAGCGCGCGGAGGCTTGCGCCAGCGAGTGCAGCACATTGTTGCCGTCGCCGGTCCAGGCGAAGAGGCGGTCCTTCACCGGGCCGCGATGCTCCTCGTAGGTCATCAGGTCGGCCATGATCTGGCAGGGATGCGTGGCGTCCGTCAGGCCGTTGATCACCGGCACGGTGGCGTGCTCGGTCAGCTCCAGCAGGCGCTCGTGCTCGGTGGTGCGGATCATGATCGCATCGACATAGCGCGACAGGACTTTCGCCGTGTCGGCGATGGTCTCGGAGCGGCCGAGCTGCATCTCGGCGCCTGTCAGCATGATGGTCTCGCCGCCGAGCTGCCGCATGCCGACATCGAAGGAGACGCGGGTGCGGGTCGAGGGTTTTTCGAAGATCATCGCCAGCACCTTGCCCGCCAGCGGGCGCTCGCGCTCGCCGGCCTTGAGGCGCGCCTTGCGGGCGCTGGCATCGTTCAGCATGGCACGCAGCTCGTGCGCCGGGACGGTCGAGAGGTCGGTGAAATGGCGCAGGCTCATCGGCAGGCTCCTATGCCGTGCCCGCGGGCTGCGCCGCGAGGGTCTTCGCGCCGGCGCGGATCGCGTCGAGCGCGGTCCTGATGTCGCCGTCGCCGACATTGAGCGGCGGCAGCAGCCTGATCACGTTGTCGCCCGCCGGCACGGCCAGCAGCTTCTGGTCGCGCAGCGCGGCGTTCACCGCCGTGTTGGGGACGCGGCATTTCAGGCCCAGCATGAGGCCGGTGCCGCGGATGCCCTCGAACACCGTCGGGAACTCGTCGACGATGGCGGCAAGCCCCTGCTTCATCATCAGCGCCTTGCGGTTGACCTCGTCGAGGAAGCCGTCCTCAAGCACGACGTCCAGCACCGCATTGCCCACCGCCATGGCGAGCGGATTGCCGCCGAAGGTGTTGCCATGCGTGCCAGCGGTCATGCCCTTCGCGGCTTCCGCGGTCGCCAGGCAGGCGCCCATCGGGAAGCCGCCGCCGATGCCCTTGGCGATCGCCATGATGTCGGGCTCCACGCCGGACCATTCATAGGCGAAAAGCCTGCCGGTCCGGCCGATGCCGCACTGGACTTCGTCGAAGATCAGCAGCAGGCCACGCTCGTCGCAGATCTCGCGCAGCCGCCGCAGCATCGCGGCCGGCACCTCGCGGATGCCGCCTTCGCCCTGCACCGGCTCGATCAGCAGGGCGGCCGTCTCCGGCACGATCGCCTTCATCAGCGCGTCCATGTCTTCGAATGGAACCTGGTCGAAACCCTCGACCTTGGGGCCGAAGCCTTCGAGATATTTCGCCTGGCCGCCGGCGGCGATGGTCGCCAGCGTGCGGCCGTGGAAGGCGCCCTCGAAGGTGACGATTCGGAAGCGTTCGGGATGGCCCGACACGTACTGGTAGCGCCGCGCGGTCTTGATCGCGGTCTCCAGCGCCTCGGCGCCCGAATTGGTGAAGAACACCTTGTCGGCGAAGCTGTTGGCGGCCAGCCGCTCGCCCAGCTTCTGCTGCCCCGGCACCTCGTAGAGGTTCGAGACGTGCCACAGCTTGCCGGCCTGCTCGGTGAGCGCGGCGAGCAGATGCGGATGGCCGTGTCCGAGCACGTTCACCGCCACGCCGCCCGCGAAGTCGAGATAGCGGGTGCCGTCCGTGGTCTCCAGCCAGGAGCCCTCGCCGCGCTCGAAGGCAAGCGGCGCCCGGGCGAATGTGTCGAAAAGCGCCGAACTGCTCATCACTGTCCCCATGTCGTTCACGGCCCGGTCATCCGGGGCAAGGCAGATCACGGTTCGAAACAGCTGCGCAAGGCAAAGTGAACCGCTGAACCAAAAAAGCCGCCCAATGGGCGGCGCTTGGCCGTGTTTATTGAGGTTTTCCGCTGGAAAGTCAACGCAAAGCTGGGTTCCGGCGGGGCTGCGGAAAGGTGCGAGCCAAGTTGGGGAAAACCATCAAATCCGATTCTACAAATCGCCGCGACTCTTGTCACCGAGTCAGCCGATAGGGTAGCTTCAGGGCCGAGATAACAAGATTTCGTGCGGCGGATTTCCTAGCAGCGTAAATGTGGTGTCGCCTCGGTTGTTGCCGAGGTCGATGATGGATTCCGATTCTGCGCGGTTCACGAAGGAGTAGATGTCCTCATGAACTGGACCGACGAGAGGGTCGAACTTCTGAGCAAGCTCTGGTCCGAGGGTCTGAGCGCCAGCCAGATCGCCGCGCAGCTCGGCGGCGTCAGCCGCAATGCGGTGATCGGCAAGGTCCATCGGCTCAAGCTGTCGGGCCGCGGCCGGGCCGCAACGGCCGCCGTGCGGCCGAAGAAGATCGTGTCGGCCAATGGCGGGTCGAAGCAGGCCGCGCCGCGCATGACCCGCACGGTGACGACGACGATCGGCGCCACGGCGCTGCAGGCCCAGTTCGACGTCGAGCCGGTGGCGCGGCAGGTGTTGCGGCCCGTCGCCAACGTCGTGGTGCCCATCTCGCGCCGCCTCGCGCTGACCGAACTGACCGAACGCACCTGCAAATGGCCGAACGGCGACCCGCTTTCGGAAGATTTCAGCTTCTGCGGCAACGAGTCCGGCGAGAGCGGACCCTATTGCGGCTATCACTCAAAGCTCGCCTACCAGCCGGTTTCGGAGCGCCGCCGCGCGCGCTGAGCCGGCTAAATCCCGGCATTATCAGCGCTTGCGCGCTCCCTCAGTCGTCATCGGCAAGCCTGCGTGCGTCGGCGCCTGATTGGCTGTGCTGCTCCGCTTGGCGTGAGCCCGTGTGCACGAACCGTAATTTTCGGTGGGTCGGTTGCCTTGCTTTCGTCCGAATGCTAGATGTAATAACATAACCATAACGTTCTGACGCCACTGCCGATCACTGGACCGTCCTCCCCGATGCCTGAAGCCTGCATTGAATTCAGCGACCTCACGCTGGGCTACAACAGCCATCCGGCCATCCACCACCTGAACGGCATCGTCGCCCGCGGCTCGCTGACGGCGGTTGTCGGCGCCAACGGATCGGGCAAGTCGACGCTGATGAAGGGCATCGTCGGCGTGCTGAAGCCGATGGCCGGCGGATGCACCGTCACGCCGGGGGTGAGGGTCGCCTACCTGCCGCAGCAGTCGGAACTGGATCGCTCCTTTCCCGCAAGGGTTGTCGATCTGGTCTCGCTCGGCCTGTGGCCGCGGCGCGGGCTGCTCGGCCGCTACCGTCCCGAGGACCGGCAGGCGGTGTCGGACGCGCTGTCGGCGGTGGGCCTCGCAGGCTTCGAGAAGCGGCCGATCGACACCTTGTCCGGCGGCCAGCTGCAGCGCGCATTGTTTGCGCGGGTGCTGGTGCAGGACGCCGATCTGATCCTGCTGGACGAGCCCTTCAACGCCGTCGACGCCCGTACCGTCACCGACCTGATCGCGCTGATCAAGCGCTGGCACGGGGAAAAGCGCACGGTGATGGTGGTCGTGCACGACCTCGATCTTGTCCGGCAGCATTTTCCGGAAGCCCTGCTTCTGGCCCGGCGGCCGGTGGCATGGGGCGAGGCGCGCAAGGCGCTGGCGCCGGAAAACCTGCTGCGCGCCCGCCAGTTTCACGAGGCCTGGGACGAGACCGCCCCCTGGTGCGCGCCCGAGGAACACGACCACGAGCATCATGCCGACCACCATCATCATGACCATGGGAATGCGGTGGCCGAACGCAGGGGCGCGGCCTGATGCTTGCGCTGCATGACTATCTGATCGCGCCCTTCGTCGAGTTCGCCTTCATGCAGCGGGCGCTGGCCGGCGCGCTGATGCTGTCGGTCAGCGCCTGTCCGGTCGGCGTGTTCCTCATGCTGCGCCGCATGAGCCTGACGGGCGACGCCATGGCGCACGCCATCCTGCCGGGTGCGGCGGTCGGCTTCCTGCTCTACGGCCTCCAGATCGTGCCGATGACGCTCGGCGGGCTCGCCGCCGGCGTGGTCGTGGCGCTCGGCGCCGGTGCCGTCTCTCGCCTGACCATCCAGAAGGAGGACGCCTCGATGGCGGCCTTCTACCTGATCTCGCTGGCGCTCGGCGTGCTGATCGTCTCCCTGCGCGGCTCCAATGTCGATCTCATGCATGTGCTGTTCGGCACCGTGCTGGCGCTCAACAACGAGGCGCTGACGCTGATCGGCGCGATCACGGTGGTGACGCTGGCCGCGCTCGCCGTCTTCTGGCGGGCGCTCGTCGCCGAATGCCTCGACCCGCTCTTCCTGCGCTCGGTGTCGCGCCTCGGTCCGCCGGTCCACTTCATCTTCCTGGGGCTGGTCGTGCTCAACCTCGTCGGCGGTTTCCAGGCGCTTGGCACGCTGCTGTCGGTGGGGCTGATGATGCTGCCGGCAGCGGCCGCGCGCTTCTGGACGAGCCGCGTCGGGCCGATGTGCGTGCTGGCGATCGCCATCGGCGCCGTATCCTGCGTGTCCGGCCTGCTCCTGTCCTACCACGCCGCGCTGCCTTCGGGCCCGGCGATCATCCTGTCGGCCGGCGTGATCTACATGGTTTCCATCCTGGCCGGCACGCGCGGCGTGCTCGCCGGCCGCGTCCGCCACACATCCCACCGTACAGCCTGAAAGGAGACGTTCGATGTCCAGACTGCTCAAGCTTGCCGCTATGGTGAGCGTTATAACATTAACCCATACGGCGATGGCTTCCGCCGAGACCCTGAAGGTCGTCGCCAGCTTCTCCATCATCGCCGACTTCGCCAGGAATGTCGGCGGCGACCGGGTGGACATCACCACGCTGGTGGGCCCGAACGGCGACGCCCATGTCTACGAGCCCAAGCCCGCCGACGCCGTCGCCGTGGGCGCGGCCGACGTGGTTCTGGTCAACGGCCTGCAGTTCGAGGGCTTTCTCCAGCGCCTCGTCGAGGCGAGCGGCACCAAGGCGCCGATCGTCGAGCTGACCAAGGGGGGCGAGGTGCTGAAGAACGCCGAGGAAGAGCATCACCACCATGGCGAGGCCGCCGAGGGCGAGCACGACGACCATGCCCATGAAGGGCACCATCATCACGGCGAATTCGATCCGCATGCGTGGCAGTCGGTCCACAATGCCGAGGTCTATGTGAAGAACATCGCCGAGGCCTTCTGCGCCGCCGACGCGGCCGGCTGCGACACGTACAAGGCCAATGCGGAGACCTATGGCGCGAAGCTCGCGGCGCTGGACGGGGAGGTCAAGGCGGCCGTGGCCGAGATCCCGGAAGACAAGCGCGTCATCATCACCTCGCACGACGCGTTCAATTATTTCGAGCACGAATACGGCCTGAAATTCCTCGCACCGGAGGGCGTCTCGACGGAATCGGAAGCTTCGGCGGCGGATGTCGCCGCGCTGATCAAGCAGGTCAGGGAAGACAAGGCCTCGGCGATCTTCGTGGAGAACATCACCAATCCGCGCCTGATCGAGCAGATCGCCAGCGAGACCGGCATCAAGGTCGGCGGCACGCTCTATTCCGACGCGCTTTCCGATGCGAGCGGCCCTGCGGCCACCTATATCGACATGATGAAGCACAATGTGAGCACGATCAAAGGCGCCATCCTCGGGAGCTGAGCGCCTGCTCCTCGAAGAAGGGCGGAGAAATCCGCCCTTCGTCGTCAGAAATCCCGCCGCAGCGGCCGCCGCGCATTGGCGACGATATTGCGGATCATGGTCATGACGGCGAGCTGGGTTTCAGCGGTCGTGCCGTCAACGCCCCTGGCCTGCCGCCCCGTCAGGCCGTCGACGGCGCCGGCGCGGGCGCAGGCGGCGAGCATGTCGGCTTCGATCGCGAGGTCGTGCAGCGCCTCCGGCCGGCCCGCGGCGAGCGCGATGCCGGCGGCGAGCGCATAGCCGGCCCAGTTGGAGATGGCGGCGACCATGAGCACGTCGGTCGCCACCACCGTGCCGATGCCGCCGCCGCAGCCGCAGCGGCACTGCCGCCCGAATTCCTGGATTTCGGCCACCGCCTCGGCGACGCGCCCGAAGCCGATCTCGTTGCCGCCGTCGCCGATGCCGACGGTGAGGATGCCGGCCTCGCGCGCCACGTCGGCAAGAGCGTCGGCCGAGGCCATCATGGTGCGGTCGCGCCCCATGCCGGTGATGGTGTGGAAGCGCCCCTTGCCGTTCGGCCCGCCCTTCTCGACGAAGATGACTGCGGCCGGCTGGTAGCGGGCGACCAGCGCCGCCGCCTGGGCGAGACCGTCCTCCGGCGCGAGCACCAGCGGCAGGCAGAGCGCGGCCGCAGGGCGGGCCGCGAACATCTCTTCCGGCAGGATTGACAGGCCGGCCGCCTCGGCGGTCGCCTTTATCGGCCCGAGGTTCCGTTCCTCCGACAGGAAGATCGGCTTGGCCCCGAGGCCGAGGTCGAGGGCATGGGCGATGGCCACCGCGCCGAGCGGGCCATCGGTCTCGCCGAATGGCAGGAAAGGCGGCGCGCCGGCGCCGGTGACGATCAGCACCCGCTCGCCGGGCTTCACCGCCCGCATGATCGCCTCGGTGGCGAGCGTCGTCAGCGGCCGGCCTGCCTCGGCGCGCGCGGCGTCGTAGAGGCGATGGATGATGCCGCGCGGCACGCCCGACGCATAGCGCATCTCCACATTGATCAGCCTGTCCAGCGCCTCGCCGATGATGTCGTCCAAAGGAACGCCCCTCCGTGCCGCAGTCTTTTTCTTGGGAAGCAACCGAGCCGGCGGTGCAGGCCGGCCCGGTCTCCGGTTACTTCGCCGCCGCCGTGAGGCCGGTGACGGGACCCAGGATGGTGTTGAACTTCTCGGCGCAGCCGCTGCCGCAACGCGCCACCCAGGCGGGGATCACCACGTCGGACAGCGTCTTGCGCAGCAGCGCCCTGTCCTCGTCGCCCGGCGTGACCACGCTCATCGCCTTGTCGGCGGGAACGAGCACGCCGATCTTGCAATTGGCCGCGTCGCCGGAATTGCAGGCCACGCCGTCAGCGGTTCCCGCCGCGGCCAGCGCCCACTCCTCGTTCTCGACCTTGGCGTAGACGGCGCCGACGAAGTCCCGCACCTCCGGCGCAAGTCCGTTCCACCAGTCGAGCGAGACGTAGTAGCCGCCGGTGCCCCAGGAAACGGCGATGTTCAGCATGCTGCCGGTGACCTCGTACCATTTGGCGGCATTGCCGGAGAGCGCGGCGGTCACCGCGCAGTCGGCCACGCCGCGTTCCAGCGCGCCATAGACCTCCGGGAAGCCGATCGACACGGTCTGCGCGCCGAGGCTCTGCACCAGATCGTTCTGCGAGGGACCGAATGTGCGCACCTTGTGGCCCTTGAGGCCTGCCAGGTTCGCCACCTCGCCCTTGCAGAACATGATGTTGGCCGGGAACGGATAGGTGCCGATGATCTTGATGCCGAACCGCTCCAGTTCCGAGTTCGACGCGTCGATGACGGCTTCAGACACCTTGCGCGCCGTCTCCACGTCCGGGCTCAGCCCGGCCAGGTCGGCGATCTCGAGAAACGGCACCTGGCCGGACACCTGCGCCAGCGGCGCCGCGCCGACGTCGATCTGGCCCTGCCGCACGAGGTTGAGGATGTCGGCGGCCTGCACGCCGTACTCGGCCCAGGTGGAAGGCTCGATCTCGACGCGCCCGTTCGACCAGGCCGGAACCTGCTTGTAGATGGGCATCTCGACCTTGGTGTACTGCGTCAGGGTCGGCAGGGTCTGGGTCACGGTCTTGATGGTGACCTTGTCTCCTGCCGCGGTCAGCGACGGGTCCTGCGCGAGGGCAGGCGCGGCGATGAACAAGGTCAGAAGGACTGATCCGAGAAGTCGTTTCATGTGGGTTCCCCTTTTTGGTTCGCTGTGAATGAGCCGCTTCATGCGGGTTTCAGCACGGGCTCGCGGTCGAAGCCCGTGAGTTGCTCGGCGCCCGTGTCGGTCACGAGATAGGTGTCCTCGATGGCGAAGCCGCCATGTTCGGGATCGAGGAAGAGCGTTTCGACATTGATCACCATGTCGGCCTCCAGCACCGCGTCGCCCTTGCCGATGAGCGGCGGGTTCTCATGGTGCTCCACGCCGAGCCCGTGGCCGACATGCTCCATGCGGAAGGTCGGGATGCGGGTGCGCGCGACGCGGATCGCGACGTCGTAGAGCTCGCGCACGGGACGGCCGGCGCGCAGCAGCTCGGCCGCCGCGCGCTGGCTTTCCAGGCAGCCGAGATAGAGCTGCTCCTGCGCCGGCGTCATCGATTTCCACATGCGGGTGACGGCGGTGTCGGCGTGATAGCCCTTGTAGCGCGCGCCGAGGTCGAAGCGGATGGCATCGCCCGGCGCCAGCTTCCGCTCGCCGGGAATCGCATGGCTCACCGCGCCGTCCGGCCCGAAGCCGAGCACGAAGTTGGCGATGTTCTCGCAGCCGCGCGACGACACGCCGGTGGCGTAGACGCGGCCGAGCTCCGCCTCGGCGACGCCGTCGCGGGCGGCCGCGAACATGTCGCCCACCGCCGCCTCCATCGCCGCGGTCGCGGTGCGGATGCGGACGATCTCTTCCGGCGTCTTGACGGTGCGGATGTCGCGCACCGCCGCCTGCGCCGGAACCAGCGTCAGGTTCGGGCGCAATTCGCCGATCGCGGCGAGTATCCAGGCCGGCAGATAGCGTTCCTCGTAGCCCATGCGGCCCGTCGCCGGCAGGAGCCGGTCGAGCGCGACGCGCCATGAGGGCAGGAGGTCGCCGTCCATGTCGGTCGCATATTCGGTATAGCCGAGGATCTCCGGCACCCAGCTGCGCCGCTTCATGTCGTCGAAGTCCCAGCTCGGGACCACGGCCGCCGTATGCGGACGGTCGGCGAAGACGAGCGCCAGGAACGGCCGGTCGAGGAAGGAGAAGGTCGATGGAGCGGTGAAGTCAGTGGCGTAGAGGAAGGTGCGCGGATCTGCGAGCAGCAGGAGGTCAAGCCCCTCGCGCGCCATGATCCTTTCCGCCCTTTGCCGGTTGAACAGCATGGCTCAGGCTCCCCACGCCGCCTTGAGGACGCGCAGCGCGTTGGTGCCGCAGATGCCCTCGACTTCGGCGGCCGAGAAGCCGGCCTTCTCCAGCGCCGCCGGCAGGTGCGGCAGGTCGCGGTGGTCGGCGAGACCCTCGGCATAGAGCGTCTCGAAGACGTAAGGGCCGACCATTTCGGGATACATGCGCCGCGTGCCGTTCTCCCACTTGATCTTGGAATGCGGGAAGAAGTCGGTGCCGATGGCCACATGCTCGGGGCCGACGAGGTCGGCGACATAACGGAAATGCTTCAGCACGTCGTCCAGCGTCGGCCGGCGGTCCGTGCCGCAGAAGGGCGAGTAGGGCGAGATGCCGATGACGCCGCCGGTGGCCGCGAAGGCCCTGATCTGCGCGTCGGTGAGGTTGCGGCCCGACGGGATGATCGCCTTGACGTTGGAATGCGTCGCTGCGACCGGCGTCTCGCTCATCTCGGCGATTTCGAGGCTGGTGCGCTCGCCGGCATGGCTGACGTCGATCAGGATGCCGCAGCGGTTGAGCTCGCGCACCGCGCGGCGGCCCATCAGCGTCAGGCCGTTGTCGATCGGGTCGAGGCAGCCGGCGCCGAACTGCGTATATTCGTTGTAGGTGAGGGCGGCGATGCGCAGGCCGAGGGTGGCGAGGATCTGGATATAGGGTGTCTGGTCCTCGATGAAGTGCAGTCCCTGCACGCCCTGGATGATGCCGAGCCGGCCCGAGCGCCGCGCCTCCAGAATGTCCCCGGTGGTCCTGACATGGAGTAGCGCATGGGGGGCGTCGGCGAACAGGTTCTGGTAGTCGAAGAACTCCACCAGCACCGGCTTGATGTCGCGCGCATAGAGCGCCATCGTCAGGTTGACGGCCGAAAGCCCGCCGTCGACCAGCTTCTTGCCGTAGGCGAGCGGGTCCGACGCCGGCGGCGTCAGGAGGCCGACCGCGCCGCCCAGCATGTCGATCATCAGGGGTGTGGAAGGTTGGGTCATGTCGTCAGGCTTTCTGGAAGGAGGTCATGCCGGCAGGCCCTACAACAGGACCAGCGCCATGCCGGGAAAGATGAGAAGCAGGATGATGGCGACGAAATAGGCGCCGACGAACGGCATCACGCCCTGGAAGATGTCGGTGATCGGCCCCGATTTTCGCAGGCCCTGCAGCACATACATGACCGTGCCGTCGGGCGGCGTGATCAGCGCGATCTCGACCAGCAGCGTCACCATCACGCCGAACCAGATCGGGTCGTAGCCGAGATGCATGACCACCGGGAAGATCACCGGGATCGTGGTGACGACCATGGAGAAGCCTTCCATCACCGTGCCCATGGCGACGTAGATCAGCACGATCGCCAGCATGATGGACCAGCCGGGCAGCGGCAGGTCGGCGATGAAGGCCGCCACCGACTGCGGCACGCGCAGGCTGGTGAGGACGAAGTTGAGCACGAAGGCGCCGATCAGGATCAGGCCCACCATCGCGGTGCTACGAGCCGCCGCGATGACGCTCTCGTTGATGGTGCGGATATTGAGCTTGCCGTCGAGCGCGGCGAAGAAGGCGGCGCCCACCACGCCGAAGGCCGCGGCTTCCGTCGGCGTGGCCAGCCCGCCATAGATGGTGCCCAGCACCAGCCCGATCAGCAGCGCTGTCGGGATGATGCCCAGCGTCCCTTTCAGCTTCTCCTTGAGCGGAACGCGGATCGCCGAGCGCGGCAGCGGATGGCGCAGGCCGTGCAGCAGGATCACGCCGAGGCAGAGCACGGTGACGAGAAGGGCCGGGACGAGCGCGGCCGTGTAGAGCGCGCCGACCGAGGTGTTGGTGAGCAGCGCGTAGATGATCAGCAGCGTGCTCGGCGGGATCAGGCTGCCCAGCGCGCCGCCGGCGGCGAGCGAGCCCAGCACCATCTTCTTGTCGTAGGCGGTGCCCTCGAATTGCGGCAGCGCGACCGATCCCATCGTCGCGGCGGTGGCGATCGAGGAGCCGGACATGGCCGAGAAGGTCGCGCAGGAGACGATGTTGGTGTGCAGCAGCCCGCCCGGCCAGCGGTTCATCCACAGGTTGAGCGCGCGATAGAGCTTGGCCGACACGCCCGAGCGCAGCAGGAACTCGCCCATCAGCAGGAAGAGCGGCAGGGCGATCAGCACGTAGTTGGACGAGGTGGTCCAGGCCGTCGCGCCGAGGAAATTGTAGAAGGGCCGGTTGGAATAGACGAAGCCGGTGACGACGCCGAGCACGCCGAGCGTGGCGGCGATGTAGATGCCGGCCGCCAGCGACCCGCCGAACAGCAGGCAGAGCGCGAGGATCGGCCAGATGTTGACGTCGACGCCCGACCCGCTCAGCCAGAGCCAGCCGAGAAGGATGAGGAACAACAGGAGGACGATGAGCGCGATCATTGCCTTGCCTCCTCGACGGCACGGATGGCCTCGGCCGACTCCTCGTCGGCGTCGAGGGGATGCATGAGGGCGTCGATCTCGGCCGGGCGGCCGAGCGCCAGCAGCACCACCACTTCCAGCGTCAGCACCGTGGCGAAGACTGCGAAGGCGAAGAAGCCGATGGCCCACAGGCCCTGCGGCACGATCATGGGAATGTGCAGCGCCGACAGGTCGTGGGCGTTGAAGAGCAGCGTCTCCTCGATGACGTTGGCCGCCGACCAGCACAGGATGGCGACCAGACCGGCGAGCGCGAGCAGCGCCACAAGATGCATCCAGACCCGCAGGCCGAGCGGCGCCTTGTTGACCAGGAGGTCGATGCGGATATGGGCGCGCTCCGCCAGCGTATGCGCCAGCGACCAGCTTATGCCGAAGGCCAGCAGGTAGCCCGAGATCTCGGTCGTGGCGCCGGAGGAGAAGCCGAAGAAGGCCCGCGTCACCACGTCGCCGGTGATGAAGATCGCCGTGGCCAGATAGGCCCAGCCGGCCACGACCACCATGCCATGGGCGATGAATTCGAGGATGCGGCGCAGGCCGGAGGTGACGGCGAGTGCTCCGTTCATGATGTCGTTCCCCATCCGCCGCCGCCGGGCGTTTCGATGACGAGCACGTCGGACGGCGAAAGGGTGACGCGGTCGGCCTTTTCGGACAGCGGCTCCTCCACGCCGTCCCGCATGACATAGAAGCGGCCGGGCCGGGCCGGGCCGCCGCCTTCCAGCCCCCACGGCGCGTGGCGGAAGCGCTCGCCCGAGCCGGAGAAGACGGTGGTGTGCCCGAGCGGGCGAATGGCGCGTGCGATGCCGCGCCCGCCACGCGTGCGCCCATCGCCGCCCGAGCCGGGGATCAGGTCGTAGCTTTCGACCAGCAGCGGATATTCCGCCTCGATCGCCTCGACCGGCAGGTTCGACGTGTTGGTGAGGCCGGCCTGCACGCCGTCCTTGCCGTCGCGCGTGCGGCGCGCGCCGGAGCCGCCGCCCAAGGTCTCGAAATAGACGTATTCGCGCCCGCTGCGCGGATCGCGCCCGTAGAACATGGCCGAGGTGTTGGAGCCGTTGGAGGCGGCGGTGACGGCGTCGGGCAGCACGCCGGCGAGCGCGCCGAAGATCGCGTCCACCACGCGCATGCCGGTCTGGACGCGGTGGGCGACGGAGGCCGGCGCCACCGCATTGACGATGCTGCCTTCCGGCGCGCTGATCGCCACCGGGCGCAGCAGGCCGGAATTGTTGGGCGCGCGCGGGTCGAGCAGCACTTTCAGCGCGAAGCTGACGGTGGATTGCAGGCCGTTGAAGACGAGGTTGATGTTGCCCGGCACCTGCGCGCCGGTGCCGGCGAAGTCGAGCGCGATCTCGTCCCCGTCGACCGTGATCCGCACGCTGACCGGAATGTCGAAGACCGCGAGCCCGTCGCCGTCGAGATGGTCGGTGAAGGCGTAGACGCCATCGGGGATGGCGGCGATGGCGCTGCGCATGCGCCGCTCGGTGCCGGCCAGAATGCCTTCGAAGGCGGAGAGCAGCGTGGCCGCGTCGACGGTCGCCGCCAGCTCCGCCATGCGGCGCAGGCCGAGCCGCGAGGCGGCGAACTGCGCGTTGAAGTCGCCCAGCCGCTCTTCGCGCATGCGCATGTTGAGCAGGATGAGGTTCCAGATGTCGTCGTTGCGCCGCCCCTCGGAAAAGAGCTTCACGACCGGGATGCGGATGCCTTCCTGATAGATCTCCGTCAGGCCCGAGGCCATCGAGCCGGCACGTGCGCCGCCGATGTCGGCATGGTGCGCGATGGTGCAGACGAAGCAGACGAGCTCGTCGCCGATAAAGACGGGCTCGGCCGTGTTGATGTCGGGCAGGTGCGAGCCGCCGCCTTCATGCGGGTCGTTGGCGATGAACATGTCGCCGGGGCGGATCGTCTCCAGCGGATGCACGGCACGGATGGCGCCCACCAGCCCGATCAGGCCCGACAGGTGGATCGGGAGCGACTGCGAGGCCTGCGCGATCAGCCGGCCCTGCGTGTCGATGATCGCCGTGGAGTGGTCTCGCCGCTCCTTGATATTGCCGGAAAAGGCGGTGCGGGTCAGCGCGGCGAACATCTCGTCGGTGACGGAGGCGAGCGCGTTCTGCAGCAGTTGCAGGCGGATGGGCGACAGCGCGACGGAGGGGCGGGAGCGGTCGAGCATGTCACCCCACCTCGATGATCAGGTTGCCGCGCGCGTCGGCAAGCGCACGGTCGCCGGCCGTCACGAAGATGGTCGAATCCGTCTGCTCGATGATGGCGGGGCCTGCGATCGCCTGTCCGGCGGAAATCGTCTCGCGCCGGTAGACCGCCGCCTCGGCGGCCACCGCATCGGCCAGCACGACCCGGCGCGTACCGGTCCGCACCGGCGCGCCGCCTGCAGAACCTGCCTGTGGGGCGGGCGCCGCCGTCATCGGCAGCACGGCCTCGGCCCGCAGCGCGACGATCTCGACCGGAGCGGCGGCATCGGCATGGCCGTACATCTCCCGGTGGAGCGCGAGGAATTTTTCGCGGATGGAGTCCGCATCCCCACCATGCTCCACCGCGACGCGCAGCTCGAAATTCTGCCCGACGAAGCGCATGTCCGCGAGGAAGCGAAGCGATCCTTCGCCGGCATTGGCGGCGAACCATTCTCGCGCCCGCCCGGCCAGCGCATCCATCCCGTGTTCCAGCGCGGCGAGGCCGGCCTCGTCCAGCCTCGCGCCGAGCGCCATGACGAGGTCCTCTCGCAGCGGCGCGTTGAGCAGGCCTTCGGCACAGAGCAGGCCGGGCCTGCCGGGAATGATCACGCGCCTCATGCCGAGCGCGCGGGCGACGTCGGCGCCGTGCAGCGGGCCGGCGCCGCCGAAGGCGACGAGGTCGAAGCCCTGCGGGTCGATGCCGCGCTCCACCGAGATGTGGCGCACCGCGCTCACCATCGTGGCGTTGACGATCTCGACGATGCCCAGCGCCGTCTCGCGCGGCGAAAGCCCGAGCTCTCCCGCAAGCCCGTCGATGGCGGCTTGCGCGGCGGCCGTGTCGAGCAGCATCGCGCCGTCGAGCAGCACTGGCGACAGGCGCCCGAGCAGGAGATTGGCGTCCGAGACGGTGGGCTTCGCGCCGCCGCGCCCGTAGCAGGCGGGACCCGGCGCCGCGCCGGCGCTCTGCGGGCCGACCTTCATCAGGCCGTCGGTGTCGATCCAGGCGATCGAGCCGCCGCCGGCGCCGACCGCGTTGATGTCGATTGCGGCAAGCTTGACCGGGCGGCCCTCGATCTCGCGCTCGCTGGTGAAGGACGGCCTGAAGCCGCGCACCAGGCTCACATCGGCGGAGGTGCCGCCCATGTCGAGCGTGATGACGTCGCCGCGCGAGCTGTCGCCCAGCGTTTCCAGCACGCCGACGATGCCGGCGGCCGGTCCCGACAGCGCCGTGCGCACCGGAAACCGCGCCGCGCGCGCCAGCGGCATCAATCCGCCGGAGGACTGGTTGATGCCGATCCGCGCCGCGCAGCCCAGCGCCGCAAGGCCGGCTTCGAGCCGCTCCAGGTAGCGCGCCATCTCGGGCTGAACGAAGCCGTTGATCACGGTCGTCGAGAAGCGCTCGAACTCGCGGAACTCGGGATGCACCTCATGCGACAACGACAGGAGCAGATGCGGCATGCGCACCCGCAGCGCCTCGCCGATGCGCCGCTCATGCGTGCCGTCGCGATAGGCATGCAGCAGGCACACGGCGCAGGCATCCGCGCCGCTCGCCGCGACCTCTTCCACCACGCGCGCGATCTCCGCATCCGTCAGCGGGAGATGCACGCCACCGTCGGGCAGCATGCGCTCGGCCACCTCGAAGCGTCGCTCGCGCGGCACCAGCGGTGGCGGCATGTCGGCGTGGAAATCGAACATATGCGGCCGTGTCTGCCGGCCGATCTCCAGCACGTCGCGGAAACCCTTCGTGGTTACCAGCGCCAGCCGCGCGCCGCGCTCCTGGATCAGCGCGTTCGTCGCCACCGTCGTGCCATGCGCGACGCGGGCGAAGTCGGACGGCGACACGCCGATCCTCCCGGCGAGGTCCGCCAGACCGTCCAGCATGGCGCGGTCGGGCGAGGCGGGGGTGGAGGGAAGCTTGAGGATTTCCCTGTGGCCGTCGGCCAGCCGCACCGCGACGATGTCGGTGAACGTCCCGCCCACATCGATGCCGACATTCCAGGCCGGGGACATCCGAATCTCCTCAGCACACATAGTCGGCGTAGCGCAGCAGCGTCTCGCACGCGGCGCGCAGATTGGCCTGCTTGATCCGCTCGGCCTCGGCGCCGTCGCGCGCGGCGAGCGCGGCGATCAGCTCGCGGTGGAGGCGCAGGCCATCGACCGTGCGTCCCGGCAGCAGGATCGACCGCCGCGCCAGCACGGCGAGCCGGTCCGACAGCTTCGCCATCGTTTCCTGCAGGTCGGAATTGCCGGCATGCGTGACGATGCCGCGATATTCGCGGTCGATCAGCGACAGGTAGCCGTCCATGTCGTGGTCGGCGATCATCCGGTCGGCCGGCGCGCCGAAATCGCGCAGCAGCGAATCCCAGGCGCCGTCCGGCGCCCGCTCTGCCGCGAGGCGCGCGGCAAGGCCCTCAACAGCGCCGCGCAGCTCGTAGAGCTGCACGATCTCTGCCGGCCCGAGCCGCGCCACGGTCACGCCGACATTGGCCTCGCGGACCAGCAGCCGCCGCTCCACCAGCAGTGAGAAGGCCTCGCGCACTTGGGCACGCGAGACGTCGAACTCGTCGCAGACCTCGCGCTCGGTGAGCCGCTGCCCGCCGACATAGAACTCGCGCACGATGCGGTCGCGCATGATCCGCCCGAGCTCCTCGGTGCTCATCCGCTTCGGCGCCGAGGCCGTATCTCCGGGCTGCATCTCTTGCATCGCCGCATTCAGGATTATTGTCGGCGATATTGTCAACAATTTTGTTGGCTATTCTGCCGACGGTGACGGTATTGGCGGCGATTTCCACTGTGCGACCGGTTCGCGGCATCAGTTCAGCGTGTCGTTGAAGCCAATCCGGACAGCGACCGGCGTCGTCATGCCGACGTTCGAGATGCCCGCGTGCTGCCGGTCTGGACCGGCGATCGCGTGGGCCAGCGGCCCGGTAGCCGCCCGAAAAGCGCGCCGCCGGAGGCGCGGCTCATCATTTCTTAACCGCGGAGGCGTTGAGGTGGCGCATTGCTCGGCTGTGACATGCGATGCGGCTTTCCGTTCCACTTCCCCAGGTGACGACCGTCGCCATCTACATGCTGGTGGCGCTCACGCTGTGGTCGCCGGTCGGCGGCAGCGTGCTGGGCGGCTTCGGGGAGCCGCTGCGATATGCCTTCATCCTCGCCGTGGCGGCATTTCTCTGCATCTATGCCTACCGCACCTCGGATTTTCGCATCTCGCTCTCGGGGGACTGGGTCTTCCTGGCCTGCTTCCTGATCTATGTCGCCTTGTCCGCCTTCTGGAGCGAGGGCGGCGCCAATGCCTATATCAAGGGCCTGCTGGTCTTCTCCGCGATGCTGACGGCGCTGAGCATCAGCCATCTCAGGCCGATGGACGAGATCGTCGTCATCTTCTACCGGGGCATGTGCGTCTTCATCGTGATGTCCCTGCTCACCGTGCTGTTCCTGCCGGATATCGGCATCGAGCGCGGATGGGAGGTCGAGGGCGACTGGCGAGGCCTGGCGGGGCAGAAGAACGGCCTCGGCCATCTCGCCGCGCTGGGGCTGGTCGGCAGCCTCGGCCTGCCGCTCGGCGCCGCGGCGGGCAGGGGCTTGCGGCCGCTGCTCCTGCGCCTCGCGATGGTGGCGATCAACGCCGTGGTGCTGGTGAATTCAGGCTCCCGCGGCGCACTGGTCAGCGCCGGCGTCGGTGTCGGGGCGCTGCTGCTGGCGCGGATGCCGCGCGCGCTTCAGCGGCTTCTCCTGCTGGTCTTCGTTGCGCTCGCGGTGCCGCTGGTGAACGTCATTCTTCCGACCATCGAGCTGAACGGGGACAAGATCGACGTTCTCGGCACGACGCTCAACACGAGCAACCGCACGACGATCTGGTTCTACGGCCTGGAGCAGCTCGGCGACCGACCGCTGTTCGGTTTCGGCCTCTCCGGCTTCTGGACGCCCGAGCGGATGCTGGTCTTCAAGGACACCTATGGCTGGGTGCTCGACAATTTCCACAATGGCTACATCACTATCCTCATCGAGGGCGGGCTGGTCGGCCTGATGCTGCTCGCGGCTGCCATCGCCTTCCTGATGATGCTCTACCTCATCGCCATCGGAAACCTGCGCGACCGCGCCGTCGCCGCCACCTTCGCCTATACCTGCATGTTCCTGTTCGGGAATCTGGTCGAGAACAGCATCGGGCGCTCCACCGCCACCACCTTCATCATGTTCATCACGCTGGCATTTGCCCTGCGGCCCTATCTCGTCAGCCGTGTCCGGCTCGGCGGCAAGGTGCCGGCCGGCAGGCCGCTGTCGCCCGCCCTGTCGTGATGCGTCGGGGCTGCTGCCCCGCCGCGCGTGGAAGGAGGTCCCGCCTCGGATTCGAACCGAAGCTCTGAGGATGTGCCCACCCCATGCGTAACCACCCCGCTCCGGGACCATCGCGGCGAATATATGCCAGCCCGGCCTCGCCATCAAACCGAAAGAGGAACGGCAAAGGCCGACGCGGTCGCTCAGGCCTTGTAGGCCACCAGCACCGCGCCGAGCGCGATCAGGCAGATGCCGATCCAGTTCGGCACCGAAAGCCGCTCGCCGAGGAAGATGACGGCGAAGACCGCCACCAGCACGACGCTGAGCTTGTCGATCGGCGCGACGCGCGCGGCGTCGCCCAGCTGCAGGGCCCGGAAATAGCAGAGCCACGAGGCGCCGGTCGCCAGACCCGAAAGGACGAGGAATATCCATGTGCGGCCGGGGACCGTCGACGGCTGCTGCCAGCTTCCGGTTCCCCACAGGATCGCGGCGAGGACAAGGGTGATGACGCAGGTGCGGATGAAGGTGGCGAAGTCGGAATTGACGCTCTCGACGCCGACCTTCGCGAAGATCGCCGTCAGCGCTGCGAAGGCGGCCGACAGAAACGCCCATGCCTGTCAGGAAAGGGAGAAATTGGCCATGAAGGGACCTCCTTGGATCGTCGCCGCACTATCACCGCCCGCTGCGGCAGGCCAGCCACCGGATCGTCGTCCGGCAGGAAGATGCAGAGAGCACTTGCCGCCGCGCATCGGCTTTGACAACCTGCGTTCCGTTTCAGACGGAAGAGGTGCGACCATGCGTGCAATACCGGTTTGCCTGGCGGCGCTGATGCTGCCGTTCGCCGCGTCCGCGTCCGACGACCTGTCGGGAGAGCTGCGGAAGGCGGACGAGGCGCTGAACCATACTTTCAGGGAGGTCGAGAAGCGCCTGTCGGACGATGCCGGCGCCAAGGGCCGCCTCGTCGCCGCGCAGCGGGCCTGGATCTCCTTTCGCGATGCCGAATGCACCTTCCAGTCGAGCGGCGAGGACGGCGGAACCGCCGCGCCGTTGGCCATCGCCGCGTGCCGCACCACGCTGACGACGGACAGGACCGAACAGCTGAAAGCCTATCTCAGCTGTGCCGAGGGCGACCTGACATGCCCGGTCCCGTCGGAATAGTTCCGCCCTCGCTGCCTCCAGCCGGCTGAGCCGCCCGGGATCGTTTCGCGCAGCTGACGCGTTGCACCGGCAGTCGAAGGAGAACGCCATGAACACCGCCAATCTGCAGCTCGAAGGGCTCTGCCTCGCGATCGCCGCCATCAACCGGGCGCTTGTGGCCAAGGGGCTGCTGACGGCCGGGGACGTCGACGGGGCGCTGCACGGCGCCGAAGCGGCGGCCACGGCGGACGAGCGATTTGCCGCGCAGCTCTCGCCGGCGAACCGGGACGCCGTCTGCTTTCCGATACGGGTGCTGCGGATCGCCAATGCGGCGGGCGCGGAACCGCCGACCTTCACGCAACTGGCGAAGGCCGTCGGCGAAACCAAGCAGCCCTATAACGACCAGCGCTGAAGCCGCAGCGTCAGGCCTGCGCGTGCAGCCCAAGCAGGATCGTCAGTCCGGCAACCAGCATGACGATCATCTTCACCGCCCAGATCGCCATGGGCGGAAACGGCATGCGGTCGATGATCGCGAAGGCGACGGCGACGACTGCGGCCACGAACAGAGCCAGGAAAAGCGCAAAGCTCATGCCGCGCGCGCCGCGTCAGAAGAAGCCGACGGGGAAATAGCGCAGGTAGAGTTCCCCGAAGACGCCGTTCACGTTGATCTCGCGCAATGCGTAGTCGAAGGCCTCGGCGAGGTCCTCCTGCTGCCGCGGCAACGCAATGGCGAGGCCGGCACCGAGATATTCGCCGGCGAGATAGGGGCCGCCGGCCAGCGCGCAGCAACCGCCCGAGGCCGGGCTCGCGAGCCAGAACGCCAGGCGCATCCCGTCGCCGAAGGCGATGTCGAGCCGTCCCGCCTTGAGCTCCTCGTGAAGCTTCGCCTCGTCCTCGACCGGGACGGGCCGGGCATCGGCGAAATAGTCCTTCAGGAGGGCTTCGTGCTCGGAGCCCGCCACCACGCCGACGCGGCGGCCCGACACGGCGCGCCACATCGGCTCGGACAGCGAGGCGCCGGTGCGCGCCACGAACCGGGCGGGGAAGCGCAGGTAGGAGCGGGTGAAGGCATATTTGGCCCGCGTCTGCGGCGTCACCGCCAGGCCGGCGATCATCGCCTCGCCTTCGCCCTTCTCCAGCGCCGGCTCCAGCTCGTTCCACGGCAGGGCCTGGATCTGGCAGCGGTCGAGAATGTCGAGCTCGCGGCAGAGCGCGCGGGCGAGGTCGACATGGAAGCCGGTCAGCAGGCCGTTAGCATCGATGAAATTGAACGGCGGGAAATCCACCGTGGTGAGGAAGCGGATGCGGGACGTGCCCGTAAGATTTGGCCTGACGAAACGTTCGCCCTGATCCCAGAGCTGGGGCACCGCCGCCTCCTGCGCCGCGGCGCTGCCGCAGGCAAGAAGCATGATCGCGGCAAGGATACTGCGCATCGCGGTACTCGTCCGAAGTTCGATGCGGCCGAATTTACCCGCAACCCCGGCATTTGAAAGGCCGCTTTTCAAATTCCCCAAATGACCTATCATCGGGCCGGCGGCGATGAACGGGGAACAGCATTCGCCGCCGACGGCATGGGTGGGGTTACCGTCTTTCCGTCGCCTGCAGGGATGCCGCGGCCGCGCTCCGGCTCGTCCGCCACGATCCTGCGGCGCCTGCGCGGATTGCGCCGATCTTTCCACTCATGCGTACCGGCGCCGGCCGTCGGCGAGCCGATGCCTTGGCGGCCGGCAAGGCAGAATGCAGATCATGCATGTGCCGGGAGGCGGCACATGGAACGGGGCATGACAACCGCCACAGGGGGGCGGGGAGGTATCATGATTGGAGATAACCGAGAGCACGCGGTGGACCCCGCCTGAAGGCATTCTCGCCGGACTGGTGGTCGACATGTCGAACCCGGCGGCGCCGGCGCCGCAGCATCCGCTCGACATTGTCGCGGAGCGGCTGGCTCTCGACGCCGCCGCGCTGGAGGGCGCGCGCCGGCGCGCGGCGATCTGCGGCACCACCCGGCAGACCGAATTGCTGGCCGCAGGCGCGGTCTCCGAGCGAGCCTATTTCGGCGAAGTGGCGGGCTTGCTGACGCTGCCCTTGCTGCTTCGCATCGATGCCGAAGCGCTGGTGCTGCGCGACAGCGACTGCGTGACGCTGCTTTCCCGCAGCAACGGCGGCATGCATGTGCGCTATCTCGGCGAGGACAACGTCCCGCGCATCGTCATCGCGCCGGAAGAGGCCGACCTGGCGCGGCTGCAGCGCCTGCTGTCGCGCGCGCCGGCGTTGCGCGACAGGATCGCGATCGCGACGCCGTCGGAATTGCGCCGCGCCCTGATGCAGCGCGGCCGCCTGCACATGCTGCACCGGGTGCGCAACCTGCTGTTCGATGCGCTGCCGCATTGCTCGGCGCGGGTCGTGACCAGCGGACTGCAGGGTTTCGGCTTCGGCATGCTCTGCTGCGCGGTGGCAGTGGGGTCGCTCTGGTATGCGAGCGGGACCTGGCTCGCGCTCCACCTCGCGGCGACGACCTTCTTCCTCGCCTGCGTGCTGCTGCGGTCGCTGGCGCTGGGCGCGATATCGCCCCCGCAGCAACGGCAGCCGGACCCCGTCGATCCCGGCATAATGCCGGTCTACACCGTGCTTGTCGCGCTCAGGGGCGAGGCGGCCATCGTCTCGGAGCTGCTGGTGGCGCTCGGCCGTCTCGCCTGGCCGCGCGGGAAGCTCGAGATCAAGCTGATCTGCGAGGCCGACGATCCCGGGACGATCGCCGCCATCCGCGCCCATGAGCTGCGCCCCTGGGTCGAGGTCATCGAGGTGCCGCCGGCCGAGCCGCGCACCAAGCCGAAAGCGCTCGCCTATGCGCTTCAGGTGTCGCGCGGCGATCTGGTCGTGCTCTACGATGCCGAGGACAGGCCGCATCCGTGGCAGCTGATCGAGGCATGGCAGCGCTTCGAGAAGCAGGGCGAGGAACTCGCCTGCCTGCAGGCGCCGCTGCACATCACCAATGGCGGGCGCAGCGCCATCGCCGCCATGTTCGGCTTCGAATATGCCGCGCTCTTCCGCGGGCTGCTGCCCTATCTGTCGCGCAGGGCTCTGCTGCTGCCGCTGGGCGGCACGTCCAATCACTTCCGCCGCGCGGCGCTCGACAAGATCGGCGGCTGGGACCCGTTCAACGTCACCGAGGACGCCGACCTCGGCGTGCGGCTGGCGCGCTTCGGCTACCGCACGGAAACGATCAGCTTTCCGACCTACGAGGCCGGGCCCGAGACACTGGACGTTTGGCTGAAACAACGCACGCGATGGTTCAAGGGGTGGATCCAGACCTGGCTGGTGCATATGCGCGAGCCGGTGCGGCTTGCGCACGAGCTCGGCACGGCCTCCTTCATCATCTCGCAGATCCTCTTCGCCGGCATGGTGGCCTCGGCGCTGCTCCACCCGCTGCTCATCGTGACGATCATCTATGTGGCGCTGGACTTCGCCGGCAGCCGCGATGTGAACCTCGTCCCCACCACGCTGTTCGTGCTCGACCTGATCAACATCGTGCTGGGCTATTCGGCCTTCCTGCTGCTCGGGCGCGCGGCGGCCGGCACCGGCTCGGGCCTGCGCTTCTGGAAGGTCGTGGCGCTCACGCCGCTCTACTGGATGATGCTGTCGTGCGCCGCCTGGCGCGCCTTGTTCCAGCTCTTCCGCAACCCCTTCCTGTGGGAGAAGACCCCGCATCCGGACGGGCTGGGCACCGATCCGCCGGTCGGCGGGGATGGCTGACGATCAGCTGCGGAAATGCTTCGACAGCTTCAGGCCCTGCGCCTGGTAGTTCGACCTGAGGTCGGCACCGTAGAGCGCGTCGGGACGCGACAGCATGTGCTCGTAGACGAGCCGGCCGACGGTCTGGCCGTCCTCGAGGATGAAGGGCACCTCGTGGCTGCGCACCTCGAGCACGGCGCGGCTGCCCGTGCCGCCGGCGGCGGAATGGCCGAAGCCGGGGTCGAAGAAGCCCGCATAATGGACGCGGAACTCGCCCACCAGCGGATCGAAGGGCGTCATCTCGGCGGCATAGTCCGGCGGCACATGCACGGCCTCGCGGCTCACCAAAATATAGAACTCGTCCGGATCGAGGATGATCTCGCGCGCGCCGTGGACATGGATCGGCTCCCAGAAGTCGCGCACGTCCTGCGCCGCCTTGGCGTCCACGTCGATGAGGCCGCTATGATGCTTGCCGCGATAGCCGACGAGCCCGTCGGCGTCGCCGCCGAGGTCGATCGACAGCGCGATGCCGCCGCCCGATATGTTCGGCGTGTCGGAGGCGACCAGCATGTCGCGCGCGTGCAGCCCCGCCAGTTCGGCCTCGGACAGGATCGCCAGCCCGCGCCGGAAACGTATCTGCGACAGGCGCGAGCCGGCGCGCACGACGATCGGGAAGGTGCGCGGGCTGACCTCAAGCCAGAGCGGCCCGCAATAGCCCTCCGGGATCTTGTCGAACTCGGTGCCGCAATCGGTCATCACGCGCGTGAAGATGTCGAGGCGGCCGGTCGAGCTCTTCGGATTGGCGGAGGCCGATATGCTGGCCGGAAGGTTGAGCCCTTCCATCAGCGGCACGATGTAGACGCAGCCCGTCTCCAGCACGGCGCCGCCGCCGAGCTGGATTTCATGCAGCTTCAGCCGGTCGAGCTTGTCGGCCACCCGATGGCGGCCGCCCGGCAGGAAGCTCGCCCGCACGCGGTAGGCGATGTCGCCCAGCCGCAGGTCGAGGCTGGCCGGCTGGATCTGGTCGTCGTCGAGCGGACGCGGCGCCGACAGGGCACCGGCGGCGAAAAGCGCCGCGATGTCGCGATCGGGAAGGATGCCGGTCTGACGTGCCAAAGGCCGCTCCATGGGTCCGGCCGCCTGCGTCAAAATCGGCCGCGCCGAGCTTTAGCGGCGCCGACAATTGACGCAAGGCATCGGCAGGACTAAAGACCGTGTTATCCCGTGGTGATTTGGCCGGTCGGCTTGCAGCCACGTTAAACAAGTCGCTAAAGGGCCGTCTGAGCCGGCATGCGACTTGATCGCGGCCGGTTTTTTTGTTTGGGGCAGATGATGAGCATTGAACGCAGGCGCAACTGGAAACCCGCTACCACACTCGTCCATGGCGGAACACTCCGATCGGGCTTCGGCGAGACCTCCGAGGCTCTCTACCTGACGCAGGGTTTCGTCTATGAGAGTTCCGAGGCCGCCGAGGCGCGCTTCAAGGGCGAGGAACCCGGCTTCATCTATTCGCGCTACGCGAACCCCACCGTCGACATGTTCGAGAAGCGCATGTGCGCGCTGGAAGGCGCGGAAGACGCGCGCGCCACCGCTTCGGGCATGGCCGCCGTCGCCGCCGCACTTCTGTGCTCCGTCAAGGCCGGCGACCATGTTGTGGCGGCGCGTGCGCTGTTCGGCTCGTGTCGCTGGATCGTCGAGGTGCTGATGCCCAAATACGGCATCGAATCCACCCTGGTCGACGGCACGAAGATCGAGGAATGGGAACGCGCCGTGCGGCCCAACACAAAGCTCTTCTTCCTTGAGAGCCCGACCAATCCGACGCTCGAGGTCATCGACATCGCGGCGGTGGCGAAGGTCGCCAATTCGGTCGGCGCGCGCGTCGTGGTGGACAATGTCTTCGCCACGCCGCTGCAGCAGCGGCCGCTGGAGCTCGGCGCCCATGTCGTCGTCTATTCGGCCACCAAGCATATCGACGGCCAGGGCCGCTGCCTCGGTGGCGTCATCCTTTCCGACAAGAAGTGGATCGACGAGAACCTGCACGACTATTTCCGCCACACCGGCCCCAGCCTGTCGCCCTTCAATGCGTGGACGCTGCTCAAGGGCCTGGAGACGCTGCCGCTGCGCGTACGCCAGCAGACGGAGACCGCCGCCCGGATCGCCGACCATCTCGCCGGCCATCCCGGCGTGGCGCGGGTGATCTATCCCGGCCGCAGCGACCATCCGCAGGCCGACATCATCGCCCGCCAGATGAAGGGCGGCTCGACGCTGATCTGCTTCGACGTGAAGGGCGACAAGCAGGGCGCCTTCCGCTTCTCCAACGCGCTGGACATCGTCAAGATTTCCAACAATCTCGGCGACGCGAAGAGCCTGATCACCCATCCGGCCACGACCACGCACAAGAACCTGACGGAAGAGGCCCGCGCCGAGATCGGCATCTTCGGCGGAACGCTCCGCCTGTCGGTCGGGCTGGAGGACGCAGACGACCTGATCGCCGACATCGACGACGCGCTGGAGAAGGCGAAGAAGGCCTAGCCGTCCTTGCGGAGGCGAGCTGGTGCGACCGTGCGCCATGCGATCGTGAGGATATGACGGAGGTCTTCCTCCGCCGCCGCGTCGAGATCGACGCGGCTCCAGCCCTTCAGGCCCCAGCCGCCGGGAATGGCTTCAACCACCCCGGCCATGGTCTCCATGAACAGGCGCTGGTCGTCAGGCGTCAGCTTGACGACCGCCTGCCTTCTGTCGTCGCGCCAGGTGGCGAATATCCTGCCGCCGACACGGAAATCCATGCTCTCGAAATGGCTGCCCTGCACGGCATGCGGCAGGGACAGCGCAAGCTCGCGGTAGCGTTCGGGCGTGACCATGGTCAGATCCTGTCGCGCAGGGCGTACCAGTTGAGCGCCAGGAACAGGAGGGGCGCACGCAGGGCGCGGCCGCCCGGAAAGGCCGGCACGCGCAGTTCCTGCAGCAGGCGCAGCCGGTCGCGGTTGCCGGTGATCGTCTCGGCATAGAGGCGGCCGATATAATTGGCCAGCATGACGCCATGGCCTGAATAGCCGCCGGCGGAGATCACGCCCGGCATGACCTCGCGCACGAAGGGCTTGCGCGGCATGGTGATGCCAACCGAGCCGCCCCAGGCATGGGTGATCTCCACGTCCTTCAACGCCGGATAGAGCTCGGCGATCTGGCGGCGGATCTGGTCGGCGATGTCCTGCGGGTTCTTCGCGCCGTAGACCTCACGTCCGCCGAACAGCAGCCGCCCGTCCGCCGAGCGGCGGAAATAACGCACCACGAAGCGCGAATCGTCGGCCGACTCGCCGCCCGGCAGCACCGGGCTGTCGTCGCCGAGCGGCACTGTGGCGCCGATGAAGGAGCCGATCGGCATGACATGGGCGGCCGTCTTCGGTTCGAGATCGCCGCCATAGGCATTGACGGCGATCAGCGCGCGGTCGGCGGTGACCGTGCCGCGCGCCGTTTCGACCACGACCTTGCCGGTGCGCTTGGCGATGCGGGTGGCGGCCGTCTTCTCGTGCAGCCGCGCGCCGGCCGCGGCGGCCACGCGCGCGGTCCCGACGGCGAGCTTCAGGGGGTGGATATGGCCGGTGCCGGCATCGCGCACCGCGCCGTAATAGGCGTCGGAGCCCAGCGCGGCCTGCGTCGCCGCGCGGTCGAGGAAGGTCAGGTGCCGATAGCCGAAGCGCTCGGCCATGATGTCGACATGGGCACGATAGGCGGCGACATAGCGCTGCTTGTGTGCGGCTGAAATCTGTCCCGGCCGGAAGTCGATGTCGATGTCGTTGGCGGCGGCGAAATCGAGCAGGTGCGCCTTGGCCTCCTCGGCGAGGTCGAACAGCGCCTTCGCGCGCTCGAGGCCGAGCTCCGCCTCGAGCTCCTCCGCCCAGGCCCGCTGGCCGGTACCCATCTGGCCGCCATTGCGGCCGGAGGCGCCATCGCCGACGCGATGCGCCTCGACCAGAACGACGTCGACGCCCGCCCTCGCCAGATGCGCCGCCGCGGAAAGGCCCGTATAGCCGCCGCCGACGATCACAACATCGGCAGTGGTGTCGCCGTCGAGCGGCGCATATTGCGGCCGCTCGCCGACCGTCGCCTCATACCATGAGACGCCGGGCGATATGGGAGACTGATAGGTCAATGCCTTAGCGACCCGTTCGGAACTGCGTAGCGACAACGGTCATTCCAGCTGCCGCGGAGGCTCTGGAATGAGCTGTGCCCGGGAGTCCCTGTAGGCACTGTTCGTCAGCTTGGAAAGGCCAAAGTGCAAAGGCGAGGCCGGTCAGCGCGCCTCTGACTGGAGATTGAGGTAGGCGGGATCGAACTGGGCGAATTCCGCCAGCTTGTCGAAATTCGGGATGAAGACCTCCGATTCGGTCCACATCGCCAGATTGGTCGCGCGCAGGTCCTGCACCGTGCGGTTGGTGTGCACGACCGACAGCCCCAGGATGTCGGCGAGCTCGGTCTGGGTCAGCGGGAAGCGGAAGCGCCCGTCCGCCGCGAGGCCGACGACGTCCAGCCGCAGATAGAGCTCGCAGAAGAGATGGCACAGCCGCTGCACCGGCGTGTGGCGGCCGATGAGGGCCGTCATCTTCCGCTGCACCGCCGCGTCGATCGTCGTTGACAGCCACAGCAGCCGCGCGAGATGCGGCGCCTCCTCGCTGATCGTCTGCAGGTTGGCATGCGGGATGAAGACCACCTCGCAGTCGCTCAGCGCGACGATGCTGTGATCCATCTGCTTCAGCAGGAAGCCGTGGAGATCGACGAAATCGCCCGGCACGTGAAGCGCGGTGATCTGGCGCGCGCCGCTTGCCGTGTGGAGCGCGCGCGCCGCCCAGCCCGACTGCAGCAGGCAGCTCCAGGTGGGACGCGAGCCTTCGGCGATGATCTCCGCCCCCTTGGTGTAGCGCGCATTGCGCCGCACCAGCGAGGAGAGGATCTGCAATTCCTCGCCATAAAGCTCGTCACGCCGGCTCAGGGCGCGGCAGAGCAGTTCGATAGCTAATGACATGATGGCGCCGCCTCGCTGCGGCTATGATTCCTGCGGCCGCATCTGTTTGTAAAGCTCTTCCGGGTCCGTAACCCCGGACTGGAAGAGGATTATAAGGCGGCTGCCCCGCTCCTGCACGATTTCATCCTTCTCGCCGGCGATGGACAGGCGCTTGAGCACCCCTTCCAGCATGGCGATGTCGGCGCCCGATATCACATCCTTGAATTGTTTAGACAATGCCGCTTTCCCCTCGACAAGCAAACTCCGCGAACGGTTTATGGGCCTCGCCGCCGCCGTCAACATCATTTGACATGAGGCGATCGCTTCGTCCGATGACGTGACGTGACGACATCGATGTCGCGGTCGCATCGCGCCGGAGATCGCCACCGGCAGCTTTTGCCAGTTTGCGCACAATCCGGTCGGCAGGCAGACCATAGAGCACAGTCGCATCCTCAACTATAAGATTATTGGTGGAAGTATTGCACAACTTATAATTGTGTTCTTCCAAAAGATTCACCTTTGGTTAACCACGCATGCGCCCCTGCCGGCCGCAGGCGGAACAGCTGCTCGGGCATCGCGCCGGCGCCGCGCAGCAACGTGGCCTCCGGCCGGGCATGGCGCACCCCATCAAATGAGCGCGACGCGCGGCGCTGAAGATCGTCTGATGAACGAGGCCAGCGATATCCGCCGGCCCTCGTCAGGAGATTGCGATGCCCAATTTCGACAAGCCGGTGTTCAGCAGCAGCAACGGCTTCGCCGCCGCCGAGCTGCACGACAAGGACGCGCTGGGCGCCTATGTCCTCATCCGCTTCCCCGATCCCAAGGCGCCCCGGACCAGCCGGGCGGAGGACCAGGCGGAGATCACCGCAGCGGCGAGGACATATCTCCAGGGGGTCATCGACGCGCTTTCCTAGGCCGACGGCGCGGCGCCGCCAGCGGACATAGCGGCAGAATCGGAGACATGCGGGCGAGGTGGAGCGGGCGAAGGGAATCGAACCCTCGTATGCAGCTTGGGAAGCTGCCGTTCTACCATTGAACTACGCCCGCGCGCCGATCATTCTTCAACGAGATTGGCGCGCGGTGTCAAGGGCGTGCCCGGCCCGGACGAGGGCCGGCGTCACTTTTCCGGAAAGGCCGACGGCTCGAAGATGATGGCCGGGTCCTGGGCGCCCACCGCCGCATCGTCGCGGCCTGCATAGGGAAGCGCGAGCAGGATGTGGCGGATGGCGGCCAGCCGGGCGCGGCGCTTGTCGTTGGAGCGGATGACGGTCCAGGGCGCATAGGGCGTGTGGGTGCGCTCGAACATCAGGTCGCGCGCCTGCGAATAGGCATCCCAGCGGGCGATGCCGGCAATGTCGATGGGCGAGAACTTCCAGCTCGTCAGCTTGCTGTGCCGGCGGTCGTGAAAGCGCTCGAGCTGTGCTTCCTGCCCGACGTCGAGCCAGAACTTGAACAGCCTGATCCCGTCGCCGACGATGGACATTTCGAACTGCGGCGCCTCGTCGAGGAATTTCTGCTGCTGCTCGGGCGTGCAGAAGCCCATGACCGGCTCCACGCCGGCGCGGTTGTACCAGGAGCGGTCGAAGGTGACGAACTCGCCGGCGGCCGGGAAATGCGCGATGTAGCGCTGGAAGTACCACTGGCCGCGTTCCGTCTCAGTCGGCTTGGGCAGCGCGACGTTGCGCGCCGTGCGCGGGTTCATGTATTGGCGCAGCACGAAGATCGTGCCGCCCTTGCCGGCCGCGTCGCGGCCCTCGAACAGGACCACCACGCGCTCGCCGCTGGCCTGCAACCAGCTCTGGAGCTTGACGAGCTCTTCCTGGAGAACCTCCAGCTCCTGCTCGTACACATCCTTTTTCATCTTCTTGTCATAGGGATAGCCTCCCGATGACAGCGCCTTGTCCTTTATCCAGTCGGGCAGCTTCGGGTCGTCGATGTCGAACACCCGCTCCTTGCCGCCGATCTTGATGGAGGCCGGCTTCTTGCCACCGGTATCCTGCGCTTGACCCATGATTTCCATCCGCCGCGTTGCATTCCGTTTCATCGCCGATGCTATGGTGGCGCGGAGCCGGCGACAAGTGGACGGCGGAGAGGGAAGGCGGGAAATGGCTGAGGATCCGGCAGGGGGCGTCTGGCCGAGGATCGGTGCGCGGCTGTGGCATGCGCGCTGGACGCTGGCGGCCGCTGCAGTCGCGCTGGCGGCGACCGCGGTTGAGACGCGGCACGGTTGGGCCGCCGCGGCAGGGTTCGCCCTGGTGCTTGCCGCGACCCTGTTCTCGCCGCGGCGCAGCCCGGTGGAGCGCGCCGCCGCGCGCCAGGCCAAGGCGGCGGCTTCGGCGCTCGAGGGGCTTTCGGGCGAGCGGCTCGCGGCAGCGGTGCCGGACCCGCTGATCGTCTTCGACCGCCGCGGCGTCGTCGTGCATGCCAATGCGCCGGCGCAGATCGCCTTTGCGGGCATCCAGCCCGGAATCGATCTGCAGCTGCGCTTCCGCGCCCCGGAGATGCAGGCGGTCATCAAGCAGGTGCTCGAAGGCGGGTCGCCCGAGACGATCGACTATGCCGAGCGCCTGCCCATCGAGCGGCTGTTCCGCATCACCGGGCGCCCGGTGGGCGAAGGCAGCGCGCTCAACGTCGTCATCTTCAGGGACCAGAGCGAGGCCCGCCGGATCGACCGGATGCGGGCCGACTTCATCGCCAATGCCAGCCATGAGCTGCGCACGCCGCTGGCGACCATCTCCGGCTTCATCGAGACCCTGCGCGGCCCGGCCAGGGACGATCCGGCGGCACGCGAGCGCTTCCTCGGCATCATGCACAGCCAGACCCTGCGCATGGCGCGGCTGATCGACGATCTCCTGTCGCTGTCGCGCATCGAGATGACGCCCTTCGTGGGCACCGGCGAGACGGTGGATCTCAAGACGGTCGTCGGCTCGGTCATCGATGCGCTGAACCCGCTCGCGACCGAGCTGGGCGTGACCATCCGGACCGATTTCACCGCCGACGCGGTCATGGTGCCCGGCAGCCGCGACCAGCTGTTCCAGGTGTTCGAGAACCTGATCGAGAACGGCTGCAAATACGGCCAGTCCGGCGGGCGGGTCGACATTTCGCTCGCGATCGCCTCCCCGGGCGGCAAGCGCGAGGCGGAGGTGACGGTGCGCGACTACGGGCCGGGCATCGCCGAGGAGCATATCCCGCGCGTCACCGAGCGGTTCTATCGCGTCGATGCCGAGGCCAGCCGGACGCAGAAGGGGACCGGGCTCGGCCTGTCGATCGTCAAGCACATATTGACGCGCCACCACGGCCGGCTGACGATCCGCTCGACGGTGGGCGAAGGAGCGGCATTCACCGTGCATCTGCCGCTCTCGTGACCCGGTTAACCGGCAAAGACGCAATTGCGGTCGCTGTCACCTGACTGAGACACAGATTTCTTTTTCCTGTCACCTCGTTAGCCTACATACTGGCGATTCTTACCGCTGGAGGCCCGAGGTTCCGATGCACATTGTCCGCGCCTATGACGAGGATCTGAAGTTCCTGTCGAGCCGCATCGCTGCCATGGGCGGCCTCGCCGAGCGGATGGTGGAGCAATCCGTCGCCGCGCTGGTCAACTCCGACAGCGGCAGCGCCAGGAAGGTCGTTGCCGACGACGCGATGCTCGATGCCGCGCAGCGCGAGATCGACGACAAGGCGGTGGCGATCATCGCCAGGCGGCAGCCGCTGGCCGACGACCTGCGCGAGGTGATCGGCGCGCTGCGCATCGCCTCCGACCTCGAGCGCGTCGGCGACCTCGGCAAGAACATCGCCAAGCGGGTGGTGGCGGTGACGGCCCAGCAGCAGCCGATCCGGCTTTTCCGGGGCATCGAGTCGCTGGCCGAACTGGCGCTCACCCAGCTGAAGGACGTGCTCGACCTCTATGCCTCGCGCGACGTGGGTGCGCTCGGCGCCGTGCGCAACCGCGACGACGAGATCGACGCCATGTACACCTCGCTGTTCCGCGAGCTGCTGACCTACATGATGGAGGACCCGCGCAACATCACCTCCTGCACGCACCTCCTCTTCTGCGCCAAGAACATCGAGCGCATCGGCGACCACGCGACCAACATCGCCGAGACCGTCTACTACATCGCCACCGCGCAGCAGATGCCCGCCGACCGCCCGAAGGGCGACAAGAGCCACGTCGTCACCCTGGCCTGACCTGCCCGCATGTCGCCGATCGGCGGAACGAGCCGCTGGCGCTGACCGGCTGCAGCCTTCTGCACCTTGCGGTTCAGAACACCAGGGAACGGTGAATGCTGGCGCCGGCCCATGCGCCGTCCCCGACGGCCAGCGATACGGAATGCGGAACGCGGGCGACGTCGCCGCAGGCGAACACGCCCGGCACGCTCGTCTCCTTCATGGGGCTGGTGCGGATCTGCGTGCCGAACGGCGTCTCGTCGATCTCGCAGCCGAGCGGCGACGCGATCGATGTGGCCGGCGCGTTGCGGGTGGCGGTGAAAAGCCCGGCGAAGGACAGGCGGCGCCCGTCCGCCAGCAGCACGTCGGCGTGGCGGTCCAGGCGGGCGACCGGCGTCTCCTCGATCGCCACGCCGCGGGCGGACAGGTCCTTGCGGTCGGCATCGTCGAGCGTCAGCGCGCCGTTGACGAGGAAGGTCACGTCGCCCCATTCCGGAATGAGCTGGGCCTGGTGCAGCGACATCGGGCCAGTGGCGATGACGCCGATGCGGCCGCGGTTCAGCTCGTAGCCGTGACAATAGGGGCAGTGGAAGACGCTGGTGCCCCAGCGTTCCGCCAGCCCCTCGATCGCCGGCAGTTCGTCCGACACGCCGATGGCCAGCAACAGCCGGCGGCCCCGGTGAACGTGGCCATCGGCGGTCGCGACGACGAATGCGTCCTTCTCGCCGGAAGCCGTTTCAGCGGTGCCGTCGATCCATGTCAGCGTCGGATAGGCCGCCAGCTGGCGGCGCGCCGCCGCCGCGATCACGGCGGGATCGACGCCGTCCTGCCCGAGAAAGCCATGGGAATGGCTTGCGAAACGGTTTCGCCTGAGCCCGGCGTCGATCACCAGGACGCTGCGATAGGCGCGCAGCAGCTGAAGGCTTGCCGCCATTCCGGCATAGCTGCCGCCGATGACGATCACGTCGTGCTGCATGGTGTGGATGCCTCCTTGAACGCGAAGAGGGGACGACCCCTCACGCCATTGGTTTCATCGTGACGTGTCTGGTGCGTGCGGCACGGGCATGCGCTATGCCGGCAGGCAATTGGCGCAGGTTCCGCGCATCTCGATGGTGGTCTTTTCAAGCTTGAAGGAATGGTCGGCGGCCCATCCCTTGAGGCGCTTCTCGACGGTCGCGTCGGAGAACTCGTCCACCTGGCCGCAATTGTCGCAGATGGCGAAGGCCACGAGACCGTGCTTGTGGTCGTGGGGATGCGCGCAGGCGACGAAGGAATTGAGGCTTTCGAGCCTGTGGACGAGCCCCAGCTCGATCAGCTTCTCCAGCGCGCGGTAGACCTGCAGCGGCGCGCGGAACCCGTCGCCGCGCAACTGGTCGAGAAGGGAATAGGCGCTGGTCGGCCCCTCCGTCTTCATCAGGGCGTTCAGCACCAGCGTCTGGTTCTTCGTCAGGTCGTGGATATGGGCCATCGTGGTTCCTTCGGTCGAGTCCGTAATAACATTACATCAGCCTCGGCTCAAGGCCGACATGCCGCCGGCGCCGCTGCGTTTCAGGCGCTCCTTTCGGGCCGTCGGGCGACCTTGGGACGGAAACATTTCGTGAAGGAACAAGGGGCGAAACCTTCTGTTGATCCGGCGAGGCGAGCACGCCTCATTCCCCAACCTCAACGAGGCCGGAAGAGCCTCAAGCCAAGGGAGAAAGATCATGGCAAATCAAGGTGGAAGCCACGAACAGCACGTCAAGGCCGGTCAGCAGAGCCACAAGAACGACGACAGCAGCCGGCAGCAGCAGGCCGAGAGCGACAAGAATCGCCAGCAGAGCGGCCATCGCGGCGGCAGCGGCAACTTCGCCGACGACCGCGAGCGCGCCTCGGAGGCTGGCCGCAAGGGTGGCCAACAGTCGTAGCGGTTCGCTGCGGATCATATGATGGACTTGTCCAGAAGCCCGCTCCGGATCGCCGGGGCGGGCTTTTTGGTCCGCCGCGCGGTATCGTGAGGTCTTCCTCTTGAGCCTCCTGCTCCAGGAGTAGGCTAACCGACGCAGGCAGGGGTTGAGTGCTTGAGCTCGACGGTCGTGTCGCGATGCAGCGACGAAGGGACAGGCAGGCGGTGGCCGCGGCACGCGGTCCGGACGACTTCCGGGCCAGAACGTCACGAAAGCGCTTCGAGCACCGCCGCGATATATTCCTTCGCACCTTCCACAACCCGCTGACGATCCTCACTGCCGCTGACCCGCGGACCGTTCGGATCGGGAAAGTGAATGAGCACATAGGCCCCCAGCTGGTCCTTGTCGTGCAGCTCGACTGAAACGAAGCCGTTGCTGCTGCTGAACATCGGGGCGTCGAAGGAAGGCATCTGAACTCCTCACTTATCGCGGCGGCTGCCACTGCTAATTCACGTGCTGTGTCCGCGTTCCCCGCCGCATGCGAATGTGAGGTCGTGCGTCGCCTTCAACGATGATCCAGCCGGCGAAACCGCCGTATCGGGCGGCGAGACGGTGCATCGCGCCGCGGCAGGAAGCCAGTCGGCGCGCGGCTGCGGAAGCAGGGGAAAAGCCATCCCTCCGTGGAAAGGGATGGCTTGCGTGATCAGGCGGCCTTGGCCATCTCGTTCGCGGATGCGTCCGCCAGACCCGTCAGCGCCTCGTCGGTCCTGGATTCCTCGCTGAGCGTCTGGTCGAGCAGCTTCGCCGCGTCCTTCATTCCAAGAACGGTGGCCCAGCGCTTCAGCGTGCCGTAGCGCGTGATCTCGTAGTGCTCGACGGCCTGCGCGGAGGCGATGAGACCGGCATCCAGCGCCGGCATGCCCTTGAACTCCTCGATGATCTCCTCGCCTTCCTCGACGATGCCGTCGATCGCCGGGCAGGTCTTGCCCTGCGCCCGTTTGCCGAGGATCTCGAAGACCTGCTGAAGGCGCTCGACATGCACTTCGGTCTCGTTCTTGTGCTTCTCGAACGCTGCCTTGAGCTCCGCCGAGCCGGCGGCGCGGGCCATCTTGGGAAGCGCCTTCAGGATCTTCCTTTCCGCGTAGTAGATGTCCTTGAGCGTGTCATAGAAAAGGTCGTCCAACGTCTTCTCTTTTGCCATGGGAATCTTCCTTTGGTGGTACGTCTTGAGTGGACCATGCGTTCACGGCGACATGACACATGTGCATTCAAGAGCGCAGCAGGATCGGAAAGGTTCCGGGCTCCGTCGGACCACATTTGATATCGCCGGCGGACAGGGGACAAATGCGCGCGGATGCGCCGGGGTGGGTGTGACCGCCGGTGTCGTGTCGATTTCGCGAAGGGAAGGAATGGTACGGTTGGCTGGGATCGAACCAGCGACCTCCGGATCCACAATCCGGCGCTCTAACCAGCTGAGCTACAACCGCAAGGTGCCGTGTCCATACGGACAAATGCGCGGCATTTCAAGACGGAAACGGCGCGCGCGACGACGATGATGCGGGGGTGTCCTCCGTCCCTCAAAAAGGAAAAAGACCGGGGGGAGGAGGTCCCGGTCTTTTCCTAGAGTCGGTCCGGCGGGAGGAGGTGCCGGCCGTTCTACCCGCGGATCGGTGGGAGGAGGTACCTCACCGCGGGGATATGTTTAAGGCACGCCTCAGGCGACCTTGAATTCCTTGGCGGACTTCTCGAACACGCCCTTCACCGGCTTGGCGACCTCGTCGGTCACCTTGGAGGAAAGCGCCTGGAAGTCCTTCGCCTGCTCGGCGAAACGCTCGTAGCTCTTGCGCACGAAGGCGCCCTGAAGCTCGAAGAGCTCGGACAGCGACTTCACGGCGAGCAGCGAGTCGAGGTGGTCGAAGCCGGCCGCGGTATTGACGCGGGCCGCCGCGATCGACTTGGAGGTCAGCTCGCTGGAAGCGAGGCGCACGCTCTCATAGGTGTCCTCGAGCGCCTTCTGCATGTCTTCCGACACACTCTTGATCCTGGCGTAGGCTTCCTTCGACTGCTCGACGCCCTTCTCGGCGAAGGCGCGAAGCTGGTCGGTGGCCTCGCTGGCGTCGAAGGTCGGGAATTCCACGTTCTCGATGGTCTTCATCGCTGCTTTGCTCATGGTTGCGTTCCTGTTCCTTGGGCGGAAGGGTTGTGTTCCCAACCGGTCATGGCTTCTATATAGACCATGTTTTTGTGCGGTGCAATATCAAATGTTGCATTGCACTCGAACCCTCGCAGGTTGACCGGCGGCACGGCGTGACGGCATCGTTTCGTGCCGTCCATTAACCAAAGGCCTAGTTTGGCGTGGGCGGTGCGCACGCATCGGTGGACGAGGACCCCGGAACTCCATTATTACCAAACGGTTAACGCCTGCGTCACAGCGATAGGTCTCACATGAATGCGCGGTCCTACCCGTTCATCGACGTCGCGGCCCACGAGCTCGTCCGCGCCCGCTTTGCCGCGGGCGATGCGCTCATGGTGCTGCCGGCGTCGCTCGACCGGGTGATCTGGACAAATGGCCCGGGCGCGCGCCTGCTGGGTTTCGACGGCTTCGAGGACGCGCTGGCCGCGCAGGACGTGCTGTCGCCCGTGGCGCGCCGGCAGATCGCGGCGACGCGCGGCTTCCCCGCCCTTGGCGCGGACCGCCCTGTGGCGGTGCGCATCACCACGGCCGAGCGCAGCGAGCTCGTTGCCTTCTCCGCCAGCGAAATCCATCTGCCCGGCGGTGAGCCGGCCATCCTGCTCGCCGCGCCGCTCGCGCAGGACGATCGCGCTGCCGCCGATGTCGCCGCGCATGCGATCGGCGGCCTGGCGGGCGAAGGGCAGGAGCTCGCGCTGGTCGACGCTGCCGGCTTGCCTGTCGCAGCCTCGCCGGGCTTCAAGGCAATGGGCGTGGCGGAAGACGATTTTGCTGACTTGCTCGCGGATGCATCCGGCGCCCATGACCGCCTCGTCAAGCGCATGGTGGCGACGCGGAACGGCAAGGCCGCCGTGGGCGTCGCGCGCCTCGTGGACGAGCCGGGCACCTATCTGGTGATGGTTGTCGAGGCGCCGCAGGAGGAGGCCTCCGCCGTGCCGGGCGCGCCTTCTGTTCCGGAGGAAACGGCGGCAGCGTTCGACGCGCCGGTGGCGCAGGTGGACGACGCGGCGGATGATATGCGTGCCGATGACGGGCAGCCGGCCGGTGCCGATGCCGGCGCGACCATCCAGCCGCATGACGACTGGTATTTCAGCGAGGCCGCGCCTGCGGGCGGCGCGGCGCCCGAACGGCGGGAGCTCCCGCATGCGCCGGTGCGCTTCGTCTGGCGGACGGATGCGCAGGGGCGCTTCTCCCATATCGGCGACGAGTTCGCCTCCGTCGTCGGCGCCTCCGCCGATGTGATCGGCCGGCCTTTCCGGGATGTCGCCGAGCGCCTCGGGCTGGAGAAGGGCAGCGAGATCGCGGACCTTCTCGACCGCCGCGACACGTGGTCGGGACGCGCGGTGCTGTGGCCGGTGGATGAGGCCGGGATGCGCGTTCCGGTCGATCTGGCGGCGCTTCCCGTCTACGACCGCGATCGCAGGTTCGAGGGTTTTCGCGGCTTCGGCGTCGCGCGGTTCGGCGATGCGGTGGCCGACACGGGCCCGGAGCTCCCGCCGGCGCAGGAAACGCCGCCGGACTTGCCGGCCGGCGAGGCCGAGGATGAGCAGGATCCGTTCCGAGGCGAGGTGCCGGCGCTCGAAATGAGCGCCAGCCCCGACCGCCGCAGCTCCGACAAGGTGATCCGGCTGGCGGAGCGCCGGCCGGCTGCGTCCGAGCGCGCGCTTTCCAGCGCCGAGCGACTGAATTTCCGCGAGATCGGCCAGCGCCTGCGCGAATCCGGGATTGCCGGCTCCGCGGAGGACGAGGCCGAGCAGGCCGCGCCGCAGGCGGTTGTGACGGCCGCGATGGAAGAGCCGCTCGAGCCGCCGCCGCTCGCCGGGCAGCCACCCCTGCCGGAAATGACGATTGAGCAGGTGCAAGAGGATGCGGGCGGGCCTTTCCGCGACGATGCGCCCGACGCGGCATCCCAACCGGGCGACGAAGCGGAGCAGCCCATCACCATCGGCGAGGCTGCTTTCCTGCTGCAGCGCGACGTTTGGGAAGAGCCGGCCATCGGCGTGAACCCGGCGGCGCCATCGGCGAGCGGTGAATCGGCAGCGGTTTCGGCCGACGAGGGCTTGCCGGCGGACAATGGCGATGCTCCGACTGCCGTCGAAGCCGTCGAAGCCGTCGAAGCCGTCGAAGCCGTCGAAGCCGTCGAAGCCGTCGAAGCCGTCGAAGCCGTCGAAGC
>Ga0182742_1000074_pt1 | contig 204776 bp, 177 predicted proteins | sample eDN5th37CBELigMG_FD_128880 | JGI IMG/M metagenome (GOLD analysis project Ga0182742, IMG submission 128880) | Enriched Miracle-Growth compost microbial communities from Emeryville, California, USA - eDNA 5th pass 37_C BE-Lig MG (version 2)... ... | reverse complement strand
CAGGCGATGTATCACTTCCTCTCCGGCTACACCGCCAAGGTGGCGGGCACCGAGAAGGGCCTGGGCAAGGAGCCGCAGGCGACCTTCTCCACCTGCTTCGGCGCCCCCTTCCTGCCGCGCCACCCGGAAGTCTATGGCAAGATGCTGGCCGAGCTGATCGCCAAGCACGGCGCCCAGGTGTGGCTGGTGAACACCGGCTGGACCGGCGGCGCCTATGGCACCGGGCAGCGCATGTCCATCAAGCACACCCGCGCCCTGCTGCGCGCGGCGCTGGACGGCTCGCTGAACAACGCGACCTTCGCCACCGACCCGTTCTTCGGCCTCGCCGTGCCGCAGGACGTGCCGGGCATCCCGGCCAACGTGCTGAACCCGCGCGACGCCTGGGCCGACAAGGCCGCCTACGACAAGACCGCCAAGCACCTGGTCTCCCTGTTCGAGAAGAACTTCGAGACCTTCGCCGGCGCGGTCAGCGACGACGTGAAGGCCGCGGCCCTGCGCGCCGCCGCCTGACCGGCAGCATCCTTCGCGATTGAAGAGGGCGGGGCCGGATACGGCGCCGCCCTTTTTCTTTGCGCGCTTCCTGGGAAAGGCGCCGCCTTCCCCAGGCCCCATCCGCCGGGGTGGCCGTGCCACCCCGGACCCCGCCTCCAACGACTTTGGCACAGGCAGCACTGGCAGGGCAGGAGCCAGAGCTTGACTTTTATGCCTGAATAGGAATAAAGTCCGAAAGAAAGGAGGTGGCGCATGGACCTTGTTCCCGTCACCGAGGCCGGCCTCAAGCGCGCCATGGCGGATAAACGCTATTGGCAGAGCGGACATCCCGAGCGCCCCGCCTATGTCGGCTGGGTCACGGAAGGCTGGCAGGCTCTAGGATCATAGTCCTATTGCGGTGGAACCGGTGGGCTGGTTTTCGTCCGGGCCTATGACCGCAGCCGGAATGGGAAGGCGGAGCATGTCTCCGCCTATGTGCGAGGCGCGGGAACGTCCGGCAGGGGGACGAGCCAGCCCGCTGCCGTGCTTCCGGTTGCCGCGGGGCGCTATCCCGGAAGTGGCCGGAGCGCCCTCGATGGTCCGCCTGGGCCGCAGGATCTCGATGCAGGTGGCGGCGGGTTCCGGCCCTCACCGCCGCCGGTCACGCCGCCGCTCAGGGCACCCAGCGCTGCCGGCCCGTTGCGGCCATCACCCAGCACTGTGGAGGAACTGACGGCGGCTACGCCACGCGTGCAGGCGCGAGCCGGGGGTCGGTACACAGGAACGCCTGAATACGACCGAGGCGGCGGTGTGGCGCAGCGGCAGGCCGACTTGGAGGCACTGGGTGGTAAGTTTGTCGATGAGCCGTCACCCGGCGTGTACCGGTACATGCTCCAAGATGGGAGGCAGGCGATGATATGTGACGGCACCAAGAGCGACAAAATTACCATGGAAATACAGGTCCCGAGGCCGAATAGCCGAAAAGCGGACCCAACTCATAAATTTCGCTACGGAGCCGTTGAATGAACCAGCCCTCCACCTTGCGCTCGCTCAACTCCGATCTGGACGGTGACATCCCTCGTGCTGGCGATGACGCGGAGCAGCGCCGCCTCGCTCTACTGGCCTGGGAGATGGTGGAGATCTGGACCATTCCCACTCCACGCCGCCGGGCCTTCACCCGCTTCTCCGCTGACTGGCTCCGCCACAAAGACTGGCGGGTGACCGTTATTCCGAGCCGCCTCAGGCCAGAGGATCAGGTGCGCATCGACGGCGCCATCCAGGCCCTGGGCCACGATCACTGGCTCGGCACGGCGGTCGACCCTCGGATACCGGAGCTGACTGCGGTGTGGAAGTGGGGCTTTGCGGAGGACGACATGAACTGGTTCCACACCTCCCATACCGGTACCTGGGTGATGGGCTTCACGGCAGAGCGCGACTTCGCCTTCCTAGGCGATGGCGACGGGCTCTCCACCTTGGCCGGTCCCACGACCTTCCTGCGCGCCGCTCTGGGCGACCTACGGGAATGGTGGATGGAATTCGAGGAAGATATGCGCATCCCGGAATCCGAGCGAGATCCTTCCGCCAAGGCCTATTTTGACGCCTTCATCGCCCACTACGAACCCTTCATCGCCCGTGCGTGAGGCTGGCGCCCTCTGATGTCGGGGCCCGGGGTGGTTCAACCACCCCGGCGGGGGTGTCCAGAGGGGGCGGCGCCCCCTCTGGCCCAGGCTTGGTCTTGAGAAGCCGACGAAAAAACTCGTGGCGTCCTGGCGCGCTGCGGTCCATAAGGCGCACCGGGCAGCCTGCAAGCCGGGCGCCCGGACCCGCGAGCGTGCGGGATGTCAGCGTCTGCACCGGGCGCCTCCCGAGACTGTCCTGGGGTGTTCCCCTTGGATTCGGGGCGGCGGGGCGGCGTTTCCGGCCACATGGTGCGACCCGCGGTGCTCCCGCGGCCAGCCATGCCGCCCGAGACGCCGGTGGGCCTCCTTCACGGGGCCTTCACATCCGGTCTGGGCCTGGGCGTCCCGTGCCGCTCTTTCGGCCCCCGGCCAAGCCGGGGAGGGCAGGGCCCGCCGCCAGGGATGGCGTGGGCCGCGATGCTAAGGACGATCCATGTTCGACAATTACTTCCGCAAGGACATCGCCTGGGGCGGCAAGACCCTGACGCTGGAGACGGGCAAGGTGGCCCGCCAGGCGGATGGCGCGGTGATGGCGCGGCTCGGCGACACCATCGTGCTCTGCACGGTGGTCGGCGCCCGCTCGGTGAAGCCGGGGCAGGACTTCTTCCCGCTCACCGTGAACTACCAGGAGAAGGCCTTCGCCGCCGGCAAGATCCCGGGCGGCTTCTTCAAGCGCGAGGGCCGGCCCTCCGAGGCGGAGACGCTGATCTCCCGCCTGATCGACCGGCCGATCCGCCCGCTCTTCCCCGAGGGCTTCCGCAACGAGGTGCAGGTCATCGCGACGGTGCTGTCGCATGACATGGAGAACAGCCCGGACATCGTCGCGCTGGTCGGCTGCTCGGCCGCGCTGACGCTCTCGGGCATTCCCTTCTTCGGCCCGGTGGGCGCGGCGCGCGTCGGCCTGATCGAGGGCGCCTATGTGCTGAACCCGACGCTGGAGCAGATGAAGTCCAGCAAGCTCGACCTGGTCGTCGCCGGCACCGCCGAGGGCGTGCTGATGGTCGAGTCCGAGGCGCATGAGCTGTCCGAGGACGACATGCTGGGCGCCGTGACCTTCGGCCACCAGGGCTTCCAGCCGGTGATCGAGGGCATCATCGACCTGGCCGAGCGCGCCGCCAAGGAGCCGTGGGACCTGCCGGAGCCCTCCGAGGAGGAGGCGGCGCTGAAGGCCAAGCTGGCTGATCTGGGCAGTGCCTCGATCGCCGAGGCCTACAAGGAGACCCAGAAGCTCGTCCGCCAGGGCAAGGTGAGCGAGGCCAAGAAGGCGATCCTGGCGCAGCTGACGCCGGAGGAGGCCGAGAAGGCCAAGGGCCTGCTGAAGGAGCTGGAGGCGGACGTCGTCCGCAACGCCATCCTCGACACCGGCATGCGCATCGACGGGCGCGACACCAAGACCGTGCGGCCGATCCTGGCCGAGGTCGGCGTGCTGCCGCGCGCGCATGGCTCGGCGCTGTTCACCCGTGGCGAGACGCAGGCCTTCTGCGTGGCCACGCTGGGCACCGGGCAGGATGAGCAGATCATCGACCAGCTCGCGGGCGAGTACCGCGAGAACTTCATGCTGCACTACAACTTCCCGCCCTACTCGGTGAACGAGACGGGCCGGATGGGCAGCCCGGGCCGGCGCGAGATCGGCCACGGCAAGCTGGCCTGGCGGGCCCTCCACCCGCTGCTGCCGGAGAAGTCGACCTTCCCCTACACGCTGCGCGTGGTCTCCGAGATCACGGAGTCGAACGGCTCCTCCTCGATGGCCACCGTCTGCGGCACCTCGCTCTCCCTGATGGACGCCGGCGTGCCGCTGAAGCGCCCCTGCGCCGGCATCGCCATGGGCCTGATCAAGGAGGAGAAGGGCTTCGCCGTGCTGTCCGACATCCTCGGCGACGAGGACCATCTCGGCGACATGGACTTCAAGGTGGCCGGCACCGAGCAGGGCATCACTGCCCTGCAGATGGACATCAAGATCACGTCCATCACGCCGGAGATCATGAAGATCGCCCTGGAGCAGGCCAAGGGCGGCCGACTGCACATCCTGGGCGAGATGGCCAAGGGCCTGACCGGCGCCCGCAGCGACGTGGCCGCCAACGCGCCCAAGATCACCGTGATCAATGTCCCCAAGGACAAGATCCGCGAGGTGATCGGCACGGGCGGCAAGGTGATCCGCGACATCGTCGAGACCACCGGCACCAAGATCGACATCGAGGATGACGGGACGATCAAGATCGCCTCGACCAGCCCCGAGGCGACCCAGGCGGCGATCGACCGCATCCGCGGCATCACCGCCGAGCCGGAAATCGGCGCGATCTACAACGGCACCGTGGTGAAGACCGCCGATTTCGGCGCCTTCGTGAACTTCCTCGGCGCCCGGGACGGCCTCGTGCACATCAGCGAGCTGGCCAATGAGCGCGTCGCCAAGACCACGGACGTGGTCAAGCAGGGCGACAAGGTGAAGGTGAAGGTGCTGGGCTTCGACGACCGCGGGAAGGTGAAGCTTTCCATGCGGGTTGTGGACCAGGCCAGCGGTGCCGACATCAGTGAGCAGGTCGGCGCCCGCCGTCCGCGCGAGCAGGGCGAGGGCGGCGAGGGTGAGGAGCGGCGCGAGCGCCGCCCGCGCCGCGATCGCGGCCACGCTGCCGATTAACGTCGGTTTGAGGCCGCGGCGGGTTGCCCTCGCGGCCTCACGGCGTATTTCCAAGAATTTCAGGGTGAGCCCTAAGAAGCTGGTGTGGGCAGCCCTAAATGACGATACTGTGAAACTCGGTTTCTGAGGGCGGTAGGCTGCGGTGAAGGCAATCAACGCGATCCGGATGGGCGGTGTGGACGTGCTTCCGCTGGTGGAAGGCGGCAAAGGTGTCGCCGTCTCCACAGGAGCCTCCTGCGGGGAATGGGCGGGTGCCGGCGGCATCGGCACCTTCTCCGGCGTCAATGCCGACAGCTACGACGCCGAAGGCAACCTCGTCGATCAGGTCTATCACGGCCGCACCCGCCGCGAGCGGCACGAGGAGCTGGTGGCCTATGGCATCGCCGGCGGCATCGCGCAGGCGCGCGAGGCCTATGAGCGGGCCAATGGCCAGGGCCGCATCCACATGAACGTGCTGTGGGAGATGGGCGGCGCCGAGCGCGTGCTGCGCGGCGTGCTGGAAGGCGCGCGGGGGCTGATCAACGGCGTCACCTGCGGTGCGGGCATGCCCTACAAGCTCGCCGAGATCGCCCGCGAGTTCAACGTCTTCTACTATCCGATCGTCTCCTCCGGCCGTGCCTTCTCGGCGCTGTGGAAGCGCTCCTACAGCAAGGTCTCCGAGCTGCTCGGCGGCGTGGTCTACGAGGATCCCTGGCTGGCCGGAGGCCATAACGGCCTCTCCAACTCCGAGGACCCGAACAAGCCCGAGGCGCCCTATGCGCGCGTGCTGAAGCTGCGCGAGCAGATGCGCCAGTTTGGCCTGGGCGAGGTGCCGATCATCATGGCCGGCGGCGTCTGGTGGCTGGAGGAGTGGGAGGACTGGATCGACAACCCGGAGCTGGGCCCGATCGCCTTCCAGTTCGGCACCCGCCCGCTCGTCACCAAGGAAAGCCCGATCAGCGAGGCCTGGAAGCAGAAGCTGCTCTCGCTCCAGCCGGGCGACGTGCTGCTGCAGCCCTTCTCGCCCACCGGCTTCTACTCCTCGGCGGTGCGCAACGACTTCCTGCGGGACCTGGAGGCGCGCAACGAGCGGCAGGTGGCGGTCAGCCCCGAGCCGGTCGGCGAGCACACGGCCGAGTATGGCGTCGGGCCGCGCAAGCGGCTGGTCTGGCTGGCCCCCGGCGACCTGGAGCGCGTGCATCACTGGGAGGCGCAGGGCTTCACCGAGGCGCTGCGCACGCCGGACAGCACGCTGGTCTTCGTCACGCCCGAGAGCGCCAAGCAGATCCTGAAGGACCAGACGGACTGCATGGGCTGCCTGAGCCACTGCCGCTTCTCGAACTGGACGCAGCACGGGCCGGACTACACCAACGGCAAGAAGGCCGATCCGCGTTCCTTCTGCATCCAGAAGACGCTGCAGGACATCGCGCATGACGGCGACATCGACCACAACCTGATGTTCGCCGGCCACAACGCCTACCGCTTCGGCTCCGACCCCTTCTACTCGAACGGCTTCATCCCGACGGTGAAGCAGCTGGTCGAGCGGATCATGTCCGGCCGCTGAGGCCGCCCATGCGCGCCCCGCTCCGGGGCGCGCAACTTCCCTTCGATGCCGAAACGAGCTAAGGCATGGCGCGGCGCCCAGGCGCTGTTGGGGGGAAAGACCATGGCTCGTACGATCGAGACCTTTCTGTGCCAGCCGGCGGTGGAAGCCATCGCCCGCATCCTGCTGACCTTCCCCTTCTGGGGCAGCGGACTGGCCAAGCTTATCGACTTCCAGGGCGGGGTGGCGGAGATGGCCATGTTCGGGCTCAACCCGCCCGCGGCCTTCAACATCGCCGTCATCATCACCCAGCTCGGCGGCTCCGCGCTGATCATCCTCAACCGCTGGACCTGGCTGGGGGCGGGGGCGCTGGGCGTCTTCACCGCGCTGACCATCCCGCTGGTGCACCACTTCTGGAGCCTGGAGGGCGAGCGCGGCATCGTGGCCTTCCACACCGCGACGGAGCATGTCGGCATGATCGGCGCGCTGGTGGTGGTCTCGATCCTGGCGGCGCGGAGCAACCGCAGCCGCAGCGGGGCGCGGATGATGGGCGTTCCGGCCGAGTAAGGCTGGGGGAAAGGAATTCCCCCCAGGGGCCCCCATCTTCTTTTTGTCAGTCAGGAAAAAGATGGGGTCCGGGGGAATGCCTTCCCCCGGGCTTCTTCTACGTCAGGCGCCCGGCGCCTTGTGGATCGGGTCCACCCAGGGGACGTTCTCCGGCTTTTCCACCGGCTCGATGTCCAGGTTCACCACCACCGCCTCGTTGTCGCTGCGCACCAGCACGCATTCCAGCGTCTCGTCGGTGGAGGCGTTGATCTCCTGGTGCGGCACATAAGGCGGCACGTAGATGAAGTCGCCCGGCCCGGCCTCGGCGGTGAACTCGAGATGCTCGCCCCAGCGCATGCGGGCGCGGCCCTTCAGCACATAGATCACGCTTTCCAGCGGCCCGTGGTGGTGCGCGCCGGTCTTGGCATTGGCGTGGATGTGGACGGTGCCGGCCCAGATCTTCTGCGCGCCGACGCGGGCCAGGTTGATCGCCGCCTGGCGGTTCATGCCCGGCGTCTGCGCCGTGTTGGCGTCCAGCTGGTCGCCCGGGATCACCCGGACGCCGCTGTGCTTCCAGCCATCCTGCGGGGTGCCGGCCGGCAGGTCGGAATGGTCGTGGCCGTCATGCGGCATGGGCGGTTCTCCCGTTCTGGCGCGTGCGATGCCGGATCATGTCGCGCCGTTATCCGGACGCGTCAAGCGGAGGAGGGGCGGCGCGGTTGTCATCGCCCTGCCATGCAAGCGTCATCGGGCTGTCGCCGCCGTGGACTAAGCCCTCGCGCCATCGAGGCCGGAAGACGGGATGCCCATGGCGCGCCGGAAGAACGTATTGCTGATCGTGGTGGACCAGTGGCGGGCGGATTTCGTGCCGGCCCTGGGCGCGGATTTCCTGCGCACGCCGAACCTGGACCGGCTCTGCCGCGAAGGCGTGACCTTCCGCAACCACGTCACCACCACGGTGCCCTGCGGCCCGGCGCGGGCCAGCCTGTTGACCGGCCTCTACCTGATGAACCACCGCGCCGTGCAGAACACGGTGCCGCTCGATGCCCGGCACATGAACCTGGGCAAGGCGCTGCGGCAGATCGGCTATGACCCGGCGCTGATCGGCTACACCACCACCACGCCCGACCCGCGCACGACCGGCGCGCGCGACCCGCGCTTCACCACGCTGGGCGACCTGATGGAAGGCTTCCGCGCCGTTGGCGCCTTTGAGCCGAGCATGGACGGCTATTTCGGCTGGCTGGCGCAGAAGGGCTACGAACTGCCGGAGAAGCGCGAGAACATCTGGCTGCCGGAGGGCGAGGATTCGGTGCCCGGCGCCACCGACCGCCCGAGCCGCATCCCGTCCGAGCTGTCGGATACCGCCTATTTCACCGAGCGGGCGCTCACCTACCTGAAGGGCAAGGGCGAGAAGCCCTGGTTCCTGCATCTCGGCTATTGGCGGCCGCATCCGCCCTTCATCGCCCCGGCGCCCTACAACACAATGTACAGCCCGGCCGAGATGCCGGCGCTGCACCGGCGCGAGACCTGGCAGCAGGAAGCGGCGCAGCACCCGCTGCTCGACTTCTACCTGAAGGGCATCAGCCAGGGCTCCTTCTTCCACGGCGCGGGCGGCGCCGCCTCGGAGCTCGACGAGGCCGAGATCCGGCAGATGCGCGCCACCTATGCCGGGCTGATCACCGAGGTGGACGAGGCGCTCGGCCAGGTCTTCGCCTATCTCGACGAGACCGGGCAGTGGGACGACACGCTGGTCATCTTCACTTCCGACCATGGCGAGCAGCTTGGCGACCATTACCTGCTCGGCAAGATCGGCTACCACGACGAGAGCTTCCGCATCCCGCTGGTGGTAAAGGACCCGGAGAGCAAGCTCGGCGCTGGCCGCATCGAGGACAGCTTCACCGAAAGCGTCGATGTGCTGCCGACCATCCTGGACTGGCTGGGCGGCCAGCCGCCGCGCGCCTGCGACGGCCATTCCCTGGTGCCGCTGGTGCAGGGCCAAAAGCCCGCCGACTGGCGCGACCATCTCTTCTACGAATACGACTTCCGCGACGTGCACTACTCGCAGCCCGAGACGGCGCTCGGCCTCTCGATGGACGAGAGCGCGCTCTGCGTCGTGCAGGACGCGCGCTGGAAATACGTCCATTTCGCAGCCCTTCCGCCGCTGCTCTTCGACCTGGAGCGCGACCCGGACCAGTTCACCAACCTGGCGGAAGATCCGGCCTATGCCGCTGTCGTGGCGGAATACGCGCAGAAGGCGCTCTCCCACCGCATGCGCCACGCCGAACGCACCCTGACGCATTACCGCGCCACGCCGCGCGGCCTCGAGGAGCGCAACCCATGATTCTCACTCCCCGCCGTTCCCTTCTTCTTGGCGCCGGCGCGGCGCTGGGTGCCAGCGCGCTGCCCCGCTTCGCCATTGCCCAGGCGGATCAGCGGCCGAGCATCACCATCGCCGTGCAGAAGATCAGCAACAGCAACACGCTGGAAGTGCTGCGCGAGCAGTCCAACGTGGGCGAACGCGCCTTCTCGATGCTCTGGGAAGGGCTGATCGGGCGCGACCTGCTGGGCGGGCTGAAGCCGGTTCCGCGCCTCGCCACGGCCTGGCGCCGGATCAGCGACAGCGTGGTCGAGCTGGACCTGCGGCAGGGCGTGAAGTTCCACAACGGCGACGAGATGACGGCGGAGGACGTCGTCTTCTCCTTTGGCCCGGAGCGGATGTTCGGCGACACCAGGCCGACCGCCATGGGCAAGACCATCGAGATCGGCGGCGACCGCATCCCGACCCGCGCCGGGCGCGACCTGCCGCCGGAAGTGCCGGCCGTCGCGCGCCGTTCCTGGCCGGCGCTGGAGCGCATCGAGATCGTCGACAAGTACAAGCTGCGCTTCCACAACGCGACGCCGGACGTCACGCTGGAAGGCCGCCTGTCGCGCTCCGGCAGCGAGATCATCAGCAAGCGCGCCTTCATCGAGGCCGAGACCTGGTTCGACTGGGCGCGCAAGCCGGTGCTCACCGGCCCCTACAAGGTGGCGGAGTTCACCGCCGACCAGTCCCTCCTCCTGGCCGCGCATGACGCGTACTGGGGCGAGCGGCCGCCGCTGAAGTCGATCCGGCTGATCGAGATTCCCGAGGTCTCCTCGCGCATCAACATGCTGCGCTCGGGCGAGGTGCAGTTCGCCTGCGACATCCCGCCGGACCAGATCGGCACCGTCGAGGGCGACAAGCGGCTGCAGGTGCAGGGCGGCACCATCCTGAACCATCGCCTGACCTGCTTCGACAAGACGCACCCGCAGCTGACCGATGCCCGCGTGCGCCGCGCCTTCACCCATGCGATCGACCGGCAGGCCATTGTGGAGACCCTCTGGGCCGGCCGCACCGAGGTGCCGAAGGGGCTGCAATGGCCCTATTACGACGACATGTTCGTCGCGGACTGGTCGGTGCCGGAATACGACCCGGCCGAGGCGCAGCGCCTGCTGAAGGAAGCCGGCTACAAGGGCGACCCGATCCCCTACCGCCTGCTGAACAACTATTACACCAGCCAGGTGCCGACGGCGCAGGTGCTGGTCGAGATGTGGAAGCAGGTCGGCCTCAACGTGCAGATCGAGATGAAGGAGAACTGGTCGCAGATCCTCTCGCGCGAGCCGGGCCGGGCGGTGCGCGACTGGTCGAACAGCGCGCCCTTCAACGACCCCGTCTCCTCCATCGTCAACCAGCATGGGCCGAACGGCCAGCAGCAGCAGGTCGGCGAATGGACCAACGAGGAGATGAACCGCCTCTCGGTGGAGCTGGAGACCTCGACCGACCGCGCCCGCCGCAAGCAGATCTTCCGCCGGATGCTGGAAATCTGCGAGCGGGAGGACCCGGCCTACACGGTGCTGCACCAGAACGCGACCTTCACCGCCCTGCCGCGCAACCTGGGCTGGAAGGCGGCGCCGGCCTTCGCCATGGAGTTCCGCGCGCACAACTGGAAGGCCTGAGCGGATGGCGGGGCCCCTGGTCGAGATCCGCGGCCTGACCGTCAGCTTCGACGGCGTGCCGGCGCTGCGCGGCGTGGACCTCACGGTCGGGCGTGGGGAGGCGGTGGCGCTGGTGGGTGAATCCGGCTGCGGCAAGTCGGTCACCTGGCTGGCCGCGCTGGGGCTGCTGCCCGCGAAGGCGCGGGTCGCCGGCAGCGTGCGGCTGGAGGGCGCCGAGCTGCTCGGCGCCGCCTCCGCCACGCTGGACCGGGTGCGCGGCGGGCGTGTGGCGATGATCTTCCAGGACCCCGCGAGCAGCCTGAACCCGGTGCACCGCATCGGCCGGCAGATCGTGGAGGCGCTGCGCCTTCACCGGGGGATGGACGGCGCGGCGGCGCGCGAGGAAGCGCGGCGCCTGCTCGACCAGGTTGGCATGCCCGATGCCCGGCGTCGGCTGGAGGCCTATCCGCACGAGCTTTCCGGCGGGCAGAACCAGCGCGTGATGATCGCCATGGCGCTGGCCGGGCAGCCCGAGCTGCTGGTGGCGGACGAGCCGACCACCGCGCTCGACGTCACCATCCAGGCGCAGATCCTGGAGTTGCTCGCGGAAATCCGGCGCGACACCGGCATGGCGCTGGTGCTGGTCAGCCACGACCTCGGCGTGGTGGCGGAGACCTGCGAGCGGGTCTGCGTCATGTATGCCGGCCGCATCGTCGAGGAGACGGCGGCCGAACGCCTCTTCACCGGCCCGGCGCATCCCTATGCGCAAGGGTTGCTCGCCGCCCTGCCGCCGATGCACGGGCCGCGCCGCCCGCTGGCCGCCATTCCCGGCGGCGTGCCGGAATCCTGGGCCATGCCGCCCGGCTGCGCCTTCGCGCCGCGCTGCCCCAAGGCTTGCGCCGCCTGTGAGAACGGGGTGCCGGCGCTGGACGCCGTCTCCCCCGGCCATCGCGCCGCCTGCATCCGCCCTTTCGCGCCGGCCGTGTCGCCGGTGCGCGCGCCCGAGCTGCTGCCGGCATGAGCGCGCCGCTGCTGGAGGCCCAAGGGCTGGTGCGCCGCTACACCATGCGGCGCGGCTGGCTCGGGCGACCGGTCGAGGTGCGGGCGCTGGATGGCGTCTCGCTCACCCTGGAGCGCGGGCGGACCCTGGGGCTGGTCGGCGAATCCGGCTGCGGCAAGTCCACCACCGGGCGGCTGGTGCTGGGCGCCGAGACGCCCGATGAGGGCAGGCTTCGCTTCGAGGGCGCGCCGCTGCCGCCGCCCGGCACCGCCGCCTGGCGGGCGCAACGGGCGCGGATGCAGATGGTCTATCAGGACCCGCTCGGCGCGTTGGACCGGCGCCTGACGATCGGCGCGCAGGTCGCCGAGCCGCTGGAGATCCATCGCCTCGCCGCGGATGCCGAGAAGGTGGCGGCGCTGCTGCGCGCGGTCGGGCTGCGGGCGGACCATGCGGCGCGCTACCCGCACGAGCTTTCCGGCGGCCAGCGGCAGCGCGCCGTGCTCGCCCGCGCGCTGGCCACCGATCCTGCGCTGCTGGTCTGCGACGAGCCGATCAGCGCGCTCGACGTCTCCATCCAGGCGCAGGTGATGAACCTGCTGGCCGAGGTGCAGGCGTCGCGCGGCGTCGCGCTGCTCTTCATCAGCCACGACCTGCGCGCGGTGCGGCAGGTCAGCCACCGCGTCGCGGTGATGTATCTCGGCCGCATCGTCGAGGAGGGGGAGCCGGACGCGGTGCTGCACGACCCCGCGCATCCCTATGCCCAGGCGCTGGTCTCCGCCATTCCGCATCCCGGCCGGCGCGGGCGGCGCATCGTGTTGCAGGGCGATCCGCCCAATCCCGCGGCGCGCCCCACGGGCTGCGCCTTCCATCCGCGCTGCCCCGTGGCCAGCGCCCGCTGTGCCGCCGAGAGCCCTGCGCTGAAGCCCCGCCCCGGCGATGGCCGCCTGGTCGCCTGCCATGTGGCGCAGGGGGAGATCCCCGCCGGCCAGGGCCTCGCCACCACGCCCGCCATCCGGGAAGCCGCCTGAATGCTGCGTTTCCTCGCCTTCCGCATCGCCCGCGCGCTGCTGACGCTGGTGCTGGTGGTGACCTTCGCCTTCGTCGTGCTGCGGCTTTCCGGCGACCCGGCGCAGATCATCATGTCGCCCGACGCGCCGCCCGAGGCGGTGGCCGCCTTCCGCCGCGCCTGGGGCCTCGATGACCCGCTCTGGATGCAGTATCTCCGCTACTTCACCGCCATCCTGCACGGCGACCTCGGCAACTCCATGCGCGACGGGCGCAGCGCCATCGCCCTGGTCGCCGAGCGCGTCCCGGCCACCCTGGCGCTGACCCTGCCGGCCCTGGCGCTGAAGCTCGGCCTCGGCCTCCCCGCCGGGATCTATGCCGCCCTGCACCGCAACTCCTTCGCCGACCGCGCGGTGATGCTGCTGGCGGTCGCCGGCTTCACCGTGCCCTCCTTCGTGCTGGGGCTGCTGCTGGTGCTGGTGTTTGCCGTGCAGCTGGGCTGGCTGCCCTCGGGCGGGCAGGACACGTGGATCCACGCCATCCTGCCGGTGGTCACGCTGGGGCTCGGTGGTGCCGCGGTGCTGGCGCGCTTCACCCGCTCCGCCATGCTGGAGGTGCTCGGCCAGCCCTATATGCGCACGGCGCTGGCCAAGGGCGTGCCCTGGCACCGGGCGGTGCGCGGCCATGCGCTGCCCAATGCCGCCATCCCCACCGTCACCATCATCGGCTTCATGGTCGGCTCGCTGCTGGCGGGGGCGGTGGTGGTGGAGAGCGTCTTCTCCTGGCCCGGGGTCGGGCGGCTGCTGGTGGTGGCCGTCGCCAACCGCGACCTGGCCGTCGTGCAGTGCATCCTGCTGCTGGTCGCCGCCACCATGATCACCGCAAACCTGGTGGTGGACCTGCTCTATGGCGTGCTGGACCCGCGGCTGCGGCTCGGCGCGCGGGAGGCCGCGTGATGTCCGACGCGGCCGCCGCCACCCCGCCGCCGGCCACCGTCGCCGCGCCGCCGGCCCGGAAGGGCGGGCGCCTGCCGCCGATGGTGCTCTTCGCGCTGTTCTGGATCGTGCTGATGCTGGGCACCGCCCTGCTGGCGGACTGGATCAGTCCCTTCTCCCACACGGCGCTCGACCTGCGCGCCCGCCTCGCGCCGCCGGCCTTCATGGGCGGCTCCTGGCTGCACCCGCTGGGCAGCGACGAGCTGGGGCGGGACGTGCTGAGCCGGCTGATCGTCTCGATCCGCATGTCGCTGCTGATCGCCTTCGGGGCGGCCATCATCGGCGCGGTGCTGGGCGTCACGCTGGGCTTCCTGGCGGCGCATTTCCGCGGGCTGGTCGAGCAGGCGGTGATGGCGCTGGCGGATTTCCAGGCCTCGATGCCCTTTCTGATCCTGGCGCTTTCCGTCCTCGCCTTCTTCGGCAATGCGCTGCCGCTCTTCATCTGCCTGCTCGGCCTGCATGGCTGGGAGCGCTATGCCCGCATCGCCCGCGGCCTGGCGATCAGCGCCGGCGGCCAGGGCTATGCCGCCGCTGTGCGGCAGCTCGGCGCCACGCCCTGGCGGATCTATGCCCGGCACGTGCTGCCCAACATCGCCTCCACCCTGATCGTCTCCATGACGCTGGCCTTCCCGGAGATCATCCTGCTGGAGAGCGGGCTTTCCTTCCTCGGCCTCGGCGTGCAGCCGCCGGACAGCTCGCTCGGCAACATGGTGGGCTACGGGCGGGAATACCTGACGCGGGCGCCCTGGATCCTGCTGGCGCCCTCGCTGGTGATCGTGCTGACGACGCTTTCGGTCAGCCTGCTGGGCGACTGGCTGCGCGACCGGCTGGACCCCACGCTGCGCTGAGGCGGCGGGGCAGGGTGGCGGCTTGGTCATGGCAGGAGAAAACGAGGTCTGGTGTTAATGAGCGAAGCTGCATACCATATCTGGTAGTGGCGCCGGCCGATTCGCAGGGCTGGCGCCTGCACGCCTTGCCTACCGGAGCCTTCATGGACGGATACAGCCACTCCTTGCCCCGCCTCCTGCACGCGGAGGCCGATGCCCCGCCGGGCGCGAGCTTCGGCGAGGCGCCGCTGCCCGCGCGCGCGCTGGATGCCGGCATGGGCCTGGCGGTGGGCCGCCGCACCGTCTTCCGCCCGGAGGATGGCGAGAGCTTCGGCCGCGTGGCCGACCGGGTGGCGGAGGGCAATCTCGGCCTGCTCGGCCCGGGGCTGGAGACGGAGCGGGCGCGGCTGCGCAACGCCATCGCCACCGGGGCGCTGCTCACCTCGGGGCGCCACCTGCAGCACGGCGATGCCGGGCAGGCCGGGCGCAACCTGGAGGTCTTCACCAACTGCGCGACGGCGATCGCCTCCTTCGCCAAGTTCTACCTGCTGCTGAACGGTTCCGGCGTCGGCCGCGCCTATGACGACGCGCTGGCCACGGTGGACTGGGGACAGGCGCCCGAACTGCGCCTCCACCTGTCCGCGGAGCATCCGGACTACCCGAAGGACCGCGCCGCCCTGCGCCGCTTCGGCACCGAGATGGGCCTGCTGCCCTGGGGCAGCACCGAGGAGAGCTTCGACGCGGCGGCCGAGGCCGGGCTGCGCGACTTCCTCGCCCGCGAGCTGGTGGCCGACCTCAGCGGTCTTCCCGCCGATGCCGTTCTGCATCGCGTGGCGGACAGCCGCGAGGGCTGGGCCAAGGCGGTCGAGGTGCTGGAGGCCATGGCCTTCCGTGGCGAGGCCGGGCGCGTGCTGGTGCTGGATCTCTCGGAGATCCGCCCGGCCGGCAGCCCGATCCGCGGCATGCAGGGGCGGCCTTCCTCCGGGCCGATCTCGCTGCTGCGCGGCCTGCTGAACATCCGCCGCCACGTCATCGAGCCCGCCCGCGTGCGCGACCCTGAGGGCGAGGCGCTGCAGCCCTGGGAGCAGGCGCTGCTGGTGGACCATTACCTGTCCGTCGAGGTGCAGGTGGGCGGTGCCCGCCGCGCCGCGCGCATGGCCACCAAGTCCTGGCGCGACCCGGGCATCCGCCGCTTCATCCGCGCCAAGTCCGAGGGCGGGCTCTGGACGGCCAACCACTCCGTCATGGTGGACCGCACCTTCTGGGCGCTGGTGCGCGGCGAGGCGGACGGTTCGCTGGCCGCCCAGGCCCGCATGGTCTTCGAGGAGGTGACGGCCTGCGCCTATATCAACGGCGAGCCGGGCTTCATCAACGGCGACCTGCTGGAGGATCACCGCACCGGCAGCGCCTGGGACAAGCCCGTGCATGAGGATGGCCGCGACTTCCGCAGCGCCCGCTACCAGGTGGACGCCGCCGCCGGCCTGCTGGCCGAGGCCTCCCGCCGCGCCGCCGAGGCGCGATTCCCCGTGACGACAAATCCCTGCGGCGAGATCACGCTGCACGTCACCGGCGGCTATTGCGTCATCGCCGACTTCGCCCCGCTGCTGGCCTGCCCCGCCAGTTTCGACAGCTTCGCCCCGGGCGCGGCGCCGGAGGACGTTGCCAAGCTGTGGGATCGCCGCGTCGAGGATGCAGTGCGGCTCGGCGTGCGCTTCCTGATCCGCGCCAACCGGATGGATGCGCTCTATGGCGAGGAGGTCGCGCGCACCAACCGCATCGGCATCGGCCCGACCGGGCTGCATGAATGGGCCTGGATGCGCTTCGGCCTCGGCTTCCGCGACCTGCTGGACGAGAAGCGCGCCGCGCCTTTCTGGGCCGCGCTGCGCCGCCTCTCCGCCGCCGCCAAGGCGGAGGCCGACCGCTATGCCGACGAGCTGGGCGTCGCCCGCCCGGTGACGGTGACCACGGTGAAGCCCGCCGGCACCACCAGCAAGCTCTTCGGCCTGACCGAGGGGGCGCATCTCCCGGCGCGCCGGCAGTATCTGCGCTGGGTGCAGTTCAAGGGCACGCGCGACCCCGGCACCGGCGAATGGCACCCCGGGTCCGACCCGCTGCTGGCCGACTATGCCGCGCGCGGCTATCCGCTGCGCGAGCTGCGCAGCTTCCCCGGCATGACGGTCGTCGGCTTCCCCACCGTGCCGCTGGCGCAGCGCCTGGGAATGGGCGAGCAACTGGTCACCGCGCCGGAGGCGGCGCCGGAGGAGCAGTATCAGTGGCTGAAGCTGCTGGAGCGGCACTGGATCGGCGCCGAGCGCGGCAACCAGGTCAGCTACACGCTGAAGGTCTATACCGACCAGCACGACCTGGAGGCCTTCCGCGCCATCGTCGCCACGCACCAGCCGGAGGTGCGCTGCTGCAGCGTGCTGCCGAGCCTGCCGGACGCCAGGCTCGGCTACGAGTACCTGCCGGAGGAGGAGGTCTCGGCCGGGCGCTTCGCGGCGCTGGTCGAGGGCATCACCGACGAGGCCAGCCGCGAGGCAGTGGACTGGGCGCATCTGCAATGCGCCAGCGGGGTCTGCCCGATCTGAGGGCGCAGAGCGGGGGAGAATGAATTCTCCCCCGGACCCCCTCTTCTTCTTTTTTATCAATTTTGCAGCGCTGGCGGTCGGGCTTTTAACCGACAAAAAGAAGATGGGGGTCTGGGGGAATTCCTTCCCCAGCCTTTTTCAGCCGACGAACACGGGCTTTGCCGAAAGCTCCACGCGCAGCCCGGCCTCCGCCAGCGAGGCGGCCAGCCTGTCCGCCGGCAGGCGCAGGTAGCGCTCCAGCAACTGCACATAGAGCCCGGTGAAGACCGGGCCATGCCCGTCCGAGGCGCCGTCCTGCGTGCTGCTCAGCGCATGGGCCAGCTCGTGCAGCAGCACCCAGGGCGGGAACTCGGCGGGCAGGCGCAGGCGCAGGCGGTTGGCATCGGCCATGCGGCGGGTGGCCTGGGCGGGCAGGGGCTCGACGCGGGGCGGGTAGCGCAGGCCCAGCTCGGCCCAGATGGCGTCCACCATGCCCTGGGCGACGGCGAAGGGGAGGGGGGCGCCGCCATGCGGCGCCACCACCCGGTCCTCCCAGGCGTAGAGGCGTTGGCGCTGGCTGTCGCGCAGGCGTTTCACTCGATCAGGCCGGGGGCGCGGCCATGGACAGGACGGTTGAGGTTGACGCGGTCCCCGGCGGCATAGCCCTGGTGATAGGCGCCGTTCGCCTGGACCGTCTGGCGGCGGCTGGAGACCAGCCGGACGGCGGCCTCGCGGAAGGCCTCCTCGACCACCTGCCGCTTGGCGACCACCAGCGCCGTGCCGGCGCTCGGCCGCGCCGCCATGCCGGCCTGACGCTCGCGGATCATGGCCTCCAGGCGCTCGGCGATGCGGCCGGCCATACCCTGTTGAAAGCTGGTGGAGGCGCGCCGCAAGGAGAGTCCGCGCAGCGCCGGGCGGGCGGCGCGGAAGGCGGCGAGCTCCGTGCCAATGCTGCGCTCGACCACGGCAAAGAGATAGGCGGCCAGAGCCGTGTCAGGCTCCAGGCCGAAGAAGACGTAGTGCGCGCCGGCCGGCTCGCGGGCCAGCCAGACCTTGCAGTCGCAAAAGCGGGCGATGGCCGGCACGCAGGCATCCACCGGGCGGCGGCGCTGGCCGGCGAGCGGCACCGTGATCTGGACGCAACGGGCCTCGCGCAGCTCCACCTCGTCCATGCTGAGGGCGTAGCGCTCCAGCAGGCGGCCAACCATCTCGGCCGCGGCGAGCGCCTCGGCCTCGGTGCAGCCGTTGGAGACGGTCTTCTCCGTCAGGGCCCGGACGCGGGCCTTGACCCGGGCCAGTTCGGCAGCCTGGTTCATGACATTCCTTTATCCACAGGCGCCGTCCATAGCATGCGCGAAGGCGGCCGGCAGCGGGGACGCGGTCCATCGCCTGTCTGTCCCGTGGGTCCGGATTGCCTCAGGCGATGAGAAAAACAACAAGGCGAGGCTAAGAATCGGGGGAATTTTCTTCCCACAACGGCGCGGGAGGGGAGTAGAACAACCGCCCTTTCCCCGCGCCCTGGCACGTTCCATGGCCGCGCTCGCGGCAAGGCTGCCCTCTGGAGATTTCATCCCTGTGACAGCATGGACCGGTATAGAGAGGTACGACCAATCGCTACCGCCGGAGCCCATTGTGTCAAGCAGCCTCGCACTCAAGCTGGACGAAGCGACGCGCCAGCGGCTGCAGGCGTTGGGCCGTGTGCGTGACCGCTCGCCGCACTGGCTGATGAAGAAGGCCGTGCTGGAGTTCCTCGACCGCGAGGAAAGCTACGAGCAGGAGAAGCAGGAGGATCTGGCGCGCTGGGAGCGGTACCGCCTCTCGGAGCACGCCGTGGCGCAGCAGGCTGTCGAGGAATGGCTCGACAGCTTTGGCACGGAAGGCGCCCGCCCCCTCCCGGGGCGGTGACCGGCCGCATCCCATGGCAAAGCTGGTGTGGCTGCCCGAGGCGGTGGCCGATCTCGATTGCTTTCTTGGTGCCCTGCGTGCCCGCAGCCCGGAGGCCGCGGGCCGCGCCGCCCAGGCGGTCATCCGCGTGACGCGGCGCCTGGCGGAGGAAGCGATGCTGGGCCGCCCGCTGGCCGACGGCACCGGGCGGCGCGAGCTGCTGGTGCCGCTCGCCGGGATCGGCCTGATGCTGCGCTACGCCCTGGACGAGGCTGGCCGGGTGGCGCTGATCCGAGTTGGTGAAGGCGGGGAGGAACGGGCATGACGGTGCTGTTGCGCTTCTTTCCAACCACTGGCTCAGGGCGGCCCGCCTCCGGTCATATTGAGCTGCGCTACGGCCTTTCCCCTTGAGGCGGCGGCTCTCCGCCCACGGAAAGGGCGGCAGGGGGGTGTTTGGAAGGCCTGACACTCCCTAAATTATGCGGCGGCCACCTGGAGGTGACGCCAATCCCCTAGCCTGTCCCTCGCTCGTTCCATGCTTTTTGGCGTGGTGCGGGGCTCTGTGTCGGACGCGGGTGAGGGCAGGGTTCCGGGACCTGTGCGGTCCCCCAGAATGAAGTGCAGGTGAATCAATGGACGGGATGTTTACCTACGGCGCGACGGATCAGGGCGAGTCGGACAACGCCACGCTCAAGGCGCGGGCGGGGTTTGGCGACATCCTGAACCAGGATGGCCAGGACAACACGGACCGCCTCGATTCCAATGGCAGCCCCAGCCATGCCTGGCGCCCGCAGTTCTCGGAGGAGTTCGACGGCCTCGAGGAAGAGGCGCGCCCGGCCACCGGGGAGGAGGCTGAGGAGGAGGGCGAGCGCCCCGAGGCCTCCGACTCCGACGAGGAGCGCGAGGAGTCCGAGGAGGAAGCGGGCGAGGGCGGCAACGTCAACGGTGCCAGCCTGGCCCGCTCGGACGATCCCGTCCGTATGTTCCTGCGCGAGATGAGCGGCACGGAGCTGCTCTCCCGCGAGCAGGAGATCGCGCTCGCCCAGCGTATCGAGGCTGGCCGCGACGCCATGCTGGCCGGGCTTTGCGAGAGCCCGATGAGCTTCGCCCACCTCGCGCAGTGGAAGGCCGCGCTGGAGCAGGGCCAGATGCCGCTGCGCGATGTGGTCGAGCTGGAGGCGATGGCGGCCGACGCCACTCCGGAGCCTGAGGAGGCCGAGGAGGGCGCCGAGGCCGCGCCGCATGCCACGCTCGACGAGAAGATGAAGCCCGAGGTGCTGGCCTCCTTCACGGCTGCGCTGGAGGCGCATGCGCGGCTGCATGCGCTGCCCTCTGGCAGCAAGGAAGCCATGGCTGAGCGGCAGGAGATGGTCGGGCTGTTCGGCGCGCTGCGCCTGCGCCCGGCGCGGCTCGACATGCTGGTGGCGCAGGTGCGCGACATGAGCCGCCGCCTGCTGGCGCTGGACGGCCAGGCGCTGCGTCTGGCCGTGGCGGCCCGCATGGAGCGCGAGGATGTGCTGCGCGTGTGGGACGGCAGCGAGGCCGGCGTCGAGCGGCTGCTGGTGGCGGCCCAGAAGGTCCGCACCTCCTCCGCCCGCCGCGAGGCGGCGCTGCGCGAGCTGGCCGAGAAGCTGCCCGGCATCCGCGCCGCGATCACGAAGCTGGAGGCCGAAAGCGGCCTGCCCGCCCGGCAGCTGCGCCGCGTTTGCGCCGAGGTTGCGCAGGGCGAGCGCGACATGCGCAAGGCGAAGGAGGAACTGACGCGGGCCAACCTGCGGCTGGTCGTCCATATCGCCAAGCGCTACCGCAACCGTGGCCTGATGTTCGGCGACCTGATCCAGGAAGGGAACATCGGGCTGATGCGCGCGGTCGATAAGTTCGACTGGCGCCGCGGCTTCAAGTTCGCCACCTACGCCACCTGGTGGGTGCGGCAGGCGATCACCCGCTCGCTGGCCGACCAGGCGCGCACCATCCGCGTCCCCGTGCACATGACGGAGACGGTGGGCAAGGTGGCGCGCATGAGCCGCCGCTTCGCGCAGAAGGCCGGCCGCGAGCCGACGCCGGACGAGCTGGCGGCGGAGCTGGGCATGTCGGTGGACAAGGTGCGCGCCGTGCAGCGCCTCGCGCGCGAGCCGGTCAGCCTGGAGAACCCGGTGGGCGACGATGACGACGGCCGCCTGGGCGACTTCATCGAGGACGAGAACGCGGTGATGCCGTTCGATGCGGCGGCGCGCTCCTCGATGCGCGAGGCGACGATGCGCATCCTCTCCGACCTGACGCCGCGCGAGGAGCGCATCCTGCGCATGCGCTTCGGCATCGGCGGCGAGAACGACCACACGCTGGAGGAGGTCGGCAAGACCTTCAACGTCACTCGCGAGCGCATCCGCCAGATTGAGGCGAAGGCGCTGAAGAAGCTGCAGGGCTCGAAGCGCGGCAAGTCGCTGCGCAGCTTCCTGGCCTGAGGAAAAAGTCCGGGGGAAGGAATTCCCCCGACCCCCCCATCTTTTTTCGTCAGTTGGGGGCGGCGCTTTCCGCAGGCGCGGGAAACTCGAAAAGAAAAGATGGGGGTCCGGGGGAATTCCTTCCCCCGGCCTTTTTTTACTGAATCTCGGTCTCGACCACGCCGACGCCCTGGAACTCCGCTCGCACCTTGGTGCCGGCGGGGACCAGGATATTGCCGGTGCAGCTTCCGGTGGTGATCACCATCCCTGCCTTGAGGCCGCCGTAGCGCCGCGCGCCGGTGTTGGCGAGCCACTGCACCAGCCGGATCGGCTCGCCGGCGGAATTGCCGCCGGTGTGCTCCACCGCCACCTCCCCGTTGAAGGTCAGCCGCACCGGCACGGCCGGCGGGTCGATGCGCTGCCAGTCGGCCAGTGCCGGGCCGACCACCAGCGCGCCATGGCTGGTCTGGTCCGCCGCGTGGCTCAGCGAATCGAGGCCGAGGCGGACGAAGCGCGTGTCCACGATCTCGATGGTGGGGTGCAGGGTGGCGATGGCGGCGATCACCTCTTCGCGCGAATAGGGGGTGTCGCGCGGCGGCAGGTCGGTCCCCAGGCGATAGCCGATCTCGGCCTCGATGCCCGTGATGTTGAATTCGGCGGCCCGGAAGGGCGTGGCGTCGAAGCGCAGGTTCTGCGCGTGGAGCGGCGCGCAGCCCGGCTCGGCGGTCGGGCTGGCGGCGCCGACCTTCCAGCCCGCGACAGGGCCAAGCTCCGCTGCCACCAGGGCCTGGATGGCGTAGACATCGTCCATATTGGCCGGCCGGGCGCCCTCGGGCAGGGTTTCGAGCCAGGTCCGGTTGCGGCGGGCCTGGAGCAGGGCGGCGGCGGCGGTGGCGGCGTCAACGGCCATGGGATGAGTCCTCCGGGAGCATGCGCGCCATCCTGGCGAGGCCCCGCGGCGGCGTCGAGAGGGGTAACCCGAATGGCTAGCGGGGCAGTTTCGGCGGTGATAACCAGAATCCTGTCCAGGATCGATCGCCCGTGACTCTCGCCGCCCCTTCCGCCGACCCCTACCTGCTGCTGCGGCTCGGCAGCCGGACCTGCGCGCTGCCCGGCGGCGCGGTGCGGGAGATCCTGCCGCTGCCCCGGCTGTGGCGGCCGCCGGGCCTGCCGCGCCCGCTGGCCGGCTTCCTGAACCTCGGCGGCGAAGCGCTCCCGGTGCTCGACCTGATGCGGCTCTTCGGCCTCGCCGCGGAGGGCGCCGAGGGTGAGGCGGCGCTGTACCGGCATGTCGTCGTGGTCACGGCAGGCGAGGGGCGGCTTGGCCTGCTGGTGGACCGGGCACTCGACCTGCTGCGGGTTCCGTGGGCGCAGCTCCGTCCCCTGGCGGCGGAGGCCACCCCGAATGGCTGCGCCGTGGCCGAGATCGAGACGCCGGAGGGCTTCGTGCACCTGCTGGCCGTGGAGCGCATCCTGCTGGCGCAGGAACAGGCCGCCCTGGCGGCGCTGCAGGAGAACGTGCAGGCCCGGCTGGCCGAATGGGCCGGCGCGGGCTGATGCGCCCCCCGCCCGGTCCGTTCACCCCGGCCTTCATCCCGGACGCGGACTTCCTGCGTCTGAAGTCCATGGTGATCGCCCGCACCGGGCACTTCTATTACCAGGACAAGGATACGCTGCTCTGGGAACGGGTGCGGCGCCGGCTGCGCGAGACCGGCCTTCCCGGCACGGCGGCCTATATCGAGCGGCTGAAGGACCCGGCCACCGGAGAGGCGGAATGGGCGGCGCTGGTGGCGGCGATCACCATCGGCGAAACCTTCTTCTTCCGCTATGCCGAGCAGTTCGCGGCGCTGCAGGGGACCATCCTGCCCGAAATCATCGCGCGCAACGCGGCGAGCCGCCGGCTGCGGATCTGGAGCGCCGGCTGCGCCAGCGGGGCGGAGCCCTACTCCATCGCCATCCTGCTTCGCCGCCTGCTCGGCGATGCGCTGCCGCAATGGCGGATCAGCCTGACCGGCACCGACCTGAACGAGGCGGTGCTGCAGGTCGCGCGGCGCGGCCTCTACAGCCGCTGGGCGCTGCGCAGCCTGCCGGCCGAGGAGGTGGAGCGCGACTTCACCCCGGATGCGGATGGCCGCCACTGGGCCCTGCGGCCGCAGCACCGCGCGATGGTGCGCTTCGAGCAGCACAACCTGCTGAGCCTGCTCGACGGCAGCGCGCCGCTGCAGCTCAACGAGTTCGACCTGATCCTCTGCCGCAACGTCCTCATCTACTTCCACCCTGATGTGGTGGAGCGGCTGGTGGGGGCCCTGGCGGAGCGGCTGAAGGACAGCGGCTGGCTGCTGCTCGGCCATGCCGAGCCGAACCCGGCCTTCACCCGCTTCCTCGATGTGGTGAACCTGCCGGGTACGGTCGCCTACCGACGGGGTCGAAGCGCCCCGCCACGACCCGCACCGGCCACGGCCATCGCCTGGGCACCCCCGCCCGCCGTGCCGTCCGCCGTGTCGCCGGCCCCCTGGGTGCCGCTGCCCGTCCCGCCCGGCGCGCGGCCGGTGCCTGCCCTGCCGGTGGAAGCGGCGGCACCGGGCCCGGCCGCGCCGCCCGAGATCGCCTCGCTGCTGGCGGAGGCCCGTGCCCGGGCCGATCGCGGCGACCTCGCCGGCGCGCAGGAGGCCTGCCGCGCCGGGCTGGCCGCCGATCCGACCAATCCCCTGCTGCACTACTACGACGGCCTGGTCGCCCGCGCCCTCGGCCGCCCGGCGGCGGCGGAGCAGGCCTTCCGGCGCGCCCTTTATCTGCGCGGCGACTTCGTCATGGCGCATTACCAGCTTGGCCTGTTGTTGCTAGATGAGGGCCGCGCCACCTCGGGCCGCCGGGCTCTGGCGGTGGCGTCGCGCATCGCCATGAGCCTGCCGGGCGATACGGCGCTCGAAGAAGGGGACGGAATGACGGCGCAGGAGCTTCGCACTGCGGCGCGGCTGCATCTTGAGGCGCTCGGCCCGTCGAGGGAGCCCTGATGCCGAACCGCGGCGTCATCGTCCCGCCCCAGCGGGCGGCGCGCATCCTGGAGCAGCGCACGCGGCTGCTCGCCGCGCGGGGGGCGCCGGATGCGCCCGCTGAAGCCCGGCTGAGGGTGATGGTCTGCAAGCTTGGCGCCGAGTTCTACGGCCTGCCGTTGGAGGCCGTCGCGCAGGTGCTGCCGCCGGCGGTCTGGGCGCCGGTCGCCGGCGCGCTGCCGGCCTTGCTCGGCCTGTTCAGCCATGCCGGGCAGATGGTCTGCCTGCTGGACCTCGCGCTGGCGCTCGGCCGGCCCGCCCCGCAGGGGGAGGGGGGACACCTGCTGCTGCTGCGCGCGCCCGGCCCCCGCCGCCTCGCCCTGCGGGTGGAGCGCGTGGCCGGCGTCGCCGAGGTCGCGCCGCTGCAGGACCCCGGCCGGCCGGCCGAGCGGGCCCTCACCGGCCATGCCCTCACCCCGCCCGAGCTGGCTGAGGGGCGGCACGCCCTGCTCGGGCTGGTCGATCCCCACCGGCTGCTGCAACCCTTCATGGCGCCTGCCGTGCCTTCCGGAGCGTGACGAATTGAGCATCGCCAACCGAATCCTCGCCGGCTTCATGGCCATCACGCTGCTGCTGATCGGGCTCGGCCTGTACGGCCTGAACCAGATCAGCGTCGTTACCGCGTCCACCGAGACCATCGTCACGCGCGACCTGGGAATGCTGCGCCACCTGATGGAGCTGCGTGCCGCGGAGAGCGGGATGCAGGACACCCGCAACCGCAACCTGTCGCGCTTCCTGCTGCGCGGGCTCGGCCGCGAGGTGCCGCCGGACGACCTCACCCAGGCCTGGTCCCGCTCCGCGGCGGAAAGCGAGACGATCCTGCAGCAGATGCAGACGAGCGCCAGCCGCAATGCCGCGCAGGCGGTCTCCAGCGACCGGGAGGGCGGCTGGCAGCGGATCAGTCAGCAGCTGAACCAGGCCGCCGCGGTGCTGCGGCAGATCCGCGACCAGACGCAGGCGCAGTTCCAGGCCATCCGCGCCAATGATCTGCCCGCGGCCATCATCGCCGGGGACGCCATCGTCGCCAGCCGCACCGCCTTCGACCGCCTGACCGACGGCGTGCAGGAGACGCTGAACGCGGTCATCAGCGACGGCCAGACGCGGGGGCAGGACATTTATCAGGAGAGCCGCCTCTCGGTGATCCTGGTGCTGCTCGGCGCCGTGGTGCTCGGCATCGTCATCACGCTGCTGATCCGTCGCTCCATCACCCAGCCGCTCTCCACCTTCATGGCCTTTGTCGAGCGGATCGGGCGCGGCGACCTGGCCGGCGAGGCGGCGATGACCGGGCCGGACGAGCTGGGCCGGCTCGGCGTCACGCTCAACGCCATGGTCGACGGCCTGCGCCAGCTCGCCCGGCAGAGCCGCGAGGCGACCGAGAACCTGAACGCCTCGGCCGCCGAGATCCGCGCCAGCACGCAGGAGCAGGCGGCCAGCGTCGAGGAGCAGCTCGCCGCCGTGCAGGAGACCGCGGCGACGGTGGACGAGATCACCCATTCCGGCGTGCAGATCGGCAAGCGCGCGCAGGAGGTGATCGCCTCCGCCCAGGCCACCGCGCAGACCTCCACCGCCGGCCTGAAGGCGGTGGACGAGACGGTGCGGGCGATGGACGCCATCCGCGAGCAGGCCGAGGCGGTGGCCAGCAACATCGTCGCGCTGTCCGAGAAGACCCAGGCGATCGGCGAGATCATCGCCACGGTGAACGACATCTCGGAGCGCAGCCACCTGCTGGCGCTGAACGCGGCGATCGAGGCCGCCGCCGCCGGCGAGCAGGGCCGCAGCTTCGCCGTGGTCGCCGCCGAGATGAAGACCCTGGCCGACCAGGCCAAGGAGGCCACCGGGCAGGTGCGCTCGATCCTCGGCGACATCCAGCGCGGCATCAACTCCTCCGTCATGCTGACCGAGGAGGCGGTGAAGCGCGTGGCGGCCGGGCGGCGGCGCACCGACACCACCCATACGACGATCACCGAGATCACCGGCCGCATCCAGGAGAGCGTGCAGACCTTCCAGCAGATCGTCGCCAGCACCAACCAGCAGCAGCTTGGCATCGAGCAGGTGATGAGCGCGCTGCAGAACATCCGCCAGGCCAGCCAGCAGACGGCGGCCGGCACGCGCCAGCTCGACACCGCGGCGGCCAACCTCTCGCAGCTTTCCGAGCGGCTGGTCACGCTGGCCGACCGCTACCGCTTCTGAGCCGCATGCGCCTCCAGCCGAGCCCGCCCCCCGGCCCCGCCGTCCTGTCCGCCCCGCCACGGCGCGGCGGCGCGGCGGCGCAGGGGGCGGGCCAAAAGGGCGGCCGGAGGGCTACGCCATGAGTGGCGACCTGCGGCAGGAACTGCTCGCCGCCTTCGGCATCGAGCACCAGGAGCACCTGCAGGCCATCCGCGCCGCCCTGGCGGCGGTGGAGCACGGCCAGCCCTTCGACCTGCGGGACGTGTTCCGCCGCGCACACAGCCTGAAGGGCGCGGCGCGGGCGGTGGACCTGCCCGTTGTGGAGGAGATGGCGCACCGGCTGGAGGCGGTGTTCAGCCGGATCGGCGAGGGGGGGCTGGCGCTGGGGCCGGAGACGCTCGCGGCGGTGCAACTCGGGCTTGATGGCATCGAAGGCTACGTGGCGGCGCTGCAGGGCGGCGCCCCCTCCGAGTCGCCGCTGGCGGCGCAACGCGCGCTGGACCGCCTGCTCGGCCGCACCGCCCCGGAGGAGGCACCGCCACCTGCCCGGCCGGAGCCGCCGCAAGCCGAGCCGCCCGCCGCTCCCGAGCCGCCGCCTGCCGCCGAACCGGGCGGCGCGGCGGTGGAGTATCTGCGGGTGAATGCCGGGCAGGTGGAGAGCCTGGCCGGTGCGGTACAGGCGCTGGCCGAGGCACTGGAGGGGCAGGCGGCAATCGGGGCCGGGCTGCGCGCGCTGGAGGGGCAGATCCGCGACCTCCGGCGGGCCTGGGAGGCGCGCCCGCGCGAGAGCCGGGCCGACACTCGGGCCGACAGCCGCGCGCGCGACTTCGACCGCGACCTGATGCGGCTGCTGCGCCACGTCACCCGGCTCGGGCGGGACCAGCGTGGCGGCGCCTGGGCGGTGGATTCCGCGCTCGGCGCCCTGCGCCAGCGGGTGGAGCGGATCACCCTGGTCCCCGCCGAGGCGGTGCTCGGCTCGCTTGGCCGCATGGCGCGCGAGCTGGTGCGCGAGGCCGGGCAGGAGGCCGCCGTGCGCCTCGAAGGGCTCGACCTGCAGGCCGACCGCCGGGTGCTGCAGGCGCTGAAGGACCCTGTGACGCATCTGCTGCGCAATGCCGTCAGCCATGGGCTGGAAAGCCTGGAGGAGCGCGCCGCCCGGGGCAAGCCGGCGGAGGCCGAGATCGGCCTGCGGCTGGCCACGCGCGGCGGCCTGCTGGTGCTGACGGTGTTCGACGACGGCCGCGGCCCCGACCTGGAGCGCATCGAGGCGGTGGCGGTGCAGCGCGGCCTGCTGCCGCCGCGCACCGCCGACCAGCCGCCGCCGCCGGCCGACCGCGTGCTGTCGCTGGTCTTCGAGCCGGGCTTCTCGACCAGCCCGGCGGTGGACCGGCTCTCCGGCCGGGGCATGGGACTCTCGGTGGTGGCGGAGGCGACGCGCCGGCTGCGCGGCAGCGCCATGCTGCGCCCGCGCCGGCCCTGGGGCGCCGAGATCGAGATCGCCGTGCCGCTTTCCGCCGCGCGGGAGCCGGTGCTGCTGTTCAGCGCCGGGGGGCAGACCTACGGGCTGCCGAGCCGTGGCGTCGAGCGCCTGTTGCGCCGGCGTGTCACGGAGGTTGAAACCGTCGAGGGCAAGCCTGTCCTGCGCATCGAAGCCGGCGGTCGCGACGTTATCGCCCCCATGATGACCCTGCCCACCCTGCTCGGCCAGGCCGCGAGCCCCATCCCGGTCGAGGACGCGCATGTCACCGCCGTGCTGCTGCGCAGCGGCGAGCGCCGCTGCGCCCTGGCGGTGGAGGCGCTGCACGACGTGCGCACGCTGATGGTGGATGCGGTGGATACGCCGGGGCTGGAGGCCGACCTGGTGGTCGGCGCCGTGCCGCTCGGGACGGCGGCGCCGGCCCTGGTGCTGAGCCCCGAGGGGCTGGTGGGCCGTTGGCTGCGCGACGAGGGGCGGCTCGCCGCCGCCGGCCTCGGGCTGGTCGCGGCGCAGGAGGCGCGTGAGGCGGCCACCATCCTGGTGGTGGACGATTCGATCACCACCCGCACGCTGGAGAAGAGCATCCTGGAGGCGCAGGGCTTCCGCGTGCTGCTCAGCGTCGATGGACTGGACGCGCTGAACCGGCTGCGCAGCGGCGAGGCGCTGGTGGACCTGATCGTCGCCGATGTCGAGATGCCGCGCATGGATGGCTTCAGCCTGTTGCAGGCGCTGAAGAACGATCCGCGGCTGGCGCCCATCCCCGTCATCCTGATGACCTCCCGCGCCAGCCCCGAGGACATGCGGCGCGGCCTCGAACTGGGTGCCGGCGCCTACATCACCAAGCAGAAGTTCGACCAGCGGGAACTGCTCGCAACCATTGGCCAGATGCTGTGAAGCTTTCGACCGATCCAGTCCGCGTCATGATCGTTGAGGATTCGCTGGTGGTGCGGCGGCTGCTCGCCCATATCGTCTCCTCCGATCCGCGCCTGACCCTGGCGGCCGCCGTCGCCTCGGCGGAGGAGGCGCTGCGCGAGCTGCCGCGCATCCGCCCCGACGTCATCTCGATGGACATCCGCCTGCCCGGCATGGACGGGCTGGAGGCGACCCGGCGGATCATGGCCGAGCAGCCGACGCCGATCGTCGTCATCGCGGACAGCGTCGAGGATGCCTCGCTGCGCATCTCGATGAACGCGCTGCGCGCCGGCGCGCTCTCCGTCGTCGAGAAGCCGGTGGGGATGGAGACCGGCGGGCACGAGCGCATCGCCGGCACCATCTGCACGCAGCTCTACATCATGAGCCAGGTGCCGGTGATCCGGCGGCGCAACATGGGGCCGGCGCGGCCGCCGCAGGTGGCGCGGCCCGAGCCGGTGGCAGCGCCGCAACAGCCGACCCTGCTGGCGATCGCCGCCTCCACCGGCGGCCCGCCGGCGCTGGCGCAGGTGCTGGGCGCCCTGCCGGCCGATTTCCCGCTGCCGGTGCTGCTGGTGCAGCATATGGGCAGCGCCTTCATGGAGGGCTTCGCCGCCTGGCTGGACGGGCTGGTGCCGCTCTCCGTCGGCATTGCGCAGGAGGGCGAGGTGCCGCGCCCTGGCCGGGTCTATGTCGCGCCGGGGGACCGGCACCTGCTGCTCGGGCCGGGCGGGCTGCTGCGGATCAGCGGCGAGCGGCCGCTGGCCAGCCAGCGCCCCGCCGCCACCCTGCTGTTCCGCTCGATGGCCGAGGTGGTCGGCCCGCAGGGGCTGGGCGTGCTGCTCACGGGCATGGGGGAGGACGGCGCGGTGGGGCTGACGGAGATGCGCCGCGCCGGTGCGCTGACCATCACCGAGCATGAGAGCACCGCCGTGGTCTATGGCATGCCGGCGGCGGCCATGCGCATGGGCGGCTCCAGCCTGAGCCTGCCCTTGCCGCTGATCGGGCCGCGCCTGGTGCAGCTCGCGGGGCGGCGGCCGTGAACAGCGCCAGCCTGCCGCCCGGGCCGCCGGTCCTGCTCGTCGAGGATTCCGACACCCAGGCCCTGCAGATGCAGCGCCTGCTGGAGCGGCAGGGCTTCACCGCCGCCCGCGCGGCGACGGCGGAACTGGCGCTGGAGGCGCTGAACCGCACGCTGCCCGCCCTGGTGATCGCCGACTACCACCTGCCCGGCATGAACGGCGACGAGCTGGTGCGGCAGATCCGCATGAACAGCCGCACCCGCGCGATCCCCGTCCTGATGCTGACCGAGGCGCAGGAAGGCGACCTGGAACGGCAGGGGCTGGAGAGCGGCGCGGATGCCTATGTGCCGAAATCGGCCGGGCATGACCTGCTGCTGCTGCGCATCCGCGCGCTGCTGCGCAGCCGCACCGCGGCGGGGCCGGGCGAGCAGGCGCCGGGGGTGCTCGCCTTCCGCCGCGCGCAGGTGCTGGTGGTGGACGACAGCCTGACCTACCGCACCTATCTCACCGGCCTGCTCGGCCGCGACGGCTACCGGCTGGAGGCGGCGGAGAGCGCCGAGGGGGCGCTCCGTGCCGTCACCGCCGAGCCGCAGGCCTGGGACTGCGTGGTGCTGAACGCCTTCAGCGCCGGCTTCGACGGCGTGGCGCTCTGCGCCCGGCTGAACGCCCTGCGCGGCGCCGGCGCGCCGGGCGCGGAGGGCGCGAGCTTCCAGATCGTGGCGCTCGGCACCGACAGCCCGGTGGGGCGGGAGACGCTCGCCAACGTCTTCGAGGCCGGCGCGGACGACCTGATCCCGGCCACCGCGGAGCCGAAGGTGCTGAGCGTGCGCATCCGCGCCGCGCTGCGCCGCAAGCTGCTGCAGGACGAGGACCGGCGCATCGCCGCCGAGCTGCGCGAGCGCGAGCTCTCGATGCAGCGGGCCCAGGCCGAGGCCGCCGCCGCGCAGGCCAAGGCGGCGCTGGCCGAGGCGCTGGCGCGCGCCAATGGCGAGCTGGAGGAAGCCAACCGCCAGCTCCGCGAGACCCAGACCAAGCTGGTGCAGGCCGCCAAGATGGCCTCGCTCGGCGAGCTGGTGGCCGGCATCGCGCATGAAATCAACAACCCGCTCGCCTTCATCCTGGCGCATCAGGGCACGGTGGCGCGGCTGCTCGGCCAGGTGGAGGGGATGCTGGAGGGCCACGCGGCGGCGCGGCCGCTGGTCGCCAAGTGCCGCGACCGCTCCGGCTCCATGGCGCTCGGGTTGCGGCGCATCCAGGACCTGGTGCTGAAGCTGCGCAAGTTCTCCCGCCAGGACGATGCCTTCCAGCGCGTCAACGTGCCGGACGCGCTGGACACGGTGCTGACCCTGCTGGCGCACAAGCTCGGCGACCGCGTCACCGTCGAGCGGCGCTACGAGGCGGTGCCCGAGCTGCGCTGCTCCCCCGCGCTGCTCAATCAGGTGGTGATGAACATCGTCAGCAACGCGGCGGACGCCATTCCCGACCAGGGCACCATCACCATCGAGACCTCGAACGACGCGCGGAACTATCGAATTGCGATCAGTGACTCCGGTCCGGGCGTGCCACCGGGCTTGCGCGAGCGGATCTTTGAGCCATTCTTCACCACCAAGCCGGTCGGCTCCGGCACCGGGCTGGGGCTGGCCATCGCCTACAACGTGATCCAGGCGCATGATGGCACAATCTCCGTCAGCAACGGCCCCGCTGGTGGCGCATCCTTCGTGATCAGCGTACCAATGCAGACGGAACGCTGAGCACGATGGACCCTACGCCCGACCTGTCGCCGGCAACGCTGCTGCTGGTCGATGACGAACCGGAAATCCTGGTCGCCCTGGCCGACCTGTTCGAGGACGAGTTCCGCGTCCTGACCGCCGCCTGCGGCGCCGAGGGGCTGGAGCTGCTGGCGCGCGAGCCGGCGGTGGACGTGATCATCTCGGACCAGCGCATGCCCGGCATGACGGGGGATGTCTTCCTCGCCCACGCGCGCGAGGTGGTGGATGCCGAGGCGCTGCTGCTGAGCGGCTATGCCGACCTGGAGGCGGTGATCAACGCCGTCAACAACGGGCGCATCGCCGGCTACGCGCCGAAGCCCTGGGAGCCGGCGGCGCTGCTCAGCATGGTGCGCAACGCCGTCCATCGCCGCCGCCTGGCCCGCGCACTGGACACCGAGCGGGCGCTGCTGCGCGGCCTGCTCGATTCCTCGACGGATGCGCTCAGCTTCAAGGACGAAGCCGGCCGCTTCGTGCGGCTGAACACGGTGAAGGCGGCCGCACTCGGCCGGACGGTGGCCGATTGCCTCGGCCGCAGCGAGGCGGAGCTGCTGCCCCCCGCCGCCGGCGCGGCGCTGCTGGCGGCGGACCGGGCGGTGATGGAAAGCTGCCAGCCCGCGGAAGTGACGGAGCAGCGCAACGGCGACGGCGCGCCGCCGCGCTGGGTGCGGGTCAACCGCATCCCGATCTGCGACGACGCCGGGCGGGTGACCCATCTCGCCACCATCGAGCACGACACAACCGAGCAGCGCGGGCTGGAGGAGCGCCTGCACCAGGCGGAAAAGATGCAGGCGCTCGGCACCATGGCCGGCGGCGTGGCGCATGACTTCAACAACCTGCTGACCGCCATCCTGGGCAGCCTGGACCTGCTGACGCACACGCCGCTGGCCGAGGCGCGGCAGCAGAAGCTGGTGCGCAGCGCCATCACCGCGGCGGAGCGCGGCTCCACTCTGACGCAGCGCCTCCTCAGCTTCAGCCGGAAGCGCGAGCTGCAACTGCGGGCCAGCGACATCAACCAGCTCGTGCGCGAGATGGACGACCTGCTGCTGCGCAGCCTGGGAGGGGGCATCGAGTTGCGGCACCGGCTGGAGGCGGGGCTCTGGCCGGCCCTGGTGGACCCGGAGCAACTCGGCCTCGCCTTGCTCAACCTCTGCATCAACAGCCGCGACGCCATGCCGGAAGGCGGCACCATCACCCTCACGACGCGCAACGTCGTGGTCGGCGACGACATGGTGCACGACCTCACCGCCGGGGAATACGTGGCGGTGGCGGTGGCCGACAACGGCAGCGGCATGCCGCCCTCCGTGCTGGCGCAGGCCTTCGAGCCTTTCTTCACCACCAAGGAGGTGGGGCGCGGCACCGGGCTCGGCCTCTCGATGGTCTACGGGCTGACCCGGCAGTCCGGCGGCACGGCGACCATCACCAGCACGCTGGGCCAGGGCACCACGGTGGAGCTGTTCCTGCCCCGCGCGCACCAGGCGGCGGACAGCGCGCCGGAATGCGGCGGCGCGGCGGCACCCCTGGTCGCGCCGGTCAACGTGCTGGTGGTGGATGACGATCCCGCCGTGCGCGGCGTGACCGCAACCTTCCTGGCCAATCTTGGCCACCGCGCCGTCGAGGTGGCGGATGGCGAGGCGGCGCTACGGGTGCTGGAGCAGGGCGAGGACATCCGTGTGGTGGTCACGGATCTGGCGATGCCACGCATGACGGGGCGTGAACTGGCCAGTCGTGCGCAGGCACTCCGTCCCGGCCTGCCGATTCTGCTGCTGACCGGCTATGCCGATCCCGAGGTGGTGCCGGAAGGATTTCCGGTGCTGCGCAAGCCGTTCCGGCAGGCGGATCTGGCGCGCTGCATCGCGCTGCTGCTGAAGCCGCCTTCCGCCTGAGCGGAGGGGGCGGCCCCGCCGAAGTGGCCGGCGGGGCGGGCCGATCAGGCCTTGGCGGCCTTGCGCTTGCTCTTCTTCAGCGCCGCGAAGGCAGCCTCGCGCAGCGCGGGGGAGGGCTTGAAGCGCACCGTGGCGCCGGCCTTCACCGCCACCTTCTCGCCCGTGCGCGGGTTCATGGCCGTCCGCTTCGGCGTCTCGCGCACCAGAAAGGCACCGAACTCAGGGATGGTGAAACGGCCGGTGCGGATGATCTCGGCCTTCATGGCCTCGATGATGTCGCCGGCCAGGGCGTTGGCGCCGACACCGGTGATCTCGATGGAGTTCTGAATCGTGTCGGCGAGGAACTTCTTTGACATGGTCTTGCCTTTCGAGCGATTCCCTAGGCAAAGCACAGCCTGCGCCCGGCGTGAAGTCCCTCACATTGTTGTCCCTGCAAGAAGCCGCTGCGATTTGCAGGAAAGACGCAGTCGCGCCTGGCAGGGGGAGGCGCGGCGCCTTGCATTCCTGTGCGGCCAGCCGTTGTCCCGAGGCCGGCGGGCGCCAACTTTCCGGCCTGTGCGCCGTTGTCGGGGCAGCGCGGAAGCCTCGCGGCGCCCCGGCCACCCTGTCCAGGAGGAGGACACCGTGCCCATCGCCCATGCCAGTCCCGGCCGAACATCCTGCGGGGTGCTGCCGGCCTTGCTCCTGCTCCTTGCCGGCTTCTCCCTTCCCGCACTGGCTGCGGCGGATGAGGATGAGGCGGAGAGCGCGCCCGTTCCCCCCATCAGCCAGGAGACCCTGCCCAAGGACTCCACCTTCCGTGTGCTGGGCTCGGACGTGAAGGGGCCCTCCGGCATCGTCGTTGGCCAGGTGGTGAACGTGCTGGTGGACGAGAGCGGCAATCCGCGCGCCGTGGTGCTGGATTATGGCGGCTTCCTCGGCGTCGGGAAGCGGCGCATCGCCGTTGCCTGGCCGATGGTGCAGTTCGGCGCCAAGGGGGCGCTGCTGTCCCTGACGCGGGATCAGCTGAAGGGATTTCCGGAATACCGCGATGGTGAGGATACGGTGATGGCGGCCACGCCGCCACAGCCGCGTTAGGCCTGCATGACAGCCTCACGGCGAAGCCAGCGCGGACTCGATTGGCTCAACTTCTTCGTCGCCGACGTGCAGACCGGCTTCGGCCCGTTCGTGGCGGTCTATCTGACCACGCAGGCCTGGACGGAGGTGCAGATCGGCTTCGCGCTCAGCCTGGGAACGCTGACCGCGATGCTGAGCCAGATGCCGGCCGGCGCCCTGGTGGACGCCACGCGGCACAAGCGGCGCGCGGCACTGAGCGGGCTGCTCGGCATCCTGCTGGCCGCCATCCTGCTGGCGGCCTGGCCCGCGACCCTGCCGGTGCTGATCTCCGAGGTTCTGCACGGCTTCGCCAGTTGCATCCTGACGCCGTCGATCGCCGCCATCAGCCTCGCCCTGGTGGGGCGCGCCGCGCTGGGCGAGCGGCTCGGCCGCAACACCCGCTACGCCTCGCTGGGAGGTGCCATCGCGGCGGGCGTGATGGGGCTGATCGGCACCTATCTCGCACCGGCGGCGGTGTTCTGGCTGACCGCTGCGCTCACCGTGCCGAGCCTGTGGGCGCTGGCGAGCATCCGGCAGGACGACATGGCGGCGAATGTCGCCGCAGAGCAGGTGCAGGCACATTCCCCACGGGGAAGGCTGCGTGACCTGATGCTCGACCGCGGCATCCTGGTCTTCGCCGGCTGCGCGCTGCTGTTCACCCTTTCCAACGCGGCCATGCTGCCCCTGGCGGGCACGGCGGTGACGCGCGCTGCAGGCGACGAGGCCAACCTGATCATCGCCGGCTGCTTGGTGGTGCCGCAACTCGTGGTGGCGGGCATCTCGCCCTGGGTGGGGCGGCTGGCGGAGGAGCAGGGCCGGCGCCTCGTGCTGCTGGTGGGCTTCAGCATGCTGCCCTTGCGCGGCCTGCTGCTGGCGGTGGTGCAGGAGCCCTACATGCTGCTGCTGGTGCAGGCGCTCGACGGTGTCAGCGCCGCCACCCTGAACGTCATGCTGCCACTGACCGCCGCGGACCTGACGCGTGGCACCAACCGGTTCAACCTGTGCATGGGCTTCTTCGGGCTGGCAGTCGGCATCGGCGGCACGATCAGCACCGGGCTGGCCGGCACGGTGGCCAGTTGGGCAAGCCCGGAACTGGCCTTCGCGATGCTGGGCGGAATCGGCCTGCTCTGCGTGCTGCTGACCTTCGTGGCGATGCCGGAAACGCGCCCGACGCTGCCGGCGGAGGCGGTCGCGGCGAGCTAGGGCGGTTTCCGCTCGCCGGAGGGTGGTCAGCCTTGCTCGCGCTGGTTCTTGAGCAGGTTGCCCATGTCACCGGGACCTGTGGTCTTGTCGCCGGGGCGGGTGGTCTCGGGATCGCGGGTCGAATGGCCTGTCATCATTCCGGTGAGCGTGCCGAGCTTCGACATGTCTCCCGAACTGGCGGTCTGCTTCCGCTGGTCCTGCGGCTTCTTGGCGGTGTCGGTCATGGCTTGCCCTCTCCTGAAAGTCTTCTCAGGGAACGGGCCTGCCGCGTGGGGGTTGCGGGCAGCCTTCTCCACCGGACCGTCCTAGAAACCGGCGGGCGGCGGAGCCGAGGGAGAATGAATTCTCCCCCGGAACCCCCTCTTCTTTTTTTCTACCAGTTCTGCCTGCGCTGGCCGCACACGCTCGCGCCGGCAAGACGGTGGTGGATGGCCACCGCTGCAGGCCGAGCCGAAAACTGACAGAAGAAGGAGGGGGTTTGAGGGAGTTCGCTCCCCCAAGCTTCTTGCTTTAGCCTTGCGGACGCGCCCTCATCTTCACAGGCGCTGAAAAGGTTCATCCCAGGCAAAAGGCTCATGGATGGTGCCCGCAAGATGCTCGATGAGCGCGCGTACCTTGAGCGGCATGGCCGGTGTCGGCGGATAGACGAGCTGGATGGTGTCCGGCACGGGTTCCCAGCCCGGAATGCGCAGCGGGAGAAGGTCGCCGGCCCGCACTGCGTCGGCGACAAGGAAGGTGGGCAGCACCACGAGGCCGATGCCGGCGCGGGCGGCGTCCAGCAGCGCCTCGCCGCTGTTGGCGGTCATTCGTCCGCGCAGCACCAGGGAGCGCGGCTCGCCTGCCGTGTCGCCGGCGGGGGCGAAGCGCCAGAGATGCCCGGCGGCGGCATTGGCGTAGCCGCGGCAGGAATGCGCGGCGAGCGCCTCAAGGCTTTCCGGCAGGCCATGGCGGGCGGCGTAGTCCGGGCTGCAGCACAGCGCCCGCCGACTGGTGCCGAGGCGGCGTGTGCGCAGCTCGGAATCGCCGAGGCGGCCGCTGCGCAGCGCCAGGTCGTAGCCGCCGCTGAACAGGTCCACATGGCGGTCGTCGAGGTCCAGCATCACCTCGATCCCCTCATAGCGCCGCATGAACGCGGCGATCAGCGGGCCGAGATAGCGGATGCCGAAGCTGAGCGGCGCGGCGAGGCGGATCATCCCCTGCAGGGCGCCGGAGCGGGCCATCACCTCGTCGGCCACGGTGTCGAGCTGGCCGAGCAGGGCGCGGGCGCGCTCGTAGAGCAGGGCGCCGGTCTCGGTGGGCGTCACCCGGCGGGGCGCCCGGTGCAACAGCTTGGCGGAAAGCTGCGTTTCCAGCAGCGCCACGCGCTTGCTGACCACGGATTTCGCCAGGCCCAGCCGCGCCGCGGCGGCGGTGATGGTGCCGCTGTCCACCACCTGGACGAAGGTGGCCAGCGCCTCGATGTCAGGCCGCATCGTTCGCCTGTAGCGAACGCTGCGTTTCTCCGCAACGCGTTGCGCATCTGCCGCCGAGAACGCACCTTTCCCGCATCGCTTCCCCCGCAAGGAACCGCAGCATGAGCAAGATCCTGGTCCTCTACTATTCGAGCTATGGCCATATCGAGACGCTGGCGAAGGCCATCGCCGAGGGCGCCGGGCAGGTGGCCGGCACGGAGGTCGTCGTCAAGCGCGTGCCGGAGCTGGTGCCGGAGGAGGTGGCGCAGAAGAGCCACTTCAAGCTCGACCAGGCGGCGCCGATCGCCACGGTGAACGAACTTGTGGACTACGACGCCATCATCATCGGCACGCCGACGCGCTATGGCCGCATGGCCTCGCAGATGGCCAACTTCCTCGACCAGACCGGCGGCCTGTGGTTCCAGGACAAGCTGGTCGGCAAGGTGGGCTCGGTCTTCACCTCCACCGCCAGCCAGCATGGCGGGCAGGAGACGACGATCACCTCCACCATCGTCAACCTCATGCATTTCGGCATGATCATCGTCGGCCTGCCCTACAGCGAGAAGCGGCTGACCGACATCACCGCGGTGAACGGCGGCACGCCCTATGGCGCCTCGACCATCGCCAATGGCGACGGCTCCCGCCAGCCGAGCGAGGCGGAGCTGGAAATGGCGAAGTACCAGGGCCGCCACGTGGCCGAGGTGACCGCCGCGCTGGTGCGCGGGCGCGGCTGAGGCACGCCTGACCCGGTCGCCGCCGCCGATCCCCGGCGGCGGCGCGAACCGGGCCTGAAGGGACTGGGCTGGAGGCGCAAGCCCCGCCGTGGACGGCACCGGCCGTCCGCGCCGGCCGCGCCACGCGGCCCGCGAAAGGAGGCAGCCATGCAGCTGCACGGAATCCACCACCTCACCGCCGTCTCCGCCGATGCGCGGGGCAACCACGACTTCTACACCCGCGTGCTGGGCATGCGGCTGGTGAAGAAGACGGTGAACCAGGACGACACCAGCGCCTATCACCTGTTCTACGCCGATGGCGAGGCCAGCCCCGGCACCGACCTGACCTTCTTCGACTGGCCGGTGGAGCGCGAGCGGCGCGGCACCCACAGCATCACTCGCACCGGCCTGCGCGTGAACGGCGAGGCGGCCCTGCGCTACTGGGCCGAGCGGCTGGCGGCGCAGGGCGTCACCGCCGCCGAGCCCATCCGCGAGATCGATGGCCGGCTGCAGCTCCTCTTCGAGGACCCGGAGGGGCAGCGCCTGGCGCTGGTGGACGATGGCGGCGCCGGCGAGGCGCATCCCTGGGCGCGCAGCCCGGTGCCGGCGGCGCAGCAGATCCGCGGCCTCGGCCCGATCACCATGAGCGTGCCCGACCTGCGCCGCTCGGATGCCTTTGCCACCGAGGTGATGGCGATGCGCCGCGGCCGCACCTACCGCACCGACGAGGCGAAGCCGGTGGACGTGCAGGTCTATGAGATGGGCGAGGGCGGGCCGGCGGCGGAACTGCACATGCGCATCGAGCCGCATCTGCCGGCGCACCAGCCCGGCGCGGGCAGCGTGCACCACGTCGCCTTCCGCGTGCGGGACGAGGAATACGGCTACTGGGTGGACCGCTTCAACCAGCTTCGCCTGCGCTCCAGCGGCCCGGTGGACCGCTACTACTTCCGCTCGCTCTATGTGCGGGAGCCGAATGGCATCCTCTACGAGATCGCCACGGAGGGCCCCGGCTTCGACGCGGACGAGCCGAAGGACCAGCTCGGCGAGCGCCTCGCTTTGCCGCCCTTCCTGGAGCCGCGGCGCGAGGCCATCGAGCGCGGGCTGAAGCCGCTGTGAGCGGACTGCGCACCGGCGGCGGGGGTCCGCATGCCGGCCGCCCCGTGGCCCAGGCCGGCACGCCCCTGGAGCGTGCGCGGGCGGCGCTGATCCTGGTGCACGGGCGCGGCGGCAGCGCGGCCGACATGCTCGGCCTCGCCCGGCACGTGGCGGCGCCGGGCATGGCCTGGCTGGCGCCGGAGGCGGCGGGCAACACCTGGTATCCGCACCGCTTCCTGGAGCCGGTGGCGCGCAACGAGCCCTTCCTCTCCTCGGCGCTCGCCGTGCTGGAGGATCTGGTGGCGCGCAGCGGCCTGCCGCCGGAGCGGGTGGCGCTGCTCGGCTTCTCGCAGGGGGCCTGTCTGGCGCTGGAGTTCCTGGCGCGGCGGCGGGCGCCGCTGGGGGCGGTGATCGGCCTCAGCGGCGGGCTGATCGGCGACCGCTTGCCGGCGCCGGCGCCGGAGGCGGTGGAGGTGCTGGGTGGAACCCCGGTGCTGCTCGGCTGCAGCCGGCAGGACTTCCACATCCCCGAGCCGCGCGTGCTGGAGACCGAGGCGGTGCTGCGCGGCCTCGGCGCGGCGGTCACCACCCGGCTCTATGAGGGCGACTTCCACGGGGTGAATGCCGAGGAGGTAGAACTGGCCCAGGCCATGCTGGAGCGGCTCGCCTGAGGTGAAGGCCGCCGGTTCCCGCCCGGCGGCTTCTCCGGTAAAGCAGGGCCTCGCGTCAGCCGGAGGAAGCCATGCCGCTCGACCACACCGCCAAGGGCGTCTACCCCATCGCCCCCACGCCCTTCCACGCCGATGGCCGGATCGACTTCGAGTCGATCGACCGGATGACCGACTTCTACCGCGAAGTCGGCAGCACCGGCATGACGGTGCTCGGCGTCATGGGCGAGGCGCCTAAGCTCGACCAGAGCGAGGCGCTGGAGATTGCCACCCGCTTCATCCGCCGCGCCGAGGGGCTGCCGGTGATTGTCGGCGTCTCCGCGCCGGGCTTCGCCGCCATGCGCGGCCTGGCCCGCGCGGCGATGGACAAGGGCGCCGCCGGGGTGATGATTGCGCCCCCCAACACCCTGCGCACCGACGACCAGATCACCACCTACTACCGCCAGGCGGCGGAGGCGATTGGCGAAGACGTGCCCTTCGTCATCCAGGACTTCCCGCAGACCTTCTCGGTTGTCATGACGAACGCGGTGATCCGCAAGATCGTCATGGAGAACCCCTCCTGCGTCATGCTGAAGCACGAGGACTGGCCGGGGCTGGAGAAGATCTCCACGCTGCGCGGCTTCCAGGCGGACGGCTCGATGCGGCCGATCTCCATCCTCTGCGGCAATGGCGGCCTGTTCCTCGACTTCGAGGTTGAGCGCGGCGCCGATGGCGCCATGACCGGCTACGCCTTCCCCGACATGCTCTGCGACGTGGTGCGCCTGCAGGCCGAGGGCCAGCGCGACGCGGCGCACGACCTGTTCGACGCCCACCTGCCGCTGCTGCGCTACGAGCAGCAGCAGGGCCCCACCGGGCTGGCGGTGCGGAAGTACGTCATGGCGAAGCGCGGCATCATCGCCTCCGACGCGCAGCGCAAGCCGGGCGCGGCCCTGACCGCGAAGGCGAAGAGCGAGGTGGAATACCTGCTCTCCCGCGTGGCGCGGAAGGACCCGCGCGCCGGCAAGCTGCGCTGAGGGCGGCTGAAGCAAGGTTGGGGAAGTTGTCCGAGGCAGTGCCTCGGACTCCCTGAACCCCCTCCTTTTTCTGCCAGTTTTCAGGTGCACCTCTGGCGAGGGCATTTCCGACTGTCCTCGCGGCGGCTCTTGCCCGGCAAGCGCACCAAAGCTGACAGAAAAAAGAAGAGAGAGTGTGGGGGAGAATTCATTCTCCCCCGCTTCTGCCCTTCGATGGATATGAGGACCGCCGCGGCCTCAGGCCCGCAGCGGCAGGTGCCCCGGCAGCATCAGCGGCAGTGCGGGCCGGTCGCCTTGCTGCAGCAGGCGGGCTGCCTCGAAGCGCAACCGGCAGTCGAGCCCGGCCGCCTCCCAGCGGATATCCACCGTGCCGCCGAGCTGCCGGCGCACCGTGTTCTCCACCACCTTCAGCCCAAAGCCCTGGCGAGCGGGCTGCCGCGCCGGCGGGCCGCCCTGTTCGTGCCAGCAGAGGAGCAGGCTCTCCTGCTCGCGCCGCCAGGACAGGCAGACCTGCCCCTTCTCGCTAGAAAGCGCGCCATGATGGGCCGCGTTGCTGACCAGCTCATGCAGCAACAGGGCGAGGGGCTGCACCGCATGCGGCGCGATGGTCAGGGAAGGGCCCAGCAGCGTGATCCGGCCGCTCGCCTGATAGGTTCCCAGCGCCTCCCGCGCGAGGCTGTGGAACTCGATGCCCAGCCACTGCGCATTGGCCAGCAGGGTGTGGGCCCGCGCCAGCGCCGTCACACGGCCCTTCACCGCCTCGACGAAGCGGGCCGGATCGTTGGCGCGGCTCATCTGCAGCACGGACTGCACCACGCTCAGCACGTTGCGTGTCCGGTGATCCACCTCGCTGGCGAGCTGCCGCTCGCGCGCGGCAGCCTCCCGCGCCATGGTGACATCCATCACCACGCCGCTCACCCGCAACGGCGCACCGTCGGGCTGGCGCTCCACCACCGCCCCCTGCCGGTGCAGCCAGCGCACCTGCCCATCCGGCCAGACGACGCGGAACAGCGCATCATAGTGCCCCGGCCCCGCCGGATCGAGCGCGGCGGCGACGGCTTGCCGCAGCAGGGGACGGTCCTCCGGGTGGATCACGGCTTCCATGGCGCTGTGGGTCGGCAGCGTGCCCTCGGCCATGCCGTAGAGGGCTTCCCGTCCGGCCGAGCCGGTCAGGCGGCCGCTCGGCACCTCCCATTCCCAGGTGCCGACCTGTGCAGCTTTCAGGGCGCGCGCCAGGCGGCTCTCGCTCTCGGCGAGGGCGCGCTCTCGCTGCCGCAAGGCCGCACTGGCCTCCGCCATGGCGGAGCCGACTGCCGAAACCTCCTCGATGGACGTGGGTAAGGGCTCCACCGGCTCGCCCTGGCCGAGTTGGCGCGCGGCGCGTGCCAGGCGTTGCACGGGGCGCGCGATGCGCCGGGCGAACACGACGGCCAGGACGATCGCGAGCGTCCCCAGCAGCCCCGTGCCCAGGCCCAGCAGCATCAGGGAATGGCGCAGCGGCCCCTCGGCGAGGCCTGCCGGCACCAGCACGCCGGCGCGCCAGCCCAGGGCGGAGGAAAGAGCGGTGGCGGCAAGGACCGGCTCGCCATCAAAGCTCCGGGCGGACCAGAAGTTGGAGGGCGCGCTGCTGGCCTCCTGCGCCTGCTCGGAGATGAGCCGGCCCTGGACCTCCTGCTGCCGCGCCGAGCGGACCATGATGTGCCGCTGGCCATCGACGAGCAGTGCCATCCAGCCCTGCGGCAGCTTCACCTCGCGCAGCCGCTCAAGCAGCCGCCGCGGGTCCAGGCGGAGGGTGAGCAGATAGGCCACCTCGTCGTCGCGCAGCACCGGGACCGTGACGACAATCGCATAGGGGCCGCCCGGCGCCTGCTGCATCAGGCCGGAGACGGTGGGGGAGCGGTTGTGCCGCATGCCGGCGAAGCTGCGCGCGCCTGAGGGGGGAGTGCTGCCTGGCGGGTGCAGTGCCGCCTCGCCGCCCAGCAGGGGACCGGCCTGGCGGACCAGGGCGGCGAGGTGGGGGAGGTCGGCGGCCTCCACCGGCAGGCTGGCCGCCAGCACCTGGAGGGCGGCGACCTGCCCCTCCATGTCGCGTTCCACCAGTGTCATGATGTTGCGTGCGCGGGAGATGGCCTCCTGCCGCAGCGCGCTGCGCTCGGAGGCGAGATACAGCCGCCCCAGGCCGCCCGAGAGCAGCAGCACGGGCAGCAGCAGCACCATGCAGAGCATGGCGAGGTGGGCAGCCAGCGGCCACTGGCGCTGCCGCCGCCCGGCAGCGTCCTTCGCGGCCCCGGTGTCGGGCTTGCGCCCCAGGCTGAAACGCGAAGAGGTGAGCACCGCCCTCCAGGCAGGGAACCTCTTCTCAGGCACGTTCTTCCTCCCGCATGTAGCCCCGCAACCTGCACCGCAGAGCCACCGGGACGCAATAATCAACGGGGGAATTTGATCACGGAACGCACGGTAGGGTTGTGCGATTGCTCCTGATGACGCGGCTGGCGCTCAGGCTTTCGCGGGAGTACGCCCGGCGGCGATGGCCGCGCGCATCTCGGCCACCGCGGCGGGGAGGCCCTTGAAGACCGCGGCGCCGATCAGGAAATGGCCGATGCTGACCTCGACCACCTCCGGGATGGCGGCGATGCCGCGCACGGTTTCGAAATCCAGCCCGTGACCGGCATGGCAGGTGAGGCCAAGCCGTCCCGCCTCCGCCGCGGCGGCGCGCAGCCGCGCCAGCAGCGGGGGCCGCGCCTCGGGAGAGGCATCGGCATAGGTGCCGGTGTGCAACTCCACCGCCTGGGCGCCGAGCGCGGCGGCGGCGGCGATCTGCGCCGGGTCGGGCTCGACGAAGAGCGCCACCTCAATGCCGGCGGCGGCGAGGCGGCGCACGGCCTCGCCGAGGAAGGGGCCGGCGCCGCGCGCATCGAGCCCGCCCTCGGTGGTCAGCTCGGCGCGCTTCTCCGGCACGATGCAGCAGGCGGCGGGGCGCAGGCCCTCGGCGATACTCACCATCTCCTCCGTTGCCGCCATCTCGAAGTTCAGCCGCAGGCCGGGCTCGGCGCCAAGACGGCGCACGTCCTCGTCGCGGATGTGGCGGCGGTCCTCGCGCAGATGGACGGTGATGCCGTCCGCCCCGGCCGCGAGGCAGGCGCGTGCCGCCTCCACCGGGCAGGGGAAGTGGCCGCCGCGCGCGTTGCGCAGGGTGGCGACGTGGTCGACGTTGACCGAGAGGCGCAGCGGGGTCATGCGGCTTGCTTCCTGCGATGTTCGGCGAGGTGCGCGGCCAGGCGCAGCGCGGCGATCAGGCTGCCGGGATCGGCCCGGTCCTGCCCGGCGATGTCGAGCGCGGTGCCGTGGTCCGGGCTGGTGCGCACCACCGCGAGGTTCAGGGTGACGTTGACGCCGCCGGCCATGTCCAGCGTCTTCACCGGGATCAGCGCCTGGTCGTGGTACATGCCGAGCGCGACGTCGTAGCCGGCGCGGGCATGCGGGGTGAACAGCGTGTCGGCGGGGTAGGGGCCGCGCGCGTCGATCCCCTCGGCGCGGAGCGCGGCGATGGCGGGGGCGATGATGTCGCGGTCCTCGGTGCCCATGGTGCCGTCCTCGCCGGCATGCGGGTTCAGCCCGGCGATGGCGAGGCGTGGCGCGGCGATGCCGAAGTCCCGCCGCAGTCCGGCGGCGGTGGCGCGGGCGATGCGGCAGATCAGCGCCGCGTCCAGCCGCGCGATGGCGCTGCGCAGCGACTGGTGGATGGTGACGGGCACGGTGCGCAGGCCGGCGGCGGCCAGCAGCATCACCGGCGGGCCGTCGCCGGGAGCCAGCTCGGCCAGGAACTCGGTATGGCCGGGATGGCGGAAGCCGGCGGCGGTCAGCACGGACTTCTGGATGGGGTTGGTGACGACGCCGCCTGCTGCGCCGCTCTGCGCCAGCGCCACGGCCTGCTCGATGGCGGCGATCACCGGGCCGGCGTTGCGGCTGTCCGGGCGGCCCGGCGTGACGGGCGCCGGCAGTTCCAGCGGCAGCACCGGCAGGGCCTCGGGGAAGACGGCGGCGGCCTCGGCGGGGCTGGCGATGCGGCGGCGCGGCACGCCGGGCAGCAGCGCCGGGTCGCCGAGGAAGAGGAAGACCGGTCCTTCCTGACGCAGCGCGTCCCAGGCCTTGGCGGCGATCTCGCCGCCGATGCCGGCGGGTTCGCCCATCGTCAGGACCAGGGGAGGGCGCTGCATATCCATGGCCCCCGCTATACCGCAGGTGGTGCGCGCCGTCATGGCGGGGCCAGGGGGATACTACCCCCCGGCCTCGGCCGAGGCTTTCAGCGCAGCCCGGCGAAGGTGTCGCAGGCGGCCAGCTCGCCGCGCTGGAGCCCGGTGCGGAACCACTGCACGCGCTGCGCCGAGCTGCCATGGGTGAAGGTCTCGGGCTGCACCTGCCCCTGGGCGCGGCGCTGCAGCCGGTCGTCGCCGACGGCGGCGGCGGCGTTCAGTCCTTCCTCGACGTCGCCCTGCTCCAGGATGTGGCGGGCTTCGTCGGCCTGCTTGGCCCAGACTCCGGCGAAGCAGTCGGCCTGCAACTCGACGCGCACCTGGATGGCGTTGGCGTCCGCCTGATCGCCGGCTTGCTGCTGCAACTGGCGCGTCAGGTTCAGGATGCCGAGCTGGTTCTGCACGTGGTGTCCGACCTCGTGCGCGATGATGTAGGCGGCGGCGAAGTCGCCCTTGGCGCCGAGCTTCTGCTGCAACTGGGCCATGAAGTCGAGGTCGATGTAGATGCGCTGGTCGTTGGGACAGTAGAAGGGGCCGACCTGCGCCTGTGCCGCGCCGCAGCCCGACTGCGTGGCGCCGGTGAACAGAACCAGCGAGGGGTCCTGGTAGGGCTTGTCGAGCCGCTGGAACTGCGCCTTCCAGACCTGCTCGGTCTCGCCCAGCACCTGGGCGACGAAGCGGCGCTCCGGGTCATTCCCATTCGCTGGCCGCGTGTCGCTGCGGGTCGCGACCTGGCTGTTGTCCTGCGCGTCGGTGAACAGCACCGAGGGGTCCACCCCCAGGAAGAGGCAGATCAGCACCAGCGCGACACCACCCAGGCCACCCACGGCGATGCCGCCGCGCCGCATGCCGCCCATGCCACGCCGGTCCTCGACATTCCCGCTTTCCGGTCCACCCAGCCGCATGGCCGCCCCTTTTCGTCTGCATGACCGACTGGCAGCACAAGTGGCCAGCCGGGCCTGTAGTTGCATGGCGCCCTTCAAGGCGATCCGGTGGCTTTGCTCAAGGGGCGGGAAAAAGATCGGGGGAAGGAAGTCCCCCGAACCCCCATCTTTTTCTTGTCAGTTTGGCGGTGTGCTGGCCGCCTGCGCGGGAAGCCGACAGAAAAAAGAAGGGGGCCTGGGGGAATTCATTTCCCCGGACTTTCTGCCGCGCCGAAGCGGAGGCCGCAGCCCTTCAGCACCAGGCGCAGCACCGTCTCGGTGCCTCGGGCATGGTCCTGCGCGGTGAGGTCCGGCCGGTCCAGCACGGCGCGGATCTGCGCGCCGAAATCGGCATAGGTCTGGGTCATGGCCCAGATGGCGAAGAAGAGGTGCGGCGGGTCCACCGGGTCCATGCGCCCCTCGGCGATCCAGCCTTCCAGCACACGGGACTTCTCGCGCACCAGGGTGCGCAGGTCGCCCGCCAGATAGCTGCCGAGATAGGGCGCGCCGTGCAGCACCTCGTTGGCGAAGACCTTGGAGGCATAGGGGCGGGTACGGGACCAGCGCATCTTGGCATGGATGTAGGCGGCGAGCGCCTCGGCCGGGTCGTTCTCCGGGCGGATGCTGTCGGTGGCGGAGAGCCAGAGGTCCAGGATGCTGTCCAGCAGCGCGGTGTAGAGCGCTTCCTTGGTCCCGAAATAGTAGTGCAGGTTGGCCTTGGGCAGGCCGGCGGCGGCGGCAAGGGCGGACATGCTGGCCCCCTCGAAGCCGGCTTCGGCGAAGACCCGCTCGGCAGAGGCGAGGATCTGCGCGACGCGCTGCCGGCGTTGCCAGGCGCGGCTGCCGGTGGCGGGAGGTTCCGCCTCTTTCCGCATCATCCGGGGTACCTCTCTGCTCCAAATATGGGCATGCGACGCGACACTGAACAAGATTGACCGATCGGTCAGCCTTCTCCTAGCCTCTTCCATGCCGCCGCATCCAACCCGCCCGCGGGGCGCAGGCCGGTGCGGCTCCCGGAGGTGCGACCGCGACGATGACCGGTTTGAACCGACTGCGCGATGGCAAGGGCGGCGTCCCTCGCCCAATCATCCTGACCTCCCATCCCAACCGCGGCACCGCCGCCGCGCCGTTCTTGAACTGGGGCGCGGCCGACCCCCAGAGGCGCGGCCCGGTGATCGCGACGCTGCAGAACCCGGCGGCGCGCAACGCCATCGGCACGCATGCCGGTTCCTATGCGCTGTATCGCGCGCTGGCCGTCGCCTCCGGCCAACTCCGCGCCGACCACCGGCCGGATTTCAGCGACACGCGGCCGGCGGTGCCGGTCGGCCCCTTCGGCGCCTGGGGCGATCCTGCGAAGATCGTCTCGCTCGACCCCTGGGGGCATCTGGTGCCCGAGGTCTATGCGGCCGAACTGGCCGCCGGGCAGGACATCCGCCCGAGCATCGCCGTGACGCGCGCGCATATGAACATGCCGGAAGTGACGCAGGCCATGCGGGCCGGCCGCCTGGCGCCGGATGGCGAGGTGCTGCTGTCCAATGGCGACGTGTGCGTCACCAAGATCGCCATCGAGCCGGTCTGGTGGCTGCCGGGCATCGCCGCGCGCTTCGGCATCACCGAGACGGAACTGCGCCGCCATCTCTTCGAACAGACCGGCGGCATGTTCCCGGAGCTGGTGACGCGGCCGGACCTGCGCGTCTTCCTGCCGCCCATCGGTGGCATGACGGTTTATCTCTTCGGCGATCCGGCGAAGCTCGGAAAGCCGGAGACGCAGGTCGCCTGCCGCATCCATGACGAGTGCAACGGCTCGGACGTCTTCGGCTCCGACATCTGCACCTGCCGCCCCTATCTGGCGCATGGCATCGAGGCCTGCATCGGCATGGCGCAGGAGGGCGGCGTCGGCGTCATCGTCTACAACCGCAAGGAAGGGCGGGCGCTGGGCGAGGTGACGAAGTTCCTCGTCTACAACGCGCGCAAGCGGCAGGAGGGCGGCGACCGTGCGGAGCGGTATTTCCAGCGCACGGAATGCGTCGCGGGGGTGCAGGACATGCGCTTCCAGGAGCTGATGCCGGATGTGCTGCACTGGCTTGGCATCACCCGCATCGACCGGCTGGTCTCGATGAGCAACATGAAGTTCGCGCCGATCGTCGAGAGCGGCATCGAAGTGGTGGCGCGCATTCCCATCCCCGAGGACCTGATCCCGGCCGATGCGCGGGTGGAGATGGATGCCAAGAAGGCCGCCGGCTATTTCACCGAAGCGGTGCCGGATGCGGCGGAACTCGCCATTGCCAAGGGACGCGCGCTTTGAGCAGCGAGGCCGTGGCGCTGCTGCGCCGGCCGGAGACCATCAGGGCGCGCTGCCACGCCTTGCTGCATCTGGCCGAGGCGGACGCGCTGCCGCATTTCGCGTTGCACCCGGAGCGCCTGCCCGCCGCCGCCGACTACGTGGCCGAGACCATCCGGCAGAACTACCCGGACCTCGCCATCCCCTATCACGCGCGCTGGCGGCACTTCGCCGCGGGTGGGGTGGACCGCTGGGGGGCGCTGGCGGCTGCGAGGCTCGGCGACGAGGACAAGGCGGAGGTGGCGCGGCGACGCATCGATCTCTGCGTCGTCTCCGTGCTGCTGGATGCGGGCGCCGGGCCGGACTGGTCCTTTACGGAACCGGATGGGACGAAGCTCGCCCGCTCCGAAGGGTTGGGCGTGGCCAGCCTGCACGCCTTCGCCGCCGGGCTCTTCTCCAGCGACCCGGAGGACAGGCTGCGGGTGGATGCGGCCGGGCTGGAGGCGGTGACGGCCGAGGCGCTCGGCGCCGCCTTCCAGGTGGGGCCGGAGAACCCGCTCACCGGGCTTGAGGGCCGCGCGGCGCTGATGCGCAACCTCGGCGCGGCGCTGCGGCAGTCGCCCGCGCTGTTCGGCAGCGCGCCGCCGCGCCCGGGTGGGCTGTTCGACCATCTGCGCGCCGCCGCCACGCCGGAAGGGCTGCCCGCCGCCGCCATCCTGGCCGCCGTGCTGGAAGGGCTGGCCCCGGTCTGGCCGGCGCGGCTCACGCTGGATGGCGAGAACCTCGGCGATGTCTGGCGCCACCCGCTCGCCGCGCCGGAAGGGCCGGCGCCGGGGCTGGTGCCTTTCCACAAACTCTCGCAGTGGCTCAGCTACTCGCTGGCGGAGGTGATGGAGGAGGCGGGCGTCCCGGTTCTCGCGCTCGACGCATTGACCGGGCTGCCGGAATACCGCAATGGCGGGCTGCTGCTCGATCTCGGCGTGTTGTCCTTGCGCGATCCTGCCCTGGCGCGAGAGGCTTTGCCGGTGGACCACCCCGCCATCGTCGAGTGGCGCGCGCTGACGGTGGCGCTGCTCGACCGGCTGGCCGGGCTGGTGCGCGACCGCCTCGGGCTGGATGCCGAGGCCCTGCCGCTGGCCCGCGTGCTGGAAGGCGGAACCTGGGCCGCCGGGCGCCGCATCGCCCGCGCGCTGCGGCCCGGCGGCGGCCCGCCGCTCCAGGTCGTCAGCGATGGAACCGTATTCTGATGGAACGCCCGATGACCGACGCCCCCTCCCAGACCGTGCCCGACAGCGTGACGGTGATCCGGCATCCGCTGGTGCAGCACAAGCTGACGCTGATGCGGCAGAAGCAAACCTCGACCGGCGAGTTCCGCCGCCTGGCACGCGAGATCAGCCTGCTGATGGCCTATGAGCTGACGCGCGACCTGCCGCTGGAAGACGTCGAGATCGAGACGCCGCTGGAGGTGACGCAGGCGCCGCGGCTCGCCGGCAAGAAGCTCTGCATCGTCTCCATCCTGCGCGCCGGCGACGGCATCATGGAGGGAATGCTCGACCTCGTGCCCTCCGCCCGCGTCGGCCATATCGGCCTCTACCGCGACCCGGAGACGCTGGTGCCGGTGGAGTACTACCTCAAGCTGCCGGACGACGTCTCGGAGCGGCTGGTGATCGTGGTTGACCCGATGCTGGCCACCGGCCACTCCGCCGCCGCCGCGCTTTCCCGCCTGAAGCAGGCGGGCGCCGAGCAACTCCGCTTCGCCTGCCTGCTGGCGGCGCCGGAAGGCATCTCCGTGCTGACGGAAGCGCATCCCGAAGTGCCGGTCTTCACCTGCAGCATCGACCGGGAACTCGACAGCCACGCCTATATCCGGCCGGGGCTGGGGGATGCGGGGGACCGGCTCTACGGGACGAAGTAAAGTCTGGGGGGAATGAATTCCCCCCAGACTTTACTTCTTTTTTTCTGCCCGTTTTATTGCGTGGGCGGAGCGCGCTCGCGCCGGGGCTGAAGCAGCCCCGGCGACTGCCTGCCGTTCGCCCTTGAACTGACAGAAAGAAGAAGGATCAAACCTTTGGGTTTGACCGGGGGAATTCGTTCCCCCGATCTTTTTTCTTACGGGAAAGACGGAGTCCCGTAGGGGTAATAGTTCTTCAGGTCGAGATACTCGTAGGTCAGCCCATCGAGCCGCACCGTGCCGAGGAAGGGCTCCAGCGGCTCGACCAGCAGGATTTCCTTGGCGAAGCCGGTGTCGTCGAAGCCGCGGCGGAAATGCACGCGCGACTTGATGGCGATGACGTCGAAGGCCTCCGGATCGAGTCCGATCTTGCGCAGCGATGAGGGTTCCATGATCTGCGCCAGATAGGGGCTGAGCACGAGGACATTGCCCTCGCCGAAATCGACGGTCACCCAGGGCAGGGTGGCGCTTTCGCGCAGCCCCTGGGTGATCTCGCGGATGGTGCCGGTGACGCGCACGGGCTGGCCGGCGGATTCATCGGCGAGGCCGCCGATCTCCATGTCGAAGGCGTCACCGGGCTTGGCGCCCTTGGCGAGCAGCGCCTCGATGGCGGCGGAGTCGGCGATGGTCGCCACCAGCGTCCGCTTCAGGCCGCGGGCAAGGATCTCCTGCAGCAGCCAGGTCGCGGAGCCGGAGCGGTCGCTGTGGTCGCAGAGCACAACCGGTGTGCGGCCTTCCGCCACCGCCTGCTGGGCGAGTGCGACGCCGTCGGGGATCTTGTGGACCTTGGTGGAGTTCAGCAGCGCCTCGCGCTTGCGCCAGGCCGTCTCCGCCATGTCCTTGCCGATGCGCTCGGCGAGGTCCGGCTTGCCGTTGGTCAGCACCTGGAAGGTCATGCCGGCATCCGGCACGTCGGACCAGGGGAAGCCGAAGAAGACGTTGACGTAGGTGTCGGGCTCGCGCGCCTCCCAGGTGAGGGCGCGCTGGATCAGGTCCATCCAGGGCGAGGCGCCGGTCCATTGCAGCACGGTGGGCGAGATGATCGGCACCTTCACCGTCACATGCGCCGGCTTGTAGTCGCCGCGAATGGCGCGGACGAGCATGCGCGCCGCCCGCTCGCCCTGCAGGTAGCTGTCGTAATGCGGGTAGAACTTCACGGTGAAGGCCATGTCGGCCTGACGGAGGAACTCCTCGTCCTCGTTGCCGTGCGGGTCGAAGGTGGCGGCGATGAAGGCCTTGCGGCCGACCACCGCGCGCACGCGGCGGGCGATCTCCGCCTCCGGGCGTGGCACGCCGCGCACGCCCATGGCGCCGTGCAGGGAGAGGTAGACGCCGTCGAAGGGGCCCTGCGCCTTCAGCGCCTCCACCATGCGGCCGGTGAACTGCTCGAAGGCCTCGGTGGTGATCCAGCCCGAGCCGGAGCCACGGCGGGAATCGAGCGGCGATTCGATGCCGACCAGCTCCACGCCGGCGAACTCGTGGGCGACCTTCACGAAGCCGCCGATATAGGATTTCGGCTCGGCGGCCAGCAGCGCCTCGCCCCTGGCGGGGGAGCCGGCATAGGTGAAGTCCTCGACCGTGGTGTCGTAGGGCAGGAAGGTCACGGTCTCATGCGAGAACTTGAGCACCGCGATGCGGATCGGCTGCGTGTCTGTCATCAGTCCCCTGCGACGCCGGAGGCGTTCTGCTGCGCGGCCCGTTGCACGGGCGGAAGCAGGGAGACTAGGCCGGGGATGCGGGGTGGCCAAGGCGGGCCGGGTGCCCGCAACGCGCGCCCGGCGGGCGCGGTTCTATGGCTCGCGGCGGCATGAAGGGAGTGGCGGTTGGGAAAGCGCGGCGCATGGGTCCTGGCGGCCATCCTGCTGCTGTCGGCCGGGCCGGCCTGGTTCGGGGTGCGCTGGTACCAGGGGCATGACCTCCTGCTCTCGCAGGCGCCGGAGCGGCGGGCCAGCCGGCTCGCCTTGCCGCCGCGCGAGAGCGAGATGGCGCTGCCGCTGCGCATTCCCTTCCCGCTGATCCGCGATACCGCCGAGCGCCTGCTGCCTGGCACCTTCAGCGATGCCGGGGAGGGCGATGGCACGCGCTACCGCTACACCGTCCGTCGCACCAGCGACATCGCGCTCACCCGCACGGAGGATGGCCGGCTGCGCGTGACGACGAGCCTGGTGGTGAACGGCGATGCCGGGCTGAGCGGCGGGCTGGCCGAGCTGCTGGCGCTGGGCACCAAGAACTTTGACGCCGCCGCCGAGGTGCGGGCCGACCTTTCCCTCGCGCTCGGCGAGGATTGGTGCCCGGCGGTCGGGGTGGATGTGGCCTATCGCTGGACCAAGTCGCCGCGGCTGGAGGTGATCGGCGGCGTCTGGGTCAATGTGGAGGGGCAGGTGCGGGGGCGGGTGGATGCGGCGCTGCGCGACCTGCCGCGGCTGCTGCGCGAGGCCATGCCCTGCGACGCGATCCGGCGACAGATGCAGGAGGCCTGGCACAACTACGACGTGCCCGTGCAGCTCCCGGCCGCGCCGCCGCTGCATGTGCAGGTGCGGCCGCTGGCGCTCGGGCTTTCCGGGCTCGCCGTGGAGCAGGACCATCTGCGCCTCGGGCTGGCCTTGCAGGCGCGCACGGCGGTCTCCGATAGTGCCGGCGGCATGCCGCCGGCCGGCGCTTTGCCGCCGCTGCGCCAGGTGCCGGACCGGAACGGGCGGCTGCAGCTCTCCATTCCCGTCCGCGCCGGCTACGACATGATCCGCGACTGGCTGATGGAGCAGTTCGGCAAGCGGGACATTCCCTTCGAGCTGGCCGGGCAGCAGGGCACAGCGCGCATCCAGGACATCTTCCTCTATCCCAGCGCGCCGGCGGTGGCGGCCTCCATCCGCTTCACCATCGACCTGCCGGGGGCGCTGTTCGACACCGCCGGGCGGATCACCCTCTCCGCCCGGCCGGTGGTGGAGCGCGGCGGCACCCGGATCCGCCTCACCGACATCCATTTCGCGCGGGATGTGGACAGCCTGCTCTGGTCGGCGGCGACGCTGGCCTTCGAGGCGCCGATTCGCGCCCGCTTGGCTGAGATCGCCGCCTACGACCTGCGCGGCGGCATGGCCGATGCCCTCAAGGCCTTGCAGAAGACGCTCTCCGACCCCGAGCGGACCGGCGGCGTCCGCCTGACCCTTTCCAAGACCAGCCTGCGGCTGGAGCAGGTGGTGCCGGAGAACGACGCGCTGACCGTGCTGGGGACGGCGGAGGCCACCGTCTCGGCGGAGCTGACGGCCTTGCCGGGCGGCTGAGGAGAACCGCCTATGCGCCCGACGCCGGGCGGTGGCCGGCAAAATGCAGAGCGCCTTTCCTCAATCCCCGTGAATTTTCCGGCGGCTTACCTTATATAGACGGCGATGACGCTGTCGCACGTGCCGCGAGCCCTGTGAGGGCACAAGCAACGACGTAACGCGTCCTTTTCGGTCGAGCCGGCCACCCGTGGGCCGGCGTCCTTAAGGGAAACGGGTATGTTCGCTGTCCGCCACGTGGCGATGCCATGCCATCGCAACCTCGCCTGAGGCATCCGGGCGCCTGATGCGCCGGGCCGCTGGCCCTTTCCTCCCCTTCCTGCGCTGCCCTGTGCCCGTCCGGCCGGTCCGCCGCACCCCTCCTGCGACGTTGCGAGTTCTGCCCATGGCCCCGATCCGTTCCCGCGCCGCCGTTGCTCCTGTCCGCCGCCGCCCCGAGTCGGCGCGCGCGCCCCTGATGCTGCCGGGCGTGAGCGAGCTGGTGGCGGCCGACCGCCCCACCGAGCCGATGCACTGCCTGCGTCCGGCCACCATCGCCGCCGCCGCCCGACGCTTCGTGGGCGGCTTTGCCGGCGATGTGCTCTATGCCGTGAAGTGCAACCCGGAGCCGGCCGTGCTGCGCGCCCTCTGGGCGGGCGGCGTGCGCCACTTCGACTGCGCCTCGGCGGCCGAGGTGCGGCTGGTGCGGCAGATGTTCCCCAAGGCGCAGATCCACTTCATGCATCCCGTGAAGTCGCGCCCGGCGATCCGCGAGGCCTATGAGCGCCATGCGGTGCGGGACTTCGTGCTCGACAGCGCGGAGGAGCTGGAGAAGATCCTGCAGGAGACCGGCGGGGCGGCCGATCTCGGCCTCGTCGTGCGGCTGGCCATGCCGAAGGGCGGAGCGGTCTACGACCTCTCCGGCAAGTTCGGCGCGCCGCTGGAGGAGGCCGTGGCGCTGCTGCGGGCGGCGCGGCCGCATGCGGTGCGGCTGGGCGTCAGCTTCCATGTCGGCTCGCAGTGCCTGGACCCGGCCGCCTATGGCCGCGCCCTGGCGCTGGCCGGCGAGGCGGTGCGCGGCGCCGGCGTGCCGGTGGAGGTGATCGACGTGGGCGGCGGCTTCCCGGTCGCCTACCCGGACGTTACCCCGCCGCCGCTGGGCGACTACTTCGCCGCCATCCGGGAGGGCTTCGCGGCGCTCGGCCTGCCGGCCGCCCGCCTCTGGGCCGAGCCAGGGCGGGCGCTGGTGGCCGCCGGCACCTCGGTGGTGGTGCAGGTGGAGGCGCGGCGCGGCGACGTGCTGTACGTGAACGACGGCGTCTATGGCAGCCTCTCGGATGCCGGCGCGCCGGGCTTCCGCTTTCCCGCGCGGATGATCCGCCCGGAGCGCGGGACCAGCGACACGCTGCGGCCCTTCGCCTTCTTCGGCCCGACCTGCGACAGCGCCGACTTCATGCGCGGTCCCTTCCTGCTGCCCGAGGACATCCGCGAGGGCGACTGGATCGAGATCGGGCAGCTCGGCGCCTATGGCGGCTGCCTGCGCACGGCCTTCAACGGCTTCGACCGCGCGCGGATGGCCGAGGTGCGGGACCAGCCGCTGCTGGAAACCCCGGGCCATGCCGAGGAGATCGCTGCGGCGGCCTGAAAAAGGCTGGGGGAAGGAATTCCCCCAGACCTCCATCTTTTTTCTGCAAGTTTTTGGTCGCGCTGGCGGTGGCCGCAGGCGCCGGGGCTGATACAGCCCCGGCGTGAACCCCCGCCGCCAGTGCTGCAAACTGACAAGAAGAAGAAGGGGGCTCGGGGGAATTCATTCCCCCCAGCTTGTTCTTACCGCGGCGCCACCAGTGCCAGGTATTCCCAGACGACTGTCGCCGCCGCCAGCGCCGTGATCTCGGCCGTGTCGAAGGCCGGCGCCACCTCCACGATGTCCATGCCGCGGAAGTCCAGGCCATCGAGCCGGCGCAGGATGGCCTGGGCCTGCCAGCTCGCGAGGCCGCCGATTTCCGGCGTGCCGGTGCCGGGCGCGAAGGCGGGGTCCAGCGCGTCGATGTCGAAGCTGAGATAGGCCGGGGCGCCCTCCACCGTCGCGCGGATGCGCTCGGCCACGGCGGCGGGGCCGAGTTCCTGCACCTCCTGGCCGCTCAGCACCGTCACGCCCTGGTCGAGTGTCCAGTCCCAGATCTCGCGCTGCACGGGGGAGCGGATGCCGACCTGGATCATCCGGCGCGGGTCCACCAGCCCCTCGCGGATGGCGTGGAAGAAGACGGAGCCATGGCCGAGCGGCTGGCCGAAATTGTCCGGCCAGGTGTCCACATGCGCGTCGAAATGCACCAGGGCCAGGGGAGCCGAGATCCGCTTCGAGAGGGCGCGCAGCAGCGGCAGGGTGACGCCGTGCTCGCCGCCCAGCGCCAGCAGGTGCGGCAGAGGGGCGGCCTGCTCCTCGATCAGCCGCAGGCTGGTGGGCAGGTCGCCGAGGGCGATGCGGAAGTCGCCGGCATCCACCAGGGAGAGGGTAGCGGGGTCCACCCAGCGGGTGGGGTGGGCGCCGTCCACCAGCATGCGGCTGGCTTGGCGGATCGCCTGCGGGCCGGAGCGGGCGCCGGCACGGTTGGTGGTACCGATGTCGAGCGGGATGCCGGCCACGGTGAAGTCGGCCCGCTGGCCCCAGGGAGCGCCGAGGAAGCTGGGCGCGGTGGCGAAGGTGGGAACCAGGGACATGCCGGAACTCCTGCGGGCTTTGGGCGGCCTCGTTAGCACGGGGACGCGGTGGGAAGGGGTGCTCCCGAAGGGTGCCCCCTGGGCGAAACTCCGCGCCCCGCATCCCGGTTGATGAGGGAAGACCGACCCTTGCCAAAGCGGGAGGCCCGGGATGCCTGACATTCCCCATGCATCCACCCTGGATGACACGCTGGCCCTGCTCAACGAGGGCTACACCTACATCTCCCGCCGCTGCGACCGGCTGGGCGCCGACCTCTTCACCACGCGCATGATGCTCACGCCGGTGACCTGCATGCGCGGCGCCGAGGCGGCCCGCATCTTCTACGACGGCGGCCGCTTCACCCGGCAGGGCGCCATGCCGCAGACCACGCTGCGGCTGCTGCAGGACAAGGGCAGCGTGCAGCAGCTCGACGGCGTGGCGCACCGCCAGCGCAAGCAGATGTTCATGGGGATGATGACGCCCGAGGCCCTCGGCGCGATGGAGGTGCTGCTGGCGCGGCGCTGGCGCGAGGCGGTGGCGCGCTGGGAGACACAGGAGGAGGTCGTCCTGCTGGAAGCCTCGGGTGAGGTGCTCACCCGCGCCGCCTGCGACTGGTGCGGCATGCCGCTGCCGGAGGAGGAGGCGGCGGAACTGACGCGCGAGCTGGCGGCGATGGTGGAGAATGCGGGCAGCGTCGGGCCCGGGGCGCTGATGGCGCTCGCGCTGCGCCAGCGCACCGAGGCGCGGCTGCGCCGGCTGGTGGAGCGCGTGCGCGCCGGGGAGGCGAGGGCGCCGGCCGGCTCGCCCCTGGCGGTGATCGCCGCGCATCGGGAGCCGGATGGCCGCCCGCTGGACAGCACGGTGGCGGCGGTGGAACTGATCAACCTGTTGCGCCCGATCCTGGCCGTGAACCGCTTCATTACCTTCGCCGCCCTGGCGCTGCACGAGCGCCCGGAATGGCGTGAGCGCATCGCCGTGGGTGACGAGGCGGATCTGGAGCCTTTCGTGCAGGAGGTGCGGCGCTTCTATCCCTTCTTCCCGCTGATTGGCGGCCGGGTGCGGAAGCCCTTCGAATGGGCGGGGCATGATTTCGCGGAAGGCGACTGGGTGCTGTTGGACATCTACGGCACCAACCATGACGCGCGGCTCTGGCCGGAGCCGGAGCAGTTCCGTCCCGAGCGCTTCCGCAACTGGGCAGGCGATCCCTACACGCTGATCCCGCAAGGGGCAGGGGATTTCCTTCAGGGGCACCGCTGCCCCGGCGAATGGATCACCATTGCGATCCTGAAGCAGGCGGTGCGGCTGCTATGCCGGGAGATGCGCTTCGAGGTGCCGCCGCAGGATCTCAGCGTCAGCCTCGCACGGATGCCGGCGGCGCCGGCGAGCGGCTTCGTCATGAGCCGGGTGCGGGGTAGGGCCCCGCGAGCTGCGGCCTGAAGTCTCTATGGTTGGCGGCGGAACGGGGGGAGAAAGAATTCTCCCCCAGAGCCCCCTCTTCTTCTTTTTTGTCAGTTTTGTTCGCGCTTGCTGCACGCGCTCATGCCGGGGCTGCAGCAGCCCCGGCGACTGCGATCCACAGGGAGGTGAATCAAACTGATGAAAAGAAGATGGGGGTTCGGGGGAATTCCTTCCCCCGACCTTTTTCTACCCGCCCCGACGAAACACCACGGTGAGATTGTTGGCTGGCATCGGCACCACCGGCCCGGCGGCAAATCCGGCAGCGTCGGCCGCTTCGGTGACGTTTTCGAGTTCGCGCAGCCCCCATTCCGGGTTGCGTTCGCGCAGGCTGCGGTCGAAGGCGGCGTTGCTTTCGGCCAGCGGCACGCCCCGCTGCCGATAGGGGCCGTAGAGCACCAGCGGCGCGCCCGCGGGCAGGATGCGCGCCGCGCCGGCCAGCAGGCCGAGCGCCGCGCGCCAGGGCGCGATGTGGATCATGTTGATGCAGAGCACCGCATCGGCCGCCGCGATGGGCCAGTCCGGCGCCGCCGCGTCCAGCTCCAGCGATGGGCGCAGGTTGGGCAGCCCGGCTTCCCCGGCCCAGGCGTCGATGCTGGCGCGGGCCTCGGGGCTGGGATCGGAGGGCTGGACGGTCCAGCCGCGCAGGGCGGCGGCGATGTGCAGGGCGTGCTCGCCGGTGCCGCTGGCCACTTCCAGCAGCAGGCCGGAGGGGCCGAGATGATCGCGCAGCACCGCCAGGATAGGATCGCGGTTGCGCAGCGCGGCGGGGGCGGAGCGGCGGGTGTCGCTCACGGGCGGCGCACCAGCGCCAGACCGAGCTGGCGCAGCCCGGCCCATTGCTGCCGCAGCCAGCTTCCGCTCGCCAGCTCCTCCGGCAGGCGCTTGTCGCCGGTGGCGGGGAAGAGATCGCGGCGGAAGTCCGCGGTGCCGAAGACCCAGTCCCAGACCGGCAGCAGCACCGCGTAGTTCTTGCCGAGCCGGCCTGCGCCGAAGCGGCTGTGGTGCAGCCGGTGGAAGCGCGGCGAGACCAGCAGCCGCTCGCCGACGCGCCCGAAGGAGAGGCGGACATTGGCGTGGCTGAAGGCTTCCGCCACGCGCAGCACGACGACAACAATGGGGAACTGCCCCGGCGGCACGCCGATCAGCAGCGCCAGCCCGCCGAACCAGACCGCGCCGAGCAGGTCATCCACGATGTGGTTGCGGTCGTCGGTCCAGAAGGTCATCTGCCGCTGCGCGTGGTGGATGGAATGCAGCGCCCACCACCAGTCGAAGCGGTGCTGGAAGCGGTGGCGCCAATACTCGCCGAAATCCAGCACGACGATATAGACGGCCAGCGCCAGCAGCGGCGCATCACGCAGGGCAGGGAAGAGCGTCTCCAGCGTTGGCGGCACCCATCCGCTGTTGGCGACCAGACCGGAAAGGCGCGACTCCAGCGAGGCGAAGAGGATGAAGGCCAGCAGGGGCAGCAGGCCAAGGCGCGTGAGGAGCGTGTAGAGGATGTCGGTACGGATGCTGCGGCCATCGGTGCGCGGCTCGACGGGGCGCCAGGCCTCCAGCGGTCGGCAGACGGCATAGACGATGAGGACCTGCACCAGCCCGAAGAGGGCGAAGTCGATCCAGTCGAAGGCGTCCTCCGCCCATTCCATCAGGCCGAGGCTGTAGAGCGCGGGCTGCACCAGCATCTCGAAGATCCAGCCGTTGAGGCTGTTCCAGCCATCCTGCAGTGCCCCGATCATGGGCTGTCCCTTCCGTTCTCAGGCACCACGCGCGGGCAGCGTGGCGAAGCAGAAGCCCTTCGCCTGCAACCCCCTCAGCAGATCCTCGACCACCAGCCCGAAAGGCTCGCGCCGGCTGCGCACGCCCCAATGCATGAGCAGCACCTCGCCGTCCCGCACGCGGGCCAGCGCCTGGGCGAGCAGCTTGTCGTTCGGTGAGGCGGCGCTGTTCAGCTCGTCGCCCAGGAAGCCGTTCGTGCTCCAGCCCTGGTGGTGGAAGCCGGCAGCGGCGGCGAGGCGCAGCGCATTGGGCGTGATGTGGCCGCCCGGGGCACGCCAGAGCGGCAGCACCTGCGCCTCTGGCGCGATGGCGCGCAGCGCCTCGATGGGGCGGGACAACTCGACGCGCATGCCCTCGGCGTCGAGGACTTCGGCGCCTTTACCGCGACGGTTGACGTAGCGGACCCGGTCGGGGCCGGAATCGCCGGTGAAGTACCAGTGGCGCCAGGTGTGGCTGGCGAAGGCGTGGCCTTCGGCGGCTCGGGCACGCCAGAAGTCGGCCCAGGCGGGGCCGAGGCTGGTATCGCCGCGGGCGGTCGGCTCGTTGGCGAGGAAGAGGGTGGCGCGCACCTCGCGCCGCTGCAGGGCGGCGGCGATCATCTCCGCCTCGCGGCCCCAGCCGGTGTCGATGGTGAGGTGCAGCGTCCCGGCGCGGCATTGCGGCAGCGCGGGGCGGGCAAGCGAGCTCTGGGCACGGGCGCCGCGCGCGGTGAGCGCCAAAGGCGCGAGGCCAGCCAGGCGCAACAAGGTTCGCCGGCCGGGCGGAGGCGAAATCGTCATGCGGGAGCCTAGTTGGTGAGCGGCTCGGCGGGGGCGGCGGCCGAGTAGAGGATGCCATGCGGCGAGCGGCCGACGCGGCGGGTCTCCAACACGCCCTTCTCCGGGTCCACCAGGGCGATGCGCCCCTTCCAGCGCAGTGTCACCCAGAGGCGGCCCTGCGGATCGAAGCTGATGCAGTCCGGCCCGCCCGGCACGTCCAGGACGCGGATGATGTCGAGGCTCTTGGGGTCGAGCAGGGTGATGCGGCTGTCCACCCGGCTGGTGACGTAGAGGACCTCGCCCTTCGGGCCGGGGAAGAGGGCATGCGCGCCGCGCCCCACCGTGATCCGGCGTTCCACGGCCTGGGTCTCGGGGTTCAGCACCGCCACATGGTCGCTGCCCATGACGCCGACCAGCAGCTTGCCGTCCTGCCAGATGATGCCCGCCGGCTCGGGGCCGACCTCGATCTTCCAGAGCGGCTGCATGGTCTCCAGGCTGATGGCGACGACCAGTCCATTCCCCTGCAGCGTCACATAGACCACCTTGCCGTCCGGGCTGTAGGCGAGGTGGCTCGGCATGTCCGGCATGTCGAAGCGGGTGGCGAGGGTGAGCTCCTTGCCGTCCCAGTTGTAGACGTCCACCTGGTCCCGCCGCAGGCTGGTGATCACCAGGAAGCGGCCATCCGGGCTGAAGCCCATGTGATAGGGGTTGGAGAGCGGCTCGCGCTTCAACAGCTCGCCGGTGCCGGGATTGATGAAGAGCATCTCGTTGGCGCCGGAGTCGCCCACCAGCAGGGTCTTGCCGTCCGGCGTCAGCGCCAGGTGGTGCACCTCGCGCAGCACGCGGATGCGGGACTTCTCGGCCTGGCTTTCGGCGTCGAGCACCTGGATGGTGGCCTCGCCCGAGTTCAGCACATAGACCAGCCCCGCCGCCCGTGCCGGGATGCTGCCCGCAAGCAGGATGAAGCCGGCGGCGAGGAGGAGGGCACGGAGCGGGGGCAACCGCATGGTCGCTGCCTTCGAAGCTTGGGCCACCCGGGGGGGAGGGTGGCGCGGCGGAGGGATCTCTATTGTAGCAGGTCCGCTTTCGCGCTCGCCAGCGCGGCACCGATTCCGGTGCGTGAAAGCTGCTTCATCCCCTCAACCTTTTGTTTTCCGATTGGTGGTGCTGGGGCTGGCCGTAGGCGAAGCGGGGGAGAATGAATTCTCCCCCGAACCCCCTCTTCTTCCTTTTTGTCAGTTCTGTCGCGCTGGCGACGAGCGCGACCAGGAAGGCCCTGGCCACGCGCGGAGCCGGAAACTGGCAGAAGAAGGAGGGGGTTTGGGGAAGTTCACTCCCCCCAGTCTCGCCACCGCTCAGAGCGCGGACTTCTTCTCCTGGTGCACGGCAAGGCTGCCGATGGAGTTGCCGCCGTCCACCGTCAGCGTCGCGCCGGTGACGTAGCTGGCCGCGCTGCTGGCCAGGAACAGCGCGGCATTGCCGACATCCGCCGGGGAGGAGCCGCGGCCGAGCGGGATGGCGGCCAGGGTGGCCTGGACATGCGCGTCGGTCAGGGGGCTGGCGGTGCTGCCGGGGGCGAAGCCGGGCTCCAGTGCGTTCACGCGGATGCCGTACTCCGCCAGTTCGATGGCGAAGCCCTTGGTCAGCCGGTCCAGCGCCGTCTTGGAGGTGCAGTAGGGTACCACGGAGCGCCGCATCTTCCGCGCCGCGCCGGAGGAGATGTTGATGATGTTGCCCTTCACTCCGGCGGCGATCATCTGGCGCGCGGCGGCGCGGGTCAGCAGGAAGGGTGCGCGCAGGTTGATGTCGAAGATGCGGTCCCACTCCTCGGCGTCGATGTCGAGCAGGAAGCCGCTGGGATAGACGCCGGCATTGTTCACCACCACGTCGGCGGCGCCCCAGCGCGTGCCGATGGCGGCCACCAGCGCCTCGATGGCGGCGGCGTCGCGCAGATCGGCGGGATGGGTGAAGCTGCCTTCCGGCAGGCTTGTGGCCATTCCGGCAAGGGCGGCTGCATTGCCGTCGGTCAGGCAAAGCTTCGCGCCAGCTTCGGCGAAGGCCTGCGCCAGCCAGCGGCCGACCACCCCGCAGGCGCCGGTCACCACCACGCGCTTGCCGGCCAGATCCTGAGCGAAGTCCATCGTCTTTCCAATCCTGTGCTGAGTGTTGTGCAGCTATCCGAGGCGGCGCCCGCTGCAAAGCCCGGGGCGGACCGCCCGTGCGGCAAATCTGCCGCATGCCTGGTCTGCCGCGCAGCCCCGCGCTTTTCTGCTGTGACCATTGCGCAGCTGCGCCGTTAGGATGCTGCGCTGCAGCAAATTGGCCGCGCCGCTGCTGCGCGGCGCAAGCGGAGTGAAGGGACTGATTCCAATGGCGGAGACGCTTCCGGGGCTGGATGAGCTGATCCGGCTGCGCCAGCGCTGGGCGCGGCTGCTGAGCGGCGGTCTTCCGGTGGCAGCGGAGGAGGAAGCGAGCATACGGCTGACCGAGGTGAGGGGGTTTGGCAGCAATCCCGGCAACCTGCGAATGTTTGCTTATGTTCCGTCCGGCCTGCCGCCCGGAGCGCCGCTGGTGGTGGCGCTGCATGGCTGCACCCAGACCGCCGCCGGCTACGACCACGGCTGCGGCTGGTCGGAGATGGCGGACCGGCTGGGCTTCGCCCTCCTGCTGCCGGAGCAGGAGCGGCGCAACAACGCCTATCGCTGCTTCAACTGGTTCAGCCCGCGGGACACGCGGCGCAATGCCGGCGAGGCGTTCTCGATCCGCCAGATGGTGGCCTGGATGCTGGAAAAGCACGGGCTGGATGCCGGCCGTGTCTTCATCAGCGGGCTTTCGGCCGGCGGCGGCATGACCTCGGTGATGCTGGCCACCTATCCTGAGGTCTTCGCCGCCGGCGCCATCCTGGCCGGGCTGCCCTATGGCGCCGCCGATAACGCTTCCGAGGCGCTGGAGGTGATGCGGCAGGCGCCGCAGCGCAGCGCACGGGACTGGGGCGAGGCGGTGCGGGCGGCCTCGGCGCATGCCGGACCCTGGCCGCGCGTCTCGGTCTGGCAGGGCGAAGCGGACAGCACCGTGCAGCCCGGCAATGCCGAGGCCGTGCTGCAGCAATGGCTCGACCTGCACGGCCTGGCACTGGAAGCGCCGGACCAGGTCGAGCGCAGCGACGGACTCGTGCTGCGGCGCTGGCTCGGCGAGGATGGGCGCGTGCTGGTGGAGAGCCACAGCATTGCCGGGATGGAACATGGCGTACCGCTGCATGCCGGCAGCGGCGCCGGGCAAATCGGCGTGGCCGGGCCGCATCTGCTGGATGTCGGGATCTCCTCCACCCACGGTATCCTGCGCTTCTGGGGCCTTGGCACCGATCGGGCGGATATGCCGCGGCAGTTTCGCGTCAACAGCCAGGGCGAGGCGCAGGAGGTGACGCCGCGCCGCTTCGATCCGGGGCGGCTGCTGGACAAGGCGCTGCGCTTCGCCCGGCTGCGATAAGGAAGGCTGAGGGAATGAATTCCCCCAGGCCCCCTTCTTTTTTTTGTCAGTTTTGGTCACGTCCCGGCGTGGGCAGGCTTCGCTTGTGCGACGAAACTGGCAGAAAAAAGAAGAGGGGGTTCGGGGGAGAATTCATTCTCCCCCGACCTTCTGCTTCTCAGCCTTCCGACCGCAGTGCCCGCTCGACGATGCGCGCGTAGAGCGAGGCGCCGAAGGGAATGGCCTCGTCGTTGAAGTTGTAGTGCGGGTTGTGCGCCGAGGCGCCTTCGCCGTTGCCGACATGGATATAGGCGCCCGGCACCTTCTCCAGCATGAAGCTGAAGTCTTCCGAGCCCATCAGCGGCGCGCGGTCGCGCTGCACGAGATCCTCGCCCACCAGGTCGGCGGCGGCGTCCGCCAGATCGATGGTGGCCTCTGCATCGTTGACGAGAGGCGCGAAGATCAGGCGGAAGTCCAGTGTCGCGCTGGCGCCGAAGCCGGCGGCGACGCCCTCGGCCATGCGGCGCATCGCCGCCTCGATCTGCTCGCCCACCTCCTTCTTGAAGAAGCGCGCGGTGCCGGAGAGCACGGCCGTCTGCGGAATGACGTTGTAGGCGTCGCCGCCCGTCACCTTGGTGACGCTGACCACGGCCGTGTCGCGCGGGGAGATGTTGCGCGAGACGATGGACTGCAGGCCGGCGGCGATGTGGCAGGCGGTCAGCACCGGGTCGATGCTGGCCTCCGGCCGCGCGCCATGCGAGCCCTTGCCCTCCACGGTGATGTCGAAGAAGGCGCCGCCGGCCATGAAGGGGCCGGCGCCGATGGCATACTTGCCGACATCAAGGCCGGTGGCGTTGTGCATGCCGTAGAGCGCATCGCAAGGGAAGCGCTCCAGCAGCCCGTCCTCCAGCATGGCGAGCGCGCCGCCGCAGCCTTCCTCGCCAGGCTGGAAGATCAGGTGCACGGTGCCGTCGAAGTCGCGCGTCTCGGCGAGGTAGCGGGCGGCGCCGAGCAGCATGGTGGTGTGGCCGTCATGGCCGCAGGCATGCATCTTGCCGGACACGGTGGAGGCATAGGGCAGGCCGGTCAGCTCGCTCATCGGCAGCGCGTCCATGTCGGCACGCAGGCCGACGGCGCGGTTGCCGGGGCGGCCGCGGATGACGCCGACCACGCCGGTGCGGCCGATGCCGCGATGCACCTCGTCGACGCCCCACTCCTCCAGCTTGCGCGCGACGATCTCGGCCGTGCGGTGCTCCTCCATGCCCAGCTCGGGATGGGCGTGCAGGTCCTGCCGGATCGCGGTCAGCTCGTCGTGGTAGCGGCGCAGGTGGTCGAGGGCGGTCATTCCAGGGTTTCTCCAGGGGTGGGCGGCGTCATGCGGGGCGCACGCTCCAGAACACGAACAGACCGTCCGGCACGTCCTTCAGGCGCTTGCGGTAGGCGGTCTTGTAGAAATACTGGCCGAGCGGCAGGAACGGCACCTCGCGCATCGCCACGGCCTGGATCTCGCGCGCCACGTTCTGCTGCGCAGGGAGGTCGGGCGCGTCGAGCCACTGCTCGCGCAGCTCCTCGATGCGGGGGATGTTGGGCCAGCCGAAGAAGCCCTTGTCCGTGCCGCCGGAGCGCAGAACCTGCGTCACCACGGGGTTGATCATGTCGAGCCCGGCCCAGGTGGTGTTGAACATGCTCCAGCCGCCTTCCTCCGGCGGCTTCTTGACGGCGCGGCGCTGCACCAGCGTGCCCCAGTCCGACACCACGAACTCCACGTTCATGCCGAGCTGCTTCAGCATGTCGTTGCAGACCTCGCCGAGGGCGGCGAGCACCGGCTGGTCGGAGGGCGACATCAGGACGACGCGCTCGCCCTTGTAGCCGGCCTCCTGCAAGGCCTGGCGCGAGCGCTCCAGCCCCGGCGGCGTGCCGAAGACGTCGAGCGAGGCGCGCGTCGCCATCGGCGTGCCCGGCGTGAAGATGCCGACCGGCACGTTGTAGAGGTCCGGCTCGGTGCCGGCGGCGGCGATCATGTAGTTCTGCTGGTTCACCGCGCCGAGCACGGCGCGACGGATCGCCGGATTGTCGAAGGGCGGGTAGAGATGGTTGAAGATGCCAGTGCCCATGGTGCCGAGCGGCCCGGAGCGCTGCGTGACGATGTCCCGGCTGCCTTGCAGGATCGGCAGCAGGTCGTTGGGCGGGTTCTCCCACCAGTCCACCTCGCCGTTCTGCAGCGCCGCGGTGGCGGTGCCGGGATCTGGCATCACCTGCCATTCGACGCGGTCGAAGAAGACCCGCTTGGGGCCGGCGGCCCAGGAGACCGCCCCGCTCTCGCGCGGGCGGTAGCGGTCGAACTTCTCGTAAACCACGCGGGCGCCCACCACCCGCTCGTCGCCCTTCCAGCGGAAGGGGCCGGAGCCGATGATCTCGGAGATCGGCTTGGAGGCATCGGTTGAAGCCAGCCGCTCCGGCATGATCAGCAGGGCCGGTGGGCCGACCTTGGCCAGCGTGTCGAGCATGGCGCCATAGGGACGCTTCAGGCGGATGACGAAGCTGCGGTCATCCGGCGCCGAGATCTCGTCCATGCGCGCCAGCAGCGCCTGGCCAAGCGCATCGCGCTGCGCCCAGCGGCGGATCGAGGCGACGCAGTCGCGCCCGCGCACCGGCTCGCCGTCATGGAAGAGCAGACCCTCGCGCAGGCGGAAGGTCCAGCGCCGGCCGTCATCCTCGACGGTATGGCCCTCGACCATCTGTGGCTGCGGCTTCAGGTCGGCGTCGAGACCGTAGAGCTGGTCCCAGATCATCAACCCATGCGTGCGGGTGATGTAGGCGGTGGTCAGCACCGGGTCGGTGACGGTGAGGTCGGCTTGCGGCACGTATTTCAGCACGCGCGCCGAGGCGGGCTGCGCCAGGGAGGGGCGCGGCAGCACGGCGGCCGCGGCGGCACTGGCGAGCAGGGTGCGACGGTGCATGGGACCTGTCTCCTGAGGGCGGGGCGCGGACTGGCGGCGGCCTCTGCGGACCGTTTGACGGCCAGCAAACACCCCTCCGCGCCCTGCGGCAAGACGCCCCCCTCGACAAGTGCCGCGCGTCAGGGCTTGCTCCGCCCAACCGCCTGGAGCAACGCCGATGACCGATGCCACCCACTTCTATGATCCGCGCGAGGGCCATGGCCTGCCGCATGACCCGTTCAAGGCGATCCTGGCGCCGCGCCCGATCGGCTGGATCAGCAGCCTGGACGAGCAGGGGCGGGTGAACCTCGCGCCCTACAGCTTCTTCAACGGCTTCAGCTCCAACCCGCCGATCGTCGCCTTCGGCAGCGAGGGGCCGAAGGACAGCCTGCGCAATGTCGAGGCTACGGGCGAGTTCGTCTGCAACTTCGTCTCGCGCGAACTGGCGGAGGCGATGAACGAGACGGCCGCCCCCCTGCCGCATGGCGAGAACGAGATGCTGCGGGCCGGGCTGGAGTCGGCGCCCTCCACCCGCGTGCGGCCGCCGCGCGTCGCCCGCGCGCCGGCGGCGCTGGAATGCAAGCTGCTGCAGGTCGTGGCGCTGTCGGATGTCGAGGGCCGGCCGCTGCGCGCCCGGATGGTGATCGGCCAGGTGGTCGGCGTGCACATCCGGCGCGAGTTCCTGAAGGACGGCATCTTCGATACCGCGGCGGCGCATCCGGTGGCCCGCTGCGGCTACCGCGGCGACTATGCCGAGGTGACCAGCCTGTTCGAGATGCTGCGTCCGACGGCCTGAAAATAGTCCGGGGGAAGGAATTCCCCCGTACCCCCATCTTCTTTTTGTCAGTTCGGGACTGCGCTGGCCGCCAGCGGCGGAACTCGAAGAAAAAAGAAGGGGGTCTGGGGGAATTCATTCCCCCAGCCTTGTTCAGCCCTGGAGTTCAAGCACCAGCGCGGACGGTGCCGGCACCGTCTCCAGCCTGGCCAGCAGCACGCCATAGGCCGGCAGCACCGCGCCGCCCGCCTCCAGCCGCGCGCCCTGCCCGGTGACGTCCGGCAGTGGCACGGCGCCTTCCAGCAACGGTCCCGCGAAGCGGACGGGCGCATCGGAGAGGTTGAACACCGCCAGGATGCGCTGCCCGCCATAGCTGCGCACCAGCCCGGCCAGCGGCGCCGGCAGGTCCAGTGCCCGCTGCGCGCCACGGACCAGCGCGGGATAGGCCTGCCGCAGCAGCAGGAGGCGCCGCCAGGCGTGCAGCAGGCTCTCGGGCTCGGCCTCCTGCTGGTCCACCGCCAGCGGGTGGTGCGCGGCGGGCACCGGCAGCCAGGGCTTTCCGGTGGTGAAGCCGGCCTGCGGCGCGCCGCCTTTCCAAGGCATCGGCGTGCGGCTGCCGTCGCGGCCACGGAACTCGGGCCAGTAGGTCAGGCCGAAGGGGTCGCGGATGTCCTCCAGCGCCAGCTCGGCCTCGGGCAGGCCCAGTTCCTCGCCTTGATAGAGGCAGACGCTGCCGCGCAGCGTGAGCAGCAGGCTCGCCAGCAGCCGGGCGAAGCGCGGGTCGGGCGAGGCCTCCCGCCCGGCCGGGTTCCAGCGGGTGACCGCGCGCTCCACGTCATGGTTGGAGAAGGACCAGCAGGGCCAGCCCTCGGCGCCCTCGCCCGCGGAGGAGGCGCGGATCAGGTCGCTGACGGTCGGGTGGTCGAAGCCGCCGCGCAGCGGGCGCAACGTGTAGGCCATGTGCAGCAGGTCCTCGCCGGCGGTGTAGCGGCGGACCCGCTCGAAGGCGCCCTCCTGGCTCGACACCTCGCCCAGCGTCGTGGTGCCGGGGTAGCGGTCGGCCAGCGCGCGGATGCGGCGCAGGATGGCCAGCGTCTCCGGCTGCATCATGTCGTGGTCATGCTGCTGCAGGCCGAACAGCTTGGCCGGCACCGGGCCGGCCGGCTGCGGTCGGGCAGGGTTGCTGCGCAGCGCCGGGTCGTGCGCCAGGAAGTCGATGGCGTCGAGTCGGAAGCCGTCCACGCCGCGCTTCAGCCAGAACTCGCCCACTTCCAGCACGGCCTCCAGCGCGGCCGGATTGGCCAGGTTCAGGCTGGGCTGGCTGGAGAGGAAGTGATGCAGGTAGTATTGGCGCCGGCGCGGCTCCCAGGTCCAGGCCGATCCGCCGAAGACGCTCAGCCAGTTGTTGGGCGGCGTGCCGTCGGGGCTGGGATCGGCCCAGGTATACCAGTCGGCCTCCACGGCATCACGGTTGGCGCGGCTGCGCTGGAACCAGGGATGCTGGTCGGAGGTGTGGCCGCCGACCAGGTCGATCAGCACCTTCAGCCCGAGGCCATGGGCGGTGGCGACCAGCCGGTCGAAATCCTCCAGCCGCCCGAATTGCGGGTCCACGGCGATGTGGTCGGCGATGTCATAGCCGAAGTCGCGGCCGGGGGAGGCGTAGAAGGGGCAGATCCAGATGGCATCCACGCCCAGGGCGGCGACATGCGCCAGCCGTGCCTCAATGCCGGCAAGATCACCCAGGCCATCGCCATTGCTGTCGGCGAAGCTGCGCGGATAGATCTGGTAGAGCACCGCGCCACGCCACCACTCTGCACCTGCGACCATAGGCAGGTTCCTCCCGCTAGATTCCTTTGACACCGGGCCGGACATCACGGCGAAGCGATATCACGGTGGCGTGATAGCAATCTAAACGGGAACAGTCTTGCTGATTTGTGAATCCGAAAGTTTCAGGCGCGCGCCTCAGCGAGTGAGACGCCAGCGCAGCCGTATCAGCGTCTTGTGACCATGATTCCGCACTGCACACAGAGCTTTCGATTGCTCCACTCTCTCACCCTTCGAACTATGGCATGCAGAGTCCGCCTTTGCCGAGGCAGAACGGCAACGTGGTCGGCGAGGGCATGGCAGGGAGTACGCGGCCATGGGACAGATGATGCGGCAGGAACGGGAGCGTGCCTCCTTCTTGCTGGACATGCCCGGCCTGCCACGCACTCCCCTCGTGATGAACACGCCGGCTTCAGCCTCCGGCACCCGCATGTCCGACGGCCGGCTGCGCATGACGCGCGCGACGCCTTTCGGCCGCGCGGCCGAGCGCATCGTGGACCTGGCGCTCGCCGCCTTCGGAACACCGGCGGCAATGGCCTGCTTCACCGACTCTGCGGCTGGCCCCCTGCTTGTCCAGCACGGGCTTGACCTTGCCCTTACGATGAACTGGGCCGACTGGCAGATGCTGGCGCGGCGGAGCGGTCTCTGCGTGGTGGAGGATGCCTGGCAGGAGGCCTGGCTGGTGCGGCACCCCCTGGTGGCTGGCCTGGCCGGAATCCGTTTCTACGCGGCGGCGCCGCTGCGTGACCATGAGGGGCGGCAGCAGGGCGTGCTGGCCGTGCTCTCGCCCGAGCCGCGTCCGCAGGGCCTCACGCCGCAGGAGCGCGCGCGGCTGCAGACGCTGGCCGACATGCTGATGGCCGAGCGAGAGGCGGCGCCGCAGCCAGAGGAGACCGTGCAGCGCCTTGCCGAGACCCAGCAGGCGCTCGGCCAGCGTGACGCGCAGCTCCGCAACCTGGCGCACACCGTCCAGGAAATGGACCACCGCCTCCGCAACGGCATGCAGATGGTCAGCGACATGCTCTCCCTGCAGGCCCTGGCGGGGCAGGAGGAGGATTGCGCCGCCCGGCTCAGTGCCGCTGCGGGCCGCATCCAGGCGGTGGCGGAAATCCACTCGGTGCTGCAGCGCCAGCCCGGCGCGGGGCGCCTTGGCGCGCGGGCCTGCCTGGAGGGCCTGCTCTGCCCCCTCCGCCGGCTCTGGCAGGGGAGCGGCCGGCAGGTCCGGCTGCGCGAAGGCGCCGACATGATGGTGAATGCGCTGGACGCGCCGCGCCTCGCCATTGTCGCCTGGGAACTGCTGGCCAATGCCCTCCGCCACGGCCAGGGGAATGTCACGCTGGAGCTGCGAACCGACGGGGTGTCGCACCGTCTCTGCCTCGTGGTGCAGGATGAGGGGCCGGGCTCCGAGCGCCTGCTGCGCGTCGCTGGCAGCGCCGGCTGCGAGTCGGGCTTCGGGCTGATCCGCATCATCGCCGGCGGCGAGGCGGCGCAGGTGCGCTGCGGTCCCCCCACGGAAGTCAGCATCGTGCTCGACCTTCCGCCCGCCGGGTGAAGCGCCCTGCAGAGATTTAACGCAAGGGTGGCGGGTGGGCCGCCCTTGAAGGATTCCCTCACCAGGGCCATGGGATAAGCAGCGCATGTCGGAAGGCGCGGAGTGGGGTCCTGTGCCCGCTTCCACGCCGGCCACCACGCCTGCACCGCACTCTGCCAATGAGGGGAAGCTTTCGCCGCATGGATAGCCCCATCGCCCCGCCCGTCATCGAGGCGGAGGAAAGCGCCGACCGGCAGCCAGGCCGCACCCTCACATTGAAGCACGGCGACAGCTTCGCGGTTTTCAGTGCGGCGGGCGACTTCACCGGGGACTCGCAGGGCCTCTACCACAAGGACACCCGGCATCTTTCCTTCCTCGGCATCCGGCTGAACGGTACCCCGCCGCAACTGCTCAGCGCCGCCCTGCTCGACGACAATACCGGGCTGACCTGCGACCTCACCAATCCGTCGCAGTGGGAGAACAGCAGCGGGAAGTCGCTGCCGCGCGGCCGGCTGCACCTGCGCCGCACCCGTTTCCTGTGCGACGATACATGCTACGAGCGGCTGGCGATCCGCAACTACGACGACCGCCCGCACCGGCTGCGGCTGGAAACCCATTTCGCCGCCGACTTCGCCGACGTCTTCGAGGTGCGGGGGCGCAAGCGGGCGCAGCGCGGCCAGTATCACCACGCCGCCTTCTCCGCCAACGGCGTGACCCTGGCCTATACGGGGCTCGACGCGCAGCGCCGCAAGACCGTGCTGCGCTTCGAGCCGGCGCCGCAGCACCTGGAGGCGCAGCGCGCCGTGCACGAGATCGAGCTGCCCCCGGGCGGCCGCCAGGTGCTGTTCCTCACTATCCGCTGCGATGCCGCGGCGACGGAGCGGCCGCGCGACGCTTTCGGCGCCTCGCTGCGCAGCTCGCGCCAGGCGCTGCGGCAGTTGCGCGCCGAGGCGGTGGGGATCGAGAGCGGCCATGCGGTCTTCGACGAGATGCTGCGCCGCGCGGGCGCCGATCTCGCCATGCTGGTGACGCACACGCCGGAGGGGCCCTATCCCTATGCCGGCGTGCCCTGGTACAGCACCGCCTTCGGGCGGGACGCCTTGATCACCGCCTGGCAGACGCTGTGGCTGGCGCCTCACCTTGCCCGGGGGGTGCTGCGCTTCCTCGCCGCCCACCAAGCCACCACATTGGACCCGAACACCGATGCGGAGCCCGGCAAGATCCTGCACGAGACCCGCCAGGGCGAGATGGCGGTGCTGGGCGAGGTGCCTTTCCGCAAGTACTACGGCAGCATCGACTCCACGCCGCTCTTCATCATGCTCGCCGGCGCCTATCTCGACCGCACGGGCGACCTTGCCACGCTGCGCGACCTGTGGCCGAACGTCGAGGCAGCGCTCAACTGGATCGACACCTACGGCGACGAGGATGGCGACGGCTTCGTCGAGTATCTCCGCAAGACGCCGAACGGGCTGCTGAACCAGGGCTGGAAGGATAGCCAGGATTCGATTTCCCATGCCGATGGCCGTCTGGCGGAAGGGCCGATCGCGCTGGTCGAGATGCAGGGCTATGTCTATGCCGCCTGGCGCGCCGCCGCCCGCATCGCGACCGGGCTGGGCGACCACAGGCGGGCGCAGCGGCTGGAGGAGCGCGCCGCCGCGCTACAGCTCGCCTTCGACGCGGCCTTCTGGGACGAGGCGCTGGGCACCTATGTCCTGGCGCTCGATGGCGACAAGCGGCCCTGCCGGGTGCGCAGCTCCAATGCGGGGCATGCGCTGTTCGCCGGCATCGCCCTGCCGCACCGGGCGGCACGCGTGGCGCAGACGTTGCTGCAGCCTTCCTCCTTCTGCGGCTGGGGCATCCGCACCCTGGCGGCGGGGGAGGCGCGCTTCAACCCGATGAGCTACCACAACGGCTCGGTCTGGCCGCACGACAACGCCATGGTCGGCGAGGGCTTCGCCCGCTACGGGCTGGGCCATGCCGCGGCACGGCTGCTCACCGCGCTGTTCGAGGCCGCGCGTTTCGACCCCGTGCGGCGCTTGCCCGAGCTGTTCTGCGGCTTCCCCCGGCGTCACGGCCAGGGGCCGACGCTCTATCCGGTGGCGTGCTCGCCGCAGGCCTGGGCGGCGAGCACGCCCTTCGCGCTGCTGCGCGCCTGCCTGGGCCTGCGCTTCGTGCCCGAGCAGGGCACGGTGATGCTCGACAGCCCCGTGCTGCCGGATTTCCTGCCCTGGGTGACGCTGCGCCGCCTGCGCCTCGGCGATGGCCTGCTCGACCTGCGGGTGCACCGCGAGGGCGATGCGGTGCGGCTGGAGGTGCTGCACCAGAGCGGCGACCTGCGCGTGGCGCTGCACACCTCCTGACGGAGGGGGCCGGGGGGAACACTGTCCCCTGGCGGGCGGGTCCAGGGAGGGCGGCGCCCTCCCGGGCCACCCTCAGGGCAGCAGCAGCCCGCTTGCCCTCGTGGCGGGGTCGGGCACCCATCCCTCCTCGCCGCGGCGGAACAGCGGCGTGGCGAAGGCGGCCGCGACGGGAATCTCGGCGGGCCAGGCCTCGCGCCAGCGATCGCCCTGCGCCATGGCCACGCCGAGCCCGACCGGCCGCACCCCCGCCGCGGCCAACAGCGCCAGCCCGGCCAGGGCGGAACTGCCGGTGCTGATCACATCGTCCACCAGCAGCACCCGCCGTCCGGCGAGGCGCGGCAGCAGGCGCGGGTCCAGCCAGATGCGCCGCGCGTCCGGCGTGGTGGAGGAGGCGGTCGGCGCGGAATAGGCGGGGTCATACCAGGTCTTGCGTGAGTAGCCGGGTGCCACCCAGTTGGCGTGGCCCAGCGCCTCCGCCACCGGGCCGCCGAAGACATGGCCCAGGGTGGGCAGGCCCACTACCACCTCCGCCCCCAGCGGGCGGGCGGCGGCGGCCATCCAGCCGCAGAGCGCCCGCAGGACGGTGAAGGAGGCCTGGTTGGCGATGAAGCCGGTCACGGCGATGCTGCCGTAGTCCCGCAGCGGCAGGCGCAGCGCGCGCCCGTCCGGCATGGGCGCCGGGTAGCTCTCGCCGAAGGGCGGGGCGGCCGGGGTGGCCTCGAAGTCCTGCCAGTATTCCATGCCTGCCGGATGGCATGGCCGCCCGTGACGCGCCAGAGGGAAATGCAGGCTCGGGCGGGGAGGGCCGGCGCCGTGCAAAGCATGGCGCGGCAGGGGCGCGGCGCGCTACATAGCCAGGGTTCAGGAGGTCTTTCCGATGCTCACACGCCGTTCGATGCTGCTCGCTTCCGCAGCCGCCGCCACACTGCCCGCCGGCCTGCTGGCCCGCAGTGCCGCCGCTCAGACCCCGGCGAACGTGCTGGTCTTCGCCAAGCAGATCGACGACATCATCAGCCTCGATCCGCAGGAGGCCTTCGAGTACACGGCCTCCGAACTGGCGGGGAACGTCTACCAGAAGCTGGTGACGACGCCGAACTCCGACCCCGCCAAGATCGAGGGCGAACTGGCGGAGAAGTGGGAGGCCGCCGGCGACAACAAGACCTTCACCTTCACGCTGAAGGACGGGCCGAAATTCGCTTCCGGCAAGCCGGTGACGGCGGAGGATGTGGCCTTCTCGCTGACCCGCGCCGTGGCGATGAACAAGCCCCCGGCCTTCATCATCAACCAATTCGGCTTCAACAAGGACAACGCGGCCGAGCGCATCCGCGCCACCGATCCGAAGACGGTGGTGCTGACCACGGCCGAGCCGACCTCGCTCTCCTTCCTGCTCTACTGCCTCTCCGCGGCGGTGGGCTCGGTGGTCGAGAAGGCCGCCGTCATGTCCCACGCCCAGGGGGATGACTGGGGCAATGGCTGGCTGAAGCAGAACTCGGCCGGATCGGGCAGCTATGCCGTGCGCCAGTGGAAGGCGAGCGAGAGCGTGGTGCTGGAAGCCAACCCGCACAGCAACGTGGCGCCGAAGATCAAGCGCATCATCATGCGCCACATGGCCGACCCCTCGGCGCAGTTGCTCGGCCTGCAGAAGGGCGATGTGGACATCGCCCGCAACCTGGTGGCCGACCAGATCAAGCAGATCCAGAACGACCCGAAGTTCACCGTGCAGTTCGCCCGCAAGGCGAGCCTCATGTATCTGAGCCTGAACCAGAAGAACCCGAACCTCGCCAAGCCCGAGGTGCGGCAGGCGATCAAGCTGGCGCTGGACTACGACGGCATCCAGAAGAACATCGTCCCCACCACCTATGCGGTGCACCAGGCCTTCCTGCCGGCCGGCCTGCCAGGGGCGGTGACCGACCTTCCCTTCAAGCAGAACATCGCCGAGGCCAAGGCGCTGCTCGCCAAGGCCGGGCTGGCCGACGGCTTCGAGGTCAGCTTCGACTACGCCTCGGCCGCGCCGAGCTCCGATATCGCCCAGGCCGTGCAGGCGAACCTCGCCGCCATCGGCATCCGGCTGAGCATGCTGCCGGGCGAGATGCGCGCCGTCATCACCAAGACCCGCGCGCGCCAGCATGACATCGCCATGCTGCGCTGGGGCAGCGACTACTTCGACCCGAACAGCAATGCCGAGGCCTATTCGATCAACCTCGACAACAGCGAGAACGCCAAGAACCGCACCATCGCCTGGCGGGCGAGCTGGGACATCCCCGAGCTTTCCGCCCGCGCCATCGCCGCCCGCGAGGAGACCGATTCCGAGAAGCGCACCCAGATGTACGAAGACCTGCAGCGCGACCACCAGAAGGTCTCGCCCTTCGTCATCATGCTGCAGGAGATCGAGGTCTCGGTGGCGCGCGCGGGAGTGAAGGGCTTCGACATGGGCCCGATGAACGACCGGCACTCCTACACCAACATCACCAAGGCATGAGCGACACCACCTCTTCCCCGGCGGACCTGCCGCCGGGGGGGCAGCCCGCGGGGGGGCGTCGGCGCCCCTCCGCCTTCCGCCTGCGCTTCCAGGCTGTCTCCGCCACGCTGGCGAGCATCCCCATCACGCTGTTCGGCCTGGTTCTCGTCACCTTCTTCATCGGCCGCGTGGTGCCGATCGACCCGGTGCTGGCCATCGTCGGTGACCGCGCGCCGCAGGACGTGGTGGAGCGCACCCGGCTGGAACTCGGGCTCGACCAGCCGCTCTACGTGCAGTTCTGGCGCTATCTGGAGCACATCGTCAGCGGTGATCTCGGCCGTTCGGTGATGACGTCCAACCCCGTCACGCAGGACATCGCCCGCTTCTTTCCCGCCACCTTCGAGCTGGCCTCCGTCGCGATGATCATCGCCGTGCTGATCGGCGTGCCGCTCGGCGTGCTGGCGGCGACGCGGCAGGGCAAGTGGGTGGACCAGGCGGTGCGGCTGTTCTGCCTCGCCGGGCACTCCTTGCCGGTCTTCGTGCTCGGGCTGGTCTCGCTGCTGCTGTTCTACGCGCGGCTGGGCTGGGCGCCGGGGCCGGGGCGGCAGAGCATCTACTTCGAGGGCATGGTGGATGAGCGCACGGGCATCCTGACGCTCGACGCCGCGCTCGCCGGCGACTGGGGCGCCTTCCAGGACGCGCTGGCGCATCTGGCGCAGCCCTCCATGGTGCTGGCGATGTTCTCGCTGGCCTATATCGCGCGCATGACGCGTGCCTTCATGCTGGGCGAGCTGCGCAGCGAATACGTCACCACCGCCCGCGCCAAGGGCCTCTCGCGCCGCCGCATCGTCTGGGGCCATGCCTTCCGCAACACCGCCGTGCCGCTCGTCACCGTGCTGGCCATGACCTATGCGGGCCTGCTGGAGGGCGCAGTGCTGACGGAGACCATCTTCTCCTGGCCCGGGCTCGGGCAGTACCTCACCGTCTCGCTGCTGAACGCCGACATGAACGCGGTGCTCGGCGCCACGCTGGTGGTGGGGCTCATCTATGTCGCGCTGAACCTGCTGTCGGACCTGCTTTACCGGCTGCTTGATCCCCGCGTGAAATAAGGGCGGTGAAGTGAACATGTCCGGATCAACCCGCGCCTGGCTGCTCACCGACACGCCGGCCTCCCGCTCCCAGGCCAAATGGGGCGGGCGCTATCAGCTCTGGCTGGCCTTCCGCCGCAACCCGCTGGCCGTGGCGGGGCTGGCGGTGGCGGTCGTCATGCTGATCCTGGCGCTGGCCGCGCCGGTGCTGGCCACCCATGACCCCGGTGTGCAGGAGCTGGGCAACCGGCTGCAGCCGCCTTCCGCCGAGCACTGGCTCGGCACCGACGAACTCGGCCGCGACGTGTGGTCGCGGCTGCTCTACGGCGGGCGGGTCACGCTCGGCATGGTGGTGGCTGTCGTGGCGCTGGTGGCGCCGCTCGGGCTGATCGTCGGCTGCGTGGCCGGCTATGCCGGCGGGCTGCTGGACCGGCTGCTGATGCGCGTCACCGACGTCTTCCTGGCCTTCCCGCGGCTGATCCTGGCACTGGCCTTCGTCGCCGCGATGAAGCCGGGCGTGGAGAGCGCCGTCATCGCCATCGCGCTGACCGCCTGGCCGCCCTATGCGCGGCTCGCGCGGGCGGAGACGCTGACCATCCGCAACACCGACTACATCGCCGCCGTGCGCATGACGGGTGCCTCGCCCTGGCGGGTCATCTGGCGCCATGTGACACCGATGTGCCTGCCTTCGCTGACGGTGCGCGTCACGCTCGACATGTCCTCCATCATCCTGACGGCCGCGGGGCTTGGCTTCCTCGGCCTCGGCGCGCAGCCGCCGATTCCCGAGTGGGGCACGATGATCGCGACGGCACGGCGCTTCATCCTGGAGCAGTGGTGGGTGCCGGTGATCCCAGGCATCGCGATCTTCATGGCCTCGCTCGCCTTCAACCTGCTGGGCGACGGGCTGCGGGACGTGCTGGACCCGAAGCAGCGATGAGAATGAATGGGGGGGTCCGGGGTAACACCGTTACCCCGGCGGAAGGGGCCTGGGGAAGGCGGCGCCTTCCCCAGCGGGAGCAACAGGCATGAGCAACCTCGTCGAGATTCGTGACCTGCGCGTGGACTTTCCCACGACGGCAGGCTTCACCCATGCCGTGCGCGGCGTTTCCTTCAGCCTGGGCCGGGAGAAGCTCGGCATCGTCGGCGAAAGCGGCTCGGGCAAGTCGGTGACCGGCCGCGCGCTGATGCGGCTTCTGCCGGAGGCGGCCCGCGTCCGTGCCGGCGCGCTGCGCTTCGACGGCATCGACGTCCTGAACGCCTCCGAGCGGCAGATGCGCGGCCTGCGCGGCGGCCGCATCGGGCTGGTGATGCAGGACCCGAAATTCAGCCTGAACCCGGTGATGACCATCGGCCGGCAGATCGCCGAGGCCTGGCTGGCGCACCAGAAGGGCGGCCAGCGCGAGGCCCGTGAGGCGGCGCTCAATCTGCTGGAGCAGGTGCGCATCCGTGACCCCCGGCGCGTGCTGGACTCCTACCCGCACGAGGTCTCGGGCGGCATGGGCCAGCGCGTGATGATCGCCATGATGCTGGCGCCGAACCCGGACCTGCTGATCGCCGACGAGCCGACCAGCGCGCTGGATGCCAGCGTGCAGGCGGAGATCCTGAAGCTGATCGAGGACCTGGTCTCGGCGCGCGGCATGGGGCTGATGCTGATCAGCCACGACCTGCCGCTGGTCAGCCGCTTCTGCGACCGGGTGGTGGTGATGTATGCCGGCCAGGTGATGGAGGAACTGCCGGCGCGCGACCTGCACCGTGCCCGGCACGCCTATACGCGCGGCCTGCTGGAATGCATGCCGAGCCTGAGCCACAAGCGTGCGCGCCTGCCAACCCTGAACCGCGACCCCGCCTGGCTGGAGCCGCGCGCATGATCGGCGTCGAGCATCTCAACGTGCATTTCGGCACCAACCATGTGGTGCGCGACGTGTCCTTCAACGTGGCGGCCGGGGAGACCTTTGGGCTGGTGGGCGAGAGCGGCTCGGGCAAGTCCACCGTGCTGCGCACCATCGCCGGGCTGAACGCCGACTGGAACGGCACTCTTACGGTCGCGGGAAAGGCGCTCGGCCACAAGCGGGACCGCGCCTTCTTCAAGACGGTGCAGATGGTGTTCCAGGACCCCTATGGCTCGCTGCATCCGCGCCAGACGGTGGACCGCATCCTCTCGGAGCCGCTGGAGGTGCACCGCATCCCCGACGCCGAGGCCCGCATCACCCGCGCGCTGGAGGAAGTGGCGCTGCCCCGCGCGGCACGCTTCCGCTATCCGCACCAGCTCTCGGGTGGGCAGCGGCAGCGCGTCGCCATTGCCCGCGCGCTGGTTGCCGATCCCTCGGTGCTGCTGCTCGACGAGCCGACCAGCGCGCTCGACGTCTCCGTGCAGGCGGAGGTGCTGAACCTGCTGGCCGACCTGCGCGCGGCGCGGCAGCTCACCTGCATCCTCGTCTCGCACAATCTGGCCGTCGTCGCGCATCTCTGCGAGCGGCTGGCGGTGATGCAGGGCGGACGAATCGTCGAGGTGCTGACCGAGGCGCAGTTGCGTGCCGGTGAGGCGCGGCATTCGCACACCCAGGACCTGATTGCGCTGTCGCACGAGCTTGAGGCGTGAGATAGGAAGGCTGGGGGAATGAATTCCCCCAGGCTCCCTCCTTTTTTCGGTCCGTTCGCGGCTGGTGGCAGCCGTTCATGAGGGTGATGACGATGCGGCGCTTGCTGGCGGCAGTGGTGGGAAGCGGGGTGTGCGCGGTGCTGCTGCTCGGCGCCTACGTCGTCAAGCGCAAGCTTGGGATCGACCTCTTCCCCGGGCACGACATGCTGCCGGACGCGCAGATCAAGGCCGCCGTGCTCGGCACCCTGGCACTGCTCACCCTTCCGTTGCGATGAACCGACGAGGAAGCGACGAGGCCCGAGGAAAGCTTCGGACCTGCTCTGGAATCTGCCAGGAGGCGGTGGCGAACGAGTTCTGCCCCGGGATCCCCGCTTCTTCTTGGCCAGTTTCGGTGCGCTGCCCGCAGGCGGAGCTGAAAACTGGCAGAGGAAGGAGGGGGTTTGGGGAGTTCGCGCCCCAACCTTTGCTCCCGCCAGGCATCTGACGATGAGCTTCCATTCCTCCCCCACTTGTTTCCGGCCTCTGGCCGAAGCCGCGCCGCTGGACTAAGCCTCCCGCCATGTCCGGGAACCCTCTCGCCCGCCTCTGGCTCTTCATCGGTGGCCTCTCCGGCCTGCTGGCGGTCGCGTTGGCCGCCTGGGCCGCGCATGGCCTGGCGCCGCGGCTCGATCCCGCGGAGGCCGCCATGGTGCAGAGCGCGCTGACCATGCAGGGCTGGCACGCCCTGGCGCTGCTGGCCACCGGCCTGCTCGCCGAGCGCCGCGCAGGCCGCCTGCCGCACTGGGCAGGCGGCTGCTTCGTGCTGGGCGCGCTCGGCTTCTGCGGCGCGATCTGGTGGCGGGTGCTGACCGGGGCCTCGCTCGGCATCGCCCCGATCGGCGGCACGCTGCTGATGCTGGGCTGGCTGCTGCTGGCCATCGCCGGGCTGCGCCGCCCGGCCGGGCCCGACGCGCCGTGATCCGCAGCGCCTATCTGGCTGCCGAGGGCTTCGAGCCGGAGGTGGAGGAGGAGTTGCGCCGCGCCGGGGTGCCGGTGGCGCAGTGGCACGGCCGTCTGGCGCTCAGCGAGGCGCCACCGGTGCCCTGCGCCTGGGCGCTCGACACCTGGACCGACCCGCGCGAGATCCCGGCGCCCTCGATCAAGGCCGCGGCGGGCGCGCTGCGGGCCATTCAGCGCAACTGGTCGCTGGAGGCGATGGCGCATCACCGCCGCGCGGCGCTGATCGAGGCGGCGCTGCCGCCGCTGAAGGCTCGCGCCCTGCATTTCCCGGAGCCGGCGCCGACCGGCCACCTGGGCGGCTGGACCCTGCTGGCGCCGGACCGGTTGCTGGCCTCGCCCACCAAGACCAGCCCCTTCCTGCACGGCGCCGTCCGCTTCGAGGAGGACCGCGAGGGCCCGCCCTCCCGCGCCTATCTGAAGCTCTGGGAGGCGCTGACCCGCATCGGCCGCTGGCCGGGGCCGGGAGAGGTCGCGCTCGACCTCGGCGCCGCGCCGGGCGGCTGGAGCTGGGCGCTGGCGCAGCTCGGCTGTCAGGTGGTGGCGGTGGACAAGGCGGCGATGGACCCCGCCGTGGCGGCCCTGCCGAACGTCACCATCCGCACCGAGAGCGCCTTCGGGCTGGAGCCCGAGAAGCAGCCGGCGGTGGACTGGCTGTTCAGCGACATCATCTGCTACCCCGCCCGCCTGCTCGCCCTGGTGCAGCGCTGGATGGAGGCGGGAACGGCGCGGAACTTCGTCTGTACCCTGAAGTTCCAGGGCGAGACCGACCATGAGACCGCCGCCGCCTTCGCCGCCATCCCCGGCGCGCGGCTGTTCCATGGCGCGCACAACAAGCACGAGCTGATGTTTTGCCTGCTTGAGGGCGCCGCCACGCAGAGCTGAGCGGAGGGCGGCGGGGGGCGCCCAGATGCCTGCGCGATGAAGGCAGGGCTCGCGATAAAAGCCAAGCTCAAGACATCGCTCTTGCATCACCGAGAAATGACGCCTTTTCAGCGGCCGCCGGGATGAATTCCTGCGCCTCCGCGCATTGCCCCTCGCGATTCCGTGGGATTCCAACTGGCAAAAAGAAGATGGGGGTTGGGGGAATTCTTTCCCCCAACCTCGTTTCTTTACGCTGCGCCAAATCTGGATCTTGGCGGCTTGGTTTGGTTCTCAACGCCGCTCCCACTATGCTGCCGCCCCTTCTGCCCGCTGGAGGTACCCCCGCCCGATGCGCTTCCTCATCCTCGCCCTGCTCAGCCTGTGGCTGAGTCTCAGCCATGCACAGGCTCAGGCTCCTACGGCGCCACCCGCCGCGGCACCGAGCGACGCCTCGCTGCAGGAGCTGGTCCGGGTGCTGGAGGACGACACGGCGCGGGCCGCCCTGATCGCCCGCCTACGCGCGGCGGAGGGTGCGAATGCCCCCGCTGCCGCGCTGCCGCAGGAGCCTGAGCCCACGGTTGCCCGGCAGCTCGCCGAGTACAGCCAGAGCGTCGCCGAACAGGGGGCCACCATGCTGCGGCGGGTGGTGGAGGCGGGGCATGGTCTCGTCCAGCTCGTCAGCGAGGCGGCCCAGGCCGACCGGGACGTGTTCTGGAGCGGCGCTTTCCGGATTGGCCTGCTGGTCGTCGTGGTGGGCGGCCTCTTCGCCCTGCTGCGGGCGGCGGCGGCGCCGCTGCTCAACAACCTGGGCCGTCGGGCGCAGGGGCGGAGCAGGGTGTTCCGGCTGGCGCTGCAGCCGATTGTCCTGCTGATCGAGGCGGCGACCGTGCTGCTGGCCTGGGGCGGCGGCTATCTCTTCGCCCTCAGCTACGGCGTCACCGGCGCCATCGCGGTGCATCAAACCCTGCTGCTCAACGCCTTTCTGGCGGTGGAGGGCATCAAGGTGCCCATCCGCATGCTGTTCCGCCCGCGCCTGCGGGCGCTGCGGCCGCTGCCGCTGGGCGACGAGGGAGCGCGGGCCTGGTTCTTCTGGCTCAGCCGCGCCACCTCGATCATCGGCTATACCTTCATGCTGCTGGCGCCGCTGCTGAACGCCAACGTCTCCTGGGCAGCGGCGCGCTCCCTGCGCTTCCTGGTCATGCTGCTGGTCCTGGTGATGGGCATCCTGGCGCTGCTGCGGCACCGCCATGCCGGGCGCCGCTGGATCGCGGCGCAGCGCCACCGGCGCGGCATCCGCCTGCTCGGCAGCGTCTGGGTCGCCTTCGGCCATGTCTGGCACCTGCTGGCCATGCTCTACCTGGCGACCCTGTTCATTGCCTGGGTGACGAACCCGCGCGAGGCGCTGGGCTTCATCCTGCTGGCCACGCTGTATTCGCTGCTGGTGGTGGCGCTGGGTGCGATGCTGATGCACCTGCTGCGGCATCTGTTCTCCGGCGGCATCAGCCTGCCCGAGGCCCTGACCGAGCGCCTGCCGCTGCTGCAGCACCGGCTCAACACCACGATCCCCGCCATCCTGCGCGTGCTGCGCGGCGTCGTGCTGGTCCTGGTGCTGTTCGGGCTGCTGCAGGCCTGGGCGCTGTTCGACATCCTGGGCTGGCTGGCCACCGCCAGTGGCCAGCGTTTCGCCGGCGCCGTGATCTCCGCCGCGGTGATCGTGGTGGCGGGAATGGCGGGCCACCTCGCGCTCTCCTCCTGGGTGGAGTACCGGCTCAATCCGAACTACGGCTCGGTGCCGACGCCGCGCGAGCGCACCCTGCTGGCGCTGTTCCGCAACGCCGCCACGCTGACGCTGCTGGTGCTGGTCGCGATGCTGGCGCTCAGCCAGCTTGGCGTGAATATCGGCCCGCTGCTGGCCGGTGCCGGCGTGGTCGGCCTGGCCGTCGGCTTCGGCGCCCAGAAGCTGGTGCAGGACATCATCACCGGCGCCTTCATCCAGATCGAGAACGCCATGAATGTGGGCGACGTGGTCACCGCCGGCAGCGTCACCGGCACGGTGGAGAAGCTGACCATCCGTTCCCTCACGCTGCGGGACGGGAACGGGACGCTGCATGTCGTCCCGTTCTCCGCCGTCAGCACGGTGGCCAACATGTCGCGGGATTTCAGCTTCTATGCGGCTGAGATCGGCGTCGCCTACCGCGAGAGCATCCCCGAGGTGAAGGCGGCCATGCAGGAAGCCTTCGAGCGGCTCCAGAAGACCGAGCATGCCGCCTTCATCATCGGCTCGCTCGACATGCAGGGCATCATCCGCTTTGCCGATTCGGCGGTGGTGCTGGGCGCGCGCATCAAGACCCAGGCGGGCAAGCAATGGGGCGCCGGGCGCGCCTATGCCGAGATCCTCAAGGAGATCTTCGACGCGCGCGGCATCGAGATGCCCTTCCCGCATGTCACGCTCTACATGGGCGAGGACAAGCAGGGGAAGGCGCCGCCGCTGCGCCTGCTCGACGAGACGCCGCGCCCGTCCGCAGCGCAACCGTCGCCGCGGCCCTTGCGTTCCGCATCCAAAGAGGACGTGACGGCGGACGACAATGCAGAAGGCATGGTGGCTGATCCGCCAGACCGTGCTCGGCTTCATCGAGGATGAGGCGCTGAGCCGCGGCGCGGCAATCGCCTTCTACACGGTCACCTCGCTGGCGCCGGTGCTGATCATCGCCGTCGCCATCGCGGGGCTGGCTTTCGGCGAGGACGCGGCCCGCGGCGCCATCGTTGCGCAGCTCACGGGGCTGATGGGCCGCTCCGGGGCGGAGCTGATGCAGAGCATCATCGTCAATGCCTCCAACCCAACCTCGGGGATGGTGGCCAGCGTCTTCGGCATCGCCACCTTGCTGGTCACCGCCAGCGGCGTGTTCGGCGAGATCCAGGCCAGCCTGAACATGATCTGGCGGGTGGAACTGAGGGGCAGCACCGTTTCCCGTCTGATCCGGGCGCGCGCCGCCAGTCTCGGCCTGGTGGCGACGCTCGGCTTCCTGCTCCTGGTCTCGCTGGTGGTCAGCGCGGCGCTGACCGCCCTCGGCAACATGCTGCACAACGATTTGCCGGGCATCGCCACGCTGGTGCGGCTGGGTAATGCGGTGCTCTCCTTCGTGCTGATCGCCGTGCTGTTCGCCGCCATCTACAAGGTGCTGCCCGACCGGGCGCTGGAATGGCGGGATGTGCTGGTGGGGGCGGTGGTCACCACGCTGCTGTTCAACCTCGGCAAGGCGCTGATCGGCCTGTATCTGGGCAGCACCGCCATCGGCTCCACTTACGGCGCGGCCGGCTCGGCGGTTATCGTGCTGCTCTGGATCTACTATTCCGCGCAGATCTTCCTGCTCGGCGCCGAGTTCACCAAGGCCTATGCCATGTGCCGGGACGCCGAAGCCGGGGTTGCGCATTCCACCGGCGAAGTACCCCCTGAGGGTGGCCCGGAGCGGCCGCCTATCGGCCTGCCGCCGGCTAGCTGACCCTTCTCCTGGCGCCCCGGTGGCGTTAGGTCATGCTCCCATGATGCTGCCTTTCCCCTTGCACCCCCGATGAAGCGCGGCCGTCGTTCCACCAAGCCTTGGGTGGCGCTCGCCGTCGCCATCGTCGGCCTGCTCGGCGCCTCGCAGGTCAGCGAGGGCGACCTGCTGCGCCTCGGCCGCGCTGTCTGGCAGGTCGTGCAGAGCTTCGAGGAGCCGAAGCGCCGCCCCGCGGCGGAGAGCCGGCCCGCCGGGGAGCCCTTCGCTGGCCATCCCCGCGTTATTGATGGCGACACCTTCGATCTGGAAGGCATCCGTGTCCGCATGCAGGGCATCGATGCGCTGGAGCATGACCAGCAGTGCAACCGCAGCGGCGGGGGACGCTTCGCCTGTGGCGCCGCCGCGCGCGAGGAGTTGACCACGCTGATCGGCGGCCGCGAGGTCACCTGCACCCCCGACGGCACGCTGACTCATGGCCGTACCGTGGCTGTCTGTACCGTGCGGCAGCCCGATGGCAGCGTTCTGGACCTGAACGAGGCCATGGTGCGCTCGGGCCTTGCCTTTGATTGCCCCCGCTATTCCAAGAAGCGCTACGCGGCGGCGGAGGCCGAGGCGAAGGCGGCGAAGGAGGGTGCCTGGGCCGGGCGCTTCACCTATCCCTGGTCGCACCGCGACCGCGCCGGTGCCTGCGGCCGTTGATCGGGGGAGGGTGGCGAGGCTGGCTCCGGCGTGCCGCGCTGCTGCTGCTGCTGGGGCCGCCGGTGCTGATCCTGATCTTCCGCTTCGTGCCGCCGCCGGTGACGCCGTTGATGCTGCTGCGCGCCGCGCAGGGCTACGGCCTCAGCAAGGACTGGGTGGCCTATGACCAGATCGCGCCCGCCCTGCCGCAGGCCATCATCGCCTCGGAGGACAACACGTTCTGCCGCCAGCCGCTGGGCTTCGATTTCCCGGCGCTGCGCGGACAGATCGAGGCGGCTCTGGCGGGAGAGCGGCCGCGCGGCGCCAGCACCCTCACCATGCAGGTGGCCAAGAACCTGTTCCTCTGGCCGGGGCGCGACCCGGTGCGGAAGCTGGCGGAAGCCTGGCTGACGCCACAGATCGCCCTGCTCTGGCCCAAGCGGCGCGTGCTGGAGGTCTATCTCAACATCGTCGAGTTCGGTCCCGGCATCTACGGCGCAGAGGCGGCTGCGCGCGCCTTCTTCCGTCGCCCGGCGGCGCGCCTCACGCAGGCCCAGGCGGCGCGGCTGGCCGTGGTGCTGCCCAACCCGCGCGAATGGTCGGCCAGCGAGCCCGGCCCCTATGTGCGAGAGCGCGCGGCGCTGATCGGGCGGCGCATCGGTCAGCTTGGAGCGCTGCTGAACTGCACGGAGTGAAGGCTGGGGGAATGAAGCCTTCCAAACCTCCATCTTGTTTCTGTCAGCTTTGGGCTGCCCCTGTGGCGAGGACATTCCTGGTTGGCCCGGCGTGAGCGCGTGCGGCCAGCGCCACAAGGCTGGATAAAAAAGAAGAAGAGATGGCTGGGGGAGAGTTCATTCTTTCCCGGTTCATGCGCTCAGCCCGCGCAGCAGCAGGTCCAGATGCGCGTCCCGCAGGACGCCGGGGGCGGGTGCATCGGACTCGCCCAGGATCATCCGCCAGACCGAGGCCATCAGCACCGGCGCCAGCACCACCTCGGCCAGCCCGGGCATGTCCGCCACCTCCGGGCGGAACTCGCCCGCGGCCACGCCGGCGCGCAGCACGGCGCGGGCGATGGCGGTGGCACGCGCCAGCATCTCCTCGCGGTAGAAGCGGGCCAGGTCGGGGAAGCGCTCGGCCTCGGTGATGATCAGGCGGAAGAGGGTTCGCTCCTGCTGGTCGGCGCTGATGCGGGCATAGCCCATGCGGACCAGCGCGCCGAGCAACTCCCGCGCCGATCCGGCATGGCCGGAGAGCTGGCGCTCCGCCTCCTCGAAAAGCGGCTGGGTGCAGGCGTGCACGGTGGCCTGGAAGAGCGCGTCCTTGGAAGGGAAGTAGTGATAGATCAGCCCTTTGGCGATGCCGGCGCGGCCCGCCACCGCCGCCATCCGGGCCCCGGCATAGCCGCGCTCGGCGAACTCCTCCAGCGCGGCCTGCAGGATCTGCGGCGTGCGGGCCTCAGGGGCGAGCCGGCGGCGGGCCTGCGGGGCATCGGGACCTGCGTTCATTCGATTTCCACACCGAGTCCTTGATCTCGTCGCCGGTTCTGCCAGATAAGGTGGTGTTACTGACCATCGGGTCAATAAGCAGGCGCCGCGCGCAGGACAAGATATGCCGGACCACAATCCGCCCGCCCAGATCGCCGCGTCACATGGCCGCACGCGCCCCCGGCGCCGCTGGCCGTTGCTGCTTGGCCTGCTGCTTACCGCCGGCCTGGGCGGGCTGGCGGTGCCGCGTCTGCTGCACCGGGCGGAGGCGCCTGCGGGTGTGGCCACGCCACAGGAGCCGCCGCCCGCGCTCACCGTGACATTGGCGGCCGTGCAGGCGCGGGACCTGGCGCGGCCGGTGATCGGCGACGGCTCGGTGGTGCCCTGGCAGGAACTGGTGATCGGCGCCGAGGCCGGCGGGCTGCGCGTGCAGGCCGTGCCGGTGGAGGAGGGGGACAGCGTCCGCGAGGGCCAGCTCCTGGTCGCGCTGGACGAGGCCCTGCCGGCGGCCCTGGTGGCACAGACCGAGGCCGCGGTGGCCGAGGCGGAGGCGGCGCTCGGCATCGCCCAGGCCGATCTGCGCCGCGCCAGCCAGCTTTCACGCAGCGAGAACGTGGCGCAGCAGGTGCTGGAGCAGCGCCAGGCCGCCGCCCGGCAGGCCGAGGCCCGCCTGAGCGCCACCCGCGCCCAGCTTCAGGAGGCGCAGGCCCGGCTCGCCCAGACCCGCATTCTTGCCCCGGCCGGCGGCACAGTGCTGCGCCGCGCCGTGCTGCCCGGCGCCGTGGTGCAGCCCGGGCAGGAGCTGGTGCGCCTGCTGCGCGACGGACGGCTGGAGCTGGATGCCCGCGTGCCCGAGCTGGACCTCGCCGCCGTGCGGCCGGGCCAGGCGGTGCGGGTGCGGCATGGCGAGCGCGAGATCATGGGCACGGTGCGCGCCCTGGCGCCGGTGGTGGCGGGCGAGACGCGGCTCGGCGTGGTGCATGTCACGCTGCCGCCCGGCTCCGGCCTGCGGCCCGGCATGTTCGCCCGCGCCGAGATCCTGCCGCAAGCCGCCCCCGGCCTGACGGTGCCGCAGGAGGCGGTGGTGTTCCGGGAGGGCAAGCCGGTGGTCTTCGTGCTGCCGGAGGGCGCCGAGCGCGTCGAGCCGCGCACCATCACCACGGGCCTCCGGCAGGATGGAAATGTGGAGGTGACCGGTGGCCTCGCCGCCGGTGAGCGGGTGGTGGCGACCGGCGCCGGCTTCCTCTCCGCCGGCGACCGCGTGCGCCTCGCCGCGCCGCGCTGAGGGAGGGCACCATGGCCGAACCGCGCGACGACGCCGGCTGGAACATCTCCGCCTGGGCGATCCGCAACCCCATCCCGACGATGGTGCTGTTCCTGCTGCTGACGCTGGGCGGGCTGGTCGCCTTCCCCATGCTGCGCATCAACAACACACCGGATATCGACCTGCCGGCGGTGGTGGTGACGGTGATGCAGCCCGGCGCCGCCCCCTCCGAGCTGGAGACCCAGGTGACGCGCCGCGTCGAGGACGCGGTGGCGGGCCTCGGGGACGTCAAGCACATCACCTCCATCGTGCAGGACGGCACCTCGACCACCGTCATCGAGTTCAACCTCGGCAAGGACGCGGACCGCGCCACCAATGACGTGCGCGACAAGGTCTCGCAGATCCGCGCCGACCTGCCGGCCTCGATCCGCGATCCGGTGATCAGCCGCATCGAGGTGACGGGCGGCGCCATCCTCACCTACACCGTGGCGGCACCAGGGCTTTCCACCGAGCAGCTTTCCTGGTTCGTCACCGACACCGTGGCCAAGTCGTTGCTTTCCGTGCCCGGGGTGGCGCAGGTGAACCGCGTCGGCGGGGTGGACCGCGAGATCCGCGTGGCGCTGCGGCCAGAGCGGCTGCGCGCGCTCGGCATCACCGCCGTGCAGGTGAACGAGCAGCTCCGCTCGGCCAACCTGAACCTGCCCGGCGGGCGCGGCACGCTGGGCGCGAGCGAGCAGAGCATCCGCACCCTCGGCTCCGCCCCCACGGTGGATGCGCTGCGCGCGCGGCCGATCATCCTGCCCGGCGGCCGCACCGCGCGGCTGGGCGAGCTGGCCGAGGTGAGCGACGCCACCGCCGAGATCCGCACCGCCGCGCGGCTCGACGGCGAGCCGGTGGTGGCCTTCGAGGTGATGCGCACCCGCGGCTCCTCGGAGGTGAAGGTGGCCGAGCAGGTGGCCGCCCGCGTGGCGGCGCTGGAGGCGGCGCATCCCGGCATCCAGATCCGCCGTGTCACCTCCACCGTGGCCTTCGTCGAGGCCGGCTATCATGCGGCGATCGACGCGCTGCTGGTTGGCTCGGGGCTGGCGGTGCTGGTGGTCTGGATCTTCCTGCGCGACTGGCGGGCGACCCTGGTGGCCTGCGTCGCCATGCCGCTCTCGCTGATCCCGACCTTCCTGGTGCTGCAATGGCTGGGCTACGCGCTCAGCAACATCACCCTGCTCGGGCTGACGCTGGTGGTCGGCGTGCTGGTGGACGACGCCATTGTCGAGATCGAGAACATCGTCCGCCACCTGCAGTCCCGCCCGAAGCAGGGCGCCTACCGCGCCGCGCTGGAGGCCTCGGCGGAGATCGGGCTGGCCGTCATGGCCACCACCGGCGCCATCCTGGCCGTCTTCGTGCCGGTGAGCTTCATGCCCGGCATTCCCGGCCAGTTCTTCCGCCAGTTCGGCCTGACCGTGGCGGCCGCCGTCACCTTCTCGCTGCTGGTGGCGCGGCTGCTGACGCCGCTCATGGGGGCCTACCTGCTGAAGCCGCGGAAGCAGGCCCGCTCGGAGGAGGTGGGGGATGGCGCGGTGGGCCGGCGGTACCTGGCGCTGCTCGATTGGTGCCTGCGCCACCGCTGGATCACGCTTGGTGCCGCCACCGGCTTCTTCGCGCTTTCGCTGGCGCTGGTGCCGCTGATCCCCTCGGACTTCATCCCCGCCGCCGACCGGGGGCGCTCGGCACTGGCGATGGAGCTGCCGCCCGGCTCGACCCTGGCCGATACGGATGCGGCGGTGCGCCGCGCCACCGCCATCCTGAAGGCACGGCCGGAGGTGGAGTCGGTCTTCGCCTCGCTTGGCACCTCCAGCGTCGTCGGCGGCCCGGGCATGGGCAGCGCCACGGCGCAGGGCGACCCGCGCAACGCCAACCTGATGATCACCCTGAAGCCACGTGGCGAGCGGGCGCTGAACCAGCAGCAGTTCGAGGCGGCGGTGCGGCCGGCGCTGGAGGCCATCCCCGGCCTCCGCGTGCGCTTCGGCGCCGACGGCATGAGCGGCTCCAAGGCCAGCGTGACCCTGGTGGGGGATGACGCGGCGCGGCTCGCCGAGGCCGCCCGCGCGCTGGAGCAGCAGATGCGCGGCATCCCCGCGCTTTCCGGCGCCCGCTCCACCGCCAGCCTGGAACGGCCGGAGCTGCAGATCGTCCTGCGGGAGGCGCGCGCCGCCGAGCTGGGCGTCTCGGCCGCCGCGATCGGGCAGACCGCGCGCATCGCCACCATCGGCGACATCGACCAGAACCTGGCGCGCTTCAACCTGCCGGACCGGCAGATCCCGATCCGCGTGATGCTGGAGGAGGGGGCGCGCAACGACCTCGACACGCTGCGGGCGCTGCGCGTCGCCGGGCGGGCCGACCTGCCGGTGCCGCTCGACGCGGTGGCGGAGATCCGGCACGGCGCCGGGCCGGCGCAGATCGACCGGCTGGACCGCGTGCGCAAGGCCACGGTGGAGGCGGAGCTGAACGGCATGCCGCTCGGCGAGGCGACCAAGCTGATCGAGGCGCTGCCGATCATGAAGAACCTGCCGCCCGGCGTGCACGAGCGCGAGACCGGCGACACCGAGGTGATGAACGAGCTGTTCAGCGGCTTCGTGCTCGCCCTCGGCGCCGGCGTGCTGCTGATCTATCTGGTGCTGGTGCTGCTGTTCGGCGGCTTCCTGCAGCCGCTGACCATCATGTCCGCCCTGCCGCTCTCGCTGGGGGGCGCGCTGATGGCGCTGCTGCTGGCGCAGAAGGCGCTCGGCGTCTCGGCGGTGATCGGCGTGCTGATGCTGATGGGCATTGTCGCCAAGAACTCGATCCTGCTGGTGGAATACGCCATCGAGGCGCGTCGCGGTGGCCTCGCGCGCGGCGCGGCGCTGGTGGAGGCGGCGCGCAAGCGGGCGCGACCGATCGTCATGACCACGGTCGCCATGACGGCGGGCATGGTGCACATCGCCGCCGGGGTGGGCGCGGATGCCGAGTTCCGCGCGCCGATGGCGCTGGTGGTGATCGGCGGGCTGATCACCTCCACCCTTCTCAGCCTGGTGGTGGTGCCGGTGGTCTATACGGTGGTGGACGATGCCGGACGGCTCATGGTCCGGCTGCTGCGGCGCATGAGTGGGGTGCAGCAGCCGGCACTGGAGCGGTGAGGCCGTCCACGCGCGCTATTCGGAACGCTCTGGCAGGCCCTGCCAGAGCCAATTGACCAGGTTGAAGACGACGCCGCAGGAGGCGATGCGCACCACCGTGTCGGCCGGGAAGCCGAAGGCGCCGGCGACCAGCAGCGGAGCCAGCCACACAGCAGCGGCCTCGGCCAGGGTGGCGCCGCTGATGCCGCGGCGGGCGATCAGCGCCCAGGCGAGCAAGGCGCCCAGGCACTGCAGGAGGATGAAGGGAGCAACGTACAGCACCCACTCTTTAGGCCACAGTCTATCAGTGGTTGCAACCCGGCAGCCTTGTGCACGACCTGCACGCGCCTGTCCTGAGTGCTCAGAGGCGGCGAGAAAGCCGCGGTGGCTTGGCTTCAGCGTGGCGGGCGACCGGTTGCGGGAGCCAGTGGCTCGCCTCTCTCGACCGCAGCGGCGCGACGGGCCTCCTCGCGATCGGCCTCCTCGTCCACAGCGCCAAGCCAGGAATGCAGCAACCCCGCGCAGACGGCGCCGGCGATCGGCGCGATCCAGAACAGCCAGAGTTGCGCCAGCGCCCAGCCTCCCACGAACAGTGCCGGCCCGGTGCTGCGCGCCGGGTTCACGCTGGTGTTGGTGATGGGAATGCTGATCAGGTGGATCAGTGTCAGGCAGAGGCCGATGGCGAGCGGTGCGAAGCCGGCCGGAGCTCGCTTGGTGGTGGCGCCGAGGATGACCACCAGGAAGAAGAAGGTCATCACGAACTCGCTCAGAAAGCAGGCGGTGAGGGAGTAGCCGCCTGGGGAGTGCTCGCCGAAGCCATTGGCGGCGAAGCCTGCGGCGGTGGAGAAATCGGCCTGCCCTGAGGCGATGAGGTAGAGCAGCCCTGCGCCAACGGCGCCGCCCAGCACCTGGGCGAGGATGTAGCCGCCAGCCGTCGCCCGATCGAGCCGCCCCGCGGCAACGATGCCGAGCGTGACGGCAGGGTTGAAATGCGCGCCTGAGATATGACCGACCGCGTAGGCCATGGTCAGCACCGTTAGGCCGAAAGCCAGGCCGACGCCGAGCAGGCCAATGCCGACTTCAGGAAACTTGGCGGCCAGCACGGCCGCGCCGCAACCGCCCAGGACTAGCCATAGAGTGCCTAAGAACTCAGCCACGAGTTTGCGGGACATCACGCAACGCCTCCTGCCGAAATATTGCCTGTGCCTATATGAGCCGATAACGAAACGAAAAGGCTGAGCAGATTTCTGGCGCTCGCGTGCATGTGCATACTTTGCCGCCGCCGGAGAGTGTGGGGAAGTGAGGGGAATTCAATTCATCCTCCTCCTGGCCAGGATCGCCGGGAGGATTGGAATTCGGAGCGATGGAGCCGGGGAAAAAGAATTCTTCCCCGGACCCCCTCTCCTTTTCTTTCTGCCAGCCTTGTCGCGCTGGCCATACGCGCTCACGCCATGGCGTGGCCGGGCGGCTGCCGTCCTGAGGGTGCCAAGGAGCGTCCTTGACGCTGGCAGAACCGAAAGCCGTCAGAAAAAGGAGGGGGAGTGGGGGAGTTCACTCTCCCAGCCTTGCTTCAGCCGAGAACCTGTGGCCTCACCTTTCTCTCAGGCGGTCGTGTCGCCCAGTTCCCGCAGAAAGCCCGCCAGGGCGGCGTTGAACTCGGCCGGCCGTTCGAAATAGGTGGAATGGCCGGCGCGCTCGATCTCCACATGCCGGGCACGCGGCATCGCCGTCATCAGGTGCGGCACGGTGGGGGAAGCGAAGACCACATCCTCCGCCCCGGTGATCCAGAGGGTGGGGATGTCGATCGCCGCCAGATCGCTTGCCGGGCGGGTGCGGGACTCGTAGAGGCGGCGGCGCAGGCTTTCCTTGTCCAGCTCCACGCTCATCTCGTCGATGGCGCGGTAGAGGAAGTGCAGCGCCGGCTGCTCCGCCGCGCCGCGCGCGCCCATGGCGGGGTGCACGCCGGCCGGCTTGCGCGAGGCGGTCTCCTCCGACCAGCGGGCGAAGGCTTCAGTGGCGGCCTCGCCGGAGCGACGCGGATCGATCGGCCCGGAAGTGGCCGAGAGCACCAGGCCACGAAGGGCGCCGGGATGGGCGAGGGCGAAGCTGATGCCCGTCCAGCCGCCCATGGACTGGCCGATGAAGACCGGCTTCTCCAGCCCGAGATGCGCGATGAGCGCGGCGAGGTCGCCGGCATAGGCGGCCGGGTCCGGGCCGCCCGGCGGTGTCTCGGAGGGGGCGAAGCCGCGATGGCTGAAGGTGACGCAGCAATGGCTGCCCGCGAAATGACCGACCTGTTGCCACCAGGAGAGATGGTTGCCGCCCAGCCCATGGCCGAAGACCAGCGCAGGCCCTTCGCCCGTCACCTCGTAGTAGATCCGGCAGTCCGGCCGCTGGAGAAAGCCGCGCTGGCGCGGCGCGCTGCCGCCGGGCAGGGCGAGGGGTTGCGTGGGCAGGCTGGTCATCGGGCGCCCTCCGTTGTTGCCGGCGGGCAGCTTGCGGGGTTCCATGGCAACTGTCGAGGCGCCGCGCGGGAGAATGGCGCGGTTCGTGCTTGGCGATGCCCACCGGCTTTGCGCGACAGGGAACGATCCGATGAGTGGCTTCGAGTTCGACATGGTGGTCCGCGGCGGCACGCTCGCCACGGCGGCGGAGGTGTTCGAGGCGGATATCGGTATCCGCGACGGCGTCATCGCCGCGCTCGGGCGCAACCTGCCGCGTGGCGCCGAGGAGGTCTCGGCCAAGGGGCTGATCGTCACGCCGGGAGGGCTCGATCCGCATTGCCATATCGAGGAGCTCGGCCAGGACGGCACGGCGCAGGAGGAGAGCTTCGCCAGCGGCTCGGCCGCCGCGCTGGCGGGTGGCACGACAAGCTTCATCTGCTTCCTGCCGCAATGGAAGGGCCACAGCCTGGCCGACAGCGCGCCCGGCTACGCCGCGCGGGCGGAGCAGTCGCGCGCCGACTATTCCTTCCACCAGATCATCACCGACCCCACGCCCGAGGTGCTGCGGAAGGAGGTGCCGGCCCTGGTGGCGCGCGGCATCCGCAGCTTGAAGGTCTTCCTGACCTATGACCCGCTGCGCCTGACCGATGCCGAGTTCCTCGACGTGCTGGCCACCGCCCGCCGGCTCGGCGCCTTCGTCACCGTGCATTGCGAGAACTTCGACGCCATCGGCTGGCGCATCGACGCGCTGCTCAAGGCCGGGCTGACCGATCCGCTCCAGCACGCCTGGTCCCGCCCGCCGGTGGTGGAGCGCGAGGCGACGCACCGCGCCATCGCGCTGGCGGAACTGGTGGACCAGCCGATCCAGGTCTTTCACGTCTCCTGCGAGGAGGCGGCGGCCGAAATCGCCCGCGGCAAGGCGCGCGGGCTGAAGGTCTGGGGCGAGACCTGCCCGCAATACCTCACCCTCTCGCACGAGGACCTCACCGGCCCCGACTTCGCCGGCGCCAAGGCGGTCTGCTCGCCGGCGCTGCGCGAGAAGTCGGAGAACGAGCGCGTCTGGCGCTGCATCCAGGACGGCACGCTGGACATCGTTTCGTCGGACCATTGCGGCTTCTCCTTCGCCACCGCCAAGCGCGCCGCTGGCAGCAGCAGCTACGGCACCGGCGCAGCGGTGCAGCGGCCGGACGGAATGCCGGCCTTCAATGCCATCCCCAACGGTGTGCCAGGCATCGAGACGCGCCTGCCCGTGCTGTTCTCCGAGGGCGTCTCCAAGGGACGGATCGACCTGCCGACCTTCGTGCGCCTCAGCTCGGCCCATGCGGCGCGGCTCTTCGGCCTCGGCGGCCGCAAGGGCAGCCTGGCGCCCGGGGCCGATGCCGACCTGGTGCTGTGGGACCCGGACCGCGAGACGACCATCGCCCAGGAGCGCCTGCACCACGCCATCGACTACACGCCCTGGGAAGGCTTCGCCGTGAAGGGCTGGCCGGTGGTCACGCTGCGGCGCGGCGAGGTTGCGGTGCGCGAAGGCGAGGTGCTGGCGGCGCCCGGCACCGGGCGCTTCCTGCCACGCGGCCCCTATGACCTGGCGAAGCCGACGGGGCGGGTTCCGGATGGCTTCGATGCGGCGGCAGTGGTGTAGCCGGGGGAGAATGAATTCTCCCCCGGGCCCCCTCTTCTTCTTTCTATCAGTTTTGCCGCGCGGATGATGAGCGCTCACGCCGGAGCTGGAGCAGCTCCGGCGGCTGATGCCGGCGCGGGAACTCGAAGAAAAAAGAAGGGGGGCTGGGGGAATTCATTCCCCCAGCCTTTTTCACGTGTGGACTGGAATTTCCAGCACCGCCCCGGCCGCCAAGCGATGCTCCTCGCCCTGACAGTGCACGGGCGCGGCGGCTGGGTTGTCGGGCGAGGCGCAGAGGCGCAGCGCCTTGCCCGTCCAGTGCAGCTCGAAATCCCCGAAGCGGCAGCGGAACCGCATGAGTACCGGCCCGAGCTGCGGCGGCGGTGCCGGGTCCAGGGCCAAGGCCTCCGCCTGGATGCGCAGGCCGAGATAGTGGCGCTGCAGCACGTCGATGGCGCAGGCCATGGCACCGAGATGCGCCCCTTCGGCCGTGGAGGAGGAGGCTTCCTGCTGCGGATCGGAGTGCAGCGTGTGCCGGAAGAAACCCCAGGACTGCTCAGGGTCGAGCCGCGCCAGCGCGCCGGCGCAGACGGCGCGGGAGAGGCTGGAATCGTGCGTGTAGTGGGGCAGATGGACCTCCAGGGTCCGCTGCAGCAGCGTGTCGTCCACCGCGTGGCCCATATGCGCCAGCAGCCGCTGCAACTCGCCATGCGGCAGCATGTGGGGCAGCATCAGCACATCCGCCTGCTTGGAGACGGCATAGGCATCGATGCTGTCGCCGCGCGCGGCCAGGACGTGGTCCACCCGCTGGTGGGGATGCGCGGCCATGAAGCCGGCGATGTCAAAGGGGCGCAGCCGTTCGAAGCCGGCGAACTGGTCGATCGTGCCATCCTGCCGGAAAGGCAGGGCGACGCGCCGGCTGATGTGGTCCCACTCGGCCAGTTCCTCGGCGCCCAGACGCAGGTCGCGGCAGAGGGCGGCGCGGCGCGAGGGGCTCAGCCGGTCCAGCACCGCCGGGGCGAGGGTCAGGCTGCGTGCGGCCATGACGTTGGTGTAGGCGTTGTCGTCGATGCCGGGCTGCGGCGCGCCGGGATAGCGGAGATGGTACTCGTCCGGCCCGACCACGCCGCGGATGTGGTATCGCCCGGTGGCCGGGTCGTGCCGCGCGATGCTGGCCCAGAAACGGGCGATCTCAAGGATCAGCTCCGCGCCATGCGCCTCCAGGAAGGCCTCGTCGCCGGTGGCCAGGACGTAGCGCCAGGCGGCCTGGGCGATGGCGGCGCCGACATGCCGCTCCAGATGGGTGTGGTCCCGCATCCAGCCGCCGGAGAGATCGTTGAACTGGAAGCGCGGCGTCTGCTCGGAGCCATCGGTGGCGCTGCGCCATGGGAACATGGCACCCCGGTATCCGCGCAGCCGCGCCGCCTGCCGCGCGGCCTCCAGCCGGCGCCAGCGATAGAGCAGCACCGCCCGTGCGGTGGCGGGAAAGCGCAGGTCCAGGAAGGGCAGGACCAGGCAATCCTCCCAGAAGATCTGGCTGCGATAGGCCTCCTGCCAGCCGCGGGCGGGGAAGCCGACATCCATCTTCGCCATATGGGGCGAGGCGGTCTGCAGCAGATGGAAGGCGTGGAAGCCGAAGGCACGGTTCAGCGGCGGCTGCGCAGCCTTCAGCCTGATGCGGGCCCGCAGCGGGGCCCAGGCTTGGGCCTGCTCCGCCGCCAGCGCCGCAAAGTCAGGTGCCGCGCGGACGTCCTCCAACGCCGCCAGTCCTGGCTCCTCGCCCCCTGTATCGAGGTCGCAGCGGATGGCGGCGAGCTTCTCCACCGCCAGCGTCCCGCCAGCCTCGACGGCACAGCGCAGCAATTCGGCGATGTCAGTGGGTGTGGCGGAAACGGTTGTGTTTCCGGGCGCCGCCCCGTCCAGCAGGGTCCGGGTGGCGACGCCGATCCCGATGGCGGATTGCCGCGTGTGGGCACGCAACAGCAACAGTCCGGGCGCCAAGGCCTCGCTTTTCTGTCCGGTGAGATGGCGCCCGTCATGGTGGCGGTCCGAGGGAACGTTGGTGTTGGCCACGTCGCCGTCGATGCCGCTGCGGAATTCCACCACGTCGGACCAGTTCTCCGGCACCAGCTCCAGGCGCAGCGCGGCGAGATGCGGGCGGGCCATGCTCACCAGGCGCAGCTCGCGCAGGCGCGTGATCCGGCCGGCGGCGTCCCGCAGGCGCAAGGCGCGGCAAGTCAGGCCGCGGCGGGTGTCGAGAGTGTGCCGGTAGTCCAGCAGTTCCATGCTGCCGAAGCGGAACCAGGCGCCTTCCCCGGCGACGCGGAAGGTCAGCGGCAGCCAGTTCGGCAGGTTGGGAACGGATTCGTTGGCCGTCTGCTCGCCCTCGATCCGGTCCGTCAGGCGATTGTAGAGGCCGGCGCGGTAGGTGCCGGGATAGTGGGTGCCGCCCGCCCTGGCCCAGGGCGCCGCGGCGCGCACCAGCAGCACGCCGTTGCCGAGCGCCAGCAGGGTCTCGCGCCGACGCTCGTTCTCCGGCGCGTAGTGGTCGAAGGCGACCTCCGACCGGCGGCCGTCGGACATGTCAGCACGCCTTGAGCGGGCGGACCTGCGCCTCCAGCTGCCTGGCCATGGCCTCGATGCGGTCCCGCCCCGGATAGGCCTCCTGCGAGCCGAAGGCGGTGACGGCGAGGTGCGAGGCGGCCGTGGCGAACAGGGCGGCCTGCAGCGGTTCCTGCCCTTCCAGCAGGGCGACGGCCAGGCCGCCGGTGAAGGCATCTCCCGCTCCGGTGCTGTCCTCCACCTCGACGGGCAGGGCGGCGATGTGAAGGCTCCGCCTTTCATGCCGCAGGACGCAGCCGCCATCGCTGAGCTTCACGCAGACGATACCGGCGCCGAAGCCGGCGAGACGCGCGGCCGCCTCGGCCGCTGAACCGGGGTCTTCGATGGTCACGCCGGTGATGTCCTGCGCCTCGGAGGCGTTGGGGGAAAGGGCGGTGGCGCGCCCCAGCACCTCCGGCACGGCGCGCGGCGCGGGGGAGGGGTCGAGCACGACGCGCAATCCCCGTTGCCGTGCCGCTTCCACGGCCTGCGCGACCAGTTCCGGTGCGACCTCGTAATCCGCCACCAGGATGGACCCCTCCGGCGCGGCGCCGATCCGCGCGACCACCGCGCGCATGGAGGCTTCGTCCCAGGCGTCGTTGGCGTTGCCGGCCAGGACGATGCTCTTCTTGCCGTCCGGCGGCACGGTGATCATCGAGACGGCGGTGGAGGTGCCAGGGGCACTGGAAACGGAGGAGAGGTCCACGCCCGCCGCACGCAACGGCTTCAGCGCCTGCTCGCGCAGGTCGTCATCGCCGGTGCGGCCCAGGAGCAGGGCGGGATGGCCCAGCTTGCGGGCGAGGAAAGCGACGTTCGCCGCCTTGCCGCCGCCGAGGCGGGCGAAGCCCGTTGCAGGCAGGGTCTTGCCGGTCCCGGATGGCTCGGGCACGCGGAACTGGAAGTCGGCATTGATGCTGCCGAGGGACAGGATGAGGGGCTGGGGCAAGGGAGGGCCTTCCTGGCTCGATGCGCCGGATGCCTCCTCAACCACGGCGCGGCCGTGCGGGTTGCGCGGGAGGAAGAAGGGTCGGGGAAAGGAATTCCCCCGGACCCTCCTCTTTTTCCGTCAGCTTGGGCCGGCGCTGTGCACCGCCAGGACGTTGTCGGTGGCTTGGTCCACCTCCTGCAGCCGCACCTCGTAGCCCCAGAGGCGGGCGAGGTAGCGCAGGGTGGCGGCGGCGTCCTTGGCGTGCAGCAACTCGCCCGGATGGGTGCGGTGCTCCAGCATCAGCCGGCGGTCGCCGCCGAGATCCACGTCCACCACCTGGATGTCCGGCGTGTTCAGGCCGGGATCGTAGCTGCGCGCCAGGGTGCGGCGGATCTCGCGGTAGCCGTGGTCGTCATGGATGGCATCCACCAGCAGGGTGGGGTCGGAGGTGTCGTCCAGCAGCCGGAACATGCGGAAGCGCCGCATCACCCGCGGCGAGAGGAACTGCAGGATGAAGCTCTCGTCCCGGTAGTTGGCCCAGGCATCGTGCAGCGTGCCGACCGGATCACCATTGCCGGCGAAGTCCGGGAACCACTGCCGGTCCTCCTCGGAGGGGTCGGTGCAGGCGCGGGCAATGTCCTCCATGACGGCATAGCCGAGCGCGTAGGGGTTGAAGTTCGGCCCGGCATGCTCGAAGCCCATCTGCGTCACCACGTTGGTGGTGGAGTGGATGGCCTCCAGATAGGCGGCATCGTCGATCTGCCCGGTCTCGTGCAGGCGGGTCATGATCCGGTGGTGCACCCAGGTGGCGCAGCCTTCGTTCATCACCTTGGCCTGGGGCTGCGGGTAGAAATACTGCGCGATCAGCCGGACGATGCGGATGATCTCCCGCTCCCACGGTTTCAGCACGGGAGAGATTTTCTCCAGGAAGTAGAGGAGGTTCTCCTCCGGCAGGCCGAGCCGGCGGCGGCGCTCCGTCGCGCTGTCGAAATGCGCCGGCGGCTTGCCGGAGGGAACGGTGCGCCAGAGGTCGTTGTAGACGCTCTCGTCATAGGCGCGCCGCTCGCGCTCGCGCTGCTCCTCCGACTTCAGGTTGAGCGGGCGCTTGCCGCCATGGCGGTGAACGCCGTGCCGGGATAGGGCATGCGCCGCGTCCAGCACCCGCTCCACCGCGGCGATGCCGTACTTGTCCTCGCAGCGGCCGACGAAGGCGCGGGCGAATTCCAGATAGTCGAGGATCGCCGTCGCGTCCGTCCACTGGCGGAACAGGTGATTGTTCTTGAAGAAATGGTTGTGGCCGAAGGCGGCATGGGCGATCACCAGCGCCTGCATGGTCGCGCTGTTGCCCTCCATCAGGTAGGAGATGCAGGGGTTGGAGTTGATCACCACCTCATAGGCGAGGTTGGAATAGCCCTTCTTGTATTCCGTCTCGTGCAGCAGGAAGTGCTTGCCGTAGGACCAGTGCCGGTAGGTCAGCGGCATACCGTGCGCGGTATAGACGTCGAGCATCTGCTCGGCGGTGATCACCTCGATCCGGTTCGGATAGACGTCGAGCTTGAGCTCCTCATGGGCGATGCGCTCGATGGCGTCGTAGCAGCGGCGCAGCGTCGCGAAGTCCCAGTGGGTGCCTTCGTAGAGCAGGGGCATGGTCCTGGTCTCCGCCATCAGCCGGCCACCGGCCGCTTGCCGAACAGGTCGCGGAACACCGGGAAGATGTCGCGCCGCTCCGAGACGCGCCGCATGGCCAGGTTGGCGGCCCGCCGGGACAGCGGCTCATAGCCGCGCCAGAGGTCCGTTTCGCCATGGATCAGGGCGCCCGAGGAGGCCACCTCGATATAGGCGAAGTACTGCACCAGCGGCAGGATGTCGTTCTCAAGCAGGCCGACTGCCCGACCGGTGTCGCCGCTGTAGTTGTCGCCGTCCGAGGCCTGGGCGGCGTAGATGTTCCAGGATGCCGCGGGGTAGCGCTCCCGCTGGATGCGGACCAGCTCGGCCAGCGCCGATGAGACCACCGTGCCGCCGGTGCGCGGGTCGGTGAAGAAGGTGTTCTCGTCCACTTCCTCCGCCGACTCCGTGTGGCGGATGAAGACCAGGTCGACCCGCTTGTAGCGGCGCTCCAGGAAGACATGCAGCAACAGGAAGAACCGCTTGGCGAGGTCCTTCATGTTCTCCGTCATGGAGCCGGAGACATCCATCAGGCAGAACATCACCGCGCGCGCCGAGGGCTTGGGTACGGGGGTGAAGCGGCGGTAGCGCAGGTCCACCGGGTCCACCCAGGGAATGCGGGACTGGCGCCGCCGCGCCTCGACGAACTCGGCGCGCAGCTCCGCCAGCCGCTCCGGCTCCTCGCCGCTTTCCTCCAGTGCGGCGATCTCCTCCTCCAGGGCGCGCACCGCCTGGGATTTCGGCCGCTTCAGGCCGATGCGGCGCGCCATGGACTGACGCATGCTGCGGGAGAGGTCGATCTGCGAGGGCGGCCCGTCGGTGCTGATGCCCGTCCGGGTCGGGGCGGTCGTCTCGGTGTCGAGGATGTCCCGCTTTTCCAGGTCCGGCAGTTCCAGGTCCTCGAAGAACAGGTCGAGGAACTCCTCGCGGGTGAGGACGAAGCGGAAATTGTCCTCCCCGCCGCCATCCCCTTCGCCGCTGCCGGCGCCCGCGCCGCCACCCCCTCCGCCACCGCCCTTGCCGTCCGGGCGCTTCAGGCGGTCGCCGACGGAGAACTCCTTGTTGCCCGGCAACACGAACTGCCGGCTTCCCGAGGTGAAGATCTGGTGGAAGGCTGGCTCATGCAGCGTGTCGGCGGGGATGGTGACCGCCTCCCCGTGCCCGACCTCACGCAGCGTGCCGCCGTCCACCGCATTCCGCACCGCCCGCAGCACCGCCTGCCTGGCTCGCGCCAGGACGCGGCGGCGGTTCTCCAGGTTCTTGCCGTGCGGATTGGGGCGTCTGTCGATGATGTCCAAGCCGATACCATCCCCTGCGCTCAGGCCGACTGCTTCACGCGCATGTACCACTCGACCAGCCGGCGCACCTGGCGCTCGGTATAGCCGCGCGACACCATGCGCTCGACGAAGTCATTGTGCTTGCGCTCCGACTCGCCATCCTTCTTCGAACCGAAGCTGATGACGGGCAGCAGGTCCTCGACCTGCGAGAACATCCGCTTCTCGATGACGTCGCGGATCTTCTCGTACGAGGTCCAGCTTGGGTTCCGCCCGCCGCTGCTCGCCTTGGTTCGCAACGCGAATTTCACCACTTCGTTGCGGAAGTCCTTCGGGTTGGCGATGCCCGCCGGCTTCTCGATCTTGGTCAGCTCGGCGTTCAGCAACTCCCGGTTCAGCAGCTGCCCGGTATCGGGGTCCTTGAAGTCCTGGTCCTCGATCCAGGCATCGGCGTATTCGAGGTAGCGGTCGAACAGGTTCTGCCCGTAATCGTGGTAGCTCTCCAGATAGGCCTTCTGGATCTCGTTGCCGATGAATTCCGCATAACGCGAGGCCAGCTCGGACTTGATGGCGGTCAGGTAGGTCTGCTCCACCTCGGGCGGGAACTGCTCGCGCCGCACCGCCTGCTCCAGCACATACATCAGGTGCACCGGATCGGCCGCGACCTCGTTCGGGTCGTGGTTGAAGGTGGCGGAAAGCACCTTGAAGGCGAAGCGGGTGGAGATACCCTCCATGCCCTCGTCCACGCCGGCGGCATCCCGGTACTCCTGCATCGACTTCACCTTGGGATCGGTGTCGCGGATGTTCTCCCCGTCATAGACCCGCATCTTGATGAAGGGGCGCGAGTTCGGGTGCGGCTTCAGGCGCGAGAGCACGGCGAAGCGGGCCAGCATCTCCAGCGTGTGCGGCGCGCAGGGCGCCTGGGAGAGCGCGGAGGTGCGGATCAGCTTGTCGTAGATCTTGGTCTCTTCCGTCACCCGCAGGCAGTAGGGCACCTTGACCACGCTCACGCGGTCGAGAAAGGCCTCGTTGGTCCGGTTGTTGCGGAAGCTCTGCCATTCCGCCTCATTCGAGTGGGCGAGAATGATGCCCTGGAAGGGAATCGCGCCAATATTCTCGGTGCCGACGTAGTTGCCTTCCTGCGTGGCGGTCAGCAGGGGGTGCAGCATCTTGATCGGCGCCTTGAACATCTCGACGAATTCGAGAATCCCCTGGTTGGCGCGGTTCAGCCCGCCGGAGAAGCCATAGGCGTCGGGGTCGTTCTGGCTGTAGGTCTCGAGCTGGCGGATATCGACCTTGCCGACCAGCGCGGAGACGTCCTGGTTGTTGTCGTCGCCTGGCTCGGTCTTGGCGATGGCGATCTGCTGGCGGCGGGAGGGATAGAGCTTCACCACGGTGAACTGCTCAAGGTCACCCCCGAACTCCTCCAGCCGCTTCAGCGCCCAGGGGCTCGCGAGGCCCGTGAGGTAGCGGGGAGGGATCTTGTATTGCTCCTCCAGCATCGGCGCGAAGCGTTCGGGATCGAACAGGCCGAGCGGGTTCTCGAAGACCGGGCTGACCTGCCTGCCGGCCTTCAGGACATAGATGGGCTCCTGCTCCATCAGCGCCTTCAGCCGCTCGCCGAGCGAGGACTTGCCGCCGCCGACGGGGCCGAGCAGGTAGAGGATCTGCTTGCGCTCCTCCAGCCCCTGCGCCGCGTGGCGGAAGAAGCCCACGATCCGCTCGATCGTGTCCTCCATGCCATGGAAGTCGGCGAAGGCGGGATAGGTGCGGATGGTCCGGTTGAGGAAGATCCGCCCGAGGCGGGGATCCTTGGCGGTGTCGATGGTTTGCGGTTCACCGATAGCGCGCAGCATCCGTTCGGCGGCCGAGGCATAGCATCCCGGGTCCGTCCGGCACTGTTCGAGGAACTGCGCGAGGCTCATCTCGCTCTCGCGCCGCTGCTCGCGCAGCGCGCTGTGGAGGGAGAAGACGGTATCAAGCTGGGCCATTCGCGCTCCTGGCTTGCTTCTCATGGGCAGGGCTTTTTGTCCGCGACGATGTCACGTCCTGCCTGGATCAGTTTCCGCTTTCATGCGCGCAAAAGTCACGCGAATCATTGGGCCGTTACTCAAAAAAATATTGGCCCTGCCGCTGAAAATCCTCGCGGTGCCGCGCGTTAACACACGAGTGCTGAGTTGCTGTGCAGACTATGGGAGGCGGCAGCGGCGGAGCGGATGTCACCGCGGTTTTCCTCCCTGGAGAAGCGGCCGTCGCCTCTCTCCCGTCGAGTCGCGGGGCCAGTTGCAGCCCGCTACTGAGGCAGGCCGGGCCGCACTGGCCAAGGCGCAGATGCCTGGAACGATTCCCGCTTGTGGGGTGGTTTGGCGCAAGACCCAAAACCCTGGCGGATGTCCAGGCCGGTGGGATGCCACCTGTGCGGGTATGGCCTGAACTGGACAGAAGGCTCGGGAATGAATTCCTCCCAAGTCTCTTTCTTTTCTCTGTAAGTTTCCTGCGCGGGCGGAAAGCACACCCCGACTGGCAAGAAAAAGATGGGGGTTCGGGGGAATTCTTTCCCCCGATCTTTTCGGCTCAGCGCGGCTGGTTCCGCAGCCGTTCCGCCTCGGCGTAGAACTTCTTTTCCCAGGCCTTGTGGTTGTCGAGCCCCTCCCGGATGAAGGGGGTGAAGACGGCCAGGTTCAGCAGCAGCCAGTTCATCAGCCTTGCGGGAAAGCGCAGCGGCTTCACGAAGTCCACGAACAGCACCACGCGGGTCTTGTCCGTGTGGTTCCAGGCCTCGTGCTCATAGGCGTCGTCGAAGACCAGCGCCTTGCCTTCCTCCCAGTGGCAGAGGGTCTGGTCCACGCGGATGCCGAGCTTGTCGCGCGGCTCCGGCACGATCAGGCCGAGATGCAGGCGCAGCACGCCGTTATAGGGGCCGCGATGCGGCGGCAGGTGCTTGCCCGGCTCGAAGATCGAGAACATCGCCGTCTTGAGGCCGGGAATCTTCTGGACGATGCGCCAGGTCTCCGGGCACTGCCGGATATTCTGCTCCGAGGACAGGCCGTAGCCCGTCAGGAAGAAGGTCTTCCAGTGCTTGTCCTTGCTGATCGTCTGCACGTCGGTGGAGATGTCGTGGAAGCTCGGCAACTCCTCCTGGCGCAGCAGCACCTTGTCCAGCTCGGCGCGGATCAGCGGCCATTCGCGCTCGATCTCCGCCACCCAGGGGAAGGTGGCGTTGTCATAGACCGGCGGGTTGCCGACCTTGGAGTGCTTCAGGTTCAGCCGCTCCGCCATGGCGACGACCGACATGAAGAAACGGGTGGTCAGACTGGGCCGGGACATCGGCGCGATGTCGCTCGTGCCGAAGGTCTGCCGCGGTTCGTCCGGCCGTCCGGGTTGCGTGGCACCGTGGTGCAAGGCGTGCTCTCCCTGAGCGGTGTCGTGATGTGCTCTCTCCTGGGATCGGCGCCTCGGCGGGTCAAGGCGGAGCAGGCACCGGTCATCGAAGGAGAAGGCAGGTGATGCAGCGGGACAGCGCAGGCGGCGCGGCCGGCTGGTAGGTTGCGCTGTATACTGCGAATAATTCTCAATTTCTGCAAGGATCGGGGGCTGGAAAGCGGCTTCAGACCGCCTCCAGGCGGGGGATGCGGGCCTTGCCGGCCTCTGCCGCCTCCGCACGGCGCAGCCGGCCATCCTCCAGCCGCCAGACAACGCCACTCAGGCGACGCAGCAGCGCGGCATTGTGGCTGATCGCCAGGATGCCAAGGCCTTGCCCGGAAACGTGATCCAGCAGGCGGCGCCAGAGCGCGGCCTGGGTCAGCGGGTCGAGCATGGCGGAGATCTCGTCCGCGATCAGATAGCGCAGACCGGGCGCCAGGCTGCGCAGGATCACCACCCGCTGCAGCTCGCCGCCGGAAAGCTCGTGCGGGTAGCGCCTCAGCCAGGCATCGTGGATGCCGAAGGCCTGCCGGGCCGCCGCGCTGGGCGTATAGGCCTCTTCCAGGATGCGGCCGACCCGCCAGCGTGGGTTCACCGCCAGTTCCGCCGTCTGCGGCAGCAGTTGCACGGGGCAGAAGCCGCGCGCGGGCAGTGGCGCGCCGTCCAGCAGAACCGCGCCGCGCTTCGGTGCCAGATGGCCGGCAAGCAGGCGGCCCAGCGTTGTCTTGCCGGTGCCGGAGGGGCCGGCCAGCCCCACCACCTGGCCGGGCGGCAGGGTCAGGGAGATCCCGGCGAGCAGGCCCTTGCCGTGATGCAGATCCTCGGCTGCCAGCATCAGCCCGTCTCCGCCGTCAGGAAGCCGGCTTCCGGCAGGGCCTGCCACAGCGCCCGCGCATGGGGCGAGGCGAGGGCCTCGCCGCGCCCGCGGAAGGCGGCGGCGGGGGCGGTCTCCTGCAAGGTGCCGTCGCTCAGGATGGCGACGCGGTCGGCCTGCGGCAGCACCGCCGCGAGGTCGTGCGAGATCACCAGCACGCCGCGTCCGGAATCGGCCAGCATGCGCAGATGGCCGAGCACGCGCCCAGCATTCTCCGGGTCGAGCCCGTTGGTCGGCTCGTCGGCGATGAGCAACTCGGCATCGGCCAGGGTGGCGATGGCCAGCATCGCTCGCCGCGCCATGCCGCCCGAGAGCTGGTGCGGGAAGCGGCGCGCCGCCGCCGAGTCCAGGCCGAAGCGGGCCAGCGCGGTGGCGGCGGCCGATGCGCGTTGGGCGGTGGGCAGGCCGGCCCGGCCGGCTGCCCATTCCACCTGCCGCCCTGCGCGTACCAGCGGGTCCAGCCAGGCGATGGACTGCGGCACCAATGCGATGCGGTGGCCCCGCAGGGTAGCCGGGTCGAGCGGTGCGCCCTGGAAGCGCAGCCTGCCCGAAAGCTCCGCATTCCCCGGCAGCAGGCCGAGGATCGCCTGGGCGAGCAGGCTCTTGCCCGCGCCGGAGGCGCCAATCACCGCCAGCACCTCGCCTGCCCGGACATGAAGCGAGACGTCGCGCAGCGCCGGCACGACCTCCCGCCGCCACAGGCCGAGCGGGCGCCGGAAACCGATAGAAAGCTGCGAGACCTCCAGCATCGTCGCTCAGGCCTCCGCCGCGCGCGGCGAGAGCCAGGCACGCAAGCCCTGTGCGATGCCATCCAGGCAGAGCACCGCCGTCAGCAGCAGCGCACCGGGCAGTATGCCGAGCCACCACCAGCCGGCGCTGAGGGAGCCCAGCGACTCGGCCAGCAGCCCGCCGATCGAGGGACGCGCCGGGGCAATGCCAAAGCCGACGAAGGTCAGCGCCGCCTCATGCAGGATGGCGTGCGGCAGCATCAGCAGGAAGCCCACCGCCATTTGCGGCAGGGCATGCGGCAGCAGGTGGTGGCGCAGGACGAACCAGCGGCCCCGCCCGAAACGGCGCGCGTGCAGCACGTAGTCCGCCGCCAGCACGGTGCGGAACTCGGCACGCAGGATGCGGGTCAACACCGGCCAGTGGGTGAGGGCGACCGCCGCCACCACCGCGCCCACCCCGCCGCCGAGGGCGAAGGCCACCAGGATCATCAGCACCAGGTGCGGCAGGCCGATGCAGGTCTCCACCGCCAGCCCGACCGCCGCGTCCGCGGCGCGGCCGAGCATGGCGATCCCGGCCAGCAGCAGGGCGATCAGGGTGCTGGCACTGGCGGCGAGCAGGCCGACGAGCATGCTGGTCTCCAGGCCGCGCAGGCTGCGCGCCAGCAGGTCGCGGCCCAGTGCGTCGGTCCCGAAGGGATGGCCGGGGCCGGGCGGTAGCGCCGCCAGGCCGAAGCGCGGCCGCAGGAGGGCGGCATCCATCCCCTGCCCGGCCAGCAGCCCGGCGCCCAACAGCAGCGCCGCCAGCAGGCCGGCGAGCAGCAGGCGACCCCGCGGGTTCATGCGCGCCAACCCTCAGCGAGCGCGGATTTCCCCGCAAGACCGTCGTAGAAGGAAGGTCGGGGGAGTGAACTCCCCCAAGCCCCCTCCTTTTTTCTGCCGGTTTTCGGTTCTGCCTGCGGGCGCGGCGCTCCCGAGCGCCTTGCGTCCGGGCGCGCGCCGCCTGCGCTGCAAAAACCGACAAAAAAAGAAGAAGAGGGGGTTCCGGGGGAGAATTCATTCTCCCCCGGTCCTGTCCCTGGAGAGATTTGGGAACAGGCCCGCCTTCTCCGGCCCTCTTCTTCTCGAATATTCTTCCGGCCTTCCACGCGCGGGGTCACGCCTGCCTCCGCTGGCGGGGGTCGACCGCCTCCGCCAGCAGGTCGGCGATCAGGTTGCCGCAGCCGACGAAGAGCGCGGTGGCGAGGGCGATGCCGAGCAGCAGCGGCACGTCGGCGCGCAGCCCGGCCTCGATGGCGGCGCGGCCGAGGCCAGGCCAGGCGAAGACCTGCTCGGCCACCACCGAGCCGCCGAACAGCTCGCCCATGCCGGCGAAGAGGATGGCCAATGCCGGCAGCGCGGCATGGCGGGCGGCGTGGCGCAGCGCCACCTCGGCGCGTGAGGCGCCCTGGGCGAAGGCGTAGAGGGCGAAGTCGGCGCGCATCGCCTCGGCCACCTTGGCACGGGTGTGCAGCGCCACCGGGCCGACGCCAAGGACGGAAAGCGCCGCCACCGGCAGCGCCAGATGCGCCAGCCGCTGGCCGAGCGAGACCTGTTCCGGCAGGAGGCCGGGCGGCGCGGCGCAGCAGACCGGCGCCCAGCCCAGCCAGACCGCGAAGACGATCAGCAGCAGCATGGCCAGCCAGAAGCCGGGCAGGGCGGCCAGGAGGTAGGCGTAGAGCCGGATGGCACGGTCCAGCCAGCCGCCCTCGCGCGCGCCGGCGATGAGGCCCAGGCCGAAGCCGAGCGCCCCGCCCAGCAGCCAGGCCGGCAGCATCAGCGCCAGCGAGGCGGTGAAGCGCTCGCCGATCACCTGCGCGACCGGTGCGGCATAGATGCTGCTCGTGCCGAGCTCGCCGCGCAGCGCATGGCCGAGCCAGCGGAGGAACTGCGCCGGCGCCGGCTGGTCGAAGCCCCAATGCGCGGCGATGGCGGCGCGCTGCGCCGGGCCGACCGTGGCGGCGGCGGGGCCGAGGAAGGCCTCCACGGGGTCCACCGGCGCGGCGCGGGCCAGGGCGAAGGCGAGGGTGGCGACGCAGAGCAGCAGCAGGGCCAGCCGCAGCAGCCGGCGCAGCAGGAAGGCCAAGAGAGGGAGGAGGGCCGGAGGAGCGGCCCCCGCCGCGCTCACGGGCATGTCCAGCGCCAGCCAAGGATGCCGGCCGTGATGGGCCAGCCATGCCCGTGCGGCTCGATCTGCGTCTTGCCAAGGTCGAGGCAGCGGTTGGCGAGGTAGATATGGTCGAGATTGACCAGCCAGGCCCAGGCAGCGTCGCCCTTCATGCCGTAGCCGGCGGTGCCGTCCCATTCCGCCGCGCGCCATTCCGGCAGGGAGGCCTCCAGCGAGGGCGCGGCCTGGGCGGCGGCGAAATGCGCCTCCACGGCAGGGCTGGTATAGTGGCCGGCGTTGAAGAAGCCATGCCCGATGCCGGCGGCGGAGTAGAGGTTGTAGACCTCGGCCGGGTTGTGGCTGCCCCAGCCGAACAGCACGGCGCGGCTGGCCATCAGGCGGCGCGTGTCCTCCCGGCTGCGCCCTTCCGGCTCGATGGCGATGCCCAGGGGGCGAAGCATCTCCGCCACGGTGAGCGCCAGGGCCTGACGGGTGCTGTCGCCGGCGAAGTAGATCAGCGGGATGCGCGCGGGATTGCCGTTCTTGGTGCGGATGCCGTCCGGGCCGAGGCGCCAGCCGGCGGCGTCGAGCAGGCCGGTGGCGCCCTCCGGGTCGGCATCCGGCAGGCGGGCCTCCGGGTTGGACCAGGGCAGCCCGTCCGCCGGACCATAGGCGGGCGTGCCGAAGCCGAGCAGCGCCGTCTCCACCAGCATGCGGCGGTCGAGCGCGATGTTGATGGCGCGGCGGATGGCGGGATCGGCGGTGACGTCGTTGCCCGTGGCGCCGCCGGCATTCTGCATCGGGAAGACGATGCCGCGGTTGTCCACCGAGCGGACGACGATGCGGCGCATGCCCTCCGGCACGCGGGTGGCGAGGCTCGGCGGCACCGCCGCCAGTTCGAGTTGCCCGGCCATGGCGGCGGCGTGACTGGCGGCCTCGCCGGTGAAGAGGAAGGTGAGGCGGGTGAAGGCGGGCTTCGGGCCGTAGTAGTGAGGGTTGGCCTCGGCGATCAGCTGCTGGCCGGGCGACCACAGCACCAGCCGGTAGGGGCCGGAGCCGATCGGGTGGCGCGCATAGTCCGGCCCGTATTTGGCGGCCGGCACGACGCCGAGCGTGAAGAAACTTTCCGCGAAGGTGATCTGCGGCGCCTTCAGCATCAGGCGAAGGCTGTGGGGGCCGGTGACGCGCGCCTCGCGCAGCGCCGAGAGGTCCACCGCGCCACCCGCCTGCGCGGCGGTGTTGAAGGTGAAGGCCACGTCCTCGGCGGTGAGCGGCGTGCCGTCGGAAAAGCGGGCATCCTCGCGCAGGGTGACGTCCCAGGTGAGCCGGTCATCCGAAAGCTGCCAGCGCGTCGCCAGGTCGGGCTGCGGGACGAGGTCGGCATCGCGCCGCAACAGGGTGGACTGGAACAGCGGATGCCCGTACTCGCCCCAGCCCTGGATAGGGTCGTAGCCGCGCTCCGGCTCGCCTGGCAGCGCCAGCACCAGCGATGTGCGTGGCGCGGCGGTGGCGGGCGCGGCAAGGAAAAGCGCGAGCAGCAGGGCTGGACCCAGGGTAGCCAGCCGGCGCAGGGTGGAAGGCAAGACGGGGCGCTCCGGTCTGTGGCGGGCGCGGCAGTTTGGGCAGGGAGCGGTATGACGTCCAGGGCGAAACTTCATACTCGCCATCCATCGGGTGCATGGGAGGCCGCCGCATGCAGCGGGTGACGGTGACGCTCGATGATGATCTGGTGGCCGAGCTGGACCGGATGATGGCGCGGCGCGGCGACAGCAACCGCTCCGAGACGGTGCGCGACCTGCTGCGCGACGGGCTGCGCCAGAGTGCGGCGGCGTCAGGCGAGGAGGGGCCGAGCCTCGGCGCGCTGGTCTATACCTACGCGCATGAGCAGCGGGACCTGGCGCGGCGGCTGACCGGCGCCTTCCATCACCACCACGATCTCTCGGTGTCCTCGCTGCACCTGCACCTGGACCAGGAGATGTGCCTGGAAATCGCGGTGCTCAGGGGGGAGGCGGAGGCGCTGCGGCACTTTGCCGGGCATGTCATGGCCGAGCGTGGCGTGCGACACGGGCGGCTGGTGCTGCTGCCGGACGGGGCAGCGGAGGAAAAGGCCAGGGGCGCTGCCCCTGGAACCCCTCCGGAGTGCCCAGGAGCATGATCCCGGCACTCCGGACCCCGCCATTCCTGGCGGGGGAAGGCTTCAGCCCAAGCGGTCCTTGAGGTCCTTGGCGGGCTTGAACTTCACGCCCTTGCTGGCGGCGATCTGCACGACCTCGCCGGTGGCGGGGTTGCGGCCCTGGCGCGCGGCCCGCTCGCTGATGGCGAAGCTGCCGAAGCCGGCCAGGCGAACCTCGCGGCCCGCGCCAAGGGCGTCAGCCACCGTGGCCAGGGCAGCCTTCAGCATGGCATCGGCCTGGGTCTTCGGCAGGCCAGTGGCCGAGGCGGCGGCATCAACCAGGTCCTGACGGCTGAGGGGGCGGGTTTCTTCGGTCAAGTTACGCTCCGAAAACTTGGAATGGGCGAGGCGCAGCAGAGACACGCTTCGGTTGGTCCGGTCAAGCCAAGCTCCCCTATGGCAATGGGCAAAGGCGCTCCCGCAGGCAGGTTTTCCACCGGAAATTGTGTGTTGCGGCAGAAAGGTGGCAGTTTTGCGCTGCTCGCCAAGCGGCGACTCAGCGCCAGGCGCGGAGAATCTCCTCCGTGGTCACCGCCTCGATCTGCTGGCCGTAGCGCTCGTGATAAAGGGTCAGCAGGGCGTCATGCGTGCGGTCGGAGGAAGAGCAGAGCGCGTCCGTCGGGATCACCACCCGGTAGCCCAGGTCCACCGCCCCCATCACCGCGCCGAGCACGCAGACATCCGTCTCGGCGCCGCTGATCACCAGCGTGTCGGTGCCGCGGGCCCGTAAGCGCTCATGCAGGCCCGGCGTGGTCCAGGGGGAATAGACCGGCTTGTCCACCACCTCGGCCGGCGGCACCAGCCGGGCCAGCGGCGGCAGCAGTTCCGTCGCAGCCGGCGGAAGCCGCTCCAGCGTCATATCCGACCAGTTCTCGAAGTAGCGGCGCCAGGTGCCGCTACGCTGCTCCGCGCGCTCGGGCGGAATGAAGCGGGTGAAGACGGTGCGCTCCGGGAAGGCTGTGGCGAGTTTCTCGACCATGGGCAGCACCCGCTTCATCCAAGGCGTCTCCCAGGGCCCCTCGGCGAAGAGGTTCTGCATGTCGATGCAGAGATGGACGCAGCTTTCCGTCAGCGGGCCGTGCTTGAGGTGGTCATGCGGCGGCATGGTGGATCTTCTCCGTCCTGGTGCAGGGGAGGGAACTGCCGGAGGGGTGGAAGGATGCAGGCGCGGTGGCGCGCGCCCACCGGCTTTGTTCAGCCGGCGGTTGCCTCGCTGCTGCCGGGCAGCGTGCGCCGCACTGCCTCCACCAGCGCCTCGGCGGCGGGGGAAAGGCTGCCGCCACGCCGGCGGAGCAGCAGGATGCCGCGTCGCATCGCCGGGGCGGCGATCGGGCGGGTCTGCAGCACCGGCGCCAGCCGCAGGTCGAGCGCGGTGGCCGGCAGCACGCCGATGCCCAGCCCGGCGCGCACCAGCGCCACGGCGGTGCTCATATAGGTCGCTTCATAGGCCGGGCGCAGCACCAGCCCGGCCTCGGCGAAGGCGCTCTCGGCCAGGGCGCGCAGGCTGCTGCCGGGGTCGGTCAGCACCAGCGGCTCGGTGGCCAGGATGGCGGGCGTCAGGCAGGCGGCGGCGGCCAGCGGATGGCCGGGCGGCAGCACCGCCACCAGGTCGTCCTCGAAGAGCGGCTCGGCCTCCAGCGTGGCGTCCGGGCTGGGCAGCGTGCCGATGCCCAGCTCGGCCTCCCTGGACTTGACCCGCTCCACCACCCGTCCCGCCACCGCATCCCGCACCAGCACGCGGATGCCCGGATGTGCCCGCCGCAGCTGGGCAAGCGCGGTCGGCAGCAGCGTCGCCGCCACCGAGGGCAGCACCGCCAGATGCACGGTGCCCGAGCGTCCGGCAGCCTGCTCGCGCGCGCCGGCGACCACCTCGTCCAGCTCCTCCAGCACGCGGCGGAAGGCCTGGGCCATGCCTTGTCCCGCCGCCGTCGGCCGCACCCCGCGCGCCGAGCGCTCGAAGAGGGTGAGGCCCAGCGCCTCCTCCAGGCTGCGGATCTGCACGGTCAGGGCCGGCTGGGACAGGTGCAGCCGGGCGGCGGCGCGGCCGAAGCTGCCCGTCTCCACGGCAGCCACCAGGGCGCGAAGCTGGCGCAGCGAAATGCTCATAAGCAGCCTCTATGACTGCCCCAGAATCTTACGATTTGCATGATGGCGCAATCCGCCGCTCCATCAGCCTCCAAGGGGCCGGCCGAGGATGCCGAGCTCCATGAGGAGACGGACATGCCCCGCATCACTGCCCCCCGCCGCGCCCTGCTGAGCGGCGGCCTGGCCGCCCTGGCGGCGCCGCTGCTGGCGCCCTCCCGCGCCCGCGCGCAGCCGAACTGGCCGGACCGGCCGATCCGGCTGATCGTGCCCTTCGGCGCCGGCACCAGCACCGACCTCGTCGCCCGCCTGATGACGCCGCGCATGTCGGAGCTGTTGGGCCAGAGCATCGTCGTGGAGAACCGCGCGGGGGCGGGCGGGGTGGTGGGCAGCGATGCCGTCGCCAAGGCGGCGCCCGATGGCTACACCCTCTGCCTCGGCAGCATCGCCTCGCACTCCGTGAACATGTCGCTGATGCCGTCCATGCCCTATGACGTGATGCGCGACTTCACGCCCATCTCGCTGGTCACGGAGGCGCCGAACCTGCTGGTGGTCTCTCCCTCGGTGCCGGCGAAGACGCTGCCCGAGTTCATCGCCTGGGCGAAGAAGCAGCGCGACGGCGTCAGCTACGCCTCGGCCGGCAATGGCACCTCCAGCCACCTCGCCGGCGAGCTGCTGAAGTTGAAGACCGATGCGCCGCTGGTGCATGTGCCCTATCGCAGTGGCTCCCAGGCGGTGACGGACGTGATCGCCGGCACGGTGCCGATGACCATCTACCAGGTGGCCGCCGTGCTGCCCTTCGTGCAGGAGGGCAAGCTGCGGGCGCTCGCCACCACCTCGGCCAAGCGGCTGGATGCGGTGCCCGACGTGCCGACCGCCATCGAGCAGGGGGTGAAGGATTTCGACGTCGCCGCCTGGCATGGGCTGTTCGCGCCGGCGAAGCTGCCGGAACCCATTCGCGACCGCATCTATGAGGCGATGCGCCAATCCCTCTTCGCGCCGGAGATGAAGGCGCAGCTGGAGAAGCAGGGGCTGGTGCCGATCGCCATGCCGCCGGCCGAGTTCCGCCCCTGGCTGGAGGCGGACATCGCCAAGTGGCGCGAGGTGGTGCGCGTCTCCGGCGCGCGGGCGGACTGAGGCATGGCTTTCAACCGTCCTTCCTCCGCCCTGCTGCGCATCGGCTGCGGCTCCGGCTTCTCGGGCGACCGGCTGGACGCGCCGGGGCCGGTGGTGGAGGCGCTGATCGCCGCCGGCGGCCCCGCCGCGCTGATGCTGGAGGTGCTGGGCGAGCGCACCCTGGCCCTGGCTCAGCGCGAGCGGCTGCACCGGCCCGAAGCAGGCTTCGAACCGGCGCTGCTCGACCTGCTGCGGCCGATCCTGGCGCGCTGCGCGGCGCATGGCATCCCGATCGTCACCAATGGCGGCGCCGCCAACCCGCGCGGCGCGGCGCAGGCGGTGCTGGGGCTGGCGCGCGAGCTCGGCCTGCCGGAACTGCGCGTCGGCGTGGTCGAGGGCGACGACATCCGCGGCACCGACGCGCTCGCCGACCTCGACCCCTGGGAGGGCGATGCCGGCGCGGTGCTGGAGCCGGAGAAGGTCGTTGCCGCCAATGTCTATCTTGGCGCCGCGCCGATCGCGGAGGCGCTGCGGCGGGGCGCGCAGGTGGTCATCACCGGCCGCTGCTCCGATCCTGCCCTGGCGCTCGGCCCGATGCTCGCGCATTTCGGCTGGGCGGAGGATGACTGGGACCGGCTCGCCGCCGGCACCATGGCCGGACACCTGCTGGAATGCGGCGCGCAGGTCACTGGCGGCTATTTCGCGGACCCCGGCGTGAAGGACGTGCCGGGGATGGCGACGCTCGGCTTCCCCATCGCCGAGATCGGCGCCGATGGCGGCGTGCTGATCACCAAGCCCGAGGACACCGGCGGCCGCGTGGACCGGCAGACGGTGACGGAGCAGCTCCTTTACGAGCTGCACGATCCCGCCGCCTATCTGACGCCCGACGTGGTGCTCGACATCACCGGCGTCGCCATCACGGAGGAGGCGCCGGACCGCGTGCGGCTGACCGGCGCGCGTGGCGGCTCCCGACCGGAGCGGCTGAAGGCGACTGTCAGCCTGCCCGGCGGCTGGCTGGGCGAGGGCGAGATTTCCTATGCCGGGCCGAATGCCCGCGCGCGTGCCGAACTCGCCGGCCGCACGCTGCTGGAGCGGCTGAAGCTGCTCGGGCTGGAGGGGCAGGCACGGCTGGACCTGATCGGGGTGGTCAGCGTCTTCGACGGCGATGCCGGCGCGCTGCGCGAGGCCGATGCAGGCCAGCCCGCCGACCTGCGGCTGCGCCTCGCCTTCGCCAGCGAGAGCCGCGCGGCGGCGGAGCGGGCGGCGCGCGAGGTGCTGTCGCTCTATTGCTGCGGCCCGGCGGGCGGCGGCGGCGTGCGCACGCGCGTGACGGACCGCATCCGCACCCTCTCCTTCCTCGTGCCGCGCGAGCGCCTGGCGCCGCGCGTCACGCTGCTTTCCCTGGAGGATGCGGCATGAGCGCCGTTCCGCTGCAATCCACGTCCCGCAGCGTTCCGCTGCACCGGCTCGCCCATGCCCGCGCCGGCGACAAGGGCAACCGCCTGAACCTCTCGCTGATCGCGCATCGCGCCGAGGACTGGCCGTTGCTGGCGCGGGAGGTCACCGAGGCGCGCGTGCTGGCGCTCTTCGCGCATCGCGGCGCCACCGCCGTGCGGCGCTACGAGCTACCGGCGCTCGGCGCCTTCAACTTCGTCATCGAGGACGTGCTGCAGGGCGGCGTGAACGGCGCGCTGAACCTCGACGGGCATGGCAAGAGCCTTTCCTTCCTGCTGCTCGGCATGACGGTCGAGGCCGGGTGAAAAAGGCCGGGAGAAGGAATTCCCCCGGACCTCCATCTTTTTTCTGCCCGGTGGGCCAGCACAAAAACCCGAAGAAAGAAGAAGGGGGCCTGGGGGAATTCCTTCCCCCAGCCTGTTCTGCGTTTCCTGCAAGAGGCGCCCCTCCGTTCCAGAAGATTTTCCTGGAGTGGCGGAGATGATGGAATCCTGCTTGACACTTTTGCGAGGCTGCCCGCAGCATTCGCATATGGAAACGGTGTTCAGCCCGCCGACCAAGTCCGCCGAGGTGGTGAAGTCCGCCGACCGGGTGCTCGACCTGCTCGAACTGCTGGGCTGCGCCCCGCGTCCGCTGACCCTCGCCGAGATCACGCAGGATCTCAGCATTCCCAAGAGCAGCGCGCTGGCCTTGCTCCGCACCCTGGCCGCGCGCGGCTATGCGGCGCGAGACGAGAGCGACCGCTACGCCCTGGCGCCACCCTTCGGCCGCGAGAGCGGCGACTGGCTCGGCGGCCTGCCGCGCCAGGTGCTCGCCGCCGCGCAGCCGGTGATGCTGGCGCTGGTGGAGCAGACGCGGGAGACGGTGAATCTCGGCGTGATGCGGGAAGGCTTCATGGTCCGGCCGCTGCTGCAGATCCCCAGCCCGCAGGAGATCCGCTACGAGCCGCGGGCGGTGGATTGCCCGGCGCATTGCACCGCCATGGGCCGCATCCTGCTCGCGCATGCGCCCGCCGAAGAGATCGAGCGCTGCCTGACGCTGCCGCCACGGCGGCTGACAGCCGCGACGGAAACCGACCCGGCGCGCATCCGCGTGCAGATCACCGAGGCACGCGCGCAGGGCTATGCCGAGATCAACGGCGAGTTCGCCGAAGGTGGCGCCGGCGTCGCGGCGCCGGTCTTCGATCGCGCGGGGCAGGCCATCGCTGCCCTCAACATCGCCAGCCTGACGGAGCGCTGGCAGCGCCACCGGCAGGACTTCATCGCCGCCGTCACCGAGGCCGCCGCCACCGTCACGCGGCGGATCGGCGGCCGCGCCCCCGAGCAGAGGAACTGAGCCTTGGGCTACCGCATCGGCGTCGATATCGGCGGCACCTTCACCGACTTCTGCGTCTTCGACGAGGAGGCGCGGCGGCTGGAGACGCTGAAGGTGCTCTCCCGCCCCGACGCGCCGGGCGAGGAGGTGATGCAGGGCTTGGCCGAGATCGAGCGCCGCTTCGGCATCCCGCCTTCCGCCGTCACCTATTTCACGCATGGCTCCACGGTCGGCGTGAACGCCATCATCCAGAAGCGCGGCGCGAAGCTGGCGCTGCTGGTGACGGAAGGCTTCCGCGACGTGCTGGAACTGGCGCGGCTGAAGATCCCCGATCCCTACGATCTGTTCTCCCGCCGCCCTGAGCCGATCGTTCCGCGCGACCGCGTGCTGGAAGTGCGCGAGCGCATGAACCCCGACGGGAGCACCGACACCGCGCCGGAGCGGGAGAGCGTGCTGGCGGCGCTCGCCCGCGCCGAGGCGCTGGGGGCGGAGGCGGTGGTGATCGGCTTCCTGCATTCCTACGCCAGCCCGGCGCATGAGCGCGCGGTGGCGGCGATGATCCGGGAGGCGCGGCCGGATCTGCCGGTCTTCTGCTCCGCCGAGGTCTGGCCGATCGTGCGCGAATACGAGCGCAGCATCACCGCCTGCATCCACGGCTCGGTGCAGCCGCGCGTGGCGCATTACATCACCCGGCTGGAGGCGGCGCTCGCCGCGCGTGGCGTGCCGGCCGCGCCGATGATCACCAAGTCGAACGGCGGCGTGATGACCGCCGCCGCCGGCAAGACGCGCAGCATCGAGATGCTGCTCTCCGGCACGGCGGCGGGCGCCATCGGCGCCGGCTTCGTGGCGCGGCAGGCAGGCTTCCCGCGCGTGATGAGCCTCGATATCGGCGGCACCAGCGCCGACGTGGCGCTGCTGCGCGACGGCATGCCGGATTTCCGCGCGGGGGAGCTGGTCGGCGAGTATCCGATCTACCTGCCCACGGTTTCCGTCTCGTCCATCGGCGCGGGCGGCGGCTCGATCGCCGCGGTGGATGCGCTGGGCGTGCTGCGCGTCGGGCCGGACAGCGCCGGCTCGGTTCCGGGGCCTGCCTGCTACGGGCGCGGCGGCGCGGCGGCCACCATCACCGACGCCTTCGCGGTGAAGGGCGTGCTGGGCGCGGGCGAGCTGGGCTATGGTGCCGTGCGGATCGACAAGGCGGCGGCGGAGCGGGCACTCGGCGCGGTGGGCGCGCAGCTCGGGCGCGATGCCCCCGCCGCGGCCGAGGCGGTGGTGGCGCTGGCGGTGGCCAATATGTACCGCGAGGTCAGCCGTCTTTTCTCCCAGGTTGGCGAGGAGCCGAGCGGCTACGCGCTGCTCGCCTTTGGTGGCGCGGGGCCGATGCTGGGCTGCCTGCTGGCCGAGGAAATGGGGATCGACGCGGTGATCGTGCCGCGCACCCCCGGCGTGCTGGCGGCGCTTGGCGGGCTGCTGGCCGACCTGCGCTCCGACTTCGTGCGGGTCGTGTTTCTGGACGTGGCGCCGGAGGCCATGCCCGAGCTGCAATCCGCCTTCGCCGCCCTGGCGGAGGAGGCGCGCGGCTGGCTGCGGGACAGCCAGGGGCATCGGGGCGAGGGGCTGCTGAGCGTCAGCGCCGAGATGCGCTATCGCGGCCAGTCCTACGAGATCGAGGTGCCGCTGGAGCCCGCCTGGATCACCGACCCGGCGCCGGAGCGCATCGCCGCCGCCTTCCATGCCCGCCATGCCGAGATCTATGGCCATGCCGATGAGAAGGCGGCGGTGCATCTGGTGGCGTTGCGCGTCGTCATCGCCGGCATCACGCCGAAGCCGGAATTCCCCGCCGGGGCGGTGGTGGAAAGCCGCCCGGCGCCGGAGGGGCAGGTGCCCGTCGCGCATCGCGGCGAGACCGTGCAGGCGGCGCTGTTCCGGCGTGCCGCCCTGCCGCCCGGCGCGGCCTTCGCCGGCCCCGCCGTGGTGGTGCAGGACGACACCACGAGCTGGGTGCCGCCCGGCTTCGGCGGGCATGTGGACGCCTTCGGCAACCTGATCCTGCGGCGGAGCTGACCCATGACGACGCAACTCGATCCCGTCACGCTGCAGATCCTGAAGAGCCATTTCGAGGCCGCCGCCGAGAGCATGGCCTATACCCTGCTGCGCACGGCCCATTCCGCCTTCGTCAAGGAGACGGAGGATTTCACCAGCGGCCTGACCACGCCCTGCGGCCAGACCTTCGCCAGCCCGAAGGACCTTGGGGCCACCTGGTTCATCGGGCTCGACTATGCCGGCGCCATCAACGCCATCGAGGACTACCGGCCCGGCGACATCTGCATCACCAACGACCCCTATTCCGGCTATGTCTGCACCCACGCGCCGGACATGCATCTCTGGATGCCGATCTTCCACGGCGACCGGCTGATGTGCTTCGCGGTGGGCCATATCCACAACACCGACATGGGCGGCGCGGTGCCCGCCTCGCTCTCCCGCGCGCTGACCGAGGTGCACCAGGAGGGCATCCGCATCCCCCCGACCAAGTTGGTCGAGGGCGGGGTGATGGATGAGAAGCTGCTCAAGGTCATGCTGCGCAACGTGCGCATGCCCGAGCAGAACTGGGGCGACCTGAAGGCGCAGATCGCCTCGCTGAAGACCGCCGAGCGCAAGATCCACGAGGCCATCGCCCGCTTCGGCGCCGACACCGTGGCGGCCGGCATGTATGGCGTGCTGGACCTCGCCGAGCGGCAGGCGCGGCGGATGTTCGCCGCCATCCCGGATGGCGACTACGCCTTCTCCGACTATATCGACGAGGACAGTCCGGGCGGCGTGCCCTGCCGCCTCAAGCTGACCATCCGCGTGCGCGGCGAGGAGGCGGAGTTCGACTTTTCCGGCAGCGACCCGCAGCTCCAGTCGGCGCTGAACATGCCGACGGGCGGCCTGCCGCGCCACATCCTGCCGCTGGTCGGCTACAACTACGTCGTCTACTCGCTCGACCCGACGGTGGCGCTGAACTGCGGCCTCGCGCGCCCGGTGCGCTGCATCCTGCCCGAGGGCTCGGTGGTGAACCCGGTGCATCCGGCGGCGACGGGCATGCGCAGCCTGACCTGCGTGCGCATCCAGGGCATCATCATCGGTGCCTTCTCGCGCGCCCTGCCGGACCGGCTGCCGGCCGGGCCGGCGGGCGGCGGCGGCATCCTGAACGTGCGCACGACGGACCCGCGCACCGGCCGCATGGCCATGGCCTCGATCAACCCGATCTCGGGCGGCGGCGGCGGCGCGGCGGATGGTGACGGGCTCGACGGCTCCAACAGCTTCCTGAAGAACACGCCAGTCGAGATCACCGAGGCCGAGGTGCCGATCCGCGTGCTGCGCTATGGGCTGGAGCCGGACAGCGGCGGGCCGGGGCTGCATCGCGGCGGGCTCGGCACGCGCATGACCTTCCGGCTGCACTCGCCCAACTCGGTGGTGACGGCCCGCAACCGCGACCGCGTGCGCTTCTCCTCCTGGGGCCTGCAGGGCGGGCTGCCGGGCGCCACCTGCGGCTTCACCCGCAATCCCGGCACGCCCGGGGCGCAGGACCTTGGGAACACCGACGTCGTGCACTGCGCGCCGGGCGACGTGCTGAGCATTTCCTCCTCCGGTGCCGGCGGCTGGGGCGACCCCTATGCCCGGCCGCTGGAGGCGGTGCTACGGGATGTCGCCGAGGGCAAGGTGAGCGAGGAGGGGGCGCGCGCCTATGGCGTGGTCGTCGAGGGCGGCCGGCTGGACGAGGCCGCCACCGCCGCGCTGCGCGAGGGCCGGCGCCCGCTGCCGCAGCCCATCACCTTCGATCCGAAGCGGCTGGACTTCGAGACGGTCTGGTCCGAGGCGGCCTGGGATCGGCTTTCGGAACTGCTTTTCGCCCTGCCGGTCGAGTGGCGCTTCTTCATGAAGCACCAGGTCTTTGCACTTGTGGCGCAGGACGCGCAGGCTGCGGCCGATCCGGTCGCGGCGGTGGAGCGGGGCTTCGCGGCTGCGGCGGCACGGCATCCGCAGATCGGCACCCTGGTCGGGAGGCAGGCGGCATGAGGATCGACTTCACGGGGCAGAGCGTCCTCGTCACCGGGGCGGCGCGCGGCATCGGCCGCGGCATCGTGCAGGGCTTCGCCGCGGCGGGCGCCCGCGTCTTCGCCGCCGACCGGCTGCTGGCCGAGATGGAGGGGCTGCCCGCCACGGCCACGCAGGTGGACGTCACCGACCGCGCCGCGCTGCGCGCCTGGGTGAGCGAGGCCACCGCCGCCGCCGGCCGCGCGCCGGACGTGCTGGTGCATGTCGCGGGCGGTGTGCTCGGCCAGTCGCCCAAGCCGATGGAGGAGGTGGAGGAGGCCGACTGGCGCGCCATCCTCGACGTCAACCTCACCGGCGCCTTCCTGGCCGCCCAGGCGGTGGTACCGGGCATGAAGGCGCGCGGCCGCGGCCGGATCGTCTTCATCGCCAGCGGCGCCGGGCTGCGCACCTCGCTCACCGGCATCCAGGCCTATGCCTCGGGCAAGGCCGGCGAGATCGGCCTGGCGCGGCAGCTCGGCCAGGAGCTGGGCCGCTTCGGCATCACGGTGAATGCCGTGGCGCCAGGCTTCCAGCGCACCAGCCCGGACTACGAGCGGCAGTGGCAATCCTATTCGCCGGAGCGGCAGGCCGGGCTGATCGAGGGCACCGCCATGCGCCGCCCCGGCACGCCGGAGGACATCGCCCATGCCGTGATGTTCTTCGCCTCCGACTATGCGGGCTTCATCACCGGGCAGATCCTGTCGGTCTCCGGCAGCCCCTGAAGCAATCCGAGAAATAGCGGTCCGGTCACACAGCCCGACATCCTCGACCCCCAACACGGAGATTGAGCCATGCCGACCACCCGCAGGGATGCGATGCGGACCGCCCTCGGAGCCACGCTGCTGGCCGGTTCGGGCAGCCTGGCCACGGCGCCGCTGACGGCACGCCGCGCCGCCGCCGCACCGGCCAAGTTCGTCTATGCGAACAACAGCCCCTACGACAATCTCGACCCGCACACCGTCTTCGACACCGCCCGCGCGGCGACGCGCTTCAACCTCTATGACGGGCTCTACCGCTGGGTCGACAACCCGCCCAAGATGATCCCTTGGCTGGCTGAGAGCCACACCGTCTCGGACGACGGCAAGACCTACACCTTCACCCTGCGCCAGGGTGCCAAGTTCCATGATGGCGCGCCGGTCACGGCGGAGGACGTGGTCTATTCCATCGAGCGCATCCTGGCGCTGAAGAAGGGGCCGGCCAGCCTCTATCTCGACACGGTGAAGCCGGGCAGCACCAAGGCGCTCGACGCGCGCACCGTGCAGTTCAACCTGACGCAGCCTTCGGCCATCTTCCTCGTCACCGTGCCGGACATCCTGGTCGTCAACAGCGCGCTGGTGAAGAAGAACGCCAAGGGCGAGGACTGGGCCGAGCCCTGGCTGGCGAAGAACGAGGCCGGCAGCGGCTCCTACGCGCTGCGCCGCTACGATCCGGCCGTGGGCTGGAACGCGCGCCGCTTCAAGGAGCATTTCGGCGGCTGGGGCAAGAACCCCTTCGACGAGGTGGAGTTCCGCACCGTGCTGGAGACCAACACGCGCGTGCTCGGCCTGCAGCGCGGCGACTACCAGGGCGTCGATGGCTACCTGCCCTATGACCAGATCCAGCGCCTGCGCCCGGTGAAGGAGGTGCAGATCATCGAGCAGGAGTCGCTGCGCGTCTTCCAGTTCGCGGTGAACACCACCAGCGCCCCGATGAACGACGTGCACTTCCGCCGTGCGCTGGCCTATGCCTTCGACTACGAGGGCTTCATCCGCGACATCATGAAGGGTTCCGTCTCGCGCAATCCGGGGCCGAACCCGAACCCGATCTGGGGGACGCCGGAGGGCCTGCAGGGCTACAGCTTCGACCTGGAGAAGGCGAAGCAGGAGCTGGCGCAGGTGAAGGCGCCGCTGCGGCCGATCACCATCAATGCGCTGGCCGGCTTCTCGGAATCCGAGCAGGCGGCGACGCTGTTCCAGAACACGCTGCGGCAGATCGGCGTGGAGGTGCAGGTCGAGGTCTCGCCCTGGTCGGTGGTCTCGGCGCGAATGAAGGACGCCCGCACCCAGGCCGACCTGGTGCCGCTGTGGAAGAGCACCTACTACGTCGATCCAAACAACTGGGTGGGCGAGCTCTGCGGCTCGCGCTACCGCGGAAGCCGCAGCTTCAGCTGGTACAGCGACCCCGAGATCGACGCCAAGCTCGACCGCGCCCTGGTCTCCAACGACCAGGAGGAACGCCGCAAGCTCTACGAGGAGATCACGCAGGCCGCGAGCGATCTCGCGCTCGGAATCTTCATCTACAACACCAAGTGGTACGGCCCCTATGCGGCCGATGTGGAGGGCATCCGCTTCTCGCCGGTCAGCAACGGCCAGGACCTGCGCTGGGCCGAGCGGAAGGGATGATCTGGCTCGACATCCTCCTCAAGCGGCTGATCTGGGTGGTGCCGACGCTGCTCGGCCTGCTGGCGATCGTCTTCGTCCTCTCGCGCGTGGTGCCGATCGACCCGGCGCGGCTCGCGGCGGGCGACAATGCCTCGCCCGAGCAGGTGGAGGCGGTGCGCCACAGCCTGGGCTTCGACCGGCCGCTGCCCGTGCAGTTCCTGCGCTACGTGACCGACGTGGCGCAGGGCAATTTCGGCACCAGCCTCTTCACCCAGCGGCCCATCGCCGAGGATCTCTCGGGCCGCCTGCCGGCGACGCTCGAACTCACCTTCGTCGCGGTCGTCCTCGCTGCCCTGCTCGGCGTCCCGCTCGGCGTGCTCTGCGGGCTGCACCGCAACAGCTGGGTTGACCATCTGCTGCGCATCGTCACCGTCTCCGGCCTGGCGGTGGCCTCCTTCTGGTTCGCCATGCAGTTGCAGTTCCTCTTCTCGATGAAGCTGGGCTGGCTGCCGCTCTCCGGCCGCATCGACGGTTTCCCCCCGGAGGAGGTGACCGGGCTGATGATCCCGGACGCGCTGATCGAGGGCGATCCGGAGATCATCGATTCCGCCATCCGCCACATCATCCTCCCTGCGCTGACCCTGGCCCTGCCGGCCGCGGCCACAGTGGTGCGCTTCACCCGCAACGGCGTCATCGGCGCGCTTTCCTCGCCTTCCGTCGCCTACCAGACGGCGATGGGCTATCCGCGCCGGCAGGTGGTCTGGAAATACGTGCTGCGCATGGCGATCACCGCGACGGTGACGCAGCTCGGCCTGATCTTCGGCATCCTGCTGGCGGGCGCCGTGGTGGTGGAGACGGTGTTCGACTGGCCGGGCATCGGCGCCTATGCCGTGCGCTCCATCCTACAGTCCGACTACAACGCCATCATGGGCTTCACGCTCTGGACCGGCGTGATGTTCGTCATCGTCAACCTGCTGGTGGACCTGCTGCAGGCGGCGATCGACCCACGGGGGGCACGCTGATGCTGCGCCGCCTCGCGCGCGACCGCGCCGCCATGCTGGGCGTGCTGCTGATCGGCCTGCTGCTGCTCGTCGCCCTGCTGGCACCTGTTCTGGCGCCCTATCCCGAGGATGTCTGGCAGTTCCACACGCCGCGCCGCCTGCTGGCGCCGGCGCCCGACCGCCTCTTCGGCACCGACCGCATGGGCAGCGACGTGTTCAGCCGCATCCTGTTCGGCGCGCGCATCACCCTCTCGCTGGCGGTGATCGCCGTCGGCTCGGCGGTGCTGATCGGCGTGCCGATCGGCCTCGTCGCCGGCTACTACCGCAACTGGTTCAGCGAATTGCTGATGCGGGTGTCGGAGATCTTCCTGGCGGTGCCGCAGATCGTGCTGGCCATCGCCATCGCGCAGACCCTTGGCCCTTCCATCGAGAACGTCATCCTGGCGCTGTCCATCACCTACTGGCCGTTCTGGGCGCGGCTCGTCTATGCGGAGACGCGCTCGATGCGCAACGAGGTCTTCGTCGAATCCGCCATCGCCCTCGGTGCCTCGCCCTGGCGGGTGATGGTGCTGCACATCCTGCCCAACATCGCCTCGCCGATCATCGTGCGCACCTCGATCGGCATGGGCGCCACCATCCTGACCGCCGCCACGCTCGGCTTCCTCGGCCTCGGCGCGCCGCCGCCGACGCCGGAATGGGGGCGGATGATCGCCGAGAGCCGCGAATACCTGCCGGAGGCCTGGTGGTACGCGCTGGCGCCGGGGCTGGCCATCTTCCTCACCGTGCTCGGCTTCAACCTGCTGGGTGACGGGCTGCGGGACGTGCTGGACCCCCGCACGCGGCGGGGTGGCGGCAATGACTGAGATCCTTTCCGTGCAGGACCTGGCGCTCGGCTTCCGCACCGAGGGCGGCCTCGCCCGCGTGCTGGACATGGTGAACCTCTCGGTACAGCCGGGGGAGATCGTCGGGCTGGTGGGCGAATCCGGCTGCGGCAAGACGACGCTGGCGCGCGCCATCCTCGGCACGCTGCCGCCTTCCATCACCCGCGTCAGCCACGGGCGCATCCGGCTGGCCGGGGCCGACATGCTGGCGGGGCCGGCCGAGGCGGGGGCGGTGCGCGGCCGCGCCGTCACCTTCATCCCGCAGGACCCATTTGCCAGCTTCAACCCGCTCTTCCGCATCGGCACCCAGATCATGGACCTGATGCGCTGGAAGTCGCCGCGGCGGAAGCCGGGGGCGCGCAGCAGCTTCTACGCGCCGCGCCGACGCCGCGCGGACCGCGATGCGGTGATCGCCATGCTGGAGGCGGTGCAGCTGCCCCAGCCCGACCGGCTGCTGCGCAAGTATCCGCACGAACTGTCGGGCGGGCAGCGGCAGCGGGTGATGATCGCCATGGCGCTGCTGCCCGAGCCGCGCCTGATCATCGCCGACGAGCCGACCACCGCGCTCGACGTCACCGTGCAGGCGCAGATCCTGGCGCTGCTGCGCCGCCTCGCCACCGAGCGCGGCGTGGCCGTGCTCTTCACCACGCACGACCTCGGCGCCGCCTGGGAAATCTGCGACCGCGTGGCGGTGATGTATGCCGGGCAGACCGCCGAGATCGCCCCGCGCGAGAGCTTCTTCGGCGCGCCGCGGCACCCCTATACCCGCATGCTGCTGGACAGCCTGCCGGAGGAGGGACGCAACCCCGTCGGCATCCCGGGCAGCGTGCCCAGCCCGCGCGCGGCGCCGCCCGGCTGCCGCTTCCACCCGCGCTGCCCCCGCGCCACCGACCTCTGCCAGCGCGAGCGCCCCGCCTTGGCGGGGGAGGGGCATGTCACCGCCTGCCACCACCCGGTGATGGCGCCACTGGAGGCCGTGGCCCATGCCTGACGCACCCATCCTGGAACTGCGCGGCCTGAAGCGGCACTTCCCCGTGCGCGGCCTGCTCAACCGCCGCGTCGGCACGCTGCGGGCACTGGACGGCGTGGATCTCGACGTGCGCGAGGGCGAGGTGCTGGGCATCGTCGGCGAATCCGGCTGCGGCAAGTCCACCCTCGGCAAGACCATCATGGGCATCCACGCGCCCACGGCAGGGGAAGTGCATTTCGAGGGCCGCAAGGTGGCCGCGCCGGACATGGAGCGGGCGCCGGAGGTGCGGGCGCGGTTGCAATATGTCTATCAGGACCCTGGCGCCTCGCTGGACCCGAGCTGGAGCCTGCGCCGCTCGCTGCACGAGCCGCTGATCATCCATACTGACCTGCCGCGTGCGGCGCGGGAGGCGCGCATCCGCGAGATCGTCGCCGCCGTCGGCCTGCCGGACGCGCATCTCGATCTCTACCCGCATGAGATCAGCGGCGGGCAGCAGCGGCGCGTCGGGCTGGCGCGCATCCTGGCGCTGGGGCCAAGGCTCGTCATCCTCGACGAGCCGACCTCGGGGCTCGACGTCTCCGTGCAGGCGGCGGTGCTGACGCTGTTCCGCAACCTGCGCGCCGCCTTCAACCTGACCTACCTGTTCATCAGCCACGACCTGGCGGTGGTGCGCTCGATGTGCGACCGGGTGGCCGTCATGTATCTCGGACGCGTGGTGGAGATCGGCCCGGCGGCGGAACTCTTCGCCGCGCCCAAGCACCCCTATACCCGCGCGCTCCTCGCGGCGGCGCCGCGCGTCGGTGGGCCGCGAGTGACGGAAGGCTTCATCCTCCAGGGCGAGCCGCCGGACCCCTCCCGCATCCCCGAGGGCTGCCGCTTCCGCGCCCGTTGCCCGCTCGCCGCGCCGGTCTGCGCGCAGGAGCCGGGGCTGGAGGGTGCGGCGCATCAGGCGGCGTGCTGGCGGGCGGAAGAGGTGGCTTGAAGCCGAGGGAGAATGAATTCTCCCCCGGACCCCCTCTTCTTTTTTCTGTCAGTTTGGGCGTGCTGATGAAGCGCGCGTACGCTGGGGCTGGCGCAGCCCCGGCGACTGCGACCGAAAACTTGCAGAAAAAAGATGGGGGTTCGGGGGAATTCTTTCCCCCGACCGCTCTATTCCTCCGTCGCCTCCGCCACGGGAAGGATCGCGGTTTCCTTGGCCGAGGTGATGGCGAGGATGGTCTCGGTGCGCTCTACCCCTGGCTGACCGCGCACCTGGTCGGCGACGAAGCGCTCCAGCGCCGAGAGATCGGGCAGGCGTAGCTTCAGCAGGAAGGTCCAGGCGCCGGTGACATGGTGGCATTCCAGCACCGGTTCGGCCGCGCGCATGGCGATGCGGAAGGCGTTCTCCTCCCGCCCCGGCCGCATGGAGACGAAGACGAAGGCGAGCAGGGGGCAGCCGATGGCGGCGGGGTCGAGGTCGGCGCGCCAGCCACGGATGGTGCCGCGCTCCTCAAGGCGCTTGACGCGCTCCGCGGTGGCAGAGACGGAGAGGCCAGCCACCTTGGCCAGTTCGGCCAGGCCGGCCGCGCCGTTCTCCTGCAAGGCGACGAGGATGTTCCGGTCAATCGCGTCCATGGCGCGAGTTTATCCGGCGGCCAGCCACCCGCAAACGAGAAATACAGGCGGGGAGGAGTAACTCCCCGCCTGGGCTTGTCAGATGTAGTGCTCGGCCAGGGGCGCGAAGCCGTTGAAGCCCTGGCTGGCATAGGTGGTGACATAGGCCCCGGTGGCGAGCAGCTCCACGCGGTCCCCCGCGTCGAGCGCCAGCGGCAGGCGGTAGTTCGACTTCTCGTACAGCGTGTCGGTGCTGTCGCAGGTCGGGCCGGCGATGGTCACCGGGCCTTCCGCACCGCCGTCATGCGGGGTGCGGAAGGCGTATTTGATCGCCTCGCCCTCGGTCTCCGCCAGTCCGCCGAAGCGGCCGATGTCCAGGTACACCCAGCGCACCGGATCGTCCTTGCCCTTCTGGGAGACGAGCACGACCTCGGAGGAGAGCACGCCCGCATCGCCGACGATGAAGCGCCCTGGCTCCACCACCATCTCGGGCAGCGCGTTGCCGAAGGCCTCGACCATGGCGCCCATGATGGCGTCCCCGATGGCGCCGATCTCCGGCACCTCGGAGCGGTAGCGCACGGGATAGCCGCCGCCGATGTTGATCATGCGGACGTTGACGCCGGCATTCTTCAGGTCGGTGAAGAGCAGGCCGACCTTGGCGATCGCCGCCTCATAGGTGTCGGTGCGGGTCTGCTGGCTGCCGACATGGAAGGAAATGCCGAAGGGATCGAGGCCGAGCTCGCCGGCCAGCACCATCAGCTCCTTCGCCATCTCGATCTCGCAGCCGAACTTCTTCGACAGCGGCCACTCGGCGCCGACATTGCCGACGAGGATGCGGCAATAGACCTTCGAGCCCGGCGCGGAGCGGGCGAGCTTGCGCAGCTCCGGCTCCGAGTCGAAGGCGAACATGCGCACGCCGGACTCGTAGGCGGCCTTAATGGCGCTTTCCTTCTTCACCGTGTTGCCGAAGGAGATCGCCTCCGGCCGGGCGCCATTGGCCAGGCAGAGGTTCACCTCCTCCAGCGAGGCGGCGTCGAAGCAGGAGTCGAGATCGACCAGCCGGCTCAGGATCGGGGCGGCGGGATTGGCCTTCACCGCGTAATAAATCCGGGCGAGCGGCAGCGCCGCCTTCAACCGGGCGTAGTTTTCCGCGACACGATCCACGTCGACGACGAGGCAAGGCGTCATGGGCGCGACGTCGCGCAGGAAGCGGGAGACCTTCGGGGTCATCGCACCACCCTCCAATCCGAAAGGAGAGGACCGCCCCTTTCGGGCGGCGGCCCCAAGTTGACGAAACGGTCGAACGAACCAGCGACCAAAAGAGGCCGGTGTCAGGCTCGCGCCTTCGCCGGGGTTGCCAGAACGCTTGACGTCGTTGCGTAAACCTTTGGCCGATCATCGTCGGCCTGGGGCCAGAGGCACGTGCGTACTGCGTCTGGGCGCGCATATAGAGATGTCGCGCCGCCACGCAAAGCCCTTTCTCAGAGTCGGGCCGGTTTTTTTCCGTGTGCTTTGTAGGCTGGGCGGAAACTTCCCGAAGCAGGGGCGGGACAGCGGGAAGCCTCCGGCGCCGCAGCAGGAAAGAAGGCGAATCCGTCCGGCGAGAATGGCGCTTCGCCGGCCGGCCGCTCAGGCCGCCTCGTCCGGCACGGCGCCGTAGAGCCGGACGATGGCCCGCGCGGCCCGTGCGGCCTGCGCCGCGACCTCGCTCTCCTCCACCTCCGTCGCCAGTCCCAGGGTAGCCCGTAGGAAGAGGTCGCCCCGCATCAGAGAGAGGAATTGCTCCGCCACCTGCAGGAGCTCGGCATCCGGCTGCAGCCGGCCGGCGCGCTGCTGGGCCGCCAGCCAGCCGGCCAGCCAGCGGCGCACGGATTGCGGGCCGCCCGCATAGAAATCCCGCGCCAGATGCGGGAAGCGCACGCCCTCGGCGATCACCACGCGATGCAGCGCCCGCACCTGCGGGCGCAGCAGGAAGCGTAGCCATTGCTGGCCGAGTTCGGTCAGCGCTCCCTCCAGCGTCAGCCCGGACGCGGAGAGCACCACGTCCATCATCTCCTGCATCTTCCGGCAGTTGGCGCTGATGATTTCGAGGAACAACGCCTCCTTGCCGGGGAAATGGGCGTAGAGCGTGGCCTTGGAGACCTGCGCCGCGCGCGCCACCGCATCCATCGAGACGGCGCCAAAACCCTCGGCCATGAAGAGTGCGGCCGCCGCTTCCAGGATGGCGCGGCGCTTGGGAGAGGCTTCGAGGGTCTCGGCGGCGTGGGACATGCGCGTCACTAGGGCGGGTCGCTGGCCGGTTTCAAGAGAAAACTGAACCGTTCAGTTCAGTCTTGACTTCCGTCCCGGAAAAGCGCACCTGGGAGGCCCGCTGAACTGAACCGTTCAGTTCCAGGATTGCCCATGAACGCTCCCGTCACCTCCGCTCCCCCGGCCGATACCGCGCAGGCCAGCGCGCCGCCGCCAAAGCGGCGCCGCCGCTGGCTGCTGCGTGTGCTGCCGGTGGTGGTGCTGGCCGCCGCCGCACTGGGCGGCAACTGGTATTGGCATACCGGCCGCTTCCTCGTCGAAACCGACGATGCCTATGTGCAGGGCAATATCTCCGTCCTGACCCCCCGCATCGAGGCGGACGTCACCGAGATCGCCGTGGCCGACAACCAGCCTGTGAAAGCCGGGCAGGTGCTGCTGCGGCTCGACGACCGTGACGCCCGGCTGCTGGTGCGGCAGGACGAGGCGGCACTGGAGGAGGCCGAGGCCGCCATCCAGACCGCCCGCCAGACGATCACGCAGTTGCAGGCACAGATCGGCAGCGCCGAGGCGCAGATCGAGCAGGCCCGCGCCGAGCAGGCCCGCGCCGATGCCGAGGCGCGCCGCACCCAGTCCCTCACCGGCAGCGGCTACTCCTCCCGCCAGGCCGCCGAGACCGCGGTGGCCGACCAGCGCAAGGCCGCCGCCGCCGTGCAGGCCGCCGAGGCCGAGCTTGCGGTGCGTCGCCAGGCCGTGCCGGTGCAGCAGGCGCAACTCGCCCAGGCCGAGGCCCGGCGTGACCAGGCCGCCGCCATGCTGGAGCAGGCGCGCATCGCGCTCACCTACACCGAGATTCGCGCGCCATTCGACGGCATCGCCGGCAACCGCGCGGCGCAACTTGGCCAGCGCGTGCGGCCGGGTCAGCAACTCATCGCCGTGGCGCCGTTGCCGCAGGCGCTCTTCGTCGTCGCCAACTTCAAGGAGACGCAGCTCGCCGGCATGCAGCCGGGCCAGCCGGTCGAGATTTCCGTCGATGCCATTCCTGGCCATGCGCTGCACGCCCATGTCGACAGCTTCGCCCCCGGCACCGGCAGCCAGTTCAGCCTGTTGCCGCCGGAGAACGCCACCGGCAACTTCACCAAGGTGGTGCAGCGCGTGCCGGTGAAGCTGGTGCTGGAACCCGGCCAGAGCGCCGAGGCCATCGCCCGTCTGCGCCCTGGCCTTTCCGTGGTGGCCGAGGTGGACACCCGCGCCAATCCGGAGGCGCCGCGCGGCGTCCTGGCCGCCGCCGCGGCGACGCTCGGCCTGGGCGACCACTGAGGAACACCGCCATGAGCGCCCCGCAAGCGCCCGAAATGCCGCTGCGCGCCCGCCTCGGCTTCATGGCCATGGTGCTGGGCATGTTCATGGCGATCCTGGACATCCAGATCGTCTCCGCCTCCATCTCGGAGATCCAGGCCGGCCTCGCCGCCAGCCCGGACGAGGCGAGCTGGGTGCAGACCAGCTACCTGATCGCGGAGATCGTCATGATCCCGCTCTCGGGCTTCCTTTCGCGCCTGCTTTCCACCCGCGTGCTGTTCACCGCCTCCGCCGCCGGCTTCACCTTCTTCTCGCTGGCCTGCGCCATGGCGTCGAACCTCGGCACCATGATCGTCTTCCGCGCCGCGCAGGGCTTCATCGGCGGCGCCATGATCCCGACGGTCTTCGCCGCCAGCTTCCTGATGTTCCCGGGCAACAAGCGGGCCGGCGCCACCGTCATCATCGGCCTGACCGCGACGCTCGCCCCGACCATCGGCCCCACCCTCGGTGGCTGGCTGACGCAGAGCTTCTCCTGGCATTGGCTGTTCCTGATCAACGTGCCGATCGGCGCGCTCATCGCTTTCGCGGTGTGGAGCACGGTGGATATCGACCGCCCCGACCGCAGCCTGCTGGCCCGCTTCGACTGGTGGGGCCTGCTCTTCATGGCCGCCTTCCTCGGCAGCCTGGAATACGTCATGGAGGAAGGTCCCCGCTGGGACTGGCTGGCCGACGAGACGGTGCGCAACCTGAGCTTGGTGGCGGCCGTCGCGGGCGTGCTGTTCTTCTGGCGCGCCCTGACCCGCCCCGAGCCCATCGTGGATCTGCGCGCCTTCCGCAACCGCAACTTCGCCATTGGCTGCCTGTTCAGCTTCACCGTCGGCATCGGGCTCTATGGCTCGGTCTACCTGCTGCCGCTCTTCCTCGGCCGGGTGCGCGGCTACAACTCCATGCAGATCGGCGAGGTGATGTTCATCACCGGCGTCTGCATGTTTCTCACCGCGCCCTTCGCCGGGCGGCTGCTGGCCCGCACCGATCCGCGCCTCATGCTGGCCGGTGGCCTGCTGCTCTTCTTCGTGGCCATCTGGCAGACCGCGCAACTCACCGCCGACAGCGCCTTCCCCGAGCTGGCCTTCCCCCTCGGCCTGCGTGGCGTGGCGATGATGCTGACCATGGCGCCGGTGAACCAGATCGCCCTCGGCACCATGCCGCCCGCCCAGCTCAAGGGCGCGGCCGGGCTCTACAACCTGATGCGCAACGCCGGCGGCGCCATCGGGCTCGCCATGATCAACACGCTGGTGACCGACCGCTCTTACGCGCACCGCCTGCACATGGCGGAGTCGCTGAACTGGGCGCGGCCCTATGTGGGCGAGTACCAGTCCACCTTGAGCGCCGCCATGGCGGGGCGGCTGGGCGACGCCTCGGACGTCGCCGCCCTGGGACGGATCAAGAACCTGGTGGTGCAGCAGGGACTCGTGCTCGCCTACAACGACACGCTGCTGCTGATGGCCGGATGCTTCCTGCTCTCCCTGCCGCTGGTCCTGCTGCTGCAGCGGCCGAAGAAGGCGGGCGGAGGCGGCGAGGCGCATTGACCGGTCGCCCTGGAGAGGGCGCCGCCCTCCCCAGACCCCTCCCGCCAGGGTGACAGTGTCACCCCAGCCGGGGAGGTCTGGAGGGGGCAGAGCCCCCTCTGGGCACGACAGCCGCGCGAGGTCCGGAGGGGGCGGAGCCCCCTCGGGAGATTAGCGGATCAGCCCGGAGAGCGGGCTCGACGGATCGGCGCTGTAGTTGCGCGGCATGCGACCGGCGAGATGGGCGTGGCGCCCGGCCTCCACCGCCGCCTTCATGGCCTTGGCCATGCGCACCGGGTCCTTCGCATGGGCGATGGCCGAGTTCAGCAGCACCGCGTCGCAGCCCAGTTCCATGGCAGCGGCGGCTTCGCTGGCGGTGCCGATGCCAGCATCCACCAGCACCGGCACCTTGGCGTGCTCGATGATGGAGCGCAGCATGAAGGGGTTGGTCAGGCCCATGCCGGAGCCGATCGGCGCACCGAGCGGCATGACGGCGACGCAGCCCATCTCCTCCAGGCGCTTGGCCGCCAGCGGATCGTCGGCGCAATAGACCATGACCTGGAACCCGTCCTTGATGAGGGCTTCGGCGGCCTCAAAGGTGGCGGGCATGTCCGGGTAGAGGAAGGGCGGCGGACCCAGCACCTCCAGCTTCACCAGATTCCAGCCGCCGGCCTCGCGCGCCAGGCGCAGGGTGCGCACGGCGTCCTGTGCCGTGTGGCAGCCGGCGGTGTTGGGCAGGTAGGTGTAGCGCTTCGGGTCCACGAAGTCCTGCAGCATGGGCGCGCTGGAATCCGAGAGGTTCACCCGCCGCACTGCGACGGTGACCATCTCGGCGCCGCTCGCCTCGATGGCGGCGGCGGTCTCCTCCAGGGACTTGTAGCGCCCGGTGCCGACGACGAGGCGGGAGTGGAAGCGGTGCCCCGCGACCTCCCAGGTGTCGTCCGCCTGATTCTGATAGCCGTCCATGGGCTTAGCCCCCGCCGATGAAGTGCACGATTTCCAGCGTGTCCCCCGCGGCGAGCGTGGTGGCGCCGTAGGCGGAACGCGGCACGATCTCCAGGTTCCGCTCGACCGCCACCTTGCGGGTGTCCAGGCTGAGCGTCGCCAGCAGGTCGGCCACCGTCGCCGGGTTCTGGATGATGCGGGTTTCCCCGTTGATCGTGATCTCGATGTTGTCCGCCATGCCGGGAATGTGGCGCGGGGCGGGCCGGGGGGGAAGGGGGGGCGGGGCGGTGAATGCGACGGTCCCCCTGCCGATCACGGGGGGGAGCGGCGTGGCGCCGCCTGTCCTCGGGCCTGGCCTGCCGCGCAGCCTCCTTCAGATGGCCAGTCCGGGCGGCACGCCCTGTGGCACGATGATGCCGGCGGCCGGGTTGGCCGCCGGAGGGCTGGCTGGTGCGGCCTCAGCGGGTGCGGCTTCGCCCGGCGCCTCGGAGGCCGGGGGAGGCAGGGCTTCCTCATGGAGAGGCGCCGAGGGCGCGGCGGAGGGCTGCGGAGCCGCGGCAGGCGGCACGGCACCTGTGGCGGTGGGGGCAGGGCCGGGCGGGTTCTCGTTGGGCACGGTATAGTCCGGCACGATGCGCGCCTGTGCGCCGGCGATCACCAGAACCTTCTGGCCGATGGCCAGCGGCGTGTCGTCCCGCTGCACCACCGAGACCAGGTCGCCGTTCGGCTTGCGCACGATGTACTCATAGCCCTGCTGGGAGCCGACGCCTTTCTCCGCGGCGGCGCCCAGCAGGCCGCCAATGAGGCCGCCGCCGATTCCCCCGAAGGCGGAGGTGATGTCGCCGCCGCCGATCCGGCTGCCGGCCACGCCACCCGCCGCGGCACCACTGGCCACACCGGTGGTGCCGTCCGCCGCGATCTCGATGGGGCGGCGGCCAACGACCACGCCCTGCTCGACCTTGTTGGCCTGCTGCACCGCTCGGCTGGCATAGGTATCGGGTGAATAGCTCGGGCTGCAGGCCGCCATCAGGCCGCTCAGCAGCAGTGCCGGCAGCCTGAGCCTGGCAAGCGCGGTCATTTCGGCCTCCCTCCAGGGTGGAACGCTGCGGCGCAAACTAGGCAAGCGGAGGCACGGTGTCATCCCATGCTCTGGGCAGAGCTTCCATGACGCACCGTGCAACCCGCAAGGGAAGGCAGAACTTCAGCGGGTCTGCCGAGTTGTCAGAGACGGTTACGGGACCACCTGGGCCGGGCGCGGCCATGCTTCCGCCTAGCCAGTGTTCCGTACGGGCGCCGTCTTGCTCCGGGCCAGGCTGCGGCGCCACCGGCGGCCCCGACTTTCTAGGAGACGCATTGTGAGCGAGTCTGCCTCCCCGACCCGCAGCCGTGCCGCCATCAACCCGAGGGTCTTCATCGGGGCGGCGACATTGACCCTGCTGTTCGTGCTGTTCGGCGTGCTGGCGCCGCAGACCGCCGCCGCCAGCTTCGGCGCGGTGCAGCGCTGGATCACCGATGAACTCGGCTGGTTCTACCTGCTGGTGGTAACCGGCTTCCTGATCTTCGTGGTGGGGCTGGCGGTCAGCGGCCATGGCCGCGTCCGCCTCGGCCCTAACCATTCCGAGCCGGAATTCAGCTATGGCGCCTGGTTCGCCATGTTGTTCAGCGCCGGCATGGGCATCGGGCTGGTCTTCTTCGGCGTGGCCGAGCCGGTGACGCATTTCATGTCGCCGCCGGAGGGCGAGCCGGCCAGCATCGCCGCCGCCCGCGCCGCCATGCGCCTCAGCTACTTCCACTGGGGGCTGCATGCCTGGGCGATCTATGCGGTGGTCGGCCTCAGCCTCGCCTATTTCAGCTTCCGCCACGGGCTGCCGCTGAGCCTCCGCTCGGCGCTCTACCCGCTGATCGGCGAGCGCATCCATGGGCCCATCGGCGATGCGGTCGATATCTTCGCCATCCTCGGCACCATGTTCGGCGTGGCCACCTCGCTGGGGCTCGGCGCCCTGCAGGTGAATGCCGGGCTGGCGCATGTGCTGGGCGTCCCGGTGGGCTTCGAGGTGCAGGTGGTGCTGATCGCGGTAATCACCGCGCTGGCCACGCTCTCGGTGGTGTCCGGGCTCGACAAGGGCATCAAGCTGCTGTCGAACGCCAACTTGGTCATGGCCTGCCTTCTGCTGGTCTTTGTCTTCGTTGTCGGGCCGACCACCTTCCTGCTGCGCACCTTCGTGCAGAACCTGGGCGGCTATATCGACCAGTTCGCCCAGCGCAGCCTGTACATGTACGCCTACGACCCGAACGACTGGCTGCGCGACTGGACGCTGTTCTACTGGGGCTGGTGGATCGCCTGGTCGCCCTTCGTCGGCATGTTCATCGCCCGCATCTCGCGCGGGCGGACCATCCGGGAGTTCACCCTTGGCGTGCTGCTGGTGCCGGCCGGCTTCACCTTCGCCTGGATGACGGTGTTCGGCGACAGTGCCATCTACCTGCATCTCTCGGGCGCCACCCAGGCCGTCTCCCAGGCGGTGCAGAGCGACGTCACCCTGGCGCTCTTCGTCTTCCTGGAGCAGTACCCGCTGGCCACGATCAGCTCCTGGCTGGCGATGCTGCTGATCGTCACCTTCTTCATCACCTCCGCCGACAGCGCCGCCCTGGTGGTGAGCACCATCGCCGCCGGGGGGCGGGACGACGTGCCGGTGCTGCAGCGCATCTTCTGGGCGGTCTCCTCGGGCGTGATCGCGGCGGTGCTGCTGGCCTCGGGCGGGCTGCAGGCGCTGCAGACGGCGGCCATCGCCAGTGCGCTGCCCTTTGCGATCGTGATGCTGCTGATCTGCTACGGGCTGTGGCGCGGCCTGCAGCGCGAGGGGCTGCGGCAGAACGCCCTGGCCACCAACCTGCCGCCGCGCCAGGGCCTCTCCTGGCAGCGCCAGTTGCACGGCATCCTCGCGCATCCGCCTAAGGCCGAGGTGCTGCGCTTCCTGGAGGAAACGGCCGCCCCTGCGCTGGAGGCCGTGGCCGCCGAGCTGCGCGGCCGCGGCCTGAGTGCCGAGGTGCACCGCAGGGAGGGGCGGCTGCGGCTGATCTCCATGCCCGGCGCGCCGGAGGAGTTCCACTACGGCATCCGCATGCGGGAATACGCCATGCCAAGCTTCACCTATTTCGAGAGTGCCCCGGAGCGGGAGCGGCACGAGCACTACTATCGCGCCGAGGTCTTCCTGGAGGATGGCAGCCAGGACTACGACGTGATGGGCTATACCCGCGAGGAGATGATCCAGGACGTGCTGGCCCAGTACGACCGCCACTTCCAATACCTGCACGCGGTGCACAGCCTCTGACGCCGCAAGGGGCGGCGGCGGCCTGGGTTTGGGGAGGGGGGCCTTCCCCAGGTCCTGGCGCCGCAACCCGCGAGAGGCGGGCCTGTTCCTTCCGCATCCAGCGAGAGGAGTCAGAGCCATGGGCCAGCTTTCCCCGGAGATGCGGCGCTGCGTGGACGAGTGCCTGCGCTGCTACAGCACCTGCCTTTCCATGGCCGCCGGGCATTGCCTGGAGGCGGGCGGGAAGCATGTCGAGCCCCAGCACTTCCGCCTGATGCTCGCCTGCGCGGAGATCTGCCGCACCGCCGCGCATTTCATGCTGATCGGCACGCCGCACCACCGCCACACCTGCCGGGAATGTGCCGAAATCTGCCGCGAATGCGCCGAGGACTGCGCCCGGCTGGAGGGGATGGAGGAGTGCGCCGAGGCCTGCCGGCGTTGCGCCGAAAGCTGCGCCGCTATGGCGGCCTGAGCCGCTCTGGGACAAAATTTCTTTTCTGAACAAGAAGATAGATGGCGGACTGGGTTGCCGGCCGGGATCATCGCCGGAGCATCCTGCAGCGCCCGCGCTTGCGGGGCGGAAACCCCCCGTGCTACGCGCGCCGATCGGACCGGACGGAAACCTCACGTGAACCCGCCGCTGATTTTCGTGCTGAATGGCCCCAACCTGAACCTGCTCGGCACCCGCCAGCCGGAAATCTATGGCCATGAGACGCTGGACGACATCGAGGCGCTCTGCGCCGAGACGGCGGACGCGCTCGACCTGGCCATCGACTTCCGGCAGACCAATGTCGAGGGCGAGCTCATCTCCTGGGTGCAGGAGGCGCGCAGCATGGCGGCGGGCATCGTGATCAACCCGGCCGGCTATTCCCATACCTCGATCGCGCTGATGGACGCCCTGCTGGCCTCCGATCTGCCGGTGGTCGAGGTCCATCTGAGCAACATTCACCGCCGGGAATCCTTCCGGCACCTGTCCTATGTGTCCCGCGCGGCGCAGGGCGTCATCTGCGGCCTCGGGCCGCATGGCTATGCGCTGGCGCTGCGCGGCATCGCCGGCATCCTGGCGCAGGCCGAGCAGGACTGAACTGCAGGACCGGCATGGGGCGGCGCACTCGAGAGGTTCCCAGAGAGACGTTATGAGCGGCATTTCCTTCAGCCCGGAAGCAATCCGGGCGCTCGCGCAGATCCTGCGGGAGACTGACCTCACCGAGATCGAACTGGCCGACCAGGACAGCCGCGTGCGCGTTACCCGCAACGTGACGGTGGCGCCGGTGACCGTGGCGGCCGCGCCCGTGGCCGCGGCGCCGGCCGCCGCCCCGGCGCTGGTGCAAGCCGCGGCGCCTGCTGCCGAGGCCGCGGTGGATGCGTCCACGCCGGGCGCCGTCACCTCGCCGATGGTGGGTGTCGCCTACCTCTCGCCCGAACCGGGCGCGGCCCCCTTCGTCACACTGGGCTCCAAGGTCGCCGCCGGGCAGACCCTGCTGCTGATCGAGGCGATGAAAACCTTCAACCAGATCAAGGCGCCGAAGGCCGGCACGGTGACGCGCATCCTGATCGAGAGCGGCGCGCCGGTCGAGTTTGGCGAACCGCTGCTGGTGGTCGAGTAAAGGCGCCGCACCATGTTCAAGAAGGTGCTGATCGCCAATCGCGGCGAGATCGCGCTGCGTGTCCATCGCGCCTGCCAGGAGATGGGCATCCGCACCGTGGCCGTGCATTCCACGGCCGACGCCACCGCCATGCATGTGCGCCTGGCGGATGAGAGCGTCTGCATCGGCCCGCCCGCCGCGCGCGACAGCTACCTGAACGTCGCCGCCATCCTCTCGGCCGCCAGCATCACGGGGGCGGATGCCATCCACCCCGGCTATGGCTTCCTCTCCGAGAATGCCAGCTTCGCCGAGATGGTGGAGGCGCACGGCTTCACCTTCATCGGGCCCTCGCCCGAGCATATCCGCATGATGGGCGACAAGATCGCCGCCAAGCAGGCGATGAAGTCGCTCAACGTGCCGCTGGTGCCGGGCAGCGACGGCGAACTGGCCAGCCTGGAGGAGGCGCGCGAGGTCGCCGAGCGCATCAAGTACCCCGTGCTGATCAAGGCTGCCGCCGGCGGCGGCGGGCGCGGCATGAAGGTGGCGAACAGTGCCGAGGAGCTGGAGGAGGCCTGGCGGGTCGCCCGCACCGAGGCCAAGGCCGCCTTCGGCAACGACGCCGTCTACATGGAGAAGTACCTGGACCGGCCGCGGCATATCGAGCTGCAGGTCCTGGCCGATACCCATGGGAACGTGGTGCATTTCGGCGAGCGCGACTGCTCGCTGCAGCGCCGCCACCAGAAGCTGGTGGAGGAGGCCGGCTCGCCTGCGCTGACCGCCGAGGAGCGCGGCGCGCTTGGGGCGCAGGTGACCAGGGGCCTCTCCCAGCTCGGCTACCGCAATGCCGGCACGCTGGAGTTCCTCTGGCAGGACGGGCAGTTCGCCTTCATCGAGATGAACACCCGCCTGCAGGTCGAGCATCCCGTGACCGAGATGGTCTGCGGCGTCGATCTGGTGAAGGAGCAGCTCCGCGTCGCCGCCGGCGAGAAGCTCGGCTATGGCCAGGAGGAGATCACCTTCAGCGGCCATGCCATCGAATGCCGCATCACCGCCGAGGACCCCGAGAGCTTCGCGCCCTCCCCGGGGCGGGTGAACACCTATCACGCGCCGGGCGGGCTCGGCGTGCGGGTGGATAGCGCGCTCTACTCCGGCTACGCCGTGCCGCCGCACTATGACAGCCTCGTGGCCAAGCTGGTGGTGCACGGCAAGACCCGTGCCGAGGCGATCGGCCGGATGCGCCGGGCGCTCTCCGAGATGGTGGTGGACGGCATCAAGACCACGCTGCCGCTGCACCAGCGCATCATGGAGGATGCGCAATTCCAGGCCGGCGACTACACCATCCACTGGCTGGAGCGCTTCGTCGGCCTGCGTGACTGACGACCCCGTGGGACAGGGGCAGGTGAGGGGCGCCCCCGGCGCGTAGGCGCCGGGGCATGCGCGCCACTTCATGGCAACCCGGCCATACTCTTTTCATTGTTTCGCTACGGGCCGGGGGCAGCCTGCCCGGTGCCATGACAACCGCCCTGAGTCCCTCGCCGGTCCCGAGCTTCTGGGAACAGCTGATGAACGGCCTCACCGCCGAAACCCCTGAGTCGGCTCCTGCCCAGTCGGAGGGCGCACCGCCCGCCGGGCTGCCCGACAGGTCGCGGCTGGTGGCGCTGCGCCCCTGGCTGCTGCTGGCCGGCGGCGTTCTGCTCGCCGTCCTGGCGCTGGGTGCCCTGCAGGCCCTCTCGCGCGAGTTGAACTATGGCGAGGTAATCGCCGCGTTGCAGTCGAAGTCGCCGGCGATGCTGCTGGCGGCCGTGGCTGCCACCGCGGTCAGCTTCCTGGCCATGGTCTGCTACGACATCTCCGCCCTGCGCTATGTGGCGCCGGGGGCGGTGCCGCCGCGCATCGGCGCGTTGGCCTCCTTCTGCGGCTTCGCGCTCAGCAACACGCTGGGCGTCGGCGCCTTCACCGGCAGCGCGGTGCGCTGGCGGATCTATTCGGCCGCCGGGCTGGAGCCCACGCGGATCGGCCGGGTGCTGGTCTTCGTCACCGCCAGCTTCGTGCTCGGGCTCTACGCGGTGGCGGCTCTCGGCCTGCTGCTGGAGGCGGAGCCGATGGCCGGTTGGTTCGGCCTGCCGGCCTCGCTGCTGCGGCTGCTGGCCGCCGCGCTGCTGGGAACGCTGGCGGTGGTGGCGGTGCTCGGGCGGATGCGCAAGGGGCTGCGCCTCGGCCGCTTCGTCCTGCGCGTGCCCCCGGCGCGGCTGATCCTGCTGCAGGGCGTCATCTCGCTGGTCGATATCGGCGGCGCCGCCACCGTGCTGTGGCTGCTGCTGCCTTCCGGCGCGGTGGACCTGCCCTCCTTCATGGCCCTCTATGCCGTGGCCATCGCCATCGGCGCCGCCAGCCACCTGCCGGGCGGCATCGGTGTCTTCGAGGCGGTGGTGCTGCTGGCCTTCCACAACAGCGCTGTGCCGCTGGATCAGGTGGCGGCGGCGCTGGTGCTCTACCGGCTGACCTACTTCGCCCTGCCGCTCGGCCTCGCCATCCTGCTGCTGGCCGGCTTCGAGGTCAGCCGCCGCGCGCATCTGCTGGAGGGCGGCACCCGCGCGGTGCGCGCGGCCACCCGGCTGATGCCGCGCTTCCTCGGCGCCGGCGCCTTCGCCGCTGGCGCGGCGCTGCTGTTCGGCGGCGTCACGCCGCCGGTGGGTGATGCGCCCGGTCTGCTCGCGCCGGCCCTGCCGCTGCCGCTCTTCGAGGCCTCGCACCTGCTGGCCAGTGTCGGCGGGCTGGCGCTGATCTTCGTCGCCCATGGGCTGGTGCACCGGCTGGACGGTGCCTGGTGGCTGGCCACCTGCCTGACCGGCGCCGGGCTGGTGCTCTCCATCGCCCGCGGCGGTGGCGAACTGGAGCTGCCGCTGCTGGTGCTGCTCGGCATTGCCCTGGTGGCCTCCCGCGAACGCTTCGACCGGCGCGCGCGGATGCTCACCCCGAGCCTGACGCCGGGCTGGTGGCTGGCGGTGATCGGCGTGGTCGCCGCCGCCGCCTGGCTGCTGTTCTTCGCTCATCGGGACGTCGAATATTCCCGCCAGCTCTGGTGGCGCTTCGAGCTGGATGCCAGCACGCCGCGCGGCATGCGCGCCACGCTCGGCGCGGTGCTGGCGCTCTTCGTCGCCGGACTCTGGACGCTGCTGCGCCCGGCCCGCAGCCAGGTGCATCCGCCGACGCCGGAGGAACTGGCGCGCGCCACCGCCATCGTCGCCGCGCAGGGACGGGCGGACGCCAACCTCGTGCGGATGGGTGACAAGGCGCTGCTCTTCGCCCCCGAGGGCGACGCCTTCATCATGTATGGCCGCCGCGGCCGCTCCTGGATCGGGCTCTTCGACCCCGTCGGCGCGCGCGAGCGGCGGGTGGACCTGGTCTGGCGCTTCGTCGAGATGGCCGATGCGCAGGGTGGCCGCGCCGCCTTCTACCAGGTACGGCCGGAGTACCTGCCCCTCTACATCGATGCCGGGCTGCGGCCGCTGAAGCTGGGCGAGGCGGCGCGGGTTCCGCTCGCCACCTTCGAGCTGAAGGGAAAGTCCCGCCAGCCGCTGCGCAGCGCGCTGAACCGGGCGGAGCGGGAGGGCCTCACCTTCGCCGTGGTGCCGCCCGAGGAGGTCGCGTCCCTGCTGCCCGAACTGGAGGTGGTGTCGCGCGCCTGGCTCGACCAGCACAAGGCGCGGGAGAAGGCCTTCTCCCTCGGCGCTTTCGAGCCGGACTACGTCACCGCGCAGTCCGTCGCCGTGGTGCGCGACCGCGAGGGGCAGATCATCGCCTTCGCCACGCTGCTGGAGACGCCCGAGCAGCACCGCGAGATGTCCATCGACCTGATGCGGCAACTGCCCGAGGTGCCGCCGGGCACCATGGACTTCCTGTTCCTGCGGCTGATCCTGCGCGCCAAGGAGCTGGGCTACGACTTCTTCGACCTCGGCATGGCGCCGCTCTCCGGCCTGGCCGCCCATCGCCTGGCGCCGGTCTGGTACCGGCTGGGCGGGCTGGTCTTCCGCCGCGGGGAACGCTTCTACAACTTCCGGGGCCTGCGGGCCTTCAAGGAGAAGTTCGAGCCGGTCTGGGAGCCGCGCTATCTCTGTACGCCGGGCGGGCTCGACCCCTGGGTCGTCCTGGCCGATGTGGCGGCGCTGCAGGCCGGCGGCTTGCGAGGAGTGATCGGCAAATGAAGCGACGCATGATCCTGGGGGCCGCCGCCGGGCTGGCGCTGGCACGGCCCGGCTTCATCCGTCCCGCCCTGGCGCAGCGCGACACCTCCTCCTGGCTGGTCGAGCTGCCAGCGAAGCAGAAGCGGGGAGATGTCTTCGGCATCATCCTCTCCGGCGATGGCGGATGGCGCGACCTGGACCGCACCATCGGCCGCTACATGCGCAATCACGGCGTTCCGGTGGTGGGTTTCGACACCCTGAACTGGTTCTGGACCCGCCGCTCCCCCGAGGCGGTGGCCGCCGAGCTGGACCGCGTCATCGCCCTCTATGCGGAGAAGTGGCAGACGCCCAAGGTGGCGCTGATCGGCTATTCCTTCGGCGCCGACGTCATGCCCTTCGCCTGGAACCGGATGAAGCCGGAGAGCAAGGAGCGGGTAGTGCTGATCTCGCTGCTCGCCTTCGCCAAGGATGCGGCGTTCGAGATCAAGGTGGGCGACTTCATCGGCATGTCCCGGCCCAGCGCCTTGCCGACAGGGCCCGAGATCCCCGGCTTGCCGCCAGCCCTGGTGCAGTGCGTCTATGGTTCCGACGAGGAGGACGAGACGGCCTGCCTCGCCTTCAGGGGTACGCCTGCCGAGATCATCCGCACCAGCGGCGGCCACCATTTCGACGAGAACTATGACGCACTGGCCGAGCGCATCCTGGCGCGGCTGCCGAAGCCCGCCGGCTAGTCTGGCGCCGGGGCGCCGCCGCGGTCATGATGGGACATGTCCCGCCGCCCGGTGGAAATCACCCCTGACCTGCTGCTCCGCGCCTATCGCGCCGGGCTCTTCCCCATGGCCGAATCGCGCGCCGGGCGCCGGCTCTACTGGCTGGACCCCGAGTTGCGCGGCATCCTGCCGCTGGACGGCTTCCATCTGCCGCGCCGGCTGCGCCGCACCGTCCTGTCCGGTGCCTTCACCGTTACCGCCGATGCCGACTTTTCCGGTGTGATCGCCGGCTGCGCCGCGCCTGCTCCGGGGCGGGAGGACAGCTGGATCAACCCGGAGATCGAGCGGCTTTTCACCGAGCTGCATGAGATGGGCCATGCCCACTCCATCGAGGTCTGGGGCGGGGGCGCGCTGCTGGGCGGGCTGTATGGCGTCGCGCTGGGCGGCGCGTTCTTCGGCGAGAGCATGTTCAGCCGGGCGCGCGACGTTTCCAAGGTGGCGCTGGTGCATCTTGTTGCGCGGCTGCGACTGGGGGGCTTCACCCTTCTGGATACCCAGTTCATCACCGAGCACCTGGCGCAGTTCGGCACCATCGAGATCCCACGCGCGGAGTACAAGCAACGGCTGGCCGAGGCTCTCGCCCTGCCGACCCGCTGGCTGGCGGCGCCGGAAGGGTTGGAAGAGGCGATCCGGGCGCTGCGGGACTAGCGGGAAGCCGGGGCGGGGGAGAATGAATTCTCCCCCGGACCCCCTCTTCTTCTTTTCTATTCGTTTTATGGCAGCTGGCTGCAGCACTCACGCCGGGACGGAAGCCGCCCCGGTGGCGGCCTCCGCAAGGGCGACCGAAACTGCCCTCGCCGGTGAAAACTGACAGAAAGAAAATGGAGGTCTGGGGGAATTCTTCCCCCAGACTTTCCCCTCAGTTGCGCGTGGGCGAGGCCCAGAGCTGGTCCTGCTCCGGAAGGGGCAGTTCCTCAAGCTCGGCCAGGAAGCTCTCGGCCCAGCGAGTGGCGGTCTGCTCCTCCAGGCCGCGCATCATGCTTTCCCAACGCTCCTTGCGCTCGCCGAGCGGCATCTTCAGCGCCCGGTGAAGCTGCTCGGCCATGGCCACCGCGTCCAGCGGATTGACGATGAGCGCGCCTTCCATGCTCTCCGCCGCGCCGGCGAACTGGGAGAGGATCAGGACGCCTGGATCTTCCGGGTCCTGCGCCGCCACGTATTCCTTGGCGACGAGGTTCATCCCGTCCCGCAGCGGCGTGACCAGCCCGACCCGCGCCACGCGGTAGAAACCGGCCAGCGTGTCGCGCGCCACGGCGCGGGCAACGTAGCGTACCGGCGACCAATCGAACTCGGCATAGTCGCCGTTGATCCGGCCGGCGAGCTGGTCCAGCTCCCGCCGCAGGTTGCGGTAGCTCGCGACCTCGTTGCGGCTGCGCGCAGCCACCTGCAGGTAGGTGACGCAGTTCAGGTGCTCCGGGAAGTTCGCCAGCAGGGCGGCGAAGCCCCGCATCCGGTGCGGCAGGCCCTTGGTGTAATCCAGCCGCTCGGCGCCGACGATCAGCGAGCGGTCGCCCATGCTGGCCACCAGGCGCTGCGTGTCCGGCGCATAGGCCGCCTTGCGGGCGATGGTGGCGAAGCCGCGCGTGTCGATGCCGATGGCGTGGGCGGAGAGTTGGGTGCGCCGCATCATGCCGGCCACCTCTCCGCGCACGCCCCCGGTCGCGTCGGGAGTCAGGCCGAGCCCCTCCTGGAAGCAGTTGATCAGGCCGCCAAGGTCGCGCTTGGTCTGGACCCCCACCAGATCATAGGCCAGCAGGTCCTTCAGGACCTGTTCGGCGTCCGGCAGGGCGGAGAGCACCGCGAAGGGCGGGAAGGGGATGTGCAGGAAGAAGCCGATGCGCTGCTTGGCACCGAGCGCCCGCAACTCGGCCGCCATCGGGATCAGCTGGTAGTCGTGGATCCAGACGGTGTCGTTGGGGCCGAGGAGGGGCATCAGCGCCTCGGCGAACTGGCGGTTCACCCGGCGATAGGCCGCGGCCTCCCCCCGGTCGTACTCCATCAGCCCAAGGCGGAAATGGAACAGCGGCCAGAGCGTGTTGTTGGAATAGCCGGCGTAGAAGCCCTTGTGGTCGGCCTCGGCGATATCGATCGTGGCGTAGTCGATGCCCGCCGAGCGCAGGCGCTTGGCCTCCGGCGAAGGCTCCTTGCGGGTCTCGCCGCTCCAGCCGAACCACAGGCCACCGCTGGCCTTCAGCACGTCCTTCAGCGCGACGGCGAGGCCGCCAGCCGCCGGTTCACCGCGTCGTGGCACTGCCACACGGTTGGAGACGATGACTACCCGCCCCACAGACCGTGCTCCCACGAACGGCTCAAACGCATCGCTGAGAGAATCAGACCAACATGGGAATAGGTCTGAGGAAAGTTCCCCCAGAGCTGATTCCGTGTCGGATTCAAGTCCTCCGCCAGTAGCCCCAGGTGATTCCGGCACGACAGGATACTCCCGAACATAGTGCGCGCCTCCTCCACACGTCCGGCGGCGGCGAGCGCATCCACGTACCAGAACGAACAAACGAGGAAGGCGGTTTCAGGTTTCCCAAAATCGTCCGCCATATCGTAACGATAAATGAACCCTTCGTGCAAAAGCCGCTTCTCCACCGCCGCCAGCGTGCCGAGGAAGCGGGGATCGTTGGCGGGCAGGAAGCCGATCTCCGGCAGGAGGAGCAGCGCGGCGTCCATTCCGTCGCTTTCGAAACTCTCCACGAAGCAGCCCATCTCGGGCCGGTAGGCGCGCTCGCAGATCACCGCGTGCAGCTCCCGCGCGGACTTTGCCCAGCGCTCGGCGCGGTCGGGCAGGCCGAGATAGCGCGCGATGCCGGCCAGCCGGGCCATGCCCGCCCAGCACATGGCGGCGGAGAAGGTGTGGACACGGGCGCGGCCGCGATACTCCCAGATGCCGGCATCCGGCGTCAGGGCGCGGGCCTCGGCCTGCTCGCCCAGCCGCTCCAGCAGGCGGAACAACGGCTCGCCGGCGGGGCGGGGCAGGCGCTTGTCGAAGAACATCTGCGCCGCCGCCATGATGACGGAGCCATAGACGTCGTTCTGCACCTGGTCCGCCGCCTGGTTGCCGATCCGCACCGGACCCATGCCGAGGAAGCCCGGCAGGGACTCGGCCAGCCGCTCATGCATGGGAAGGGAGGGCACCAGGGGGTAGCAGGGCTTCAGCTCCCCGCCCGGCGAGATGGCCACCACGTTGGTCACGTAGCGGATGTACTCCTCCATCGTGCGGGTGGTGCCGAGGCGGTTCAGCGCCTGCACCGTGAACAGTGCGTCCCGCAGCCAGCAGTAGCGGTAGTCCCAGTTGCGCTCGGTGTCCGGTGCCTCGGGGATGGAGGTGGTCAGCGCCGCGACCACCGCGCCGGTTTCCTCGAAGGTGCAGAGCTTGAGGGTGATGGCGGCCCGGATCACCGCCTCCTGCCACTCGAAGGGCAGGTGCAGGCCGCGAGTCCAGTCGAGCCAGTAATTCTCCGTCTCGCGCAGGAACTCTGCGCCGAGATCCTCCACCGCCTGGGGGATCGTCTCGTCCGGGCCGAGCACCAGGGTGACGGGCTGGTCGAGCAGGAAGGGTGCCTCCTCCGCCACGCAGGCGAGGGGGGCATCGGTGGTCAGGCGCAGCGCCGCGTCATCGGAGAAGTAGCGCAGGTGGTTGGAGCCGGAGCGGCGTTCCGGCACGTCCCGCCCCCAATGCGCGCGCGGGCGCATGCGCAGCCGGATCAGCGGCGTGCCGGAGAGGGGCTCGATCCGCCGCACCAGCATGGGCGGGCGGAAGCTGCGGCCGAAGCGGCGGAAGCGCGGCGCGAAGTCGGTGATGCGCAGCCGGTTGCCGTTCTCGTCCTCCAGCTCGGTCTCCAGCACGGCGGTGTTGCGGCGATAGGCCTGCCGCGTCTCCCGCAGGCCGATCATCTCGCATTCCATGAAGCCGTCCTTCGGCTCCTCCCCGCCGAGCAGGGCGCAGAAGATGGGGTCGCCATCGAAGCGCGGCCAGCAGAGCCAGGAGCAGCGGCCACGACGGTCGAACAGGCCGGCAATGATGCCATTGCCGACTGGCGCCAGATCGAGGGGTTGCGTCATGCGGCCAGATCGTCGGCCAGCCGGAGCAGCCACTCATGGACGGAAGCGGGACCCGGGAAGTCGCGCGGGATGCGGTAGCCGGTCCCTCCCAGCGCCTTGCAGGCATCGATGCCGTACTCATCGGTGACGTCGTCGCCGATGAAGAGCGGGATGCGGCCGGCAAAGGGCGGGTGCTGCATCAGCCAGCGCACCGCCGTACCCTTGTCGGAGCTGCGCGGGCGCAGCTCGGCGGCGGCATGGGCGGGCATGACCTGGAAGTCGCTGTCGCGCACCATATCCTCCAGAAAGGCGGTGGCCTTGGGGCCAAGCTCCGGGACGGCCCGGAAATGCAGCACGAAGCCGTGTAGCTTCTCCTCCAGCAGCAGGCCGGGGTGGGCATGCGCGAAGGCTTCGGCGGCCTTGCGCCAGGCCGCTGGAGGCGAAGGCGGCGGCGGCATCGGCGGAATCTCGGCGGTGGCGCCGGCGCCCTCGATGATGGTGCCGTGCTCGGCGGCGAAGGCGATGGGCGGTGACTGGGTGAGCCCGCGGGCCACCTCCAGGCCACGCCCGGTGACGATGGCGACTGCGCCGCCGAGGCCGGCGGAGAGCCGGGCCAGCAGCCCCGGCAGGTGAGGAGGCACCACCACGGCATCCGGCCGTGGCGCGATCTCGATCAGGGTGCCATCGAGGTCTAGGAAGAGGGCTGCCTGGCTTCCAGGCAGCGGCGGAGGCACGGGCGGGCCGTCGGAAAAGGCGGTTTGCTCCATGATGTCCCTGATATGACCCCCTCTGGCGCAGGGGGGAACCCTCTGACGCCTCGAAAAAGCCATAAACGAACCCGGGACAGAGGATTGGTTGCGGTTTTCGGGGTTTTCGTCACGGTTTTGTGACGAGGCGGCACCTGCGCGGCCTCAGTGGCACTCCAGCACGCGCAGGTCATAGACCGGATGCTCCAGCATGGAGACGCCGGGCGCGTTGGCGAACATCCAGCCGTGGAAGATCGGCACGCCCTTCGGGTCCTTGCGGGTCTCCAGCACCTCGATCCAGGCGGCGGCATCCGGCACCTCGTCGGGCGGCCGGGCATTGCAGGCGCGCACGATGATCTGCAGGGAGCCGAAGCGGAGCGGCTGGTTGAGCGCCACGTCGAGCACGGTGACGCGGGCCGTCACCTTGTCCAGCGCCTGCAGCTTGGCGGTGTTCTGGGGCACCCAGCCGGGGTCCTGCTGCGCCGCCGCGGGGAGGGCGAGCGCGAGGGCCAGCGGCAGGGCGGCGAGGAGGCGGCGGATCATGCCGCCCCGCCCTGGCCCCCGCCCGGCCGGCGCGGGCTCGGCAGCGCCGCCACCAGCTCGGTCAGGATGCGGCGCATCGCCGCCTCGTCCACGCCCATCAGGAGCGCGTCCTCGAACATGTCGCGCAGGATGGTGGCGGCCTCCTCGTAGTTCTCGGCCAGCACCTTCAGCTTCTCGCGGCAGGAGAGGGGCTGACCGTCGGTGCCCGGCCATTGGGCCGGCGGGGTCAGGCTCATCGCGGCGCGGGCGACGCGGGCGCCGCCGGCGCCTCCTCGCCCCCTTCCTTGTTGCCGTTGGCGGTGTTCATCTGCGTTACCGAGAAGATGAAGCGGCCCAGCAGCGCCTCCAGGCTCACCGAGGACTGGGTGATGGTGATGGTGCCGCCGTCCTTCAGCATGTCCGGCGCGCCACCTGGCACCAGGGCGACGTACTTGCCGCCCAGCAGGCCCTCGGAGGTGATCTCGGCGGAGCTGTCCGTCGGCAGGTCGATGTCCGGCTGCAGGCTGAGGCGCAGCACGGCGAGATAGGTCTTGGGGTCGAGCCGCTGCTCCACCACCGTGCCCACCTTCACGCCGCCGATGCGCACATCGGCACCGGGCGCCAGCCCGTCGATGCGGTCGAACCGGGCCGTCAGGGTCATTCCGCCATTGGTGCTCAGGCTGCGCCCCGACTGCCCGATGGCGAAGACCAGGAAGGCCACCGCCACCAGCAGGATGAGCGCGCCCGTCGCGACCTCGGCCCAGTTCCGCTGCTGCATCGCCTGCTCAGGCACCGGGCGTCCAGGCTTCGTAGTCGCCGGCCGTGGGCGGGCGCTGGACGGCGGCGGCGCGGCTATGCGCCGGCGGACGGTAGGCCAGCGCCGTGCCGGTCATGTTCTGGCGCGGCTCCTTCTGCCAGGAATAGAGCTTCTTCTCCGGCAGGGGCGCGTCGGTGATGTGGTGCAGCCAGCAATGCCACTCGGGCGGCACCTTCGTGGGCTCGGGGGCGCCGTTGTACAGGACGAAGCGCCGCTTGCGGCCATAGCCGAGCCAGGACTTCCGGCTCTCCCAGTAGGTGTTGCCGAAGCGGTCGGTGCCGATCTTGCTGGCGGAGAGGCCAGTGGTCAGCCGCTGCAGAAAGGACATGCTCGGTCGATTCCATCAAGGCTGCGCAGGTGGCTCCAGCGGGAGCCGCGCCACGCGGGGGAGGGGGAGCGCTCTTGCGGGCGCTTCCTTCGCACATGCGGGGGGCTGGGGGAAGGTGCACCGGCATCCGCCATCATATTGGAGCGGGGCTTGCCAGTTTGCCACCGGATGCGCCTTTCCTGCCACGCGCGCCCGGTTTAGCCTGGGTGCATGGCACGCATGGCTGGCACTGCTTGGGAAGGTATCGCGCTGCGGCGCACACGCGCAGCGGCGGACCCGGATTCCGAACCGCGCAGCCTGGCGCTGCCGGCCGCCTGGGAGGACGAGGCCGCCCAGGCGCTCGCCCTGCTGGCGCCGGGCACCGGGCCGGCGGCGCTGCCCGCCCTGGCGGAAGGCTGGATCGGGCGGCTGGTCGGCCGTGGCCTGCAGGCCGGGCTGCTGGAGCCGGCCGAGGCGCCGAAGCTGGCCGAGTCGCTGCGCGGGCTGGTGCTGTCCCGCCGTGGTGCGCCGGGTGCGGCCACCTGGCGGGGCGAGGGCAAGGCCGAGCCGCGCTTCGTGCTCAACCTGCCCGCCTTCCTGGATGATGCCGGTGGCTTCGACTCGGCTTCTTATACTGCGGCGGTGGGCGCCGCCGTGCAGGCGCTGGAGATCCTGACCGGCGGCAAGGCCACGCGGCTGCGCCTTGGCTTCGCGGACCTCGCGGGGCTGCTGGCGGCGCTCGGGCTGGATTACGACTCGGAGCCGGCGCGGGACGTGGCGGGCTGCCTGGCCGCCCTGACGCGCGGCGCCGCCGAATGCGCCAGCGCCCGCCTCGCCGAGCGGCTGGGCGCGCGCGAGCCGGCCGCCCTGCTCTGGCCGGCGCCGCCCGCCCGCTGCGCGGTGCCGGGGCTTGCGTTGGCCGCCCGCCGCGCGCTGGACGCCGCCGGCGCCACCCATGGGCTGCGCCACCAGGGCTGCTTCGTGCTGACCACGCCTGACGCCGCCGAGGCGCTGCTCGGCGCCGAGACGGGCGGGATCGCCCCCGCCCAGGGCGCCACGCGCTACGTGCAGGCAGAAGATGGCGGCGTGGCGGAGCGGCCGACGCGCGCCGCCCTGCGCGCCGCGGCCCTGCATGGCGAGCGCGCCGCCGCGCTGCTGGCGCCAGTGCCCGATTCGGCCCGCGCCGCGATGGAGCGTGCCGTCGCGCCTTACCTGCACGCCGCCTGCCCCGCGCCGCTGGCGCGCCCCGAGCCGGCCCGCCCGCTGCCGCCGCCGCGCCCCGCCCTGGCGGGCGGTACGGTCTGGAAGGTGCTGGTCGGCGGCCACCGCGTGATGCTGCGCGCCGCCGAGGCGCCGGATGGCAGCCTGGCCGAGATCACCCTCTCCATGGGCAAGGAGGGCAGCGGCTTCCGTGGCCTTCTGGAGGGCTTCCTGCAGTCGGTGAATATCGGCCTCGCCCGCGGGGTGCCGCTCTCCGACTATGTCACCGCCTTCGCCTATACCCGCTTCGGCCCGGCCGGTGCGGTGGAGGGTGACGGGGAGATCCTTTGCGCCACCTCGGTGCTGGACTGGGCTTTCCGGCGCCTCGCCATGGCCTATCTGGACGGCGCGGCGGCACGGCAGATCTGGCCCGACCCCTCGCTCGACGAATGCGCGGCCGAGGCGACCGGCACGCCGGCCGACCGCGGGCCGATGCTGCCGCTGAGCCTGCCGGTGCAGCCCTCGCCCGCCGCGCGGCGGCGCAGCTTCCGGCTGGTCGGCTGAGCGGCGCCGCTCAGCCGACCAGCACCCCATTTCCTGTTGCCTGAAGGAGACGACGCCTCATGGCCAGTCGCATCGAAGCGCGCCTTGCCGAGCTCGGCATCACCCTGCCCACCCCTGCCGCGCCGGTGGCGAACTATGTGCCCTTCACCACCGTTGCCGATGGCAAGCTGGTGGTGGTCTCCGGCCAGGTGCCGATGCGCGAGGGAGTCGTCGCCTATACCGGCAAGCTCGGCAACATGGTCAGCGTCGAGGCGGGGCAGCAGGCGGCGCAGCTCTGCCTTATCAACGTGCTGGCGCAACTCAAGGTGGCGGCGGGAGGCGACCTTGACCGGGTGACGCGTGTGGCGCGGCTTGGCGGCTTCATCGCCTGCACGCCGGATTTCACCCAGCATGCCCTGGTGATGAACGGCGCCTCGGACCTCGCTGTGGCGGTGTTCGGCGAGGTGGGGCGGCACGCCCGCAGCACCATCGGCGTTCCCTCCCTGCCGATGGATGCGGCGGTCGAGGTCGAAGGCATGTTCGAGCTCGACTGAGCGTCGCGGTCCACCGGAGCTGGAGCGGGGCCGGCGCCGCCGGCCCCGGCCTGACCGCGCCAGTGGCATCTGCTTTGTTGCTGGGAAGCACAGTAAACTTTTCAAGCGTTTGCGCGCTCGACTGACGGCGGCGTGAAAGCTTCGCGCAGAGTCGTGATCTTTTTTTGGCGAAACGGCCTCTATAAAGGAGACGCCTCCCCCCCTCCAGAGGATCCCTTGCCGCATGGAAACTATCCGGACCAAGCTCCGGCCGCTCATCTCCGTGGTTGCTCCTTGCTACAATGAAGAAGAAAGCCTGCGGGAGTTCCATGCGCGCGTCGCGGCAGCCTGCCAGACGCTGACAGGTTCCTACGAAATCGTGCTGGTCGATGACGGCTCGAAGGATGCCACCTGGAGCATCATCGAGTCGCTGGCCGACACTGACCCGCATGTGGTCGGCGTCCGGCTGCTGCGCAATCATGGCCACCAGCTCGCCGCGACGGCCGGCCTGCATGTCGCCAATGGCGAGCGGGTGATGCTGATCGATGCCGACCTGCAGGACCCGCCCGAGCTGCTGGGATCGATGATGGCGCGCATGGATGAGGGCGCCGACGTCGTCTATGGCCAGCGCATCTCGCGCGAGGGGGAGACCTGGTTCAAGCTGGCGACGGCCGGGCTGTTCTACCGGATGCTGACCAAGCTGACGAGCGTGCCGATCCCGCGCGACACGGGCGACTTCCGCCTGATGAGCCGCCGCGTGGTGGACCTCTTCCTGCTGATGCCGGAGCGGCAGCGCTTCATCCGCGGCATGGTGAGCTGGATCGGCGGCAATCAGGTGCCGCTGCCCTATGAGCGGCACGCACGCTTCGCGGGCTCGTCGAAATATCCGCTCAGCAAGATGATCCGCTTCGCCGTCGATGCCATCACGAGTTTCTCCACGGTGCCGCTGCGGATCGCCGTCTGGGTCGGGCTCGCCACCGCCGGCTTCTCGATGATGCTGCTGCTCTACGCGCTGTATCAGTGGTCGCAGAACGTCGTCGTCGCGGGCTGGGCCAGCATCATCACCGCCATCGCTTTCTTCGGCGGGCTGCAGATGCTGATGCTCGGCGTCTTCGGCGAGTATCTTGGCCGGCTGGTGCAGGAGACGAAGGGCCGTCCGCTTTTCATGGTGAAGTCGATCCGCGCCGGCAAGCATCTGCACGACGTGCCCAGCAACTTCTCGCGCCTGGAGCCGGGCGTGCGCGACGACATCGTGGCGGCCTGGTCCGGGGAGCGCTGAGTGCCTGCGCGGCTTCGATCCATCCTCCCTGCGGGTGCGGCTCCCCTTGGCGGCACGACGGCGCGCGCCGTCCGGCTGCGGGAGATGCTGCTCTTCGCCAGCGTCGGCGTGCTGAACACGGCGGTTGACCTGCTGGCCTTCACCCTGCTCGTGACCTTCACGACAATCCCGCCGCTGGCCGCCAACACCCTCAGCTACTCGCTCGGCGCGCTGAACAGCTACCTGCTGAACGGCAAGCTCACCTTCCGCAGCCGGCAGGTGCGGCTGGCCTCGCTGTCCCGCGTGCTGCGCTTCGTGGCGGTGAACCTCGCCTGCTTGCTGGTGTCGCTGGCTTCGCTCGCGGCCCTCTCGGGCTTCATGCCGCTGCTGGCGGCCAAGCTCGGCTCGGTGGTGGTCACCTTCGCCTTCGGTTACGTTCTCAACAGCCTTGTCGTCTACGGCTCGCAGCCCAAAGGCTGAGCCGCGGCGATTCCGGAGTCTTGTGATGCGCCCTGTCGGTGGGTTGACGCGCAGCGGCCTGGTCGCGCTGTTCGCGCTGATGCTTCTCGTGCCGCTGATGCTCTCGCCCATGCCGGTCCTGGGGGATTTCCCCAACCATGCGGCGCGCCTCTGGCTGCTCGGCGGCGGCATCGTGCAGATGCCGGACATGTATGGCGCGGACTGGTCCCGCGCCTTCACCAATATCGGCGGCGACCTCATCGCCCGCGCGCTGGCGGGCTGGATCTCGGGCGAGCATGTGGCGCAGGGCATCCTGGCCTTCGCCATCATCGGGCCGCCGCTCGGCTGCCTGCTGCTGAACCGGCGATTGCTGGGCTGGAACGCCTGGCAATTCGCCCTGCCGGCCCTGGCCTGGACGATGCCGCTGATCTTCGGCTTCATCACCTTCCAGATGGGGCTGGCGCTGGCGCTGATGCTCGCCGCCCTCGACGCCTCCATGCGCCCCTCCGCGCTGCGCTGGGTGGCGCGGCTGGTGCTCGGCGCCGCGCTGCTCGTGGTGCATCCCTTCGCGCTGCTGTTCTACGCCGCCCTGCTCGGCGGACTGATCATCGGGCCGCGCCTCGGGGACCGCTTCGCCTCGCGGCAGGCCGTCACCGGCTTCCTGGGCTCCGGCCTGCTTCTGGTGGTGGTCTGCTCGCTGCCGGTGCTGGTGCTGGCGCTCACCGCGGCGCATCTGCCCGGCGAGGATCAGGCGGCGGGCGGCGCGGGCATCGTCTGGAACTCTGGCATCGGCAGCCGCATCGCGGCGCTGCTTTCGCCGTTCCGCACCTACTCCATGCGGGTGGATGCCGTCTTCATGCTGCTGCTGGCGGCGGTGCCCGCCTTTGCGCTGCTGCGGCGCCGCCTGCGCGTGCATCAGGGCCTGCTCACTGTCGCCGCCATCCTCGGCTTCGTCTCCCTCTTCATGCCGTCGGCCATCGCGGGCACCAGCGTAATCGAATTGCGCCTGCCGATCATGGCCTTGCTGGCCGCCGCGGCTTCCATCCGCATCGATTTCGCCAGTCGGCCGGTGCTGATCGGCGCGGCCGTCGCGCTGGCGGCCCTGAGCGCGCTGCGCACCTTCGACGTGGCCCGCCACTGGGCCCGGTCCGATGCGGATGTCGCCGCGATCCGCACCGTGCTGGCCGCCCTGCCGCCGCACAGCGCGGTCCTGCCGCTGCAGCATGAGCCGGCGCGCGAGGCGGTCGCCGGCGCGCCGCTCGGCCGCTTCTTCGCCGACCGCATGGCCTCCTACACCCAGGCTGCTGCCTTCGCGACGCTCTGGCGCCAGTCCTTCGTGCCCAACCTCTTCTCGGCCCGTGGCAAGCAGCCGCTGGTGGTGCAGCCGCCCTTCACCGAGATCGCGGTGCCGGAAGGCGAGATCGCCTCGGTCGCGGCCCTCTCGGACCCGGATTATCCGCTGCCGGCGAGCCAGGCCTATGTGCGGCGCTGGCGCGAGCGGTTCGACTATGCCCTCGTGCTGAACACCGACATGCCCGACCAGCGGGGGGCGGTGGAACTGCCGGAGGGCGTCGAGGTGGTGGCGGAGCAGGGCTTCGCGCAGCTGCTGCGCCTGCCGCGGGCACGAATGACAAGCCAGCTCCGCTGAGGCGAGGCGCGCGGGACGTCAAAGGTATGGCTTGACGTCTCGCGCCCGCTGCCCCCGATCCCCACATCCGGTGGCGGAATACCAAGGCGGAGGATCATGGCGGCAGGGATGGAGCGGATCGGGCACGGGATCGCCCGGCTCACCAGCGAGGCGGAACGCGCGCTCAACGAAACCACGCTTCGCGTCGCCATCACCGGCCTCAGCCGTTCGGGCAAGACGGTGTTCATCACCTCGATGATCGCCAACCTGCTGGCGCTCGGGCGCGGGCGGGACGCGTTGCCGGCACTGCGGCGGCAGCTCGCCGCGACGGGCACGCGGATCGAGGGCGTCCGCCTGGAACCGGCGGGGACCCAGGCGCTGGACTGGTTCGACGCCGCCGACAAGCTGCGTGACCTCGCCGGCGCTGATCCCCACTGGCCGCCGCGCACCAGCGATCTTGCCTCTGTCAGCCTGACCCTGGTGGTGGCGCGGCGTGGGCGTTTCGGCCGCTGGCTGCCGCCGCGCCGGGTGCGGCTGGAGCTGCTCGACTATCCCGGCGAGTGGCTGCTCGACCTGCCGCTGCTCGATGAGGACTTTGCCGCCTGGTCCGCCCACACGCTCGCCCTGCTGCGCCAGCCGCCGCGCACCGCCCTGGCCGGGGACTTCCTCGCCTTCCTGGCCAGCCTGGACGCCGCCGCCCCGGCGGAGGAGGCGGTCGCCCGCCGTGGCTTCATGCTCTACCGCGACCTGCTGGTGGCGCTGCGCGACCGGCTTGGCCTGCGCTGGCTGCAACCCGGCCGCTTCCTGGTACCCGGCCCGAAGGGCGAAAGCCCGATGATGTGGTTCTTTCCGCTGCCGGGCAGCGGCGCTCCGGCGCCCGGCTCGCTGCGCGAACTGCTGACGCGCCGTTTCGAGGCTTATCGGGACGACATGCGGCGCAGCTATTTCGATCCCTGGTTCGCCCGCTTCGACCGGCAGGTGGTGCTGGTGGACGCGCTCGGCGCCCTCTGCGCCGGGGAAGGGGCCTTCGAGGATGCGCGGCAGGCGGTGGCGCAGATCGCCCGTGCCTATGACGCGCGCTCCCGTTCCCGCTGGTTCTTCCGCTCCACGCTGAAGCGGGTGGCCTTCGTGGCTACCAAGGCCGACTATGTGCCCGAAGCGCAGCGCCCGGCCTTTGAAAGCCTGTTCCGCGGCATGGTCGGCGGCGGGGATGGCGGGCGGGCGGTGAACCATCTCACCCTCTCCGCCCTGCGCTGCACGGAGGAGGGCGGCAGCCCGGCCGGGGAGGCGCCGGTGGTCTATGGCGTGCCGCTGGGGGAGACCCGGCGACGCCCTTTCCGGCCAGGCCATATTCCCGCCGCCCCGCCGGCCTCCGGCGATCCCTTCTGGCAGCGGCCCTATTTCGCCCTGCCGGTGTTCCGGCCACCCGTGGTGGACCCGGAAGGGCGGGAGGGGCTGCCGAACCTGGGGATGGACCGGCTGCTCGCCTGGCTCTTGGAGGACGCGCTATGATGAAAAAGTTTGGGGGAAAGAATTCCCCCAAACCCCCATCTTCTTTCTGCCAGAACGAAAAGAAGAGGGGGCTGGGGAGAATTCATTCTCCCCAGTCTTGCGCCCGATGAGCACGAACCCCGGTTGGGCCGACGAGCCCGCGCGCCCCACGAAGACCATCGACCCCTCGCTCGGCCCGGCGCTGTTGGAGCAGGAAGCGGGTGGGTTGATCCGGCATGGCGCGCCGGTGGACCTCACCCTGCCGGAGACGGCTTCCAAGGGTGCCGGCTGGCTCGCCTCCTTCGGCACCTTCGGCGCGGCGGCGGGGCTTCTGGTGCTGGGCAGCTTCGGGCTTGGCCTGGGCCTGATGCTGGACGACCTGTTCGCCGCCTCCCCGGTGCTGGGATGGCTGGGTGCGGCGCTGGGCGCGGGTGTGGGCGGGCTGATGCTGGCGGCGCTCGGCCGCGAGTGGCGGGCGCTGCGCCGGCTGGACGCGCTGGATGACCTCGCCAAGGCGGTGCGCGACACCCCGGATGGCGCCAAGCCGCCGGCCGCGCTGCTGCGCTGGGCGGAAGGCGTGGCGCAGCGCCTGCCGGAGGCGGCCGCGGCGGTGGCGGAACTCCACAAGGCCGGCACCATGGCCGAGGCGCGCGGCCTGCTGGCCACGGGCCTCGTGCCGGTGCTGGATGCGCGGGTGAAGGCGATGGGCCGGCAGGCCGCCGGGCAGGTCTTCCTGACGGCGGCGGTGCTGCCCTCGCCGGCGCTGGATGCCGGGGCGATGGCGCTGATCGGGCTGCGGCTGATGCGCCAGGTGGCGGTGCTGCACGGTGTCCGGCCAGGCGCGGCGGTGCTGTGGCGGCTGCTGCGGCGCCTGGCCCTCTCAGCCGGGCTGACGGCAGGGGCCGACCTGGTGGCCGAGGCAGGGGTGGAGCAGTTCGTCGAGGGCCATGCGGCCAAGCTGGCTGGTGGCGCGGCGGGGGCGGCGGTGGCGGCGCGCCGGATGCTGCGGCTGGCCGGCGCCACGGCCGAATGCTGCCGGCCCACCCGCGCATTGCGCTGAACGAAAGCAGGGCCGGGGCGACAGCGTCATCCCGGCGAGTTCCCGGAGGATCGGTGGGAACAGCATGCCTGGTTCCGCCTGCCCTTCATCAGCCCCATTCCCCACCTGCCGGTCTCTCATGCTGCGCTGCACGCTTGCAGCCGCCCGAAAGCCGCGCACATGCTGCGCATCATGTCCGATGGTGCTCCCCAGGAACTGACCCTGCGCCTGCATCCCTCCATCGCGGAAATCGCCGCGACGGAGTGGGATGCCTGCGCCGGCTTGGACAACCCCTTCGTCAGCCATGCCTTCCTCGCGGCCCTGGAGGAGAGTGGCTCGACCGGTCCGCGCACGGGCTGGCTGCCGCAGCACGTGGCGCTGCGCGATGGCGCGGGCCAGCTGGTGGCGGTGGCGCCCGCCTATGCCAAGAGCCACTCCTACGGCGAATACGTCTTCGACCATGCCTGGGCGCACGCCCTGGAGCGCGCCGGCAGCCGCTACTACCCGAAACTGCAGGTGACGGTGCCGTTCAGCCCCGTGCCGGGCCGGAGGCTGCTGGTGCGCCCCGACGCGCCCATCGGGCCCGAGGCGCTGGGCGAGGCGCTGACGCAGGTGGTGGGGCAGCTCGGCCTGTCCTCCGCGCATGTCACCTTCTGCACCGAGGCGGAGTGGCAGGCCCTGGGCGAGATCGGCTGGCTACAGCGCCTCGGCACTCAGTTCCACTGGACCAATCCCGGCTATGGCAGCTTCGAGGACTTCCTGGCCGCGCTGTCCAGCCGCAAGCGCAAGCAGTTGCGGCGGGAGCGGCGGGAGGCCCAGTCCGCCGGCCTGACCTTCCGCACCCTGCGGGGGGCCGAGATCACCCGGCGGCACTGGGCCGCCTTCCACCGCTTCTATCTCGACACGGTGGACCGCAAATGGGGCAGCGCCTACCTGAACGCGCGTTTCTGGCCCCTGCTCTCCGAGCGGCTGGGCGACCGCGTGGTGCTGATGGTGGCTGAGCGTGATGGCCAACCGGTGGCGGGCGCGCTGAACCTGATGGGCCGCGACGCGCTCTACGGCCGCAACTGGGGCACCACGGTGGAGACGCCCTTCCTGCATTTCGAGCTGTGCTACTACCAGGCCATCGACTTCGCCATCGCGCAGGGGCTGAAGCGGGTGGAGGCCGGGGCCCAGGGGCAGCACAAGATCCAGCGCGGCTATCTGCCGGTGCCCACCTATTCCGCGCACTGGATCGCGCATCGCGGCCTGCGTCGTGCCGTGGCGGAGTTCCTGGAGGCCGAGCGCCCCGCGGTGGAGCAGGAGATGGCCGAGCTCGCCGAAGCCTCGCCCTTCCGGGAGCCGGGTTGAGCCGCGCGCCCTGCGCAAGACCCTGGTGGAGCCTGTGCGGTTTCCCGGGCGCCCTGTTCAGGAAAAGCGAGGGTTCAGGGCTGCGCTTCCACCTCTCCGCGCAGGAAGTACAGCGTCCTCGCACGCTGGCCGGGGGCCGGGTTGAGCAGGCTGAGCCCGATCACGTCATCCTCGGTGCTTTCCAGCTTCCAACGGCTGACCTTAAAGACGGTCATGCATTGGCCGTTCCGGTGCGCTTCCGCCAGGGCGCGGGGCGTTCCTTCGCCCGAATCCCGGAGGTCGCGCAGCTCACGCAGCCCCTTGGGATTTGCGCAGCCGACGGTTCCGTCGGACAAGACGCGGTAAGCGGGCGGGTCCTGGCTCTCCGGTGCCGATGTGGCGCGGGAGGTTCCGGACTCTGTCCGCCCGGGCCGCCGCTGCCGGGCGCCCGAAGACGCGTCGGAGGAGCCGCCGGTCCGCCAGCCGGTGGAGGGCGACCAGCCATTTTGCGATGGCTGGATGCCGCATGAGGTCAGAAAAGCTGCCAGGATGATTGTAAGGTGAAGGCGCATCATAACCATTGGTTGAGAAAGCTGCGAGACGGCCGCTGGCTGCTACCCAACGTCGGCCAGCAATAGCACCATAACGGGATATGCGGGAAATGGGATCTGAGCGCAGGCAGCTTACGGCGCGGGGGCGAGGCAGCCGGATGGTGGCAGCCCTGGCGGCCTGCTGCGCCGCCGCTGCCGCTGCCCTCGCGCTGCTGTTGCCCGCCAACTCCGAGGGGCAGGATGCCGCGCGGCGTGCCGCCGCCCTGACCGAGACCAGCCGCGTCCTCGCCACGGCGGTGGACACGGAGCTGGAGCACCGTGCGCAGATTCTCGCCGCACTGGCGGCCTCGCCCGTGCTGGACCGGCCCGACGCCGACCTGCGGGCGCTCTATGGCCATGCGCTGGCCGCCGCGGGCGTGCTGGAGGCGCCCGTGATGCTGGCCGACCTCTCCCTGGCCCAGCTGATCAACACCACGCTTCCCTTCGGTGCCATCTTGCCGGCGCTGGAGGATGCCGCGCCGGCGCTGCGGGCGCTGGAGAGCGGCGGCACCGCCGTGATGCGTTCCTCCGGTGCAGGGGATGGCCCGCCCCGGCTGGTGATCGCGGTGCCGGTCAAGCGGGCACAGCGGCGCATCGCCGTCCTGATCACCGAGATGCAGCCCGAGGTGATCGGCGCCGTGCTGGACGGTGCCCTGCCCGCAGGCATGACCGCGGCGGTCGTGGAGCCGGACGGCACGCTGGTGGCCACGGCCACCCAGATCGCCTTTCCCGCCGAGGCGGCCGTCCCGGCCAGCGGCCCGTCCGGGGAAGGCCAGGCCTTCGCCCGGGCGGTCCGGCCGTTGCGGCTGGCGCCGGACTGGCGTCTGGTGGTGGCGCGCCCGCCGGCCGTGGAGAAGAGCGGCGGCGTGCCACCCTCGCGCCTCGCGATGGGCGGGCTGGCCGCACTGGCGGCGCTGCTGATGGCCGCCCGGGCGTTGCGGCCGTCGCCGGAAGAGGCGGCAGCCCAGGATGCGCAGGGCGAGGCGGAGGCCCTGCGCGCCCTCGCCGAGCTGCGGGTGCTGCACAACACCATCCCCGTCGGCCTGGCGCTGCTGGACCGCGATTTCCGCTTCGTCTCGGTCAATGCCAGGCTGGCGGCGCTCTCGGGCCTGCCGCCGGCGGAGCATATCGGGCGGGGAGCTTCCGAGATCCTGCCCGCCTCGCTCTGCGAGCCGCTGGAGGACGCCCATCGCGAGGTGCTCCGCACCGGCAAGCCCGTGCTGGACGTGCCGATGACGGCGGAGGCGCCCGGGGCGGTGCGCAACCTGCGGCAGTTCCGGGCCAGTTTCCACCCGATCGAGGATGCCAGCGGGCGGATCGAGGGGGTGGGCGTGGCGCTGCAGGATGTCACGGCGCGGCTGCGGGCCGAGGCTGGGCGTGACCTGCTGGTGCGGGAGCTGAACCACCGGGTCAAGAACACGCTGACCGCCGTGCTGGCCATCACCGACATCACCCTGCGGCGCACGGGCGGCGATCCCGCGCAGATGCAGGCGGCGCTCCGGGCGCGGCTGCAGGCCATGGCGCGCGGCCACGACCTGCTGACGGCGCATGACTGGGAGCCCACCGACCTCGCCGAGGTGGCGGGGGCCGCGCTCGGCCCCTGGCTCAACGAGACGCCGCCGCGCCTGCTGCTGGAGGGTCCCCCGGGCGTGCTGCTGCGCCCGAGCCAGGCGCAGGCCATCGTCCTTGCACTGCACGAGCTGGCGACCAATGCCACCAAATACGGTGCTCTCTCCACCGAGGCAGGCCGGGTCCGGGTCCAGTGGCGGACCGATGCCGAGGGCTGGACGCATCTGCACTGGACCGAGAGTGACGGCCCGCCGGTGACGCCGCCGCCCGCCGACCGCCGCGGCTTCGGCTCGCGACTGCTGCAGCGGGCGCTGGCGCCGGATCTCGGGGCCGGCACCGAGGTCGCGCTGGACTTCGCGCGGGAGGGGCTGCAGGCGCGGGTGCGGTTCCGCGGGGCCGGGGGAGCGCCGACGGCAGTCCCGCTGCTGGAGGCGGAGGTAGAGCCTTCCCGGGCCGAGGCGCACCAGCCGGCACCCGACCTCCTGGCCTGAGGGCGCGGCCGGCGGCCCTTTGGGCCGCCGCCGCCCCTTAGGCCGTCAGGGCGCGGGCGAAGACCGCCGGGTCCACGTTGCCGCCGCTGAGCACCACGCCCACGGTGCGGCCGCGCGCCGGAATCTTGCCGGCCAGCAGGGCGGCCAGCGCCACGGCGCCCCCCGGTTCCACCACGATCTTCAACGCCTCGAAGGCCACGCGCATGGCGCGGAACACCTCGGCCTCCGTCACCGCCACGCCGCCCGCGAGGCGCGGCTGGTTCACCGCGAAGGTCAGCGCGCCCGGGCGCATGGAGAGCAGCGCGTCGCAGAGCAGGGCGCCCTGGCCGTCATTGGCGATGCGCTCCCCGGCGGCGAGGGAGCGGGCGGTGTCGTCCCAGCCCTCGGGCTCGGCGGCCCAGACCTCGGTAGCCGGGGAGGCGCCCTCCATGGCCAGCGCGCAGCCGGCGATCAGCCCGCCGCCGCCGGTGCAGACGGCCAGCGCGTCCAGCGCCAGGCCGGCGGCGCGGGCATCCTCGGCCAGTTCCAGCGCTAGCGTGCCCTGGCCGGCGATGACGTCCGGATGGTCGAAGGGGGGCAGCACAGTGGCGCCGCGCTCCTCGGCGAGGCGCTGGGCCAGCGTCTCGCGGTCGGTGGTGGCGCGGTCGAAGAAGGTGATCTCGGCGCCCCAGCGGCGGGTGCTCTCGACCTTGATGGAAGGCGCGTCCTGCGGCATCGCGATCAGCGCCTTCACCCCCTCGGCCGCCGCCGCGCAGGCCACTGCCTGGCCGTGGTTGCCGGAGGAATGCGTCACCACCCCCGCGGCGCGCTGCGCGGCATCGAGCTTCAGCACGGCGTTGGTGGCGCCGCGGAACTTGAAACTTCCCGTGCGCTGCAAGGGTTCCGGCTTCACCAGCACGGTGCCGCCGGTCAGCGAATCGAGCAGCGGGTGGCGCAGCATGGGAGTGCGGACCACACGGCCGCGCAGCCGCTCGGCGGCGGCGAGGACATCGGCGTGGGCAGGGAGCGTCATGGCGTTCATGGGGCACCTCCGGGTCTGCGCCGGCCGTGCCGGCGATTTGCAGCCTCGCGCCCCCTCCGCCTTTCGGCAAGCCCCTTGGGATAGCCACCCGTTTGGGTGAACCCCTTTCGTTCCAGGCTGCCCTATATGGCCGCCAGACAAGGGAAACCCTCGGCGGGAAGTGAAACGATATGCTCGACCCCCGCGATGTGGCGCTGGAGCTCTACGGGGCCGTCCTCGAAGGTGGTTCGCTGGAGCCGCAACTCGCTGCGGTGGCGCAGGCCCTCAAGGCGGAAACCGGCTTCATCAGCCGCATTGCGCTTGCCGGCGAGGCGCCGACGGGAGCCCGCGCTGCCGCACTGCATGCCATCGAACCGGAAATTCTGGCGGACTACGAAACGAATTGGCTGCCCCACGACCCGCGCGTCGCCGCCGCCCTGCGGCAGCCGCGCGGCGTGCTCAGCTTCAACCGGCTCTGCCCGCCACGCGATTTCGCGCGCTCGATGTTCTGGAACGAGTTCGGGCGCAAGAAGATCTCCGGCTCCGGCTTCCACACGCTCAGCGCGAGCGTCGCCGAGCCGGAGGATGCGATCGGGGTGCTGAGCGTGCACCGGCCGCAGCGTGCGGAACCCTTCGGGGCGGAGGAGGAGGCCTTCATGGCCGCGCTCTACCCGCACCTGCGGCGCGCCCTGCAGGCGGAAGCGCGGCTGCGGCTGTCGCAAGCCCGGGCCGCCGCGCTGGATGCCGGGCTGGACGCGCTGCCGGAAGGCGTTGCCGTCATCGGCCCGCGGGGGCGGCTGCTGCATGCCAATGGGGCGCTGCGCGAGATGGCGGCCTTGCGCGACGGGCTGGCGCTGAGCCCGGTCGGGCTGGATCTCGCCGACGGCGCGGCGCGAACGGCCCTGCGCCACGCCCTCGACCTGGTGCTGGCGGTGCAGTCCGGCCGCATCCGCCTGCTGCCCGACGGCACCGGGCTGAGCATCCCGCGGCCCTCCGGAGCGCCTCCCTGGGCAGCTCAGGTCCTGCCGTTGCGCGCGGGGATCGCGGGGCCTTTCGGGGACTTCGCGGGCGCGGTGGTGCTGGTGGTGGACCGCGCCCGGCGGCGGGCGCCCTCCGCCGCGCTGCTGCAGCGCCTGCTAGGCCTCTCTCCCGCCGAGGCGGCGCTGGCGGCAGGGCTGGCGATGGGGCAGGACCTGAAGCGGCAGGCCCGGCGGCGCGGCGTCTCGCTCGAAACCTTGCGGTCGCATCTCGCCTCCATCCGGCGCAAGACCGGCTGCCGGCGGCAGGCGGAACTGGTGGCGCTCGTGCTGCAGCTCAGCGCTTGATGTTGTTGCAATAATGATATGAATGGCGGTGGGCTCGCATTGCTGCGTGCGGTGCTCAGCAGGATAAAAAATACGCAAGGCTGCGGGGATCGTGCGGGAACCGTTGCAAGAGGCACGTCCCAACGCCTAACGTTCCTATCGCAACGAGTGGCCACAAGGCCCAAGGCGACGCATGTCGCCCGTGCGGAGGAGGTTTACGGATCATGGAAGGCAACGGGTTCTCCCGTCGTACCGTGCTGCGCGCTGGTGCCCTGGGCGCTGTGGCCAGCGCCCTGCCCCTGGTGAACGTGCATGGCCAAAATGCCGGCGGCAAACTGTCGCTCGGCCTCTGGGACCATTGGGTTCCCGCCGGCAACGACGCCATGCGCAAGATCGTCATGGAATGGGGGCAGAAGAACAAGGTCGAGATCCAGCTCGACTTCATCACCTCGGTCGGCAACAAGAACCTGTTGACCATCGCTGCGGAATCGCAGGCGAAGCAGGGCCATGACGTGCTGTCCTTCCCCACCTGGGAGGTGCGCGCGAAGGCCGACCTGCTGGAGCCCATGGACGACGTGATGGGGCGCCTGCAGCAGAAATACGGCGAGCTGAACCCGATCACCGAGTATCTCGCGAAGATCGAAGGCAAGTGGCACGCGGTTCCGGCCATTTCCGGAAGCCAGAACAAGCCGGCGCTGGGCCGCATCGACCTGCTGAAGCAGCATGCCGGGCTGGACATCCAGGCGATGTATCCGGCCAGCGACAAGGTTGGGCCGGGCGCCGACAACTGGACCTGGGACACCTTCCTGAAGGCGGCGCAGGCCTGCCACAAGGCCGGCGTGCCCTTCGGCCTGCCGATCGGCCAGTTCACCGACGCGACCGACTGGATCGGCAGCCTGTTCCAGGCCTTCAACGCGACGCTGGTGAACGAGAAGGGCGACATCACCGTCAAGTCCGACGGCGTGCGGCAGGTGCTGGACTATGCGAAGCGGCTCTGCGCCGTGCTGCCGGGCGACGTGTTCTCCTGGGACGACGCCTCGAACAACCGCGCGCTGATCTCCGGCAAGTCGGCGCTGATCTTCAACCCGCCCAGCGCCTGGGCGGTGGCGAAGCGCGACGCGCCCGATGTGGCGAAGGAGTGCTGGAGCTTCCCCGCGCCGGCGGGTGCCAACGGGCGCTACACGCCCTACCTGCCGTACTTCTGGGGCGTCTGGGCCTTCTCCAAGAACAAGGGCGCGGCCAAGGCGCTGATCGAGTATCTCAGCGAGCGCGACCAGGCGCAGGCGATGGTGGCCGCCAGCGGTGGCTACGACATCCCGCCCTTCGGCAGCATGACCAACTTCGACACCTGGGAGACGGAAGGTCCGCCGAAGGGGGTGGTCTACAACTACCCCGTCCGCCCGCAGCACAATGCGAAGCAGTTCATCGCCTGCTATCCGGCGCCGCCGGAGACCGCCGTGCAGATGTACAACCAGGCGATCCAGGCGAAGATGATCGCCCGTGTCGCGCAGAGCGGCGATTCGATCGACAGCGCCATCTCCTGGGCCCAGGGGGAACTGGAGGGCTTCTCGCGCGGCTAAGGCCGCGCCGGAGCGACTGTGATGTGGCGCGCGCGGGGGCGTGGACCCCGCGCGCGCTGACGTATCTCCCGCCACCGCGAGGGAGCCTGACATGTCTCAAGGCACGCTTTCCGCCCCGACCGCACCGGCCGTGGTGTCGCCGCACGGCACACTGCGGCGCCTGGCGCGGCGCAATTCCACCACTGCCTTCCTGCTGACCCTGCCGCTGATCCTGCTGGTGCTGGGGCTGGTGGTCTATCCCTTCCTCTATGCCCTGTACCTCGCCACGCTGAACAAGCGGATGACGAAGTTCATCGGGCTGGACAACTTCACCTTCCTCTTCTCCCGCCAGACCTTCTGGGACGTGGTGTTCCAGTCCGTGCTCTTCGCGGTGACGGCGGTGGTGGTGAAGGCGCTGATCGGCTTCATCCTGGCGCATGTGCTGCACGCGCTTCCCGCCAAGGGACAGCGCAAGTGGCGCGGCATGCTGCTGGTGCCGTGGGTGATCCCACCCGCCATCTCGACGCTCGCCTGGTGGTGGCTGTTCGACCCGTCCTACTCCGCCTTCAACTGGGTGCTGGCGGGCATCGGCGTGGACCCCGTCCCCTGGCTCGGCGTGCCGGGCTGGGCGCGCTTCTCCGTCATCCTGGTGAATGTCTGGTACGGCTCGCCCTTCTTCATGATCATGTATCTCGCGGCGCTGAAATCCGTGCCAGACCAGCTCTACGAGGCGGCGGCGATCGACGGCGCGACGGGCTGGCAGAGGCTGCGCTACGTGACCTTCCCGATGATGCGCAACATCATCTCGATCACTGTGCTGTTCAGCCTGATCGTCACCTTCGCGAATTTCGACATCGTCCGCATCCTGACCAATGGCGGTCCGCTGGATACGACGCACGTCTTCGCCACCTACGCCTTCCAGGTAGGCATCCAGTCGGGCGACATCCCGCTCGGCGCCACGGTCAGCCTGTTCATGTTCCCGCTGCTGGCGGTCTTTGCCATCTTCATCCTGCGAGGGGTGAACCGGCGCAACAAGGAGATGGCCTGAGATGAGTGCCACCGCCGCAAGCTCCACCTTCACGCCGGCTGAGCGCAAGCATGGCAGCCTGAAGCGCGAACGCCGCTGGGCGATGATCGGCGCCTACATCGCGTTGGCGGTCTTCATCGTCTTCTTCATGACGCCGCCTTTCCACATGCTGATGACCAGCCTGAAGAGCAGCGGCGAGATCGCCGACCTCTCCGGCAATCCCTGGATCGTCCGCCATCCCACGCTGCAGAACTACTGGGAGCTGCTGACCCAGGGGAACTACATCATCCATTTCCGCAACTCGGTGATCGTCACGCTCTGCACGGTGGCCATCACCATGGTGATCTCCACCATGGCGGCCTTCGCCCTGGCGCGGATGAAGTTCTGGGGCAGCGCGACGCTGGCGACGGGCGTCTTCCTCACCTACCTGGTGCCGGAGACGCTGCTGTTCATCCCGATGTTCCAGATCATCGGCGGCCTTGGCCTGTACAACAACATGTGGGCCATGGTGCTGATCTTCCCGACGCTGACGGTGCCCTTCTGCACCTGGATCATGATCGGCTACTTCGCCTCCATCCCGAAGGAGCTGGACGAGGCGGCGCTGATCGACGGTGCCGGCCACCTGCAGATGCTGTGGAAGATCTTCATCCCCGTGGCGCTGCCGGGCATCCTTGCCGCCATGATCTTCGCCTTCACGGTGAGCTGGGCGGCCTTCATCTACCCGATCGCCTTCCTGGTCAGCTCGGACCAGATGGTGCTGACGGTCGGCATCGTCTCGGACCTGATCCGGGCGGACACCTTCCAGTGGGGCAAGATCATGGCCGGCGCGCTGATGGCCGCGCTGCCGCCGCTGCTCGTCTATGCCTTCCTGATGGATTACTACATCGCCGGCCTGACCGCCGGCGCGACCAAGGGCTGAGGGCAGGCCCCGCCCGGCTGCTTGCGGCCGGGCGGGGAGCCCCGAGAAGACAAAGAGACCTGGGAGAGCTCAAGAATGGCGCAGGTGACACTCCGCAAGGTGGTCAAGGCGTATGACGGCGGCGTGCAGGCGGTGAAGGGCATCGACCTGGACATCGCCGACCATGAGTTCGTCGTGCTGGTGGGCCCTTCCGGCTGCGGCAAGTCCACCACGCTGCGGATGATCGCGGGGCTGGAGGAGATCTCGGACGGCGAGATCGCCATCGGCGGCCGGGTGGTGAACGACGTGCCGCCGCGCGACCGGGACATCGCCATGGTGTTCCAGAACTACGCGCTCTATCCGCACATGACGGTCTTCGACAACATGGCCTTCGGACTGATGCTGCGGAAGTTCCCGAAGGACGAGATCAAGCGCCGCGTCGACAACGCCGCGCGCATCCTCGACATCACGCCGCTGCTCGAACGCAAGCCGAAGGCGCTCTCGGGTGGGCAGCGGCAGCGCGTCGCCATGGGCCGCGCCATCGTGCGCGACCCCAAGGTGTTCCTCTTCGACGAGCCGCTGTCGAACCTCGACGCCAAGCTGCGCGTGCAGATGCGCACCGAGATCAAGAAGGTGCACCAGACCGTCAAGACCACCACCATCTACGTCACGCATGACCAGGTGGAGGCGATGACGCTGGCGGACCGGGTCGTGGTGATGAACGGCGGCATCATCGAGCAGGTAGGGCCACCACAGGAACTCTACCACAATCCGAAGACGCGCTTCGTCGCCGGCTTCATCGGCAGCCCCGGCATGAACTTCATCCCCGGCCGGTTGGAGAACGGCGCGGGCGCGCTGCGCGTGCACCTGCCGAACGACATCGTGCTGCCCGTGCCGGCTGACCGCACGGCCCGCTACAGCGCCTTCGCCGGCAAGCCGATCCTGCTCGGGCTGCGGCCTGAGCACCTGACCGAGGCGAAGAACCTCGACCGCCCCAACGTGGCGACGCTCACCGCCACGCCGGAGGTGACCGAACCGATGGGCATGGAGACACTGGTGCATTTCAAGATGGAAGGCGCGGAGATCGTCGCGCGGGTGGATCCGACCGCCCCGGCCGAACCGGGGCGGCCGCTGCCGATGGCCGCCGACCTCAACTACATGCACCTCCTCGACCCGCAGACGGGGCGCGTCCTGTGAGCGCGCGCACGGCCTGGATCACCGGGGCGGGCTCCGGCATCGGGCGGGCGGTCGCCCAGGCGCTGGGCGCCGCGGGCTGGCGCCTCGCGCTCAGCGGGCGGCGGGAGGCGCCGCTGCGGGAGACCGCGGCGCTGCTGCCTCCCGGCGCGGAGCCGCTCATCCTGCCGGCCGACCTGACCGATTCCGTCGCGGTGGAGCGCGCCGCGCGCGCCGCCGAGGAGGGACTCGGCGGGCTGGACCTGCTGGTGAACAATGCCGGCAGCAACGTGCCGCGCCGTCACTGGCACCAGCTTTCGGCGGAGGACGCCGAATTGCTGGTGAACGCCAACCTCACCGCGCCCTTCCTCACCAGCCTGGCGGTGCTCAAGGGCATGAAGGCGCGCGGCGGCGGGCTGATCGTGCAGATCGCCTCGGTGGCGGGGAAGGGCAGCTCCGCCGTCTCCGGCCCCGGCTACATCGCGGCCAAGAGCGGCTTCGTCGCCCTCTCGGCCTCGCTGAACGCCGACAACGGCATCCACAACATTCGCTCCACCTGCATCTGCCCGGGCGAGGTGGCGACGCCGATCCTGGACCTGCGGCCGGAGCCGCCGCCGGCCGAGGAGCGGGCGCGGATGCTGCAGCCGGAGGACATCGCCCAGGCCGTGATGTTCGTCGCCGGCCTGCCGGACCGCGTCTGCATCAACGAGATCGTCGTCACGCCCACCTGGAACCGCTTCCAGGCGCCGCAGGCGCAGAAGGTGGCGGCGATGCCGTAGCTTTTCACGGCGGGATGGGTTGTCAGGGCCGCCGGCTGCGCCATGCTGGGCGGACCAAGAACCACAAGCGGGAACGCCCATGGATACCCCATCCCCCGTGCTGATCGGCGCCGAGGCGCTGGAGCGCCTGGTGCGCGACATGTTCGCCGCGGCCGGTTGCGATATGGCGGAGTCGGACGACATCGCCAGCCATCTGGTCGGGGCCAACCTCGCCGGGCATGACAGCCACGGCGTGGTGCGCGTCCCGCGCTACATCGACTGGATGCGGGCCGGCTACGTCTTCGCCGGCAAGCAGCCCGAGATCGTCACCGATGGTGGCGCCTTCGCCCTGCTCGACGCGCAGTACGGCTTCGGCCAGAGCGCGGCGAAGCGGGCCACCGCCCTCGGCATCGAGCGCGCGCAGCAGCATGGCGCCGCCGTCATCGCCCTGCGCAACGCCGGCCATGTCGGGCGCATCGGCCATTATGCCGAGCAGGCGCTGGAAGCCGGGCTGATCTCCATCCATCTGGTGAACGTGGCCGGTTCCTCGCTGGTGGCGCCCTTCGGCGGCGTGGAGCGGCGCTTCTCCACCGCGCCCTTCTCCATCGGCGTGCCGCTTACCGGCCGGCCGGTGGTGCTGGACTTCGCCACCTCCCGCGTCGCCGAGGGCAAGGTGCTGGTCGCCTCCAACGGCGGCAAGCCGCTGCCGCCCGACGCGCTGATCGAGCCGGACGGCCGCCTCTCCGGCGATCCGCACACGCTCTATGGCGAGTACGAGCCGGTCGGGCCGCGCCTGCCGGGCGGCGGCGCGGGCGCCATCCGGGCTTTCGGCGACCACAAGGGCTCCGGCCTGGCACTGATGTGCGAGCTGCTGGCGGGCGCCTTCACCGCCGGGGGCTGCTCCGGCCCGGTGGATGGGCGAACCCGGATCAGCAACGGCATCCTCTCCATCTATCTCTCGCCCCGGCATTTCGGCACCGAGGCCGAGTTCCAGCGCATGGGCCGGGAGTATGTGGAGTGGATCGCGGCGACCCGCCCCGCGGTGCCGGACGAGCCGGTGCTGCTGCCCGGCGATCCGGAGGCGCGCAACCGTGCCGAGCGCCTGGCCAAGGGCATTCCGCTGCAGCCCGACACCTGGACGGGCATCGTGCAGTCCGCCGCCTCGCTGGGCGTGCAGGCGCCGCAGCTGTGAGGCAAGTCCGGGGGAAGGAATTCTCCCGGACCCCCATCTTCTTTTTGTCAGTTCTGGCGCTCGCGGGCCGCAGGAGCAGGAAACCCGAAGAAAAAAGAAGGGGGTCTGGGGGAATTCATTCCCCCAGCCTTCCTGCCGGGCGGCGGCCAAGCCGAATATCGCCATCATTCCCGGCTTTCCTGGCGGCGTGACGACACCGGATGCCAGCCTCCCCGCCGAGCGGCCGCGCCTGCGCCGCGCGGTGTTCCTCCTGCTCTGCCTCCTGACCGGCGCGGGTCTGAGCGGCCTGCTCTGGTGCGTCCTCGCGCCCGGCGGCTGGACGGCGTGGGAAGGGCTGGTGCTGCTCGCCTGGCTGGGCATCCTGCCCTGGCTCTGCCTGTGTGCCGGCAACGCGCTGCTCGGCTTCATCCTGCGGCTGCGGGGTGGGGAGCCCGCCCTGGCCGTGCTGCCACAACTGGCCTGCCTGCCGTCCGGGCCGCCCCGGCTGCGCACCGCACTGGCCCTCTGCATCCGCAATGAGGACATGGGCGCGGTGCTGTCCTCCCTTGTGCCGCTGCTGGACGGGCTGGAGGCGGCCGGGGCCGGGCACCGCTTCACCCTCTGGCTGCTTTCCGACACGCAGGAGCCGGGTCTGGCGGCGCAGGAGGAGGCGGCGATGACAGCCTTCGCCACCGCACGCGAGGGGCGGCCCATTCTCGTCCGCTACCGCCGCCGCAGCCACAACACGGGCTTCAAGGCGGGCAATGTGATGGACTTCCTGGACCATCACGCCGGCGACCATGCCCTCTTCCTCTGCCTGGACGCCGATTCCGAAATGTCCGCGGCCGCCGTGTTGCGGCTGGTCGGTTTGATGGAGGCGGACCCGAAGCTGGCCATCGTGCAGCAGCTCATCGTCGGCGAGCCGGCGGAGGCGGCCTTCCCGCGGATCTTCCAGTTCGGCATGCGCGCGGGGATGCGGATCTGGGCGACCGGCCAGGCCTGGTGGCAGCTCGACCAGGGGCCATACTGGGGCCACAACGCCATCCTGCGCATCGCGCCCTTCCGCGCCCATGCGCGGCTGGAGGCGCTGCCGGATGGCAGGCCGATTCTCAGCCATGACCAGATCGAGGCGGTGCGCCTGCATGCCGCCGGCTGGAAGGTGCGCTGCCTGCCGATGGAGGAAGGCAGCCTGGAGGGCAATCCGCCCACCTTGCCGGATTTCCTCGCGCGCGATCGCCGCTGGGGCGCCGGCAACATGCAATATCTCGCGCTGCTGCGCCTGCCCGGCCTGACGCGGATGGGGCGGCTGCAATTGCTGCAGGCCATCCTGCTGTTCCTGGCCGCCCCGCTCTGGCTGCTGCTGCTGGCGGCGGCGGTGCTGAACGCCGCCAGCGGCGGAGGCGCGACGACTCCGGCCGGGCCGCTGCTGGGCCTGATGCTGGCCTCCTGGGGCGCGCTCTACGCGCCGAAGCTGCTGGGCTATGCCGAGCTCCTGCTCCGCGGCGGGCGGGCCGCACCCTATGGCGGCCGCGCCGCCGTGCTGCGCGGCGCCCTGGCCGAAATCCTGTTCACCACGCTGCTGGACCCGGTGACACTGGCCGACAAGGCGCTCTTCCTGCTGCGCCTGTCCTTCGGCGGTCGCGCTGGCTGGCTGCCGCAGAACCGCACGGCGCGGGGTATCCTCTGGCGGGATGCGGCGCGGCTGCTCTGGCCGCACAGCCTGCTGGGCTTGCTCGGCCTTGCGGCGCTGGTGGCCGCCGGCGGAACCGCCTGGGCCTGGGGAGCGCCGTTCCTGCTGCCCCTGCTGGGCGCCATTCCCTTCTGCGTCCTGACCGCCAGCCCGCGTTTCTCGTCCTGGCTGTGCCGCGTGGGCCTGTGCCGCACGCCCGAGGAAAGCCCCTCATCCCGCGCGATGTCGGCCCGCGGGCTGGCGGACGCCAGCGCCGGGTGACGGTTTTCTCCCGGCAGACGCACCATCTTCTGGCATTCTGGCGGTGATCATGGTGTCCGCCGCCCCTGCGGCGCCGCTGGCTTCCAGGTCTCGCCCCACTGCCCGCACAGGAGGCGCCGTCACGCATGGAGAATGGAGAGGAGGGTTCCGGCCTGGCGCCGGAGGATGCCTTTGCCGGCGCCCTGGGCACGGCGGGCCTGCCGATGCTGGTGATCGAGGCGCAGGGGAGCGGAAATCCTGTGCTCGCCGCCAGCCCGGCCTTCCGGCAGTTGTCCGGCTATGCCGCGGAGCAGCTCCTCGGACGGAGCTTCCTGTCGCTCTGCGCCGGTGAAACGGAGCCGGGGGCAATGGCACGCCTCCGCGCGGCCCTGGCGGCGGGGCAGGGGTGTTCCGAGACCCTGCGGCTTCGTGCCGCGGGCGGGCGGGATATCTGGTGCGCCGTCATTCTCGGCCCCCGACGCGGTGGGGAGGACGAGGCGGGGCGACTCGTCACCTTCCTCGATCTCACCGAACGAGTCGAGCAGGAGCGCCGGCTGCGCGAGGCGAAGGAGATTGCTGAACGCCGCGCCGAGGCCCGCATGAAGCGGCTGCGCGAGGCCAATGCCCGGCTGAAGGAGGAAACCGAGCGCCGGCAGCGCACCGAGGCGGTGCTTCGCGATGCGCTGGCACGCGGGGAGGAGGATCTCCGCTTCCGGGACTTCCTGGTGCGCGAGGTGAACCACCGCACCAAGAACGCCTTGCAGCTTGCCATCGGCTTGCTGGCCATCCAGGCGCGCCAGTCCCGCGACGAGGCGACCCGAAAGGCGCTGGAGACTGCCATGGGGCGGCTGCGGCGCATCGGTGCGGTGCATGCGCTGCTGACCTATGAGAGCGAGAATCCGCGCAGCATCCAGGCCGCCGACTATCTGCGGCGGCTTTGCCACGAGGTGGAGGAGAGCCACGCCACGGCACCGGGTCTGGTGCGGGTGGAGGTGGATGCGGATGAAGAGGCGATCTGGGGCCCGGACATCACGGTGCCGCTGGGGCTGATCGTCGGCGAGGCGCTGACCAATGCCTTCAAGCACGCTTTCCCGGATGGCCGGCCGGGATACATCCTGGTGCGCCTCGCCGCGCAAAGCGAAGGCCGGATGGTGGTGCGGGTGGAGGATGACGGGATCGGCCTGCCGACGCAGCGCCGGGAAGGCTCGCTCGGACTGCGGCTGGTGGAGCTGCTGGCCCGGCAGGCCAAGGGAACGGCGAGTGTCGAGGCGGGGCCGCGGGGGCAGGGCACGGTGGTCTCGGTCAGCTTCCCCGATCCGCGCCAGCAATCCGCCGGCAGCCCGAAATGATCATCATGCCCCGGGAGGACAGGCCTCCCGGGGCGGCATGACTCAGTCCTCGTCGCTGCGCCGCGCCAGCACCTCGCGCTTGCCGACATGGTTGGCCGGCCCGACGACACCTTCCTTCTCCATCTGCTCGATCAGCTTGGCGGCGCGGTTGTAGCCGATCGAGAGGTGGCGCTGGATGAAGGAGGTGGAGGCCTTGCCTTCCCGCGTCACCAGCGCCACGGCCTGGTCGAACAGGCCCTTCTCGCCATCCGAGGCGCCGGCGATACCGGAGAGGCTGGAATCGCCATCCTCCTCATCGCTTTCCGTGACCTCCTCGATATAGGCGGGCTCGCCCTGCTCGCGCAGCCACTCGACGACGCGCTCCACCTCGGCATCAGAGACGAAGGGGCCGTGCACGCGGCTGACGCGGCCGCCGCCGGCCATGTGCAGCATGTCGCCCTGGCCGAGCAGCTGCTCTGCGCCCATTTCGCCGAGGATGGTGCGGCTGTCGATCTTCGAGGTCACCTGGAAGGAGATGCGGGTCGGGAAGTTGGCCTTGATGGTGCCGGTGATGACGTCCACCGAGGGGCGCTGCGTCGCCATGATGACGTGGATGCCGGCGGCGCGCGCCATCTGGGCGAGGCGCTGCACGGCGGCCTCGATCTCCTTGCCGGCGACGATCATCAGGTCGGCCATCTCGTCGATGACCACGACGATCAGCGGCAGCGGCGCCAGCGCCAGCGGCTGCTCCTCGAAAACCGGCTTGCCGGTGTCGGGGTCGAAGCCGGTCTGCACGCGGCGGCTCAGCACCTCGCCGCGCGCCTGGGCAGCCTGCACCTTCTCGTTGTAGCCGCCGATGTTGCGGACGCCGAGCTGCGACATGGCGCGGTAGCGGCGCTCCATCTCGCGCACCGTCCACTTCAGTGCACCGATCGCCTTGGGCGGCTCGGTCACGACCGGGGCCAGCAGATGCGGGATGCGGTCGTAGACCGAAAGCTCCAGCATCTTCGGGTCGATCATGATGAAGCGGCACTCGTCCGGGCTGAACCGGTAGAGCAGCGACAGGATCATGGTGTTGATGCCGACCGACTTGCCCGAGCCGGTGGTGCCGGCGATCAGCAGATGCGGCATGCGGGCGAGGTCGGCGATGACCGGCGCGCCGCCGATGTCCTTGCCCAGCGCCAGCGGCAGCTTGCCGGTCTGGCGCGACCATTCCTCGGCCACCAGCATCTCGCTGAAATAGACCATCTCGCGCTTGGTGTTGGGCAGCTCGATGCCGATCACGTTGCGGCCGGGGACGGTGGCGATGCGCACCGCCATCACGCTCATGCTGCGGGCGATGTCGTCCGCCAGGCCGATGACGCGCGCGGACTTTGTGCCCGGGGCCGGCTCCAGCTCGTAGAGCGTGACCACCGGGCCGGGGCGCACCTCCACGATGCGGCCGCGCACGCCGTAGTCCTCCAGCACGGACTCGAGCTGGCGGGCATTGTTCTGCAGCTGCTCCTCCGAGGGCCCGGTGGCGCGGCGCGCGGGCGGCGGGGCCAGCAGGTCGAGCGGCGGCAGCTGGAAGGGGCTGTGCGGCTGGGGCTCCGGCTTGGCGCGGCGGGGCACCAGCCGGTCCATCATGCGCGGCGCGGCGGTGGGCGGCGCGGGCGGCACGACGCGGGGCGCCGGCATCTCGGGGACGAAATCCTCCTCGTCCTCCACCTCTTCCTCGGCCGACTCGGGAGCCGAGGCCGAGGCCGGGGCCGGGGTGGGCGCGGAGAGGGAACGGCGGGGCGGGGCAGTGCGGCCGGGCGGCGGCACCACCGGCGCCTGGCGCCCGCGCACGGGCGGAGGCGCCGCCTCGGCGGCGGCGGCATCGGCAGCGCGCAACATGGCGGCGAGCTGCGGCGAGGGCGCCTCGCTCCGGCGCGTGAACAGGCCGCCCATGGCGCCCCCCATGGCACGGAACGGGGCGGCGAGGCGGGAGCCCAGGCCAGGCCCGGCTTCCTCATCCTGCTCCTCCACTTCCCAGCGGGAGGCGTATTGCGGGGGCGGCGGTGCGGCGCTGGCCATGCTGCGCCGTACCAGACGGGCCGTCAGCCCGGCGCTGCCGCGCGCCGCATGGCCGGCCGCCCGTCCCGCCTGCCGCCATGCGAGCAAGGGGATTCCGAGCGCGGCGAAGGAGAGCGAGCCCGCCAGCGCCAGTACCGCGACCTGCCCGACGATGCTGCCGAACGGCCCGAGCAGGCCGCCAGCAAAGCCGTTGATGTGCTCGGCTAGCAGCGCGCCGGCGGCGCCCCCGGCTCCAGGCAGCGCGGGCTTGCCGGCCGGCAGGGGCGCCACGGAGAAGGCGGTGGCGAGCATCGGCACGGCGGCGAGCACCGCCGCCGCCCGCGCCAGGAAGGGCGCGAGCCCCTTGTGCGTGGCCAGCCGCCAGGCCCAGCCCAGCATCACGGCGACCGGCAGCAGCCCGGCCCAGCCGAAGCTCTGCAGCAGCAGGTCGGCGGTGATGGCGCCGGCGGGACCGGCGAGGTTGGTGGGCGCGTGATCCGTGGCGGTGGAGAGCGAAGGGTCGGCAGGGTTGTAGCTGACCAGGGCGACCAGCAGCGCCAGCCCGCCGAGGCCCAGCAACAGGCCCAGCAGCTCGGCAAGCCGCCGGGCCAGGGCGGCCCTCAGCGCGGGAGAGGCGAAGCGGCGCGTGCTGGCGGCAAGGCGACCCTCGGCGGAAGCAGGCGAAGACGGGTTACGGCGGTCGGCAAGGGCGCGCGGCATGGGCCTCAGTCGTCTGTTGCTGAGCGATGGCCTCAACCTAGCACGACAAAGCCTTGGCACAGAAGGAATACACCGACGATCAGCCATCTTGGTGGCGGAAGCGACACAGGGTCGCGCGACTCGCCGCGGGAAGGCCAGGGGCGCTACCCCTGGAACCCCGCCACGGGGTCAGAAGGGGGGTGGGGCTCCTCCTGGCCTCATTCCGCGGCCGCCAGCGCCTGACTGCGCTGGAGCTGGATCTTCTGCTTGCGGCGGCCGAGCTGCTGGTCGGCGATGACGCCGAGCAGGATCACGCCCCCCATCACCGCGAAGTTCAGCGAGGAGGGAATGCCCAGGATGTTCACCAGGTTCTGCAGGATCTGCAGCAGCACCGTGCCGAGCACGATGCCGAGGATGCTGCCCTCGCCGCCCCGCAGGGAGCAGCCGCCCAGGACCGCCGCTGCGATGGCGTAAAGCTCGTAGAAATTGCCGAAGGAGGAGGGCGAGACGGAACTGGTGTAGAAGATCAGCAGCACCGTGGCCAAGCCGGCCAGCCCGCCGCCCAGCAGGTAGGCGCCGGTGATCACCGCGTCGGCGTTGATGCCGGAATGCCGCGCCGCCTCCTCGTTGCGGCCGACCGCGTAGAGGTAGCGCCCGAACACCGTCCGGTGCAGCACCACCCCCATGCAGACCGCCACCACCACCAGGAAGAGGAAGGGGTTGGGGATGCCGAAGCTGCGGCCGGAGGCCAGCCAAGTGATGGTGTCGATATCGCCGGCATAGCCGAAGCCCATGGTGGAATCGGCCGTGTAGTAGCGGGCGATGCCGCGGTAGATCAGCAGGCCGCAAAGGGTGACGACGAAGGGCTGCAGCCGCAGACGCGTCACCAGCAGCCCGTGCAGCAGCCCGAGGCCGGTGCCGGCACCGATGATGATCAGCACCGCCAGCGGCCAGGGCAGCTCGTAGTTCACCAGCAGGTCCACCAGGATCACGCCCAGCAACGCGAACATCGAGCCCACCGAGAGGTCGATGCCGCCGGTGATGATGATTAGCCCCTGGCCGATGCTGAACACGCCGAACAGACCGATCAGGTTGGCCATGTTCAGCAGGTTCACGCTGGAGAGGAAGAGCGGGTTGAGGATCGCCGTGAAGCCGCCGATGACGATCAGCAGCAAAGCGAGGCCGAGTTCCTTCTTGCTCATGCGTGCACCGCCTCCGCCGGCTCGCCATGGCCGATGGCCAGGCGCAGCACCGCCTGCTCGCTGAAGCCGGCGCGCTCCAGCCCGCCGCTGATGCGGCCCTCATGCATCACCACGATCCGGTCGCTCACGCCGAGCACCTCCTCCATGTCGCTGGAGATCATCAGGATGGCGACGCCACGGTCGGCCAGCGCGCGCATCAGACCGTAGATCTCGCCCTTGGCGCCGACATCAATGCCGCGCGTCGGCTCGTCGAACAGGATCACCTTTGGCGCCATGCTCAGCCACTTGCCCAGCACCACCTTCTGCTGGTTGCCGCCCGAGAGGGTATTGGCGCGCGTCGCGCTGGAGGGCGCCTTGATGCGCAGCCCGGCCCGCTGCGCCTCGCTCGCCTGCCATTCGGCGGCGCGGCTCATCAGCCCCATCCGCGTGTAGTTCGGCGCGCTGGCGAGCGTGACGTTCTCGACGATGGGCATCTCCAGCACCAGCCCGGCACGCTTGCGGTCCTCGGGCACCAGGTAGATGCCGGCGGCCACCGCGTCCTTCGGGCTGCGGACGGGGAGGGGGCGGCCGTCCAGCCGGATCGTGCCGGCCAGTGGCGGGTCGATGCCGAACAGGGTGCGCGCCAGCGAGGTACGCCCGGCGCCGACCAGCCCGGCCATGCCGAGGATCTCGCCAGGGCGAATGTGCAGGTCAAGCGCGCGCCCGGGAAAGGCGGCGGTGACGAGGCCGGAAACCTCCAGGCCGCCTTCACCGGGCGGCTGCGCCGGAGGGGTGTAGAGCGCGCGCAGCTCCCGCCCGATCATCAGGCGGATCATCGCCGCGTGCTCGATCTCCTCCCGCCGCAGCGCGCCGACCAGCTTGCCGTCGCGGAGGCAGACCACGCGGTCGGCGCAGTCCACGACCTCGCCGAGCCGGTGGGTGATGTAGATGAGGCCGACCCCGGCGGCGCGCAGCTCCTTCACCAAGGTGAGCAGCCGCGCCGTCTCGGACAGGGTGAGGGAGGAGGTCGGCTCGTCGAGGATGATGATGCGCGCCTCGGCCGCCAGGGCGCGGGCGATCTCGACGAGTTGCCGCTGGGCGATGGACAGCTCGGCCACCGGCGTATCGGGCGAGAAGTCGGCGCCCAACCGCTCCAGGATCGGCCGCACGCGCTCATGGGCGGCGCGCCGGTCCAGCAGGCGAAGCGGGCCGCCGCGCAGCGGCTCCCGCCCGAACAGGACATTGGCGGCGACGTCGAGGTTGTCGAAGAGGTTCAGCTCCTGGTGCACGAAGGCGATGCCGGCGCGGGTCGCCTCCGCCACGTCGAGATGCGGGTATTCCTTCCCGTCGATGCGGATCCGCCCCTCGCTGGGCGGCACGACGCCGCCCAGGATCTTCATCAGCGTGGACTTGCCGGCGCCGTTCTCGCCGATCAGCCCGAGAACCTCGCCCCGGTTCAGGTGCAGGGTGACGCCGTCCAGCGCACGGACGCCGGGATAGGTCTTGCCGATCCCGGTCAGTTCCAGCAGCGGCTGCATCGTGCCCTACGCGCCGCGCAGCAGCTCGCGCATCTGCCCCTGGAACTCCTTCACGTTCGAGCTGTCGATGATCCGTGTGGGGATGATGATCTGCTTGCTCTCGGGGATGAAGCTGCGATCCCCCTTCAGCACCTTGATCATGCCGATCATGCTCTGATAGCCGAACTCGAAGGGCTGCTGCACCACGGTGGAGAGGATGGTGCCGTCGGCCACGCCGCGCAGGGTCAGCGCATCCTCGTCGAAGCCGACGATCTTCACCTTGCTCTCGGCGCCGGCGGCCTTCACGGCCTGGTAGATCTGCGGCGTGTTGTAGGCCCAGAGCCCGACGAGGAGGTTGATGTCGCTGTAGCGGGCCAGCGTGTCCTCGACGTTGCGCTTGGCGCGGGCGATGTCCGACTCGTCGGTGCGGATGTCGACGATCTCGATCTTGCTGCCCTGCAGCGCCTCGCGGATGCCCTGCACGCGCTCGCGGGCATTATCGGCGTCCATGGTGCCGACGAAGAGCATGGCCTTGCCGCCATTGGGCAGGGCGCGCATCATCTGCTTGCCGGCCTCGCGCCCGGCGGCGACGTTGTCGGTGCCGATATAGACGAGGCGGTTGCTCTGCGGCGCGTCGCTGTCGGTGGTGAAGAGCACGCACTGTGCGGCGGCGCGGTTCAGCATGTCCGTCGAGTTGCCGGGATTGATGGCCGAGATGGCGATGCCGGCCACCTTGCGGGCCAGCAGCGCATCCACGATGCGGCGCTGCTCGGCGGCGCTGGCCTGGCCCGGCACGATCATTTCCATGTTGTAATCGGGATGCTCGCGGTTCGCCTTCTCGATGCCGCGGCGTGCGATGGTCCAGAAATCGGCGGAGACGTTCACCACGAAGGCCAGGGTGGGCTTTTCCTGGGCGGCGAGGCCGCGGGGCAGCGTGGCGAATGCGAGCGCCGCCGGAGCGGCCAGCAATGAACGCCGGTTCATGATCTCTCCTGTCGCTTCCTTAGGGGTCTCTGATGGACCCTCAGCCGAAGTCCGGGCTGTTGGCGGCGAGGCTAGCAGAGCCATGACGCGGCGGGGCAGGCGGTGCCTGCCCCTGCACGAAGCTGTGATGCACGGCCGGATCAGGTCCAGCCGCCATCCACGACGAATTCCTGCGCCGAGCACATCGCCGCCGCGTCGGAGGCCAGGAACAGCGCCATGTCAGCGATATGCTCGGGCCGCACGCGGCCGGCGAGCGCCTGCCCGGCATCGATCTCGCGCTCAGCCTCGGGCGTGACCCAGAGCTTGAGCTGCCGCTCCGTCATCACCCAGCCCGGCACCAGCGTGTTCACGCGGATGTTCTGCTTGCCGTAGTCGCGCGCCAGGCCGCGCGTCAGGCCCTGCATGGAGGCCTTGGCCATGGTGTAGGCTGGCATGCCCCCCTGGCGAAGCTTCCAGCTCACCGAGCCGAAGTTAACGATCGAGCCGCCGCCGGCACGCTGCATCTGCGGCAGCACGGCCTGGGAGGCAAAGAAGACATGGCGCTGGTTCACCGCAATGCGGTCGTCGAAATACTCGGGCGTCACCGAGTCGACGGCATGTCGCTCGTCATGCGCGGCGTTGTTGAGCAGCACGGTGATGTCGCCATGCGCTTCCTGCACCCTCCCCACAGCCTCGCGCAGCGCGGCAATGTCGCGCAGGTCGCAATGGAGGAACAGCGGTGCGTGCTTCACGCCCTCTTCCCGGATGGAGCGGACCAGGGCCTCGCTCGGCGCATCCGCGATGTCCACGAAGGCGACCTTGCTGCCCTGGTGAGCGAAGGCGCGGGTGAGGGCGGCGCCAATGCCGCTGCCGCCGCCGGTGATGAACACGCTCCGCCCGTCCAGATCCGGGTAGATCGCTTTCTGACGCATGGATGTTCCTCCGTGCGGCTGGAGTTGCTGTCTCCAGCGCGGCGTCTACGGTGGGCTGGTTTGGGGGTGTGCGCAATGCGGCGGCTGTATCCGCTCCCTTCAGACCGGCGCGAGGTTCCGCGCCGCGAGCAGCGGCGGAAGGTCCGAGGGTGCCATGTGCTCCGCTTCCAGCCGGGGCACGCCACAGGCGCTGAGATAATGGGCGAGGGCATCCGCCTCGTCACGGGGGCGGGTGGCATCCTCCGCACTGCCGGCGGGCACGAAGATGATCGTTTCATAGCGGGCGCGGGTCAGCAGCACGCGATAGGTGTTGCGGATGTGCCGGCGGGCCTCGGCTTGACCGACAAGGCTCCAGCGGCTGCCGACGAAGCGCCGTGCCTGCCAGCGGCCGGCTTGGCGGATGAAGTCGCCGCCCCATGCCAGGCCGACGAGGTCCAGTTCCAGCCCCTGGCAGGCATATTCGGTGGCGCAGACCTCCAGCGCATCCGAGGCGCGGATGTCAGGCCAGCGGCGGAGGAACCAGTTCACCACCTCATCATCGGCGCCGTGCAGTTGCGCACCCAGCCCCTCAGCCCGCAGCCGCTTCGCCTTGGCCGAGCAGACCAACCCCGCCCGGCGCAGCCCGCGTGCCCGCCCGCGCAACGCCGCACGCAGAGCGCCGAGGTCGCGCGTCAGGCGGAAGGGCAGGTTGCCTTCGGCGGCGATGGCGGCAGCCTCCTCCGGCCGGTCGTTCAGCACGGCATCCACCCAGAGCGCCGCGCGGTCATGGTGCACCGAGCGGATCGGCACCGTCAGATCGAGCTCGGGATCGAGCGCCAGCCAGTCCGGCTGCCCTTCCGCCAGCCGTTGCGTGGGCTCGGCCGTGCCAAGCGCCCGCGGTGCCGCCACAGCTTGCCAGCACCCCTCGCGAGCGGCGATGACGCGACCCCATTCGGCCAGCCCTGCCTCGCCGGTATTGATCTCCTGGCCGTTGCCGATCAGCGCCACGATCACCGACCAGCCCTCGACGCGCTCCATGATCTCCAGCATGTGCGCGGGCTCGGAGTCCGTCAGGATGGAGCGGCGGCGCTGGGTATCGCGCCCGGCCTGGGCGGCGTCCCAGGCGCGCTGCGCCTCGTCGAAGACCACGACATGCTCGTGCGGCGTCTGCTCGGCGGCGCGGATATAGTGCTCCAGGAAACGGTGCACGTTCTGCAGCAGGGTGCGGGCCTCGCGGCGCGGCTGGCGGCGGGCGCGGCCCTGACGCGCGGCGGCATCCCGCTCCAGCGCGCCGCGCAGGACTGCGACCAGCGGCGCATTGCCGGTCAGGAAGGCCGCGCCCGCCTCGGCGGCGGTGCCGAAGACGAGGTTCAGCCCGCAGAGCGTCTTGCCCGCTCCCGGAATGCCGGTGACGAACACCACCACGCGTTGCTGCTTCTCCCGCGCCTGCGCGATGGCGCGCCGGATGGCTGCGGTGGTGCGGCCCAGATTGGCGGTGTCGGCACGGGCGGTGGCGATTTCCTCCACCCCGTGGCGATCGAAGAGCCGCTGCGCCGCCTCGATGATGGTGGGCACCGGCCGATAGGGTGCGGCGAGCCATGCGGCCGCATCCAGCGGGCCGGTGGGAGCCGGAATGGTGGCCTGGATCGCCTCCAGCAGGCCTGCGAGGCCGGCGGCATTGCCGTGCAGCACCGGTGTCACGCCATGCCAGAGCAGCGGCAGCGACTCAGGGCGGGCTGGCGCATCGCTGGCCACCAGGATCGGCACCACGGGATGCCCGCGGCTGCCGGCGTGGAAGTCGAACAGGTCCAGAGCGTAGTCCTCGGCCTGGGCCGAGTCCTGCGGCAACCAGGCAGTGGCCCTGTGCTTGAACTCGATGATGAGGATGGCCCGGTCGGTCAGCAGGATGGCGTCGATGCGCTTCTCCAGCCGCAGCAGGTCGTATTCCAGCAGTACGGTCCAGGAGGCGCCGCCGGCCTGTCGTAGCGCCGCCTGCAAGAGGCCGATCAGTGCCTGCCAGGATTCAAGCTGGGCTGGCTGCACCTCGTGCATCTGCCGTGACTGGGCGGCGGCCAGCCGCGCGGCCCAGTCTGCGGCATCGTCGCGCAGCAGGGCGGCGCCCGAGGTGGAGATCCAGCTTCGCATGGGGTGCGATCTTAGGAGTTGAAGAAGGATCGGGGGAAAGAATTCCCCTGAACCCCCATCTTCTTTCTGACAGAAAAAAAGAAGGGGGCCTGGGGGAATTCATTCCCCCAGCCTTCTCCGGCCAGGCCAGGTGGCGAGTCCGATGCTGGCGAGCATCAGCGCGAAGCCCAGGGCATGCATCGGCTGGAAGGCCTCGCCGAGCAAGGCCACCGCCACCACAGCGGCGGCGGCGGGCAATAGGGCGGTGAAGACTCCGGCCACCCCGGCGGGCGCGCGCTTCAGCCCGGCATACCAGAGCAGCAGACAGAGCACCGAGGCGGTGAGGCTATGGAACACCAGCAACCCGGCGAGATCGGGAGCGGCGAGAGCGTGAGCAGCGCCCAGGAAGGGCAGCCAGAAGGGCAGCAGGAAGAGGGTGCTGAAGGCCTGCATCCAGAAGCTGGCGGTGATCACCGGCACGCGTCCGGCAATGCGCTTGGCCAGCAACACGTAGGAGGCCTCGCCGCAGACCGCCAGGAAGACCAGCGCATTGCCGAGCAGGCTGCCCTCGGCCTGCTCGCCGCCTGCCAGCCTGGCCAGGGTGATGGAGGCCATGCCGAAGGCCGCCAGTGCCGCCGCCGCCCATTGCCGGGGCGGCAGCCGCTCGCGCAGCCAGAGCGCGGAGCCGAGGGCGATCACCGCCGGCAGGGTGGCGAGCACCAGCCCGGCCTCCAAGGCGGTGGTGTGGCGCAGGCCGGCGAGCAAAGCGGCGTTGTAGAGCAGCGTGCCGAGCACGGCCTGGCCCGCCAGGTTGCGCAGCACATGGGCGGAGGGGCGCACCTGGCCCTCGATCATGCGTGCCAGCGGCCAGAGCACCAGGCAGGCCAGCAGGCAGCGCAGCCCGGCGATCATGGCGACCGGCAGCGCCGCCGCCAGCAACTTCGCCACCGCCACATTGATCCCGACAAGGGCCATCGCGGCCCCCAGTTGCGCATAGGCGGTGAGCATCCGACTCCGGGCCGTATCCAAATCCGGCCGGCAAGGTCGCAGGGGCGGAGCGGCGGGCCAAGAGGGGCGAGCAGCCCTTGAAGGAAGATTGGGGGAGTGAACTCCCCCAAGCCCCCTCCTTCTTCTGTCAATTTTTGGCTCCGCTTATGGCGAGGGCCGTTCATCCCCGTGCGGCCGATGGCAACCACGAGGGCGGCTTCCGCCCATGCGTGCGCGCCTGCGGTCAGCGCGATAAAACCGATAGAAAAGAAGAAGAGGGGGTCTCGGGGGAGAATTCATTCTCCCCCGGTTCCGCCCTCCACAGAATTGCTGGCCGTTTATTCGGCGGGACTGTTTCAGCCCTGCATGCGGTCGTCGTGGAAGGCCGTGCTCGGCGTCGGGATGGCCGCTGTGTCCGGCGGGGCCTTCCGCCCGTGCTGCGCCGGCGGAATTGCTGGCTCGGTGGCCCAGGAGTGGCCGTGCACCAGGCCATCGTCGAAGTCGCGTTCGTCGGTCATGATCGTGGTTCTTTCCCTGTTCGCTTACTTCGCCATCGCCGGGGCGGCGGGGGCAGGTTTGCCGTCGTGGAACTGCGCCGCCTCGGTGCTGTGCGCCATGGCGGTGGTGCTGGAGGTGCCGCCCGAGGCCGCGGTGGCGACGGCATCGAAATAGCCGACGCCCACCTCGCGCTGGTGGCGCGTGGCGGTGTAGCCCTGGGCCTCGGCGGCGAACTCGGCCTGCTGCAACTCGGAATAAGCGGCCATGCCGCGCTCCCGGTAGCCGCGTGCGAGCTGGAACATGCTGTGGTTCAGGCTGTGGAAGCCAGCCAGTGTGATGAACTGGAACTTGTAGCCCATGGCGCCCAGCTCGCGCTGGAACTTCGCGGCCGCGTCCTCGCCCATCTTCCGCTTCCAGTTGAAGCTCGGCGAGCAGTTGTAGGCCAGCAGCTTGCCCGGGAACTCCCGGTGGATGGCCTCCGCAAAGGCGCGGGCATCGTCCAGGTCGGGGTCCGAGGTCTCCCACCACAGCAGGTCGGCATAGGGCGCATAGGCCAGGCCGCGCGCGATGGCGTAGTCCTTGCCGATGCCGGGCCTGATGCGGAAGAAGCCCTCGGCCGTGCGCTCGCCGGTGATGAAGGGGCGATCGCGCTCGTCCACATCGGCGGTCAGCAGCTGCGCGCTCTCGGCATCGGTACGGCAGAGCAGGACGGTGGGAACGCCTTCGACATCGGCGGCGAGGCGCGCCGCGTTCAGGGTGCGGATATGCTGGCTGATCGGCACCAGCACCTTGCCGCCGAGATGGCCGCACTTCTTCTCGCTGGCAAGCTGATCCTCGAAATGCACGCCGGCCGCGCCGGCCTCGATCATCGCCCGCATCAGCTCATAGACGTTCAGCGCGCCGCCGAAGCCTGCTTCGGCATCGGCGATGATCGGCGCCATCCAGAGCGTGTCGTCGCCCTTGCCTTCCATATGCGCGATCTGGTCGGCGCGGCGCAGCGCGGCGTTGATGCGCTTCACCACCTTGGGCACGGAGTCCACGGGATAGAGCGACTGGTCCGGGTACATCTCGCCGGCCGAGTTGGCATCCGCCGCAACCTGCCAGCCGGAGAGGTAGATCGCCTTCAGCCCGGCCTTCACCTGTTGCAGCGCCTGGTTGCCGGTGAGCGCGCCGAGCGTGTTCACATAGGGTTCGTCATGCAGCAGCTGCCACAGCCGCCGCGCCCCCATCTCGGCCAGGGTGTGCTTCACCCGGAAGGAACCGGCCAGCCGCTCGACATCCGCCGGCGTATAGTCGCGGCGGATGCCGGCGAAGCGGTCACCCGCCGCGCCGGCGGAGGTGCCGCCATCCGGCGCGAAGCAAGGGCGGGGGAATGGACGCATGCTCGTCTCCTGCTCGTCTGGGAGGCCATCGGCCATGCGTCAATAATTCACATTGTCCCTGCGAAGTTCAGCCTTCATGCTGCCGCAAGCGCTGCAACAAAGTGGAGTTCTTCACGGTGGCAGCGGTAAAATTGTAAAGGCTGTAAAGAATGGCCCGCCCCCTGATCGGCCGCACCATTCGCCGCCTGCGCCAGGAGCAAACGCTGACGCAGCAGGCGCTCGCCGCCCGGCTCGGCATCTCCGCCAGCTACCTGAACCTGATCGAGCACGACCAGCGCAGCGTCACCGCGGCCCTGCTGATCAAGCTCGGCCAGATCCTGCAGGTGGATCTCACTTCCCTATCCGGAACGCAGGAACGCCAGCTTGAAACCAGCCTGCACGAGGTGCTGGCCGATCCGCTGCTGGGCCTGGAAACCATGCCGGAAGAGGAACTGCACGCACTGGCCGGCAGCGCCCCCAATGCCGCGCGCGCCATGCTGGCGCTTTATCGTGCGCTCCGCGTCGCGCGTGAGGATGCCAGCGGGATCGCATTGCCGAGCGGCCGCCGCATGGTCCTGCCCACCGAGGAGGCGCGCGACTTCTTCCAGGAGCGCGCCAATGTCTTCGCATCGCTGGAGCAGGTGGCCGATGCCATCGGCGCCGAGCTTGCCGTCGCGCCCGCCGAGCTGAACCATGCCATCGCCGAACGGCTGCGCCACCGGCACGACATCCGCGTGCGCGTTGGCCCGCTGGAGGGCAGTCTGCGGCGTTACGATCCCTCTAGGCGGGTGCTAGATCTTTCGGAGAACCTCCCGCGCGAGAGCCGTGGTTTCCAGATGGCCTTCCAGCTCATGCTACTGGAGGCGCGCGAGGCGGTGGAGGCCTTGCTCCAGCCCGCACCCGGCAGTGCCGAGGCGGCTTCGCTGATCCGCCTGGGCCTGCTGAACTACGCCGCCGCCGCGCTGCTGATGCCCTATGACGCCTTTCTCGCCGCGGCCCGCGCGCTGCGGCATGACCTCGACCTGCTGGCCGCACGGTTCGGCGTCAGCTTCGAGCAGGTGGCGCACCGGCTCTCCACCCTGCAGCGCGAGGGTGCGCGTGGCGTGCCCTTCTTCTTCCTGCGCGTCGATCCTGCGGGGAATGTGGACAAGCGCTTCTCCGCCGCGGGCTTTCCCTTCGCACGTTTCGGCGGCTCCTGCCCGCGCTGGATTCCGCACACCGCCTTCGCCACGCCGGGCAGCATGCGCGTGCAGATCGCCGAGCTGCCGGATGGCGCCACCTTCCTTTGCTTCGCTCGCACCGTTACCGGACCGGTGATGCGCTGGGGCGAGCCGCTGCCTGTGCATGTCATCGCCATGGGGTGCGACATCACCCGCGCGGCCGAGGTCGTTTATGGCGACGGGCTGGACCATCAGCAGGCGCGCATCGGCATCGGCCTCTCCTGCCGCCTCTGTGACCGCGCCGATTGCCGCAGCCGCGCTTTCCCGCCGCTGGAGCACCGGCTCAACCTTGATCCGCATGAGGAAGGCACGGCACCCTGGCGGTTCAGCAAATGAGCGGCTTGCGGCAGGAAAAGATCGGAGGAAAGAATTCCCCCGAACCCCCTTCTTCTTTCTGTCAGTTTGGCGCGGGCTATGGGCGGGTGCGGGAACGGGCAGAGAAAAGATGAGGGTCTGGGGGAATTCCTTCCCCCAGCCTTGTGCGGGGCATTCGATGCGCATCCTGCTGCTGAACGGCAATACCGACACCGGCATGACCGAGCGCATGCTTCGCCTGGCGCGGGAGGCGCTGCCACGCCTGGGGCTTGCGCATGTGACATTGTGCCCGGCGACGGCGCGGTTCGGTGCGCGCTACATCGCCAGCCGCACCGCCGCCGCCATTGCCGGGCATGCCGTGCTGGACCAGGTCGCCGAGCACCACGGCGCGGTGGAGGCGATCGCCATCGCCTGCTTCGGCGACCCGGCGCTGGATGCGGCGCGCGAGTTGGCGGGCGTTCCGGTGGCGGGCATGGCCGATGCCAGCCTGCGCATCGCCCTTGGCATGGCGCCACGCGCCGCCCTGCTGACCGGCGGCGCGGCCTGGGTGCCGATGCTGGAGGAATTCGCCCTCTCGCGGGGCTATGCGCCTGAGCAGGTGCTGGTCCGTGCCGTCGCGCCCACCGGCGACATGATCGCGCGCGAGCCGGAACGCGCGCTGGAACTGCTCGCTGAGGTTGCGCAGGCATCGGTGGAGGATGGGGCGGAGGTCGTCGTGCTCGGGGGAGCGGGGCTGGCCGGTCTGGCGCCCCGCCTCGCCCCGTGCGTCGCGGTGCCCGTGCTGGACAGCCTGGAATGCCTGTTGCGCGGCGCCGCCGAGCCCCTTCCTGTGCCGCCCGGCCCCGGTCGCACGCCAAGCGCCGGCCTTTCGCCCGCGCTGGCCGCACGGCTGGCACCTTGACCCCATCGCCGCCGCCCGGCAGGGAGATGGGCATGAGCGAGCAAGACCTGGCTTCCGACCTGGCATCCCCTGCGCCCCCCTACCACGACCTGCTCGGCATCCGGCTGGTCGAGTGGCGGGACGGCTTCTCCCGCGTGGTCTGCGACACCGGTCCGCAGCATCTGAACCGCAGCGACATCGTGCATGGCGGTGTCATCCTGTCGCTGATCGACCAGGCCGCGGCCTTCGCGGGCCTGTGGTGCAGCGTGCCGGGCAATACCCGCAAGGCGGTGACGATCGACCTCGATTGCCGCTTCACCGGCCAAGTGACGGGCGGGCAGATCGTGGCCGAGGGCAAGCTGGTCTCGCGCGGGCGCAACATCTTCTTCGCCCGCACCGAGGTGTTCGACGCCGCCGGCAAGCTGGTGGCCTTCGGCGCCTCCACGCATCGCTGGCGCGCGGGCAGCGAGACGGTCGAGGGCAGCCCGGTCCAGAAGTAAGCAAAATTGGGGGAAAGAATTCCCCCAATCCCCCATCTTCTTTTTGTCGGTTTGGGCTGCACTTCCCGCTCGCGCGGGAAACCCGAAGAAAAAAGAAGGGGGTCTGGGGGAATTCATTCCCCCAGCCTTGCTTCCTCCATCCGCTGCCACCCGCTGATCAGCCGCCGATCCTCCCGCCCGAAGACAAAGAGATTTCCGCCCCCCTCGCCGGGCTGGTCGGCCTCGCGGCTGATCGGGCGCCCGCCCAGATGGCAGAGCAGCAGTGCCCCGACCGCGCCGTGCGCCATGATGGCGACGTCCCCTGCGGTTCCGGCCAGCGCCGCCTCCACGGCACGGACAATGCGTGCCTGGGCATCCACCGCGCGTTCCCAGCCGCGGATACTGCGCTCGGGATGGGCGAAGAAGGCATCGGCGGTGACCTCGAACTCCGCCTTGGGCAGGTAGCCGGTCGCGATGCGGTTATTCTCCCCGAGCTCGGCCACAATCCGCACGGGCAGGCCGAGACGGCCCGCCAGAATGCCGGCCCCATCGCGCGCTTTGCGCTCGGCGCTGCTGGCGATGTGCCGGATATTGCCGATCCAGGGTTGCTCCAGCAACCGCCGCATGCGGGCGAAGCCTTTCTCCGAGAGCGTCCAGTCCGGCACCGGTACGGCAGGATCAATCGCCACCTCGGGATGCGTGATGAAGATGACGCGGCTCACGCGGGGCGCCTTTCGCGGACAGTAAGCAGGATGCCGGCGCCGATGGCGAGGAAGGCCAGGACCGTCGCCATGCCGGCGCGCTGGCTGCCGGTCAGGCCAGTCACGGCGGCGAGCACGGCCGGGCCGAGGAAGCCGGTGACGCGTCCGGACAGGGCAAAGAGGCCGAAATAGGCCGACGCCTCGCCCGGCGGTGCCAAATGCGCCATGTAGCTGCGCGAGGCCGCCTGCGCCGGGCCGAGGAACAGGCCGAGCGCCAGCGCCAGCCCCCAGAACATCGCGCGGTCATCGACCAGCACCACCGCGCCGCCGAGCAGGAGCAGGGCGAACAGGGCAACCAGCACCGTCGGCCGCGCCCCGAGCCGGTCCTCCACCAGGCCGAAGCCCGCGGCCCCAAGCCCGGCGGTGACGTTGAGCGCGATGCCGAAGAGCAGGATCTCCTCGAAGCCCATGCCGAAGGTGCCGGCGGCATAGATGGCGCCGAAGGCGAAGAGGGTGTTCAGCCCGTCCGTGTAGAACAGCCGCGCCAGAAGGAAGCGGGCGAGTGTCGGGTTGCGCGGCAGGCTCCGCAGCACCGTGCCGATCTCGGCCAGCCCCTTGCGGATCGCGGCGCCCCAGGCCGGGCGTGGCGGGGCAGGGTCGGGCAGGGCGACCAGCACCGGCCAGCCGAAGACCAGCATCCAGGCCGCGACCAGGGGCGCCGTGGCGCGCACATGCTCGGCGCTCGCGCGGTCCAGGCCGAAGGGCGAGGGGTTGGGCTGGACCAGCGCCAACAGGCAGAGCAGCAGGCAGGCGAGGCCGCCGGCATAGCCCAGCCCCCAGGCGAGGCCGGAGAGGCGGCCGAGCCGCTCGGGCGGCGCCACCTGCGGCAGCATGGAGTTGTAGAACACCGTGCCCAGCTCGAACCCCACCGTGGCGAGGCCGACGCAGGCCAGCGCCCAGGCGGCAAAGGCCGGGTCCGGCCGGGCGAACCAGATCAGCGCCGTGGCGATGGCGGTGAGCACGGTGCAGAGCAGCAGCATGGTCCGCCGCCGCCCGCCGGCATCCGCCACCGCGCCCAGCACCGGCGAGAGCAGCGCGATGGCGATGCCCGCCAACGTTTGCATCCATCCCCAAAGCGCTTGGCCCTCGGCCGGGCTGGCGGCGATGCCCTGGGTGAAATAGGCGGCGATGACGAAGGTGGAGACGACGGTGGGGAAGGCGCTGTTGGCCCAATCATAGAGTGCCCAGGCCAGGGCCTTGCGCGGCAAGCGATGCTTCATGGGGCGGCAGAGTGCCCGGCCAGGCCCTCGCTGGCGAGGCGGCAAAGAAAGTTCAGGTAAAGAAGGCAAAGATTGGGGGAGCGAACTCCCCAAGCTCCCTCCTTTTTCTGTCAGCTTCTGGCTCCGGCGCGGTGGGAGTGCATACGGCCCGCGCAATAGAACTGGCAAAAAGAAGAAGAGGGGGTTCCGGGGGAGAATTCATTCTCCCCCGGCTTTATCCAGCGCCGTCAGGCCACCCGTGCGATTTCCCGCACGGCCACCGTCACGCCCGCCAGTTCGGGGCGCGCCGCGGCCTCCTGCGCCACGCGGATGGCACTTTCCGCCTCGGGCAGGGCCCCGCGCAGGCAGGCGGTGGCGAGGCGGGTCTGCAGGTCGGCCAGATCGTCCAGCAGGGCCGCCTTGGCTCGCGTGACGAAAGGTCCGTTGCCGGGTGCCTGCGCCGTGGCCTGCCGCAGCGCCAGCAGATGGAAGCGCTCGCCCGCCCGGCGCCACGCCTCCGCCGCGCGCCCAGGCTCGACCTTGGCGTGGGTGGCGAGGCGCACGATGGCCGGCGCCGCCTCCAGCGCCGGCGCCGCCGCCACCAGACGGGCCACGCCCTCCGGCAGCCCCTCCGCGGCTGGATGCACCGCCGCGGTTTCCGCCGCGAGCAGCGCGCCGATGCCGGGCCGCAGCGCGGCCAGCGCCTGCTCCAGGCCCTGGCGCGACTCAGGCATGCTCAGCAGTTCCCGCGCCGTGGCGCCCAGGAGGTGCCGGATGGCCAGCAGCGCCGCGTGCCGGACGGCTGCAGGTGCGGGGGCCGTGTCGGCGGCGTCGGCCGCGGCGCCGAGGTCGAGCAGGCGCTCGGCCAGGATGGCGGCGCGTGCCGCCTGCGCCGGTTCGGCATCGGCGGCGAGGCGGGCGAGCCCTGCCGGGCCGAGCCGGTTGGCGATCTCATTGGCCAGGATGGTGGCCAGCAACTCGCGCCGCAGGCGGTGGCGGGTGATGAAGGGGGCGAAATCCCGCCGGATGGGGGTTGGGAAATAGGCCTCCAGCAGCGGCGTCAGTGCCGGGTCGTCCGGCAGGTCGCTGTGCTCGATCGCCTCGGTCAGCCAGAGCTTGGCGAAGGGCAACAGGGCCGCCAGCTCCGGCCGGGTCAGCGCGGTGCCGGTGGCCATGCGCTCGGCCATGGCCTCGGCCTCGGGCAGGCCGGCCACGGCGCGGTCCAGCAGCCCGGCATGCTCCAGCCGCACCATCAGCGCCGCCTGCGCTGACAGTGCCTCGGCCCCCGCCTCGGCCTCCAGCGTGACGGCGAGGGATTGCTGGTCGTTGTCGCGCAGCACCAGCGCGGCGACCTCGTCGGTCATCTCGCGCAGCAGGTCGTCGCGCTGGCGCTCGGTCAGGGCGCCCTCGGCCATGGCGTCGGCCAGCAGGATCTTGAGGTTCACCTCGTGGTCGGAGGTGGAGACGCCGGCGGAGTTGTCCAGCGCGTCGGTGTTCAGCCGCACGCCCTGGCCTTCCGCCCCGAAGCGCGCCGCCTCGATCCGCCCGGCCTGGGTGACGGCCAGGTTGGCGCCCTCGCCGATGACGCGGGCGCGCACCGCCCGGCCATCGACGCGGATGGCGTCGTTGGCGCGGTCCCCCGCATCCGCCTGGGATTCGGTGGAGGCTTTGATGTAGGTGCCGATGCCGCCGAAATAGAGCAGGTCCACCTCAGCGCGCAGGATGGCCTGCATCACCGTGTTCGGATCGGGCTTCTCGGCCTCGATGCCGAGCAGGGCGCGGGCCTGCGGCGAGAGCGGGATGAAGCGGGCGTTGCGCGGATAGACGCCGCCGCCCTCGCTCACCAGCCGCAGGTCGTAGTCGGCCCAGGAGGAGCGGGGCAGGGCGAAGAGCCGCGCCCGCTCGTCATAGGCGCGCGCCGCGTCCGGGTTGGGGTCGATGAAGATATGGCGGTGGTCGAAGGCCGCCAGCAGCCGCGTCTGCCGCGAGACCAGCAACCCGTTGCCAAAGACGTCGCCCGACATGTCGCCGACGCCCACCATGGTGAAGGGCTCGGCCTGGATGTCGCGCCCCATCTCCGCGAAGTGCCGGGCGATCATCACCCAGGCGCCCTTGGCGGTGATGCCCATGGCCTTGTGGTCGTAGCCCTGGCTGCCGCCGGAGGCAAAGGCGTCGTTCAGCCAGAAGCCATATTCCTTGGCCAGGCCGTTGGCGATGTCGCTGAAGGTGGCCGTGCCCTTGTCGGCGGCGGCGACGATGTAGGGGTCGTCCCCGTCGCGGCGGACCACCTGCGGCGGCGGCAGGAGCACCTCGCCCTGCAGGTTGTCGGTGATGTCCAGCATGCCGCGGATCAGCGTCTTGTAGGCGGCGATGCCGGTGGCCATGAAGGCCTCGCGGTCGCTGGCCGGGGGCACGTGGCCCTTCAGCACGAAGCCGCCCTTGGCGCCGGTCGGCACGATGACGACGTTCTTCAGCCGCTGTGCCTTCATCAGGCCCAGGATCTCGGTGCGGAAGTCCTCGCGCCGGTCGGACCAGCGGATTCCGCCACGCGCCACCGGCCCGGCGCGCAGATGGCAGCCCTCCATGTGCGGGGCATGGACGAAAATCTCGCGCCAGGGGCGGGGGAGGGGCATCTCGCCCGCCGCCGCGCTCTCGAACTTCAGCGAGAGATAGGGCTTCTGCTGGAAGAAGTTGGTGCGCAGCACGGCATCCAGCGCCGTGCGCAGGCGGGCCAGAATGCGGTCGGCATCGGCATCCTCCACCGTCTCCATCAGCGCCGCCCATTCGGCGTCGAGGCGCGGCTCGTCGAGCGCGGCCTGGCCCGCGCGGGCGGGGTCGAAGCGGGCGTTGAACAGGTCCACCAGCAGCCGCGCCGCCTTGGGATAGGCGATCAGCGCCGCTTCCACCGACCCTTGCGCGAAGGCGAAGCCGACCTGCTTCAGCCAGCGGAACAGGGCGCGCAGCAGCCAGGCCTCGCGCCAGGCGAGGCCGGCGCGTGGCACCAGCCGGTTGAAGCCGTCCACCTCGGCGCGGCCATCCTGCAGCGCGGCCAGCGCCTCCAGCAGGGCGGGGAAGCGGTTCTCCTCCAGCGGCGTGCCGGAATCGAGGGTGAAGACGTGCAGCACCGCCTGGGTGGCGCCGCCGACCCGCAGGTGGAAGGGCTGCTCCTCGATGGCGCGCAAATCCAGGCTCTCGAAGAGCGGCAGCACGTCGGCCAGCGGCAGCGGACCGCCGGGATGCACCAGCCGCAGGCAGAGCGCCCGCGCCTCGGCGCCCGGCACGCGCTCGATGCGCGCGGCGGGGCGGCCCGCCTCCAGCGCCGTCTCCGCCAGGTGCAGGTCGGCCACCGCGGTGGTGGCGGCGACATGGTCGGCATAAGCGTCGGGGAAGGCGTCGGCCCACCGGGCCAGCGTGGTGGCGGCGCGCGTCTCGCCCAGTTCGGCGGTCAGCGCCTCGCCCAGGCGGTCGGTGAAGGAGCGGGCGGCCTGCGCCACCGCCGCCTCCAGCGCGGCGTCCTCCACCTGCCCGACGGCGCCGGGCGCGGTGCCGATGATGTAGTGGATGCGCGCCAGCGGCGTGTCGCCAAGCGCGATGTGGAAGGCGGAGAGGCGGCCGTTGAAGGCGCGCGCCAGCATGCCGCCGACCCGCTCGCGGAGCTGCGTGTCGAAGGTGTCGCGCGGCAGCCAGGCAATGGCGGAGACGAAGCGCTCGAAGGGATCGCGCCGGAGGTAGAGCGCCGGGCGCGGGCGGATCGAGAGGTCGAGCGCCCGCCGGGCGCCGTCCAGGATGGCGGCCTCGTCCGCCTGGAACAGCTCGTCGCGCGGCCAGGTGTCGAGGATGTTGCGCATCGCCCGGCCGTCATGGCTGTCGGGGTTCACGCCGGCCATGTCGAGGATGCGCTCGACCTTGTCGGCCAGCCAGGGGATCGAGCGCGGGTTGCGGTTGTAGGCCGAGGCGGCGAAGAGGCCGAGGAAGAGGCGCAGCCCCGTCACCTGCCCGTCGGCGCCGAAGATGCGGGTGGCCACCACATCGGCATGCTGCGGCCGGTGCACCCGGGCGCGCATGTTGGCCTTGGCCACCGCGATCGGCCCGCCGCCGCGCAGCGAGGCGAGCATGCCGGGCGGGATGGCGCCGAGGTCGCGCAGCGCGTCGAAGACCGGCAGCGACTCGTCGCGCAGCAGGCCGAGATGCTCATCCGCCCCTTCCGCCGTGCCGGCGCCGTCGAAGCGGATCAGCCGGTGGCCGAGGAAGACGAAGTTCTCCTCCATCCAGCGCAGGAAGGACTGGGCGCCGCCGGCATCGGAGCCGATCTCGGCCTCCGCGGCGTGCAGCCGGTCCAGGATGGCCGGGAAGTCCGTCACCGCCAGGCGCAACTCGGCGAGCGCGCGCTCCACCGCCGCCTCGGTGGCCTCCCAGCTGGCCTCCGAGGCGCCGCCGCCGAGCAGGCGGGTGGTGGCCGGGGCGATCTCGACATGCATCATGCTCTCGGCCGCGCCGGCCGGGCTGAAGCCCAGCAACCGGCCTTCGGCGTCGCGCGTCACGCGCATCACCGGGTGCAGCAGCCGGCGCACGGTGCGGCCGGAGAGGGCGAGGGCGGCCAGCACGCTGTCCACCAGGAAGGGCATGTCGTCGCTGACGATCTCCGCCACCGCGACGGCACCACGGCCAGGGCCCGGTGGCTGCAGCCGCACCTTGGCATTTCCAGGACGGCGCTGGCTGGCCAGGGCAAAGAGGCTGGCGGCGGCGGCGGCGAGGCGCTCCGGCGGCTCGGCGGCCAGCTCGGCGGTGGGCAGCGCCTCCGCCATGGCGTGCAGCAGCCCGGCGGCGGCCGGGGGCAGGCCGGGCGCCTGCCGGTGCAAGGCCTCCGCCATCGCGCGCAGCAGTTCCGCCCGGGCGCCACCCACGCCCTTTTGGCCATCCGGCATGCCGGTCTCCTTTATCGAATCCTGGCCAGAGGATCGGGCCGAGGCGAGCGCGGATCAAGCCGGGGAGTGCCTTTGACGGGAGCATTTTGCGTAAAGTTTCGGCGGTCAGAGCTTGCGTCGACGGAGTGTCCAAGCTTCCGCTCCGGCGCTATCGTGCCAAGCCATGACCATGACGCTCGCCGACCTCCTCGCCCCCGTCACGCCCGAGCAGTTCTTCGCCGAGTACTTTGACAAGCAGCCGCTGCATGTGCAGGGCGGCGCGGCGAAGTTCGCCTCCGTGCTGTCGTGGCGGCAGATCAACCGCCTGCTGGACCAGACGCATATCTGGTCCAGCCAGTCCCTGAAGCTGGTGCTGGACGGCACGCCGGTGCCGCCCGAGCAGTACTGCGGTCGCGCCACCGGGCGCGACGGCGCGGCCGTGCAGCAGCCCGAGGCCGCCAAGGTGGCGCAATGGGTCGGGCGTGGCGCCTCCATCGTGATGAACGACGTGGACAGCCTGACCCCGGGCCTCACCGCCGTCTCGGAGGCGCTGGAAGGCGCCGGGCTCGGCAAGGCGCAGGCCAACGTCTACATCTCCTGGCAGAGCCACAAGGCCTTCGGCACCCATTTCGACACGCATGACGTCTGGGCCGTGCAGGTTGAGGGCGAGAAGACCTGGAACATCTGGGAGGGCCGCGCCGAGTGGCCGATCGCCCATCCCGTCTTTCGTTTCCCGCAGGAGCACCACGACCGGGCGCGCGGCAAGCTGCGCGGCAAGGTGACGCTGAAGGCCGGAGACCTGCTCTATCTGCCGCGCGGCTGGTACCATGACGCTCTGGCCGAGGCGCCGGCCTCGGTCCACATCGCCTATGGCGTGCACGCGCCGCTCGGGATGGACCTGATGAACATCCTGCTGGAGCGGGTGCTCTATGAGGTGGAATTCCGCAAGCCGCTTCCGCGCCAGGATGGAACCGCCGCCGCCCGCTTCGCGTTGACCAGCCGCGCGGCACAGCTCGGCCAGCGCCTTTCGGAACTGACGCGGGACCCCAAGGTGATGGATGTGCTGGCGAAATTTGTGGCGGACTACCGCTTCCAGCGCGGCGGCAACGACCTGCTGGCCGCGCGTGGTCTGGCGGCGCCGGCGGCACCCGGCGGCGCCGAGGAGGGCGGCGAGGCCTTCCGCGTGGTGGCGCCCGGCAGCAAGGCGGTGCGCCGGGGCGCGGAATGGGTGCTGAAGGCGCCCTCCGGCGCGGTCTCGCTGGCGCCGGCCGAGGCGGAGGCGGCGAACTGGCTGCTGGCCCGGCCGGACGGCACGGCCGCCGAGCTGCGCGCCGCGCATCCGGCGGTGGATGCCGAGGCCCTGCTGCGGCGCCTGGCCGGCGCCGGGGTGCTGGCCCCGACATGAGCCACGCCATGTTGCCGGCGACGATGGCCGGCCTACTGCTGTTCGGCTTCGCCCTACCGGCCCTGGCGCAGCCGCGCGCCTTCAACTGCGTCGGCGCCGAGCGGCTGGAGGACGACGTCTTCGAGGTGCCCTTCGGCGCCCGTAGCGCCCGCCCCGGTGATGCCGCCCGCACGCCTGTGGCGGCGGCAGCGGCGCTGGCCAAGGAGGCGCCGGAGCGCAACATCTGCGTGCTCGGCCATGCCGTGCGCGAGGGCGGGCAGACCACCAGCACCCAGCTCGCCGCCCGCCGGGCCCGCGAGGTGGCCGAGATGCTCTCGGTGGAGTACGGCATCGCCCGCGACCGCATCCGCGCCGAGGCCCGCAACCCCGGCTTCAGCAACCGCACCGCCAACCGCGAGGCGCGCAGCGTGGTGATCGTGGTGCTGCCCGGCGCGCCGGCCGGGGGCTCCGACTCCGCCGCGCCCTGAGGGTCCCGCGTCCGAGATTTCTGCCTGGGAGAAGCGCCGATGGCCCGTGAGATCGCCCGCGCCCGTGCCGCCGCCTGCCGCGTGGAGGACGGCACGAACTTCCGGCTGGCGGACTTCTCCACCCGCGGCAATGGCGACGGGCTCTCCAAGGCCGATGCACCGGATCTCCTGCGGGAGGGCGTGCAGCGACTTGCCGAGCTGCAGGACCGGCTGGCCGCGCAGGACCGCCACGCCGTGCTGGCGATCTTCCAGGCGATGGACACTGCCGGCAAGGACGGCGCCATCAAGCACGTCTTCTCCGGGGTGAACCCGCAGGGCTGCGCCGTGCACTCCTTCAAGGCGCCGGGGCCGGAGGAGCTGGACCAGGATTTCATGCGCCGGCACATCCTCCGCCTGCCGGCGCGGGGGCAGATCGGCATCCACAACCGATCCTGGTACGAGGAGGTGCTGGTCGCGCGGGTGCATCCACCCGTGCTGGAGCGGCAGCGCCTGCCGCCCGAGGTGGTGACGGAGCAGCTCTGGGCGCACCGGATGGAGGATATCTGCGCCTTCGAGCGCTATCTCTGCCGGCAGGGCTATGTGGTGCTGAAGTTCTTCCTGCATCTCAGCCGCAAGGAGCAGCGCAAGCGCCTGCTCGCCCGCATCGACACGCCCTCGAAGAACTGGAAGCTCGACCCCTCCGACATCTCCGAACGGCACCATTGGGACGCGTACCAGGAGGCCTATGAGGCGGCGATCCGCGGCACCGCGACCTCCCATGCGCCGTGGTACGTGTTGCCGGCCGACCGCAAATGGCTGACCCGGCTGCTGGTCGTCGAGGCGATGGTGGAGGCGCTGGAACAGCTGAAGCCGGAATACCCCCGGCTGGATGCGGAGGGGATGCAGCGGCTGGAAGCGGCGGGCGAGGTGCTGCGGGCCGAGAAGGCCTGAAGTGTCTGGTCCGGCGCCGCCCTGAGCGGCGGCGCCGGACGGGCCTGTTCAGCGGCGGGGCGTCAGAAGGCCCAGGATATAGCCGATGATGCCGACCACCAGCAGGGAGGTGACGGGTTGGTGCTCCACCACCCGCACCACCCGCTCGCCCGCATTCTGGGCGTAGTGGCGCGCGTCGTCATAGGCGTGCTGGGCATAGTCGCGGGCATCGCCATAGGCGTGCTGCGCCCGGCCCGCCACCTGGCGGATCGCGCCACGCGCCTTCTGCTCGCGGTTTCCGGTCAGGTCGCCCAGGCCTTCCTGCGCCTGGCCGGTGAACTCTTCCATGGAACCTTCGAGGCGGTCACTGTTCATGACTGTCACTCCTTTGGCTGTGACTGAAGAACACCGCTGGCGGCGCGCTCAGCGGGCAGCGTAATCGGGAGCCAGGGCGCGGCGCGTACCGGCGCGAGCACCCAGCATGGCGGCGATGGCGCCCAGAACCAGCAGCGCGAAGACCCAGTAGGCTCCGGTCGCGGCGGCAGTGGCGGCGGCGTCGGCCGCTTCGCGCGCCTGCTGCTCGGCCTGCTGCACAGTCTGCTGCGCCTGCTGTTCCGCCTGGCCGATGCGCGCCCGCGCCTCGTCCTGGCTCATGCCACCCTCGGCCGCCACAAGCGCCACCAGGCGATCCTGGTCCTGCTGGGAGAGGTTGCCGTCGGTGATGCGCCGCCCGACGAGCCGGCCGATCTCGGCCTTGCGCTGGTCGCTGCTCATCGCCGCCGGGTCAGCATTGCTGGCGGTCAGCGCATCGCGCGCGCGATCAATCGCCGATTGGGTCAGGGACCGGACGGTGTTGGTATCGGTTCGGTCCGCTGCCTCGCCTGCCGCCGCGCCGGCGACGTTGCCGAGACCCTGTGCGGTGCTGCCAATCATGCTGGCAATGCCGGAGGTCGCGGTGCTGACGACGCTACTGGCTGCGCTGCCCACCAGAAAGCCGGCAACGAGGACGGCGGTCGCCCACATCGCCAAGCCATGCAGCATGCCATCCGTGCGGTCGGCAGTGCCGGAGAGGCGCGCGGCGACATAGGCTCCGAAGCCCAGGCCGATCAGGTGCGAAGCGAGCATCCAGATGCCGGCGCCAATGCCGAAGCTGCTGGCGCTCGGAGTATCGCCCGCAGTCGCGTCCACCAGGTTGGCGCCCAAGCCGGCACCAAGGATGTTCAGGCCGGCGCCGACGACCACCGCGATCACGGTGCCGGCCAATACGGCGCCCCATGAGATGCGGGTCAGCGGACGGGAAGCTACGGCCAGCTGCGCGGCCGGAACGCTGCGGCCATGGGGGTCAGCAGCGAAATTGGTGCTCATGCGGAACGCCTTCAGGCATCTCGCGGGAAGGCGCCGCGGCAAGACGGCCCCACCCCGGATGCACGGGTTGGCGGCCGGGCGGGTGCCCGGCCGCGGTGGAGCCGCTGTTCGCTCAGGGCTTGCTGGCGTCGCGCATCTTGTCCTTCAGGCCGCCGGCGGTGTTCTGCACCTTGCCCTCGGCCTTTTCCGCCTTGCCTTCCATCTGGGTGTTGGTGTCGCCGGTCACCTTGCCGGCGGCTTCCTTCACGGCGCCCTTGGCCTGCTTGGCCATGCCTTCGACGCGATCCTTGTCCATCGCCGGTCTCCTGCGTTTCCTGCTTCGACGGCGGAATTGCCGTCCTGTTCCCCGGCATGCCGGAGATGCAGTGAAAACGGTCGGCGAAGGTCTGGGTTGCGGCCACGCTTGCGTGGCCGCGGTGCGGGCTAGCTCCGCTCGTAGAGCAGGCGGGCGCGGATGGTGCCGGGGATCTGCCGCAGTGCCGCCAGTACCGCATCCGGAGCGGCCACGCCGTCGGCATCGATCACGACATAGCCGATCTCGGGGTCTGTCTGCAGGTACTGCGCGCTGATGTTCACGCTGAAGCGGCTGAAGATCTCGTTCATCGCAGCCAGCACGCCCGGCACATTGCGGTGGACATGCATGAAGCGGGTGCCGCTGGGCCGGGCCGGCAGCGTCACCTCGGGGAAGTTCACCGCGCCGAGCGTTGCGCCGGTGTCGGAATAGTCGGCCAGCTTGCGGGCCGTCTCCTCGCCGATGCGGGTCTGCGCCTCCTCGGTGCTGCCACCGATATGCGGGGTCAGGATGACGTTGGGCAAACCCTGCAGAGGGCTGATGAAGCGCTCGCCGTTACGCTTCGGCTCCTCGGGGAAGACATCCGCCGCGGCGCCGAGCAGCTGGCCGCTGCGCAGCCCCTCGGCCACGGCTTCGAGATCCATCACCCGGCCCCGGGCATTGTTGATGAGCAGGGCGCCGCGCCGCATCGCCGCCACCTCGGCGGCACCGATCAGGCCGATGGTCTCCGCCGTCTCGGGCACGTGCAGGCTGACCACGTCGGCGGCGCCGAGCAGGTCATGCAGGCTGGCGGCGGCCACCGCGTTGCCGTGCGGCAGCTTGGGCACGGTGTCATAGTAGATGACGCGCATGCCGAAGGCCTCGGCCAGCACCGAGAGCTGGCTGCCGATGTTGCCGTAGCCGACGATGCCCAGCGTCTTGCCGCGCACCTCGCGGCTATTGGCCGCCGACTTGTCCCAGCCGCCCTCATGCGCTGCACGGGAGCGGTCGGGGATGCGGCGCAGCAGCATGACGATCTCGCCCATCACCAGCTCGGCCACCGAGCGGGTGTTGGAGAAGGGGGCGTTGAAGACGGGGATACCGAGCCGCTTGGCGGTGGCGAGATCCACCTGGTTGGTTCCGATGCAGAAGCAGCCGACCGCGATCAGCCGGTCCGCTGCCTCCAGCACCTCCTTGGTGAGCTGGGTGCGGGAGCGGATGCCGAGCAGGTGCACGCCCTGCAGCGCCGCCTTCAGCGCCTCGCCCTCCAGGGCCTTCGACTCGTGCTGGATGCTGGCATAGCCGGAGGCACCGAACAGCGCGTCAGCACTCTCGGCCACGCCTTCGAGCAGTAGAATGCGGATGCGGTCCTTGGGGAGGGAGATGCGGTCGTTCGGCATGCGGCTTCAATGCCTCCGCGCAGCGGTTTCGTGAAGTGCGAAACTGGCAGGCCGGTCCCGCGTTCCGGAGGCGGCGTATGGGCCGAAGAGGGACCAGAGGCAAAGGCTGCAAGATCCGGCGTGAGCGGGACCATGCAGCTGCGCATGGGGCCCATGCGGCAAGCGGAGAGGAAAAGCTTCAATTTGTCTTGCTGCTACGGGCCGCTGCGGCCATGTCGCGGGAAGACGACCCGCCCCGCTGGAGCATGAAGCGGGGGACGGCATCCGGAGATCCCAACATGGCGACCAAGACGAGGGACCTGCCGCCGGCAGCGCGCCGGCAGGCAGTGATGAATGCTCTGACTGAGCTTGCGCAGGGCGAGCTGGCCGAGGAGGTGCGGCTGGAAGTCGCCGCGCGGCTGCTCCGCACCGCCTGTGGGGCGATGGAGGTCATGGATGCGGCGCTGCCGCTGCCCGCCGGGATGGCCGGCTGGGACCCGTGGGCGGTGACGGCCCGCGAGCATGTGGAGATGCTGCGCCCGGCGGAACTGGACCGCCTGCTGGCCGAGGGGCCGCGCTGGGCCGCCGCCCTGCTGCGCGCCGAGCCGGAGCTGCGACGCGCCGCCTGACAGGAAGGGCGGCGGCGGCGGGGTTTAGCCCCGCTGGTGCCGCAGGTCCCAGGGGGCGCGGCGCGCCTCCATTCTCGCCTCGGAACTGGTCACCCCAACATCGCGCAAAAGCCGCTCGTCGAGCGTGGCGAGCTCGCGGCGCGTCTCCGTCACGCGCAGGGCATAACGCCAGGCTGCGGTCCAGCCTTCCATGCTGCTGGCTCGCCTGGAGGCAGGCGTAGCGGCGGGAGAGCGGAGGGTGGAGCCAGGCAAGGAGGGCATGAGAAGAACCTTTCAGGCGGAGAGTGGTGCGGGTACGGGCAAGATGTGTCCGGGTACGCAATAAGGGAAACGAATTGTTTTGACGAAGGGCATCAATGTCGCTGATATGGTGCCATGCTTGCCCTCCCACCCGGGCTCGACCCTGATCTGCTGCGCTCTTTCGTGCTGATCGCCGAAGGGGCCAGCGTCACACGTGCCGCCCAGCGGGTCGGTCGGACGCAATCCGCGGTTTCCATGCAGATGCGGCGGCTGGAGGAGATCCTTGGTCGCCCCCTGCTGGCGCGTGGTCCGCGTGGTTTCGCCCTGACGCCCCATGGCGCCTGGCTGCTGGAGCGTGCCCGTCCCTGGCTCAGCATGCATGACGAGATCGTGGCGAGCTTCCGCAGCACGGAGGTGGCAGGGCCCGTGCGGCTCGGCTCGCCGGACGACTACGTCATGGCATGGCTTCCCGAGATCCTGGCCCGCTTTGCCGAAAGCCATCCTGCGGTGGAGATCGAGGTGGTCTGTGCCCCCTCCACGGAACTGCTGGAGCGGCTGGAGCGGGAGGAACTGGACCTGACCCTTTATTCCGCTGGCAATGAACGGGGGCAGGTGGGGCTTCCATTGTGGCGGGGGCCGCTGCAGTGGGTGGGAGGTGCAGCACACACCGTGCACCGGCAGATGCCACTCCGGCTGTCGCTCGCGCAGCCAAGCTGCATCTGGCGCCGGGCAGCCACGGCTGCGCTGGACGCGGCGGGTGTGCCCTGGCGGGTCACCTATACTTCAGGCTCACAGATGGGGACGCATGCGGTCGTGCTGGCAGGGCTGGCCATCACGGTGGGGCTTGCGGGGCCACTGCCGGCGGGGCTGCGGGTGCTCAGCGCTGCCGATGGATTGCCACTGCTGCCAGAATTCGAGATTGCCCTGGCTCAGGGCAGCGACAGCGCGGCGGCCCGTGCGCTGGAGCGCCACATCATTGAGAGTTTCCGGCGGGAGACCGGGGGGCTGCCAGCCTGAGCTACCGACCACCGGAATCCATGTCGGACGCGGAACGCTGGAGAAAAGGGTTTGACGGCTCCCGGAGGGCACCATATAAGCCGCCCCACGCCGCCGGTTGGTAAGGCCAAACGGCGAACGGCTCCTGATTGGCTGATGCGAAGCAGGGATTTGGTGGTGAAACGCCGCCTTGTCTCGTGTTCGGTGGTTGGGATGGCTGAAGGGGGTTTGCCTCCGACGGCCACGCTGATTGAAAATTGCATCGGGTTTTCTGGAAGTAGAGATCCTGGTTTGGTTTGACCTGTTTTGATGGGTTGACCTGGCGGGTGTTTCCTCTGGGGTGCTGCCTGGGGCTTTGGCTTTG